>Ga0070741_10000025_pt1 | contig 542990 bp, 502 predicted proteins | sample Coa_R1_4_FD_66440 | JGI IMG/M metagenome (GOLD analysis project Ga0070741, IMG submission 66440) | Surface soil microbial communities from Centralia Pennsylvania, which are recovering from an underground coalmine fire - Coalmine... | ecosystem: Environmental > Terrestrial > Soil >...
GTGCTCAGCGCACTTCGGCACACAGTCGCTTGAGTTCAAGTGAGGCGCGCTGGCCCTCGGCGCACGCTTCTTCGAGCGGGCGCTCTGTCTCTTCTCGGTAAGACACAATTCAGGGTTATCTTCGTTCGCCATTCCGAGCAGAGCAGAGTTGACTAGCCATGCGCCTTTGTACACGTAGTCCTTTTAGGCGCTTGACAATTCGGACAACTTTTCGGGCAATCGCGGTGTCCGATGCTGTCCGGAGCCGAAAAAATGCTTGATTTTATTGGTGGAGCTGAGCGGGGTCGAACCGCCGACCTCCTGAATGCCATTCAGGCGCTCTCCCAAACTGAGCTACAGCCCCACCGCGCGGGAGCATCCAACTAACCGCAAGCGCCGCCCGTAGTCAATGCCACCGGCGACGGCAGCGGACGACGGACAAGCCTCAAAGACCAGATCGCCCCGTTGATATCGCAGGCCGGTAGCTAGTACGCACAGCTTTACAGCGCCGTACCGTACCTAAACGCACAGGTCGCGCCGTTCAGTCGCTGGCACGGGCAAGGAGTTCGCGCGCCGCGGCCAGGAACTTCGGATTGCTTTCGTCGCCGCCGAGCATCCGGGCGAGCTCGAGCGGCCGGTCGGCGGCCGCGAGCGTCACCACCGAGCTGCGGGTAAGACCGCGACGTTCCGCCTTTTCGACGACGAAATGGCGATCGGCGAAGGCGGCTATTTGCGCGAGATGGGTGACGCAGAGGATCTGATGATAGCGGCTCAGTTGCTTGAGTTTTCGCCCGACGATTTCGGCGACCGCGCCGCCGATACCCGCATCGACCTCGTCGAAGATGAGCGTGGCGACGCTGCGGCGCTGCGCCTCGAGGCGCTTCAGCGCGAGCATCACGCGCGACAGTTCGCCGCCCGACGCGACGCGAGCAAGCGGCAGCGCGGGTTGGCCGGCGTTGGCAGCGAAGATGAATTCGGCGACGTCGCGGCCCGACGGTCCGAGCGCGGCGCCCTCATGGGTGAGCGCTCCGGCGCCGGTTTCAAGGGCAGTGAGACGCGCCTCGAAGACCGCCGAGCGCATCCCGAGCGTCTTCAGCTCGGCGTTCATCCGGCGCGCCAGGTCAGAGGCGGCGGTCAGCCGTTGACGACTGAGCTCGGCGGCGCGGGTCGCGAGGTCGGCGAGCGCGCGGGCGATCGCGGTGGCGACTTCGGCGCGGCGAGCGTCCACCGCCTCGAGCTCGGCGACTTCGCGACGGAGTTCGCCGAGCGCGGCGAGCGCGGCATCGAGCGTGCCGCCGTATTTGCGTTTGAGACGGGTGAGTTCATTGAGACGGGCTTCGAGTTGTTCGAGACGTTCGGGATCCGCCTCGATTTGCGACGCATAGGTGCGCAGTCGATGAGCGGTCTCTTCGAGATTGGCGCGGGCGGTTTCGAGCAATTCGAGCGGTTCGGCGAGGCGGGAATCGAGCGCCGCGGCTTCGCGCAGGCGACTTTCGGCGCGGGCCACGAGATCGATCGCGGGACTCTCGCCTGACGAGAGGGATTGCTCGACGCTGTCGGCGGCTTCGGCGAGTTTGGCGGCATTGGCAAGGATCAGGCGCTGGGCGGCGAGACTTTCGTCTTCGCCGACGACCAGCGCGGCGCGTTCGAGTTCGGCCAGACGGAAGCGGGCGATTTCGAGCAGGTCGGCGCGATCGCGCTCGCGTCGACTGAGTTCGGCGAGCTGCGCTTCGAGCGCACGCACCTCGTCATAGCGGGCGGCATAGGCGGCGACGTCGCGTTCGAGACCGGCGTGACGATCGAGGATCGCGAGATGATTTTCGCGCTGGAGCAGGGCCTGTTGCTCGTGCTGACCGTAGATCTCCACGAGCGCGGTGCCGGCGCGGATCAGCGCCTGCACCGTTGCGGCATTATCGTTGACGGTGAGCCGCGCGCGCCCGCCCTCGGCAAGCACACGCCGCACGATGAGCTCGCGCGGATTATCCGGGTTGAGCCAATCAGCCAGAGGCGCGGGCGGGCCTTCGCCCTCGAGTTCGAAGATCCCTTCAACCAGCGCCTCTTTGGCGCCTGCCCGAACCAGATCGGACGAGGCGCGGCCGCCTAAGAGGAGGCCGAGCGCGGTCATCACGATGGTTTTGCCGGCGCCGGTTTCGCCGGACAGGATATTCAGTCCCGGACCGAAGCTGAGTGAGGCTTCCTCGATAACCGCGAAATTGCGAATACGCAGTTCACTCAGCATCGGCGTTGACGGAGCGCTCCGCGCACCACGGTCATTATCTTATCGCGCTGGTCCATCGGCGGGACGCGGCATCCTTACTACTGGCGCGCGGCGGTGGTCCAGGATGAAGAGCGACGCGCCACAGGATCATCCCCAGCGCAGTTTGCTCCGCCAGATTTCGAAATACGAGTGGGCCGAGCGCACAAGCGCGACCGCGTGGCGCGCCCGATTGACGCGGATGATGTCGCCGGGACTGACGCGGGCCGATTCCTGACCGTCGCAGGTGAGCATCGCGCCGCCATCGTCGGAATTGACGCGTAACTCGAGCTCGAAGGAATCGGGCAGCACGACCGGTCGATTAGTGAGCGTATGGGGACAGATTGGGGCCAGCACCAGCGCGCGCAGATTCGGAAAGATGATCGGACCGCCGGCGCTGAGCGCGTAGGCGGTTGAACCCGTCGGGGTTGCGACGATGAGGCCGTCGGCGCGGTACGAGGTAAAGTGCTGATGGTCGGCGGTCACGTGCAGATCGAGCATGTGGCCGAGCGCGCGTTTGAGGATGACGACATCGTTGAGCGCGCGGAACGACTCGTCGCCGGCCGCTTGACCGCTGCGCTCGACGACGGCTTCGAGGGCGATGCGACGGTCCACTTCGTACTCACCGGCGACGACGCGAGCGAGGGTTTCCATCGCTTCGTCGGTCGTAATCTCGGTTAGAAAGCCGAGTCCGCCAAGGTTGATCCCGAGGATGGGCGTTTCGCGCTCGCCGATAAGACGCGCGACGCCGAGCAGCGTGCCATCGCCGCCGAGCACCACGACGAGGTCAACTTCGCGGGCGAACTGCGCGGGTTCGAGCGGACGCGCACCGATCAGCGGGGCCGTCGCCGGTAGAGCCACCGCGTCGAGCTCGCGAGCAATGATCCAGCGCACCAGCTCGGCGCCAAGTTTAATCGCGGAGGCAGGCGGGTCCGGACGGACGACGAGACCGATCGAGCTGATTGCTGTGGAGGCCGCCATCCAACCTCCGAGTTAGCACGCGGCTTGCGGTCGAGCAAACGGGCCGTCGCCGAAGCGCGGAACGGCCATCTCTGTCACGCCTAAGGCGGCAATTCTTGCAAATCATGCGTATCCTATGTTTAATGCGCGAATAATTTGCCGAAACGTGAGGAGAATTGATGAAACGCCTTAGATTATCCTTATCTGTCCTGACGCTTGTCAGCCTATGGAGCCTGACTGCAACGCGAACTCAGGCCGCATCCTTGCCGACCTGTACCAGCTCGATCACGGCGTGTTGCGAGATCACGGCCGCCGGGACTTACGTCGTGACTTCGCCGCTGACTTCCACGGATCCTGCGGCGGATTGCATCGATATCAACGCCGCCAACGTGAATCTGTTCGATGCCGGCAACGCCATCACCGGACCGGGCAGCGGCGCCACCGGCGTCGGCATCAACGTGCTGAAGAAGGCCAAGAATGCGGCGGTGCTGCTGGCCGATCCGAGCCCGAACAGTACAACCTCTGAGACGACGATCAGCGGTTTCGGGACGGGAATCGAGGTCGCTGCCGACGCCACCGTGGGAGCCTTCATTGCCAACAACAACGTGACCAATGGCGTGTTCATCAACGGCGCGAAGAATTGCCAGATTTATTCGTTCTCCGCCGACAATAACAGCGTCGGCGTGTTGATAACCGGCGGCTCCGGCTGCGCTGTCCACGACTTTGAGGCCGATAGCAACAGCTCGCTCGGGCTATCGCTGAGTAAAGCCAAAAGCATGAAATTCTTCGATTTCGAAACGAGCTTCAACGCCGGATCGGGCATGTCGCTCGACGCTTCGTCGTCGAACACCTTTTACGATTTTAATGCCGACAACAACAGCGTCACTGGGATCTTTTTGAACTCGAAATCCAACAAGAACTACCTCGCCAATTTCGACGCCAGCAGCAATCCGAGCGGCTCGGGCATTACCGTGCAGTCCTCATCCTCGAACCAGTTGGTGGATTTCGACGCTTACGATAACGGCGTGTACGGCGTATGGCTGGTCGGCGCGGACTCGAACACGGTCAGCTACTTCTTCACCTTCGGCGACGCGCTGGCCGGCGTCTATTTGGGATGCTCGACGACAGGGCCAAATGGCTGCTCTTCTTCCGCAAGCTCCAAGAACACTCTCAGCGGGGGATCGGCCGGCAATGACGGCGTGATTTCGCAGAGTTATGGCGTCGCCGTCGATACCGGCGATCTGAAGAATACGCTGACCGGGATCGGCGCGGCCGGTGATACGACGACAGATCTGTTCGATAACAATGCCAACTGCGGCACCAACGTGTGGTCGCTGACCTCGGCCGGCACCACCAGTCCGAGTAGCTGTATCGCGACTACCCCGTAGCTCACGCCGACGGAGCACGCGCTTGCGGGAGCGGCGGTCAACGGCCGCCGCTCCTGCTGATCATCGCGAAGCATCAGCGGGGATCAGCCGGCGTTTCCAGCGTAAGCCCGCAGTGGTCGCAGCGCCGAAGGAGCAGGCAGAACCAGAACGGCAAATCGGGCTTGCGGCAGAACCGTTCGCCGCATCGCGGGCAGATGACCGCACCGATCCGCTGCGTAAGCATCACGCCGAGCAACAGCCACGCCAGGGTCAGCGGCACGAGAAAAGTGTCCGAATCAGTGATCCAGACGGCCAGCCAACCGAGCGGCGCCAGCAGTCCAAGGAAAATCACCACGCCGATTTGATGGCGACGCAGACGGATCAGAGCCTCGCGCTCACGCGGCGTGGGCGGCAGCCATGAAGGATAGTAGCGCGGGCGAGTAGCCATAAGGACCCGTCTTGAATTGATTCTGCACGGTTGATCACGAGAAGCCAAAGCCGCAGTCGCTTTAGCCTCGGCTTTGGTTAAAATTGGTCGCACAAGGGTGCGGACAGATGGCAAACTCTGATCAGCCAGCGCCACCGCCTGCCTCAAGCAAGCGATCGCTCCTCGGCGCGCACATGTCGATCGCCGGCGGCGTGACGCAGGCTCTGATCCGCGGACAGGCCGGCGGATGCGAATGTATTCAGATCTTCACCAAGAACCATCGGCAGTGGGCGGCAAAACCGTATCCGCCGGAAGAAATCGCAAGCTTCCGCCGCGCGCAGCAGGCGAGCGCTATCAGGATGGTGGTGGCGCACGACTCGTATCTCGTCAACCTGGGGGCGACCGACGGCGAGCTGCGCAAAAAATCGATTGCCGGATTGATCGACGAGCTGGAGCGCTGTGAACAGCTTGGCGTGCCGCTGTTAATCGCGCATCCGGGCGCCCACGTGGGCGCGGGCGAGGATGCCGGCATCACGAATATCGCGCGGGCGCTCGACGCGGCGCATGCCGCCTGTCCCGGTTATCGAGTCAGGATCGCGCTCGAGATCACCGCCGGGCAGGGCAGTAATCTCGGCTACGAGTTCGCGCAAGTGGGTCAGATTATCGACCGGGTTAGAGAAAATGGCCGCCTGCGCGTCTGTTTCGACACCGAGCACGCTTTCGCCGCAGGTTACGATCTGCGGACGGAAGAAGGCTACGAGCAGACGTTCAGCGAATTCGATCGCTGTATCGGGATCGAGTTACTGGCGGCCTTTCATATCAACGATTCGGCGAAACCGCTCAACTCGCGCGTCGATCGCCATGAGCATATCGGGCAGGGGTATCTCGGCGTCGAGGTGTTTCGCCGGATCGTCAACGATCCGCGTTTCGCGGGACTGCCGATGTGCCTCGAGACCGATCCGGGAGAGGACAACAAAGGTATTCTCGCTGATCTGAAACTGCTGTTCGAACTGCGGCAGTGACTATCGCGGCCGCGCGCGGCGTCACCGCTATCGGGGCATCTCATTGAGAATTACGGAGAGGATCTGAGAAATCACTGATGCAAAAACGAATACTCACCGGTGACCGACCGACCGGACCCCTGCACCTCGGTCACTATGTCGGATCATTGCAGAACCGCGTCAAATTGCAGGATGAGTACGATACCTACGTGCTGATCGCCGACGTGCAGGCGCTGACCGACAATTTCGAGCATCCGGAGATGCTCGCCGGCAATGTCTTGCAGGTCGCGCTGGATTATCTCGCGGTCGGTCTCAACCCGGAAAAAGTCAAGTTCGTGGTTCAGTCGATGGTGCCGGAGCTGGCCGAATTGACAATCTACTTCATGAATCTGGTGACGGTCGCGACGCTCGAGCGCAATCCGACGGTGAAGGAGGAGATAAAACAGCGGAACTTCGTCAAGGGCGTTCCCGTCGGATTCTGGTCTTACCCGATTTCGCAGGCCGCGGATATTACCATCTTCAAGGCCGAGCTTGTCCCCGTCGGCGAAGACCAACTGCCGATGATCGAACAGGCGCGCGAGATCGTTCGCCGTTTCAACCGCCTCTACGGCAAGGTCCTGATCGAACCGCGCCCGATGCTCGGTGCGATGGCGCGACTGCCGGGGACTGACGGCGGGGCGAAGATGTCGAAATCACTGGGCAACTGCATTTATCTCGGCGACCCGCCGGAGGCCGTGCGCAAACGCGTGATGTCGATGTTCACCGATCCGACACGAATCCATCCGACGGATCCTGGCCATGTCGAAGGGAACCCGGTGTTCACGTATCACGAGGTGTTCAATCCGAACCGCGAGGAGGTCGAAGAGCTGAAGGAGCGTTATCGCAAAGGGACCGTCGGCGACGTCGAAGTGAAGCAGAGACTCTACGACGCCCTGAACGCGTTCCTGACCCCGATTAGAGAGCGCCGCGCCGAATATCAGAACAGGTCGAAGCAGGTTTATGAGATTATCGCCGAAGGCACGCGCAAGGGTCGCGCGCTCGCGCAGGCCACGATGGGGGAAGTGCGCGAGGCGATGAAAATCGCGTACAAGTTCGCGTGACTGAAGCTTTAAGCGCGACGGTCGCGATCAGAGGTTGAGATAGGAGTGCATCCGGCTGATCGCCTTGCGCGCGGCCGAGGCGCTGCGGAAATAGTATGACGCGCCATTGGCGGCGCCGCGCGCCTGCTCAATTTTGGTCAGCTCTTTGCCGACCGCTTCGGCGTGCGCGGCCAGATTCTGCTCGAAGAGCTGCCGTGCGAAATCATAGAGCTGAACGTCGTACTGGTAGCGCTCCGCGATCGCGTCGCGCATTTCGCCCGGAACGTCATCCTTGCGCGGGCGGCCCTTGGTCACATTGAAACTCGCATAATTCTGCACACGCCAGCCGAAGATGACTTTGGCAAGGGCAAGGGTCTCTTCGAAGCGTTCGGTCAGGCCGACCAGCGAGAAGTGTTGGGATAGATTGGCCTTGGCCCTGGCGAGGACTTCGTCGCTGCACTCGCCGGAAAGGAAGTCGTAGCCCGGATCCTGGCCGGCAAGCAGCTTGGTCTGTACGTTCGCGTAAGGCGTCGCCTGGATATACTCCTCGAGGCTGAGCTGCTTCATCTTGCGATGCTCAGGATGAACCACGCGCGAGAGTGCATAGTAGTACTCGGAGATGCCGCGGTCGATCGGGTCGCGCAGAACCGTGATATAGGTAGCGGGCTGTGGCAGACGGGTGTGGAGGCCGAAGGGCATGTGCCCCTGAAACACCATCATGCGAGCGAGCCGGTGCGGCGGCCACTTGAGCAGGCGGCGATAAGACCAGCGGAAAAAGCTTGGATCGACGGAAAAGATTCGCGTCGGCGGATACTCCCATTCGATCAAGCGGTTGAGCGTGGTGCCGCCGCATTTCGGCAGATGCACGAAAATCAGGGCCCGCGGCGTTACCGAACCGTTCCGGCCGTTTGCTGCTGCGTCCACTAAGCGATTCCTTTAGTCGTTCGCGATAAAATGCTGCGCGTAATCGAGCGGAGCGGAAGAACGTTCGCGAGGCTGCCGCGTCGAGCTTCGCTCTTCCTGCCTGATGAGCGCGCGAATTGTTACTTTTTCGAGTCGACCAGTTTCGCTATCGCCTGAACGGTTTCAAAGTTCTCCGGCACGACGTCGGTGTCGGCGAGCTCGATACCGAAGGTTTCTTCGCAATAAGTCACGACCCTCATCACGCCCAGCGAATCCAGCAGACCACCTTCGATTAGCGGATCGGCGGTCCCGAGCTTCCCGAGGTCCTTGTCATACAGCAGATCGTTGACGAGAAAATCGAGAATGTTCTGTTCCGTTGCCGTTGTCGCCACGCACAAACTCCGTAAACGCACCGCGCTGCTAGCCGCGGTTCCCCCAAGAAAGTCGGCTCAAGCGAGATTACCTACAAGTCGATAAATCACGGTTCTGTAACTCACAGAGGCATTTAAAGGTCGCAAATAGCATTCGTTAAATCAAGAGCGCAGACGTTCGACGAGTTGCGCAATGGCTGCGACCGTCTCGAAGTTCTCCGGGAGCACATCCGGGTCGGGAATTTCGACGCCGAAGGTCTCCTCGCAAAAGGTGACGATCTGGAGAATATCGATTGATTTGAGCGTACCCGATTCCAAGAGCGAATCACTCGTTTTCAGACCTTTAATATCCTTATCATAAAGCAACTCTGTTACAAGATAATTTAAGATGGCCTTTTCTATTTCGGTCGCACCTGCCGTCATTCTTGAGCACTCCCGCGTAAACTGCTTCTCCAGTACGCTCTACCGGCAGGTTAGTTACGCCCGACTCTGCCAGGGTTGCACAATGCACTATGTCAACCAGGCAGGTGCGCCTTCAGCAGTGTCTCGCGATCGATTTTGTCGCTGGCAGTGCGGGGGAGCGTCGCCTGGAAATGAATCCGCTCCGGTACCATATAGCGCGGCAGGAATTGCGCGCAATGGCGTTTGGTTTCCGCGACGTCGAGCGCGGCGCCCGCACGCGCGACCACGACTGCTTCGAGGCGATTGCCGACCTCGCTGTCCGGGATCGGCAGGATGACGGCTTCATCGATATCCGGATGGCGACACAGGACGGCTTCAATTTCGCCCAGTTCGACGCGGTAGCCGCGGGTCTTCACCTGATGGTCGCGGCGCCCCAGGTACGTAAGGACACCGTCGGGCCGGCGCGCCACGAGATCGCCGGTATTATAAGCAAGCATCGAGCGGCCCGCGGTGGTGGAGATTTCACACAGTCGCTGCGCGGTCAGTTCCGGACGGCCCCAGTAACCGTGCATCAGGGTGCCGCCGCCAATCCACAGCTCGCCGGCTTCGCCTTCGGGCACGGGGCGACGGTCGGGGTCGAGGATTTGGCCCTCACAGTTGGGGCAGATCCGGCCGATCGGCAGCGGCGTGTCGTCCACCGGAAGAGCTTCGACTTCATACCAGGTGCAGACGTTGGTTTCAGTCGGTCCGTAAAGATTGGCGAAGCGGGCTTGCGGCACGAGCTTCATCAGTTCGCGCAGATGCTTGACGGGGAAGACCTCACCCGCGAAGAGGACCACCCGCAGTGAGCTCAGGTCGTGATTCGCGAGCGCGCCGTGGCTCAGGAGCTGGATGAGCGTGCTCGGGGTCGCGTACCAGATGGTCAAGCGTTGGGCGGCCCACAAATTGGCGAGCGCAGCGGCAAAAGGGGCGACTTTACCCGGCACCGGAAACACCGTGGCGCCGGCGCGCGCGGCCGCGTACAAATCGAAGCTCGACAGGTCGAAATGAAACCCGGCGTGATTTGCCAGACGATCGTGATGATTCACCGCGAAGGTATCGGCCGCCCAATCCACGAACGACAACGACGCGCGATGGGAGATCATGACGCCCTTGGGTTGTCCGGTCGAACCCGAGGTGTAGAGGATATAGGCGAGGTCCTCGGAATCAATTCGCACGTCGGGCCGCGCGGTGACGGGCGCGAGGCCGCTCCAGGTGACGACCGGTCGGCCGCCGAGCGTCGACGGCGCTGCGCCGTCGTCACCGAGCAGAGTAAGGCGCATCGGCGCCTGCCCGGCGAATTCGGTTTCGAGCGTGGCGATACGGGAACTGTGAGTGAAGAGCGCCGCAACGGCGCAATCGCGCGCGATGAAGGCGAGGCGTTGCGGCGGCGCGGCGGGATCGACGGCGACGTAGACCGCGCCGGCCTTCATGATACCGTATAACGCCGCGATCGCTTCGGGGGCCTTCGGCAGGTAAAGGGCGACGCGATCGCCGCGCCGGACACCGTGGGCGAGCAGCGTATGGGCGATCCGATTCGACGCAGCTTCGAGCGCTTCGTACGTGAATTCCCGCCCGTCCATCACGATCGCCGGATGGCGGGGATAGCGCTCGGCGGAACAGGTCAAGAGATCGGGCAACACACGCGATGACACAGGCGGTCTCCTCTGGTTGGACTGACAGCGGCGCAACGGCCGGTCATAGTCCGAGGCAGCGCGCGATGATTTTGCGCTGCATTTCAGAAGTCCCTGAATAGAGCGTCCCCGAAAGTGCGTCGCGCAGCTCCCGCTCCGGTGGATTACCTTTCATGTAGCCGTAGCCACCAAAAATCTGCACCGCATCGAGCGTCGCCTGCTTGTGGGCTTCACTGACAAAGAGCTTGGCGATGGCCGATTCCATCACCGTGCCCTTGCCCTGCCCGTGAAGCCATCCGACGTAATAGATGAGGAAGCGGCCGGCCTCGATTGACACCTTCATCTCGACCATGCGATTGGCGATGGATTCGTACTTCGCGATCGGATGTTCGAACTGGCGCCGCGACCGCGAATACTGGATACAGTTGCCAAGCAGACGGTCCATCGCGCCGATATGCGCGGCGAAAATGCACGCGCGCTCCCACTCCATCGCGGTATTGAAGATGCGCGCGCCCGCGCCTTCGGGACCGAGCCGCATCGACTCGGGAACGAAACAGTCATCGAACGACACTTCACCCATCGGCGAGGTGCGCAGCCCCATCTTCGAGAACGGTTTGCCGAAGGTGGCACCGGGGCTGGAGCGGGGCACAAGGAAGGCCGTCAGCACGCGGCGGTCGTTATGTTCCGGCTGGCGCAGGTAGGCGAAGGCGACCGCGAGGTCGGCGACGGGGGCATTGGTCGAGAAGGTTTTGGCGCCGTTGAGGACATAACCGCCGCTGACCCGTTCGGCGCGCGACTTGAGCGAAAAAACGTCCGAGCCCGCGCCCGGCTCCGAGATGGCATGCGCCGCGATCGCCTCGCCCGAGACCAGTTTGGTCAGCCATTCACGCTTCTGCATCTCGCTGCCGTAGCGCATGATCGGCATTTCGCATGACCAGAGCTGGGCATTCATGCTGAAGACGAGACCGTTATCGAGGCATCCTTTGCCGAGCGCCTCCATCACGATGATGGTCGTCAGGAGGCTCGCCCCCTGACCGCCATATTCCGGCGCGATCGGGAGGCCGAGGAGGCCGAAGTCGGCGCAGGCCTTCCATTTGGCCGCAGGGAAGACCGCCGCCTCGTCATCGTGTTCGAGGCCTTCGTTGAGCTGTTCCTGGGCAAAGCTGAGAACTGCCTGGCGCAGCTCGTCCTGTTCCTTGGTGAGCGCGAAATCCATCGATATTTAACTGGCCATCTAACTGGCCGCGGCGGCGCGCGGCGCTTCGACGGCGTGCGGATGAAGGCTCTTGATCCACTCGACCGTATGGTTGAGGAGACGCTCGCGATGAGCTGCTTCGAGCACCGTATGGGCGCGGCCGGGAACGACGAAAATCTCGAAGCGGGCGCGGGTGCGCGGGTCGAGCCGATCGAGCAGCTCCGGCTGCTTGAGCTTGAACGAAAGCCGATACTCCTCGTCCTCTTCGCCATAATAGAAGAGCACGCGGGCGTTGGAGCGGACCACGGCCTTCCAGTCGCGCAGAAAGACCGGCGAGACCGGAGGGGTCTTGGTGTAGCGCATGATGATCCGGTTAAAGGCGATGCGCAGGGCGAGCACCGCGCGTTCGCGCGCGCGCTGCGAGAGGATAAGCTCACGGATCGTCTTCCAACGCGCGCCGACCCGCACCAGGTTACTCGGGTTATAGGCCTCCGACCCCATCCAGTCGGTCACCGGCGCGCCGAAGAAGCCGAGCGCGGCGAGGGCCGGTCCTTCCTCGGTAAACAGCGAAATCGCCGTGCGCGCGTCGAAGCATCCGCCCCAGACAATGAATTGCTGGAAGCCCAGACGCTCGCGCGCGTAGCGCAGGACGGCCAGACCGTCATCGCGGTAGGGTTCGTCAACGTAGACCATCCCGGAAGAGCCTTCGCTGTCGCCCCAGCCGTGATAATCGAAGCGGATACAGCCGAAGCCGTAGGTGGCGAGGCGGCGGGCCGCCTCGACCAGGGTGCGTCGATTCTCGAAGCGGGGCCGCGAGAAGAAGATAACGCAGCGCTCGGCCGGCGGGGCCGAGGGCGCCGGCGGGGTATAGATCGCTACCAGATCGCCGAGCGCGCAGGGCACGCGATGGGCTTCTTCGGCCCAGGCGCGCTCCAGTTCGGCAGGTGTTTCATGCCAAGCCATCTAGCCAAGCTCCGGTCTCGTCGAGCAATTCATTGGAAATCCACGGCTGGCGCCACATCGGGAACTGCCAGCCGGGTTCTTCGCGAATCATCAGTGTGCGCAGCGGCAGGTTGCGCTTCTCGAGGTCGGCGATCAGCGCCGCGGTCTTGGGCGCGAAACGCACGCGCGGTTGCACCTGCGCAACAAAAGTGGCGCCGTTCCAGTCCTGCAATAGCGAAGTCAGGCTGAGATCGCGGGCTTCGCGATAGAAGCGCGCGTGAATCTCCGAGCCGAGCACATCGGCGGTACCCTCGCGTTCGAGCTTCGCCAGCATCTCGGTGGACGAGCTGATCGGCGGTTTGAGCCCGCGCGCAGTGGCAGAAAAGAGGAGACCGCGAATCAGCTCGACGAAGTAATCGCGGCCATTGTGGATCGGCTCCCACAGGGCGATCCCGGCAGTATCGGCGTAACGGGCGGCGGCCGCCGCGGCGGTCATCGCGCCGAAGCGCAGACCGATCCACACGATGCGTTTGCTGCCCGAGAGCCGCATCACCTGGTCGCCGGCGGCCAGCGCGTCCTCGACCAGGTCATCGAAACCGAGGTCGCAGAAGTCGCCGGCGGAGTCGCCGTGGCCGCGTGAGTGATAAAGCAGGGCCGGCAGTCCGTGATCGGCGGCCTTGCGCACCATCAGCGAGAGGATACGCCCCGAGACCCCATGTTCTGCGCCGAAGCTATGGCACATCACGACCGCGGGCTTGACCGATCGCCCCGCCGGAGCGTCCCAGAACAGGCTGAAAAGCGGCCGTCCCTTGGACGGAAAAAACTCTAGATGCATCCCCCAGATGATTCCAAATGAGCGAGATTACGCAGGCTATCGACAGGACTAGCTATAAGCGAACGCCAAAGATGCATCAATAGATTTTATCAAGGCGCACGGAAACATCCTGAATGTCGCCGGCTGAAAGCCGCCGCCGAGGCCGTCTCAAAATGCCGAAGGCGCATCAGGCGGGCGCGCTACGGTGCCCGAATCTGGTCGATTCTCGATTCATCGGGACAGCGTGGTCGGAAGCCCGTTTGACGAAAAACGTGCTTTTTGAGCAATCTCGGGCTCGTGGTCAGGTTCATTAATCAACGATTCTGCTACTTCGACGTAGAACTTTAGTTATACGTTATTTGCAACGGCTTGTTGCTTGTTGACAAAAATCCGTGACTAGCTTCTGCGAATTGGGGTTAACAGCGCACAACTGATCGCAGCCTACCAATACCTGTCATTTGCTAAATGCGCCTTATTGGACGCGAAGATGTGATAGGGCACTTTAGTTGCTTGTTAGGCTCTCCATCTTTTCTCGCTCGGGGGAGCTTATGTCTTTATTTGTTTCTGCGAAACGACTGTTGCAGCGTTGGTTCGGGGGGAACCGTCGGCGCCCGCTCCTTTTCGTCGGACTGGCGGGCGCGGTCTGCCTCCGTTCGGCGGTATGCCTTGCCGGCGATCTGTCGCTAAGCACGGTAAATCCCGCCACCAACAATAATTTCTCGGCCTCCACGATCGGCGGAGTCTATGCGTTCGGATCGCAAGCGATCTCCTACAACGGCAAGACCTGTCCCCAGGGTTGCCTCGATCAGAATATCGCCACCAATCCGTACATCGAGGGCGTCTTGCTCGGCTACAACTGGAATCAGATCGAGACCAGCGACGGTGTCTACAACTGGTCGTTGGTTGACAACCAAGTGGCGCTGGTAGGCGCGGCCGGCAAAGTGGCGACGATTGCGATCGCGGCGGGCGTCGAGACGCCGGGGTGGGTGTACAACGAAGGCGCGCAGAGCTTCAACGTCGTCTGGGACAAGGCCTGGGGCTTCACCCCATGCTCCAACCAGAGAATCCCAATCCCCTGGGATCCGGTTTTTCTGGCCAAGTGGCAGGCCTTCGTGACGGCCTTTGGGGCGCGCTATGACACCAACCCGACCGTCGCCTCAGTCAAGCTGACGGGCTTCAATTCCGAGACTGCCGAGCTGTTCCTCCCGCTGTCGATCAACGAACAGATCAATATCGGGGGGCACGTCTGCACCGGCCCGAACTACGTCACGCAATGGCAGGCGGCCGGCTATACGCGCACGCTCGGCGAGTATGCGTTCAATACCATCGAATCGTATTTCGCCGCGGCGTTTCCCAATACTCCGTTCGAAGCGATGAAGGGGCCGGCTGATTTTCCGCCGATCGATGCCAACGGCAATATCCTCAATAAGACTGACGGCGAGGACGACCAGGCGAACACCGATGTAATAACGGCGGCGATAGCGACTTACGGTCAGCAGTTCGTGCTCCAGAACGACGGTCTATCAGCGACCTGGATCTGGAAGCTCGAGGAGAGCTACGCCAGTCAGATTAACACCGGTTACCAGATGGTTTCGTCACCTATGGGCAACCAGTTGTCACCGGCGATTAATCTGGCGCTCGGTGGAGGGGCCACTTTCCTTGAGATCTCGGTACCCGATATCGACAATCCGCAGCAGACGCAGACGATCGATTCGGCGGCGCAGCAGCTTCCGTGATGGCATGCGCTTGAGGAATTAGGTAGTGCTTGCAGTGAGAAACGCTCTGCCGGACAGTGAGTCCGGCGCTGTCCGGCAGAAGCAGCTTCGGTGCATTACATAGTTAAGAGCGCTAATGCTCGATAAGGTGTCGCGCAATTCAAGAAAGGAGGATTCATTCGTGCGGATTTAACCAAAAGAGAAACACCTTGAGGGGGAGAATCGTATAGCAATCCGCAGGGCTTTCGGCCCGGCATGGGGGGAAAATGAAGAGAGGGACTATCTGCAGATCGGTCTGCAGCGAGCGGGGGCTCGCTGCGATCCTCGGACTCTGTGCGATCCTGCTTGGACTCGCACCTGGCACGGCGCGCGCTGGCAATCCGATATTGTCAACTAGCAATCCCGCCACCAATGGGAATTTTTCGCCAACGGTTATCGGGGGAGTGATCGCCTTCGGCGCGCAGGCTATTCAATACACGCGCCAGGCGCCGAACGGACAGTTGGATCCCGGCATCGCCGCGAACTCGGACGTCGCCGGCGTCTATGTTAATTTCGGCTGGAGCTCGATCGAAACCGCCGACGGGACGTATGCCTGGAGCCAGGTCGACAACGCGGTCAACGCGGTCATCGCCGGCGGCAAGAAGGTAGTTATCGGCATCACCGCCGGTGTGGCAACACCGTCGTGGGTGTACGCAGAAGGGGCGAAGTCCTTTGGCGTCGTATGGGATCGCGGCTGGGGTTATACGCCATGCACGAACCTGCTAATCCCGATTCCGTGGGACTCGACCTTTCAAGCGAAGTGGGCGGCGTTCGTCAGCGCCTTCGGCGCGCGTTACGACACCAATCCCAATGTTGTCGCGGTGAAGCTCGAGGGTTTCAACTCCTTCACTTCTGAGATAGCGCTGCCGCTCACGGTCAACGAGAAAATCAATATCAACGGCCACAGTTGCACCGGGCCGAACTACCCGAAGAAATGGCAAAACGTGGGTTACACGAGAACGCTCGCCGAAGCTGCCTGGAATGATATTGCGGCAGACTTTGCTTCCGCTTTCCCGAATACGCCGTGGGAAGCGATGATGGAGCCGGCGACCTTTCCGCCGATCGATCAGAACGGGAACCTGCTTAGTTCGCCTGAGGATAACCAGGCCGTCACCGACGTGGTCAGCGGAGCGATCACCAATTACGGCGACCAGTTCGTTCTGGCCAACGACGGACTCTCGGCAAGCTGGGTGTGGAAAACCGAGGAGAGCTACGCCAGCCAGATTCCTACCGGTTATCAGATGCTGAACAGTCCGATGGGCAGTCAGTTGGCGGGAGCGGTCAACCTGGGACTCACGGCCAACCCGGCGTATCTGGAAATCTCTGATCCGGATATCGACAACCCGAATCAGGCTTCGACGATTGCGTTTGCGGCAGCCTCGCTTCCGTGATGCGCTAGCAGGCCAAGCCCTAGCGACGGCTTCCCGAAGGCGGGGAGCCGTCGCAGTTTAATTGCGACTCTCCGCCCCTCGGTTGATAGGACTGTCGCTCTTAAGCTCTTTAGGACGCTCTTGTCGGCAGGTTTTTGACTATGCGACTGTATCGTGTCAGCAGACCGGGATTTCAGAGGACACGACACGGTGAGATCGGCGCCAACCAACGCGGTGCGCGACAAGCCAGCTTTCCGGGCGGCGCGCGCGGCGGCGTTCGCTTGTGGATTGTTGATCCTCGCGCGGCCTGCTCCTGCGAGGGCGGCTGCGACACCGTTGTGCGTCAACCCGGCAGCATCATCGTGCTATGCGACGATTCAGGCCGCCGTCAACGCCGCGAGCACCAAAGCGACGATCAACGTCGCGGCCGGGACCTACAACGAAAACCTTTCGATCAACCTTGCGCCCGCCGGCAGCAAACCGCGGAAATTCAGCCTGACAATCGCTGCCGATGGATCGGGGCCGGTGCTGATAAACGGGCAGGGCGGCAGCGTTATCACCGTCGGCGCGAAGACCACATTGAGCGTGTCGGGCACGACCGCCGGCAATTCACTGATCACAATCGCAGGCGGCAACGCTGCGAGCGGCGGCGGTATCTCAGCCGACGACGCGACCATCGTCCTTACCGACTGTATAATCACTAGTAATCAGGCCGACGAGGGTGCGGGAATCTATCTTGATAACGGCAAGAGTCTCACCATCGTCGATTCGACGATAGACTCGAATACTGCGTCGGGCCCGGACGAGCTGGGTGGCGGCATTTATTTCGCTGGCGCGGGTACCGCCGACAAGGTATCGATCACCAACTCGACGATCAGCGGCAATATGGCCAATGAGGGCGCAGGCGCCTACCTGCTGGCACCGGACGCGACGCTTACCGCCAGCACGATCAGCGGCAACACGGCGACGGATCTGGTGACGGCGGGCGGCGATTCCGGCGGTGATGGCGCCGGCGTCTATCTCGATGGCGGGAAGCTCACGGTGCTCGACAGCACGATCAGCGGCAACGTCGCGACCAACGGCAGCTCCTCCGACGCGCTCGGCGGCGGTCTCGAGAATCATCTGGGCAAGATGGTGCTGAACAACGCGACGATCGCCGCAAACAGCGCCGGCAGCGGAGGCGGAATTGAAACCTCGACCGGGCAGAAATTCACCACCAGCAATTCAATTATCGCCGACAACTCGGCGACGATCACCGGCAACGACTGCGCGGGCGCAATCGAATCGAAGGGCTACAATCTCATCCTGGATGAAAGCGGCTGCACGCTGACCGTCAGCGCGGCGCTGGCCGCAACTGATTTGACCGGCGCCGCCAACGATCCGCAATTGGAGGAACTCGCGCTGAATGCGCCCGGGACGACGGCGACGATGGCGCTGCCGCTGACCTCAGTCGCGGTCGGGGCCGGGAATCCGAAGAAACCGACGGGCAGTAATTATACGTGCCTGCCGACCGATCAGCGCGGAATCCCGCGCTGGAAAGGCAACTGCGATATCGGTGCGTTCGAGCCGCAAAACTTTTCCGCCAGCGTCGTCGGCGGCGTCTACGCGCTGAATCCGATAACCGGTCGCAAGCGCAGATTGGACGCGGGCGTCCGCGCGAACAGCAACGTCGTCGGTATCCTGGAGGCTTACAACTGGAAGGATATCGAGACCGCGGACGGCGTCTATGACTGGACGATGATCGATCGCGATATCAAGACCGCCGCGGCTGCCGGTAAAAGGATGACGATGTCGGTGCAGGCCGGCGTTTACACGCCTTCGTGGGTGTATCGGAAGGGCGCGCAGGCCTTCCAGATAACGTGGGATAAGCAATGGGGGTTCGCGGCGTGCTCGCAACAGCAGCTTCCGGTTCCCTGGGACCCGGTGTTTCAACAGGCGTGGGCGGGATTCGTAGCGGCCTTCGGTGCCCGCTATGGCGCGAATCCGACGGTGGCGTCGGTCAAGCTGACGGGGTTTAACGGCGAGACACCCGAACTCGCGCTGCCGTTGTCGCAGGGCATACCGATCACGGTTGGCGCGACGCTATGCAACACGGCGCCGAACTATGTCACGGAGTGGCAATCGATACCGCCGCCCGACGGTCCGTATACCCGCACGCTGGCCGAGACGGCGTGGGAGACTATCGCCGCAGAATTTGCCGCAGCCTTTCCGGCGAAGCCGTTTTCCGCCGAGATGGAGCCGGTGGATTTCCCGCCGATTGATGCGAACGGGAACGTAATCCCCGGCGCCGTCGAGGACGATACCGCCAACACTGACGTGATCAACTGGGCGATCGCCAACTACAATCAGCAGTTCGTGCTGCAGAACGACGGGCTCTCGTACGACTGGGTCTGGCCGTTGGAGGGCCGCTACACGAGTCAGATCAATACGGGCTATCAGATGGTCAGTTCGACGATGGGCAGCAGCTCCCTCACCGGGCTCACACCGGCGGTGGATCTGGCGCTCACGGCTGCGCCCAAGTTTCTGGAGATCGGCACACCGGACATCGACAATCCGGCCCTCGCTTCGACCATCGCGCTGGCGGCGTCGCAACTGCCCTAGGGCATAGTGACAAGGTTCGCGGACCGTCTGCATAATGGGGCGCGATGGCCTCGTTTCATCTGCTCGCGCCGCTGAATTCGCTCCTGAACAGCCTTGCAGCGATCCTGCTCGCGTGCGGCTTTTACTGCATCAGGCGCAAGTGGGTACGCGCCCATCGGCGGTTCATGCTGTCGGCGCTGGCGACTTCCGCGCTGTTTCTTTGCTCCTACTCGATTTACCATTACGAAGTCGGCGAGGTCCGTTTCCAGGGTCAGGGATGGGTGCGGCCTTTGTATTTCAGCGTGCTGACTTCGCACGTGGTGCTCGCCGCGGTGATCGTGCCGCTGGCGCTGATAACGGTCACCCGCGCGATGCGCGGCAATATCGCGCGCCATCGTCGGATCGCGCGCTGGACGCTGCCGATTTGGCTCTACGTATCGATCACGGGCGTGATCGTCTACCTCATGTGTTACCGGCTTTATGCGCCGGGCTACACGCGCGCGACCAGCTCGGCGGGAGCGGCGCTCGCGACGCATCAAGCAGGCCTGGCGGCGGCCCGACCCGCGCCGAAGCTGCCGCAGTCTGTGAAAATCCCTTCATCCTGAATAGAATCGGCCGGCAGCTAAGGAGCCTGGTATGGCGCACGCAGATGAAATCAAGAGCGCACTCGATAAGTTCTATCGCGGTTATATCGACGCCTTTAACCGCGAGGACCTCGATCACTTTCTGAATTGCTTCGCCATCCCACACGCCTGGGTGAGCGGCGAGCGCGGGCTGGTTACGATCACCAGCGAAGTGGACCATCAGAAGGGCTTCAGCCGCATCATGGCGGATCTGAAGTCGCGCGGATGGGCCCGGTCGGCGATCGATCATTTCCACGCGTGGGCGCTCGCCGATCAGCTAGGCATGATCCTCGCCGATTACACGCGCTACAAGACCGACGGCTCGATCCTCGAGCAGGGTCGCGCCTGCTATACCGTGCGCCGCGACGGGGAAGCCTGGAAGATCGTTTCCTTGAGCGAAGTAAAAGCGCCGTTTCTCGGTCCCGGCGACGTCCCGCGTTGATCGGCGGGATATAATCGGGTTCGGCAGGTTCGCGAGCCCTCAGTAAATCGGCTTGGGGGCGGAAGCCTGCGGGCTCGCCTCGGCGCTGGGGGAGCCCTGCGTCTGTTGCGGCATCCCGGGCAGCGTGCCGGTCTTGTGATACTGGTACGCTTCATAACCGAGCGACCCGGCCATCAGCGGCAGGCATCCGGACGCCAGCAAGGCGAGGATCAAAAGGAAGCCAAGGAATAAGGCGCGCCTAGAGCACATTGATCCGCCAGAAAATAATGCCGCTCGCGAGCAGCATCAGCGCAAGCCCCAGCCCGACACGAATAGCCAGAGTGCGGCCGGCGACGGTCAAAACGATCGCAAACTTCACCACGGTGTTCACGCTGGCCACGATTAGCACGGCCGTCGCGGCGACCGCCGCCGGAACTTGTCCCGCGTGGACCATCGAGGCCACCGAAAGGCTGAGCGCATCGACGTCGACCAGGCCATCGAGCGCCGCGAACGCGTAAAGACCGTGGTTGCCGAGATAGGCCTGGATTGCCCGTGCGAGAATCATGAGAACCGCGATGGTTGCGCCGAACTTGAGCGCCGTGGCGAGGTCGAGCGGGTTTTCGTGGCGGATTTCGGGGTTGACGATCGCCCGGCCGTAGCCGCGCCAGGCCAGCAACGCGGCGGCGGCCAGGCCGGTCACACCAGCCGCCACCATCGACGGCGCCATCACACGGTCCATGTCGGAACGTGAGATGGCCAGCACGAGCACAATCCGCGGGTACATGATCGCGCAGGCGGTGACGATCGCGGCGGCGACGAGGTTGGTCTGTTCGGCGTCGTGGCCGTCGCGATGGGCGAACTCGAGGGCGACAGCGGTCGAAGAGACCAGACCGCCGAAGATACCTGTCAGCAGTACGCCGATTTCGGCGCCGAAGAGGCGCGCCGCAAAATAGCCGGCATAGGAAATCGCCGCGACCAGCACCACCATCCACCAGATGCGGTAGGGATTGAGCGCATGCCAGGGACCGAAGTCGTGATCGGGCAGGATTGGCAGGAGCACCAGCGAGATGAGCAGCAGGCGCAACGTCGCCAACAGCTCGGCGCGATCGATGCGATTAAGCAGGGCGTGCAGCTCGGGCTTCAGACCCAGCACGATACTGACGACGACCGCCGTCGAAGCGGCGGGCGCGGCAGCTCCGCCGCCGGCCATCGCGCCGAGGCCGAAGGCGATGAGTCCGGCGATCGTCGTGGTCAGGCTCACGTCGGGCTCGCGCGCGGTCTCCCGCCAGTAGCCGCTCACCAGGGCCGCTCCGACCACGAGACCCATCACGGCGAGCAAAGCTATGCGAATCGGACCCCATCCGAGAGTGGAAAACAGCGCGCCGAGCAGACTGATCAGACCAAAAGTGCGGAAGCCGGCGGCGCGCGAGCCTTCGGGCAGGTCGCGCCGCTCCCATCCGCGCTCGAGCCCGATCAACAGACCGATAGCAAGCGCTATCGCCAAACGCCTGAGGACCTCGAGGGTGTCGAGCGGCATCCCGCCTGAGCTTAGTCAGCAGCCCTCGAGCGCGGAAGCCATCGGAAAGCAAAAAGCCGGAGTGAGTCCTCCGGCTTTTGCGCGATGCGCCGACGCGGGGCGCTGCGGCGGTGGACGGTCAGGCGGCCTTATGCTCGACCTGGGCCGGTGCGTGGTCAGTGACCGGGATACGGCGCGCCGCCGCTTCCGGGGCGAGCGGCATGGTCAGCTCGAGAACGCCGTGCTGATAGTTGGCCTTGATCTGCTCCGCGTTGACGCCGCGCGGCAGAGTCAGGGTGTGCTCGAAGCGGCCGTAGCTGACCTGCTCGCCGTCCTTGCTCTCGGTGGAGCGGCGTTCGCGCGTCGCCTTGATCGTCAAGGTGTTGCCGACGGTCGATACGTCGATATTTTTCGGATCGACGCCCGGCAGGTCGCACCTTACGATCCACTTGTCATTGTCGAAATGGGTCTCGACACCCGACCACTGCGACCAACCCCAGGCCGCCCGGTCGCTCCGTCCGAAAAAGCGTTCGAACAGGTCGTCAATCTCCGAACGAAAGCGCTCGAGTGACGGCCACAGAGGCCACAACTCCTGGCGCCGTTGCAGTTCACCCGGCATAGCTCTCAAACCTCCTTGTCATCGTCTGATTGTGTGGCGTGCGCCACACCCTGAAATTTAAGTTCGGTTTGAGATTCGGCAAGTGCCGAGCGCGGCGGAGCGGACGCTCAGGCGCGTCGCAGGGCAGCGTGGGCTTCGCGTTCGAGCTGCTCGCGGAAATCGGGATGGCTGATGGCGATCATCCGCTTCATCCGCTCGGGCAGCGCCTGGCCCCGCAGGTCGGCGACGCCGTATTCCGTGACGATCAGATCGGCGTCGCTGCGCGCGGTGGTCACGGGTCCGCTGAGCCGTGCGACGATCCGGCTCTTCTGCCCGCGGCGAGCGGTCGCGGGAAAGGCAATCACGGAGCGGCCGTGTGCCGCCATCAGCGCGCCGCGGCCGAAGTCGCACTGACCGCCGACCGCCCCGATATGGACACCGTCGGCAACCTCGGCGTTGACCTGACCGGTCAGATCTACTTCGACGGCCGAATTAATCGCGACGATATTATCGAGCTGCGCCAGCACTTCGGGCCGATGGGTATGCATCAGGGTGTGCAGCCGCAGGGCGGGATTCCGATGGGCGAAATCATAGAGCCGGGCGGTGCCGCGCAGGGTGCCGGCCACGCTGACGCCGGTGTCGATCGGCTTGCGCGCGTTGGTAATCACGCCGGCCTCCATCAGTTCGGCCACGCGATCGCTCATCAGGCCCGAATGGAAACCGAGGTCGCGCCGGTCGCCGAGACCCGCGAGCACGGCGTCGGGAATCGCGCCGATACCGATCTGAATCGTCGCGCCGTCGCTGACATAGTTGCCGATATGGCGCGCGATAGCCTCTTCGACCGCGCCGAAGGGCGCCGGTTCGAGCTGCATCGGCGGCCGCGACACGCGCACGATGTAATCAATGCGGGCGGAATCGAGCCGGCCCGCACAATAGGTCCAGGGCGCCTGATCGTTCACTTCGGCGATTACCACGCGCGCCCGCTGCATCGCGAACTGCAGGTAATCGTTCGCCAGCGAAAAACTGTACTGGCCGGTCTCATCGGGCGCGCTCAGATGGAGCAGGAGAACATCGCAGCGGACGATCCCGTCGAGGAAATAGCCGGGCAATTGCGACAAATGGCAGGGAATAATCTGCAGGACGTGCGCCGCCGCCAGCGGCCGCAGCGTGCCGATCGCACCGAAGGCGCTGACCGAAATGGTATCGGTATGCTCGGGCTTGAGCGCGCCGCTGTACAGCGTTCCGCCGACGAAAGCTGAGAGCCGGCCGAGCGCGTGGCGCTGCTCGACGAGCTTTTCCACCAGCGTCACCGGCTCGCCGCTCCCCTGCCCCCAGACGACGCTGTCGCCGGGCTTGATGATTGTCGTGAGATCGAGATTTTCCGCAGTGATTTCCCTGGCCATCGCGACTAACCTGCCCAGCACAATCGCATAACGGAACCGGCGCGACCAGCCAACGCCGATTGCCGACCGGCGCCCTCCGCGTCAACGAAGTGGTCGCGACGGGCCGACGGCCGCCAATCGGATGAAGCGGCGGTGGTTTCGGCGCCCGCGAGACGCCATCGCGGAGAAGCAACCGGCCGCTTCAAGCATCGCGATGTCAGTTGTTGTCCGATGATCGATAGCCGACGTTGTCGAGGCCGTTCACGCGCGCGATGACGCCGGCGAACTGCGCGGGAATCTGCGGACTTTGCCGCGGCACATACTCCTCGAAGGTTGGTTCGGCTATCCGGACGTTAAAGGCCTTGTCCGCCTGGGCCACCGTACCGGTAAAACGAATATAGTCTTCGTTGGTCCCGTAGGCCTTGTCGGTAATCGTGAAACCCTGCGCCTGCAGCCACTGTTCGACCGCGTTGAACTCCGCCTGCGATTCGCCGAAGCGCGCGTGCATCTGCTCCGGCGTCATCCACTTCTGGTACTGCGGCGATTTCGGATCGTTGATTTCGTTGATCAACTGATCGAACTCGGCCTTGTTGCGCAGCGCGAACTCGAGCTCGAGATTAAGCACCTTGTCCGGCGGCGCATCCTTCGCCTTGGCGAGCAGCGGATCATCGGCGGTCGGCCGATTTTGCAGCGTCACCATCGGCGTGCCGCCAGCAGCCTGGTCGCCGGTGGCGGCCGCGCCGCACCCGCTGGCGCACAAACCCGAAATTATGCAGAGCGTCAGCGCGCCCAAGCGCGCCTTCCACAGTGCCTCCGGACCCATCATGCTTACCGAAGCGAAAAATTGCGCGGCTTGCAAGTCGTCAGCGCTTGCAGCAATGAGTTTAGCATCGAGACTGGTGACGACCGGGGAGGCCAAGGTGAACAGTCCTGTCTGTCAGATGCTCGGCATCGATTTTCCGCTGGTCGCGTTCAGCCACTGCCGCGACGTCGTCGCCGCCGTGAGCCGCGCGGGCGGCTTTGGCGTGCTCGGCGCCGTCGCGTTCCGGCCCGAGGAGCTCGATCGCGAACTGGGATGGATTGACGAGCACTGCGACGGCAAACCGTACGGCGTCGACGTGCTGATCCCGGAGAATCTCGCGGTCAGCGGCGAAAAGGATCTGAGCGCACGCTCGCTGGCTGCGCGGATTCCGCGCGAGTATCGCGACTTCGTCGACGACCTGCTGAAGCGCCATGGCGTCGACGCCGCGCCGGCCTTGAATACCGAAGGCCGCAGCCAGCCGGCCGAGCCGCCTTCGCTGATCCCCGAGCAGGCGCTGAAACTGCTCGAAGTCGCATTCCGCCATCCGATCAAGCTGATTGCCAACGCGCTCGGCGTGCCGCCACCCGCGATGCTCGAGATGGGACAGCGGCGCGGCGTTCCCGTCGCCGCCCTGGTCGGCGCTCGGGAGCACGCCGTCCGCCAGGTCAACGCCGGCGTCGATATTATCGTGGCCGAAGGATGGGAAGCTGGCGGCCACTGCGGCGAGGTCGCGACGATGGTCCTGGTGCCGGAGGTGATCCGGGCCATCAAGCCGATTCGACCGGTGCCGGTGCTGGCCGCCGGCGGCATCATGACGGGGCGCCAGATGGCGGCCTGCATGGCGATGGGCGCCGCCGGCGTCTGGACCGGTTCGGTGTGGCTCGCGACCGCCGAATCCGAGACCAGCGAAATCTTCCGCGAGAAGATGATCGCGGCACGCTCGCGCGATACCGTGCGCTCGAAGTGTCGCACGGGCAAGTACTCCCGCCAGTTGCGCTCGGCCTGGACCGACGCCTGGGAAACGCCCGGCAGTCCGGCACCGCTGCCGATGCCGTTCCAGACCCTCCTGAGCGAGCCGGCGCTGCGCGCCGCGCAACGGGCGGCGGAACAGGGCAATCCCCGCGCGCGCGAGCTGGTGACCTACTTTGTCGGCCAGGGCGTCGGCCTGATTGACCAGATCAAATCGTGCCGCGAGGTGGTCAGGGAGTTTATGCAGGAATTTGCCGAGGCGCTCGAGGAGATGCAGGCGCTGGTCGCAGGGTAGTGGTCGCCGATCGCTATGGCCGGCGTGTTTGGGTATAACTCGCAGATAATATATGTTAACGAGTAGTCAGCGTCTGGCGGGAAATCGCCCGCCAGGCTCACGTCCAATTTCTTCAGGCCTAAGCGCCGCAGGCATCCGTCACGCCCATGATCAAACCGATTGATATTCATACGCATGGTTTTCCCGCCAGCGTTCTGCGCCATTTTGCCGCCAAATATCCCGCGCACTTCCGCCTCGAGGAGCGGCGCTCCGGCGACCTGGTGGCGCTATGGGGCGGTGTCGGTGTGCCCCTGCCCGCCTGGATCGAGGACGAACGTCTGCGGGCGCTCGAGCGCGATCAGGTCGCGCTCGAAATCCTGTCGGCGCCCACCCCGGTGTATGCGCAGGTCGATGATGAAACCGCGACGTTCTGCGAGCTGATGAATGCCTTTCAGGCCGAAGTCGCCGAGCGATACCCGCGCTGCTTTCGGTCCTTCATTCATCTGCCGATTCACGATCTGGCAGCGACTCGCGAGGCGCTGCGGCGCTGGCGGGACCATCCGATGACCGCGGGTATCGTGCTGGGCTCCAACGTTGGCGGTCTCTATCCCGGCGATGAGGCGCTGCTGCCGGTGTGGGAGGAGATTGCCGCCAGCGGCCTTGCGGTGTTTATCCATCCGCTCGGCCCCTGCGGGGCGACGGGGCCGATTCCGGCGGTGATTTTCGATTTTGTCAATGATACGTCGCGGGCGGCCGCGACCATTATCTATTCCGGCCTGCTGGATCGTTTTCCCGACCTCCGGATCATTCTGGCCCATCTGGGCGGCTCGCTGCCGTACCATCCGCGGCGGCTCGACTTCGTGCTGCATCCGCACTTTCCCGCTTCACCGGCGGCGAAGCTCCGGCGGCTGCCGAGCGAGTACGTGCAGAACTTCTACGTCGAGACGGCGCAGGGCTTTCATCGTCCGAGCTTCGATCTGGCGCGGACGGTTTTTGGTCTCGACCATATGCTGTACGGCTCCGATTTTTTTCTTTTTGATTCACCGTTCCGCAGCGAGTTGAATGCCTTCCTTAATACCCTCGCGCTATCCGAGGCGGAGCGTCAGACGATTCTGCGTGACAATGCGCGGCGGCTGCTGCGGGGACTCTGAGCCGCGGCGGGCGGCGAGCCGAGCAGCGACGTCTTACGCGGGCCATCAAAAATGCAAGCGGACGCGCCGTCGAGGCAGCGCGCCCGCTTGACTATCAGGCGTGAGGAACTGCGCTAGCGCAATACGAAGCCCTCGTAGCCTTTGGCGACGATCTCGGCGAGCTTCGCGCGATAAGCCGGCGCCGTGTTCCCGTAGAGTAGATAGGCGTTCGCCTTGCCCGGAATATTACCGCCGACGAACCAGGACTTGGTCGCGCCGAGCAGCGTCCGCTGACCGACTTCGTTGACGTGCTGGACCCAGGCCTCCTCGGCTTCGGGCCGCGGCACGATGCGCGAGAAATTGTTGCGGCGCACGTGACTTATCGTGTCGGTGATCCACTCGACGACCTTCTCGGCGCAGACCGTGTAATTGCAGAAGGCGGTGTTGGAAGCGATGAAGAAATTCGGGAAGCCGGCGGTGGTCAGGCCGACCACCGTACGCGGACCATTCGCCCAGTGCTCCTTGAGCTGCCGGCCGCCTTCGCCGCGTATATCCATCCGCGTCAGCGGTCCGGTGATCGCGTCAAAGCCGGTCGCATAAATGATGATGTCGAATTCATATTCGCGATCACTGGTCTGGATACCTTTCGGCGTGATCCGCTCGATCGGCGTTTCACGCACATCGACCAGCAGCACGTTGTCGCGATTGTAGGCCTCGTAGTATTCGGTTTCGAGCGGAATCCGCTTGGCGCCGAACGGATGGTCCTTGGGCACGAGCTTTTCCGCGACCTTGGGATCCTTGACCCGCGCGCGAATCTTGTTGCGGACGAATTCCGCAAAGTCCTCATTGGCCTTCAGATCGACCATGATATCGCGGAAGTTGCCGAGCCATTTGCGAAAACCGGGCAGCGCCCACAGCTCTTCATAGAGCTTATAGCGTTCCTCCTTCGAGACCTCGAGGGCCTTACGCCGGTCGAAATCGTAGGGAAAGCCGGTGGGACTCTCGCGGCATTTGCGAACGATCACGTCGTAGTTCGCCTTCCAGCGCTGCTGTGTTTCCTCGCTGACCAGGCCGTTGCGGAGCGGGGCGCAGTAGTTGGGCGTGCGCTGAAAGACCGTCAGATGCCCGCATTCCTTCGCCACCAGCGGGATGAGCTGAACCGCGGTCGCCCCGGTGCCAATAACGGCGACGCGCTTGCCCGTGAAATCGATCTTCTCCTTGGGCCATCGCGACGTATGAAATGACTGTCCCTTGAAGTCGTCGATCCCTTTGAAGGGCGGCACGTAGCGCGCCGACAGAATACCCACCGCCGCCACCACGAACTGCGCGCGGAAGCGTTCGCCGGTCTCGAGGCGCAATTCCCAGCGGTTGGCGTCTTCGTCGTAATGCGCCGCAACCACGTGGGAATTGAAGCGATAGTGACGCTTCAGGTCGAACTTGTCAGCCACGAAGTTCAGATACTTTTCGTTTTCCGGCTGACCGGAGTAGTGCTCCTTCCAGCTCCACTCCTGCTGCAGCTCCTTCGAGAAGGTATATCCGTAGGTTTCGCTCTCGGAATCGAAGCGACAGCCCGGGTAACGATTCCAATACCAGGTGCCGCCGACCCCCTCGGCATCCTCGAGACCCTTGACATTGAAACCCGCCTCACGCAGCCGATAAACGGCATAGAGTCCGGCGACGCCGGCGCCGATCACGATCGCGTCATATTGTTCAACCGCGCCGGCGGATCCGACGCTGGTCGTCTGGCTGGTGGTGACTGCTTCAGGCGTGCTCGCCATAGCGGAATACCTCGGTTCGTAAAATCACGCGATGCCTGACGCCGGCAGAACCGTGCGTCGGTCATTGCGCATCGGCTTCATTAACAAAACGGCCTCTGAAAGTAAAATAACGACACAATTTCCGCGCGAAAGGTTCGCCCGAGATAGCGGACGCGGAACGGCGCGGTTGCGCGCGAAAAAAGAGGGCGGGTGCGCTTTTGCCCCGCCCTCTCGCCGCGCATGACGATTATCGCAACTATTGTTGCTCGGGCACTAGCTCGACGCGCCGGTTCTGCGCGCGCCCCTCCGCGGTTTTGTTGGTGGCGACGAAATTGGTCTTGCCGTAACCATGCGGGACCAGCGTGTTGGTCACGCCATGGCTCTTCAGATAATCGACCACGGCTTCCGCGCGCTTCTCCGACAGCTTCAGATTGTAGGCAACGCTGCCGATCGAGTCGCAGTAGCCGTTCACGTCGATGGTCAGATTGGCGTGATCCTTGAGCACGGACGCCGCCTCATCCAACGTCGCTGCGCTCTCCGGCGTTATATTGTAGCGGTCGAAGGCGAAATGCACGCCGCGCAGCACGATCGGTCCGGCCTGAGGCGCCGGCGGTGGTGGAGGCGGCGGCGGAGGCGGCTTACACACCGCATTGGCGGTCACGGTGTAGTACTGCACGATCAACAGCCAGTCACGCATCGAGAGTTGCGTCTGAACGTCCGAGAGCAGGCCGCTCGGACATTGCTTGGCGAGGTCGGCGTTCGCCGCCGCGGTCAAGCCCTGCGGTTTGGTCAGTCGCAGGATCCCATAATCACTGTCGGTCGCGCTTACGGCGCTGCCGGCACCGCTGCTTTCACTGATCGAGCTTGATCGCACAAAGACGCACGCCGACAGCGCGCACAACAGCAGGACACCCGGAAGCAAGCGGCAGAGCGCCGCGAGGCGCGCCGCGGGTGTCCTATATTCTGATTGAACCTTCATCAGTCAGGACCCCCTTTTTTACTTGCAGGTGCCGGTAGCATCGACGGTGTAGTACTGAACTATCCCGAGCCATTCACGCATCGAGAGTTCCGTCGTCACACCGGAGATCATTCCGCTCTGACATTTGCTGGCCAGCGCGGCGTTGGCGTTCGCGGTCAGCGTGTCGGGCGCGGTCAAATGCAGGATGCCGTAGTCGCTGTATTCGGCGTTGACGGCCGTACCGCCGCTCGAGCTTTCGCTGATGGAGCTTGAGTGGATGGTGATGCAACCGCCAAGTGCGAGAGACAAGCCGAGCGCGCCGGCACCGAGGACATAGCAGACAGGTTTGAACATGATCTGACCCTCCCTTTGTGCACTTCATCTGCGCAGCTTCGATCATTCGAGTCAAGGCTCGAAGGTCGCGCGCAGTGCGCGGCGTTGATCGGAGAAACCGATTCGGGCGTTCGATTGACGACGGCGGACCGCCGTATTAAAGCACCGAGAGATGGTGCGGCCGTGTCAATCGGCCGGCACCAGCCTCTCTGCCTGGAGGAACTCATCATGCCGCGCGTTCCGTATGTGGAAAAAGATCAAGCTTCGCCCGAAATGCAGAAACTCTATGACGGCTTCGAATCACAGTTCGGCGTCAAAGCAGTGCCGAACGTGGTCAAGGCGCTCGCCAACAGTCCCGGGCTCGCCGGCAAGGTCTTTCCGCTGGCCAATTACTTCATGAACCAATCGGGACTTGACAAGAAATACCGCGAGCTGGCGGTGCTGATGCTCATGAAGCGCTGCAACTGCGAGTATGGCTTCGTCCGCCATATCGCGATCGCCAAGCAGTGCGGACTGTCGCAGGAACAGATCGATAATGTCGAAAACTACGCCGGCAGCAGTCTGTTCTCGGCCGATGAAAAAGTCGTGCTGCGCTATGCCGACGAGTTGACGCGCAACGCGCGAGTTGACGACAGCCTGTACAACGAGGCCTCTCGGGTCGTCGGCCGCGAGCATATCGTCGACCTGACGGGCGCGATCGCTTTCTGGAATATGATGGCGCGCAACCTGAACGCACTACAGGTGACCCTGGAGAACTGGTGAGGTTCGGCGCGAGCGCCGCCCCTGCCACCTGCCGAACCCTCGGGCCGCGCCCGGCACGTCGGCGCGGCACCCTCCACTGACCGCGCGCGGGTGGCGCCGCCCGCGCGGTCGGGGCAAACTTGGACCGCGATGCGTCTGCAGGCCCAATTTGTCGCTTCGGCGACCGCCCCTTCGAGCTACCCGCGCTGGAATCGCCGCGAAGTCGCTTTCGTCGGACGCTCGAATGTGGGCAAGAGTTCACTGCTCAACGCGTTGACCGGTATCCATGGTCTCGCGCGGACCAGCAAGTTGCCGGGGCGGACGCGCGCCGTGAATTTCTTCGCCTGCGGCGAGCTACTCGCGCTGGTTGATCTGCCCGGATACGGTTACGCGAAGATGTCGCGGGCGGAGGCCGAAGAAAAGAGCCGCCTGCTGCGCGATTACCTGACGCGGCGCCCTCAACTGGTCGGGCTGGTGCTCCTAATCGACGCGCGGCGCGGCCCGGAGCCGGAAGAATTGGAGTTGATCGAGCTCGTGCGGTCGCGGAAGCGCGACACCGTCTCGCGCACGCTTATCGTGGTCGCCACCAAAGGCGACAAGCTCCGTAGCGCTCAGCGCGCCCAGGCCCTCGCCCGCTTTCGCAACGCAGACCTGGAACCGATAATCTGCTCGGCGATGAACGGCGAAGGCATCGATAAACTCCGCCGGCGCGTCCTCGCGCTTGCTCACGATGAAGCTGCCGCATCGACAATCGATGGTTGATCCGCAGGTAAGCGTCGTCATCCCGACCTACAACCGGCGCGCGATGGTGGTCGAGGCGACGGCCAGCGTCCTCGCGCAGCGGGACGTCAGTTTGGAACTGATCGTGGTTGACGACGGTTCGACCGACGGCACCTTCGAGGAGCTTCGCGCCCGTTTTGACCAGCCGACGCCAATCCGCCTGATCCGTCATCCGCTCCGGCGTGGGCCGGCGGCGGCGCGCAATACCGGCGCCGCTGCGGCGCAGGGATCGCTGATAGCTTTCCTCGATTCGGACGATCTCTGGTCGCCGCTCAAACTGCGCCGTCAATTGGATTTCATGGCCGCGCATCCCCGCTGCGCGATCGCGCAATGCGCGGAACGATGGCTGCGCGACGGCCGGCAGGTCAATCCCGGACGGCGTCATCTCAAGCGCGCAGGCGATATTTTTGTCGAGTCGCTGCGGACCTGCCTGATTAGCCCTTCGGCGGTGATCCTGCGCGCCGAACTGTTCCGCGCGATCGGCGGTTTCGACGAACAGTTCGAGGCTGCCGAAGACTACGATCTATGGCTGCGGATCCTGGCACGACACGAGGTTGGGCTCGTGGCCGAGCCGCTGGTGACGCGGCGCGCCGGCCATCCGGACCAATTGTCGGCAACCGTCTGCGCACTGGATCGCTTCCGGATCCTCGCGCTGCTCAAGCTGCTCGCCGGCGACGGCTTGTCGGAGGAGCGGCGGACCGCGGTTTGCGAGGTCCTGGCCGAAAAATGCAGGATTTACGGACATGGCTTGAAGCGCCGCGGCCGCAGCGAGGCGGCGGGCTTCGTACTGGAGATCGGTCAACGCGCCACCGCCGGGCTGATATGCGGCGGCGCCGACTTCACGCGGGAGATCGCGATCATGTATCGGTTGGTCGCGGCACCGGAGACCACCATAACCTCGGATGCCCGACCGTCGGCAGGTTGAGGAGCCGTCCTTGCGTCGAAGCGTCGATGAGCGGATACGCGAGTGGGCGGAGAAGCGCCGGCTCCCCCAGAGCCTCCTCGAGAGTTGGCGCCGTCTCGCGTCGGACGATAGCGCCGCGCTGCTCGGAATTGTCGAGGCGCTGCCGATCCGCACCGGACAGTTCACGGTGATGTTCGCGTTGCTCGAGGAAATCGCCGTGCGGGACGGCGAATCGCTCGCGGCGATTCTCAGCCGGGCGCCGCTCCGTCGTATCGTCGACGGTGACGGCTCGGGCCCGGCCAAAGCCGCGGCGCTGCTCGATGCGCTGCGCGTGCTGCGCTATCCGCGTCTCGAGGCGCTCAAGCGCCGTTTGAGCCGGGAAGTCGGCGCCCTCGGTCTGCCCGCCGGCGTACGTGTGGCATTGCCGCCCGACCTCAGTTCTGATGAATTGCGCATAGAGTTGGTTGCCCACGGCAGCCGCCAACTTGCAGGACTTATCGATGCTTTGTCTGCAGCCCGCGACGCCCTTGGCCGCGTCGCCGATGCGCTTGGGGGCGCCGATGACCTTTGATCTCGACCGCGTGCTGATCGAGGACGAGTGTCGCTCGAGTGACCTGGTCGAGCGCGTGCTGGCGGCGTTGCCGGCAGGCGTCCCAACGGAATTTGTCGCCGACGGTCGCGAGGCGGCCCGGCCCGCGCCGGACGCCGCAGATGCGTTCGCCGCAGGCAAGCGCCGACTCGTGCTCAGGCGCCGCCGTGGGGCGTTTCTCATGGGCTGTCCGGCCGCGTCGAACAAGTTCGCCTGTTGTGGCTATCTGGTGCTCGTTCTGGCCTCGAATTGTCCGATGGACTGCAGTTACTGCTTTCTTCAGGAGTACGTCGCCGACAATCCGGGACTGCAGATCTTCACCAACTACGCGGAGGCCTTCACCGAGTTGGATCGCGTGGCCCGTGACGCCCAGGCGCTACCGCTGCGCATCGGCACCGGCGAACTGGCCGATTCGCTCGCCTTCGACCGCATGACGCGAATCAGCGCGGACCTGGTCGATTACTTCGCGGGCCGGCCCAACCTGACGCTCGAACTCAAAACCAAGACCGCCGAGATCGATAACCTGCTCACGCGCGACCCGAAAGGACGGACGCTGGTCTCGTGGAGCCTTTCGCCGGAACGCGTTTTCCGCACCTCAGAGCATCGGACGGCGCCGCCGGAGGCGCGACTCGGGGCCGCGCGCAAAGTGCTGGAAGCCGGCTACAAGGTGGCTTTCCATCTGGATCCGATAATCGCCTACGACGGCGCCGAACGCGATTACGCGCGACTGATCGAACAGCTTGGTGATTTCATCCCGCCGGCGCGTCTTAGTTTTATCAGCCTGGGCGGACTGCGCATGACGCCTTCGCTGCGCAAGCGGGCGCGCGAGCGTTTCCTGGCTGATCCGATGTTGGTCGGCGAAGACGTGCTGTCGCCGGATGGCCGCTATCGCACCTTTACGCCGCTCCGCCTGCGGCTCTACCATCGTTTGCGCGAGCAGATTTCTCGAATCGCACCGGCCCTGCCGATCTATCTGTGTATGGAGACTCCGGATATTCACCGCCGTCTGATGGCCGAGTCACCACTCCCACCGGCGCATCTGGGTGCGACGCTGGCGCGGGCCTGATGCGACCCCTACGACGAGGCCCCAATCCGCCATCGCGCGCCAGTAAGGTGGTCCAGCTCGACGGCCGGGCCCCGCGCCGGAACGGCAGCGCCGCCGCGAATAACCGGATTCGCGCGATCGGGGTGTTTGATTCGGGAATCGGCGGCCTGACCGTTCTGCGCGAACTAGTCGCTGCGCTGCCGGCTGAGGATTTCGTTTATCTCGGTGATACCGCACGGCTGCCCTATGGCACCAAGTCGAACGAGGTCATCATCCGCTATTCGAAGGAAAACACCGAGTTTCTCCTCGCCAAGGGCATCAAGTTGCTGGTCATCGCCTGCAATACCTCGAGCGCCGTCGCCCTCCCGGAAATCGCGCTGGAGACCATCGTGCCGGTAATCGGCGTGATCGAACCCGGCGCGCGGGCCGCCGCCGCCGCCTCCCGCAACGGCCGTATCGGGGTGATTGGCACCGAGGCCACGATCGCCTCCGGCGCCTACACCCGCGCCATCCAGCAGATTCGCCCCGGAGTGGAAATTTATACGCGCGCCTGTCCGATGCTGGTGCCGTTGGTCGAGGAGGGTTGGACCGATAACGAAATTGCCGAGCGCACCGTCGCCTATTATCTCGAGAGTCTCAAGGCGAGCGGTATCGACACCCTGCTGCTCGGCTGCACGCACTATCCGCTGTTGCGCGAGGTCATTCGCCGCACCCTTGGCCCCGGCGTCCGAATCGTCGATTCGGCAACGGCCACCGCCTTAGCGGTCGTCGAGCGCTTGAAGGAACTGCGTCTTGATCGGCCGCGGGGCCTGGGCACACAGCGCTTTTTTGTTACGGAAACCCCCGAGCGTTTCGTGCGCGTCGGGAGGCGGTTTCTCGGCCCTCAGGTGGAGTCCGCCGTGCGGATCGAACGCTAGTGGCACAATTCTTGGTTGACCTCGAGCTGAAGCGACGCCTCCACCTCTGATGCTGCCACGGTCTTCCTCGACGTTAAGCCGATTTCGATGCTTTGGTCTTCCGCGATCCGGCGGATGGCTGACGGCCTGGCTGAGTCTCGCGCTGATCGGTCTCACCGGATGCGCAACGCTGCCCGACGCGTCCGCGCTGCTGCACAATCCTCATTTGTTTCATCGCACTCCGCAATTTGCGGGCGTGCGCGGCCCGATCTCCCACGCCGAGGGTCAGGAAATCATGCAGCATCTCGAGGCGCGCTACGGCCCGAGCGACCTCGTGACGCGACAGTTGGCTTTCGAGCAGGCAGTTGGCGGAGGTTTCATCACGCTGGGCAATAACGTCAAGTTACTGGAAAACGGACCCGCCACGTACGCTGAGATGTTCCGCCTGATCATGCAGGCCCGGCAGAGCATCAACCTCGAGACCTTCATTTTTACCGACGATGCGATCGGTCAGGAGTTCGCCAATACGCTCATCTACAAGCAGCTTCAGGGTGTTCAGGTCCACGTTATTTACGACAGCCTCGGTTCGATCAGCACCCCGGACAAGTTCTTCGATCAGATGCGCCGCAACGGCATCCATGTCCTGCGCTTCGATCCGCTGAACCCCTTTTCGCGACGGTTTCGCCTGGGCCGCATCACTCATCGCGACCATCGCAAGCTGCTGATCGTTGATGGGCAGGTGGCAATTACCGGCGGTATCAATGTCTCAGGCGTCTACGAACAGCGCGAGTCGAACGCGTTCTTTTCCGGCTCCTCGGAGCGCTCGCGGATGTTTTCCGCAGAGCCGGCGCTCGCCTGGCATGACACCGATATCGAGGTGACCGGGCCCGCCGTTGCCGAATACCAGAAGCTCTTCGTGCAGACCTGGCAGCATCAGGAGGGCTGGCCGCTCGATTTGACTATCCTCTACCCTCCTCTCAAACGCACGGGTCCCATGATGGTCCACGTGATCGGCAGCGAGGCGCGCGGCCTGAGCGTGATTTACATCACGCTGATTTCCGCCATCAACAACGCACAGGAGTCGGTCTATATTACCGATCCGTATTTTGCCCCGGACCATCAGGTGCTGGGAGCGCTCAAGGCGGCCGCCCGACGCGGCGTCGATGTGCGCCTGCTGCTGCCGACCGTCACCGATGAACCGCTGATCGCCGCGGCTGCGCGCTCGCACTATGACAGCCTGCTCGACGCAGGGATCAAGATCTACCAGTGGAACGGCACGATGCTGCATTCGAAGACGGCAGTGATCGACGGCGTGTGGTCGACCGTCGGCTCCTCCAACCTGGACTGGTGGAGTATCGCGCGCAATAACGAAGTCAACACCGTCGTGCTGAATCAGGACTTCGGCGCGCAGATGGTCGCGCACTTTCAGGACGACTTGAAGAACGCCAAGCAGATTGATCCCCGACAATGGGACGAACGGCCCTTTTCCGAGAAAGCGCACGAATGGGCCGCGCGGATGGTCCAGCCGATCCTGTAGGGCCTCGGATCGCGTCGCCCGGCAACGATTCAGCGGATCGCGCGACACGGGCCGGTTAAGCCCGGCGCGCGATCCGCTTTGACGATTATTTCGCAAAATTGATGATATTGATGCTCGAGCTGAAATCGTCGACGTAGGCGAACTCGTTCGCGGTAGCGGTGGGCACGTTCAGAATCGCGAAGGCGCTCCCGTTATTCGGATCGATCGAGAACTGGCGCACGAAGGCGCCGCCGGTCGTGAACTCGACCAGTTCACTCGGCTGGGTCGGATCGACATGCGCCGCCGGATCAGCGTTGGCCGTGATCAGATTCCCGTTAGGGGCGATAATTAGTCCCAGCGGACCGTGAAGATGGGTCTGGTCGGCGTACACCAGGGTCCCCTTGCCCGCAGTCGCCGTTGCCGTGCTGGCATTCGGGATCGCGAAGATTTCGTTGTCATCTTCCGCTGCCACATAGAGAACGTCCGCGCTCGCGTCGTAGGCCAGACCCGCGGGTCCGACCACCAGGCCCGCGCTATCGAGACCGAAGGCATAGCCCGAAGCGATCGTGGTCGGCGCGCCGACTACGCTGAAGCCGCCCTTGAAGGAGACCGCGATACGGGTGACGGTGCCGTTCAGCACATTGGCGACAAACAATTGCGCCGAGTCACTGTCTTCGTGGATGGCCAGTCCCCAGGGACCATCGGTGCCCTGCGTGATCACAGTGACCGGATGACCGTTGGCGTCGAGCACCAGTAAACCGCGACTGCCGACGGGCGAGCTCGAGCTCGTGGTAAAGACCGAGCCGGCAAAGACGAATCCCGCCCGCGCGATACCGAGGGCGTTGGTGAAGCCGATCGGCACGGTACCCTGAAAGAACAGCCCCGTCTGCTGTCCGTTCGCCGGATTGATGACGACGATCGTCGTGCCCTCGCCCTGGATATTCCCCGCCGCCGCACTGTTGTTGAAGTTCGAAACCAGCAACTGACCCGGTTTGACCGTACTGCTCGGGAAGCCGGGCGGTACGAGCGCGAGGCCATAGGGGTTCAGATCGCCGTTGGCGGGGCTGGTCGATCCCTGAGCCGGCAGAAAGGGACGCGCCGCTCGAGCGACACCAGGCACGGCCCCAATTACGATTCCCGCCAGTGCCATCCGGAGCAGATGCTTAAGTCCCGGACGAGGGTTTGCTTTTTCCGTGGACGGTAGAACGGAGCGACCGTTGCGGATGTGCGCCATTGCCTGCCTCCCTGGTTTGGTTCGGCTCGTCAGCCGAAACGTGATGCGACCTTGAGCAATCAGCCTGGCCTGCGCCACCACGATTTTTCTGGTAGCTGCCAAGGAGGAACTGATGCGGGCGAATTGCAACAGTGAATATTTATACTGTCAATCGCCAAAATCAGGCGACCAACGAAGATCACGGAAGCGTAATGTAGAACGAAAGCGTCTTCGGTTCGACTGAGATTGTCTATGCCTCAGCCTGGCGTCCGATTGCGGCGCACGCCGGGAGGCTACTGCGTATCCGGTTCGAGATGCGCTGCCCGAGAACCGCTACTCACTCGACGTTGGAAGGAGGTGGTCCCTTGAGCTGGCCGCGTTCGCGACCGACGGCGATCCATTGTTCGACCTCGCGTCGCTCGCGCTTGAGAAAATTCGCGACCGCCTTGCGGAGTCCGGGGTGACTTATGTAATGCAGCGATCGCGTGATTGCCGGATTAAAGCCGCGCAGCCACTTGTATTCACCGCCCGCCCCCGGCTCAAAGCGGCTGATACCATTGACGATGCAGTGCTCGATCGCGGCGTAATAGCAGACGTTGAAGTGCAGGTAGCGCAATTCTTCGAAGCATCCCCAATAACGGCCGTAAAAAACCTTCGCCTTCTGCAGATTGATCGTGCCGGCGATCAGCTCGTTATCGCGCCAGGCGCCAACGAAGCATAGATGCCGCTTGAAGCGGCCACGCAAGAGCTCGAAGAACTCGCGCGTCAGATATTGCCGCCCCCAGTAGAGCTTCTGAATCGTCGAAAGGTAAATGCGATAAAGCGTGGGGAACATCGCGTCGGGAATTTCCTCACCAACCAGTGTTCGGATGCTCACGCGCTGCTGGTCGAGCGCGCCGCGTTCGTGACGGATCGCGTAGCGGCGTTTGCTCTTGAGTTGGTTGAGATAGTCGTCGAAGCTGGTGAAGCCGTCGTTGATCCAGTGGTACTGGTAGCCGAGACGCTCCAGGTAGCCGAGCTCGACGAGGACCGACGCTTCGTCGGCGCTGCAGAAATTCACGTGCACCGACGACATCGCGTTGTCCTCACACAATTGGGCGAGCGCCGCGCCGATCGCCCGGACCATCGTCGCGCGGTCGTATCCTGGAGCCGTAAGAAACCGCCGTCCGGTGTGCGGCGTGAAGGGCACGCCGACCAGCAGTTTCGGAAAGTAGCGCAGGCCGGCGCGCTCCGCGGCGTCAGCCCAGCCGTGATCGAAGACGAATTCGCCCATGCTGTGGCTTTTCAGATAGAGCGGGCAGGCCCCGATGATTTTCCGGCTGGCGCCGGCGCGCACCACCAGATGATGGGGTGCCCAGCCGGTTTTCGGCACCGCGCTCTTCGATTCTTCCAGCGCCGCGAGCCAGTCCCATTCGAGAAACGGCGAGTCATCGGGCGCTAAAAGGGCGTCCCACTCCTCGCGCCCGATCTTAGCGATCCCTTCGACTACCGCTATCTCGATCCCATCCGCCGTCTGCGCTTTTCCGGCCATCGCCTGGATACTCTAGCAGGGTGGCGATAAACGAGGCTGCACTTAAGCGCTTGCCTCGACGATGCGAGTGATCACACTTTCTGGTAAGATGCAGGGGAGGTGAGCGCAGAGTGAAATCGCTGCTTGAAACGATTTTGCAGGCGCGGCGCCGTGACGGCGACGCCGTCGGCGGCGACGATTTGGGCGGCGGCCTCGTGACCGAGCGCCGCACCCGGGAGCAGACCAAAACCAAAAAGCCGCGGCTCTACAAGTGTATCCTGCTCAACGACGATTACACGCCGATGGAGTTCGTGGTCGAAATCCTCAAGCAGATTTTTCACAAGCCGCATGCCGAGGCGACGCGTATCATGCTTCACGTCCATCAGAACGGCATGGGCGTCGCCGGCGTGTATCCGTACGAAATCGCTGAGACCAAGATTCGCACCGTCGAGGAACTGGCGCGCGAGAATCAGTTTCCGCTCAAGTGCGTGATGGAAAAGGAATAGGCGGCTGAAGCCGTTTCGCTTCTCGGTGGTGATGGGATTCAAATTATGGCTTCTCCCGGAGTGATGATCAGTCGCGAGCTGCAGGTCACGCTGCAGCTTGCGATGACCGAAGCGGTTAACCGCAATCACGAATATGTCTGCCTCGAGCATCTGCTGTATGCGATGCTGCACGATGTCACGACCAGCAATATCCTGAAGCACTGCGGCGCCGATCTGGATAAGCTCCGTTTGCGATTGCGCCGCTACCTTGACGACGAGATCGAACGCCTGCCCGGCGAGCGCGTGCAGCCCCATTACGCGAGCGGCGTCCAGCGCGCCCTGCAGCGCGCGGCCCTGCATGCTCAGTCGGCCGGACGCGAGGAGATCAACGGCGCGCAGGTGCTGGTGGCGATCTTTCACGAGACCGAGTCCGGCGCCGTCGCTTTGCTGCTCGAACAGGGCGTGACCCGCTTTGACGTGATCAACTTCATCTCGCACGGCGTTTCGAAAGCCGGCGCCGACGAGGATCGCGAGGTCACCGGAGCCGGTGACGCCGACCAGGAGCACGAGGGCGCGGAGGACGAAGACGACGGTGAGGGCGGCGGCGCGCCCAAACTGTCGCCCGCCAAGGCGCTCAGGACCTACGCGATCAATCTTGCCGAGCGCGCGGCGAAGGGGCAGATCGATCCGCTGATTGGGCGCAAAAACGAGATCGAACGCGCCATTCACGTCCTGCTGCGCCGGCGCAAGAACAATCCGATCTTCGTCGGCGAGGCCGGGGTCGGCAAAACCGCGCTGGCCGAGGGTCTGGCCCTGGCGGTCCACGAGGGCCGCGTGCCGCCCGTGCTCAAGGATATTCAGATCTTCGCGCTCGACATGGGCGCGCTGCTGGCCGGCACGCGCTTTCGCGGCGACTTCGAGCAACGGCTGAAGGCCGTGATCAAGGCCGCGAGCGGGAACCCCCGCATCGTCCTCTTCATCGACGAAATCCACACCATCGTCGGCGCCGGTTCCGCGTCCGGCTCGACCATGGACGCGTCGAACCTGCTCAAGCCGGCGCTGGCCTCGGGTGAACTGCGTTGTATCGGTTCGACCACCTACCAGGAGTACAAGCGTTCGTTCGATCGCGACAAGGCGCTGGCCCGCCGCTTCCAGCGGATCGACGTGCCCGAGCCCACTCAGGAAGAGGCGGTGCAGATTCTCAACGGGCTCAAGAGCTACTACGAAAAGCATCACAACGTCCGCTACACCGCCGGCGCAGTGCGGGCGGCAGTCGAGCTTTCGGCGCGTTATATCAACGACCGCTACCTGCCCGATAAAGCCATCGACGTGCTCGACGAGTCCGGGGTCGCGGCCCATCTGCGGGCCCGGAAAGGCGCGACGGTCACGGTCAGCGCCCGCGATGCCGAGCGCACCGTAGCGCGGATGGCGAAAATTCCTGAGCGGTCAGTCTCGGCCAACGACCGCGCGCGTCTGCAGGAGCTCGAAACCGATCTCAAGAAAGCGGTGTTCGGCCAGGACGCCGCGATCGAGGCGGTCGCGCGCGCGATCAAGCTTGCCCGTTCCGGCCTCGCTCATCCTGATCGTCCGGTCGGCGCGTTCCTGTTTGCCGGCCCCACCGGCGTCGGCAAGACCGAGGTCGCCCGCCAGCTTGCCAAAGTGATGGGGGTCGAGTTTCTGCGCTTCGACATGTCCGAATACATGGAGCGGCATACCGTTTCGCGGCTGATTGGCGCGCCTCCCGGCTACGTCGGCTTCGATCAGGGCGGATTGCTGACCGATGCCGTCAATAAGACTCCGCATTGCGTCCTGCTGCTCGACGAGATCGAAAAGGCCCATCCCGACCTGTTCAATATCCTGCTTCAGGTGATGGACCACGCGACGCTGACCGACAACAACGGACGCAAGGCCGACTTTCGCAATGTGATCATCGTGATGACGACCAATGCCGGCGCGCACGAGCTGGCCCGCACGATGATCGGCTTCGGCAGCGCCACCAATACCGGCTCGCCGCGCGCGGTGATCGATCGGATGTTCTCGCCGGAGTTCCGTAATCGTCTGTCGGCGATAATCGAGTTTGCGCCGTTGAGCCCGATGGTGATCCAGATGGTGGTGGACAAGTTCCTCGACGAAATGCGCGCGCGGCTCGCGGCCAACAAGGTCACCCTCGACGTCTCCGCAGCCGCCAAACAGTGGCTCGCCGATCACGGCTACGATCATCGTTTTGGCGCGCGGCCGCTGGGTCGTCTTATCGAGAATGAAATCGCGCGCGTGCTGGCCGATGAGCTGCTGTTCGGGCGCCTCGCGAAAGGCGGCAAGGTCGCGGTCGACCTCGAGAACAACAAGCTTACCTTCAGCTATCCGGACGCCGCGGCTGAAGCCCAATCGACGGCGCCGGCCCCCGCCTGAGCGCCGACGGCGATTTCGCTGTCTCCCGTCGACGGTTCAGCGCTTCAATAAACGTTTCAGCGCTTCGAACCGTCGTCGCGGTGCCGCCCTTTATCGCACGCCCCTCCCGAGAGTCCGATCGCGCTGAGCGGGCGGTGCCGACTCATCACGCGGCGCGACCACTGAACGGTACGGTGGGAAGCGTGTGCTCGGCTTCGCGGAACCGCCGGCTCGCGTCGCGCGCCATGCAGACGCCGGTCGATGCGGTCCAGATAAAGTAGGTGCCGAAGACCGCCCAGAATCCGAGCGCGCCGTTCCACGCCAGCATCCCGGTCTTGAAGAATGGCATCGCCGTCAGAATCAGAAAGCTCAGACCCGTGAAGATCGCCCATCGGCAGACCCATCGCGGGAAGACCGGATGCTCGCTGGTATCGGCCAGGCCCACGATGCCGGCCGCGATCGCCTGAACCGACGTCACCGCATAGGTGATGTTGAACAAGATAAAGCCCAAATCATTCAGCAGCCGGATGAGGTTGCCATCGATCTCGGGACGAAACGCGGCGGTCGCCCAAATCGCCGGACAGAACATCAGCACCCACGCGGTCAGCGCGCCGCCGATGAGCTGAACGATGGTCAGGACGGGTGCGGAGCCCTCGATCCGCCACATCACGATCGTGAGTTGCGCCGTCCAGGTGATCCACAGCACCGAAATGAGGGCTGCCATGCTGTTGCCGAAGAGGATCGCCGCATGGTGCTGAGCGTAAAACGCGCCCAGCGCCGGACCGCTCAGCGCGGGCGATGCGGGCGGCAGATTATGCCCGAAGACACCCCAGAAGATCGTAAACAGCACTTCGAAGAGAAACCCGCTGGACGCCGCCAACAGTTGATACTTGAGGTTCACTCGCGCGTTCATCATCGCCTCCGCTCCGGTTTTTCGACAGGGTGCGGCTGATGCGGCTAACAGATAACCCGGTTAACAATATGCCGTATAATCCGGCGATGGGTTGAACGCAAGTCCAGGAATCGCGAGGGCGCGACCTGCTTATTCTGCGGCGACGCTGACTAAGCGGCGCGCCAGGGATAGTCACGACCGGCTATTCGGTTCGATCACCGTGTCGTGCAGCCAGTGACTGTCGTCGCGTTCGGGATAGTCCGTGGTGTAGTGCAGCCCGCGGGATTCCTTGCGCGCCGTCGCGCTGCGGACGATCAGCCGTCCGACCGTGACCAGATTGCGCAGCTCTATGAGGTCGGAGTCGAGGCGATGGTCCCAGTAGTAGCCATGAACTTCATGATCGAGCATCTCGAGACGCCGCGTCGCGCGCTCGAGCCTCAGATTCGAGCGGACGATACCGACATAGTTCCACATCAGGCGCCGGATTTCGTCCCAGCTCTGCGTGATCAGCACCCGCTGCTCGCTCTCGATAGTATGATCGGCCTGCCACGGCGGAAACTCCGGCGGCCGCGAACGGTCCTCGGCGAGAAGCGAGCGCGCCGCCTCGAAACCGCGACGACCCATCACGGCGGCTTCGAGCAAGGAGTTCGAGGCGAGGCGATTGGCGCCGTGCAGTCCGGTCATCGCGGTCTCACCTGCCGCAAACAGCCGCGGAATGCGGGTTGCCGCCCTCAGATCGGTCATCACGCCACCGCACATATAGTGCGCGGCCGGAACGATCGGGATAGGGCCGGCGGTCAGGTCGAACCCGTAGCTCAGACAGCGCCGGTAGATATTGGGAAACCGCTCGCGCACAAACGCCGTCGGTCGATGGCTGATATCGAGATAGACACAGTCGAGTCCCCGACGCTTCATCTCGGCGTCGATGGCGCGCGCCACGATATCGCGCGGCGCCAGTTCCGCGTCGGGATGATAGTGCTTCATGAACGGGGTGCCGTCAGGCAGCCGCAGGATCGCGCCCTCGCCGCGCAGCGCTTCCGAAATCAGGAAGGACTTCGCCTCGGGATGGTAGAGGCAGGTCGGATGAAACTGATAGAACTCCATGTTGGCAATGGGCGCGCCCGCGCGATAAGCCATCGCAACCCCGTCGCCCGAAGCGATATCCGGATTGGTGGTGTAGAGATAAACCTTGCCGGCGCCGCCGGTCGCGAGCATCGTCGCCCGCGCCACGATACGCCGCACGGACATCGACTGCTTCTCCAGCGCATAAACGCCCCAGCACGCGCCGCGCCGTCCTGAAGCGTCGCGCTCGACCAGCAGATCGATCGCCACATGATTCTCGAGCACCTGGATATTGGGGCGAGCGCGAACCGCTTCGCCGAGCGCGCGCATGATTTCGCGCCCGGTCAAATCCTGCGCATGCAGGACGCGGCGATGGGAATGGCCGCCTTCGCGGCCAAGATCGTACTCGTCTTCGCTGCCTTCCTCGATCCGGGTGAAGCGGGTCCCCAGTTCGATCAGCTCGCGCACCGCCGCCGGACCGTCGCGCACGATCGCTTCCACCGCAGTGCGGTTACACAGCCCGGCGCCGGCGCGCAGGGTGTCCTCGATATGGGATTCGAAGGAATCGCTGACGCTCCAGACGCTCGCGATTCCGCCCTGCGCGTAGGCCGTATTCGCCTCGCTGCTGTCAGCCTTGGTCAGCACAATCACCGAGCCATGCGCCGAGGCTTTGATGGCGAAAATGAGCCCGGCGATACCGCCGCCCACCACCAGGTAGTCACAGCTTAAGGGAGTCATCGTACCCTCGTATGCGGCCGGGTCAGGCGACACTATTTTACGGCTCCGTGAATCGTCAAGCTCCTGAAACGAGATTAGCGGAGCTGTCGTCTATGCCTCAGCGCTGCGCTTGCGATAGATTCTACAATGAAGGTCCGTACACCGATGGTCTTCACCACGCCCAATATCCTGACGCTCGGTCGTATCGGGATCGTACCCGTTCTTATCTATTTATTGCAGTTTCCGGGCCCGGGGTCGGCCGGGATCGCGGCGGGCGTCTTCTTCCTGGCCACCATCACGGACTTTCTCGATGGTTATATCGCGCGCAATTACGATATGGGCAGCCTGCTCGGCACCTTCCTGGATCCGCTCGCCGACAAGCTGATCGTCACGACCGCGCTCATCATGCTCGCCGCGATGCCGCGTCAGCCGCATGTGCCGGCCTGGATCGTGGTGGCGCTGGTGGCGCGCGAGCTCGTCGTCACCGGACTGCGTGCTATCGCCGCCGCCGAAGGGTGGATTATTCCGGCTGAAGAGCTCGGCAAATACAAGATGGTGCTGCAGTGCCTCGCCGTGCAGGGGCTGCTGATCCACTTCACCTACTTCAATATCGACTTCTTCGCTGCCGGCATGTTCCTGTTATGGCTCGCGCTCGGATTAAGTTACTGGTCGGCGGTACATTATCTGATGGAGACTCGTGGAATTTTCGCCCGTCCCAAAAGCGCGGGCGCTTCCAGGCGCGCGATCGCCCAATAAGCAGATGCGCCAACCACCACCGATTTGACAGCGCGAGGCACGCTCGTTAAGGATCGTAGGTCGCTGGTTCCGACGCGGGTGTAGCTCAGTTGGTAGAGCGCGTGCTTGCCAAGCACGAGGTCGTCGGTTCGAAACCGATCACCCGCTCCATCCCTCGCTTCACGAGCCCCTCGATTCGAGCTGATTTTCAATGCCCTTGACGCCGTTGACTCCGGCGACCAATTGCACCGCGCGGGCGGCCACCCGAGCGGATTGCACTCGGCCGCTCAGGATAACCAAGCGGTCCTGCGTCCGGACCTCGATATGTGCGCCGCGCGTGAGCGGATCGCGCGCCAGCAGGCCCTTCACCGTGCGCTCCAATTGCGCATCGCTCGGCTGGTCGAGGCTCGATCCACCGCTGAGCTGAGCCGAAGGGGGAACCGCCGACTGCGCGAGTGCAGTGTCGGGCGAAAAGGTCGCAAGTGTAGCTAATGCTATTATCGACATGATAAATGCAATCGAAGTGGACATAGATAAAATACCATCCGAAGCTTTGGGCGCAGCGCTATGATATGCATGACCGATACCAGGCCGGTCGTCGTCGGCATCGGGCGTCGTCTTTATTAGGATGCGGCATGCCAAGACGAGAAGGGTTTTGCGCGGTACGTCATGAAAAAGTTGTGTTGGGCAGTTCTCGCTTTTTCCCTCCTCGTGACGCGATCCGCACGCTCATCTGCCGATGACCATCGCAAGAGGCTTGATGACGCGATCCGCTCGTATGAGGCTGCCGGCCACACGCGCTTTCGCGGTCTTCCCGAGGATGCGAGCCTCCGCCACCTGTCCTTCTCTCGGGCGGTCGACGGTGATTCGTCGCGCCTGGTCAACGATCCGACTTACTGGCTCGACGAGATCCGGCGCGCCGCGGCCCGTCAGTTTACCGCCACGCCGATGAAGGGTTCGTTCGCGAAAGTGACGCAGTCTGCGGCCCATCGCGACTGGACCGCCTTCCTGGGTCAGGGGGCGACGGTAGGAGCCCTGAATTTTCCGGCGAAATTTTCGCTTACCGTCAATGGCACGCCTTCGTGTTCCGACTTTATCGTCTTTAACACTTCGCTCTCCGGTACTTCGACGCGGCCGAGCCTCGTTGCCTTCAACAATCTCTACAAGGCGCCGACCTGTGCCGGCACGGTGCCCGCGGTATTTTGGGCCTACAACACCGGCGGCAACGTGGTGAACTCGGTGATCATCAGCCCGGACGGCACCCAGGTAGCCTTTGTCCAGACGACGCATGTCAACGCGACACTGATCGTGCTGAAGTGGCCGAGTGCGGGCGGTGGAACTATCGCCGCGCCACTCGAGGTGCCGGTCAGCCATAGTTACCCGTCCTGCACGGCGCCGTGCATGGCCGCCCTGCCCTTCGCCAACAAGGCGACCGATTTCAGTTCCGCGCCGTTTTATGACTACAGCGGATCGGACACGCTGTTCGTGGGCGACCAGCTCGGCGTGCTGCACGAGTTCCATCCGGTCTTCAGCGGATCGCCGCAGGAAGTCGTAACGGGGGGCTTTCCGCTGACGGTCAGTCAAACCGGCAGACCCCTTTCTGATCCCGTCTATGATTCAGCGACGGGGCTGGTGTTTGTCGGTGAGGGACACAACGGCACCTCGACCAACGATGGGACGTTGCACGCGGTTGATATCGCCGCGGCGAGCGTCTCGACCTCCGCGCCAATCTGCCGTGGTGTCGGCTTTCTCGGCGCGCCGCTCTTGGATCCGACCGCGCAGACGCTCTATCTAGCATGTGCGAACGATGTCGGCGGCGGCAACTGCCCGGCCCATAGCGCCTGTCTGCGTCAGTTCAGCGAAACCGGAATCAGCCAGTCGACCGGCACCGGAGTTCCGTTGGGCGCGGGAGCGGCAACGACCGCGATCGGTGGCGGCGCTTTCGATAATCTTTACCTGACCTCCGCCGATCCGGCGGCGCCGAGCGGCAACTTCTACATCTGCGGCAATCCCAGCGGCCTGCCCACGATCTACCGGGTGCCGATCACTTCGAATCTCATGGGAAGTCCGCTGGCGATCAACACCGTCTCCGGTACCACGGGCGCCGGATGCTCCCCGATAACCGAGTTCTTCAACGATACGACGAATACTGACTGGCTGTTCGTCAGCACCTCGACGGGAGGCAATCAGACTGGATGCACGAGTTCCGGGTGCCTCTATGGCTTCAACGCCACGGTCCCGTTGAACGTCGGGGCGAACGCCGGCGACGGTATCGCGGTGGCTGGAGGGTCGAGCGGGATAATCGTCGACAATATCGGAGCCGCTACCAGTACCGCCGCCAACGTGTATTACTCAAGCCTGGCGAATCAGGCCTGCGCGGGACAGATGGGAGGCTGCGCCGTGCAGGCGTCGCAGAATGGACTACAGTGACCGATAGGCTTCGAGTCGCGCTTGAATAAAATCCAGCGACAGCGCTGGCAGACGCTTCTGGAGCTGTGCGCGCCTTCGACGCCCCGCTCGGTCGCCGTCGAGGCCGACTGGAGCGACCTTCGTGAGCTCGCGACGGCTCATGGGGTCGCGCCGCTGCTTGCCTCGCGCCTGGCGACGGCGCCGGCCGCGCTCCGGCTGGTCACGCGATTGCGCAATCAATATCTGGTCGAGGAGCTCTTCCGGCTGCTCGACGCCTGCGCAAGCGCCGCCATCAACGCCCTGGTGCTCAAAGGGCCGGTTCTCGCCAAACTTGCCTATCGCGATCTGAGCTGTCGCGCGTTCTGCGATCTTGACGTACTGATTCTCGAAGACGACCTCCCGCGCGCGGTGGCGCTGCTGGAGCGTCGCGGCTATCGCGCGAACCTGCCGCGGAAGACCGCGATGCGGCGGCGCTTTCAGGCCGTCGCGACCAATCTGCGGTCGGCCAATGGACTCGTCAACGTTGATCTGCATTGGGATCTGTCGCCCGCTTATTACCATTTTGGACCTGAGGCCGGCGGCGTCTGGCGGCGCGCGGTTGCGCTCGATCTCGAAGGGCGACCGGTGCCGACGCTCGCACAACTCGATCAGCTTCTGTTCCTGGTCGTCCATGCTTCGCGTCACGGCTGGGCGACGCTCGGACACCTCTGCGATCTCGCCTACCTTGTCCACGGTAGCGACTTCGCCTGGGACGAGGTTTTGCGCGCCGCCGCGCAATCCCGATGTCTGACGATCCTCAATGTCGGCCTGCTGCTGGCGAATCGGCTCTTGAAACTGGCGCTGCCGGCGGCGGTAATCGGTCAGGCGCGCAGGGATCGTCGCGCCGCGCGTCTGGCCGAAGGTATCGCGGGAGGATTCGCCGGTGAGCGATCGTCGGCGGCAAGTACGCAGCTCGTTCGACGCGCGCTGGCGGCGATCGAGCGCCCGCGGGATCGGCTTCGCTACCTGGTGATACGCGGCTTTGCGCCGACGCTGGCCGACTGGTCCGAGCGCCCCTTATCACAAGCTTGGTATCCGATTTATTATGGGCTGCGCCCATGGCGGATTCTGCGCGCGGCCCTCGCCGGTCAACGCTGAATGCCGGTCCGCATAAAATACGCCAAAAGCAAGGGGCTCCGTGTTATGATCTGACCTTGCCTTGAGACTCTCGCAGAGCTGTGACGATCAGAGAAAATCGATGCCAAAAGACGACAAGCGCGCTGAGCCGCGGTCTCCTGCCCGAGCCAAACGACCGTACGTAAAGCCGGCCTTTCGCGCCGAGCATGTGTTCGAAACGACCGCCCTGGCCTGTGGCAAGAGCAGCACCGAAGGCCAGTGCCATATCGTCATCAAACGTTCGTGACCACCAATCCGGCCGAGGTGACGATCGGGACGGTGATACCGCTGTACGTGCAGGCGCTGCGCGCGCGCCGGCCGATCCGCTTAAAGGTCACCGGCCTCAGCATGCTGCCGGCCATATGGCCCGGCGATACTCTGACGGTGGCGCCAATCGATAGCGCCGCCCTGCTCGCAGGAGCAATTGTCCTGAAGATCATCGACGGACGCCCGTTCGTTCATCGCCTGGTTCGGATCCGAAGCACAAACGGCAGACCGGCATACGAAACTCGCGGCGATACGCTTGAATGCGCGGACCCGGAGGGCGAAATCGTCGGGATCGTGACCGCTCGCAACGGTCGGCCGCTCCTTCCGGCGGACGGCTTCCGCCACCGGCTGACGCGCGCGATCATGCCGTCGGCGATTGGCGGGACTCTCGCGCGGGTTTTTCTTGAGGTTCGTCGACTCTACCGCGCCGTTCGCCGTTCCGCACGGTGGCAGCCGGGAGTGATGCCGACGCAATGAGCTCCTCCGCCCATACGTCGGAGCGGATCGTGATCGAGATCGGCGGTCTGCCGCTGAGTTTCCGCGCGCGCGACGATCAATTCCTGGCGATGCTCGAGCGGCGCTACGCCAACTTCCTCAGCAACAGGTCAGACTCCCTCGTCGAGGTGATAGTCACGGTTGCAGCATCGCGGTCGGCGCCCAACGATGATCCGCTCGAGGTCCGTCGTCGCGGCGAAGAATGGACGATTCGGCGGGGCGACTTCTGCGCCTCCTGGAATGCCTCGACGGGCCGGGCCCATTTGCGTCAGTCGCTCAATCCGTGGTCATGCGACACCGTGCTCCGGGTTATTCACAGCCTGCTGCTGAGCGACCGCCGCGGCTTTCTGCTGCATGCCGCCAGCGCTGTCGTTGACGATCGCGCATATATCTTTTCCGGCGTCTCGGGCGCCGGCAAATCCACGATCCTGAGCCTCGCGCCCGCTGACGTTATAAGACTGACAGACGAAATTTCCTACATTCGGAAGATTGACGACAGGTACTGCGGTTTCGGCACGCCGTTCACCGGCGAGCTCAACACGCCGGGGGTGAACGCGGCGGCCCCGATAAAGGGTTTATATTTTCTGGTGCAAGGGCCGGTGAACCGGATTGTGCCTTTATCGCCCGCATCGGCGGCTCGGCGATTAATGCGCAATCTGCTGTTCTTCGCCGGCGAGACGGCGCAGGGCGCGCAGGTGCTGGAGTCGGTCGGAGACTTTGTTTCATCGGTTCCCGCCTGCGAATTGACCTTTCGACCCGAACCCGAAGTATGGGATCTGTTCGCATGAAAGACACTTACATCCGACGCAGCGCCGACACCGCCGCGCGCCGCATCGGCGACGAAACGATGGTCCTGGCGGTGGCCGATTCCACGCTCTTCAGCCTTAATGAGACCGCGAGCGTGCTGTGGGAGGCGGCGGACGGGACGACGCCGCTGCGCACTATCGTCGAGAATCAAATCGTCGCCGGTTTCGCGGTCGATAGCGAAACGGCCTATCGCGACGCGCTCGAACTGGTCGCGGAACTGGGCCGACGCGGCATCCTTGAAGTCGCCGACCAGCCGCTCGAGGAGCGGCCGAAGTGATCTCGCTCGCGGAAGAGCTGAACGCCAAGGCTGCCGATGCAGGTATTCCGCTGGCGGTGCATCTGGATCTGACCTGGCGATGCAATGAGCGCTGCGTTCATTGCTACCTCGACCACGACGATCAGGGCGAGATGACGCTCGCGGAGATTCGGCGGTTGCTCGAGGAGCTGGCCGCCGCCGGCGTCTTTCACCTGACGCTGAGCGGCGGCGAGCCGCTGCTGCGCAAGGATTTCTTCGCGATCGTCGGGCGCGCGCGCGAGCTTGGGTTCAACGTCAAGCTCAAAACCAACGGCATCCTGATTCGCTCGCCCGAGGCGGCCCGGCTGCGCGCGCTCGCCCTCGACTCGATCCAGATCAGCATCTATTCCCATCGGCCGGAAATTCACGACGCGATTACCCGGGTCAATGGATCACTCGCGCGATCGCTCGCCGCCGCCCGCTTCCTGATCGCGCAAGGCCTGCGAGTCAAACTGGCGCACGTCCTGATGCGGCAGAATCGCGGCGACTATCCGGAAGTACAGGCGTTAGCCCGAGATATCGGCGCCGGCTTCGTGCTCGATCCAACGATTACGCCGCATCTGAACGGTGATCGTTCGCTGCTTGCGCTCGGCGTCGCCGGCGAGGACCTGCGCCGGGTGCTGAAGGATCCCGAGCTTATCGGCAATGCCGGCGAGTTCTGCAGTCCGCCGGCGCCGCCCGACGACGCCGTACTTGACGCGCGGCCATGCAGCGCAGGCCATAGCGCCTGCTATATCTCGCCCTATGGCGACCTCTATCCATGCGTGCAATTCCCGCTGGCCTGCGGCAACGTCAGGAAGCAGCCGTTCCAGGAGATCTGGCGCGACTCAGCGCCGCTGCAGGAGGTGAGAGCGGTGCGGATTCGCGATCTGCCGGTATGCTCGACGTGTGTCCACGCCGGTTCATGCACGCGTTGCCCGGGTCTCGCTTTTATGGAAGGTAACTTTCGTGGACCGTCGGCAGCCGACTGCGAGAAGTCATATCTGCGTACGGGTATCTTGAGTGCCGCGATGCGCCGCGCGGCGGACCATCGCTAACCTGTCTTCGTGGTCGCGCGGCTCGCTTCTTGCGTCCGCGGCGCCGGTGGAGAACAGCGGTTTGCGCGTCGGGCACTTCCGCAAACGGAACTCGATAATGCATCCAGACGGTTTCGCTGCCGAGGCGAAGAGGTGCGCATGTCCGGTTTGAGCGAGTCTCAGATTCTGCACTTTCTCATTCAGATTACGCTGCTGATCGGCACCGCGCGCCTGCTGGCCGACGTCTTCAAGCGGTTCGGCCAGGCCCCGGTTATCGGTGAACTGCTCTCCGGTCTGATCCTCGGTTCGTCGGTTCTGGGCAGATTGCTCCCGCACGTCCATCAAGTCATCTTTCCGGCTGATCCGGTAGGGGCGCATCTGCTCGAAGCCTTCGCCTGGATCGGGATGATCTTCCTGCTGCTCAGCACCGGGATCGAAACTGATCTCGAGGTCCTGAGGGGACTCGGACGGCCGGCGACACTGGTTTCGGGTCTGGGCGTGATCGTTCCGCTGATCGGCGGCTTCGCCCTCGGCCAGTACGTACCGGACAGTTATCTCGCCCATCCGACGCAACGAGGGATCTTTTCGATGTTCATCGCGGTCGCGATGGCGATCTCGGCCGTGCCGGTCATCGCGCGCATCCTGATCGATCTGGACATCATGCAGCGCGAACTCGGACTGGTGATTTTAGCCGCCGGCGTGATCGACGATCTGGTCGGATGGCTCCTGCTCTCGATCATCGCCGGGTTGGCGGCGCGCGCGCAGATCCAATTCCAGGCGATCGGTTTGACGATGGTCGCCACCGCGGCCTTCATCGCCTTCGCCTATCTGTGGGGTTTCCGCCTGATTTCGTACATCCTGCGCTGGGTTGATGATCGCGGGATCGTCGAAGCGGGCGCCCTGACGGTGATTATCGTGCTCGGGTTCGCGTGCGCGATTATCACGCAGGCGATCGGCGTTCACGCGGTCTTTGGGGCCTTCGTCGGCGGTCTCATGATCGGCCGATCGCCGCGGCTCCGGCGCAACGATCGCGAAACCATCGCGTCGGTGGCGTCAGGCTTTCTGGCGCCGGTCTTCTTTGCCTACTCGGGACTGCAGACCGATATCTTCGCCCTCCACGGACTGGGAGTTCTCGGACTCGTGCTGGCGGTGGCGACCCTCGGCAAGTACCTGGGATGCGGGATCGGCGGCTTGATTGGTGGCTTGGCGCCGATGGAAGCTCTGACCGTCGCCAACGGCATGAATGCTCGCGGCGGCATGGGGATTATTGTCGCCCTGCTCGGCCTGAATCTGGGCGTGCTGACGGCGCCGATGTACACGGTGTTGATTCTCACGGCGGTGGTTACCTCACTGGTCGCGCCCACCCTGCTCGGCTGGTCGATACTGCATATTCCGCGGCGAGCGGGCGAACGCGATCGCGCCGAACATGAACGAATTATTGCCCGAGTGCCGTTCGTCAAGGACGGCGCCAAGCTGCTGGTGCTCGATGGGGGCGGGCCCAACACCGAACTGGCGACCCATCTTGCGGCGGCGCTGGGCAACCATCCCGACGCCAGCATCTCGATTTTTCATGCTGACGTTAACGAAAAAGCCGGTGGTGACGACGGCAATGGGCCGGCGGAGCGTTTCACCTATCTGAAGGGGATCGCCGAAACCTGTGGCGCAACCAACGTTTATCAAAGACGCGGCGCCGGATCGCCGCTGAGCGACCTGCTATTGAAGGAAGCGCGACGCGGCTACGATGCCATCTTCGCCGGGGCGTCGCTGCAGCTTCCCGGCGAACAGGCTTTGGGCGGCGTGCTCGGCGATCTGCTGCGGGAAGCTCCGGCGCCAATCGTCATCACCCGGTTCGGTCCGCACTCCGCGCCGTTCAAACGGATACTCGCACCGACCAACGGGGCGCTCTATTCGACGCTCGGCGTGGTGATGGCGATGTATTATGCGAACGCCGCTCACTCAAAGGTGACTGGCATGTATATCGTCGAGGACCCCCTCTGGCCGTATCGAGCGTTGCGTCGGGCCGCCGATGATGCCGCAGGACGCGAGATTATCGACGAGGTAAATGCGATCGCGTCGCATCTCGGTCTCGACGTGCAGACCCGGATCGGCGCCGGGGTGCGACCGGAGGAGGTTATCGCCGGCGCCATCGAGCAGGACGGCTTCGATTTGCTCGTGATGGGCGTGCTTTATCGGTCGTTTGAACAGCGACTCTACTTCGGTCCGAAGGTCGATCGGCTCCTGCGACGGGTCAAGTGCGCGGTGGCCGTGGTGGTATTTCCGGAGACCGGCTTCGGCCAGTAGGCCGCCGTCGGTCAGCCGAATCAGAGGAAGAAGCGGCCGCAGGCTTTGCCGTCGTCGCGGATTCAGTGCGGAATTCCACGCGGCTCAGCCTGCCGACGCAGAGCCGGCTCAATTGAAATGTCGTTCGATATAGTCGAGCGCCGCGTCGAGGTCGGGGAGAATCTTGGTACAAAAACGCACCATCCACGGCGAGCAATCGGCGTAGCTCAACGGACTGAAGGCAATCACGAACTTGCCGAGATCGTGACTCGCGTAGAAGACCTCCATCGCGGTGCCCAGCGAGGGTTTGCAGTAATTGACCAGCAACAAATCGGCTTCACGCACGTCCTGCAGATCGAACTCGACGATCTCGTTGGCCGAGTCGATTTCATTGTCGCGAAAGTTTCGACGCAAGGGATCGAGCAGGATGAACCGACCGGCTAATCGCTCTTTGGCACGCGTTCGCCAATCCTTGGCCGCGGCCGGATCGGCATCCATGATTGGTCCACAGAGATAGATCTTGCGAACATCCGAAGCCATGACGGCAAAGATTAGCACAGGCGCGCCGGAGCGGACTTCAGCGTATCCGCAAGCCGACGTGAGGCGTACGACGGTTTACCGGATAAGAGGGTTTTCCTTGGCCGGATAAGCCGATAAAACTGTTGGGCAATATCCGTTTGAGCGATCCTATGGCAAGCAGTCTGCGAGAAGTTGTCCCTCCGCCGTCAGCGCTGGCCGAGCCGGCTTCGCGACCGTCGCTCGAGGGCCGCGGGCTGACCAAGCGCTACGGCGGCCGCGCGGTCGTGGACAACGTCGAGGCGCATGTCGGTCCCGGCGAGATCGTCGGGCTGCTCGGACCAAACGGCGCCGGCAAGACGACCACTTTCTACATGCTGGTCGGTCTGCTGCGTCCGGACGAGGGCCGGATATTTTTGGGCGGCGACGAGATCACCGGCCTGCCGCTTTATCAACGGGCGCGGCGCGGGATCAGCTACCTGCCGCAGGAGCCGTCGGTCTTCCGCAAGCTGACCGTCGAGCAGAATCTGCTGGCGGTGCTCGAGACGCTGCCCCTGACCGAGGAGGAACGCCAGAGTCGCCTGCAATCGCTGCTCGACGAACTGGGGATCGCGCGCCTGGCCAAGGCGCCCGCGGGCGTGCTTTCGGGGGGCGAGCGGCGCAAGGTCGAAATTACGCGCGCGTTGGTGCTCGATCCGCTGTTTCTTTGCCTCGACGAACCCTTTGCGGGAATCGATCCGATCACCGTCGTCGAGATTCAGCGCATCATCTCGTATCTGAAGCAGCGCGGTATCGGCATCCTGATGTCCGATCACAACGTGCAGGAGACGCTTTCGATCATCGACCGCGCCTACGTAATCCACTCCGGCAAGATCCTGGTCCAGGGCGGTCCCCGCGATATTGTCGATAACGATCGCGTGCGCGAGGTCTTCCTGGGCGAGCGTTTCCAGCTTCGTTAGGCCGATCCGTCGGTCCGCCGGCGGAGCGACGTTGGCGAAGGCACGTCTCAGGAGTATCCTCGGTTTTATGAGCATCCTCGTGCCTTTCGTCGTCGAACAAACCGGACGCGGTGAGCGTTCGTACGATATCTATTCGCGGCTTTTGAAGGATCGCATCGTCTTCCTCGGCGGACAGGTCACGGACGAGCTGGCCAATCTCGTCACCGCGCAGCTTCTGTTCCTCGAATCCGAAGATCCGGACAAGGAAATCAACATGTACGTCAATTCGCCGGGAGGTTCGGTGACGGCCGGCCTGGCGATATACGACACGATGCAGTTCGTGAAGCCGCCGGTGTCCACGCTCTGCGTGGGGCAGGCGGCCAGCATGGGCGCGGTGCTGCTCGCCGCCGGCGCCAAAGGCCGGCGTTACTCGCTGCCGCACTCGCGCATCATGATTCATCAGCTATCGGGCGGTTTTGAAGGGCAGGCGGCGGATATCGATATCCAGGCACGCGAAGCCTTACGTCTGCGCGAGGTGCTTAATCAGATCCTGGCGCATCATACCGGTCAGCCGCTGAAGAAGATCGAAAAGGACACCGACCGGGATAACTTTTTGAGCGCGCGGCAGGCCGCCGAATACGGGCTTATCGACGAGGTTATCTCGGGCCGCAATATGCCGCCGGTACGCAGCGAATAGACTCGAAGCTTTTACGCTTCTCGAGCCGCCGCATATCACCGAGGGGAAGCGGAGACGGTCTTCGCCAGCGGTCGCAGCAGCACCAGCGCCGTGTGGTCGTAAGGTATCTGCACTACCGGCGACAACGCCGCGTTGCGCGCGTCGGCCCGGTGCCAGGCCGAAACGGTGCTGATCACGAAACCGTCGGCGGGCGCGGCGCGCCAGGAGGCGAGCGGCTTGACGCAGCGGCCGAGGTAAAAGACCAGCGGCTCGAGCGCGTCGTCGATACCGATTACATACAGCGGGGCCGCGCCGGTCGTGCGATTGATTGCGGCGGCGGCCGCGCGATACGACCTGGTCTGAATCGAGGCCGACGCGGGGTCAGCCATCCCATTCGGCGCAGGCCAGGCGAACAGCGCTCGCGCCGTGAACGGTGCGCCGCATCCGTGAAGCTCATAGGCCGGTAAGAAGACCAGGTTCGCAATCGCCAAGGCGAGACCTGTACCGACGGCGGTTCGATAGACGACGGCGGCGTAGCGATCGCCCAATCGTCGCGGCAGGTAAGCGACGGTCCACCAGGCGAGCAGCACCGCCCCGGGAGGCCATAGCGGCAGCAGATAGTTGCGGCGTTTGTATGAGGCCAGGGCGAAGAAGAGCACGCTGAGGAGCCAGAAGATCGCCATCAGACCGGCGCCGAGCCGGATCCGCGCGTCCGGCGGAGGGATCGTCGCGCTCGTCGCCACCGCGCCATCGCGAGGGCTCTGCCGGCGCAGGATGGGGAGTGCCGCGCAAACCGCCGCAGGCGGGACGAAGAGACTCAGCGGGAGCGAGTTCAGCAGCAGCGGCTGCACGTAGTACCAGGGCGGCATCGACCCGAGACTGCCGAAGAAGCGACCGAAGTTCTCGCTGCCCATCTGCAGCTTCAGGAAGTCGTAATGCCCGGTTATCAGGCACGCCAGATACCAACTGGACGCGACGGCGCCGCCGGCGATTATCGGTCCCGGTCTGATAAGCTGCCGAAGCGCGCACCAGTCGCGCTGCAACAGGAGCAATCCAACCGCCGCGCCGCCGGGCAGGATCAGCCCTACCGGTCCCTTTGCCAGCACGCCAAGTCCAAGCGCGAGCGCAAACGTATAGTGCAACATCGAGCTCACTCGAGGCCGCGCCGGGTGCTGCCGCGCTATCAGCCACCCAAAGAATGCGTAGAGCGCGAGCGTTTCGCAGAAGGTCAGCGTCATGTCCACCAGGCCGATACGGGCCTGGCTCACGTACTGATATGAGCCGCAGAGAAGCAGTCCGGCGAGCACCCCGGCGCGCGGACCGAGCAGCCAGCCGGCAAACACCATCGTCAGGATCGTGCCGGCGGTTGCATAAAGAGCCGATGGCAGCCGCAGATTGAAGGGCGTCGCGCGCCGCTGATGCAGAAGCGACGCCAGGGCGGCAGCGCTCCAGTGATAGAGCGGCGGTTTGTACATCGGGATGCGGCAGTTGTCGAGCGGAAAGAGCAGCTCCTGATGCTCGATCATCTGCTGCACATAGACCGCCATCGCTGCTTCGCTGCCGCCGCAGACGTCGGTCTCGCCCAGTCGATTGAGCGTCAGCGCAACCATCAGAAGAGCAACGGCGGCGCCACTCAAGAAGGGCGCGATGCGCCTTCGTGTTGCCTCTTTCATCGCCGGTTACGGTCGTCGATCAAGTCAAAGAGGCGGCCTGCGCCAGCACCTCTTCAATCGTCCCGTCAGACGGAATTTCGAGGACGTGATGGCTATGCCACAGCGCGTAGAAGACGAGGCTCCAGGCCGCCTGATAATGCCTTTTCAGATCGGCAAAGGCGGTCGCGACCTGCTCGCGGGTGAAGATGGCGCGGACGCCGGGCTGCTGCGCAACCTGCTTTTCGAGGCGCGGCTGCAGGCTCGCGATCCATTCGCGCACCGGCGGATTGAAGCCTTTTTTTCTCACATAAGGCTCGGCGGCCGGCAGATTCGCCGCGACCCAATCGCGCAGAAGGCGCTTAGACATGCGCATAGTCGCCTTGAAGCGATCAGGCAGGGGGAAGGCGAAGTTCGCGACGACCGGGTCGAGGAACGGCGTGCGACCTTCGATCCCGTGGGCCATCAGGCAGCGATCGACCTTGATTAGCAGATCGTTAGGCAGCCATTCAGCGCAATCGACCGCCTGCAACTGCCGAATAAAGGTGTCATGGGTGCGGGCGGCCTGCCGCTCGACGCGCGCGAGGCCGTCGCGCCATGCCGTGAACATCCCGTTCATGCCCTTGAGGCCGTCGAACTCGCCGCGCGATCGCGCATGGCGCTTGAACAACCGGCGGCGCGCACGATAATACCGACTGTAACCACAGAACATCTCGTCGCCGCCTTCGCCGGTCAGCACCACCTTGACGTCATTGCTGGCGGCAGCCGCCAGCGCATAAGTGGGCAGGGCAGCCGGATCGGTAGTGGGATCGTCGAGGGCTGCGGCGACGCGCGGCGCCAGACGCAAAAAATCTTTCGCGGTGATTTCGATCAGTCGATGCCTCGCGCCGACGGCCTCGGCCACCCGCCGGGCAACGGCGCTTTCGTCGGCCGCCGCCGTCCCGGGGAATCCCGCCGTGAAGGCCATCAGCGGCTGCCCCGTCAGACGCGTGATCAGAGCCGCCAGCGCCGACGAATCGATACCGCTCGACAAAAACAATCCATATGGCACGTCCGACCGCAGATGGTGCGAGACCGTATCGTTCAGTACCTCGTCGAGCCGGCTGACACCTTCCGCATAGTCAGCCGTCTGCGGCGCACCGTCGTTGAGCGCGATCTGCCGACGACGCTCGCGGACATGGCCGTCGGTCAGCACCAGCGTCTCGCCCGGGAGCACGCGGCGGATATCGGCAAAAATCGTTTCCGCACCGGTAGTGAACTTCAGTTGAAATAACTCCGCGGCCGCCGGATGACGCAGCGTGCGCGAGGCAAGACCGGCGGCGATCAGCGCCTGAGGTTCCGAGGCGAAGGCGAAGCATTCGGGTCGCTCGACATAGTAGAGCTGCTTTATCCCGAAGGGGTCGCGCGCAAGGATGAGGCGGCCCGACGCGGAATCATAGATTGCTAGCGCATACATCCCGCGCAGCGCGTCGGCGAACCCGATACCGTCGCGCCGATAGACGTAGAGCGGGGGCTCGCAATCGGAGCGAGTGGCGAACCGCACGCCCTTCAGCTCGATGCGCAGTTCGGGATCGTTGTAGATCTCACCGTTGGCGACCAGCACCGCGCCCTGATCGTCGTAGAGCGGCTGGTCACCGGTCTCGAGGTCGATAATGGCGAGGCGCGTGTTAGCCAGCGCCGCGGTATCAGCAACGTATTCGCCATGGCCGTCGGGTCCGCGATGGGCCAGGGCTCTGACCAACGCGTCGAGGATGCGCGGATCGGGGCGGCGCCCGTCCCGCATCATGATTCCCGCAATCCCGCACATCAGGTTGTCAGGCGCAGTGGGCGAGACCGACAACCGCGGCAGCGCGGCTCGCGGTCAAGCGGCCTGGGGCAGACCCAACTGCGCGATCGCGTTGCCGCCAAACATCCGCGCGAGCAGGGGTTCGTCGACATGCGCCTGCGCCATCTTTTCGATCGCGTCGTTGGCGCTGGTGGTGTCCTGATGCGGGTAACGCGACCCCCAGATGACCTTCTCGGCGAAGTCGTGCGGCAGCTTCTGGATCAGGCGCTCCTCGGCGTCGAACCCGAGCATCACGTTGCCGTGTTTCCACATCTCCTCGGGTTCGGTGCTGACGGGATAGTAGTTCAGCAGCGGAATGGTTTTGGTCGAGGCCTCCATCTTTTCGAGCACCTCTTCCATCCAGGAGGCTTTGCCGTGCGAGACCACGACTTTCATCTTTGGATAGCGCTCCATCACGGCGAAGCCGATCAGGGTCGCGGCGACGAACATGTGGTTGTCGAGCCAATGGGAAATGATCGGGGCAATCGGATGACCCAAGGGCGGGGTGGCGACGAAGGTGAAGCCCTGATCACCGCCGCCGCCGGCCGCCGGACCACCGCCGGCATCCATGATTATCGAGCGGCGGTTGAAGCGGTCCTTGACCTTTTCGAAGAACTGCCCGTGCGAGGTCCACTCCGGGTTCCAGAGACCTGAGGCGGAATGCACCGCCGCCGGCACGCCGAGACTTTCGAGCTCGGCCCATAGCGGCTCATAGAAAGGATGGGTGAAGTAGTGGCCCTCGAGAAACATCGGGCGGATGAACGCGGCGCGGAAGCAGCGGATCCGGGCGATCCGACGCAACTCCTCGACCGTGTAATCCATGTTCTGCAGCGGCAGCATCGCCGCGGCGAACAGGCGCGTCGGCGCGACGGCACAGAAACTCGCGATCCAATCGTTGTAGGCCCGCGCGAGCGCGTAAGCGACGTCAGGATCCTCCACCAGATGGAAACCTTCGGCGAACCAGGTGGGATAAAGGAGCGCCTGATCGACGCCCATCGCGTCCATGTCCTTGAGCCGCGCGGCCGGGTCACTGGCGCCGGGATTGATCGGATGCCGCTGATGGGGATCGAGGCCGCCGACATGGTCCCAGCTCATCCCCGGCCGCCAGATGGCGTGGCGCGGAATATTTGAATTCGAGCGATCCCGAAAGACCTTGCCGTTAACCTTGAGGTAGGAGCCGTGCCTGCCTTCTTCCCGCCAGAGCGCGTGCTTGCCCAGCACGCGATATTCGGGGTCAAGGTATTTGCTCCACAACTCCGGCGGCTCGACGATATGCGAATCGGCGTCAACTACCGTAAAACGTTTGTTCAGCATAATGGCCTGAGCTTCCGCGCAGCGACGGTTTTCATAGCGGCGGGCCTACTTGGGCGAATTGCCGATTCCGCTATGGAACGAACTGCGCCACGGCAGCAGCGATGCTTCGGGTTTGAGCGCGCGCTTGATCTCGTCTTCGGTCGGCCACCAGTCCGGACGCTCAATCTCCGTGACGCGATCGCGGATAAAGGTCCGCGGCTCGTCGATGCGATAGAGCTTGCGGGCGTTGCCGCCGAGGAACTGCGCCTGGTACTTCTCCGGCAGCTCGCACTTGCGCATCGTTTCGAGCGCCCGCCAGGCATCGTCGCCGTCGTGATGGTACACGTCGGACGACCACGCGAGGATATGCTCGTAGAATTCGGGCAGGCGCGATGGCGGCGCCTCGTCGCCTTCGAAGCCGGTCACGCAGTGCTCGAAGAAATACTCGCTCGGCAGACGCTTGAGCGGCGGCAGTTGCCGCTCGTTACGATACAGTCGATAGAACTTGTCGCACTCGTCGAGCACGAAGCTGAGCCAGGTTGAAGAGGCCTCGAAGACCGCGGCGCGCAGCTTCGGGTAGCGCTCGAAAAAGCCCGTCATCAGCACCATCACGACCCACAGTGAAGCCTCAGCCTGAAAGTCCTGGACGTTGACCAGGAAGGAGTGCGGCAGGCCAGCCGTGGATGCCGCCAGGGCGATAAGCTCGGCGCCGGAATGCTGCTCGGTGTAGCCGGGCGGCTTGTTCGAGCCGAAGGCCGGGAACGGATGCATCCCGTAGACCATCCCGGTCTCTTCCATCGCCTTCCAGACCCTTTCGTATTTCGGCTGGATCGGGTAATTGCCCATCGCGTCGATCGGGCGCACCAGGCCGACGCGGCAGCCTTTTGCGGCAACGCGATAAATCTCCTGCTCGGCGAACAGGGGATTGATCATCGGCAGCATCGCGGCAAAGTACAGACGCTCGGGATTGGCCTGGCAGTATTCGTAGGCCCAGTCGTTGTAGGCCTTGCACATCGCCTTGGTGCCGACCGCGTTCAACAGCCAAGGATAGGTGTCGATGTCGGTGGGGATGATCATCACCTGGTCAATCCCCTGGACATCCATGTCCTTGAGCCGCGGCTCGGGCAGGTAGGAGCCCTTATGGTCGAGGTAATCGGCCTGCTCGGCGGTGAGCGCCGTCGCCGGATTCAGATTGCGAACGTTGAGCGCGCGCTGGATATTGTGCTTGATGCCGGGTCCGGCAAGCGACAGCACGTTGACCATTCCCGGCGAGCCGTGGATGCGCTGCGAGCCGATTCCGGAGCCGACCTTGCCGTTAACGATAAGCTGTTTGGTCTCGGCATCGAACCAGATCGTGTCGCGCAGGGCTTCGAGTTCCTCTCTGGTCAGCCAGTCCTTGGCCCGTTCCCACAACCACGGCGGCTCGGTAACGTGAGCGTCGCAATCGAAGGTGGGAAAATTCTTGCTCATCGGCTCGAAGCGCTGTATCGGCATCGCTGTCCTCCCGAACTTGGCAGGGCTTGCTAGATAATAGCTGATTTTAACCTTCAGCGATCAAGAAGATAGTAATCGATCGTCGAGACGATGCGCACCTTCTTCTCGATTGACGACTGGTCGTCGGGCCCTTCTTGACCGGCGACCGAATCGCGACCGCTAATCACGAAGACGCCCTGGCTCGCCTGGCGAATCGGGCCGAGGCGGCTATGCGAATCGGCGGCGAACTGCTCGGCGACGGCGCGCGCACTGCGGGTGGCGTCGGCCAGCATCGCCGGGCGAATATCGTTGAGGTTGGTGTAGAAATACTGCGGCGCCTGGGGATAGTTTTCGCCCAGCACGACGCCCTGGCTCACCAGGACGCCGCTCTGCTGGCTGGCCTTGCTGACCTGGTCAACCTTGGTCGAGCGCAACTTGATCGCGCCTTTGACGACGTAGCGCGCCCCCGGATTGACGTCGCGGCTCTGAAAGGAATTCGCGAGCGCATCGGTCACCGTGGTCGGCTGCGTTTCGATCTCCTGATCGGCGAAGCCGCGCGCGTGCGCGAAATCGAGAATCAGCTTCTGCGCGCGCTCGGCGGCGCTGTTGGCGTCGGCCAACTGGGCGCCGGTGGCGGTGTAACTGATGGTCCAGACGGCGAGATTTGCCTTCACCTCGCGCTCCGCCAGCCCTTTGACGGTGACGTAACGTTCGGCGCGCCGCGCGGTGGCGAAGCCATTGCCGACGAACCATCCGCCGAGCGCGACACCGGCGCCGATCAAAACTCCGAGAACGACGGCGCTCGAAGGCGAGAAACGGTCCATGCTCGCGCGCGACTCCGGGCCGCTCAGATGGTCTCCAGCCACACCTTGGGCATCGTCACCGCGCCGTGCCGCTCGAAGATGGCGTCGATTTCCTTCATGTCGGCTTCGCTGATCGTCCAGCCGAGTGCGCCGACATTGTCATCCACTTCCTTGGGGTTGCGACAGCCGACCAGGGCCGTGCTGACCACCGGGTTCGAGGTCGTCCAGCGCAGCGCGAACTGCGGCAAGGTCTTGCCATAGCGCGCGGCGATCTTCTTGAGGTCCTCGACCGCGCGCAGGTTTTTCAGATAGTGCTCGGAATCGAACAGGTGCTGAAAGAGATTGAGATTGCCGAGGCGGCCGCGGCTCGCGCGCCAATCGCCCTTGCCGAAGTCCATCTCCTCGGTGAACGTGCCGGTCAGCATCCCGTAGGCGAGCGAGCCGTAGGCCATCACGCCGATCTTCTGCTCGGCGCAATAGGGAAAGATCTCGGTCGCCATCCGGCGGTCGAACATGTTCCAGCAGTATTGGACGACATCGACGCGACGAACCGCCATGCAGGCCTTGATCTCCTCGAGCTTAAAGTTCGAGAGGCCGACCGCGCGGACCTTGCCCTGCTTCACGAGGTCGTCGAGCGCGCGCATCGGCTCCTCGAACGGCAGCGAGCGGTCGGGCCAGTGGATCAGGTAGACATCGACGTAGTCGGTATTGAGCGCCTTGAGGCTCTTCTCGATCGATTCCATCACGCGTTTGCGGCTGGAATCGCGGAAGTTGCGATCCTTGGCTTCGGGATAACCGACGCCGAACTTGGTGGTGATCACCGCTTCCTTGCGCCGCGCGCCGAGGGCCTTGGCCAAAGAGGTTTCCGACGCGCCGAAACCGTACGCTTCAGCGGTGTCATAGCTGTTCACGCCGAGGTCGAGGGCGCGATTGACGGCCTTGATAAACTCGGCCTCCTCGATACTGCCGTAGCCGCCCCCAATCTCCCAGCAGCCGAAGCCGATGAGCGAAATCTGCACGCCGGTGCTTCCGAACGGTCGATATTCCACGATGCCCTCCTGATACGATCCTGTGCGCTCGCCCGATTTCTAGTGCTAATCGCAGGTCACGGCAAATTGCCCGGCTCGACGGAAGCCACGGCCTAATGCAGAACCGCCTGCGCCTCGCGGCGTCGCGCGAGCAGCTTCGCGCGATCGAACCGGAAGAGCTTCAGCATGTTCTCGCCGAGGATCTTCGCCCGCGATTCCTCCTTCAGATGGCCCATCTGACGCTCGATAGCCTCGGTCGAATGCGGCCAGGTTCCTTCCGCGTGCGGATAGTCATTGGCCCACAGGAAATTATCGACCAGGTTGAACGGCTCGGCCTGCATCAGGCCCGCCCGATCCTCCTGGAACGACGCCGCGCCGTGCTGGCGGAAATACTCGCTGGGCAGTTGCTTCAGCTTCGGATAAGCCCACAGGTGATGCTTCCGGTAGGCTTCGTCCATCGCGTCGAGCGCCCACGGCACCCAGCCAATCCCGCACTCGATAAGGGCGAAGCGGAGCTTCGGAAAACGCTCGAAGACGCCCGAGGCGCAGAGGCACGACATCGGTTCGATGACGGTCGTGCAGGCGTGGGTCACATAGTTGATCACCGCGCCGCCTTCCTTGCGCGCCGTGCGCGGATCCATGCCGGTCGAAATATGGAAAGTGATCGGCAGGTCGACGTCCTGGATTACCGCCCACATCGGATCGTAAATGTTCAGATTGTAATTGGGATGGCGCGCGTCGGGTGCGCCCCAAATCGGCTTCGACGGCAGCATCAGGCCGCGAAACCCGAGCTTCGCAACGCGCTTGATTTCCGCGATCGCGACGTTGACGTCGGCGGTGACGATCGCGGCCATCGGCGACATGAAATCGTTATAGGGACCGAAGGTTTCCCACGCCCAGTCGTTCCACACCCGGGTCTGCGCGGCGGCGAACTCGACATCCTGCGTCGCCCACATCGAGAGCCCCTTGTTCGGAAACAGAATCTCGGCGTCGATACCGTCCCGGCGATGGTCGCGGATGCGATCCTCGGGGGTGCGACCGGCGTCCCCGCGCAGCCGGTCCTCGCCGCCTTTGGGCGCATCCTGGATATTGCGCGCGCGCATCCGCGATTTCTGATAGCCCTCGACCACCATCCACTTCTCGCCCTTCTCATCGACTTCGACGTGCGGCAGGCGCGGCTGAAACTTCTTATCGATACGCTGCCACCAGAGGCCACCCGGCTCGTTGCAATGGCAGTCCGCCGAGAGCATCAGATAGCGATTGGGATCGTCGGGATGGGCGGTGCGTTCCCATCCGGCGTGACCCGGGGTCTCCAGACGCCAACGGTTCTTCTCATCGACTTCAGCAAGCACAGGCTGCGACATGGCTTCTTCCTTTCGCGTCTTACGATTTGCGCGCAGTCCGGCAGAGACTCGCGAGTTGCCCCGAGTCTAGAACATCTCGCGGCGAAACGGTATTGAGCGCGCGGACAGGAACGATTGCGCTGCAGCGAATTCTTTGCCTAGATGAGGCCATCACCAACGATTTTGCGACAGGACGACAATGGCATCGGCGCCGCAACGCTTTTCCGTCATCACCGACAAGAGCCTCGACGAGCTACGCAAGCTGATAAACGTCCCAATCGAGGACTCGCTCGAGCCGTGGTGTTATGAAGCGAGCCGCGACAATATCCGCCATTGGGCGCATGGAATCGGCGACGATAATCCGCTCTGGTGCGATCCGCAATACGCGGCGCGCACGCCGTACGGCAAGCTGTTGGCGCCGCCGTCCTTCGTCTTTACGCTGAACCGATCGTTCAGCGGCTACGTCGGCGGGCTGGCCGGGGTCCATGCAATGTTCGCCGGGATCGACGTCACCTGGCATCACCCGCTGATGCTCGGCGATCAGTTCACCACCAAATGCTGGCTCAAGGATCTGATCGAGCATGAGACGCGCTTCGCCGGCCGCTCGATCCAGCAGATCTATCGATGCGAGTTCTATCGGCAGGACGGCACGATGGTCGCCGAGGGCGATAGCTGGTGCTTTCGCACGGAGCGTGACACCGCCCGCGAGCGCGGCACCAAGTACGAGGCGGTCAAGCAGAAGCCGCCGGTCCATTACTCGCGCGACGATCTGGCGAAAATCTTCGACCTCTATGCGCGGGAAGAGGTTCGGGGCGCCACACCCCGGTATTTCGAGGACGTCAAGGTCGGCGATCAACTGCCGACGATGGTCAAGGGGCCGATGACCGTCACCGGCTTCATCGCGTTTGCCCAGGGATGGGGCGGGTTGTATATCCGCGCCAACAAGCTCGCCTGGAAGCAGCTCCAGAAGCATCCCGGGCTCGGCATCGCCAACAAGTTCGGCATCCCCGACGTCCCTGAACGCGTGCATTGGGAAGACGACCTGGCGACGCTGGTGGGCACTCCCGCGGCCTATGATTACGGTCCGGAGCGATGCTCCTGGATGACCCATCATCTGACGAACTGGATGGGCGATAGCGGTTTTCTGCGCAAAATCGCGGTGAAGATCCGCCGCCACAATCCGGTCGGCGACACGATCTATATCAAGGGTGAAGTGACGCGGAAGTTTGCCGAGGCAGGCAACCATTATGTCGAGATCGCGCAACGCGCGGAGCAGCAGGACGGCGAACTTTCGGTGCTCGCGACGGGCATCGTGCGCCTGCCCAGCCGCGGTTAGCCGTTCGGCATCGCCAAATAGCCGTTCGCTGCCTTTGACTGCTCGAGAAGCGGCGGCATGTAGCGGGCGGCCACCGGCCCGCGCGGGCTACGGTCTGGCGTCAAAGAGGCCGGACCGTAGCCCGCATTCCATGTTCAGGCGTGCCGATCCGCGGGCCGTCGAGTCAGGCGCCGCGAGAGTTTTTTTCTCGCCGATCGGCCGACACGATACGGATCACCGCGCGGCCGGCGCAGCCCGGACCGCGTCCACACCGCCTCGTTTGAGGTCGAAGCGATCGGCGTTCATCACCTTGTTCCAGGCCGCGACGAAGTCGGCCACTAACCTCGCCTGGCCATTGGCGGCGCCATAGACTTCGGCGATAGCGCGCAGCTCCGAGTTCGAACCGAAGACGAGGTCGACCCGCGTGCCGGTCCACTTCAACTCGCCGCTCCTGCGATCGCGTCCCTCGAAGACGTTTTCGTCCGCGGTCGCCTGCCACTCGATACCCATATCGAGGAGGTTGACGAAAAAGTCATTGGTGAGCGCCCCCGGGCGCCTGGTGAAGACGCCGTGCGGCGACTGGCCGAAGTTCGCGCCGAGGACGCGCAGGCCGCCCACCAGCACCGTCATCTCGGGCGCGGTCAGCGTGAGTAGCTGCGCCCGGTCGATCAGCAGTTCCTCGGCTGGAACGGTGAACCTGTGCTTGAGATAGTTGCGGAACCCGTCAGCGACCGGCTCAAGATAGGTGAAGGACTCGACGTCGGTCTGTTCCGGCGAGGCGTCGGTGCGTCCCGGCGCGAAGGGCACCGTGACATTGTGTCCGGCCCTTCTGGCGGCCTCTTCGACGGCCGCGCAACCGCCGAGCACGATCAAATCGGCGAGCGAAACCTTCTTGCCTCCGCTGGCTGCATCATTGAAGCCCTTGCGGACTCGCTCGAGAGTCTCGAGCACTTTGGCCAGTTGGGCGGGCTGGTTGACCTCCCAGTTGTTCTGCGGCGCCAGCCGGATCCGCGCGCCGTTGGCGCCGCCGCGCTTGTCCGAGCCGCGGAAGGTTGACGCCGACGCCCAGGCGGTCGCAACGAGCTCCGCGATCGTGAGGCCCGCAGCGAGGATTCTCGCCTTGAGGTCGGCGATATCCTGCGCGTCGATCAGCCGATGATCGACCGGCGGGACGGGATCCTGCCAGATTAACTCCTCCTTCGGGACCTCCGGGCCCAGATAGCGGGCGCGCGGTCCCATGTCGCGATGGGTAAGCTTGAACCATGCCCTGGCGAAGGCGTCGGCAAATTCCTCCGGATGCTCATAAAAGCGGCGGGAGATCTTTTCGTAAATCGGATCCATCCGCAGGGCGAGATCCGTGACCAGCATCGTCGGCACGTGACGCTGCGCGGGGTCGTAAGCGTCCGGGATTGTCGGCGCTGCGCCCTTCGCGACAAACTGGTAGGCGCCGGCCGGGCTTTTGGTCAGTTCCCATTCAAAGCCGAACAGATTCTCGAAAAAATTGTTGCTCCACCGCGTCGGCGTGGTGGTCCAGGTGACCTCCGGGCCGCCGGTGATTGCGTCCTTGCCCTTGCCCGTGCCGAAGCTGCTCTTCCAGCCGAGGCCCATCTGCTCGATCGGCGCGGCTTCTGGTTCGGGACCGACCAGTTTCGGATCGCCCGCGCCGTGGGTTTTGCCGAAGCTATGTCCACCGGCGATAAGCGCAACGGTCTCCTCGTCGTTCATCGCCATCCGTTTGAAGGTTTCGCGAATATCGATCGCGGCAGCGCGCGGATCGGGCTTGCCGTTCGGCCCTTCGGGATTCACGTAGATGAGGCCCATCTGCACGGCGGCGAGGGGATTTTCGAGCTCGCGATTGCCGGTGTAGCGTTCGTCGCCGAGCCAGGTCCGCTCGCGGCCCCAATAGACGGCTTCGTCCGGCTCCCAGGCATCCTCGCGTCCGCCGCCGAAGCCAAACGTCCTGAAACCCATTGACTCGAGTGCGACGTTGCCGGCGAGGATCATGAGGTCGGCCCAGGAGATCGCTGTGCCGTATTTCTGCTTGATCGGCCACAGCAGCCGGCGCGCCTTGTCGAGGTTGGCATTATCCGGCCAGGAGTTAATCGGTGCGAAGCGCTGTTGCCCGGTACCCGCACCGCCGCGGCCGTCGCCAATCCGGTAGGTGCCGGCGGCGTGCCACGCCATCCGGATGAAGAGCCCCCCGTAGTGACCGAAATCCGCCGGCCACCAGTCCTGGCTTTGCGTCATCAGCGCGAGCAGATCCTTCTTCACTGCGGCGAGGTCGAGCTTGCTGAACTCCTCCGCGTAGTTGAAGTCGTCGCCCAGCGGATTGGACCGCGGCGAGTTCTGGCGAAGAATCTTCAGGTTGAGCTGGTTCGGCCACCAGTGGCTGTTCGAGACCATCCCGAGGTTGGTGGTTCCATGGATGACCGGGCATCGGCCCGCGTTCTGGTCAGTCTTTACGTTCATAATTGCCTCGATTCATGGTTGGCGTGTCATCGTCGGCAAAGCCCGATCGCTTTGCGTTGTCGGAGTTTTCCGCGTTTGTCGTACTTCCACATCGCCGCACTAATGCTTGCCGTAAGCGAGCGCGGTGCCCTTGCGCTGCGCAAGGATATACGCTTCGAGCGCGCGCATTTTCGGGTCATCGGAAGAAAGCGTATGGCCCTTGACCGGATTCTCGATGCACCAGTCGATCATGTCGCGCAGGAGAGCGACGCGCTGAAGCTGCACCTGGTACTTGGGATAGGTCTCGGGATGGGTGTTGGCGGCATTGGGATGGCACATGTCGCAACTTACGCCGATCGTGCTGCCGAGTAGCGACGCGCTGTGGAAGACCTTGTTGCCGTAGTCGACGAAGGCGTCCGTCTCCGCCTGCCAAATCATGTAGTCGCGGCTGTGGAAACTCGCGTAAGTGTCACCCTGCTGGGTCTTGAGCTGAGCGCCGCCGGTCGCCGCGCCCGTTCCACCCGTCTCATGAGTGGGGCCGGCTGAGGGGGCGCCGGCTGGCGCGGCGGTCGTGGTCTCCGCCTGGGCCATCACCCAATGCTGATCGGGATGTTTGCGCTGCCATTCGTCCATCAGCTTGCCCGTGACCGCCAGCGCCTGCGCATGGGTCATCTGCTCGCCGGGCTTGAGCCCCTTGACCTCGGTCGCGGTCACGCCGTCGCAGAGTTGCACGACGACGCCGCCGTCCCGGGCGGGCGGCGTCTGATGGGTCGGCAGTGCCTGCGCGTACGCGTTATGCGCGCGATTGCCATGGCTCTGATAAATCGCCGTCGCGCCGGCAACGGCGCCGAACAGTGCCGCGGCGACCAAGCTGAGTCGAGGCTTCATTCTCTCCCTCCCATCGCCATTGCCCATGATCGCAAGTGATGCTTCGGCATGCCGCCCTAGAAGCTCGCAAACTGCGGCGCTGGCGGAACGTCGACCTTGCCCCCGGATACGAGGTAGTCCGCTTTGACGGTCACCGGGTTGCGGTCCCACAGATTGTAGACCGTATCGACCAGCGCATCGTCCCGCACGGCGAAGCTGCCGTCGCCGCAGCCGTCGAACTGATCGAACGGATCGGCCCGGTTCATCTGCACCGTCAACTTCGGCAGTCCTTCCGGTGCGTAGGGCCACGGCCACGCCGTCGACAGCATCCCGTAAAAGCTGATGTTGCCGATCTGGTTGAACAGCATCTGATGGGTGTGGCCGTGGATTACGGTGACCTTGTTGAAGGGCTTGAGGAGCGCCTGAACTTCATCGGCGTCCTCGGTCCAGAAGTTCCACGGACGGTAGTACTTGTAGAGCGGCGAATGCGAGAAGACGACCAGCGGCGTCGCGGGCTTGAGCCTCGCCAGATCGTTCTTCAGCCATGCACGCTGCTTCTCACCGACCTCGAAGCGCGACTGGGTGGCATTGTCGAGGCCGGCCACTGTCGCCATCCTTTGCGCCGGCGTCATTCTGCGCGCGGTCCAGAAATCCTTTTCATAGACGCTCTGGAGCACCACGACGTGGACCCCTTTCCAGTCAAAGGAATAGGTGGGCGGTCCGAACATCTCCTGCCATTTTTCGCCGAGGTCGAGATACCAGTCGTGCTCGCCGACCATCATCTTTACCGGCGCTTTGAGGGCACTGAGTATCTGCCGGCCGAGCTCGAGCTGCGAAGGTTCGCCGAGCTGCGCCAGGTCGCCGCCGTAGAGGACGAAATCGGGTTGCGGATCGAGGGCGTTGACGTCATCCACCGCCTTGACGATCGCGCGCACGAAACGCTGGTTGAGCGTGCGTTCGTAAAGATGGGCGTCCGAGATATAGGCGAAGCGGAACGGCGTCGTCCCCTGCGCGCCCTGCGTCGCGAAGCCTTGGCCGATCGCCGGAGTGCCCGCGGCGTCGGCGATCTCGACGAGCTGGAAGGTATGCGGAGGCATCAGCCCCCGGGCCATCACCGCGCCCATCGCGGCGGCGCTTACCTTCAGAAACGTTCGCCGGTCGCAGTTGCGCAGCGCCCTAAGTAGGCGGTCGCGATCTTCGTAATATCTGGTTTCGACGCTCTTGTGCCGAGGTGCCATCGCCTGCTTCTCCGTACCTGAATGCCGCGTCTAATCGCCGCCGAGCGACGCCGGATTCTGCCGCATCGCGCTCTGTCCCGGTCCGATATCACCGAACGGACCGCTGAAACCCGGTCCCTTGCTGCCCTTGAGCCCCATCGCGGCCGCGGTGTCGCGCTGCGGACGCGTCGTGCGCGAGATTTTGAACTGCCGCGCGTACTCGGCTTTGGCCTCGGCCATGTAGGGTTGACTGGTCAGCGAGAGCAGAAACGCCGCCAGGTCGTCCTCCTGCTGCGAGCTCAGCCCGAGCGGCACGATTCCGCCGTCGAGATAGGGATTCTGCACGCCGCCCTTGTTGTAATGGTCGAGGGTATCCCAGATCGTCGCCTGCGATCCGTCATGGAAATAGGGCTCGGTCAGGAAAAGGTTGCGCAGCGACATGGTCCTGAAGGCGCCGATATCGTGCGGCTGCTTGGTCACCAGAAAGCGCCCGAGCTCACTCAGGTCGCTCGCGATGGCCATCTGATCGATCTGGCTGGGCCCCCCGGCCTGCGCCAGCATCGCGAGCGCCTGGCGCGCATGCGGCACAAAGGCTGCGTTATGGGCCGAGACGCCGATATTGTGAAAGCGATCGTCGGTGAACAGCGGGCGCGTGGGATTCCAGCCGTGGCACGACATGCAGCGACCCTGGCCGTTGAAGATGGCCCAGCCGCGCTGCTGCTGCGCCGTCAGCGCGTTGCCATCGCCGGCCATGAAGCGGTCGAACGGCGAGTCGAAGGCGAGCTGCGTGCGCTCGTAGGCGGCGATCGCCTTGACCAGGTTGTCGTAGTTGGGGGCGCTGCCAAAGACCGCGTTGAACTGCTGCTGATACTCACCGATCGCATCCAGTTTCCGGACCACGGTCTGCGGATCCGGCATCCCCATTTCGATTGGATTCAGGATCGGGTCGCGCGCCTGATCCTCGAGCGTCGGCCGGCGCCCGTCCCAGAACTGCTCGATATTGAACATCGCGTTGAGAATCGTCGGCGCATTGCGCTGACCGAATTTGGCGTGCACCCCCATCGCCGTCGGCAACTGATCGGTGAAGCCCTTGTTCGGATCGTGGCAATTGGCGCATGCGACGGTGTTGTCCACCGACAGGCGCGGATCGAAAAACAGCGCCTTCCCCAGAGCGACTTTGGCGGCAGTCTGCGGATTATCCGGCGGGATTACGAACTTGTAGAGCCGCTCCGGAAACCCCGCCTGATCGGTGCCCTTCGGCTCGGCCAGCGCGTCGGGCTTCGGCGCGGGCATCGTCGCTCTGGCCCCATAGACCCCGCCTATCGTCATCGCCGCAACGGCGAGAATCACGCCCGCCCTCGATCTTCCAGACATCGCGGATCTCCTCCCGCTCGAACCTGTTGCCGCCCAGCGCCTAACTTCGTCGGCGCGACGTCCCCCTTAGCCGCCCGCGCAGGACCACCTGATATTCCCTGACCTCGAAGCCTTCGAGCGCCTCGAGTTTCGACACCTTCAGCGAATCCCACGGGATATCGTGTATGCGCCCGGTCTCGTCATCGACGAAATGATGATGGCTGCCGACGTTGGCATCGAAGACGGTGGTGCCGTCGTCGAGCACAAACTCGCGCAGCAGCCCGTGCTCCACCATCAGGTTCAACGTGTTGTAGACGGTCGCGCGCGAGATCATGGGAAACGTCTTTCTGACTTCGGCCGCGACCTTCTCGGCCGTGGGATGGGCCGTGGTGTTGAGCACGTACTGCGCGACCGCGACGCGCTGCGCCGACGGCTGGATGCCGTGTTCACGCAGGACCGTGTCGATATCGATCTTCACACGCGCAAGACTAAGTCTAACTTTAGACGCTGTCAAGATCCGGCGGACGCGATGGCAGTGCGAAAGGGCGCGTGGGTCATTTGACACAGTCCGGAGCCGGACTCAATCCAGGAACGGCATCCTGCGGGCGCGAGGTGTCAGCGGCGCGGTCGCGACAGCGCTGACTGTTCGCACAGTTCGGCGCCGCAATTGCACCGAGAACGCGATAAGCGTGAGGGCTGCCCGCGCCGCGCGTTGCGGAGCATCCGCGCCGGCTGCGGGTTGGCGCGGTTAGCCGCAAAGGTGCTGGTCGCGGCTGACGAGATCCGCCTGATGCGATGGCGTCCCCGACGGGATTTGAACCCGTGTTACCGACGTGAAAGGCCGGTGTCCTAGGCCGAGCTAGACGACGGGGACGAAGCGACAGGACGTCGCGATCCGGCGCGGGCGTGCGCGCAGGCTAGCAGAGCATCCGAAAGCCGGGCAAGCCACCGACCACGCGATCGCGGTCCGGATCAGGAAAAGCGCAACGACCCGACGATCTCATTCACCGAGGCGTGACCGTATTCGCCCAGCAGATCATCGAGTTCGGTGTCGATGCGCGTCAGGGCGCCGGCACCCTCCTTGATCAGCGCCGAGCCGACCTGCACCGCGTTGGCTCCGGTCAGATGGGCGAGATAGGCGTCGCGGCCGCTGTTGATCCCGCCGACCGCGACAATCTCGACCGCGCCCATTGCCGCGCGCCGATAGGTATGGACCTGCGACAGCGCCCGCTCGGGACCTTTGGCGATGGCGGCCTTGAGGTCGACTTCGAGGTCCTTCGGCAGGTCGTTGGCGCACAGCAGCACCTGAAGCGGCAGTGACCGGCAGAGCTCAACGACCTCTGCGGGCGGCAGCTCGAGCTTCGGCGGCAGCTTGAGGGCGAGCGGCGTCTGCACCTCGCCGCGCACGCGACCGACGATTTGCCTGAGGCGCTCGAGCGAGGCGAAGGGATTGACGGCCTTCTGCACGAAGTCGTCGGCCAGATTCAGCTCGATGAGCTTGACGCCGGCGAGATCGAGCGTCGCCGCGACGCGGACGATCTCGTCGTCGGTTTCGCCGACGACGCTGGCGACGATTGGTTTGCCGCGCGGCACGAGGTCGCCGGCGATATCGGCGAAATATTCGACGCCGCGATTCTTCAGATTGTCGGGCGCGTCGAGGCCGAACTGATTGCACGATTTGAACACCACCGCGCCACGATGGGCGTTGGCGAGTTCGAGAATCTCGGCGCGTTCCGCCGAATGCGGTCCGGAGGCGTTCATTACGCTCGAATTCAACAGCACTCCGCCCAAAGTGATCACCGTGCGTTCCATGGCCTAAACTCCTACGCGGGATTTTCCCGAGGGGCAAGCAGGTTCGCACCGCAGCGTCCGAGTCTGCTAGCCTTTGAGCCTGCAGAGGTGAATGGGGATGAAAGTCCGCAAGGCCTCGCTCGCGCAGATTGTCGCGCACGCCGAACGTGAATATCCGTTCGAGTGCTGCGGCTTTATCATTGGCGATGACGAGCACGAGGAAGTCCGCCCGATCCGCAATATCCAGAACCTGAAATATGCCGAGGATCCCGCCCGCTACGAGCGTGATGCGCGCACCGCCTTCCTGATGGAGCCGCGCGACCATCTGGCGGTGATGCAGGAAATCGACCGCCGCCGCCTCGCGCTCAAGGCCGTCTATCATTCCCATCCGGATCACGATGCCTATTTTTCGGCGACCGACCGCGCACAGGCCTGCACCTTTGATCCAGCCGAGCCCGACTATCCGGGTACGAGCTATATAGTGCTTTCCGTCCGCAACGGGAGCTACGCGCGCGCCGCGGTCTTCGAATGGGATACCGACCGCAGGGACTTTGTTGAAACCGACTTGCAGATTGCGGAGGACGGCTGATGACTGCAGCAGACGGCTATCGTATCGCGAATTTAGCGCAACTCCGCGAGGTTATCGGCGAGCCGAGTCCGCTCGTACACAAGAAACTACTCGGCGAACTGGATGAAACGGCAAAACAGTTCATTCGCCGCTCGCCCTTTCTTGTGCTCGCCACGGCGGACAGCGAGGGCAATCAGGACGCCTCGCCGAAAGGGGATGGTCCAGGTTTCGTCGTGATCGAAGACGATCGCACGCTGCTGATTCCCGATCGCAAGGGCAACAAGCTGGTCTTCACCCTGCAGAATATCCTCGCGAATCCGCATGTCGGACTGATCTTCCTGGTCCCTGGCACCGACGAGACGTTGCGCGTCAACGGTGACGCCGAATTGACCGTCGATCCCGCCGTCCTCGAACGCCTGGCGGCGCGCGGCGCGCCCGCCCAGCTCGCGATTCGGGTGGCGATCCGTGAGTGCTTCTTCCACTGCGCCAAGGCTTTCCTCCGCTCGCAACTGTGGCATCCGGAGAGCTGGCCGGAACGCGTGCGGATTTCATGGGGACAGTACCTGGCATCGAAGATGGGCGCCGGCGAAGACACCGCGAAGCAGATCGACAGTTTCGTCGAGCAGGACTACAAAACGAATCTTTAAGACGGCGCGGCCGTGCCGAGAACGGCTTGCTCTGCGCAAAAAAACAACGGCGCGTCCGAGCGACGCGCCGTTGCTTTTTTATCAGCCGCTTGCCGGGTTAGGCGGCAGCCTTGGTCGCTGCGGCGCCAGCGCCTTCTTCAGCGAGCGAGCCGCGTTTCGACAGGGCCACGGCGATCGCCAGCAGCACGATCGCGAGGATCACGACGAACGCGCGGCCATGCGAGAAATCCGCCACTTGCGCGGTGGTGAAGGGGGCCGCGAGGATGCCGACCAGGTTCATGACCTTGATCATCGGGTTGAGCGCCGGGCCGGCCGTATCCTTGAACGGATCGCCCACGGTGTCGCCCACCACGGTCGCCTTATGGACGTCGGTGCCTTTGCCGCCCAGATAACCGTCCTCGACCTTCTTTTTGGCATTGTCCCAATTGGCGCCCGCGTTAGCCATAAAGACCGCCATCAACTGGCCGGTCAGGATCGTGCCGCCGAGAAAGCCGCCGAGCGCGCCCGCGCCAAGACTGAAGCCGACGAGCAGCGGCGCGAAGACCGCCAGGATTGCCGGGCTGAGCAGCTCCTTCTGGGCCGTCGCCGTGACGATATCGACGCAGCGGCCGTAGTCCGGCAGCTCTTTGCCTTCCATGATCCCCGGATGCTCGCGGAACTGACGGCGCACCTCAAACACCACCTGGTAGGCCGCGCGCCCGACCGCTTTGATCGCGAACGAGCTGAAGAGGAACGGCACCGCCGCCCCAATCAGCAGGCCGAGGAAAACCGTCGGCGCGTTGATCTGCACGCCCATGCTGCCGAGCGGCGCCTCGTCGATGAACGAGCGGAAGAGCGAGACCGCCGCGATAACCGCGGTGGCAATCGCGAGGCCCTTGGTCAGTGCCTTGGTCGTATTACCAATCGCGTCCATCCACGAGAGCGTGCGCGAGGCCTCCTCCTGATGGATTCCGCCCATCTCGAAGATGCCGTGGGCGTTGTCGGTAATCGGCCCGTAGGTGTCCATCGCGAGGATGAAGCCGGTGGTGGTGAGCAGCCCCAGTCCGGTCAGGGCGATGCCGTAGAACTGCAGCGCCAGTGAGCCTTCGAACATGACCAGTGCCCCGATGATCGCCAGCACGATAAGGATTGCCGCCCAGGTCGAGGACTCCATCCCTTCGCCAAGTCCCGCGATAATCAGCGTCGCCGGACCGGTGCGAGCGGAGTTTGCCGTCTCGATAACCGGGCCGCGGTCGGGATGGGTGAAGTAGTTGGTCAACCAGAGCGTGGCGACGGCGAGGATAATCCCGAAGGTCGCGGTGATGGCGAAGCGCCAGTCGGGAGCGCCGGTCGTGGGATCGGTCATATAGAAGTAGTTGACGATGAAGAACCCGATGACCGAGCTGATGGCCGAGACCATGTAGCCGCGATTGATCGGCTTCATCGGGTCTTCCATTTTGCCGGCTGGCGCGCGCACCGCCATGATTCCCAGGATCGACGAGAACACGCCGACCGCGCGCAGGATGAGGGCGAACACGATGAGCTTCATCGCGAAGGCTCCGGCCAGCGCGCCGTAGAGACTCTGGAAATCCTTGTCGCTCACGGCGTAGGCCGCCAGGATGATGGCGGCGACCAGGGTGACCTCGTAAGACTCGAAGACGTCGGCCGCCATCCCGGCGCAGTCGCCAACATTGTCACCGACGTTGTCGGCGATCGTCGCCGCGTTGCGCGGGTCGTCCTCGGGGATGCCGGCTTCAACCTTGCCGACCAGGTCACCGCCGACGTCCGCCGCCTTGGTGTAGATGCCGCCGCCGACGCGCATAAAAAGGGCGGCCAGGGAGCCGCCGAAGCCGAACCCGACCAGCACCTTCATGGCGTCCTGCTGATAAACAAGGAAGATGATCGTCGCACCGAGCAGGCCGAGACCGACGGTGAACATGCCCGAGACGCCGCCCGCCTGGAAGGCCAGCTCCATGGCGTTCTTGAAGCTCGTCAGCGCGGCGTTGGCGCTCCGCACATTGCCCTTGACCGCCAGCCACATCCCGACGAAGCCGGCGCCGTAGGAGGCGCTCACGCCGAGCACGAAGGCGATCGCGATGCCGAGCGAGAGGTCGAGCCGGTCCGGATAAACGCTCCGGTACATCATGAAGAGCCCGATGGCGATCGCGATGACAAAGACGATCATGGTCTTTATCTGACGCTTGAGGTAGGCCATCGAGCCCTCGTAGACGGCGTCGGCGACGTCGGTCATCGACTTCGCGCCGGGACTGGCGGCGAGTACGATACGTACCAGCAGCAGTCCATAGCCGATCGCGAGGATCGCCGAGATCAGCACGCCCCACAGGATCAGCAACTGACCGTGGGTTAGTGCGGGCAGCACTATCTTAGCTTCACTCATCTAGGTACGCTCCCAAGATAAGCGAGAACTGCGGTCAAGCGACGTACCGCGCCCTCGCGGATTTACAAAAAAACGCCCGCACCTTTGCGGAACGGGTTACCGGCGGCAGTTTAGGTTTTCCGCGGCTTGAAGTCCAGCGGATTCGCGTATGCCGCAAGCCGTCCCGGTTGACGGTTTGGGGGTCCGCCGGGAAGCCGCTCGCCGGTTGATCGTCGCCGATTGCCTATGGTTACTTGGAAACTGCAATGCAGATTAATATCGAAAGTCCTTCCAACCTAAGACGCAAGCTGACGATCGAACTCGAACCGGCGGAAATCACGCGGGAACTGGATCGCACCTACAACGAATTGCGGCGATCGGTCCAATTGCGCGGCTTTCGTCCCGGTCACGCCCCGCGCAATCTGCTCGAACGCTTCTTCGGCGATCAGGTGCGCGGCGACGTTATCCAGAAGCTCATCAAGGAGTACACCGACAAGGCGCTAGAAGAGCACAGCCTCAAACCGGTCGTCCAGCCGGAGATCGTCACCGAAGCGAGCGACCTCAAGAACGCCCAGCTCAAGTTCAGCGCAACCTTCGACCTGAAGCCGGAATTCGAGGTCAAGGACTACCAGGGTCTCAAGGTTCCGAGGCCGACCGTGACAGTCAGCGACGAAGAGGTGCAGGCCGCCCTCGAGCGGCTGCGCGAGCGTCACGCGACCCTTAAAAAAATCGAGGACCGCGAGGTCGTCGCCGACGGCGACTTCATCGTGGTGACGCTCGAAGCCTTCCACGACGGCCAGCCGGTTCCCGACACGAAGCTCGAGGATCGTGTGGTGCGCGTGGCCCCGAATGAACCGGCGCACGGCCTCGACGAGGTGCTGCGCGGCGCCCGGGTCGGCGAGGAGGTGCGCCGCACCCGCAGCTATCCGGAGGATTACGTCGAGAAGGACGTCGCCGGCAAGACCGTCGAATGGCGCGCAACGGTCAAAAACATTTATCAACGCCTGCTGCCCAACCTCGACGACGAGTTTGCCAAGGATCAGGGCGAGTTCCAGACCCTCGACGAACTCCGTGCGGCGATCCGCAAGGATCTCGAAGCGCGCGCCGAGCAGGAGGCCGACGCCCACGCGCGCCAGGGCCTGCTCGATTTGATTATCGAGCGCAATCCGATCGAGGTCCCTGAATCCCTGGTGCTGCGCGAGCAGCGGGCGCTCGAGGCCGAAATGGCCAACGCCCTCGAGGCCGCCGGGATGGCGCACGAGGCGGCCCGCGAGAGCGCCGCCCAAAACCCTGACGAGATGCGCAAGCGCGCCGAGAAGCGCGCCCTCAGCGGACTTATCGTTGATGCGATAAGTCAGCAGGAAGGGATCGCCATCAGCGACGATCAGCTCGCCGAGCGTGTCGCCGCGCTGGTCACCCAGACCAGCGGTCGTCAGCGCGAGCGCGTCGCCGAGTTTTATCGCGACGAGCACAACCGCGAGCTCCTGCGTCAGATCATGCGCCGCGACGCGACGCTGGACTATCTGCTGAAAAACGCGAGCCGCGAGGAGCCTCAGGAAGCGGCGGCCGGCGCGGCGACGCCGAACCCGAGCGAGTCGGAGCAGCCGTCGTGAGGCGGCGGCGCGCCGGAAGATCGATCGACCGGACCGGCGGCGCCGTTTTCAGTTGCCGCCGTAGGTTAAACTGGTTAGACTTTTGTTACTGAGTGGCCGCTTGATCGACCCTTTTGAAGCGGGCTTTCGTCGGACTCTCGGAAGTTGGATGAGCAGCCTCGTTCCAGTCGTTGTTGAACAAACCGGCCGCGGTGAACGCGCTTACGATATCTACTCGCGCCTGCTGAAAGACCGCATCGTCATCCTCGGTTATCCGATTAGCGACGAAGTCGCCAACCTGGTCACGGCGCAGATGCTCTTTCTCGAGGCCGAAGATCCCGAGAAGGAGATCAACTTCTATATTAATTCGCCGGGCGGTTCGGTCACCGCGGGACTGGCCATCTACGACACGATGCAGTTCATCAAGCCGCCGGTTTCGACGCTCTGTCTCGGGCAGGCGGCGTCGATGGCGGCGATCTTGCTTCTGGCAGGTGAGAAGGGCCGCCGTTACGCGCTGCCGAATTCGCGCATCATGATGCATCAGCCGCTCGGCGGCGCGCGCGGACAGGCCACCGATCTCGATATCCATGCGCGCGAGATCCTGCGGATCCGCGAGGAGATTAACAATATCGTGATGCGGCATACCGGCCAGAACCTGCGCAAGATTGAAAAGGACACCGACCGCGATCTGTTTTTGACGCCGGAACAGGCGGTTGAATACGGTTTGATCGATGAGGTAATCGTTAGCCGACGATCGGCGAAGTGAGCTCCGGGAGATACTATGGCGAAGCATGACGACCGTGCGGGCAACCTGGTCTGTTCCTTTTGCGGTAAAAGCCAGGATGAAGTCCGCAAGCTTATCGCCGGTCCGACCGTCTATATCTGCGACGAATGCATCGACCTCTGCAACGACATCATCGCCGAAGAGACCGATAACGAGGAGGCCTTCAGCCAGAGCTCGGCGGTGCCCAAACCGGCCGAGATAAAGCGCGTCCTCGATCAGTACGTAATCGGCCAGGAGCGCGCCAAGAAGATCCTGTCGGTCGCCGTCCATAACCATTACAAGCGCATCGATTCGCAAAGCGTCACCGGCGACGTCGAACTGCAGAAGTCGAACATTCTGTTGATTGGACCGACCGGCGTCGGCAAAACGCTGCTGGCGCAGACCCTGGCGCGGTTCCTCCAGGTCCCGTTCACCATCGCCGACGCCACCTCGCTGACCGAAGCGGGCTACGTCGGCGAAGACGTCGAAAATATCATCCTGTCGCTGCTGCAGAACGCCGACTACGATATCGAGCGTTGTCAGCGCGGCATCGTTTATATCGACGAGATCGATAAAATTGCCCGCAAAAGCGACAATCCCTCGATAACTCGTGACGTTTCCGGCGAGGGTGTGCAGCAGGCTCTGCTGAAGATCGTCGAAGGCACGATGGCCAGCGTGCCGCCCAAGGGCGGCCGCAAGCATCCGCAGCAGGAATTTCTCCAGGTCGATACCACCAACATCCTGTTTATCTGCGGCGGCGCCTTTGTCGGCCTCGACGATATCATCCGCCGCCGTATCGCCGGCAAGACCATGGGCTTTCGCGCCGATCTGAGCAATCGCGACGCGCGCTCGGTGTCGGAGCTGCTGAGCGAGGTGCAGCCCGAAGACCTGCTGCGCTTCGGTCTTATTCCGGAGTTCGTCGGCCGGCTGCCGGTCATCGCCACCCTCGGCGAGCTTGACGAAGAAGCCCTCGTCCGTATCTTAACCGAACCCAAGAACGCGCTGGTGCGCCAGTATCAGCGGCTGTTCGATATGGAGAACGTACATCTGAAATTCGCGCAGGGTGCGCTGCGCGCGATTGCCCGCGAGGCTCTCAAGCGGAAATCGGGCGCGCGCGGCTTGCGGGCCATCATGGAAGCGATCATGGTGGACCTGATGTACGAAATTCCATCGCAGCCCAATATCAAGGAGGTAATGATCTCGGAGGAGGTTGTGACGCAGAAGGAACAGCCTCTGCTGGTGTATCAGAAGACCGCTGAGACCGCTTAGGCGGGAGGAGAATTAGCGACGGAAATGCTCTTCCGCAACGATAAAAAAGATAATCGCGACGCGTCCAATGAAATCGTCCCGCTGCTGCCGCTGCGGGAATTGATTGTCTTCCCGCACGAGGTTTACCCGATCTTTGTCGGGCGGCAGAAGTCGATCAAAGCCCTTGAAGCCGCCGAGACGAGCAAGCGGCCGATTCTGCTCGCGGCGCAAAAGGACGCCAGCGTCTCCGATCCCGGCCCCAACGATATCTACCAGGTCGGGACCCTCGGCCTGGTCGTCCAGCTCCTCCGCCTGCCCGACGGCACCGTGAAGGCGCTGCTCGAAGGCAAGAAGCGCGCGCGGATCACGCGCTACGCGGCCCAGGACGAGTTCTTCCAGGTGGAAGTCGAAGAGATCGAAGAGGTCGCCGAGCGCGGGACCGAAATCGAGGCGCTGATGCGCTCGGTCAACACCACCTTCGACAATTATGTCCGTCTGAACAAGAAAATTCCGCCCGAGATGGTCACCTCAATCGCGGCGGTTGACGATCCCTCCTTCCTCGCCGACAAGCTCGTCGGCCATCTGGGAATCAAGCTCGAAGACAAGCAGTCGCTGCTCGAATGCACGAGCGCAGCCGAACGCCTCGAACGGATTCTCGGCTACATGCGCTCCGAGCTCGAAATTCTCGAGGTCGAGAAGCGCATCCGCTCGCGGGTCAAGAAGCAGATGGAGAAGACCCAGAAGGAGTACTACCTCAACGAGCAGATGCGCGCGATCCAGAAGGAGCTCGGCGAAAAGGACGAATTCAAAAACGAGATCCAGGAGTTGGAAGAGAAGCTGCGGCAGAAGAAGATGCCCGCCGAGGCACGCGAAAAGTGCGAGCGGGAAATCAAGAAGCTCAAGATGATGTCGCCGATGTCGGCCGAGGCAACCGTCGTGCGCAACTACCTCGACTGGTTTCTCGCCCTGCCGTGGTTCGAATACACCGAGGATAAACTCGATATCCCGGAGGCGGAACAGGTTCTCGAAGAGGATCATTACGGACTTGAAAAGGTCAAACAGCGGATCCTCGAGTATCTCGCCGTGCAGACCCTGGTCGGCCAGCTCAAGGGCCCGATTCTCTGCCTCGTCGGCCCTCCCGGGGTCGGCAAGACCTCGCTAGGCAAGTCGGTGGCGCGGGCGACGGGACGCAAATTCGTGCGCGTCTCGCTCGGCGGTGTGCGCGACGAGGCCGAAATCCGCGGCCATCGGCGCACCTATATCGGCGCGCTGCCCGGCAAGATCATTCAGAGCGTGCGCAAGGCGGGTTCGGGCAATCCCGTGATGCTGCTCGATGAAGTGGACAAAATGTCCACCGATTTCCGCGGCGACCCCTCCTCGGCCCTGCTCGAAGTCCTCGATCCGGAGCAGAACTGCAATTTCAATGACCACTACCTCGACTGCGATTATGATCTGTCGAAGGTGATGTTCATCACGACCGCGAACACGCTCGAGCGGATTCCGCGACCGCTTCAGGATCGCATGGAGATCATCCGGATTCCGGGCTACACCGAAACCGAGAAGCTCCAGATCGCGCGCAAGTACCTGGTCAAAAAGCAGCGCGAAGCCAACGGTCTCAAACCGGAGAATATCGAGTTCTCGGACAAGGCCCTGCTCGGCATAATCCGTCGCTATACGCGCGAGGCGGGGGTGCGGAACCTCGAACGCGAAATCGCCGCGATCTGCCGCAAGGTCGCGGTCGAGGTGGTCAAGACCGATCGCAACGCGTTCGTCAAGGTGTCGCAGTCAAGCCTGCCGAAGTATCTGGGGCCGGCAAAATTCCGCTTCGGGATGGCCGAGGCGGAGCCGCAGATCGGCGTCGCGACGGGTCTCGCCTGGACCGAATTGGGCGGCGAGCTCCTGGGCGTCGAAGTCACGATCGTGCCCGGACGCGGCAAACTGACCATCACCGGGCAACTCGGCGACGTGATGCAGGAAAGCGCCCACGCCGCGCTGTCCTACGTGCGCTCGCGCTCCGATCAGCTCGGCCTGAAGCACAATTTCTATCAGAAGATCGACATTCACATTCATATTCCCGAGGGCGCGACGCCGAAGGACGGCCCCTCAGCCGGCATCACGCTGGCCACCGCGCTCATCTCGGCGCTCTGCCGCGTCCCGGTCAAACATGACCTGGCGATGACCGGCGAGATCACGCTGCGCGGCCGCGTCCTGCCGATTGGCGGTCTGAAGGAGAAGGTGCTCGCGGCCCATCGCGGCGGCATCAAGACGGTTTTGATGCCCAAGGAGAACGAAAAGGATATCGAAGAGATTCCGGCGCCCGTGCTCAAGAGCCTGACCCTGGTGCAGGTCGAGCACATGGACGACGTGGTCAAGCGGGCGCTCGTTCTGGCCGATCCGGAATCCTTCTTCAAACCGGTCAACCCATCAGCTTCATTCTTCGGCGAGGAGAGCGAAAAGGACGAGCCGATTGTTGAAGACGAAGGCGAGGAGACTGTCGTCACCCACAACAATCCGCCGCACAATTTGTCCTAAGGGGACTGGGAGGACCAATGGGCATCGGGCGAGCCCGCTGGCAGGGCTCGCCCGTCGCTTTGTTTAACCCGCCTGGGGCGGACGGGGTGACCGCACTATGACGAAAGCCGACTTGATCGAAACGCTAGCCAATAAGCTGGGGATTAATCGCGCCGAGGCCGAAAAGGCGTTAAACATCATTCTCGATGATATCGTTCATGCTCTCAAGCAGGGCGACCGCGTTAATATCTCCGGTTTCGGAACCTTCTCGACCTCAACTCGCGACGCCCGCACCGGCCGCAATCCCAAGACCGGTGAGACGATCCAGATAGCGGCCAGTCGCGCGGCCAAGTTCAAACCCGGCAAGCAGTTGAAGGATTCGCTCAACGAGGGGCTGGACACGACGCCGCCTACCACGACGATCTCAGCCTGATTCCACGGGCGGCCATTTTGCGTATCGAATCGCGGGGACGATCACCGATCGACCCCGCGCCGTTTTGCGGGCTCGGGCGGTTAGCTCAGCGGTAGAGCATCGGCCTTACAAGCCGGGGGTCGCTGGTTCGAAACCAGCACCGCCCACCAACGAATACATCGCATCCCACCGAGAATTCCGCTCCGCTTGAGATTGGCGGCAGCGGTCGCGCAACAATCGCGCCGTCGCCAGCCCGTCTTTTCGCTATTGCGCCGATCGCCAGACCAGCCCTTGCGGCTCCCTTTGCGCGTCGCCTCAGCGCTCTCTGATGGCGAAGAAACCCACCCGCCGCTCCCAGTGGGCGGTCAAGGACTCAACCGCCTTGGGGTACTTGGCTTGGTATTCGGTCTCGAAGCGCGTTCTGGGTGCCGCCTTTTTCATCCCGTCACCCGATCCACAACTTTCCGTAATAGCCCTATCGTTTGCATCGCGTCATCAAACCACCGGCGCTGATAATCCTGAATAAAAGGTCCAGCCATCCCGACTATGTCGGCGAAACAGATGGATGCTACATGCAGAATTTCCGCGACACGTTGTTTACTCGCCCTGTCGCGTTTCAGGCGGAGCTCCTTCCATGCGGCTGCAGTCAATTTGTCGTCGTTCACGCCGGTGAGCAGCGCGCCGGCCGGCGCGGGTCACATTCAGGCCGGGACCTAAGCCTCGTCGGCACTCAACGAGTTGGTAGAAGATCTCATCCAGCGGTAGAGTTCCGGGGTCTCGGCTCAAGCGCGAGGATCGGAGCGCTGGTTGTAGATGCTCATCGCGCGCTCCAGCCCGTCGCGGATGATCGCCTCGACCGCGTCCGCGATCCGTTCGAGCAGGCCCTCGACGACGCGCCGCTCTTCGCGGTCGAAGGCGTCGAGCACATGGTCGATAGCACCCCCTGTCTGGCTGGGGCGTCCCACGCCGACGCGAATGCGGATGAAGTCGGGGCCCAGCGCCGCCGCGACCGAACGCACGCCGCGATTACCCGCGTCGCTGCCGCCGCGTTTGAGCTGAAGCCGCCCGAGGGGCAGGTCGAGTTCGTCATGAATAACGATCACTCGTTCGACCGGAATTCGGAAATAGCCGGTGAGCGACGCGAGGCAGTCACCGCTGCGATTGTAAAAGGTCTGCGGCATCACGATTATCGCCGGCGCGTCGGCAATCCGCGCGTCGCCGAAGAGGCCGCTGAACTTGTTGCGAGTCAGCTCGATACCATAGCGTGACGCCAGATAAGTCGCGGCCATGAATCCGGTATTGTGGCGCGAGTCCTTGTAGCGGCCACCGGGATTTCCCAGACCTGCGACCAGCCAGCGACCTTCGACCGCGGCCGTTTCACGCGGTGGCGAGGACGGCTGGCGAAAGCGATCGAACAGACGACTGAAATGACTCATCCAGCGCTCGTCGGCGCCGGGGCGCCGCTGATTCTTTCCGCATTTCTGTGAAAGGAGGGCAGCAGGGCCGCAAGTGCGTCGAACAGAGCCCGCATCTCGCTCGGTCGGCCGATTGAAACGCGCAGGGCGTCGCGAAAAATCGATTTCGGAAAATGCCGCACCAGGATACCGCGGCGCCGGAGCGCCGCCGCGAGCGGTGCCAGATCATAACCGGCGAGGCGGGCAAGAACGAAATTGGCCTGCGACGGCGGCACTTCGAAGCCCAGCGCGCGCAGCCGGCGCTCGGTAAGCGCGCGCGTCCGCCTGACGCGCTCGACATTGCGCCTCATCCAGGGCAGGTCGGCGAGAGCGGCCGCACCGGCGACGATCGCCAGGCGATTCAGATTGTAGGAATCCTTTACTTTGCGTAGCTGCTGAATGATTGCCGGATTGGCGAAGGCGAGCCCCAGGCGCATCCCGGCAAGCGAGAAGGACTTCGAGAGCGTGCGCAAAACGATCACATTGTCGCAGGTGCGGACCAGATCAAGCGCGTTACTCTCAGCAAAATCCACGTAAGCCTCGTCGACCACCAGGAGGTGATCGGACAGGGCCCGCGCCAAGGCCGCGAGCGCGTCGTGGGAAGCGACGGCGCCGCAGGGCGAGTTGGGACTGCACACAATGGTGAGGCGGGCACGCTCGTCGGCCAGGCAATCGAGCGGTAACCGATAGTCGGGCTCCAGCGGGATACGCGCGACGCTCGCCTCGGCGATCGCGGCCAGCGTGTCGTACAATGAGTAGGTCGGCTGCGGATAGGCAACCTTGTCGCCGACTCCAACGATCGCGCGAAAAAGCATCGAGAGCAGTTCATCAGAGCCGTTGCCGGCGATGATCATTTCGCGCCGCACGCGATAGGCGCGCGCGGCCGCGTCGATGAACGCGTCGGCATTGGGCGCCGGGTACAGGCGGAGAGAAGCCGTGGCTTCCGCGAGGATCGCGCGTCGCACTTTGGGCGACGGCGGATACGGATTCTCGTTGGTGTTGAGCTTGATCAGCTCCTGGCCCGGACGCGGTTGCTCACCGGGCACGTAGGGCGCCATCGACGCGATTGCCCGACGGAACATCCGGGCGCCGCTATCTGATGAAGGAACGGACAGTCGAGCGGTCATCGGGTTAATCTGCGTGAATTGTTGCGTGCCGGTCCGGTCGAATCCAATAGCCAGTTGAGATAGGCGCTCGAACCGCCAGCCAGCGGCAGCGCGATGATTTCCGGAACGTCATAGCTGTGTAACTGACGAACGCGATTCTCCAGGGTGCGAAACAGTGATGATCGAGTTTTGATAATCAACAGATGTTCGCGCGCAGACTCAATTCGTCCTTGCCAGCGATAGATCGAGCTCAGCGGACCGACGATATTGACGCAGGCGGCAAGTCGCTCTTCGACAACACGGCGCGCAATTTTGCGGGCCTCGGCCGCCGTCCCGGCCATCACCAAAACCACACGTGCAGTCGCCGCGCGCGCCATGGCGCAACACTTTAGCGGCGCCGGTTGAGCAGTCCAAGCCGGCGCAGCAGCCGCGCGGTTGCGGGACATGGACAGCGCCCATCACTGAGCCGCAGCTCCGCGAGCAGCATCAGAAGGTCATCCCGACAATCGACGTCGTACCACGCATCGCCGAGCCCATAGCCGACGCTGCCGGCTTCGAGGCGGCGAAGGGTGTTGGCGAAAACATTGGCGGTGCCCCAGCGGATACCGCGGAAAATATCGGGCAGCACGCCGCGCGCGGCGACGGCATAGTAGCCGCCATCCAGGCTTGGCCCCAGCACCACGCGGAAACGCCGCAGTAGGTTCATGAGGCGAGTCAGAAATTGATGGGGCAGCGAGGGGATATCGGTGCCGATCAGCAACGCGCCGTCGTCGAGGTACGGAACCAGCACGCGGCGCATTCGCGCTCCCAAAGCACCGCTGCCCTGATCGACCAGTTCGGCATCATAACGTCGCGCCAGGCGCCGGAAGTACGGACTATCCGCCGCTGAGCCGTGACAGCTACCGGCGATGACCAGTCGATCGGTGATGGCGCGGGCTTTGGCGAGCGTGTCGAGTGCGAAGGCGTGGGCCAGGGCCGCCGACGCGTCGGCGCCGATCGCCGGGATCAGGCGGGTCTTGGTGCGACCTGCCACCGGCTCGCGCGCGAAAACGATGATCGCCGGATGAACCTTGGCGCTTTTCACTTTATGGTGTTCGGCGCAATCACGTTGAGGGGCAGGCCGAGCATCTTCTTTACAAACTCGGCGACCGAGGTAATCGGCTTCGGGATTACGCTCGGATTCTGGTAGGGTCCGGTGACGTGAAAATAGGCCGCGAGCAGATTATCAGTACCGCCGGCAAGATGGGCACCAATCAGGGGAATATGCCTCAGCAGCCAATTGGCGGTCAGCGCGGGGACCACGCTCAACTCCAGGTTCACCTGTCCGGTGCCGAAATTGATATTGCCATTCGACGCCATCTCGAGCACCGGTCCGACCAACGCGAGATCGTCGGTGTTGAACACTCCGTGGATACCCTGAAAGCTTCCGGATACCAGGTTATAAGGTAACCCGCTCAAACGCGGATCCGGAACACTCGCGGTCAACCAGCTCTTGAGATTGATGAGACCGAGGATCCGCGACAGCAGCGCCCATCGATGGATGCGGCCGTTCGTAAGCCGGATCGAGAAGGTGCCACGAAAAGAGGAGAAAAAATCGGTATCCGTGTTCGCCCACAGATCCATCGTCGCGGTGGCGGCGCCGGTCAGGGGCGGTGCTTCGTCGGGTTTCAGCGTATGCAGCAGAGCAGCGCTATCGATGTTCGTGACCTTGCCCAATGCACGCACCCAATTGTTGGGTCCCGGTATGCCGGACAGCCAGAGGCGCATCGTTCCGCCGTCGAGCTCGGCGTTCAGATCGTCAACGCGCCATTGGATATGATCGCTGAGGAAATCCGTCGACAGGCGCGTCAGGGTCAGAGGACCAACGCTCCCCTGACGCACATCGACGTGGCCGCTGATGGCGATCGGAAATACCGGCGGCGGTGCAAGATTGTGCTGCCAGGGCGGATGGATAAACGTCAGGGCGGTGATATCCAGACGCTCAACGGATGCATCGACGTGGACACTCGGATGCTGGAAGTCCGGCACACGAAGATTCAGTGTCACCGGCGAACCTTCAAACTCTCCCTCATCGATCTTAAAGCTGATGCTGTGATCATAGATCGTGCCGCGCGCCGATCGGGTGACAATCGGCGATCGCAGAAAGCCCACGTAGAGTTTCCCGGCGCCCATCGTCAGATTGCCGGTGATCGCCGGCAGCGAGGCGCGGCTGGTACTGTTCACTTGAAATAAGCCGTCCACCGGACCGGCGATCGCGAATTTCGGAAGCCCCAAAATCGGGGACCAGGGTGCCAAGTCGAAGTGACGCATCCGCACGGCAAAATCGTGAAACTGCAGGTGCGTCAGGATGCTGCCGTTCAGGATCATCAAGCCATCGCGGGCGGCGGCGGGCACGACCCGTACCTGATTGAGTTGCGCCGAGGCCGGAGTGAGGATCACGTTACCGTCCGTGAGAGCAACCGTCTGGCTCGGGCTGCCGACGGCGAGCGTCATTTGCGTGGTCTGCAGGGCGACTCGATAATTCCGCACTGCGCTCCACGAAAAGGACGGGTTCAAAGCACCCGACGCAGCAACCGTGATCGGCGCGAGACCGCCGGCTCCGCTGACGGCGCCGCCGAGCTTCGCGTTGACTGCACGCGCATACGGCGCGAGAGCCGGATAGAGCTCGTTCAAGTCGAGTGCCGCCTTCAGCCGCAGACTGTAGGGAATCACCCTCGGAGCACGCTTCAGGTCGGCATCCGCGGTGACGTCTTCGATGCGTGAATTGCCGAGCCGGAAATAACCCTGGCTCAGATGAAGCGTCGAGGCGGAATAATGCACCTGTCCATTGAAGGCGTGTAACGGAGGGAGGCCGCTGCCGGGCGGGAACTGATAGCCGGCATCGCGCACCGTCGCATCCATCTCTATTTGCCGGGGCAGCGTAGCGGCGGTCAACGTGCTCAACGGCGCCGGCGAGTTGATCGCGATTTGGTCGAAGGCGACGTCGCCGGAGGCGACTGAAGCCATTGCTGCGGTCAGGCCCGATGGCAGGCCTTTGAGTGAACGCGCGAGGAGCGCGAGATTGTCCAGGGCGACCGTCGGTCCGCTAAGCGCAAAGCTCAGAGCGGGATCGCGGCTGAAGGGCTGATTTAATGCGGCATTCCCCACGATCTGGACCTGGGAGGCCTGCATCAGGCTCAGCCTTGGCAACTGCAACTGCGTCGGCGAGATCGAAAACGTCGTCGACAGACCCAGGTCCTTAAGGTTCACGGGGCGGGTCAGCGCATCACCGTTCAGCGCGACCGAGGGAAGGTTCGCGCTGGTGTCGCCGGTCAAAGCTCCGCCTCGGGCCAGCGCCAATCTGCATACCCCGTCGATCACGCTCGAGAGCTTGAACGGCCCAAGATTCAAGTCGCGCAGCGTGAGGTCCCAAAACCATATGCGTCCGGTCAGCAGCTTCGCCGCCGACGCCTCGAGTGACAGGATTCCACTAATCCGCACGCCGTCGAGGCCTGGCGGCAGCAGGCTGGCGTCGAAATTTACGATCCAGGGTGAAGTCGCCGGCGCATCCGACGGGGTGCTGCGATAGAAGCGAGCATCCAGATGGCGAAGGAGGGTCTTCTGGTCCTGCTCGACGACCGCGTCGATCAGGTCAAGGCTTTCGACCGTATCGGTCAGGCCGGCGAGCGCCGCTTGAACGCGAGCAACGAGCTCGCTGTCGAGCAATGACAATTCAGGCAGAAAGCTGACCTGCGCGGGCGGCAGCAAAATAACCGGCTGATCGAGAACCAGTCGCTCGACCGGCAGCCCATGGTTACGAAGAATTGCTGAGAAACTGAGCACGGCTCGAATGTCCGTAAGGCGAGCGACTTGGTGACCATCGGCAAAAATCTCGGGATGCTCGAGAATGACCACGAGTTTTGAGCTGATGCCCAAACGGGTTCGGGAAACCCTGACGTCGACTCCGGTGCGATCATGGATGCGCGCCAGGATGAGGCCGGCGATGCGGTCTTCGTTGCGAATCGCGAGCATGAACGCACTCGCGATAACCATCGCGAGCAGAGCAACCGCGTAGAGGAGCAGCCGGACCGCGCGCATGAGAAGGGCTCCTGCTCTTAGGCTGCTGTTCGGCCAGAGCCGGAAGCGGCCGCCGCGCTTAGTGGCCTTCCGAGATCAGACGGTCGGTGGTGTCTGCCCACGCCGCGCGATGCTTGCTGCGCAAAGCGGTTTTAAGAATGCGATTGCGGATGCGTACGGACTTCGGTGTAAGCTCGACCAGTTCCTCTTCGTCGATCCATTCGAGGGCCGCGTCGAGACCCATGACCTGCGGCGGCGACAGACGAATGGCCTCGTCGTGACCGGCGGCGCGGATATTGGTGAGCTTCTTTTCGCGGCAGACATTGACCGGCAGGTTGGTCTCGCGCGAGTACTCGCCGACGATCATGCCTTCGTAAACCGGGTCGCCGGCACTGATGAAGAACCGGCCGCGCTCCTGCAGATGAAAGATTGCGTAGCCGGTTGCGACGCCTTCACGATCGGAGATCATTGCGCCGTTCTGCCGCATCTTGATCGAGCCGCACCACGGCCCATAGCCGTTGGCGACGGAATGCATCACGCCGTTGCCGCGCGTCTCGGTGAGAAAACGCCCGCGAAATCCGATGAGACCGCGGGCCGGCGCGTCGTACTCGAGCCGCACCCGACCGCTGGCGAAGGTCTCCATTGAGCGCAGACGGCCCTTGGCCGCCGCGAGCAACTGCGTGACCGTGCCGATCGCCTCTTCAGGTATATCGATGACGAGGAATTCCATCGGCTCGAGCACCGCCCCGCCCTCCTGGCGCGTCAGCACGGTCGGCTTCGAAACCTGCAGTTCGTAGCCCTCGCGGCGCATGGTTTCGAGAATGACGGCGAGCTGAAGCTCGCCGCGACCCATCACCCGCCACGCTTCCGGGCTCAACTGTTCGATCCGCACGCTGACGTTGCGGCGTGCTTCAAGCTCGATGCGCTCGCCGAGCTTGCGCGAGGTAACATAGGAACCCTCGCGCCCCGCCCAGGGCGAGTTATTGACGGCAAAGGTCATCGCGACCGTCGGTTCATCGATTCGAATCCCCGGCAAGGGACGCGGATTCTCGGGATCGGTGATGGTATCGCCGATCTCGATATCGCTGAGGCCGGCAACCATGACGATATCGCCCGCGGCCGCGGTCGCAAGCTCAACCCGTTTGAGGCCTTCCCAGCCGTAGAGCCGGGTGATTTTGCCCGCCCCCCGGCGCTCCTCGCCGCGGCAATTCAGATAGACCCCGCCGGCGACCATGCCGCCGGCTATGATCCGGCCGATGGCGAGACGGCCAACATAGTCGTCGTAGTCCAGATTGTTGACCTGAAATTGCAGGGTCGCGTCCGGGTCGACTTCCGGGCCGGGCAGGTGGCTCAAAATCGCTTCAAACAGCGGCCGCAAATCCGCCCCTGGCGTCGCCAGGTCGAGGCTCGCGGTTCCCGCGCGGGCGTTGGTGTATAGCACGGGAAAATCGAGATGCTTTTCGTCGGCGTCGAGATCGATAAACAGGTCATAGATCTCGTCCAGCACCTCTGCCGGTCGCGCATCCTGGCGATCGATCTTGTTGATGCAGACCACCGCCGGCAGATACTTTTCGAGCGCCTTGCGGAGCACGAAGCGCGTTTGCGGCAGCGGCCCCTCACAGGCATCGACAAGCAGCAGGATGCCATCGACCATCGACAGCGTGCGTTCGACTTCGCCACCGAAATCAGAGTGGCCCGGCGTGTCGACGATATTGATTCGGGTTGACTGCCAGGTTATCGAGGTGTTTTTCGCCATGATGGTGATGCCGCGTTCGCGCTCGAGCGCAAACGAATCCATCACACGATCAGCCACCTGCTCATTGGCGCGAAAGACGCCCGATTGCCGCAGCATCGCGTCCACCAGCGTGGTTTTACCATGATCGACGTGAGCGACGATCGCTAAATTACGGATGTCCTGGCGACGCATGCGATAAAATGCGACCGAGCCGGAAAGCGGCTCGGCCGCATCCATCGAGTCTACTGATTACCGGCGAGGGAGTAAACGCAGTCGCTCGGGCCGCGCCGGGCCTCGAACAAGATCAATAAAGGCAGCGTCCCGGTGGCGGCGGCTATTGTGAAACGTACTGGCGCAGTTGTTCGAGTTCGAACTGCGCTTCGCTCAACCGCTGCTTGACAACATCGCCGATGCTGACGATGCCGCATAAGGCGTCCGCCTCGACCACAGGCAGATGCCGAATGCGGCGATGGGTCATGATCTCCATCAACTCGACGATCGGATCGTCGAGATTGCAGGTGGTGACCTCGCGCGTCATCAACGCATCGACCGGCTGACTCAGCACCGCCGGGCCCAGACGACTTATCCCGTGGATGATGTCGCGTTCCGAGATGATGCCGATCAGATGACGGCGCGAGTCGATGACCGGCACCGCCCCAATCCGATTGCGGGTCAGGATTTCGGCAACCGTGTCGATCCGCATCTCAGGGTTTACCGTGACCACCTGCGGCCCCTTCAGATTCAGCACGTCGGAGACCTTTGCTGTCATAATCGATCTCCTTGTCGGGCAGCGCTGACGCCTGCCGACGCCTCGAGCCTTGATTATTGATCCGAGCGGCGCAGTTGATGCAAGCGCAAGACGATCCGCGCATGAGCGACAGTTTGCGCACGGCGGCCCCTCGTATGATGCTGAGAGGCGGGAATTCGGAATTTCGCCGGGTCCACGGATGGCTGAAAGTGATCAGGCCTGCTGCGAGGTCGAGGTGGCGCCGCTCCCGCGGTCGCGCCGCCTGATCGTCTGGTCGAGTCTCGCGATAGCTTCGCTTCTCGCGTGGCTGTATCTGCTCTGGATGCCGATGTCGGTCGCCGACTTGGGCGCGGCGGGCGCGCTGTTCCGCCCCCTCCCTTCTTCATGGGCGAACGCGATTCTACTCTTCATGATGTGGGCCATCATGATGGTCGCGATGATGCTGCCGAGTGCGTCGCCCGTGATTGCCGCGTATGCACGGGGCGCTGGAAGGCGATCGGCCGCGGGCGGCGCGATCGCCTCGTTCACCGCGGGATACCTCGCCGTATGGACCATCTTCAGCCTCATCGCAACGATGGTGCAGGCGGCGCTGCACGGCCGTGGGATTCTCAGCGCTCGCGGCACCCTGAGACCGACCGTCGGCGGTGCGGTGCTGATCGCCGCGGCGCTCTATCAGTTCACTCCGCTTAAGCGCTCCTGTCTGACCGGCTGCCGCTCGCCGATGCGGTTCGTGACGAGCGAACGGCGTAGGGACGGCGAAATTGCCTTTGTGACCGGATTCCGTCACGGTTTGTCCTGCCTCGGATGCTGTTGGATGATAATGGCGCTGCTGTTCGTATTCGGCGTAATGAACGTCGCCTGGGCCGCCGCCCTGAGCATCCTGGTGTTGCTGGAGAAAGTGCTCCCAGCGGGACGCCTTGTCGCGCGTGTGAGCGGCGTCGCGATGTTCGCCGCGGGCATCGCACTGATGCTCCAGGTCAGCTCCGCAAGTGCCCGGCCGACCAGACATGTCGGATATCATCTACACGATCGGCCACTCGACTCACGCCATTGAGGTGTTTGTCGAGCTCCTGCGCAAGCACGGGATTCAACTCGTCGCTGACGTCAGGTCGTTTCCGAGTTCGCGGCGGTGGCCGCAATTCAATCAAACGCCGTTCCGCGAGTCGCTTGAGGCCAGCGGAATTCAGTACTTATGGTTCAAGGCTTTGGGCGGGCGGCGGCGATCATCGAAGAAGGACTCACAACATACCGCCTGGCAGGTCGACGCGTTTCGATCGTATGCCGACTACGCCGACTCCGCTGACTTCGTCGCCGGCCTCGAGGATCTGCAGCAAATCGCGCGGGCGCAGCGCGTCGCCTTCATGTGCTCGGAAGGATTATGGTGGCGATGCCATCGGCGCATCATCGCCGACCATCTGACCATCGCCGGCTGGACCGTGAATCATATCCTGCCGACGGGTCAGCTCGCCGAGCACGCCCTGCCCGACTTTGCCCGCGTGGTTGATGGGCGCCTGATCTATGACGGCAATCAAGCGCCGCTGAAACTCGAGCGCCCGAGCTAAATCAGATCGGTGTTGGCCGGTTCCGCGATGACCCGATTCTCAATATGACCGATCTTCTCGATCTCGATCCGCACGACATCGCCGGCCTTGAGCCACTTCGGCGGCTTCATGGCCCCGGCCACACCGCTGGGCGTGCCGGTCGAGATGATCGTCCCGGGCTCCAGGGTGAAGACGGTGGAAAGAATTTCAACCTGCTCGAAGCAATTGAAGATAAGGTTGCGCGTATTCGAGTGCTGACGAACCTCACCGTTGACCATCGTCTTCAGATCAAGATTATGCGGGTCGCCGATTTCGTCGGGCGTCACGATCCAGGGTCCGGTCGGCCCGTGCGTGTCGAAGGATTTGCCGAGCGTCATGGTTTGCGCCCGCCGCTGCCAATCGCGCACGCTGACGTCGTTGACAATCAGGTAGCCGGCGATGACCTCGTGGGCGCGGGCGCGCGGCACGTGACGACATCGACGGCCGATCACGAAACCCAGTTCGCCCTCGTAATCGAGAGCCTCCGAGGCGCGCGGCAGATGGATCGGATCGTACGGCGCGTTGACGCAGCTTGATTGCTTATTGAAGAAGATCGGGAAAGTCGGCTTGGCCATCCCGGTCTCGGCAATATGATCAGCATAATTCAGACCGACGGCGAGGAATTCCGGCGGGCGGCGCACCGGCGGCTCCAGCCTGACCTCACTTAGCGGAATCTTCGGTGCGGTCGCCGCGGCCTTGCGCGCCGCCTCGACGCTCTCTTTACCGTTCCTCAGGAACTCGATCATTTCGCGCGGAAGCGCCGGCACCGCGCTGCATACATCGGCGACGGAACCGTCCTGAAAGACGCCGACGCGGGTTGCGCCCTGATGAGTGAAGGTCACGAGTTTCATGAGACTCCTCCAAGTGGCTCGAGCTTTAATCTCTCGCACATATGTGCGCAGAAGTGGAGCGGTGCGTAATCGGGCGCACGATGGCGACGGCGCTCATTGCGGCTGCTGCGCGTGCCGTTGCAGATAGCTGAGGATCTGCTGCTGCTGCGCGGCGCTCAGCGGCGGTAATCCCGCTTCGGCCATCTTCGGCTCCATCGCCTCAAGCTGAACGCGCCACATCGACGGCGTCAAGGACTCGGGTGCGTAGGGACGGTGACAGGAGCCGCATCGCGACGCATAAAGCTGCGCCGCCGGCGAGGCCGCTTCAGGCAATGGCTTGGCGCATCCGCAGGCCGCAACGATCGCGACCAATGACCACATCCGGCTGACTGTGATGTTGTGCAAGCGGGATTACCAATGGGCCGAGGGCAGCACGCGCCCCAGTTCGGCGCGCACTTTCTCGATGAGTTCGCGCCGATCGCCGTCCGCGAGGCCGACTCGGCGCTCCGCCTCGGGGCGCACCCAGACTGGCTCGCGGCACCTCGGATCGCTCGCAAACCGCGGTAGGACGTGCCAGTGAACGTGTGGCTCGAGGTTGCCGAGACATTCGTAATTGAGCTTCAGCGGCGCGACAACCCGATTGATCGCGCGCGCGGTCGCCAGCAGTTCGTCGAACAGCTCATGCGCTTCGCCGTGAGGCATCAGGAACAGCTCGCTCACGTGGCGCTTGGCCAGGAGGATGCAGTAACCGCGATAGAACTGCTGATCGCCGAGGATCAGGAAGCTGCGTGGCAACTCGGCGACGAGGTCGGCAGATTCGCGCCGGCGGATCCGCGCGAGCGTGGCGCAGATGCCGCACGGCGCAACGGTCTCACTCGGCGGCATCGCGCGACTCCGGGACAACCTGCGTCAGCGTCACCCGCGCATAGGACAGCAGCTCCGCGATGGTGTGCAGCTTATACGGTTTCTCGTAATAGATTCGGCGGATGCCGGTGTTGATCAGGACTTTCATGCAATGGATGCAGGGCGTGTGCGTAACGTAGATATCGGCATCGCGAATCGCACTGCCGTTGCGCGCCGCCTGGGTGATCGCGTTGATTTCGGCGTGGATGGTCCGGTAGCAGTTCTGTTCGATTTCGCCGTCCGGCGTCCGCGACTCGTAAATCAGACAGCCCACGTCGAGACAATGCGGCAGCCCGGCCGGCGCGCCGTTGTAGCCGGTCGCGAGGATACTGCGATCGCGGACAATTACGGCACCGACCCTGGCGCGCAGACAGGTCGAACGCTCGGCGACCTGCCGCGTGATCGTCATGAAATATTGATCCCAGCTCGGGCGTGACATCGCACTAGGAACTTGACCCGCGGCTGCCGAGCTTTTGCGCGAAACGCTCGTCGAACTTTGCGCGCGCCAGGACGGCTCGCGTATGAGTGCCGGACCCGATCTCCTCCTTTTCGTCAAAGGCGCGGATCACGTACTCGACGCGGCGTCCTTCGCCCCCGGTGATTTCGGCTTCGGCGCGCACCTTCCATCCGACCGGCGTGGCTGCAGTATGCGTCACATTGACGGTAACTCCTACCGACATTTCTCCGGGTTCGAGGAAGGGGCGCAACGCGTCGATCGCCGCCAGCTCCATCGCGAGGCTCATCCTGGCGGTCGCCAGCACCATCGGCAGCGTCGGCTCGACACTGCCGGCAAGGTCGCTCTGCGCGACGACAAACTCGTGGGTTCCTTTGGCGCCTTTGGCTATCGGCTTCATGATTGCCTCGCTTGATTGTCCTGGCGTTAGCGTCGAAGCCCCATGCGATCGAGTTTTTTGACGACCCAGGCGATCCTATCGTTACCCCAGAAGGGCTCGCCGTCCACGATCAGCGTGGGCACGCCAAAGACGCCGTCGCGCTCGCCCTGCGCGAGGGCTTCGGCCAGCGCCGTCTCGCCCTCCCGCGCGGCGAAATGGCGGAACCCGGCAGCGTCCATCCCACACTCTTCGATCAGGCGAGCGAGCGCGTCGAGACTCTCGAGGTCGAGCTCGCGCTTGAAGAAACGTTCGAAGACCGTGCGCGAATATTGGCGAAAATTGCCCGCGCGATCGGCGAAGATCCCGCTGATAAGCGCGAGGCGGCTGTCGAACAGCTTCTGCGGACCGCGGATGATAAGGCCGCGCTCGTTCGCGAAGCGGCGGGCGTCCGCATAGAGATAGCGAACCTTGAACCAGTCACGGTTGGTGCGCGCGGGCAGCTCGCCGCCATAGGCCCGAAAATCGAACACATGCGGCACGAAGGTGAGCTGCACGCGATGGGTGCGCTCGAGATCGATCGCCGGGTCAAATGCCAGGTACGTGAAGGGGCTCTTGTAATCGTAATAGAACCGGATGATTTCCGTCGCCTGCGACATGACGTCTCATGCAGATAGCGGAAATCCGCGCCCGAGACAAAGGCCGCCTGCAAGGCCTGCCAGAACCACGGAACGATCCGCCCTCCGCACCGCAATAGCGTCAGGCGAACTCGTTGAACGACTCGGCCGGGCGAAGTGGCCAGGCCTCCGCCAGCGTCTCCATTGCTCGCAGGATGCGCCGCCGGCGTTCTTCTCGATCAGGGGCATACGAGACGAACTGCAGCGCCGTGGAGGTGATGCCGGCTTTTTCGTAATCGCGCAGCCGCTGCGTGATCCGGTCGGGCGTGCCCAGCACGTAAAGCGCCTCCATCATGGTGTCCGGCAGCGCCGTCAGGGCCTTTTTCCGGTCGCCCGCAGTCCACGCCTCAAAGGCCGTCCGCGCTTCGTCCTCGTAGCCGAGCCAACGAAAGAACTTATTGTATTGCGGCACGGTAACGTAGGCAGTCATCTCGCGGCGCAGATGCTCGCGCACGGTATGCTCCTCGGGATCAATCGCTACCAGGATCCGACAGGCGATATCGACTGTATCGGGGTTGCGTCCGCCGCGGCGCGCGCCTTCGCGGATTGCCGGCAGCATCCTCGTCGGAAAGGTCTCGGGGGTGATGTAGTTGACGATCACACCATCACCGATTTCCGCGGCGACCCGCAGCATCTGCTCGCCTTGCGCGGCAACGTAAATCGGCGGCGGCGTATCCGGCGGCGCGGCCAGGCGAAAGCCGTTGATGCTGAGCGTCTTGCCTTGAAGCGTAACCTTCTCGCCTGTGAAGGCGGCGCGGATGGCCGCGACGGTCTCCTTCAGACGCGTGACCGGCAACTGGTACGGAATGCCCATCCACTGTTCGACGATGGTCGGCGTCGAAAGGCCGAGGCCGAGCACGAAACGCCCTCCGGAGAAGTTCTGGATACCGGTCGCGGATAGCGCGATCAGCGCCGGCGGCCGGGTGAAGGCCGAGACGATCGCAGTGCCGAGCCGCATGTGTTCGGTCACGGTGGCGGCGGCCGCGAGCGGGGTTATCGCATCACCCTGAAAGGTTTCGTAGGACCAGCCGTCGCGAAAGCCGAGCCGCTCGGCATGGCGCACCAGTTCGACCAGATGGCGGTTGTTGAATCCGTCGAGGGGAATTGTAATGCCCAGTCGCATCGTGGGTATCCTCATTCGCTTGCTGCCGTGGACGACGTCGGACGATTATTCATAGCCTGTTTCAGCGCCTGCGCCAGATGGAGTGGCGTGCGATCCGGGCAAAACTGCCGGATTTGCGCGCGGCAGGCAAACCCGTCGGCGATAATCAGGGTCTCGGGCGGGGTTTGCCGAATCGCCGGCAGCAGGACCCGTTCCCCGATCGCGCGCGAGAGCTCAAAGCGCTCGCGACCGTAACCGAAGGCCCCCGCCATCCCGCAGCAGCCAGCGTCCGGCGCCTCAACCTGCAGACCGGTCGAGCGGCGGAGCAGCGTAAGCTCGTCGGCATCGCCAGCCAGCGCCTGGCTGTGACAATGGCGATGGACGAACGCCCGGCCGGTAAGCGCGGGCATAAGATGCGCCGCCTGCCGATTGATGAACTCGTCGAACGTCAGCGCATGGTCGCGAAGGAGCCGCGCCTCCGCGTTGTGCGGGAACAGCGCGATCAGCTCGTCGCGCAAGGTGAGAATGCAGCTCGGTTCGAGTCCGACGATCGGCACGCCGCGGGCCGCGTACGGACTGAGCGTCTTCATCAGACGCATCAACCACACCCGCGCACTGTCGAGCATCCCGGCCTCGAACATCGGACGCGCGCAGCAGAGGTCGTCGCGCGGGACGGTTACGCGAAAGCCGGCGCGCTCCAGCACTTGGGTGGCAGCGATCGGAACCTCGGGTGAAAAGAAATTACTGAAGGTATCGGGAAACAGCAGGACCTCGTGCGACCCGGAAGTGGGCGGACGCTGCAGGAACCACGAGCGGAAGCTGCGCTCGGCGAAGGTCGGCAGGGAGCGCTCCGGATGAAGTTCGAGGAGCCGCCGCAAAAGCCCGCCCATCGTTCCGCGGACGAATCGGTTTGCGATCCCCGGGGCGATCGCCGCGAGGCGCGCCAGCAGGTGGATACGGCCGAAGAACTGCGTCTGCAATGGTCGCTGATGCAGCGCGTAATAGCGCGAAAGAAACTCCGCCTTGTACGCGGGAATATCGACCGCCGCCGGACATTCGGTCTTGCAGGCTTTGCAGGACAGGCAGAGCGCCAGCGCTTCGTAAATCGCCTGATCGGTCGGTCCATCGGGCAGCAGGTTCCCGGCAAGACCCTCGTAGAGCAGACGCGCGCGGCCGCGCGTCGAATGCATCTCCTCCCGCGTGGCCATATACGAGGGGCACATCGTGCCCGCATCGGTCTTGCGACATTTGCCGATGCCGACGCATTTGAGAACCGCGCCGGAAAATCCCCCTTCGGCAGAAAAATCGAAATGCGAGCGTAACGGCGGCGGCGGCAACTGCGGGATGCGCAGCGCGCCATCGAGCGGTTCCGCGTCAACGATCACGCCCGGATTCATGCGATGATCAGGATCGAAGATCTGCTTGAACTCGCGGAAGGCCTCCATCAGCTCATCGCCGAACATCGCCGGCAGCAGTTCCGAGCGCGCCAGCCCGTCGCCGTGCTCGCCTGACAGCGAGCCGCCGAACTCCCGCACCAGATTGCCCATCTCGACCATCGCCGCGCGGAACTTCGCGATACCCTCGGCGCTGAAAAAGTCAAAATTGACGCGGCAGTGCAGGCAGCCCTCGCCGAAATGACCGTAGTAAGTGGCGGCATTCAGATCATAGCGCGCGAGCATCGGCACGAAGCGGCGGAGGAACTCACCGAGCCGCGCCGGCGGTACCGCACAATCCTCGACACCCGGCCAGGTGCGCGGATGACCCGGGATGAACGCACCCGAACCGAGACCGGACTCGCGCACGCTCCACACCAGGCGCTGATCGATCGGCGCGGTCAGGATCGCAGCGCCTTCGCATTCGCGACGCACCACCGCTGCGCGCCGGATGGCTTCCGCCGTATCGCGCAGCTCGTCGAGCGACTCGCCGCCCAGCTCGATCAGCAGAAAGGCGCGTCCCGCCGGCAAGAGCCCGACTCCGGGATTTCGTTTCTCGCGGGCGAAATCCGGCAGATGATGATCGAAGCCTTCGAGCGCCTGCGGCCGATATTCAAGCAGCCAGGGCATCTGATCGCCGGCAGCGAAGATATCCGCGAAGCCGAGCACCACCAGCATCGTTGCCGGCGGCTTCGGCGCGAGCTGCACCGTCGCATTGAGCACGATGCCCAAGGTGCCTTCGGCGCCGACGAAGGCGCGCGCCAGATCAAAGCCGGCTTCGGGCAGCAACTGATCGAGGTTGTAACCGGACACCCGCCGGGGAATCCGCGGAAAGCGCTCGCGGATCACGTCGCCGTACCTGCCGGCGATAGCGCGCAGCCGGCTCTGCAGGGAAGCGACGCGCTGACTGGTCGGCGACGGTGTTTGGGCGGCGGCGCCGAGGTCGAGACGGGTGCCGTCGTACAGCAGGACCTCGAGGGCCGCGACGTTATCGACGGTTTTGCCGTAGGCGGCGGAATGCGCGCCACACGAGTTATTGCCGATCATCCCGCCGAGCGTGCAGCGGTCCTTCGTGGTGGGATCGGGTGCGAAAAAGAGGCCATACTCGGCCAGCGCGGCGTTCAGATGCGCCTGGACGAGTCCGGGCTGGACGATTGCGAGGCGACGCGCGGGATCGATCCGCAGCGTCCGGTTCATGTACTTCGAGAAATCCAGCACCAGACCGCTGGTGGTGGTTTGACCGGCGAGCGACGTGCCGCCGCCGCGCGAGAGAATCGGCAGATGGTTCTCGCGGGCCAGTTCGACCGTGCGGATAACGTCGGCCTCGTGGCGCGGAATCACCACTCCGGCGGGAACACGCCGATAATTCGACGCGTCGGAAGCGTAGAGCGCGCGCGAGGCGGCGTCGAAGCGCACTTCCCCGTCGAGCGATCGCCGCAGCTCGTCGGCCAAGAGATTGAGCGAGCCCATCGCGTCGCGATTCTAGTGCAAAGCTTCGCACGCACGCCACGACCGCCGGCGCGACTCGGCAAAAAAAGCGGCGGCGGGCCCATCCGGGCCGCCACCGCAACGGATTGCCTGAACCGACTCAGATGCGATCGCTGACCGCGTCCTCGCGCATGGTCGGCTCCGGACGATCTTCGATCGGCGTCCACTTGCGCAGCATTTCACCGGTATAGACCTGGCGCGGACGCGCGATCTTCTGCTCCGGGTCACGCACCATCTCGGCCCATTGCGCCATCCATCCCGAGGTGCGCGGGATGGCGAACAGCACCGGAAACATGGTCATCGGGAAGCCCATCGCCTGATAAGTCACCCCGGTGTAGAAGTCGACGTTCGGATAGAGACGGCGTGAAACGAAGTAGTCGTCCTCGAGCGCGATACGTTCGAGCTCGAGCGAGATGTCGATCAGCGGATTGCGGCCGGTAACCTCGAAGACCTCGTAGGCGATCCGCTTGACGATTTTGGCGCGCGGGTCATAGCTCTTGTAGATTCGATGGCCGAAGCCCATCAGGCGGCGCTCACCTTTCTTGACGCCTTTGATGAAATCAGGAACGTTCTTCGGCGATCCGATTTCCATCAGCATCCTGATCACCGCCTCGTTGGCCCCGCCGTGCAACGGACCGTAGAGCGCCGCGGTGGCGGCGGCAACGGCCGAGTACGGATCGACCTGCGAGCTCCCGACCGAGCGCATCGCATTCGCCGAGCAATTCTGTTCGTGATCGGCGTGCAGGATGAAGAGGACGTCGAGCGCCTTCTCGAGCGTCGGGTTGGGCGTGTAATTGCGTTCGCTCATGCGGAAGAGCATGGCGAGAAAGTTTCCCGTGTAGCTCAGATCATTGTCCGGATAGACGTACGGATAACCCATCGAGTGCCGATAGGCGAAGGCCGCAATCGTCGGCATCTTGCCGATAAGCCGGCGGGTCTGCAGACGCCGCGACTCCAGGTCATTGATGTGTGCCGCCTCGGGATAGAAAGTCGAAAGCGCGCCGACCGTCCCGACCATCATGCCCATCGGATGAGCGTCGTAGCGAAAACCCTCCATGAACTTCTTGATATTCTCGTGCACCATCGTGTGGGTCTTGATGTTCTGTTCCCAGGCCGCGTAGTGCTTGCGATCGGGCAGTTCGCCTTTGACGATCAGGTAGGCGACCTCAAGATAATTGCTCTTCTCCGCCAGCTCCTCGATCGGGTAGCCGCGATAGCGCAGGATGCCCTTGTCGCCGTCGATGAACGTGATGCGGCTGCGGCAGGAGGCCGTGTTGGTGAAGGCCGGATCGTAGGACATCAGGCCGAAGTCGTCGGGCGAAGTCTTGATATCGCGCAGCGCGGCAGCGCGAATCACTCCGCCTTCTTCGATCGGCACTTCATATTGCCGGCCAGTACGGTTATCGGTGATCGTCAGAGTGTTCTTCGCTGCCATTGTAACTCCCCTGTGGCGCCTTCAGCGGCGTTTTTCGCGGTTCGAACCCGAATTCCGGTTCAACATATATCAAGTGACAATCAACATATATGCAGTCATACAACGTTCGCCTGAACGATGCAAGCGGCGAATTTCCGCTCGCCTCAAGTATGCGCCGATGGCAGTGTAGGGACGCGCGAGGGGCGAAGCATTGATGGATAAGCTGATAAGCGCGGTGACGGCATGGGTGGTGGGCGTGATCGCAGCGCTGGGCTACGGTGGGATTGTGATCCTGATGGCGATTGAGAGCGCCTGCGTGCCGCTGCCGTCGGAAATCACGATGCCGTTCGCCGGATATCTGGTCTCGACCGGCCGGTTTGCCCTCCAAACCACCGCAGTTGCCGGAGCGATCGGCTGTCTGCTCGGATCGTACGTCGCGTATTTTGTCGGCGCGAGCGGCGGCCGCTGGTTCCTCGAACGCTATGGGCGCTATGTGCTGATTGCCCCGCACGAAATCGAGCTGGCCGACTGGTTTTTCGAGCGCTGGGGCAGCGCGACGGTTTTCTGGGCGCGCCTGCTGCCGGTGGTTCGCACCTTTATCGCCTTCCCCGCCGGCGTCGCCCGGATGCGTCTGCTGCCGTTCACGATCTACACGCTTATCGGTTCATATCTATGGTGTCTCGGACTCACCTATGCGGGTCGTCAACTCGGCCGCCATTGGCAGGCGCTCGGGCCCTACTTCCATCGGTTTGACAGCGTTATCGGCGGGCTGCTGGTGGCCGGCGGCATCTACTTCGTCTATCGCCGCCTGCGGTCGGTAGGCATACTCGGCGGCGCAATTCCCGCCCGGCAGGATTAGACCTCGGCCGCTTCGAACGTCATCCGCTTGGCGCCGCCGCCCGTCCGCGCCGCTTAGCCGATACCCACGGACGCTGCGCGGGGAGTGCGGCGCCCGCGTCGCAGCGCAGAGGCGCCACCGACTTAGCCGCTGACGAAGCCGTAGAGCCTGGCCGCATTGTCGCACGTGATCTTGCGCCGGGTGGCCGCCGGCAGATGACCGAGCTCACGCTCGATGTATTCGTTCGAGTCCGGCCAGATACCATCGGGATGGGGAAAATCGGAACCCCACATGATGTTATCCTCGCCGATCTCGTCGAGCATCTTCACGCCTATACGGTCGGTCTGGTAAGTCGCGTAGCACTGGCGGCGCCAATACTCCGAGGGCCGCATCTTCAGGTCAAGATCCTTGAACTGATCCTCCCATTCGAGGTCCATGTGATCGAGCGCATAGGGAATCCAGCCGATGCCGCTTTCGCCAATCACCACGCGGAGATGCGGATGATGCTCGAGGACGCCGGCAAAGATGATCGCCATCAGGGGCAGCGACATGAACATCTGAAAGCTCGAGATCGCCGTGGCGAAGGCGGCGCGGGCGACCTTGCGTTCGAGCTTCGAGAAGTCGGGCAGTGATCCGCCGATAGTATGAATATGCACGGGCAGACGCGCTTCTTCGGCAGCCTGCCAGAGCGGCTCCCACGAACTGTCCCAGAAGGGCGTCAGATCGGGTCGATTGGCGATCTCGACGCCGCGGATGTTGCCGCGCCTGGCGACTCGGCGAATCTCCGCCACCGCCGCATCGACGTCGTGGCTGGGCAGCTCGGCCAGACCGGCGTAGCGCTCCGGATGGGTGCGGCAGAAGTCCGCCAGCCAATCGTTGTAAATGCGCAGCATCGCCGTCGCCGCCTCGTCGTCATGCAGGCGCATACTGGCGCCGAGGATGCCGTAGAGCACTTCGGCCTGGACACCGTCGCGTTCCTGATCCTTGAGCCGCAGGTCCGGATCCGTGAGCCGCCGGATACCCTTGCGGCCGTCTTCGTAAAGGCCCGTCGAAGCCATCCGATCCGAGCGATGAATTTCGCCGGGGACATACTCGCGACCCGCCGAGCCCATCCCGTTCATCAGGCCGAAACGGGCGCCGTTCTTCGCCACCCAATGCGGCCCTTTGCGCCCCTCCGTCACGTAGGGCATGCGATCCTTAAGTGCGGCCGGCGCGTTCGCGGTGAACAGATCCGGCGGCAGCCAGATCAGATCGATATGACAATCGGCTGAGATGCGCTCGTAGTTCATGATCGGACCTCAGTGAGAATTCAACTCGCCCATTCACCCATCGCGGAACTGAGCCCTAGTCCTTCAACGGCACGATCATCATTACCCGCGCCTCGTCGCCGACGGCCCGCGTCGTGTGACCCTGCCCGGTAAGGTCTTCGGCCAGGATGCCTTCGCCGGGACCGAAGCGATGAGTCGAGCCGTCGCCGAGACCAATCTCGACGCCGCCCTGGAGGGTAATCACATATTGGCGGCGCGGAGCGTTGTGCCAATCGACGAAGGCCCCCGGCGCCATCCGCGTGAAGATTACCCCGTTCGCCGGCTGCATCGGCGTCTGCTCGGCGACCGGCAGCGATCCGGGCGCAAACGCGAGTTTGATTTCCTCAAGATGGGACTGCTGATCCGCGCCGGTATAGAGACGGTAAAGTCGCATTATTCTTCTCCGCTTAGCGTGGGTCGTTGGGGATGCTGCCTTCGGTAAAGCGCAGCACCGTGCCGAAGGCATCCTTCGGATCGATCACGATAGCGTCGCCGTCGTCCATCAGGTGAAGCCCTTTGGAGCGCAGATGATCCGCCGCGCGTTGCAGGTTCTTCGTCCTGAAGGTCACCGCATGGATTCCTTCGCCGGCGCGGGCGAGGTCCGCGCCCTCGGGACTGGTCGGCGACAGGGGTTGCGCCGCCTCGACTATGGTATCGGCACCGACGGCGTAAAATACGCTGCGCCGGCGGCCGGCGGTTTCCTGCTCGTGGATCGGTTCGCAGCCGAGCGCCTGCTCATAAACCTTGCGCGCGTCCCCAAGATCCCGGAAGAGCATCGTGAGATGCGACGCCCGCTCGATACCGAGCGGATGCTCGTCGCGCGCGAAGGCATCTGACCATCCGGGCTGCAGCCGCGGATCGATGAAGAACTTCGGCACTGCCGCGAACTCGAATGCCGCATGCGTATCCTGCGGATGGGTCCAGATGGCTCCGTCCTTCGGCGAAGCCTGCGTTACCGTATGTCCGACCATATCGAACAGGCGAATGCCGCGCTCGGTCAGCCGAGCGCAGGTCTCGGCGAGGTCATCGACATACCAGGCCATCGAGTGGAAGTGCGGCCCATAACGGGAATAGAAACGACCCAGCGCCGACTTCTCCCATCCGCTCATGTATTGAAGCGGCTGCGCCGGCTCCATCACGAAGTCGCCGATCAACACCAGCGACGCCTTGCGCATCGCCGGCTTCATCTTGTTGCGGACGAAGCGGCGCACGGCAAAGACGTCGTCATACCAGGCATCCACCGCGTCGAGATCGGCAACCACGTGCAGCAGATGGAAGGCCTTGCCGATTCTGAACATGTTCCACCTCGCTTCGGTTGAACGGTTATGATCGCTTGTCGAACACCTCTTTGGCGATCGTGGCCGCGGTTACCGCCGTCGGCCATCCGGAATAAAAGGCGAGATGGGTAATCAGCTCGCTCAGCTCGGCCTTGGTCACCCCGTTGTCGAGAGCGCGATGCAGATGGCCGCGCAACTGATCGGGCCGCTGCAAGGCGACCAGCGCCGCACAGGTGATAAGACTGCGATCGCGCTTGGAGAGCTCGGGCCGTTCCCAGACGTCGCCAAAAAGCACCTTCTCGGTCAATTCGACAAACTTCGGCACCAGCGGACGAAGCGGTTCGAGCGGAGAGCGCGGAGGGGTTCCGTCAGCCATATGTTTTTCCTTTCGACGCGAGTCGCCCTCGACCCGCGCAGCCGGACGTATGCGTGATTACCGATCTCTAGCGCGGCCCTTGGAACGACGGCAAGCGAATCCGTCGAAGCTGAAAAAGCTGCCGCGCGCGCCCCCGTTCAGACGGCCGCGGCGGCGACTTGCCTTAAGTCTCGACTTCGAAACCCGCGCCTTCGATGAGTTCCCGCGTGCGCTGATGATCCAGTCCGGGCGTGGTCAGATAACCATTGACGAAGATCGAGTTGACGGCGTTGAAGAGCTCGGCTTGACGCGCGCCGAGATTGAGTTCGCGGCCGCCGGCGGCGCGAATCTCCGCCGCGGGATTCAGCAGACGCAGCAGGCACGCGACCTTCAAACACTTCTCCGGCGTCAGCTCGCGGCGCTTTTCGAGCGGCGTTCCGTCGATCGGGTGAAGAAAATTGAGGGGAATCGAATCGAGTTCGAGCCGCCGAGTTTCGTAAGCCAGATCGATGATGTCCTCGTCCGTCTCGCCCATCCCGATAATCCCGCCCGCGCAGGTTTTGAGACCGGCCGCCTGCACATTCGCGATCGTCTGCAGGCGATCGTCATAGGTGTGCGTCGAGCAGATCTCCGGATAGAAACGGCGGCTGGTATTGAGATTGTGATTGATCCATCCGGCGCCGGCGTTCTTGAGGCGCTGCGCGTCGGCCGCGCTCAGGATGCCGATCGAGAGGCAGAGCTCGAGGTCGGGGAATTGCCGGCGAATCCTCTGACAGGCCTCCGCCAGATGGTCCACGTCGCGCTCCTGCGGCCCGCGCATGCTGCACACCATGCAGTACCGGCGGGCGCCGCTCTCCACCGCACGATACGCCCCCGCGACCAGCTCGTCGACGCTCTGCATCCGATAGACCGGAATCTCAGCGCGCGAGATCTTCGATTGCGAACAGTAGGAGCAATCCTCCGGGCAGATCCCGCTCTGCGCGTTGCGCAGCATGCAGAGCTTCACGCGACGGCCGAAGTGCGCTTCCCGCACCCGCCGGGTCGCCGCCAGCAGCTTACCCAGATCACGGTCGGCGCAAGCCAGCACCGCACGCGCAGTCTCACGATCGATCGCGGCGCCCGCCAGCACGGTATCCGCGACCTCTTCCCAACAGTTCTCCGCGTTTCTCATCGATGTTTAGTTTGCTTGAGGATCAGCGCGAGATCGACCATGTCGAGCTCGCGCGAACTGCGCTCCTGCCGTCGGCGTCACAGACTTCGGCTTCGAGGAAGGCGAGGGTCCGCCCGCGGCGCACTACGCGGCCGTGCCCGCTCAACGGTCCGGGGTAGAGCGCGCGCAAATGCGAGATCTTGGTCTCGGCCGTCATCGCCCATTCGCCGTCTTCGAGTACGGAGGCGATGGCGGTGGCGAACAATTCGTCAACGAACACCCCGAGGAAGCCGCCGTGGATCGTGCCAAAGGGATTCAAAACCGTCGGCGGCTGCTGCTCCCATCGCCAGCGCGAGGCCCCGGGGGCGAACTCCAACGGCGCGAACCCCAACTCCATCGCCGGTGACCGATACTCGCCTGTCCGGTTCTCACGAATTATCCGGTTGAGTTCGCGCAAGGGCGCGATCGTATCCTGATTGCCCACGGCTCTGCTCGCTTCGCTGAATTTTCTGAGCATTCCGGGCCCGCCGTTTGCGGACCGTGGAACTTACATAGTATGAGGCGCAAGCAAGGTCGATAAGGAGACGCCTATGGCCCGCGCACCCCGTCGGATTGTGACCGGCAACAACGCCCAGGGAAAATCAACGATTATCATCGATGGTCCGCCGACCCCCTTCGGCGCCTATTGGATGACCGATTCGATACCCGTGGACAATCGCGGCTCGGAAGATGCCGCCGTCAAAGTGAATACGCTCGAACCGCCACGCGGCGGCAGTTACTTCCGCTTCGCCACCATCCCACCGGAGGATCCCAGTGTCACGCCCGCCGAACGCGAGCGCCAGATGGCCCGGCTGTTCGAGCAGATGAACGCCTCGCACTGCCGCGGCAACACCAGTCAGCATCCGGGGATGCACAAGACGCGCACCATCGACTACGTCGTGCTGCTCTCAGGCAAGGTCACCCTGATGCTCAACGAAGGGCAGGTTGACCTGGAACCGTTCGACGTGGTCGTGCAGCGCGGCACGGATCACGCCTGGATCAACAAGGGACCGGAGCCGGCACTGATCGCCGCAGTTCTGATCGACGCGAAGGAGTAAGCCCGGCTTTAAGATGTGAGCGGCACGCGAGACGATCCTCGCGTGCCGCTGCCTGTTCAACTGAGCTTTAGTGGGCGGCCTGTTGTGCGCGCAAGGCGTCGAGGTCGACCAACGGCTCGCGCTTGGTGCCGGCCGCGAACGGACGCGAGCCCGGGGCGCGCTCGAACGGATCGAGCAGGCCGAGCTCCTTCGCGTATTCGCGCACGGCAGGCAGCACTTCCTGTCCCAAAAGCCGGATGTTCGTCATCCGGTCCTCGAAGCTGACCGGACCCTGGCTTGAGAAGAAGCCGAAGGTGCCGGGTCGCAACACTTCCAGGATGCGCTTGATCTTGGGAATCACGGTCTTCGGCGTGCCGGCGATAATCTGCATCGCGTCGACCGCTTTCGGATACGCCTTATAGACCGCAGCCTTCGCCTCTTCGACCGAGACCTCGCCCCGCGCCATCCGCTTCCGGGTACTGTCGGCGACCTTCTGCAGGTTACCTTCCTCGGCGGACGCCTGATCGGATTTGCCCAACTGCTCGGCGCTGACGCCGAGCCATCCGCCGGCGCCGGCCGTCATCGTGCGCGCGAGGCGCTTGGTCGCTTCCTTGGAATTGTAACCAGGCGGCAGCGTATGCTCGGGACGCGAAAAGGCGCCCTGCCCGCCGCCAAACAGATGCGCTTTGCCGAGCTGCTCGGCCTTCTCTTCGGTCTCCGCGACCATCACGTGCTGCAGATAGCCGAAGTTCTCGGATCCGGCCTGGAAGCCGAGCGTCGCCGCCGTGTCGCCGTACAGGTTCCACAGTTCAACCGTCGCCGGCAGCGCCGTGCCGAGCCCCAGATAGGGGTACTTGTGCTCCGCGCACCAGATAACGGTTTCAGGGCTCAGCACGCCCGGAATCATGATCGGCGGACACGGCTTCTGATACGGCGTGACCCACGGATTGATGAAGCGATAGTTGAAATGCTTCCCTTCCCAGCGGAACGGCCCGGGCCGCGTCCATGCGGCGATAATGAGGTCATGCGCCTCGTTGAAGTATTCGCGATTGTAGGCCGGGTTCGCGTTATTGAAAATCTGCTCGCTGCCCGCACCGCGGACCCATCCGGGCGTGAGGCGTCCGCGCGAGATACAGTCGATAGTCGCCAGTTCTTCGGCGACGCGCAGCGGGTTCTTGAAGGTCGGCAGCGGATTGCCGAGCAGCACGATGCGCGCCTTTTTCGTGATCCGCGACAGGATCGAAGCCTCGACGTTCATCACGCCGCCCATGCAGAAGGGCGTCCCATGATGCTCGTTCAGCATGATCGCGTCGAAACCGACCTCCTCGGCATAGACCATCTCGTCGAGGTATTCGTTGTAGAGACGCGAGCCGACTTCCCGGTCAAAATATTTGTTCGAAAGTGCGAAATACGCGCGATTTTTGATGAGCTCGTCTTCGGGGACGTCGCGGTACGGCCGCTCGGTAAAATACATCAGTTGCATTGCTTGTCTCCTTCTTCGCTTGCGCCCGTCGCGCTAGACCCTTACGGACTCATCGCGCTTTGGTGCGCGCTTCAGGGCTTCGAGATCCACCAGCGCATCGCGCTTGGTCCCGGGAGTGTACGGCCGCGAGCCGGGAGTGACCTCGAAAGGATCCTTGATGCCGAGTTCCTTGGCGTATTCGCGCATCGCGGGCAACACTTCCTGGCCCATCAGCCGCACGTTGTTCATTCGATCCTTGGCCGACAACGGCCCCTGAATCGTGAACAGGCCGAAGATGCCGGGGCGCAGCGTCTCCATGATCAGGCGCAGCTTCGGCAGGACCGACTTGGGCGTGCCGACAATGATCTGAAGTCCATCCTGCGCCTTCTGATACTGCGCGTAGATCTTGGCTTTGGCCTCTTCCACGGAGACCTCGCCGCGCGCCAGCCGTTCCCTGGTCTTACCTTTGGTCGCGTGGGGATCGCCGCCGGTGCGCTCGGCTTCGGCCAGTTTCTCGGAGGTGATACCGAGGAAACCGTATTCAGTTGCCTGCTGCGCCAGCCGCTTGGTCGCCGCCTTCGAGTTGTAGCCGGGCGGCAGCGTCCATTCGACCCGCGAGAAATTCTGCGCGCCGCCGCCGAACAGTGCGCCCTTGCCAAGTTCCTGCGCCTTTTCCTCGGTTTCGGCAACGAAGATCTGCTGCAGATAGCCGAAGTTCTCGCTCCCCGCCATGTAGCCGCACTTGTTCGCCGTATCGCCGTAGAGATTCCACAACTCGACCGTCGAATGGAGCGCGGTCCCGAGACCGATATAGGGAAACTTGTGCTCGGCGCACCAGATGACCGTCTCCGGGCTGATTACGCCAGGAATCCAGATCGGCGGATGCGGCTTCTGGTAGGGCAGCGCCCAGGGATTCACGAAACGATAGTTGAAGTGCTTGCCTTCCCATCTGAAGGGGCCCTGACGGGTCCAACAGGCAATGATGAAATCGTGCGCCTCGTTGAAATACTCGCGATTGTACGCCGGATTGGCATTGTTGAAGATCTGCTCGCTGCCCGCGCCGCGCACCCATCCGGGGATCAACCGGCCTTTCGAGATCAGATCGATCTCCGCCAACTCCTCCGCCATGCGCAGCGGATGCTTCAAAACCGGCAGCGGGTTGCCCAGCAGCACGATGCGCGCTTTTTTGGTAATCCGCGCCAGGATCGCCGCCTCGACGTTCATCACGGCGCCCATGCAGAAGGGCGTCCCATGATGCTCGTTCAGCATGATCGCGTCGAAACCGACCTCCTCGGCGTAGCACGCCTCGTCCAGGTATTCGTTGTACAGGTCGGCGCCGACTTTCGGATCATAGAACTTGTTCGGCACCCCGAAGAAGCTGCGGTTCTTGATGACTTCGTCTTCGGGCACGTACTTATAGGGCCGTTCGGTGAAGTGCATTATATGCATGGCTTGTCTCCCTGGCTGTGGCTCACGCTATACCGCGGCAATTATGACAAAAACTCACGGACGAGCTGGATAAACTCGGCCGACTTTTCGATTTCCGGGCGATGTCCGCAATTGTCATAGATCTGCACGCGGACATCGGTGTTCTTGAGCCCCTGCCGATAGCATTCGGCGGCCGCCACCGGCACGATCGCGTCCTCGCGACCCCAGATGATCTGCACGGGGAGCCCTTTGACCCCTTCGAGAAAGTGAATCAGCGACGGATTGTTGAGAATCGGCTCCCAGGTCAGCCGGGCGTTTTCCGTGCGCGCATCCTCAAAGGCCTCGAATTGCTCGGGCGTGCGCTCGCCGCCATAGAGTTTGGCGAATTCCGGCACGTCATGATTATGGACGCTCAAGCCCAGCGCCGTGCGCGCCGTGATCGAGAAAACGTCGGTGATCTCGCCGCCGGGCGGCCGGATTCCCGCTGCTCCCACCAGCACCATCTTGCGGAACTGCTGCGGGTTGATGGTCGCCATCTCGGCGGCAATCCAGCCGCCGGTCGAAAACCCGATCGCATCGGCGCCGACCAGGTTCAAATCCCGCACCACCCAGCTATAGAACAGCGCCAAATCATGAATATTGCGAATCCAGTCGATCTTGGGTGATTTGCCGAGCCCCGGCTGGATCGGGATCATGATCGTATGCTGCTTGGCCAGCTCGCTGTGCCAATTCAGCCATCCCGGATGACCGAGCTCTTCGTGGAAGACGAGCAGCGGCTTGCCGCTGCCGCCCTTGATAAAAGCGAGGTTAGTCCCCGCCACCTGGGTGACTTCTTCTGTCCATTCTGCCATCTGCTTCTGTTCCCTCCGCTTGATTTGATCGGCGGTTCGCGCCCCAAGCTCGGTCACCTCCGCCGTCTTAGCACATTCGGTCCGGCGCTCAGGACGGCGCCGGAAAGGCAAAGCGCAATCTAGGCCTCCACGCCGCCGCGCCGCTTGAGCAGCACCTTGTCGGCATAGAGGGCGCTGATCTCGTCATCGGTCATTTCCAGCATCTCGCGCAGCACCGCCTCGTTGTCCTCGCCGAGGCGCGACGCTTTCAGCTCGGTTCGATCCGGCCATTCGGAGAATTTCACCGGGAAGCCCGGGATATCGAAGTCGCCAAAGGCCGGATCGCTCACGCGCCGAACCGTCCGGCGTTCGCGCAGATGGGGATGATTCATCGCTTCTTCGAGCGACAGCACGGGCGCGCACGGGACGCGGAATTTATCGAGCGCGGCCACCACACTCTCGCGATCGGGAAACGTCGCGAACCAGTTCTCGATAATCTCCTTGAGCGCGTCGTTGTTGCGAACGCGCCGGCCGTTGCTCTTGAACCGCTCGTCGGTCACCAGCTCAGGGCGTCCGAGCGCCTCGGCAAGACGTGGAAATTCATGCGGCTGCACCAGCAGCATGATATAGCCGCCGGGACATTTGAAGACGCCCGAGGGGCTGCCGGTCGGATGCTGCGAGCCGTTGCGGCGCGGCTCGAAGCGTTCCTTGCGCAGCGACTTCACCGGCACGCAGAGCTCGTGCATATGGAAGTACGTGTCGGTCAGCGACGCATCGAGATATTGTCCCCGGCCGGTGCGCGCGACGTTGAGCAGCGCAAAACCCACCGCCATCGCTGCCGCAACCCCGGTCGAGACGTCACCGATAGCCATCGTCGGGATAATCGGCGGACGATCAGCTTCGCCGAGCAAGCCCGTTACCCCGGCAAACGATGCGCCGATGAAGTCATAGCCGGGACGATTGCGCAGTGGGCCGGTCTGCCCGGCCGCCGACACCGAACACATCACGATGCGCGGATTGATCTTCTGCAGCGTTTCGTAACCGAAACCCATGTCCGCGATCACGCCCGGCGCGAAATTCTCCACCACTACATCGATTTTGGGGATCATCCGCAGCAACAGTTCTTTGGCCCGCGGCTGACGCAGGTCGAGCGCGAGGCTCCGCTTGCTGTGGTCATGCTGAAAATAGTAGGTGCTCATGCCGTCCGCCGCCATCAGCCCCATCTGGCGGACGTGATCCCCGTCGTAGGAACGCTCGACTTTGATCACGTCGGCGCCGAGTTCAGCGAGAATCCGCGTGCAGGTCGGCCCGGCGACGAAATGGGTGAAATCAAGGACCCGGTACCCGGTGAGCATCAGTGCCTGTTGCATACGACTCCGCATCCCGAAGCCAATCCGCTTCGAGTCCTGGCTCTTTCGCAGTCAAGGTCTCGGCGAATCATACTAATGTCAAGGCGCAAGTGTCCAACGACCGCCGCAGCCAGCCGCGACCTTGGAGTGACAGCCCTAACCCCGCGCCTTAGCGCAGTTTGGCGACCAGTTCGGCCGTCTGATCGAGCCGCTGGAGCGCCTTATGTTCCTCGAAGCTCGGCTGTCCGAGCACCAGATGGGTGAAACCGAGGTCGATAAGCCGCTGGCACTTGTCCGCGGTCGCGCCAAAGACCACCGCGCCCAGGGCGATCGTATCGAAGCGGCGCCCCGCGCGATCGGCGGCCTGACGCAGCAATTCGAGCCGCCGGGCGAGCGCTTCGGCGGGCGAATCGACCGGAAACCAGCCATCGCAATACTCGACCACGCGCTCGAGCGACTTCATCGACAGCGACCCCATCCAGACCGGCGGACCACCGGCCTGCGCCGGCTTCGGCCAGCACCAGATCGGATCGAAGTTGACCGTTTCGCCATGAAACTCCGCCGCCTCGTTGGTCCAGATCTGCTTCATTGCCTTGACGCGCTCGCCGGTCACCCGCCAGCGCTTCTTGAACGCGACGCCGTGATGCTCCATCTCTTCAGCGTTCCATCCGGCGCCGATCCCCAGGATCACGCGACCCTGCGAGAGCACGTCGAGCGACGCCACCTGCTTGGCCAGATGGATCGGGTCGTGTTCAGTCATCAGGCAGACCCCCGATCCGATTTTGACCCGCGACGTAACCATCGCCGCCGCGGTCATCGCGATCATCAAATCGTGGGCGTGCGAATATTCGCGCGGCAGATCACCGCCCATCGGAAACGGGGTCTTCCGACTGGTCGGGATATGCGTATGCTCGGGAAAGAAGACCGAATCGAAACCGCGTTCTTCGGCCGCGGCCGCAAAGGTATCGGGGCGGATCGAATAGTCCGTGGGAAAGATGATTACGCCAAAACTGGTCATGGCTGACCTCCGCTCTTTTCGCCACCTTACAACGATCACGTCGGCGGCCGATAACGCCGACGATGACGGCGCCGCGGGCTACGACGGCTCCGTCGGCGCCAGATGCCCGAGTCGTTCGAGCACCTCGGCCAGCATCGCGGACGCGAGCCGGTCAGCCGAGGCCCGGGCTTCCGCACCGAGCGCGGCAACGCGATGCAGATAACGGCGCGCGATGAGCGCATTGCGGATGGCTCGCGTGCCCATCGGATCGAATCGATGGCACGCCGCGGAGTCCGGGTTTATCAGAATTTCGGCAATCGTCGCCCGCGAAGCCTCGCGGAACAGCCGCGCCTCGCCGGGCGGAATCAGTTCCCCGCCGCCCGTCGCGAGAATCACTTGATGCCACTCGCGGATACGCCGCAGGCCGCTCGCGAAGATCAGCCGATGAGCGCCGAAGGGCATCGGCGAGTCGATCGCCCGCCGCATCATCGCGTCGAGCGCCCCAAAGTCGAGGTCCAGCACCGTCAGCAGCAAGTCGCTGTAATGCGGCTCGCACAGCGTATCGAAGCAGGCTTCGGTGTAGATATGGCTCGCCGCTCGGCCATCGTAATAGCCGGCAAAGCGCGCGGGCAGGAAGAAGTTGTGCGCGATCACGTCGGCCGCCAGATGCGCGAGGTAACCGTAGGCGAAGCTCCGCTCCTGATCCGTGCGCGCAGCTTCCAGCAGCGCCGCGCCGGTGGACCAGTTGTGCGAATGGCGCCGCAGCCGGCTGTGGAGCCGTCGTCCTTGAACGATATCGGGGGCCAGGCTGCCGTACAGGAACGCCTCGGGCAGGCTCGCGAGCAGCGCGCGCAGCGTATGGCCGGGCACGACGACGCTCGCGAGCACCTGCACGCCGAGCTCGATATGGGTCACCGGCCCCCAGGCGAACGCGGTCGCGGGAAGCGCTAGAATCAGCACCAGCGTGACGACTAGACTCAGAGCGATAAGGATTTTCCGCGGCACCGCCGGAATCGTAGCAGGCCGCATCAGGCGAACGCATGCCGCATAACGCCCGCGACCGCATCACGCTTCAGGCCTCGTTGCGCGATTATCTCGAACAACTGCGCGAAGAAGGCCTCGACGGACTGCCGATCGCCGCGCCGCACCCTCGCGTCGAGCCGTCGGCGGCCCTTCAAGCCGCAGGATCGTCTGCCGCCGGTGCCACGCCTTCCGATTCAACTCCTGAGACTCGGTCGACCGCGGCGGGCGGCGGCGATCTCTTCTATCGCTATCCGGGCCTGGCGCAGACGGCGAACCTCGACGAGCTCCGCGACTTTATCGGCGATTGCCAGCGCTGCAAGCTCGCGCCCTTGCGCACCAAACTGGTTTTCGGCACCGGCTATCCCCAGGCTCAACTGATGTTCGTCGGCGAGGGGCCGGGGGCCGACGAGGACCTTCAGGGCGAACCTTTCGTCGGCCGCGCCGGACAGCTTCTAACCGATATCATCGAGCGCGGCATGGGCCTCAGGCGCGCTCAGGTTTATATCTGCAACGTCATCAAGTGCCGGCCGCCCGATAATCGCAATCCCGAACCGGACGAGGTCGCAAGCTGTGAATCGTTCCTCTTTCGGCAAATCGATCTGGTGCGGCCGCGGGTGATTGTCGGTCTCGGCACCTTCGCGGTGCAGGCGCTGCTGAAGGTCAAGACGCCCATCAGCAAACTGCGCGGGCGCTGGCAGGAGGTGCGCGGAGTGCGCCTGATGCCCACCTTCCATCCGGCCTACCTGCTGCGCAATCCCGCCGATAAGCGGCTGGTCTGGATGGATATCCAGGAAGTGATGCGCGAGTTGAAGCTCCCGCTACCCCGACGCGGCGCGCCGGCTTAGCCGGCGGCAACTTCGCGTCCGGCGCGCGCCACCAAAGCCATCAGAAAGCCGAAGAGCGCCTGCTCGCGATCCTTTATCAGGCCCATCTTGAGGCCGGCATCGAGCGCGGCCGCGCGCCGCAGCGCCTCGCGCAGGACCATCGGGCCGAACTGGCGGGCGCCGTCGATCGCGCGCTGCGCCGTCGCGCTCGACGGCGGCAGTCCGAGGGCGCTGGCCACGGCGGCGGAACCCTTGCGCGCCGCCATCAGCTCCGCTGCGATCAGCATCCGCCGCAGTTGCGGGATAACTTCGACCGCAAGCATTTCAATCGGATCGCGTCCGGTATCGATCGCGCGCGCGGCCAGCGCCAGCGCTTCGACCAGGTCGGCGCGCGCGATCGCGCCGGCCAGCTCAAAGATCTCCGGCGTGCGCCGCGAGTGACCCGACTCCGCGACCGTCGCCGCCTCGAGCGTCGCACCCGGCTCTGCGCTGATCGCGGCGCGGCTGACGGCGTTCGCGATCGCGCTCAGGTCACCGCCATGGCAGCTCACCAGCGCCTGGATCGCTTCGGGCGCAAGCCGCAGGCCGGCCTGACGCGCGAACAGCTCGGCATACTGCGGGATCTGGTTGTCGAAGGGCCGCTGACAGTTGACCAGCGTCCCGCCACCCTCGACCGCCCGGCGCAAGCGGATCGGCGGATTATCGCGCTCGACCACGATCATCAGACGGAGGGCGGCGTCGCGCCTGCCGCAGGCGTCGATCAGAGCGGTTTCGGCCTTGCCGTCACCGGCCGATTCCTCCGCGCCATCGCCCTCGGAGCGCGCCCGCTCACGATACGATCGCAAAAGGCGGCAGATTATCATTCGTCGCGGACTGAAGAGGTCGCCACCTTCGAGATCGTTGAGCAAACCGTCGAGCCGATCACTGCCCCCGAGATGGAACGAGCGCCGGATAAAGCCCTGTTCGCCCCAGCGGGCGCATAGCCGCTCGAGCGCGTATTCGCGCAGGAATGGTTGCGGTCCGGCGACAAGCACCGGGCCGAGGGGTGGTTCGCCCCGTTCAAGTTTGCGCAGAAATGTCAGGGCAGGTTCGACCGCCACCCGCGCTAGAAACCTTCCGCCATCGAGCTGTAGAGGTTCTCCGCCAGTTGCTGCATCATCTGCTGCTGACCGGCCGCCATCTGGGTCTGGGCAAGCTGTATGTCGGGCAGGTTCGCGGTATCCTGCGAGCGCAGATTCTGTTGCAGAAACATCGGCGAAGTGGTGATCACGGCCGACGAAACCACGGGCACGCGGTTCGCCGCCGCCACGCCGGTCGTGTTCCACAGCACCTGACGGCTTCGACGATCGTAGAGCGAGGCGCTGGCGCTCAGCGATTCGGCATAGTCGAGCGGTTCACCGACGGTATTGGTCGAGATCGGCGACGGCTCGAGCCGGGTGATTTCACCGCTCAAAACCAGATCGGCCTGGTCGGGTGAATCAACCAGTTGCAGCCGATCGTGATTGGCAATCTCATCCTTCAGGTAGCGCATGAACTCATCGTTGATGCCGGTGAAGCGCGTGTGATTGGTAAACGTCTCGACGTAGATGGTGCGCGCGCTTGGCGGCAGCGCCGTCCCGGCAGCGCCAAAATGGTAGCCGCAACCGCTCATGAGGATTAGCGCGATCGCGGTGACAAGCGCCGCACTACGGCTGACCGGTCTTATCCGCATCCGCAGCCTCGCCTTTGTCCCTGACCCCCAGGCGTTGCGCGAGTTTATCGAGCACGCCGTTGACGAACTTTGCCGAGTCGCGGTCGCCGTAGGCTTTGGCCAGTTCGATCGCCTCGTCGATCGTCACGCGGGTCGGAATTTCCGCCATCCGCAACAGCTCGCATACCGCCAGGCGCAGGATATTGTGATCGACCCGGCTCAGGCGGCTGAGCGACCAATGCTCGAGCGTTGCGGCAATTTCGCGGTCGAAGAGCTCCGTCTCCCGCTGCACCCCGTCGATCAGCCGCAAGGCGAACAGGCGGCTGCGCTCATCGGCCGGCATCACCTCGAACAGCAACGCCAAATCCGGGGCCGCGAGATTGCCGCGGATGTCCCGCTGATAGAGGGCCTTGAGCGCAAGCTCGCGCCCTGCGTGCCGCAGTCCCATTGGAGACGAGCTTTCCCTCTGAACCCGACGCTATCCCGTCAGCCGCTCTTCAGCCGACGACCTTCAGCTTGGTCAGCAGATGGCCGAGTTTTTCCTGCTTGGTGCGCAAGTACTCGATGTTACCACGATGGGGTGGGATTTCGAGCGGCTCGCGCACGACCCGCACGCCATAGCGCTCGAGACTTTCGATCTTGTGCGGGTTATTGGTCAGCAGATGCACCTGACCGACGCCGAGGTCGCGCAAAATCTGCGCGCCGATGCCATAATCGCGCAGATCTTCCTTGAAGCCCAACTGCAGGTTGGCCTCGACCGTATCGAGGCCTTCGTCCTGCAGCGCGTAAGCGCGAATCTTATTGCCGAGGCCGATTCCGCGACCTTCCTGATGCAGATAAATGATCACGCCGGCATCGGCCGCAAGAATTCGCCGCAGCGACTCGCTCAGTTGCTCGCCGCAATCGCACCGACTCGATCCGAAGACGTCGCCCGTCAGGCACTCCGAGTGCAACCGGACCAGCGCAGGACGCCCTTCACCGACATTGCCGTGCACCAGCGCCAGATGCTCCCGGCCGTCAACGATATTGCGGAAGACGATTGCCTGAAGTTCCCCGGTGGACACCGCAAAGGTGCTTTCGCCAACGCGCTGCACCAATAGTTCATTGGTCAGGCGATAGGAGACCAGGTCGCGCAGATGGAGCAGCGGCAACCCGTGCTCGCGGGCAAAGTCGCAAAGTTCCGCATAATGGGCCGCGAGGCCATCGTCGCGGAGAATCGCGCACAGTGCGGCGACCGGCCGCATCCCTGCGCAGCGGATCAGATCTACCGCGCCCTCGGCCCGTCCGCTGCGCATCATCACGCCCCCGCTGAGCGCCATCAGGGGCAGGACGTGACCCGGCATCACGAGATCTTCCGGCCCCGAGGTATCGGCGGCCAGCACCTGAATCGTCCGACAGCGGTCGCCGGCCGAGATGCCGGTCGTCACTCCGCGGCGCGCCTCGACCAGAGCGCCGGCCTGCTCGAGCGCATCGGCCGGCTGGGTCGAAGGCACCAGCGGAATCCCAAGTTCCCGCATCCGCCGTTCGGGAATCGCGACCGAAACGATGCCGCGAGCGTGCTGGACCATGAAGTTGACGGCGGGGACGGAGATTTTCTCCGCCGCCATCACCAGATCGCCCTCGGCATCCTCGGCGTCCGACGAGGCCACGACCACCATCTTACCGGCGCGAATATGGCTGAAAACGTCTTCCATAGGACACCATCGGTATGCCGAAGCGAACGCTATCTTACCACTGAATTACGCCGAAGCGGAAACCGACCGGTCGCCAGCGAAGGCGGAGCGCCGCCGATCCGTGACGATATCGCCCTGAATCAGCCAGTCATCGCCGACCGCCTGGGCGGTGGTTGCGGCGACGGGCAAGGCGCGGCGCATGGTGGCCGCGCTCAAGCCGTCCACCGCCGGCATTCCGCTGCCGAGAATTTTGGGCGCCAGGAAGAAAGCCACGCGGTCGATTATACCCGCCGCGAGCGCCGACGCCGCCAGATGAGCACCGCCTTCGAACATCACCCGGCACACCCCGCGTCGCGCCAGTTCGCGCATCAGCCGCTTGAGGTCGAGCCCCCGGCTCGAGCGCGGAAGACCGACGATCGTGGTCCGCTCACCATAGCGCCGCTGCGCCCGGCGCACGTGCTCGGCGGCGGTCGCGAGCAGTGTCGGCGCCGCTGAGCGTTGGCGGAATACACGCTGCTCCGGCGGACATCGCAGACGGCTATCGACGACCACCCGCAGCGGATCCCGGCCGCCCGGCAGACGACAGGTCAGACGCGGATTGTCAGCGATAACCGTGCCGGCGCCGACGATCACCGCATCGCATTCGCGCCGCCACTGATGGACCAGACGGCGCGACGCCGGCGAGCTTACCCAGTGCGAATCGCCATTCGCCGCAGCGATGCGACCATCAAGGGTCATCGCCAGCTTCAGGAGAGCGAACGGCCGCCCGCGCGTCACCCGCATGATGAAACCCTCGTTCAGGCGCCGACAATCCTGCTCGAGCACTCCGACCACGGTCTCGATACCGGCCCGACGCAGCATCGCAATCCCACGTCCGCGCACCGCCGGATACGGATCGGTGCAGCCGATGACGACCCGCGCGATACCCGCCTCGATCAGGGCGCGCGCGCAAGGCGGGGTTTGTCCCTGATGGGCACACGGCTCGAAGGATACGATCGCGGTGGCCCCCCGCGCGTGCTCCCCTGCCTCCGCCAACGCCTGGGTCTCAGCATGCGGGCGGCCGCCGCGGGCCGTCGCTCCGCGGCCGACCACCCGGCCGTCGCGCACGATAAGGCAGCCGACGGCCGGATTCGGCGACGTCAGCCCCAGCATCTCGCGCGCGAGCGCCAAAGCCTCGCGCATCAGAGTCTCGTCGTGATGCGGTTCAGGACTGGCGGTGGCGTTCACCGGATGCCGTCAGATCCAAAAGTGGTCCCGAAGCCTCCGGCGCGCCCTCGCGCGACCCGCCGAGCGCGCCGCGCTTGCGTTTCTCCAGGAGCTCCTCGAGTTCCCGCATAAACTCCTCGATGTCTTTGAACGAACGATACACCGAGGCAAAGCGCACGTAGGCCACCTGATCGATCCGTCGCAACTCGTCCATCACCGCCGAACCGATAAAGCTGCTCGGCACTTCACGCGAGCCGCGTTCGGCCAGCGCCGCTTCGATACGATCGCAGATTTGCGCAATCGTCTCGGTCGACACCGGACGTTTCTCGCATGCCCGCGTAATCCCCGCGACGACCTTGTTGCGATCAAACGCTTCGCGCCGGTTGTCCTTCTTGACCACCATCGGAGCCGTCTCTTCGACCCGCTCATAGGTGGTGAAGCGGCGCTGGCAGGAACCGCAGACCCGCCGCCGCCGAATGGTCGCGCCGTCCCCCGACATCCGGGAATCGGTCACGCGATTATCGACTTTACGGCAAAACGGGCAGCGCATTGACGCTATCCTGGCCTATTCGGTTGGCCGGCACCAATCGCCGGCTGAAGCCGGGGCAAGCACCCGGCGGCGGAAGATCAACTTCGATGAGCGTCGATATAGTTTACAACATCCTTCACGGTGCGGATCTTCTCGGCATCCTCGTCCGAGATTTCGATCCCGTACTGCTCCTCAAGCGCCATCACCAGCTCAACAATATCGAGCGAGTCCGCGCCGAGGTCCTCGATAAAAGATGCCTCCGGCGTAACCTCGTCGGCGGACACGCCTAGTTGTTCGCTGATTATCTCGCGCACTTTGGCTTCGACCTCTGCGCTCATCGTTAGTCATCTCCTCCCTTAAACGGACCCCCGCCGATGTAGAGCGCAGCTTAAGGACTTACCAATAGGTGCGCAAGGCGGCTTGACAATCGCGAGCCCGTCAAAATCCCTGCCGATCTCAGGCAGCATTCAGCGCGGTTATCGCGGCCCGCAACGCCCCCGCATCTTCGGTCGTATGGACCTTGACGGCGCGCTCGATTCGCCGCATCAGACCCGCCAGCACGCGGCCGGGACCCGCTTCGACCGCGCTGGTGGTGCCGGCCTTGACCAGCGCCGTCATAGAGTCGACCCAGCGCACCGGCGCAATGATCTGCTCAAGCAGCAATTCCGGGATAGGTGCGCCGTCGGTGACCAGCGCCGCGGTTACATTGCTGATCACCGGAAAGCGCGGAGCGCTGAAGCGGATTCCGCCCAGCACCGCTCGCATTCCTTCCATCGCCGGCCGCATCAGCGGCGAGTGAAAAGGCGCGCTCACGCTGAGCTCGACCGAAGCGCGGGCGCCCCGCTCCTTCGCGATTGCGAGCGCGCGCCGCACCGGCTCGGCATTGCCGGAAATAACCGTCTGATCAGGCGCATTGAGATTCGCCGGCACTGCCACCGCGGCGGTCGTCGAGACCTCGTGGCACAGCGCCTCGACCGCCGCGTACTCGATGCCCACAATCGCCGCCATCGCGCCCACGTTCGGCGGACACGCCTCCTGCATCAGCCGCCCGCGCTCCCGCACCGCGCGCAATGCGTCGGCAAAGCTCAGCGCGCCCGACGCCACCAGGGCGCTGTATTCGCCGAGACTGTGCCCAGCCGCCATCATCGGCTCAAAGCGGCATTCAGCCTCCAGCACGCGATAGGCCGCGATCGAAGTCGCGAGGATTGCCGGCTGCGCATTCGTGGTCAGGCGCAACTCCGCCTCGGGGCCTTCGAAACAAAGCCGCGAGAGGGCCGTTCCGAGGGCCTCGTCGGCCTCGGCGAAAGTCCGCCGCGCCGGTTCGTATTCGCGCGCGAGGTCCGCGCCCATGCCCGGCTTCTGTGACCCCTGACCGGGAAAAAGCAACGCCAGCTTCATCTGATGCTCGTTTCAAGAATGATGTTTGGTTGATTGCTCGGAACTCTCATGCGCGCCTTCCACAGCCGGCAGCGCATTATCGGCCACCCCGTTGGCTCCGCTTACCGCCGGCGCCGCCACACCGTCATTCGGTGCGAGCGCGTCGCCTTCGCGCGCGACGCCCGGCGCCTGCGCCGGGAGACTCGAGTGGGTCGCGCCGTCGCGCTCGCTGTCGGCCGGATGCTCCGGACGCTTGTCGCGGATACTGCCGGTGCGATGGTGAAGTCGCTCGCGCATTTTCAGGAAAAGCCCCCGCAGTCCCTTATTGGGCGCCGGCTGTGCGGCCGCCTGATCCGGCACGGCCTGCGCCAGAACTTCGATAATCTCCGCATTGACGTTGCGCACCAGCGCCTCGTCCGCCGCCGCCCGAATCGCATTCCGAATCGCATGAGCGCTCGACGAACCGTGGGCGATCATCGTGACGCCGTTGACCCCCAGAAGCGGCGCGCCGCCGTATTCCGAAGGATCCAGCCGCGTGCGCAAGGCGCGCAGTTTCTTGCGAATCAGCAGGAAGGCGAATTTCCGCAAAAGGCTCCCCTCGAACACCTCCCGCAGGCTGCCGATGAGAAACGCGGCGAAGCCTTCCATGGTTTTGAGCGCGACATTGCCGGTAAAACCGTCAGTGACGACGACGTCGGCGCGTGCCCGGTTGATGTCGCGACCCTCGACGTAGCCGACATAGTTGATCGTCGGCGCGAGCTTCTTCAGCATCGCCGCGGCGTGCCGGGTGTTGTCGGTGCCCTTCGATTCTTCTTCGCCGTTGGAGAGTATCGCGACACGAGGCGCGGGCATCTTCGCCACGTGCTTCCAATAAACGCTGCCCATCACCCCGAACTGCATCAGGTTGATAGCTTTGACGTCGGTATTGGCCCCCGCGTCGATAAGCAGACTCAAGCCCGTGGTGGTGGGTACCGTCGAAGCGATCGCCGGGCGATCAATTCCGGGCAGACTGCCCAGAATCGCCATCGCGGCGGCCATCACGGCGCCTGAATTGCCCGCACTGACGAAGGCGTCGGCGGCGCCCTTGTGCACCAGCTCGAGGCCGACGTGAATCGACGACTCAGGCTTGGTCAGGACCGATTCAAGCGGCGAATCGTCCATTTTCACCACTTCGGCCGCGTGCTCGATGGTCAGCGGGAGATTGGCCGTATCAAGCTGTTTGAGCTCGGCCTCAATCGCCGCACGGTCGCCGACCAGAATGGTTTCGATCGCGAAATCCGCCGCCGCACGCACGGCTCCTTCGACCGCAGCCTTGGGCGCTAAATCACCACCCATGACGTCGACTGCTATCTTCACTCTGCTCCTGCTGCAACCCGGGGCGCCGCGCGCCCTGCGCCGCGCGGTTCGCGGGCCATGCCCCTGAGGATTACTCCGCCGCGGCCGCCATCTCGCGGCCACGATACTGACCGCAATGCCGACAGACCCGATGCGGCAGGGTGGGCTCGCCGCAATTGGCGCAGGTGTGGGGATTCACCGCGCGCAAGGCGTCGTGCGCGCGCCGTTTGTTGCGCTTGGATCGCGAGGTTCGTCGTTTAGGTGCTTGCATCTGTCTCTTTAACCGCCAGGTGAATTTGTTAAGCAGGTGATTGGTTAAGGCTGACCGTCCGCGCTAATGGGCCACGGGGCGCTTCACGCTGAGACTGCGCAGGACCGCCAGTCGGGGATCGCCGGCCTCCGTCCGACAGCCGCACGCATGCTCATTCAGATTGACGCCGCATCGCGCGCACAATCCGCGGCAGTCCTCCCGGCAGAGCGGCCGCTCGGCGAGCGCGAGCAGCATCTGCTCGCGCACCATCGGGGTCAGATCGATTTCGTCGCCCTGGTAAACCGTGTATTCGATTTCGTCCTTGTCGTCCTGATGATCGTCGAGCGCCGCCGGGGCAAGCACATAACGGAACCCCCGCCCGCGATGGGTCGTGAACTCTTCGGCGCAGCGGGCGCAGGCAGCCACCAGTTCGGCCCTTACGCTGCCGTGCAAAAAGACCTCCGTCCCCGCGCGATAGTGTGCGATCCGAACTTCGACCGGACGCAGGATGCGGTATTCCTGCAGCGGCCCGACGCTCAAAGCGTGGTTCATCTCGCTCTCAGGTTCGGCAAAGTTCAGGCGCCGTTCCTCAGCGCTGATGTCATCGACCCTTAATTTCATGATCGGGACTCTCTCGCGGCGTCGGACCGCGAAAAACGTAAACCGCAATTATGCCATCGCGGCGACCTAACCTAAAGAGCCCGGCAATACTGGCCTCGAGGGGTCAAGTATTGTGAGATGCGGGTGCAGCCTGCTACGATTCCGCTCGAATCGTGGACGTCTACCACCTGCCGGAGACGATCTTCCGTGGCGCCAAGCTTACCTCCGCTCAAACTGATTCACACCTCCGACGTTCATCTCGAGAGCGACACCTTCGGCGCGGGCCCGCGCGGCGATCATTTCCGTACGCGCGTGCGCGAAGCCTTCCGCGGTGTGGTGCAACTGGCCAATGAACGCGCGGCTCATCTGCTGCTTATCGTCGGCGACCTGTTCGATTCGAGCCGCGTTGAGCGTGAGGCCTTCGACTTCGCCATGAACACGATCGCGAGCGCGCGCATGCCGGTCGTGATGATTCCGGGCAATCACGACGCCCACGACGAACGTTCGCTATACGCCGGCGTCGGCCGCGAACGCTTGCCCGCGAATCTGCATCTCATCCTCGAGCCGGCAGGACAGACGATCGAGTTTCCGGAACTGGCGGCTCACCTATGGGGTCGGGCGCTCGTCGAGCATTCGCCGGATTTTCGTCCGCTGGAGGGATTGCCGCAACCGCGCCACGACCGCTGGAATATCGCGCTCGCCCATGGTTTCTTTACCGACGGCGGCGAGACCCATCGCTCCTCACCGATCACGCCGGTTGAGATCACCAGCAGCGGCTACCACTATATTGCATTGGGCCATATCCATCTCTTCGGCGACGTCTCGCACGGCGCGACGCGCGCGGTTTATTGCGGCACGCCGGCGCCGCTCTATGCGAGTTCCGAGGCCGGCTGGGTCGCGGAAGTCACCTGCTCATCCACGGACGGCGTGAAAGTCGAGCGCGTCGTGGTGCCGAACGCCGCCTGCGCGCCTGAAGCCGCCGAGCCCGCATCATAGCGCCGCCGCCACCTACGCGGATAGCGGCAGCCGCTACCTATGGCTGCTTCGCGCGACAGCATTTAGAATGAGTTGGCTCAACATGCGATGCGCGAGCGCCTGCTGACAATCTATCCGACCGCTTTCAAGGTCGCCGATCAATTGAAGCGGCGCAGCGTCGGCGGATGTCTGCTCGGCGCTCGGCTGACGACCATGCCGGAGCTGACCGACGCGCTGTGGCAGGAGCGGCTTGACCCCCGCACCGCGCTAAGCGCCAACGGCGAGTATCTGGCCCTGGTGGAGGCGCTCTCCCCTCGCGGCGGCGCACCCGGCGACAAGGGGTTGAGCGAAGGCCTCGGCGAGCGCACCCTCTCGCTGATTCGCCAGCTCAAGAGCGCCGGGCTCAGCGTCGACGATTGGGCCTCCGCCCTCGCGATGCAGGGGCCGACCCTGCGCGCCCGCCTCAGCGGATTTACGGAGGTCTTTCGAGCCTATGAAGCGCTGCTCAAGCGTCGCGAACTGGCCGATCGGCACGATCGTGAACGCGCTGCGCTCGACCTACTGCTCCGGCACGAGGCGCAGCGGACGCGGCCGCGCCTGCTCGACGGCGTGGACAAACTCCTGGTTGCCGAGCTTTATGACCTGAGCCTGCTCGAATTCATGGTCATCAGCGCCCTGATCCGCATCATCGGCGACGCCGAAGTGGTGATCCAGGCCGAGCATTATCCGATCGACGTCGCGCGCTTTGCCGATCTCACGTGGAACCGTTTCGTCGCTGAAGAGTCGATCGCCGATCAGATCCTGCCGAGTTTCGTCCGCCGCGGCGGCCGCCCGGGCAACCTCGGCTTTCTGCTCGAGCATCTGTTTCGCGACGGCCAGCCAGCCGCGCCCGAACCCGACCGCAGCGTAACGCTAATCGAGGCGCGCACGCCCCGCGCCGAAGCCGAAGCCGCCGCGCGCACGGTGCGCGAACTGCTCGAGCGCGAAGGCAAAACGCTGAGCCCCGGACGGATCGCCGTGCTCAGCGCCGACCTGAGCCGCTATCGCGATTACCTGCAGACGGCCTTCGCCGATTTTCGACTCCCCCTGCGCCTGACCGACGGGCCGCGCCTCAGCGACGCGCCGTGTGCCCGCGCGTTGATCGATCTCCTGCGGCTGCCGACGCGCGCCTTCAGCCGTCAGGCGCTGAGTACCGTCTGCGACGGCGTCTTTATACGCGCCGCCGCGGCCGCCTTTCCCGGGCTTCCGGCCGAGATTGGCTATATCGATGAAACCACGGTACCCTTCCGCGCCTGCGTCGAGCGGTACCGAAGCGAGCTCGAGCGGAATCTCGATGCAGCCGGCGACGGCGAGCGCGAACCGCGCGCTCGGCGGCTTGACGGCTTCAAGCGCGCCGCCGCCGCGTGGACCGACTTTCTCGGCGCGCTCGCGCCGCTCGCGGCGCCGGCAACTCTGCTCGATTATCTCGATCGGGTCAATCAGGCGCTCGAGCTGATTCGCTTCGATTTTCTGCCGGCCGGGGTGGTTGACGGATCGGCCTATGCCGGGGCGAGCCTGCGGCGCACGCTGACCGAACTTCACGACGAAGCGGCGCGTCTCGGCGCCGTGACGATGCGCTCGCCGCGCGAATGGATTCGCCTGCTCGAGCAGGTCTTCAGCGCCGGCGAAATTACTCCCGCGGGCAACGGTGTCGTCGCGATGTCCGTGATGGACGCCCGCAGTCTCGACTTCGACTATGTCGTGGTCCTTGGCCTCAACGAAGGGGTCTTTCCCAGGTATTACGCGTATGATCCGCTGGTGCCGGAGGAGGGGCTCGCGGAACTCAACCGCGCCCTGCGCGCGGCACTGCGCAAACGCACCGATCTTAAGGCGCCGAGCGCTCCCGGTCCGATTCTGCGCTCGCGCGCCCAGCGCGTCAGCCGCGAACCGTTCCTTTTCTTCCTCGCGCTCTCGATGGCGACGCGCGGCGTCTTTCTCGCCTACTCGCGCGAGGATGAAGTCGGCGGTCCGCTCGCGCCATCGCCGTATATCGAGGAGGTTCAGCGGCTGCTCGGCGTGTCCGCCACGATGAGTCGCGCGGGTGAAGTCGAGGACGCCTTCACGATGCGCCAATTACTCAACCGCAGTACGACGCATCCGGAGATCGACGGGGTGCTGAGAAGCTGCGGCGTACCGGATAATCGGCTCGAGTCAATTCGCCGGCGCGTCGCTATCGAGCGCCATCGCGAGGGATACCTGGCGCGGCCCACGCGCGAAGAGGTTTTTCAAGCGGCGCGCCGCGCAGCGAAGAAGGACGAGCGATGGCCAACGCGCGATACCCTCGCCCCGGACGCGGAAAAGTTCCGCTCGGCCGGAATCTACGACGGTCACGTCGGACCCGACGCGGCGCTCGAGCGGATACTGCTGGGCGCCCTGCCCGGCGCGCTCCGTCCCTGGAGCGCGACGCAGCTCAACGATCTGGCCGCCTGTGGCTTTCGCTACTTTGCCGCCCGGATTCTGCGGCTCGCTCAGCCCGAGGAGGCGGATCATGAATCCACCAGCCTCGAATCCGGCGACCTGATCCACCGCCTGCTAAAGGAGTTTTTCGACAGCAACCCGGATTTCAGCAACCCGGCGCAGGCGCTTCGGCAGGCGGCCGAGCTTGCCGCCCGCTACCAACCGCAACTGGCCGCGGCGGCGCGCGACCCCGCCTTTTTCGAGGTCGCCTGGTCGTCGCTTACGGAGATCCTGCGGGAAGTGGTCCGATGGGAAACGGCGCGGCGCGCCGAGGGGAATCAGCCCTCGAGACTGCATTCCGAGTTCACCTTTGAGATTCCGCTGACCGTGACCCTTAAGAACCGCCGTCAGCTTCAGATCGCGCTACGGGGAAGTATCGATCGGCTGGAGCTTTTCCACGATCCGGCCGGGCGCGTCGAGCGCCTCCGCGTCCTCGACTACAAGAGTTCCCGCAACCGCAATCAGTTCAACGACCGCCTGCGCATCTCGAGCTTTGCCACGTTTGACCTGCAGATGGCGGTCTATCTGCTGGCGGCGGTCGCGAGCTTCCGTGAGGCCCTCGCCGTTGACGCCCGGGCCGAGGCCGCATATGTCGCCCTGCGGAATCGCGACAAGGAGAGCAGGGGGCTGACGGTCGACCTCGACCTGCTCGACGCGAACTGCGGCGTCGCCCCCGCGCCTCCGACGGCGCTGCCGGTGGCCGCGCGCATCGCTGATCTGCTCGAGCAGGCGCTGGCCGGCCGCTTCGACGTCGATCCCCTGCGTTGCGATAGCTTCTGTCCGTACCGGGCGGTCTGCCGCTTTTCGGAGCGCTGATGGCCACCGCGGCGCGCGACTTGCAGTTGAGCGACGCCCAGCGGGCTGCGATCTTCGCGCCGGCCGGTCTGCAGGTCCGGGCCGGCGCCGGCTCCGGCAAGACCGAAGTGCTGGCGCGGCGGGTCGTCGCCCTGCTCGCCGGCGATATCGAGGGGCGGCCGCCGCTGAATCCCTCACAGATTGTCGCCATCACCTTTACCGACAAGGCCGCGCTCGACATGAACCTGCGCATCATCGCCGTCCTGAAGGCGCGCGCCGCCGCCGAGCCGGACGCCGCGCGGCGGACGCAACTCAAGCGCGCGCTCAAGACGATCTGGCTCGCGCGCATTTCGACGATTCACGCCTTCTGCGCGCGCCTCCTGCGCGAACAGGCGGTAACCGTCGGTCTCGACCCGGATTTCAAGATTCTCGACGAAGACGAAAGCGCGGCATTTTTTGAACAGATCGCGCTCGACGCGCTGGTGCGGGCGATGCGGCAGGACGATCCGGGCGCGCGTTTTCTGGTTCAGAGCCGCGGCCTGCGCGGGGGCATTTTTCGCGAAGGCGCGCTCGAAATCGCCCAGCGCCTGACCACCGAAGCGGCCCGTCGCGGCGTGCCGCTCGCGCAGGTCCTCGCCGCCACCGCCAATACCGTCTCGACACTGGCCGGCCAGCCGGATCGGGTTGCCGACGGCGCCCGGCAACTGGTGCTGATCGTCGATCAGCTTTGCCGGGCGGCCGCTTCCGGCCAGACCGCAACCGCGCTGCGCGAGCTCGCGGCGTGGTGGAAGAGCGCGCGCGCTGTGGTTCAGGGCCTCCATCGCGATTCGCCATCCGAGGAGATTGAAGTTCTGCGCACGCTCGCCGCGCATCTGCCCGAAGCGCGCAGCAACGCCGTCAAAGACCTCGTCAAAGCAGCCAAGGAACTGGTGGCCGAGGACGATACGCGCTTCGGCCTTACGGGCGAGCTTATCGCCGCGTGGGGCGACTACCGGGCGGCGCCGCGCGCGCTCGCGATCGCACGATTGCTGGTCACACTGGATTCCGCGATCGCCGAGGCGCGGCGCGCCGACCGTATCATGACCTTCGACGACCTGCTGATCGCGACGCGCGATCTGCTGCGCGACCATCCCGAGGTCACCGCGCATTACCGCCGGGAGCTCCGCGCCATCCTGGTGGATGAATACCAGGACACCAACGCCCTCCAGGACCAGATCATCCGCCTGCTCGCAACTCCGGACCCCGGCGGCGCGGCAGCGCCGCAGCTTTTTGTCGTCGGTGATGAAAAGCAATCGATCTATCGGTTTCGCGGCGCCGATGTCGCAGTCTTCAACGCGCCGTGGCCCTTCGCCCTCGAGACGTCACTGCTGCAGGACAACCGCCGGTCAACGCCGACGATCGTAAACTTCGTCAACGCGCTCGGCAGCGCCATGATGCCGCCCGGCACGGGTCCCAGCCCCGCTTATGCGATCGCATGGAGCAGCGCCCACGAGCTCGAGGCGCGGCGCGCCGTGGCACATGATTATCCGGTCGAAGTGCTGCTCGGCAGTTTCACGGACGACGGCGTCTCCCTGTCGGTGGCGGCCAGGCGCGAGCGGGAGGCGCGAGCGCTGGCGGCACGCGTCCGCGAGCTCGTCGCCTCCGGCGATCCGGTCCTCGATCCAGCCACCGGCGAGTATCGCCCGGTTCGACTCCGCGACATCGTGCTCCTCTTGCGGGCCTTCACCGATGTCGGTCTCTATGAGCGAGCATTCGCCGAGTACGGCATTGATAGCTACACCGTAAACGGCCGCGGTTTCTATCATCGTCCGGAAGTGCTCGACCTGATCCAACTGATGGCGGCGATCGCCGATCCGCGTGACACGATCGCCCTCGCGGCGGCACTGCGCTCGCCGCTCTTCGGCCTTTCCGACCGCGCCCTGATGCGGCTCTGTCTTGGCGCTGACGAAGGGCGCAAAGAAGTGACGCTGGCTGATTCTTTCGGGTCTCAGCGACCCGATTTCACCATCCTCGGCGACGAAGCGGCGGTCGCCGAAGCGGCCTTTACAACGCTCAATGAGCTTCGCCGCCAGCGTGGTCGGCTTGGTCTCGCGGCGTTTATCGAGCGCATCCTCGAACTCACCGATTATGAGAGCGTGATGGCCGGGATGCCGCAGGGCCGTCAGCGCGTCGCGAATCTGCGGAAACTGGTCGAAATTGCCCGCCGCTGCGACAGCCGCAACGTGTTCACCTTCGCCAGCTTCGTCAGCTATCTGCGGCGCCTGACCGAGGTCGAGCCTTACGAGCCCCAGGGCCAGGTCCTCGAAGAGACCGACGATGTCGTCCGCCTGATGACGATCCATCAGGCCAAGGGCCTCGAATTCCCGGTGGTGATTCTGGGCGACGCCGGCCGCCGGCCCACCGCGGATCATTTCCCGGTTCTGCTCGACCCCGACGCCGGCGTCCTCGTGCGCGAGACCTGCGGCAGCGGCCACGATGAAATTCCGAGCGCGGCTTTCGATCGTTACACCGAACGGGTCAGCGATGAGCAGGCGGCGGAACTTCTGCGCATTCTCTATGTGGCGCTCACCCGTGCGCGCGATCGCCTGATTATCAGCGAAGGCGCCGACAACGCCGGATGGTCGAAAATGCTGCGCGAGTTTCTCGGCCGCGAGCTTTGCGAGGATTTCCTGCGCACCGGCCGCGAGACCCGACTCGTCAAGCGCGACGGCTTCAAAATTCTGCTGCGGCGCCCGTCCGCGGCTGAAGCGCCGTCCCCGCCGCCGCAGCCGGAGCTGCCGCTGCTGGACGGGGGGCTCGCGCGCCGACTCCGCGATCGCGCTGCCTTTACGCCCGAAGCGCCGCATGAACTGACGCTCAGCGTAACCGCTCTTGCCGATTTCGCCCGCTGCCCGCGCCAGTATTGGCTGCGTCACGCCGTGCGCCTGCCGGTGAACGGAGGCGGTTCTGCGGGAGTGCCCGCGACGACGGCGATGGGCACCGTTGCCCATCGCATCCTTGAACTGCTTGAGTTTGATCAAGCCGCGGCCACGGCGGTTCCTGGGCTCGCCGAGCAGATAGGTCGCAGCGCCGGACTCGGCGCCGAGGAGCGGCGGCGGGTGGCCGACGATCTCGTGCGCTACCTGAATTCTCCGCGGCAGGCGGAAGTCGTCGTCTGCGGGCGCGAAGTACCCTTCATCATAAATCCCGCGTCGGGCCTCTTTTTGCGCGGGCGGATCGACGTGATCGCGCGGGACAACACGCGTCCCGGTCACCTGATCGTCCGCGACTACAAATACTCGCGTGCCGTCGAAGCGTCGCTCTACCAGGTGCAAATGGAATGCTATGCGCTGGCGGTCGCCTCGGTGATGCCGGAGGTCACGGTGACGGCGGAGATCGTCGCCCTGCGCGGCAAGGTGCAGATCCAATCCCTCGAGCTGCCCGCGCTCCCCGTCATCACCGCCCATCTCGCCACGCTCGCCGAGGAATTGCGCGTGGCCGAGGCGGCCGCGAACTTTCCCCGGCGCCCGCCCGCCCCGGCCGCCTGTCGCGCGCTTGGCTGCGAGTATCTTGACCTCTGTTGGAAACGTTGACTTGCGCATCGGCGCGGTCCAACCATGTACGTAAGTGGAGCATTTTCTATGAAACACCTGACGATCGCGGTTTCGACAGGGCTCGCCTTGCTGTTGATAATGACTGTCCCGGCGTTTGCCCGGATCCAGTTGGCCGCGCAGACCGGCGCCCGCCCCTCGCCCTTGCGGCTCGCCCAGGACGCGGATCAGAGTCAGGACGACAGCGCTCAGGGTCAGAACCAGGATCAGTCGGATGATGATTCGAGCGCCTCAGACTCGGACTCGTCAGATTCCGACAGTGACGCCAGCAATCCGCAGGCCTCGCCGACCCCGGACGACGATCAGGGAACCGACAGCGATCAGGGTGATGCAAATTCAAACGATATGAACGGTCCGGGTGGCGACATGAACGGTTCCGGCGGCGACGATTCCGATAACTGAACCACCCGCCCGGCATCATCTATCCTAATCCCTGTGAGTTCGACCGAAATACGGGTGGTCGTCGCCCACGAGGCTGCTGAGTTGGAGCAGTTTGCGCGACTGCCCTATGTGGTCTATGCCCAGCGCGAAGCCTGGTGGCCGCCTGATATCAACAGTGAAATCGAGCTGCTGAGCGGTCGCGCGCTGATCGCTGCCCATCTGGAGATGGCGTCGTTTCTCGCCTACCGCGACGGGCGCCCGGTCGCTCGCGTGAGCGCCGTCGTCAACCATCGCTACAATGCGCATTGGAACGAGCGCCTGGGTCAGTTGATTCATTTCGAGGCGCTGCCGGATGAAGATCGCGCCGTCGGCGCGCTCCTCGACCGCTCGCTCGAATGGCTCGGTGAGCGCGGGATGCGCGCCGCGCGCAGCGGCTTCGCCGCCTTCCTCGATTATCCCTACGCGATTGACGGTTACAACGACCTGCCGTCGTTCCTGATGCGCGGCAATCCCGAGTGCTACCATCGCTATTTCAAGAACGCCGGCTTTTACACCGAGAAGGGCCAGGTTGATTATACCGCGCCGCTGACGCAGGACACGCTCCAGCGCTACAGCGCGATGGTCCGCGCGATGGAGCCGGCGGGCGTGAAGCTCAAAAGCTGGCGGACCTTCGGCTTCCCCGCCGCGATCGACGCCTGGACCGACGTCATCAACCAGACCTTCGAGCGCCATTGGGGATGGAATCCGATCTCGCACGCCGAGGTGCGGCCGATGCTGCTCCCGTTGCAGGAGACCGCTGTGGCCGACCTGTCGATTATCGCCGAAGCCGACGGTCTGCCGATCGGCGCGGTTTTTTCCGTCCCCGACCTGACGATGCCGCTGGCGCGCCTCAAGCCCGGCTTCAAACTGCGCCCCGAACGCGGCGGCGGCACGCGCGGGGCCTTGATCAACGTTGGGGTTATGGAACGCTTCCGTTCCCGCGGCGTCGCCCGCGCGATGGCGGCGATGTCCTACCTGGCGATGGCGAGCCGCCATCTGCGCTTTGCCGGCTACACCCTCGTGCTTGACGATAACTGGCCGTCACGCCGCACCGCCCAAAGCCTGGGCGCGCGCGTGACCAACAGTTTTGTCAGCTATCGGCGCGATTTCTGAAGTGAACGGCGCCGGCTGCGGCCGCCGGCGCCATTCTCGGTACGACTAACTGACGATGAGACCGGCGAAATCGCCCCGCTCGCGCCACTGCGCCAGGAGATCGAAAAAGGCGAGCGCCCCGGGCGGATACACGGCCGTAAGGAAGCCGCCTTCACCCAGGCCCTCGCCATTGTAATAGCCCGGCGTGCAGACGCTTTGATATTTCGACATCGGATTCGGACGATTCACGGTCTGCACCCATTCCTCTTCGGCCTCGCGCGTCGGTTCGATCGCGCGGGCGCCGCGCTGCTTGACCGCCTCGATCAGATGGGCCACGTGATACGCCTGCTTGTTCAGCATGTAGGTGAAGTTGGCGGTCAGTCCGGTCTGCGTCAGGCCCATGTGAAAACAGTTGGGGAAGCCGTTGCTTAGAAAGCCGTGGAAGGTGCGCATCCCATTGGCCCAGTAATCCGCGAGCGAGACGCCGTTGCGCCCGTACATCGCGAACTCCGCCCGGCGCGTGTAGGCCGTGCCGACCTCGAAGCCCGTCGCGAAGATAAGACAATCGACCTCGTATTCGACACCGTCGACGACGACGCCGTGCTCGGTTACCCGCTCGACGCCCTTTCCGCTGGTATCGACCAACTTGACGTTCGGCCGATTGAACGTCGGCAGATAGTCATCGTTGAAGGTCGGCCGCTTGCACCATTGGCCATACCACGGCTGCAGGGCCTCGGCGGTTGCCGGATCCTTGACGACCGTGGCCACGCGCGCGCGAATCTCGTTCATTTTCTGAAAATCGGCGATTTCCGCGAGCGCCATCCGGTCTTCCGCCGACAGCTTCGCGTCCTTGCGATTGTTCAGCAGGTCGCCGAGCTTCTTGAGCGGACTCGTCCACTTGTCGCGAACCTCGTCCTTTTCCAGCTCGACGCCGTCGAGCAGCGCGGTGAAATTGCGATTGCGATACTCCTGCCATCCCGGCTTGAGTTTCTTCGCCCATGCCGGATCGGTCGGCGTATTGTTGCGCTCATCCACCGACGACGGCGTCCGCTGAAAGACGTAGAGCTGCTGCGCCCATTCGCCGAGATGCGGAATGCATTGGATCGCGGTCGCGCCGGTGCCGATAATGCCGACCCGCTTGTCCTTGAGCTTGTGCAGGCCGCCGGTGGTGTCGCCGCCCGTATATTCGTAGTCCCAGCGGCTCGTGTGGAAGGTGTGACCTTTGAAGTTTTCGATGCCGGGAATGCCGGGCAGTTTCGGCTTGTTCAGCGGCCCGCTCGACATGATGACGAAACGCGTGCGCAGGACGTCGCCGCGATCGGTGCGGATTACCCAGCGCGCCGCCTCATCGTCCCATCGCGCCTCGGTGATCCTGGTCTGAAAGCAGGCCTTCTCGTACAGCTTGAACTGGCGGCCGATCCGCTGCGCGTGGGCGAAAATTTCGGGCGCAAAGGAATAGCGCTCCTTAGGGATATAGCCGGTCTCTTCGAGCAGCGGCAGGTAGAGATAGCCTTCGACGTCGCACTGCGCGCCCGGATAGCGGTTCCAGTACCACGTTCCGCCGAAGTCGCCGGCCTTCTCGATGATGCGGAAGTTCGTGATGCCCACTTCCTGCAGCCGCACCGCCGAGAGCATCCCGCCGAACCCTCCGCCGACAATCACGACGTCGAGCTCCTCGTGCAGCGCCGGACGCGTGAACCCCGGCTCGACGTAGGGATCCTCGTTGAAGTGCGCAAACTTGCCGGTGATCTCCTGGTACTGCCGATTGCCATCGGCGCGCAGCCGTTTGGCTCGTTCGGCGGCGTATTTTTCCCGCAGCAGACCCGGATCGAAGCCCAGCTCCTCCGGGGTCGGAATATGGTTGGGGGCGGCTTGAGTGACTGCTTCACTCACGACGGTCAGTCCTCCTGGATGGTTCTTGCGCCGGAGCTTAGCACTTTATGCGGCAAAGGGCGCAGTCGCGCCGCGCGCGCATTTTGCTCGCGTCCGCCGCAAGACCCGACGCCCATCCGCGGGGGCGGCTCAAAGATAGCGTCAGACGCCGCCCCGAATCCGCAACACTTTCGCGCGAGGCAAGGCCGCACCGACTGCGCGCCTCCATGGCGCGACGCCTTAATCGCCGCTAGCCGGCTGCCGCCGTGCGCGCTTCGATCAGATTGCGGATGGTTGCCGCGAGCTCGACCAGCTCGACCGGCTTGACGACGTGACAATCGAAACCGCCGGCAAGGATCCGCACCTTGTCATCGACCCGCCCATAGGCGGTCAGCGCGATCAGCGGGACCCGCCGATGGGGTGTAGTTGCCTGTTCGCGCTTGCGCAATTCCCGCGCGAAGTAATAGCCGTCCTGCACCGGCATCTCGATATCCGCAATGACGAGGTCGGGAGCCATCATGTCAAGCCGCCGAAGCGCCTCCTGCGCGGAGTACTCGGCGCTGACCATTGCCCCCAGGGAACCGAGGAAATTGGTCAGCGCGTCACAGGCTTCCTTGTCATCATCGACCGCCAGGATCGTCAGTCCGTCGAGGCGCGGTATCACCGCGATACTTTCCGCCGGACTGACCGTCGGATGCCGTCGGGGTTCGAGCAGGGGGGCGCGCGCCGGCGGCAGCGGTAAACGCACAATGAAGGTGCTCCCTTTACCCGCGCCCTCGCTATGCGCGACCACGGTGCCGCCGTGGAGCGCGACCAATTCCTTGACGATCGAAAGCCCCAGACCCATACCCCGGCGATTCTCCGGATCGGCCTGATGCCAGAAGCGATCGAAGATGAACGAGAGATCCCGCGGCTCGATACCTTTGCCGTTGTCGGCGACGACAATCTCGATATGGGAGTTGATCCGCTCGAGCCGCACCTGGATACGGCCGCCCTTGGGCGTAAACTTGACGGCGTTGGACAGCAGGTTCCACATCACCTGCTCGAGGCGCTTCGGGTCGCCGGCGATAAGACCGACCTTGGGATCGATCAGCTCCTGCACCGTGATCGCTTTCGCTTCGGCGGCCAGGCGGATGGATTCCAGCGCCGCGCGCACCACCTCCGCCGGATCGGTTGCCTGCACGTCCAGCCGCATGCGGCCGCTTTCGAGCCGCGCCACGTCGAGCAGGTCTTCGATCAACTGCGCCTGGGCCCGTGCCGCCCGGCCGATCGAATCGACCCGCCGCCGCACCTCGTCGGAAAGGCTCTGGTTCGCTTGCAGCACGCCGGTCAGCAGCATGATCGAGTTGAGCGGATTGCGCAGCTCGTGCGACACCGTGGCGAGGAAGATATCCTTGCTGCGATTCGCCTCTTCCGCGCGCGCCAGCGCGCCCCTGAATTGGGCGCTCGCCCGCGTGATCTCCCGCCATCCGACATAAGCCAGGATGCCGGCAACCAATAGCGCGAGGAGCGGCACCAGCAACGTCGTCAGGCTTTCCGAGACGTTGAGGCTCGCGGCGCGTTGCGCCAGCAGATGATTTTCCTCGCCGGCCATCTCGTCGAAAATCGCCGACAGCGCGAGGAGCTGATCGTTCAACTGACCGAGCGCCTCGGGCGCGCCGACTCCCGCGGGCTTCTGCGCGATAAGGGCGCGGATCGCCGCGAACCACTCGCCCTTCAATCCGCCCAGCTCGACCACTCGCTGCACCTGTTGCGGATTGTCGCTGATTAACGTCGAGAGCCCGTACAGATCGTCATCGACCTTGCTCTCCGCATGCGCCATCACGGTCAGGTAGCGTTTGTCCCCGGTCAGCCAGTAGGAGCGGAAGGGGACGAGGACTTTGAACGTATCGGTCTGCGCGTCCCGGACCGCGGCGATTACCTGGTAGGTGTGATTGACCAGGGCCGTGCGGCCGGCCTGCACGCTCACGCGCCACAGCACCACGGCCGCCACCAGGGCCAGCGCCGCAAAGGGGGCAACATAGCCTATGCGCACCGCGCGGCGAAAACTGTTATCCGGCATACCCGGGCAAGACCCCCGAACCTGTTAGGAAGCTAGAGTTATCTCTGCGCGGAAACAATCCGTATCGCCCAGGCCGCATTGCATTTTGCAATCTAACAGATGGCGCCGCGCTCCGCCCCTACCCGCCCTTTGACCGCGACGATAGCTTCACGGCAGACTGCTCAGGCCTGCTGGTGACGAGGACCTGCGATGAAGACACCTTTTTTCGATGCCCGCATGGATTTTCCGGAGATGGAGCGGACCCGCGCCGAAATCCGCGAGTTTCTCGCCCGCGATCCCGCCACCAAGACACCCCATGCCGATTCCTGGAGCCACTTCGACCCGGAATTCAGCCGCCGACTCGGCGCCGCCGGTTTCATCGGCATGACCTGGCCGAAACGCTACGGCGGCCATGAGCGGAGTTCGCTCGAACGCTACGTCGTCGTCGAAGAGCTGCTGGCGGCCGGTGCGCCGTCGGCCGCTCATTGGATCGCCGATCGCCAGACCGGACCGCAACTGCTCCGCTTCGGCACCGAAGCGCAGAAGCAGGACATCCTGCCGCGGATCGCGCGCGGCGAATGCTACTGCTCGATCGGCATGAGTGAGCCGGATAGCGGCTCTGACCTCGCCAGCGTCCGCACGCGCGCCCGCCGTGACGGTGACACCTGGGTCATCAACGGGCGCAAGATCTGGACTTCGTATGCCCATCGCTCGCATTACGTCCTGATGCTCTGCCGCACCGGCGAAGACCCCGCGGCGCGCCAACAGGGACTGAGCCAGATCCTCGTTCCGCTCGACGCCTCGGGCCTCACGATCCGCCCGATTATCAACATGGCCGGCGACCACGACTTCAATGAGCTGCTTTTCGAAGACGTGCGGGTGCCCGCCGACGCCCTCCTCGGTCAGGAGGGCCAGGGCTGGAACCAGGTCATCAGCGAACTCGCCTTCGAGCGCAGCGGTCCCGAACGCTTCCTTTCCTCGTTCGTGCTGCTCGAAGCCTTCGTCGAACGTGCGCGCCGCGAGCCCTCGGCGGACGCCGCGATGCTCATCGGCTCGCTGATTGCGCGACTCGCGCCGCTGCGCGGCATGTCGATGTCGATCGCGGTCCAGCTCGGACGCGGCGAACAGCCGAACTTCGAAGCGGCGCTGGTCAAGGAGACCGGTTCGCTGTTCGAGCAGGACCTCGCCGAACTGATCATGCGTGAAGTCGTGCCCGCCGCCGACCTCACCTCTGCCGATAAATTCCAGCGCCTGCTGGCCGAAGCGGTGCTGCATGCGCCGTCGTTCTCGATTCGCGGCGGCACGCGGGAGATTTTGCGCGGCATTATCGCACGAGAATTGGGGCTTCGCTGATGAGTGAAATCACGCTGATTGAAGAAACCGCCCGCCGCACTATCGCCGACGGCCTAACGCCCGCCGTCATCGAAGCCGCCGAGCACGGCGCCTGGGCGGGTGAACTCTGGGACCAGTTGGCCGCCCAGGGTCTGCTGCAACCCGCCGCGATCGCCCAGGACGCCGCCGAAGCGCTCGAAATCGAGGCCGCCGTCATCCGCGCGATCACCGCGGCGGCCACTCCCCTGCCGGTGGTCGAGACGATTCTCGCCGGCGCCTTCCTTGTCCAGCATCGCCTCGAGGTTCCTGCGGCGCCCTTGTCGCTGGCTGCCTTCGACGACTCGGACCGTCTGAGTCTCACTAACGGTCGCGTCTCGGGTCGGCTCGCGCGCGTCCCCTGGGGCCGCGACGTCGCCGCCGTGGTTGCGGTCGCCGGCGACTGCCTGCTCCTCCTCGAGACCCGCTCGGCAAATCCGAGCCGCGGCCTCAATATGGCTAACGAGCCACGCGATACGCTCGAGTTCAAGGAGGCCACCCCACTCGCCCGGGCGACCGGGGTCGATTCCGATGCGCTCCTTGCGCGATGCGCCGCGGCGCGCGCGCTGCAACTCGCCGAAGCCGCAGCGCGGGTGCTCGAACTGACGGTCGAGTACGCGGCGAATCGCAAGCAGTTCGGCCGGCCGATCGGCAACTTTCAGGCGATCCAGCATCAGATCGCCGCCGCAGCTAGCGAGGTCGCCTCTGCGCGCGTCGCCGCCCAACAGGCGCGGCTCGCGCTGGCCGCCGGCAAAAACGCGCTGATGGCGTGCGCGATCGCCAAGGCCCGCGCCAACGACGCCGCCGCCGCCGTCGCGCGCATGGGCCATCAGGTGCACGGCGCCATCGGCTTCACCCAGGAATATCAGCTCCATCGTTACACGCGACGCATCCAATCGTGGCGCCACGAGTTCGGCGCTTCGGCTTATTGGAATCGACGGATTGGTGAATTGATCCTGCGCGATGGCGAGCGTTCGGTATGGTCGATTCTGACCGCAACCGCCTAGCGCGACGGCCAAAAACTCGGCGGCGAGGGGCGCGGCGAAGCCCTTCGGCGAGTCCGGTGGCGCGCTCTAGCAGGAGCTGAAGCACGGCGAGGCTCTGCTTTATGGAACGGCGGCGGCTGGGCAAAACCGGGATGGAAGTCAGCGTGCTCGGCTTCGGTGCGTCCGAAATCGGCTACGAGCATGCCCCGCCGGCGACCGTTGAGCGACTGCTCGGCGGCGCCCTCGACGCCGGCCTCAACCTGATCGACACCGCCGCCTGTTATGCCGATAGCGAAGATCTGGTGGGTCGCGCGATCGGCCATCGCCGCGGCGAGGTCTTCCTGATGACCAAATGCGGACACGCCGGCGCCGAATTCAATCTCCCCGATTGGTCGCCGTCGCTCATCGTGCGCAGTATCGAACGCAGCCTCAAACGCCTGCGCACCGACTACCTCGACGTCGTCCAGCTCCATAGTTGCGACAGCGCCACGCTCCGCGACGGTTCGGTCATTGCCGAACTGCAGCGTGCGCGCGATCGCGGTCTGACGCGCTTCATCGGTTACAGCGGCGACAGCGATGACGCGATCGCGGCGATCAGGTTGGAAGTCTTCGACACCCTGCAGATTTCCATCAATATCGCCGACCAGGAGGCGCTCGAACGCGTGCTGCCGCTCGCCCGCGAACGTGATCTCGGCGTCATCGCCAAGCGGCCGATCGCCAATGCCGCATGGCTCGGCGGACGGTTCGGCGGCGACCTTTATTCCCTCCCGTATCGCCGCCGCCTGCGCAAGCTGGCATACGGTTTTCTCAAAAGCCCGCCGCAGGAGGCGGTGGCGACGGCTTTGCGCTTCACCCTGACCGCACCCGGCGTGCATACCGCGATCGTCGGAACGAAGCGCCCCTCGCGATGGGAACACAATGCGAGGCTCGCCGCGCGCGGACCGCTGCCGGATTCGGAATATGAAGCGATTCGCGCCCGTTGGCGTATGGTGGCGGCGCCGGATTGGACGGGACAGCGATGAGTCCGACGCCGCGCCGTCCAATTGGCTCGCGCGCCCAGGCGGCGCGCCGCGAAACTCCCCAGGATTTGGCGGCGCGCGCTCAGCGGCTTGCCGCCACTCTCGCCGAACTCTACCCCGACGCGCGCATCAGCCTCGATTTTTCGACGCCCTGGGAGTGCCTCGTCGCGACCATCCTCTCGGCTCAATGTACGGACGAACGGGTCAACCAGGTCACGCCCGAGCTGTTCCGCCAGCTTCCTGATATCCCGGCGATGGCGGGGGCGCCCGAGGACAAGGTCCGCGAGCTGATTAAGACCACCGGTTTTTTTCGCCAGAAGACCCGCGCCCTGCAGGCCGCCGCCCGCGCGCTGCTCGAACGCTTCGACGGCCAGGTTCCGTGCCGCATGGAAGAGCTCGTCACGATTCCCGGCGTCGGTCGCAAAACCGCCAACGTGCTCCTCGGCCATGTCTTCGGTAAACCCGGGATGGTCGTCGATACGCACGTCCGGCGTCTGGCCTACCGCCTTGGCCTCACGCGCGAGCGCGACCCGGACAAGATCGAGCTCGAACTTCAGCGACTGCTCCCGCCTGAACAATGGACCGCCTTCTCGATGGCGCTGATCCTGCACGGTCGCCGGATCTGTTCGGCGCGCAATCCCCAGTGCGAGGCGTGTGCGCTGCGGCCCGATTGCCCGCGGGTAGGCCTTGCCTGAAGTCCCCGCCGCCGGCTTTCTGAAGCCCTCCAGCCTGAGCTAAACTGCTTCGTTCAACCACCCTGGTGGACGATGCGGATTTATCTCGACAGTAACGCGGGGGCGCGTCTCCGCCCCGCGGCGGCTCACGCGATGGCGGAGTTTTTCCGCGCCGAGTCGGCGCATGGGAATCCCGCCTCGATCCATCGAGCGGGACAGCGCGCGCGCCGCGAATTGGAACGCGCCCGCGCCGCCGTAGCCGCGCTCATCGAAGCGCCGCCGCGCGCGCTGGTCTTCACCAGCGGCGGGACCGAGGCCAACAATCTGGCGGTTATTGGCGCGGCGCGCGCCGCCAGTCGCCGCCGCATCATCACCAGCACGATCGAACACTCATCCTTGCTGGCGCCGGTCGCCGAACTGGAGCAGCGGGGCTTCGAGATAATCCGCGTCGCCCCCGATGGGGACGGGGTAATCGACGCGGACGCGGTCGCGGAGCAAATCGATACCGACACGGCGCTGGTTACCCTGGGCCTCGCCAATGCCGAGGTGGGAACGATTCAAGAGGTCGCGCCGATCGCCGCCGCGGCCCGGCGCTGCGGCGCCTGCTTCCACCTGGACGCCGCCCAGGCGGCCGGTCGTATCCCCGTGGTAGTCGATCGCCTGGGATGCGATCTGATGACGCTCAGTGCGCATAAGCTCGGCGGCCCGCCCGGCATCGGAGCCCTGTATGTGCGCCCGGGCACCATCCTTGCTCCGCTCATCCTCGGCGGCCCGCAGGAAACGGGTCTTCGCGCCGGCACGCCCAACCTGCCGGGCGCCGTCGGCTTCGGTTGCGCGGCCGAAGAAGCCCTGCGCTCGCTCGACGCCGAGAGCCGCCAGCTTGACGCGCTGTCGCGGACCCTCCTGCGGAGGCTCCGCGAGGGCATCCCGGGCCTGCGCTTGAACGGCCCCATGGAGCGGCGCCTGCCCAATACGCTTAACCTCACTTTCCCCGACGTGCTGGGCGAAACTCTCCTGATGGCGCTCGATCTTGAAGGCGTCGAAGTTTCAATGGGTTCGGCCTGCGCCGCCGGCGCGGTCGAACCGTCGCACGTGCTGATCGCGATGGGCCGCAGTACCGACGCTGCACGCAGCTCACTGCGGCTCAGCCTTGACTGGAGCACCACCGCCGAAGAAGTCGGACGCGCGGCCGAGATCATAACGCGAGTCTGGCGCCGCGTCGCCGCGTGCGAACCGCGCCACGAGGTTAGGCCATGAGCCCGCGCGTGCTGGTCGCGATGTCCGGTGGCGTCGATAGCTCCGTTGCCGCGGCCCTCCTCTGCGAGCAGGGTTACGACGTAATCGGCGTGGCGATGCGGCTCACGCCCGACGACCCGCCGCGCGCCGCGCGCCGCCGCGCCACCTGCTGTTCGCACGACGACTTCGAAGATGCCCGCCGCGTCGCCGAGTTGCTCGACTTTCCGTTTTACGTGGTCGATCTGCGCGAGGACTTTCGCCGCCGCGTAATCGCCAATTTCGTCGGCGAGTATCTCAACGGCCGGACGCCGAACCCCTGCGTGATGTGCAATCGGGAGATCAAGTTCGATCGGCTCTGGCAGCGCGCTGCGGCGCTCCAGTGCGCTTTCGTCGCGACCGGCCACTACGCGCGGATCGAGCGCGACGGCTCCGGCCTCTTTCATCTGAGACGCGCCGCCGACGACACCAAGGATCAATCCTATTTCCTCTTCAACCTCACCCAGACTGAACTCGGCCGGACGCTCTTTCCGCTCGGCGCTTTGCGCAAAAGCGAGGTCCGCGCGCGCGCCCGAGCGCTCGGTCTCGTCAACGCCGACAAGCCGGAAAGCCAGGAGATCTGCTTCGTGCCCGAAGGCGACTACGGCCGCTTCGTCGAGCGTGCGGCACCGGCGGCGCTCCGCCCCGGACCCATCGTGGGCGAAGACGGCGCGGTCCTCGGCCGCCATCAGGGGATCCATCGCTTCACCATCGGACAGCGGCGCGGCCTCGGCGTCGCCGCCGCTGAGCCGCTCTACGTGCGCGCAATCGACGCTGCCACGGGCGCCGTCGAGGTGGCGCCGCTCGACCGCCTGACGGCGCGCGGCCTGATCGCGGACCAGGTGCGCCTCGTCCGCCACCTGCCGACGGAATTCGCGGCTGAGATCAGGATTCGCTATCGCCATCCGGGTCTCCCCGCCACCGTGAGGCTCTGCGCCGAGGGCCGCGCCGAGGTTATTCTCGACCGCCCGGGTCCCGCGATTACCCCCGGTCAAGCCTGTGTCTTTTACCGCGGCGACGAAGTCCTGGGCGGCGGCCTGATCCTGCAGGCGCTGCGAGGTTAACCGGATGCGTTTTGCCATCGCCACACTCGGCTGCAAGGTTAACCAGTACGACTCGGCCATGATAGAGTCGCGTCTGCGGGCGCGCGGCCTTGAACGCTGCGCGTTCGATCAGCGCGCCGACGTTTTTATCGTCAACACCTGTGCCGTGACGGACCGTGCCGACGCTGAGAGTCTGCGCCTGGCGCGGCGCGCGCGCCGCCTCAATCCCCGTGCGCGCGTCGTGCTCACCGGATGCCTCGCGCAGGCGAGCCCGCAACTGCTCGACCGCAGCCCCGCCGTCGACGCGGTCGTCGGCCTCGGCCGCCCGGGCGATCTCGAGCGTGCCGTGCTGGGCGACCCCGCCGCGCGCGTCAGCGTCGCCAATCTGCGCAAGGAGAAGGCCGCGATCGAACTCGGCACCGTGACCCTCGACGGTCACACCCGCGCCTTCCTCAAGCTGCAGGAGGGCTGCGATCAGTTCTGCTCCTTCTGCATCGTGCCGTTCTCGCGCGGACGCTCGCGCAGCGTCGCGCCGCGCCGCGTTATCGACGCGCTCGACCGCCTGCACGACGAGGGCTTCAAGGAGGTCGTGCTGACCGGCGTCCATCTCGGCGGTTACGGGCGCGATCTCGATCCGCCGATCACGCTCGAAGCCCTCCTCGAGATGATCGGCGAGCGCTGCGCTATCCCGCGCATCCGTCTGAGCTCGCTCGATCCCGAGGAGCTGAGCGACCGCATCATTGAACTGGCGGCGAGTGATCGCAAATTCTGCCCGCACTTCCATCTGCCGTTGCAGTCGGGCGCGGACGAGACCCTGCTGCGAATGCGCCGCCGCTACAGCACCGCGCACTTTCGTGATCGCGTCGAGCGCCTTCTCGCAGCGCTTCCTGACGTCGCTATCGGCACCGACCTAATCGCCGGCTTTCCCGACGAATCGGCGGCCGCCTTCGAGTCGTACTTCCGCTTTGTCGAAGAGCTGCCGCTGGCCTATTTCCACGTCTTCCCTTACTCGAAGCGCGCCGGAACCACGGCCGCCAAACTCGACCATCACCTCGACCCCGCTGAGATCAAGCGTCGCGCCGCCCTGCTGCGCCGGCTCGGCGAAGCGAAGCGCCGCGCGTTTGCCGGCCGCTTCGTCGGCGCCGTGCTGCCGACCCTGATCGAAGAAACCGTCGGCGACGGCCTTCTGCGGGGCACCAGCCGCAACTATCTACGGGTATTGACCAACGGCGCGCCACACATGACTAATCAAGAGGTACTTGTGAAGGTCGAGCGATTAGCGGGTGAAGGCGCCGAACTGGTGGGGTCGCTTTGTTCGATGGGCTCGGGGAACCGAGCGCCAGCCTGACCCCGGCTTCAACACGATAGCTCTTGAACGCACGCTCGGCCATCGTTTCTCCCGCCGTGAGCTGCTGGCGATCGCGCTGACCCATCCGAGCGCCGCGGCGCCCGGCGAGCCTCATTACGAACGCCTCGAGTTTCTCGGCGACGCGGTCCTGGACCTTGCCATCGCCGACCTGTTGATGCGGCGTTTTCCGACCGCCAAGGAAGGTGCCCTGTCCAAGGAGCGCGCTTCGATCGTTAACGGCCGCACGCTGGCCGCCAAGGCCCTCGAAATCGGCGTCAACGATTGCCTGCAGCTTGGCAAGGGCGAAGAGAAGAGCGGGGGCCGCTTCAAGCCCTCGATCCTCGCCGCCTCCTTCGAGGCCATCATCGGCGCGATCTACAGCGATGGCGGCCTCGCCCCCGCCCAGGCCGTCGTCGAACGCCTTTTCGCCGACGAGATAGGCGGACCGGCCGCCGAGCGCGATTACAAAACCGAGCTGCAGGAGATTGCCTACCGCCGCTTCCGGATGCAGCCCGCTTACGAGCTCATCGCCAGCGTCGGCCCCGATCATGCCAAGCAGTTTACCACCCGCATCCGTATCGGCACCCGCGAACTCGGCATCGGCGAGGGCAGCAGCAAGAAACAGAGCGAGCAGGCGGCGGCGCGTGCAGCCCTCGAACAGCTCGGACGCGATCAGGCGGCCCGCGCCTGACGGTAAAGTTCGCCGCCCGCTTCGCGCTATACTCTGCCGATGACCACCCAGGAGGTTCATCGCGCCGGCTTCCTGACCCTCGCCGGCCGGACCAACGTCGGCAAGTCCACCCTGCTCAACCGTCTCATCGGTCATAAGGTCGCGATCGTCAGCCCCAAGCCGCAAACCACCCGTCGCCGCATCGTCGGCATCCGCACCGATCCCGATGCCCAACTGATCGTTATCGACGCGCCCGGTTTCCATCAGGCGCAGCATCTGCTCAATCGCCGGATGCTCGATACGGCTCATCGATGCCTCGCCGAGGGCGAAGTGATCGCCCTCGTGGTCGAGGCGGGGCGCAAGCTCGCGCCTGAAGATCGCGATCCGCTGCAGCGCGTCCTCGCTCTGAAACGTCCGACGGTCATCGTCATCAACAAAGTCGATCGCGTTGCGCGCCAGCTCCTGCTGCCGCAGATCGATGAGCTGCAGCGCCTGGCTCCGAATACCGAAATTGTTCCGCTCAGCGCCCTTACCGGCGAGAACGTCGAGGCGTTCCTGCACGTGGTCAAGGGTCTGCTTCCGCCGGGTCCTCCGCTGATGCCCGCGGACGAGTACACTGACCAGACCGAGCGGATGCTCGCGGCGGAAATCATCCGCGAGAAGATCTTTCATGCGATGCGCCAGGAGATCCCGTTTTCAACCGCGGTTGAGGTCGAACAGTTCGTTGAAGAAGAGCACCTGATTCGCATCGAAGCGCTGATCATCGTGGCGCGCGAATCGCACAAAGGGATGGTGATCGGCGCGGGCGGCCGCCAACTCAAGACGATAGGCACCCATGCGCGCCTCGAACTTGAAGAGCTTTTTGAGCGCAAAGTCTTTCTCGCCCTGCGGGTGAAGGTCGAGCCGGGATGGCACGAGGATCCGCGCAAATTGAAGGAGCTCGGTCTTTAGATGGCGCCCGGGGCTGGCGAATCGTCGCCGATGCTGCGCGAGCTTATCGGTAACCTGCCGGCGGTCGTTCTTGCGGGACGCACCAACGTCGGCAAATCGACCCTGTTCAACCGCTTGAGCGGCCATGGTCGCGCGATCATCAGCGCCGAGGCCGGCACCACGCGCGATTTGAACGTCGCGCGTCTTTCCCATGAGGGCCGCGATTTCGCCCTCGTCGACAGCGCCGGACTCGATCTCGCCGCGCAACAGACCGAAGCGCGCCTCGCGACCGCGCAGGCCGCCGGTGCGATCGCGAACGCGGCCCTGGTTATCTTCGTGGTCGACGGCCGCGCCGGGGTTGGCGGCGCCGATCAGGAACTGTTCGACCTGGTGCGCGCGGCCGGCCGTCCCGTCATCGTCGCGGTCAACAAAATCGACCATCCGGGCCAGGACGCCGCCGTTGCCGAGGCCTACGCGCTCGGCGCCGCCGAAGTGATCGCCGTCTCCGCCGCCCATGGCCGCGGGCTCGACACGCTGCTCGATACGGTCGCGGCCCTGCTGCCGTCACCCGCCGGCGCCCCGACGGCTGAGCTTCCCGACCTGCGCCTCGGCCTCGTCGGTCGTCCCAACGTCGGCAAGTCCTCGCTGCTCAATCGCCTCGTCGGTTACGAGCGCGCGCTGGTCGCCGACCGGCCCGGCACCACCCGCGACCCGGTGGACGTTATCCTCGAGCACGACGGAAAAGTCCTGCGTCTGGTCGATACGGCCGGCATCCGCCGTCCCACCCGCGTCGCCGGCGACCTCGAACAGCATTCCGTGCAGCGGGCGATCGAAACGATCCGTCGCGCCGATGTCCTCGCCCTGGTCATCGACGCGGTCGAAGGCATCACCGATCAGGACGCCCGCATCGCCCGCCTGATCGATCACAACGACCGCGCCCTGATGGTCGTCTGCAACAAATGGGATGCGGCGCGCGGCGCCGGCAAGCGCGTGCCGGCCTTCGTCCGCCATGCCCATCAACGGTACCCCTTCCTCGAATACGCTCCGCTGATTTTTACCTCGGCGCTCACGGGCGACGGGATCCGCGATCTGCTGCCCACGGCCCTGCGCGCCGGTGAGGCCTGGCGCGCCCATTTTCAGACCGCCCTGCTCAACCGCATTCTCGCCGAGGCGCTCGCGGCGATGGACCCGCCGCTGGTCGCCGGCCGCCGACTCAAGCTGATGTACGTCACGCAGGTGGCCACCAGCCCACCCCGCCTGGTGTTCTTCAGCAATCTGGAGCGCGAACTGCCGGCGCACTACGTGCGCTTCCTCGAAACCCGCTTCCGCGCCGCCCTGGGTCTGGCCGGCAGCGGTACGCCTCTGCGCCTTGAATTTCGGCGCGCCACCCGCTCGACCAGTCAGGCCCGCAGCGGTGAAGAGGAACCACATACAGGTTGAGAGAAGATATTGATCCGGCGGTAGAGCCCGGATGTAGAAGGTCAGACCGATGATCGCTAAAGTGGCGCAACCGCAAACGCTCGCTCGAACCGATGGCCGACTGGGATCCTGAACTCTATCATCGTTTTCAGCGCTACCGCGCTGAACCGGTGGATCTTATCCTCGAGCGCCTGCCCCTGACTTCCGCGGACACGATCGCGGATTTCGGCTGCGGTACCGGCGAATACACCGTCGAACTCGCCCGCCGCGCCGCCCCCGACGGGACCGCGCTCGGCCTCGATTCCTCACCCGCGATGATCCATCGCGCGCGCGCCCTTTGCGCCACGCTCGAACCGCCATTGGCTCGCCGCCTCCGTTTTGTCGAAGGTGACTTCCGCACTATCGAGGATGACGCCCGCTATTCGGTTATCTTCTCCAACGCCGCCCTGCAGTGGGCCACTAACCATCGCGACGTGCTCGCCCGATGGACCCGCGCACTCAAACCCGGCGGCCGGATCGTCGTCCAGATGCCGTCGAATCACGAGGAGACCGCCCAGATGACGCTGGTTGCGATGACTGCCGACGCCGTCTGGCAGCCGCTCGTCGGCGACCTGCGGACGCCCTCGCACGCTGTCGGCACCGCCGACGAGTATCGCACGATGCTCGAGGCTCTCGGCCTCGTTGACGTCGCCTGCTACTACCACGTCTTTCATCATCCGATGACGAGTCCAGCGGCGATCGTCGAATTCACCCGCGCCACCGCCCTGCGGCCCTTTTTCGAGCGCATTCCGGTCGCGCGCCACGATGAGTTCATCGCTGATTTCACGCAGCGCCTCGAGCGCGCCTACGGTACCAACGGTCCGTTGATCTTCGAATTCCGACGACTCTTTCTATGGGCGCGTCGTCCCGCCTGAAGTCTCGTTATGACGGGCCCGCCCTGATCGTCCACGGCGGCGCAGGCGGTCGCGCGCCCGAAGCCGAACAGCCGGAACGTCGTCGTGCCCTGCTTCAGGCCGCCACGGCCGGTGGGGCTATTCTGCGCGACGGCGGCCGCGCCCTCGACGCGGTCATCGAAGCCGTCCGCATCCTTGAAGACCATCCTCTGTTCAATGCGGGCTTCGGCTCCTGCCTGACCCGCGACGGCACCATCGAAATGGATGCCGGGATCATGGTCGCCAAAAAAGACCTGCGTAACTCCACCCCGCAGATTGAGGCCGGCGGGGCGATCCTGGTGAGCCGCGTGCGCAATCCCGTGCTCCTCGCCCAGCTCGTGATGGAACGCACGCCTCACGTCCTGATGGCCGGACGCAGCGCCGAGCAATTGGCCCGCCAGAACGGACTCGCGATGTGCCGGATGTCCTCGTTGATTACCCCGCGCGCGCGATGTCGCTGGCTCGCCGCCGCGCGCCGCAATTCCCCCGACCCGGCTCATGAACATGGCACCGTCGGCGCCGCCGCCGTCGATCACGCGGGCAATCTGGCGGCCGCCACTTCGACGGGCGGCGTCGCCGGCAAACTCTGCGGACGTATCGGTGATTCCGCGATTCCCGGGTGCGGCGTTTTCGCCGATTCCCGCGCGGCCGTCTCCGCCACCGGCGTGGGCGAGGTGATTCTCAAGCTCGGGCTCGCCCGCCGCGCCGCCGCAGAACTTGTCGGCCGCACCCCCCAGGCGGCTGTCACCCGCGCGCTCGCCCATGTGGCGGATGACGGCAATGGCGAAGCCGGCCTCATCCTGGTCGATCGCACCGGACGCTTCGGCTATGCGCACAACGCGCCGGCGATGGAAATCGCCACTTTTCACCCTATCGCGGGTGTCCGCCACCTATCCGTTCGCAGTTCGCGAGCTTGAGCGCCGCCAACCGCACCTTCGCTTCGCTCACGCGCCCCGTTCTCGTGATGGCGCTCGCGCTGCTCGTCCTTAGCGCCGGCAATTCGGCGCCCTTCGTCAAAGACGCCGAACCACAGTCCGCTCAATGGATTGCCGATATTGTCGATCATGGTCACTGGCTGCTGCCGGTCGACTATTACGGCGCCGTCAATCGCAAACCGCCGCTCTTCTATTGGCTCGCGGCGCTCCTGACCGAAGCTCGCGGCGCCCCACTCGATGAGCGCGGCGCCCGCGCCGTGTCGACCGTCGCCGCCGCCGCGCTCGTGACCGTCGTGCTGGAATGGACCACCGCGGCGATCGATCCCGCCACCGGATGGCTCGCCGCGCTGTTCCTGACCGGCAGTTACGCCTTTGCCGTGCGCGCCGCCACCGCCCTCACCGACATGCTGCTGACCGCGCTCGTCTTTGCCGCCTATTGTACGGTCTACCCGGTCCTCGGTGGCGCCCTCTCACGCCCGCGTCTCATCGGTTTTGGTGTGCTACTCGGCCTCGCGGTTCTGACCAAGGGACCGGTCGCCGTGGTTTTGATTATTTTCGGCGCCGCTCTCTTCCTGCTTGTCACGCAGCGCAGCCTGCGTTCGCTCCTCGCCTTGCGCGCGGCCTGGCCGGGCCTGCTGATCGCCGCCATCATCGCTGCGACGTGGTATCTGCCGGCCCTGTTCGCGGGCCGCCACGAAGGGATCGGCGACGTCTTTATCCAGGAAAATCTCGGCCACTTCATGCCGAGTGCGCTCGGCGGCACCGGCGAGGCTTCGCGGCCCTTCTACTTTATCGCGATGCGCCTGCTGGGCGGCGCATTGCCCCTGACTTTGCTCTTCCCGGTTCTCATCTGGACCGTCTGCGCGAATGGTTTCAGCAACGCGGCCAGCCGGCCGCTCCTGTTCCAGCTCGCGCTGATGCTGGCCGTCGTCATCTTCTTTTCCGCCGCCAGCGCCAAGCGCGACGACTATATCCTGCCCGCGCTGCCGCCGATGGCGATCCTGCTTGCCGCGCTTTTTACGGCGATCGATCGGCGCCGCATTGCGGGCGCGATTCGGCTGCGCGACGCGACCCTCACGGTAATCGCCCTGCTGGTCCTCGTCGGATTATCGACCATCCTGTGGCTGCGGCCCCTGACGCTTCCCGCAACCGCGCAGATGCAGTCCGCCGCCAACTCTTACGCGGCCATCTTCCTTCGCGGAATTGCCGGCGGCGGATGGCCGTTTCTGCTCTTTCTCGGCGCCGAGTTTGCTGGCGCGATGCTTATCGGCGTCGGCATCGTTCGCCGACATCCGCCAGTCAGTGGGGTCGGCCTCGCGACGCTGACGCTTGCCGCCACTCTGCTTTGGACCGGCGTCATCCGCCCGGCCGAAGCGTTGACGCGCAGCGAGGTCCATTTCGCGCCCGCGGTGCGCCGTCTCGCTGGCCCGGCGCCGGTTTATGTCCCGCACTTTGATCCGGAGTTCTCATGGTATTACGGCCAAGCGGTGCCGCCTCTGCCGCATGCGATCGCCCGCGCCTATACCACGGGAAACACCGCGACGGACATACCGGCCGCGCCGCTTTACCTGGTCGCCAGACCCGCTGACCTCGAGCACCTCGCGCCTCCGCTGCGCTCCCGCCTCGTCCCGGTCCTGCCCTCCGGTCTTGAAGCGAATCCGCCCACCCTCTATCGTCTCGAGCGCGCGCCAGAACCTTGAATCCGGACTTCGTCGGCGAAGGATTAACCGTCGGACCTGCCTCGCGGATTCCTCCCTGGGTAAATCCACCCCCCTCTGGTCATGCCGCCCACAGCGCGGAATGACTGATTGGATAAAACGCGCGCGATCAGCGTTGATCCCGCCGCGACGCTCGAGTGGTCATTGCCCGATTCGCCGATTCGGACGCGCGATGGGCCGCCGCGCCGCCGAATTGCCGATTGAAAACCGCTCGACTATCCTGTCCCTCAGGATGCCCATCTTCGAGTACGAATGCGGAAGTTGCGGTGCGACGCTGTCGCGCGTCGTACTCGGCTCGGAAAAGGCCGAACAACCCCAGTGCGCGCGATGCGGCTCGGCCAACCTCAACCGCGTGATGTCAGCCTTCGCGATTCATACCAGCGAAGCCTCGCGGCTCGCCGCTTTCGACACCCGTGCGCCGCGCGACGACACCTTTTACAAGGATTCCCGCAACGTTGGGCTGTGGGCGAAGAAACGCGCCCAGGAGATGGGCGTCAGTCTCGGCGCCAAATTCGATGAGACCGTGGACGCCGCGCGCTCCGGTAGCTTAATCAAAGATATACCCGGCAACGATTAGGAGAGCTGTTGCTCCAGACGGAGAGCTATGGACGAAAAAGACCGCTTCGGCCAGAAGATCCATGACCGCGAGAAGGCGCATGAGGATCAATGGGCCCGTCAGCGCGATCAGGAACTGCTCGACAAACTCCGCAAGCATCCCGCTGAATTGCATTGCCCCCAGTGCCACGCCCTGCTTAAACCGGAGACGGTCGCCGGCCTCGCCGTGATGCGCTGCGCGCATGGTCACGGCGGATGGCTCGATCATGAAAATCTCGCAAAACTCACCGACCGGAAATAACGCGATCGCCGAGCTGGTGGATCAACGGTTCGTATGTACTTCGATTATGCGGTAGTCCTGACGCTCACCCTGATCGGCATCGTGCTGCTGGCCGGGCTGATGGGCCTGCAAAAGCTGCTCGCGCCCAGCAATCCCTTCGCGCGCAAGCTGATGCCCTACGAGTGCGGCGAACCACCCACCGGCAACGCCTGGATCAACTTCAACGTCCGCTTTTATCTGATCGCGCTGGTCTTCGTCATCTTCGAGGTCGAAGTTGCCTTCATCTATCCCGTCGCTGCCGTTTACCTCGACTGGGTGCGTCGCGGCCAGCGCTGGTTTGCCTTAAGCGAGATCCTGATCTTTCTGCTGATTCTTTTTGTCGGTCTGATCTACGTCTGGGTCAAACGCGATCTCGAATGGGTCAAGAAAGTTCCCGACTGAGAAATAAGTCCTGCGATTGAGATGATAAAGATATGTCGCTGCTCAATACCTTGCCGGATTATGTTATAACCACCAAAACCGATGAACTGATTAACTGGATGCGCAAGTCGAGCCTCTGGTACATGCTGTTCGGCCTCGCCTGCTGCGCGATTGAGCTGATGCATACCGGGGGACCGCGCGCCGATATCGAACGCTTCGGCGCCACGCCCCGCGCGTCGGCTCGTCAGTCCGACCTGATGATCATCGCCGGCACGCTCACCCTCAAGATGGCGCTCAGGACCCGCCTGCTCTACGACCAGATGCCCGATCCCAAGTACATCATTTCGATGGGTAGCTGCTCGAACTGCGGCGGTCTCTTCCAGCTCGCATATTCGGTATGTGACGGCGTCGATAAGGTCCTCCCGGTTGACGTTTACGTCCCTGGATGCCCGCCGCGACCCGAAGCACTGACCGAGGGTCTGCTCAAATTGCAGGAGAAGATCATGAGCGAGCGCTGGCTTGCCCGTGAACGTGCCAACCCCGCCGTCGCCTGAGGCAATGGAGCCGCTTTCGATATATCAGGCGTTGAGCAGCCGCTTTAAGGAACGGATTCTCGAGATCTCCGACAAGACCATTGACCCTTTCGCGGTAATTGAACCGACGGCCCTGCTCGACGTCTGCACCTTCCTGCGCGACGACCCGGAACTGGCGATGGACTGTCTCAGCAATCAGACCGGCGTTGATTACAAGGACCGCATCGAAGTCGTCTATCATCTGTTTTCCTACAAGCATCGCCATTCCTGTATCCTCAAGGTCAAGCTGCCGCGCGATAATCCGGTAGTCGCGACCGTCGAAGGGCTGTGGCGCTCGGCCAACTGGATGGAGCGGGAGATTTTCGATCTGCTCGGTGTCACCTTCCAAGGCCATAGCGACCTCCGTCGCATCTTGATGCCCGAGGATTGGGAGGGCTACCCTCTGCGCAAGGACTTCGTCGAACCGCGCGAATACCACGGCATCGCCACCGTGCGCGAAAGCCCAATCGTTCGTCTCGATCAAAAGAAGAAATGAGCGCCTTCCATACCGAAGAGATGACCCTCAACATGGGTCCGCAGCATCCCTCCACGCATGGCGTGCTGCGGTTTGTGATCAAGGCCGACGGCGAGGTCATGCGCGAGGCCATCCCGGACGTCGGCTACCTCCATCGCTCGATCGAGAAAATCGCCGAGAAGGTCGGTTATCACGGCTTCATGCCCTACACCGATCGGGTTGATTACGTCTGCGCGATGTTCACCAATCAGGGCTGGGCGATGGCCTGCGAGAAGCTCGCCCACATCGAAGTGCCGCGCCGCGGCGAGTATTGCCGCGTGATCGCCGCGGAGTTCAATCGCATCGCCTCCCATCTCCTCACGGTTGGTCTGATGGGGATGGATATCGGCGCGATGACGCCGTTCCTCCACGCCTTGCGCGAACGCGAGATGATCAATGATTTGATCGAAGAACTGTGCGGCGCGCGCCTCACCTTCAACTACATGCGCATCGGCGGCGTCGCCTGGGATTTGCCCCCCGGATGGCGCGACAAGGCGCTCGCCTACCTCGATCACCTCGAACCGATCCTCGACGAGTTCAACGCGCTGTTTTCCTACAACAAGATCTGTATCCAGCGCCTCGCCAACGTCGCCGTGATTTCCGCCGACGAGGCCATCAATTACAATCTGGTCGGCCCCAACCTGCGCGCCTCCGGCGTCAACTGGGACGTGCGCAAGGATCTCCCCTACTCGGTCTATCCGGAATTTGATTTCGAGGTGCCGCTTGGCCGCGGCGAATGGGGCACGGTCGGCGACGCGATGGATCGTTACATGATGCGGATCCGCGAGATGGTGCAGTCGGCGCGCATTCTGCGTCAGGCGCTCACGCAAATCCCCGACGGACCCGTGCTCGGCAAGGTCGTGCGCAATTTCAAGCCCGCCGCCAATGAATGCCAGGTGCGCGTCGAAAGCGCCCGCGGCGACCAGGGCTGGTACGTGGTCAGCGACGGCACCGGCTTTCCCCATCGCGTCCATGTCCGTACCGGTTCCTTCGCCGCGATGGGCATGATTCAAAAACTCAGCAAGGGCCTGATGATCGCCGATCTCGTCGTGCTCATCGCGAGCCTCGACGTCATCGCCCCGGAGATCGACCGTTAACCGACCATGCAAGCGTGGCTCGATAGTCTTATCGCCCGCGGCGCCTTCGGACCTCATCCATCGCCCGATCTGATCTATGGCGCGGCGATTGCCATCGCCTGCGCCCTGGTCCTCTTTCTCGTCGCCGTGCCGTTCGCCTCGATCGTAACCTGGGTCGAGCGGCGCGTCTGGGCCCGGATCCAATCGCGGATCGGACCCAATCGCGTCGGTCCCAACGGCTTTCTGCAATGGCTGGCCGACGGCTTCAAGCATATCTGCAAGGAAGACGTGGTCCCCGCCGAAGCCGACGCCCCTTTGTTCAGACTGGCCCCTTATCTGGTGGTGCTTGCTTTTATTCTGCCGTGGGCGGTGATGCCCTTTGCGTCGAGCCTCATCCTGGCCGACCTGAACATCGGTATTCTCTACATTACCGCCGTCCCGGCATTGACCGTCATCGGTATCCTGATGGCCGGATGGGCGTCCAACAACAAGTGGTCACTGATTGGCGGCATCCGTTCGGCTGCGCAGATCATCAGTTATGAGATTCCCGCCGGTCTCGCGATTTTTCCCGTGGTCCTGATGACCGGGACCCTCTCGATGCAGGGGATCATCCGCGCGCAGGGCTGGGCTCCCGATCGCTGGTTCCTGTTCGCCAATCCCTTCTGTTTTGTCGCGGCGGTTATCCTTTTTATCTCCGGGCTCGCGGAGAACAACCGCACACCCTTCGATCTGCCCGAAGCCGAGTCCGAACTCGTCGCCGGTTTCGCCACTGAGTATTCCAGCATGCGCTATCTGTTCTTTTTCATGGCCGAATGGGGCAACATGTTTATCGCCGCCGCCATCGTCGTGACGCTCTTTCTCGGCGGATGGCAATTCCCCGCCATTGTTCAGAGCCCCAGGCTGATGAATCTCTTGCAACTGGCGACCTTCATGCTCAAATGCCTCTTTCTGGTGTTTGTCTCGATGTGGATTCGCGGAACGCTGCCGCGCGTGCGGATCGATCAGATGATGTCGCTCTGCTGGAAGTATTTCGTCCCGATTTCCTTTATCAATCTCCTCGGCACCGCCGTCTGGGTTGCGATCTTCCCCGACGGTAACCGTTTCACGCAGTGGCTCATGCTGTCATTCGGCGTGGCCGTCGTTTTGCTGTTTCTCGCGCGCGTCGTCGCCTTTACCCGGCGCGCCCGCATGGAACTCTATTTTCATCCGACGATTTGAGATCGCTGATGGGCGCCTTCGCAGACTACTTCCGACACATCAGAGACGCCGTCACCACCATCTTCGACGGCATGGCCGTCACCGCGTCGCATCTGGTGCGCAAGCCCTATACGGTCCAGTACCCCGATCGCATCCCCACGCGCGTCCAGGACACCCTGCCTTTTCGCTACCGGGGAATTCTCGATGTCGACCTTGAGATCTGCACCGGATGCCTCGCCTGCGACCGCGCCTGCCCGATCAATTGCATCGCGATGGCGGTCGAAAAGAATGCCCAGACGCGCGAACTGGTCATTTCGCAGTTTGATATAGACATTGCCAAATGCATGTTCTGCGGGCTCTGCAGCGAACCCTGTCCGACCGGCGCCATCCATCATACGACTGAATTCGAGGGCGCGGACTATTCGCTCGAAAGCCTCATCCGCCGCTTCATCGTGGAGCCGGTCGTCGCCTACAAGCCGAAGAAAGGCCCTGAACCCGATCCCGCGATCGCGCAACTCCTCGAACGCGGCATGCATTATGTCGAGGAATGGGCCCAGCCCGGCAGCGACAAGCCGCCGGCGCCCGCAGCCGCGAAGCCGTCAGTCGCGGCGGCGCCGGGACCGCGTGCCCCCGCCCCCAAACCGGTACCGAGCGCCCCCAAAGCCGCCGCCGACGGCGCCGCCGATGCTTCGCCATCCGCGGTCGAGTCTGCGCCAGGCGCCGAGCCTGCGCCGGTCCCCGAAGCCGCGAAAGACAAGCCGGACAACGCCTGAACTGCAAAGCCCATGATTGCCGTCATCGTCTTCTGGACCCTTGCCGTGATAACCGTGCTCTCGGCAATGATCACGGCGTTCTCGCGCAACATCGTATATTCCGCCTTCGCGCTCCTCGGCTCCTTTGCCGGCGTTGCCGGAATCTATCTCCTCCTCGGCGCCGACTTTCTCTTCATCATCCAGATATTCATCTACATCGGCGGCATCCTCGTCGTTACCATTTTCGCCGTGATGCTCACCCAGGGCGTGGCCGATATGAATATCTCCAACCGCATCGTCGGGCTTATCCCGGCAGCGCTGATTGCGTTGCTTGCCGGCGCCGTGATGCTCGAGGCAATCCTGCGCACCCCCTGGCCCCATCCCGGCACCGCCGCGCTGAACCCCACGACCCATGCAATCGGCAATGCCTTCCTTGGCCCCTTTCTGCTGCCGTTCGAGATAGCTTCGGTAGTGCTGCTCGCCGCCCTGATCGGCGCCATTGTGATTTCTCGACAGGCGGCGCGCGCGGAGGCATAACGCGACATGCCGGCCGGCCTCACCCTTAACCATTTCGTGATTCTGAGCCTGGCGCTTTTCCTGTTGGGCAGCATCTGCGTCCTGACGCGGCGCAATGCGATCGGAATCCTGCTCGGTATCGAATTGATCCTGAACGCGGCCAACATCAACTACGTCGCGTTCGCCTTCTTCAATCCGGCCGCGCACTACGACGGTCAGGTTTTCGCCATCTTCGTGATTATGCTCGCCGCGGCTGAAGCCGTTATCGGTCTCGCCATCGTGCTGGCCATCTACAATCACCTTCGCACAATCGACGTCGCCGCCAACGAAACCCTGAAAGGCTGACGGCCGTGCGCGATGCCTCGCAGTTAAGGCTCGAGCGACACGCCTGCGACGAAGACGCCGCGGCCGTCGCGCGGTTTGCGCCTCGCCCGATTTCTTACTATATCCCTGCCTTGCATGCGCTCTGAACCCTGATGCTGAATCCCCTACCGGTCGCTTTCATCCGCTGGATCGTCGTTCTGCCGCTGCTCGGCGCCGCGATCAATTTCCTGGCGGGTGCAGCGCTCCAGAAGCGCTTCGGCAGAACCGCCATCAGCCTGGTCGGCTGCGGCGTGGTGGTCGGTTCGTTCGTCATCGCTGTCGGTGCTCTGGCCGGGATGCTGCAGTTGGCGCCCGCGCAACGCTTTATGCTCGACGACCTCTGGCGATGGTTCGACGTCGGCCCGCTGCGTCTCGATATCGCTCTGTGGCTCGATCCGCTTTCGATGCTGATGGTTCTCATCGTCACCGGCGTCGGCGGCCTGATTCATATCTATTCCACCGCCTACATGCATGACGATCCCGCGTACTGGCGGTTTTTCGGTTGGCTGAACCTGTTTACCTTCGCGATGCTCACGCTGGTGCTGGCCGATAACCTCTGGCTCATGTTCGTCGGATGGGAGGGCGTCGGCCTCTGCTCCTTCGCGCTGATTGGCTTCTGGTATCGCGAGCGCTCCAACACCAACGCCGGCAACAAGGCCTTCATCGTCAACCGTGTCGGCGATTGGGCCTTCGTCATCGCCCTGTATGCGCTGTTCAGCGGGCTTCGCGCAGTTGGTCATCCAACGCTCGTGATCCGCGAACTGGCGCGCTACGCGCCGCTGATAGCCGACCACCCGGGCTACCTCGGCATGTCGCTGGTGACCTTCGTCACCCTCTTCCTGTTCCTCGGCGCGACCGGCAAATCAGCGCAAATCCCGCTGCACGTCTGGTTGCCGGACGCGATGGCCGGGCCGACCCCGGTCAGCGCGCTGATTCATGCCGCCACGATGGTGACCGCGGGCATCTACATGGTCAGCCGCCTGAACTTTCTCTTTTCGATGGCGCCCGCCACTCTCGAGGTCATCGCGCTGGTCGGCGCCGCCACCGCCCTCTTCGCCGCCACCATCGGTATCACGCAAACCGATATCAAACGCGTCCTCGCCTATTCGACCATCAGTCAGCTCGGTTACATGTTCGCCGCGCTCGGCGTCGGTGCTTATGACTTCGCCGTCTTTCATCTGATGACCCACGCCTTCTTCAAAGCCTGTTTGTTCCTCGGGGCCGGCTCGGTTATCCATGCCCTCGGCGGTGAACAGGACATGCGGCGCATGGGCGGTCTGCGTGAGCGCCTGCCGATTACCTTCTGGACCTTCCTCGCCGCGACGCTTGCCCTCTGCGGCGTACCCCCCTTCGCCGGCTTCATGTCCAAGGACGGGATCATCTGGGCGGCGTTCTCACGCGGCCCTCTTTTTATCTGGGCACTTCTTCTGACCGGCGCCGGCGTAACTGTCTTTTATATGTTCCGCCAGGTCTACATGACCTTCTTCGGCGATTTCCGCGGCACCCATGAACAGGAGCATCATCTTCATGAAGCTCCCTGGCCGATGGCCTCGGTGCTCGTCATCCTCGGCACCCTGTCCGTCGTTGGCGGCTTCGTGATGCTGCCGAAGTTTGTCTCGGATTTCGCCCCCTTCGCCCGCTTCCTCGATCCTGTCTTTACCGCACCGGCGACGCATTCCCTGATGGCCACCGAGTTCCACGCCCATCTCGAAGTCTACTTCGCCCTGCTCGCCCTCGCCGTGGTTGCCGTCGGCTGGATACTCGCCGATGCCTGCTATCGAACCGGTTCGCTTGACGCCGCGAGTCTCAGCGGCTTTGCCGACGGTATCTTCTATCGATTGTCACTCAACAAATATTACGTCGATGAATTATACGATCGCGCTGTAGTTCGGCCGTATCTTTTCGCGACTCGCGCCCTCGCCTGGTTCGACCTCAGGATCATCGATGGCATAGTCAATTTGGCTGCGACTCTCACCGTTTTCGCCTCGTGGCTCTCGGGACTCCTCGATCGTTATGTGGTCGATGGACTCGTGAATCTCGCCGCCGACGCCACCCTTGCCGCCGGTGGCCGCCTGCGCCGCGTCCAGACCGGCTCGGTCAATGCCTATCTTTACGGCATCCTGGCCGCCGTGATGCTCATCCTGGTCATCCGCGCGATGGTCCGTGCGTAACCCCTAAGTGTGAGTGTCAGGTGCTGACTCATCCTTTGACCTTAATCACCTTCATCCCGCTGGTCGGGATGGTCGCGATCCTCCTCTGCCCCAGGGCATTAACGCCGATGTGCAAATGGGTCGCGGCGCTTACCACTGGCCTCCAGTTGCCGATTGCCGTCTGGATTTACGCCCACTTCGATTCGGCCACCAGCGCGATCCAGATGGTCGAGCGACATCAGTGGATCGCGAATTATCACGTCTATTATTTTCTCGGCATCGACGGCATCAGCGTGTCGATGGTCCTGCTGACCGCATTGATCTGTTTCATTTCGGTCTTCGCCAGCTTCAGCATAACCCGCGCGGAAAAGGGTTATTACGCCCTGCTGATGCTGCTCGACACCGGGATGATGGGCGTCTTTGTCGCGCTCGATTTCTTCCTGTTTTACATCTTCTGGGAAGTGATGCTGCTGCCGATGTATTTCCTGATCGGCATCTGGGGCGGACCACGACGCGAATATGCGGCGATCAAATTCTTTCTTTATACCTTGTTGGGATCGGTGCTGATCCTGCTCGTGATGCTCGCGCTTTACTACTATGGCGACGCGCACACCTTTGACATGACTCAGCTCGCCGCCCGCGCGGGCAGCTATTCACTGACCTTTCAACGCATCTGCTGGCTCGCTCTGTTTGTCGGTTTCGCGATTAAAATTCCCGCCTTCCCCTTCCATACCTGGCTGCCGGACGCGCACGTTGAAGCGCCCACCGCCATCAGCGTCATCCTCGCCGGGGTCCTGCTCAAAATGGGCACCTACGGCATCCTGCGCGTGAATTATCCGATTCTGCCCGCCGCCAGCCACGAGCTCGCCTGGATTTTTCTCGGGCTCGTCGGAACCATCAACATCGTGTACGGCGCGATGGTCGCGATGGCGCAGACCGACTACAAGAAGCTTATCGCCTATTCCTCGATTAGCCACATGGGCTACGTGATGCTCGGGATTGCCTCGTTCACCGCCGTCGGCATCAATGGCGCAGTCCTTCAGATGTTCAACCACGGCACGATCACCGCGATGCTGTTTATTCTCGTCGGCGTCATTTACGACCGCGCCCATCATCGTGAGATCGACGGCTTTGGCGGCCTCGCGCAGCAGATGCCCATCTATGCCGGCATGACCGGATTTGCCTTCTTCGCCGGCATGGGCCTCCCCGGCTTATCGGCGTTCATCTCGGAGGTGCTTGTGCTGATCGGCGCCTGGCAAACCCATCCCTTGATGACCGTCTTCGGCGCGGGCACGGCGATCCTCACCGCCGGATATCTGCTCTGGTGCTTCCAACGCATATATCTCGGACCGCTCAACGAGAAATATAGCGGGCTCACGGATCTGACCCTGCGCGAAGCCTTCACGCTCGTTCCGCTGGCCGCGATCGTTCTTTTGCTCGGCTGGTACCCGCACGCGATCCTGGGCCTGATTCACACCTCGCTCGACCACTTGAACCAGGTCGTGGTGAACGCCGCCACCTCCGCAACCGTTGCCCTCCGCTGAACTGCGCGCATGGATCTCGGCAATCTCGCGAGCCTTCGTTTGTTCCTGCCGGAGCTCCTGCTTATCGCCGGCGTCCTCACGATAATTGTTCTGGACCTGCTCCTTGCCGGCGGTTCGCTGCTCGGCGAACTGTCGCTGATCATCACGGCCTGCGCCCTGCTCCTGGTGGCCGAAGCGCCCCATGCCGCCGGTGACTGGCTGTTCAACCGGATGCTCGTGGACGACGGCTTCGGCTTCTTCTTCCGGGTCCTGATTATCCTGAGCGCGATCGTCGCCCTGTGGATGTCAATCGGGTCTGATGAAGTTAAGGTGTGCGAACAGGGCGAGTACTACGCCATCCTGCTCGCCGCCACCGTCGCGATGATCCTGATGGCCGAGTCCAACAACCTGCTGATGGCCTATCTGGCGCTCGAACTCGTCAGTCTCACCTCTTACGTCCTGACCGGAATCCTGCGCGATAATCGGCGCTCCCAGGAGGCCGCGCTCAAATACTTGATCTACGGCGGCGTTGCCTCCGGCATGATGATTTATGGCATGAGCTGGATTTTCGGCCTGGCCGGCTCGCTCGATTTCTCCGTCATCAACCGCGCCCTGTTCATGACCCGCGACGCGCCGGCGCTGGCAATCTTTATTGCTGTCGTCCTGATTCTGTCCGGCATGGGCTACAAAATCGCCTCGGTCCCGTTTCACATGTGGGCGCCCGACGTTTACGAGGGCGCGCCGATACCCATCACCACGTTCCTCGCGATCGGCTCGAAGGCCGCAGGCTTTGCGCTCCTGACGCGCTTCTTTTATCCGGCGATCTCCCATCTCACCGCCAGCGGCCGCTGGCAAGCCTTGAGCAACGTCGATTGGCCGCAACTGCTGGTTGTCGTCTGCGCTATCACCATGACGCTCGGCAATCTGGCCGCCCTTCAGCAGGACAACCTGAAGCGCATGCTCGCCTATTCGAGTATCGCGCAGGCCGGCTACGCCCTCCTCGGTTTCGTGCTGTTATCCAACGACGGCGTCCGCGCCATGCTGGTCTATCTGTTCGCCTACTATCTCATGGATGCCGGCGCATTCGTGGTGGTGATGATCGTGGCCAATGCCACCGGCCGCGAGGATATCGGCGCCTACCGCGGACTTGCCGCACGCGGCGGCGTCTGGCCCGCGATCGCCCTTACGGTCTTCCTGCTGTCGCTGACTGGTATCCCCGCCACCGTCGGCTTTATCGGCAAGTTCTATGTTTTTGCCGCCGCGATCAGACAGCAGTTCTATATCCTTGCGGTGATCGGCATCCTCAACTCGGTCGTTTCCCTCTACTATTACATGCGGCCGGTGAAGGCGATGTTTCTCGAAGCGCCCGAACCTGACGCCGCGCCCTTCACCGCCGAGATGTGGAATTACGGCTTGATGGGCGCGCTCACCATCGCGACGATCGGCTTTGGCTTGTACCCCCCGCCGGTCCTCGATTTCGCCGAGCGCTCCCTGCGCTTTTTCAGCGGCCAATCCTGAACCGCAGCGTTTATCCCTTAAATCACCGTCGATAGTGTAAGTCCGGTCAATCGACTAAGATTGTCTCTGCGCACGGGACGCTTGGAACATGACCACAGAACCGAAGCTGGCTTTGGTGCAGGCCCAGTTGGGGCCGATGGCGAACTACGTGTACATCATCGCCGACCCGACGACCCGCGAGGCCGCTGTCGTCGATCCGGCCTGGGAAATCGATCGCATCGTCAGGTATTGCGAAAGCAAGGACTACACTATCAAGCAAATCCTTTTGACCCACTATCATCAGGATCATCTGGGCGGCCATCTGATGGGCCAGAATATCGAGGGCGCCGCCGAGCTGGTGGCGCGCGTCAAGGCGAAGGTCTACGTCAACAAGCACGAGGCCGAGGGCGTAAAACGCGTCTCCGGCCTCAGCGATTCCGACCTCGTCAAAGTTGAGGCCGGCGACACGACGCGGATCGGCCAGCTCGATTTGAAGTTCGTTCACACTCCCGGGCATACCCCCGGCTCGCAGTGCTTCCTCGTCGAGGGCAACCTCATTTCAGGCGATACCCTGTTCGTCAACTCCTGTGGACGGGTCGATTTGCCCGGCGCCAGTCCCGAGGACATGTATTACTCGCTCAATCACACGCTCAAGAACCTCGACGATTCGACCGTCGTCTATCCGGGCCACGCCTACTCCTCCGAGTCGAGCACGACGATTGGCGATCAGAAGCGCCATAACATGTACATGCGCTTCAACAATCTCGACGACTTCCTGATGGCCATGGGCTATTCGCGCTAAAGCTCGGGGCCACGACCGCGTTAACCGCGTCATTTCCGGATTTTCCGCATGCCCAGTCTGAAGGAGCTAGACGCTGAAGCGGCGCGGCTGCGCGAGCTCATAAGTCATCATAATTATCGCTACTACGTTCTCGACGACCCCGAGATAACCGACGCCGAGTACGACGCGCTGATGCGCCGGCTTGAGGCGCTCGAAGCCGCTCATCCCGAGCTGCGCACGCCCGATTCACCCACGCAGCGCGTCGGCGCGGCGCCGAGCGAAAAATTCGCCGTCGTCGCCCATCGTCAGATGATGCTCTCGCTGGCCAACGCGATGGACGCCGGCGAAATGCGCGAGTTCGACGCCCGCATCAAGCGCTTCCTGCGCAGCGACGCCGAGATTGAATACGTCGCCGAGGTCAAACTCGACGGTCTCGCCGTTGAACTGGTCTATGAACACGGCCGCCTGACCGTTGCCTCGACCCGCGGCGACGGCCTCCACGGCGAAGATGTGACCGCCAATATCCGCACGATCAAGAGCGTTCCGCTGAGGCTGCACCAACCCGACGGCGCCGCGATTCCGCAACTGCTCGAAGTGCGCGGTGAGGTCATCTTTCCCCTGCGCGGCTTCCAGCGCCTCAACGCCGAGCGCGTCGCCGCCGGCGAGCCGCCGTTCGTCAATCCGCGCAACGCCGCGGCGGGTTCGCTGCGGCAACTCGATCCGCGCATCACCGCCTCGCGGCCGCTCGAGATTTTCTTCCACTCGCCGGGCGTGATGGAAGGTATCAGCTTCGCCAGCCAGTGGTCGTTTCTCGAAGGGATCAAGCGCCTCGGGCTGCGCGTGAACCCGCTCTCGCGACTCTGCCGCAGCGTCGAAGAGGTGCTCGACTACTGGAACGAGCTGACCGAACGCCGCCACGAACTCGACTACGAAGCCGATGGCGTCGTGGCCAAGGTCAACTCCTTTGCCCTGCAGCATCAGCTCGGCGAAGTCTCGCGCTCGCCGCGATGGGCGGTCGCTTACAAATTCAAGGCGCAGCAGGCGGAGACGCGGATCAACGCCATCGAGGTCCAGGTCGGACGCATCGGCTCCCTCACACCCGTGGCGAAGCTCGAGCCGGTGCAGCTTGCCGGGGTCACGATTTCCAACGCTTCGCTGCACAACCTCGACGAGATCCGCCGCAAGGACATCCGGGTCGGCGACAAGGTCCTGCTCGAACGCGCCGGCGACGTCATCCCGTATATCGTGCGGGTGACCGAGAAGGGCCGTCCGCGCGCGGGCGAATTCCGCATGCCCGAACATTGTCCGGTATGCGGCGCCGCTATCGTGCACGAAGAGGGCGAGGTCGGCTACTTCTGCGTCAATGCGAACTGTCCGGCGCGGATGCGCGAATCGATTCGCCATTTTGCCTCGAAGAACGCGATGAACATCGACGGACTCGGTGACAAACTGGTGGCGCAGTTGGTCGAAAAGGGCCTCGTCCGCGAACTCGACGATCTCTATCGCCTGCGCAAGGAAGACCTCATCGGCCTCGAGCGGATGGCCGCGAAGAGCGCCGAGAACGTGCTGGCCGCGATTGCCGGTTCGCTCAATAATTCGCTCGACCGACTGATCAACGGGCTCGGCATCCGTCACGTCGGCGAGAGCACCGCGCGCGCCCTTGCCATCCGCTTCGGCTCGATCACCGCCCTGATGGACGCCAGCGAGGATGAGCTCATGGCGGTGCGCGATGTCGGCGCGGAGGTCGCCCGCAGCATCCGTGAGTATTTTTCCGAACCGCGCAACCGCCGGATGATCGAGCGTCTGCCCGAGCAGCTCCGCCGCGCGCAGCCGCCGGCGGCCGCTGGCGGTCGCGGCGCCCTGCGCGACAAATCCTTCGTCCTCACCGGCACGCTCGAAACCCTGACGCGCGAGGCGGCCGAACAACGGATCCTCGCCGCGGGCGGACGGGTTACCGGTTCCGTCAGCCGCAAGACGGACTTCCTCGTCGCCGGCGCCGATCCCGGCTCCAAGCTGCGCAAGGCGCGCGAGCTCGGCGTCACTGTCCTCGATGAAGATCAGTTCCTCGCTCTCCTGCGCGACGAACAGTCCGATGGCTGACGAGCGGCGGCGACTCGCGATCCGCGTGCGGGGTCGCGTCCAGGGCGTGTTCTTTCGCGCCTCGGCGCGGCAGGAGGCTGCCGCCCTCGGTCTGGTTGGTTTCGCGCGAAATTGCGACGACGGCACGGTCGAGATCGTCGCCGAGGGCCCCCGCCCTGCGCTCGAGCGCCTGTTGGCGTGGACGCGCGTCGGCCCCGCGCAAGCGCGCGTCGATGAGGTCGAGACGCGATGGACCGCGGCGACCGGCGAATTCAGTCGCTTCGAGGTGCGCTGAGCTTCCACCGGAGATTCTCCTGGAAAGGTCGCGCGACCGACGATCGCCTCAGCGCTGACAGCGCGGGCAGTAAAAGCTCGAGCGCTGCCCGATAACGACGGCGCGGATCGGCGTCCGGCATTTCACGCACGGTTGCCCGGTGCGATCGTACACCCTTAGCCGCTCGGCGAACCTTCCCGGCTCGCCCCGGCCGTCGAGATAGCTGCGAAAGGTTGTGCCGCCGTTGCCGATCGCCTCCTCGAGCACCTGGCGCGTGATCGCGACAATCCGTTCCGCCTCCGCCCACGTTACCCGACGCGCACGCCGGGTGGGCCGCACGCCGGCGCGAAACAGGATCTCGGAGGCGTAGATATTGCCGACACCGGCCACGATCCGTTGATCCATCAGCAGATTCTTGATCGCGGTGCTGCGGCCGCGCGTCAGCGGCCACAGATAATCGATGGTGAATTCCGCGCCGAACGGCTCCGGACCAATCCCCTTGAGTTCCTCGGCCTCTGCCAGTTCGGTCCGATCGAGCAGCCTTATCAGGCCGAAACGCCGCGGGTCGTTGAAGATCAGGCATCTGCCGTCATCGAGAACAAAGCGCACGTGATCGTGACGCGTGTCGAGCGCCCCGCCGGCCGCGGGGTCGCGACGTACCGTCAGGCTGCCGCTCATTCCCAGATGCACCAGCAGGATCGCGTCGGTGTCGAGGTCAAGCAGCAGGTACTTCGCGCGCCGGTTGATAGCACCGATTACCCGTCCCTTGACCCGGCCGACCAGACTCGGGCTCAGCGGGCGGCGCAAACGCGGTTCCGTGACCATCGCGGCGATGATCCGTCGCCCGACGATTTCGTCCGCCAGCACGCGGCGCAGTGATTCCACTTCCGGCAGTTCAGGCATCGCGGTCGAAGACGCCCTGCTCGCGCAGGGCTCGAGCGAGGCGGACGAACTCCGCCACATTCAGCATCGCAGGCCGCATCGACGGCTCGATCCGCGCCGCCGCGATCGCCGCGGCGGCGGCTTCCGGCGCGATCATCAGACCGCCCACAAGGCAATTGCGAATCGTTCGGCGCGGCGCGCTGAAACCGGCATGGATCGTCCGCCGCAGCAGCGTCTCCTCCTCGGCCCCGAACGGCCGGTCCGGATGGGGTTCGAACACCAGCACCTCGGCATCCACCGTGGGGCGCGGATAGAAGCTACCGGCTGCGACGCGAAAATGCTCGGTGATCCGCCAATCGAGCGCCGTCAGCACACTGAGCGCGCAATGGTTGCGCATCCCCGGCTGCGCGCGGATACGTTCGGCGACTTCGCGCTGGAACATCAGCACCATCCGCTGGATCAGGCGATGCTGCCCGCTCAGGCGCTCGAGTATCGCCGTGGCGACGTTGAACGGCAGATTGCCCACGACCTTCAGCGAACCGCCGTCCGCGATCGGCGCAAGATCGAGTTCGAGAAAGTCCGCGTTGAGGACCGTGACCCGTGCATCCTGATGAAAAACCTGCCGCAGCTCCGCGGCGAGTCTGCCATCGATCTCCACCAGCGTGAGGCGCGAGAGCGGCCGTCGCGCAGCATTGAGCGCAAGGATACCCAGCCCCGGACCCACCTCAATCACCTGGTCGCCGGCCGCGACTTGCAGCGCCTCGACGATCCGCTGCGCGACGCCCTCCTGCACCAGAAAATTCTGCCCGCGTGATTTGCGCGGCCGCAGGTTCGTCCGCGCGAGCGCCGCGCCGACCCGGCGCACTCCGGACCGAGGATCGTGAACGCCCTCGGCCCGTTCTATCGAGCGACGCCTTTCAGTGACGTCCATGCGCCATCGCCCTGGAGAAAGGAGCGCTCCTTTGCTTTAGCGGTCCACACCCGCGACCGCGCTGCGCCGCGAGCCGGCGCTTTAGCCTCACTGCGGCAGCGTGAGGTTCGCTTCCGCATCGAGGTCAAGCGGATCGCGCGCACCGTCGAGCAGGCGATAGCTGCCGGCCAGCGCGATCATCGCCGCGTTGTCCGTGCAGTACTTGAAGGAGGGCGCCACCAGACGCCGGCCTTCATTGGCTGCCGCCGCCGCGAGACTATCCCGCAAGCGCGAATTCGCCGCGACCCCGCCGGTCAGCGCGATCGTTTCGAGATCATGTTCGCGGGCCGCCGCCAGCGTCGGCCGCACCAGCATCTCGACCACCGCTTCCTGAAAACTTGCCGCCAGGTCCGGCTGACTCAGCCCCGCGCCGGCCTCGCTGCGCAGCAGCGAAGCCACCGCCGTCTTGACGCCGCTGAAGCTGAAATCGAGCGGCGCCCCCTTCACCCGTGCACGCGGAATTCGCACGCACTTGTGATTACCCGCGCGCGACAACTCGTCGATTATCTTGCCGCCCGGATAGCCGAGGCCCATCAGCTTGGCAACCTTGTCGAAAGCCTCGCCGGCAGCATCGTCGCGCGTCGCGCCCAGTTTGCGATAACGCCCGAAATCCTCGACCACGAACAGCGCGGTATGGCCGCCCGAGACCACCAGCGCCAGATACGGCATCCTTATCGGATGCTCGAGCAGCGGCGCCAGCAGATGGCCCTCAATATGATTCACTCCAACCCATGGCAGTCCCGTCGCCTGCGCGAGACCCTTCGCGTACATCAGTCCGACCAGCAGCGATCCGACCAGCCCGGGTCCGCGCGTCACCGCAATCCCGTCGATCTCCGCGAGGCTGCGGCCCGCGCTCGCCAGCGCCCGTTCGATCACCGGCTGGATCGTCACCACGTGATTGCGCGAAGCCAGTTCAGGCACGATACCGCCGTAGATCCTATGGATATCGTCCTGGTTGGCGACGGTGCTGGCCAACACGGTCGCGACGCCCCGCTGCGTCGTCTCGAGCACGGCCGCCGCCGCGTCGTCACACGATGATTCAATTCCAAGGATAAGCATGCTTCGCCCAAGCGTACTTGAAAGGACGCGGTTTTCGCAATTTTGCCCGTGCGCTTTCCGCCGGCGCCGATCGCAGGGTTTGCTAGCGCTACGGCCACTCCGCTAGGAAGACTCACGAGCGCCTCATCACGAAAGGCCCGTAATGAAAGCTATCCAAATCGACCGACTCGGCGGACCCGAGGTCATGGAGCTGCGCGAGATTCCCAAACCCGAGCTCAAGCCGGGGACCGTAATCGTCAAAAACCAGGTGATCGCGATCAACTTCGGCGACCTCTTCTTCACCCAGGGAACCTATCTCGTGAAGCCGGTTTTCCCTGATACGCCCGGGATGGAGGCGGCCGGCGTAATCGACGCCGTCGCCCCCGATGTCCCCAGCCTCAAACCGGGGACCCGCGTCGCCTATATCGGGATGGGCTCCTATGCCGAGTACACGCGCATCCGTGCCAACCGCGTGATTCCGATTCCTGACGAGCTCAGCCTCGAAGAAGCCGCCGCGTTTCCGATCGCCGTGCTCACCGCCTGGCACATGCTTCACACCTGTCATCGCCTCGAGCCTCATCAGGTGGTGATCGTCCATTCGGCCGCCGGCGGCGTCGGTATCGCTGCCGTGCAGATCGCCAAAGCGGCCGGCGCGCGCGTCTTCGGCACCGTCTCGAGCGACGCCAAAGCGGCGATCGTGCGTCAGTATGGGGCCGACGAAGTTATCAACTACGAAACTCATGATTTTGCCGCCGAGGCGCTTCGCCTGACCGACGGCCGCGGCGTCGATCTGATCCTCGACGCGGTCGGCAAGCCGACCTTCACCAAAGGCCTGAGCTGCCTCGCGATGTTCGGGCATCTGATCCTGTACGGACGCGCGGGCGGCGCCCCCGACCGGTTCGACCCGCTGAGCCTCTTCGCCAAGGCCCTCAAGGTCTCCGGATGGGCGGTGCCGATGGTCTACCAGTACCACGACATCCATCGGCGCGGCCTCGAGGCGGTTTTTCGGCTGTCGCGCGAGGGCAAGCTCCGGATTCCGGTCGGCCGCAGCTTCCCGCTGGCCGAGGCCCGCGCGGCTCACGAGTACCTGCTGTCCCGTCAATCGGTCGGCAAACTGTTACTGATTCCATGAGCGAAGGTTCGACCGGATCGCCGGACTCTGCCGGTGGCCGCTGAGGCCAGGACCGGATCCGAACCGGGCTCACAGGAGCGGCTTCATGAAAGTCTCCTTTGGTATCCATCTCGTTTCTCCCGGACCGTTGCTGCGGCGCGACGAGATCGCGGGCTTCTCCGACCTCGTGCGGATGGCCGAGGACTACGGCGCCGAGGCGATCGGCACCTACGATTCCGCCTTTATCGGGGGCGACGCTTACGTCCGCATCACGGCGATAGCGCTCGCCTCGCGCAAGGCTCGGGTCGGCCTGCGCCCGACCAATCCGCTGACCCGCGAGCCCCAGGTGATGGCCTCGTTTCTGGCGACGCTCGACAGTCTGACCGAGGGCCGCGCCTTTATGGATATCGGCACCGGCGACAGCGCGGTGCTCAATATCGGCTATAAAATTGCCTCGCGCGCCCGGCTCGAAGATTACGTTACCTGTATCCGTAATCTGTTCGCGCGCGGCGAAGCAACCTACCAGGGACGCCCTCAGCGCGTGCGATGGCATCCGGCCGCGTTGCGCAGCCATATCCCGATTTCAATCTGCGCCGAGGGTCCCCGGATGCTCCATCTCGGCGGCCGCATCGGCGATGCCGTCATTGCCGGAACCGGTCTCTTGCCCGAAGTGATCGCTGATACCGTCGAGCGCATCGGGGCGGGCGCCCGCGCCGCCGGCCGACAACCCACCGACGTTGAGGTCTGGTTCACCACCCGCACGGCGCTGCATGAAGATCGCGCCAAGGCGCTCGAGCACGCCAAGGCTTCGGTATCGTCGATCCTGAACCATTCGATGCGGCAGACGCTCGACGGCAAAAACGTACCCCCGGAGCTCCGCGCCCGCATCCAGGAATACGTCGACGGCTACGTGCTCTATGATCACGTCGTGAGCGGCGGCGAGAATCCCCGCCGGATGGACCAACTGGGCCTGACGGAATACGCCATGCGGCGCTTCGCGCTAGCTGGCAATCCCACCGATTGGATCGCGCGGATCGAGGAGCTGGCCGCCGCCGGCGCGACCAGACTCTGGCTCAACGCCGAGGGCGGCAGGCTTGATCGGCAGATGCACTATATGCGCATCCTCGGTGAACAAATCATGGCGCGTTTTATCTGAAGCAGGTTGACCAATGAACCTCGAACTCGACGGTAAAGTCGCGATCATCACCGGCGGCAGCAAGGGTATCGGCCGCGCCGCCGCACTGGGATTCCTCAACGAGGGCGCGTCGGTCCTGATTTGCGCGCGCGGCCGCGACTCGCTCGACGAAACCGTCGCCGCCGCGGGTCATGCGGCGCGCGAGCGTATCGAAGCGATCACCGCCGACCTCACCGACGGCAACGCGATCCCGCGCATCGTCGCCCGCTGCGTCGAGCGCTTCGGGCGCCTCGACATTCTGGTCAACAACGCCGGCAGTGCGCGGACCGGCCCCTTCCTCGACTTGAGCGACGAGGCCTGGCTGAGCGACTGGTCGCTCAAGTTCTTCGGCTACGTGCGGATGGCGCGCGCGGCCCTGCCCCTGATTCAGCAGAGCGGCGGCGGCGTCATTCTCAACGTGATTGGCGCGGCGGCGCTTAATCCTCGCGCCAGCTATACCATCGGCGGCGCGGCCAATGCCGCGCTCAATCACTTCACCAAGGCTCTCGCCGAAGAAGCCGCGCCGCACGGCGTCCGCGTCGTCGGCATCAATCCCGGCCCGATTCTGACCGAACGGCTGCTCAAGATGCGCGGCGGACTCGACCCGCGAAGCGCCGCGCAACCCGCCGCCGAAGCATTCCGCACCATGACCCCGCTCGGCCGCGTCGGCCAGCCCGAAGAGGTGGCGGATCTGATTCTCTTTCTCGCCTCGCCGCGCGCCGCCTTTATCCACGGCGCCAATATCACCATCGATGGCGGCCTGACCCGGGGCCTGATGGGCTGAGGACTTACGTCGCGCGCGCCTTCTGATTCACCCGCGCCGCATTGCGGATACATTCGCGGAACAAGGTGCAGTAGTTCATCTTGACCGCGAGCCCCTTCATGATGCCGTCGAGGCCGATCAATGCCCGCAGCAGGAAGATGCTGTGGCGCGGCGACTTGTACAGCTTGTGCTCGAACGCCATCTCGCTCACTTCGGCCGCCTTGCCCAGCGCGTCGTACTCCGCCGGATGATACACGCGGTCGATAATCACCGGCTCGAACAGGATATAAACCACCTTGACCAGCGGCCCGGGATCCTGGTCGTGATCGAGATAGCCGAGCTTCAGCAGGGCCGCGGCGACGCCTTTGTCGTCACCCGCCAGCATCGCCTGCGCCAGTTGCAGAGTCCCCTTGCGGATCGTCTCCGAAAAATAACGCACCGACCCGAAGTCGAGCATACCCAGTCGCGGATGATAGGTGACGAGGTAATTCCCCGGCTGCGGGTCGGTATGCAACGCGCCGAATTCGAGGATTTGCCGCCAGATCAGCCGATAGTATTTGCGCGCCACCCATCGCCGCAATTCGACGTCGGTCCCCTCGCCGAAAATGTCCGACAGGCGATAGCCGTCGATGTACGTCATGGTTAGAACGCGCCGCGTGCTGAGCGGCTTGATCACCTCCGGAATCATCACCTCCGGCTCGTCGCTGAGCATCCGGCGGAAGCGCTCCAGGTTGCGCGCCTCGTTGACGTAATCGAGTTCCTCGCGCAACCGCTCCTCGAGCTCGGCATAGATACTCTTCGTATCAATCTTTTGCCGCATCAGATCGGCGGCGAACGCCTGCAAGGTCCGCAGCAGCAGCTTGAGATTGCTCAGATCGTGCTCAACCGTCCGGTCAACCCCGGGATACTGGATCTTGACCGCCACCTCCTCGCCCGTCTTGAGGCGCGCGCGATGTACCTGCCCCAGGGATGCCGCGGCGAAGGCTTCGGTCTCAAAGCTCGCGAAAAGCTGCTCCGGCGCCTTGCCGAGCTCCTCGCGAATCTGCTGCGCAATCAGGCGGTAGTCCATCGCCGGCACCGCCGACTGCGTTGATTTCAGGATATCGATCGCTTCGGCCGGCAGCAGATCCGCGCGCGTCGATAGCATCTGGATCAATTTCATGAAGGCGCCCCGCAGTTCCTCGGATCGCGCGACGATCCGCCGGGCGTTCTTCAGATGGGTATCGCGCAGGACCCGCTCGAACCGCGTCGCTTCGACGAAGGGCCGGCGCAGCGACGTCCACAGGTAGCTCGAACCCACCTGCGAGGCGAGCTCGCCGATCTTAAGCGCGCGGCGCGCGCGTCCGCTGGTGATCGATTTGCGTGCTGCCATCGCCTTCCGGCCGATCCAATCCCACCCGGTTGATCATCGTTGCGGCCACTGCCGCGCCAAAGCCGTTGTCAATGTTGACGACCGTCAACCCTCCCGCGCAACTGTTGAGCATGCCGATCAGCGCGGCCAGCCCGCCGAACGCCACCCCATAGCCGATACTCGTCGGCACCGCGATGACCGGTTTGCCGAACAGCCCGGCGACCACCGACGGCAGCGCCCCCTCCATCCCGGCAACGACGATGAGTACGCTCGCCTCCCGCAGTGTCTCGGCGCGGGCGGTCAGACGATGGATTCCCGCCACTCCGACATCATAAATGCGCTCGACCCGATTCCCGAAGAGCTCGCTGCACAGCGCCGCCTCCTCTGCCACCGGGATATCCGACGTGCCCGCGCTCACTACGGCGATCGCCCCGTGGCCCGTCACCTTCGGCGCTTCGACCACCATCGCGCCGAGACGAGCCACCGCATGATATTCGAGCCGCCTGAGGCGCCGCCGCACCGAGACGGCCTTTTCGCGGCTGAGGCGCGTCACGATCAGATTCACCCCGGCCGCCGCCATCCGTTTGCCGATCGTCGCGATCTGCTCGGCGCTCTTGCCGTCGCCGAATACCACCTCCGGCACACCGCGCCGCAGATGGCGATGGAAATCGAGGCGCGCAAACCCGAGGTCGTCAAACGGCAGCAGCCGCAGACGTTCGAGCGCGACGCCGGGCGCGATCTTGCCGGCCGCCACCGCCTCGAGAATGGTACGAATCTTCGCTTCGGTCATCGGCGCCGCAGCTCGTCGAAATCTCCGGGACCCTCGCGATGGAGCACGACCTCGCGCACCGCCCGCGCGTCACTGCGCACTACCGTAATCGTCACATTGCCCACCTTGATCTGTTCGCCGGGCTTCGGAATATGGCCGAGACGCTCGACCACGAGACCTCCGATAGTGGCATATTCGCCCTCTTCGGGAAGCTGCAGACCGAAGCGCTCGTTGAGCTTGGCGACTTCCGCCTGCGCCGCCACCAGCAGCGTGCGCGGCCCGGTGACCCGTGCGACCTCCTCGCCGACGTCGTGTTCGTCCTCGATCTCGCCGACGACCTCTTCGAGCAGGTCCTCCATCGTGATAATGCCCGCCGCGCCGCCGTATTCATCGACGACCACGGCGAGGCTCTCGCGCGTCCGCTGCAACGCGATCAGCACCTCGTCGAGCGGCGTGGCTTCCGAAAAATAGCTCACCGGCCGCATCACTTCGCTCACCGGCCGCGACAGGTCGGGCGCTTCGAGCAGGTCGAAGGCATGGATAACCCCGATAATGTTCACGATGCGTTCCTCGAACACCGGAATACGCGAAAAACCCTCGCGCCGCACCACCTCGGTCGCTTCGCCGATCGTGGTGCGCTGCGGCACGGCGACCACGCGCACCAGTGGCACCATCGCCTTGCGCGCCTCGGCGCGCGTGAAGCGGAAGATGCGGCTGATCATCAGTTGTTCCGACGGCATGATCACGTTGGTTTGCCGCATCCCCGCCGGACCCGGCGCGCGCTGCGCCAGGCGCGCCAGATCCTCGCGGCTGACGAAGACACCGTCGCGATTACTCGGCACGCCGGCAATTCGGCGGAGACCGCGGCTGAGCGCCGTCTCGGCGATCAGCAGCGGCGTGAGAATCAAATTGAGCAGCGCCAGCGGCCGCGCGGCAAACCGCGCGAAGCGCAGCGGCGCCCGCAGTGCCAGCATCTTCGGGGCCGTCTCCCCCAGCACGAGCACCAACGGGGTCAGGATAAACGGCGCCAGGTAAATGCCGCGCGGCCCCCACTGATGGAGAAAACTGGTGAGCATCGCCGAGGCCGCCACCGCCCCGAGGTTCGTCACCGTCAGGATCAAAGCGACGATCCGATCGCGGCGCTCGACCAGGCCGCTCAGTATCTGCGCGACGCGATCCCCGCGCTCATGCCCCGCGCGAATCTTCAGTTCATCCGCCGCCACCAGGGCGATTTCGCTCGCGGCAAAAAATCCCTGCACCAGCAGGCAGACGGCGATCGCCGCCATCAGCAGCCCGGGCGTCATCGTCGAATCCGCACCCGTTCGATAGTCGCGCCGTGCACGCGTTCGATCCCCACCTCGAAGCCGCCGAGCCGAAAATGCTCCCCGCGCTTCGGCACGCGCTTGAGCTGGCGCAGCAGGAGCCCGCTGAGCGTCTGCGCGCCGCCGGTCGCCGGAATCCCGTTACCGATCGCCTCGCGCAGTCGCTTCAGCTCGATCGCGCCCGAAGCAATCCACTCGTTCGGGCCCGTCGCCGTCAGCTCCGGACCATCGTAATCGAACTCGTCCTCGATCTCACCGAACAACTCCTCCAGCAGATCTTCCAGGGTGATAAGACCGAGCACGTCACCGTATTCGTTCACCACCAGCGCAAGCTGGAAACGCCCGCGCCGCATCTCGTCGAACAGCTCGCCCAGCGGCTTGGTCGGCGGCACGAAGTACGGCGGCCGCAGCATCCGCTCGAGGCGCGGCACTTCGCCGCCCAACCGCCGCATCACCAGGTCCTTGACGTGCAGCACGCCGACAATATTGTCGGGCGCGCCGCTATAGACCGGCACCCGCGAGTAATGCCCGCGCACCACCTCGGCGGTGAGCCGCTCCGCCGGCGTCGCCAGGTCGATCATGAAGATCCGCTCGCGCGGAGTCATCACTTCCGCCACCCGCCGATCGCCGAAGTCAAACACGCGATGGATTAACTCGCGTTCGCCCGGCTCGACCTCGCCCACGCGCAGCAGCGCCTTGAACTCCTCTTCCGAGACCGCCGGCGGACGCGGCGCTTCGATACGCGGCACGAGACGCCGCATCACCGGATGGGTCAGGCGGGCCAGCAGCGCGAGCGGCCGCGCCGTCAGCCGCGCCACGCCGCCCGGAAAGCCCAGGGCAAAGGTCTTCGGCGTGATATCCGCGAAGAACAACACCACTAACAGCATCACCGGCGTCGCGAGCCACGCCCCGAGCGACCCCAGCCAGCCGATCAGGAAAGCCGTCGCCAGGCATTCGGCGAACACATTGCTCGTTTCGTTAAGCCCGATCACCAGGGTCAGGGCTTCCTGCGGATATTCCATCAGACGCTCGACCGCGCGGCGGACGCCGGCCGCGAGCTCATCGCGCTTGTGCTCCTCCCGCAGCAGGGTAAAGAGCGCCGTCTCCGACGCGGCCAGCAGCGCGCTGGCGGCGATCAGGGCGACGATCAGCGGCGGCAACAGCAATTGCAGGTTCAAGTGGATAAATTCCGCAATTGATCCCATCCGGCAAAGCTCTCGCGCCGATGCCTGCCGCCGCCGGTGAGCCTCGCCCGCCGGCCTCTGACGATCGTCCCGATACGGGCGACCGGCACGCCGAGCCGGCGCGCCAAAGCCTTCTCACCGAAGCGCGGCGGCATGCAGAAAAGCAGCTCATAGTCGTCGCCGCCGCGGCACGCCAGGGTTATATCCGCCCCCGCCACGGCGCGATAAGCCGGCGACAGCGGAAGCGCTTCGGCCACGATCTCGGCGCCGACCCCGCTGCGCTCGAGAATATGGCCAAGGTCCTGCCAGAGACCGTCACTCACATCTATCGCGGCAGGGCACGGCCGCAGGCGCGTCAGCTTCTGTCCAGCGCCGAGCCGCGCCGTCGGCGCGTGGAAGCGACCGACCAGGTATCGACGCGCCGCCGGCGGCGCCTGCGCTTCGCCGCGCAGGACGCGCAGTCCGAGCGCGGCATCGCCGAGCGTGCCGGTCACGTAGATCCCGTCGCCGACCCGCGCCCGATCACGACGCATCGCCCCGTGCGGTGCGTCGCCGAGCAGCGCGATGGTAATCTCGAGCCGCTCGGCCCGCGTGATATTCCCGCCGACGATATCGACCCCCGCCGCCCGCGCGGCGCGGCCAAGGCCCCGATACAGACGATCGAAGAAGCGCTGCTCGAGTCCTTCGCGAATCGCCAGATTCACGACCGCCGCCAGCGGCCGCCCGCCCATCGCGGCGATATCGCTCAGATTGACGGTCAAGGCCCGCGCGCCGAGCGCTTCGGGCGAGGTCCATTCCAGGCGGAAATGCACCTCCTCGACCATCGAATCGATGGTGAAAAGCTGAGGAAACCGCGACGGCGCCATCACCGCGCAATCGTCGCCCGCGCCGAGCAGCGTGCGGCGGCCGTGCGGCAGCCTGCGGCATAGCCGCGCGATCAGGTTGAACTCCGCGAGCGGTTGAGCAACCACCGACGGCGGGTCGGGTGTCGAGGTCAAGACCTTCAGGGGTGGCGGCGGCGAATCATCGGTAAGCTCATCCAGGCAATCAATACCGGCATCGCTCAAAGCTAGAGCATCTGCCGATGCGCATCAAGCGCGTCCCCGCCCGCACGAACGGCACGAGGATGCGCGCGCTCTCGTGCCCTGCCTTATTCTCGTTATTAGGGAAGGTGTGGGCATAACCGACCCGCCTCCTCTCCGCAACCGCGCTTTATCTCGATTTGTTCGCACTTGACACTCTTATCCGATTTGGTGCAGGTTGCGAGTAGCTGCAGGTATCGGCTGAGCCTGCCTATCATCTATCCGGTCGGCCCCCTTCCTCTCACTCTCCCCGGTGTCGTGATGCGATCGCGTGACGTGCTCTGGTCGGCGAGGACCGCTTATGCGTGGACTACGGCTGATCGATCGACACTGGCGCGCGAGCTACTCGGCTCACCGCCTCGACGAGTTTGTCGCCCGATGCCATCAGCGGGGTATCGCTGTCACGCCGCAGCGCCTCGCCGTCATCGAAGCGCTCCTCGCCTCGGATAATCATCCCAGCACCGACGAGATCTATGCCGCGGTGCGGCGCACCCATCCCCACGTCTCGTGGGCGACCGTGCACCGCATCCTCGAGCAGTTCTGCGAAGTGGGCGAGGCCGGCAAGGTAACCTTGCTCCACGACGCGGCCCGCTATGACGGCAACGTCGAACCCCACCATCACGTGTTATGCGTGCGCTGCCGGCGCGTGCACGACGTGCAAATCCCCGCGGTGGACAACCTGCTGCAGGGAACCGCGACGCTCGGCCAGTTCGCGCTGCTGCGCTGCTCGGTGGAAATCGACGCGCTCTGCGCCCGATGTCAACTCGAGAGCCGGCCACCACCATCGCTCGAGAGTCGGCCGCAACCATCGCCCCACGCCCTTCCCCATGCCGCGCTTAAAGCACCGGAGCGATCCGCCAAACCAATTCTCGGCAGCAAAAAAGAGCATCGAGGGATTTCCCACAAACTCACAGGAGGTTAAGAGCAAAATGGCAGAGCAAACTTTGCAAAGCGAAGCTCAATGCCCGGTGTCGGGGCGCCGGCAGACCGGTCCGACCAACCGCGACTGGTGGCCCGACCAACCCAATCTGAAAATTTTGCGCCAGCCCGCCAACCCGATGGGCGCGGAATTCAACTATGCTGAAGAATTCAAGCGCCTCGACCTCAACGCCGTAATCAAGGATCTCCATGCCTTGATGACCGATTCCCAACCATGGTGGCCGGCCGACTATGGCCACTATGGCCCCTTCTTCATCCGCATGGCCTGGCACGCCGCCGGCACCTACCGCATCGCCGACGGCCGCGGCGGCGCCGGCACTGGGGCTCAACGTTTCGCGCCGGAAAATAGCTGGCCCGACAATGCCAGCCTCGATAAGGCGCGCCGCCTGCTTTGGCCGATCAAGCAGAAGTACGGCCGCCGCATCTCCTGGGCCGACCTCATGATCCTTGCCGGTAACGTCGCCCTCGAGTCGATGGGCTGCAAGACCTTCGGCTTCGGCGCCGGCCGCGAAGATGCCTGGGAGGCCGAGGACGACATCTATTGGGGTCCGGAGCATACCTGGCTCGCCGGCGACCGCTACCAAAAGCCGGGACAGTTCGATAATCCCTTCGGCGCCGTTCAGATGGGCCTCATCTATGTGAACCCCGAAGGCCCCCAGGGCAATCCCGATCCGCTCGCCGCCGCTCTCGACATCCGCGAAACCTTCCGCCGGATGGCCATGAATGACGTCGAAACGGTCGCCCTGATTGCCGGCGGCCACACCTTCGGCAAGACCCATGGCGCGGCCCCGGACAGCTATCTCGGCCGCGAGCCGGAAGGCGCGCCGCTAGAGCAGCAGGGCCTCGGCTGGAAGAACAGCTTCGGCTCCGGCGTCGGCGGCGATGCCATCACCAGCGGACTCGAAGGAGCCTGGACCACCAATCCGATTAAATGGGACAACAACTTCCTCGAAAATCTCTTCGGTTACGAATGGGAGCTCTCGAAGAGCCCCGCCGGCAAACATCAATGGATCCCCAAAAACGGCGCCGCCGCCACCGCCGTCCCCGACGCCCACGACAAGTCCAAGCGCCATCCGCCGGTGATGCTCACCACGGACCTCGCCCTCAGGATGGATCCGATCTATGGACCCATCGCCCGGCGCTTCCTCGACCATCCGGATGAGTTCGCCGAGGCCTTTGCCAAGGCCTGGTACAAACTCACCCATCGCGACATGGGACCGCTGTCGCGCTACCTCGGCCCGCTCGTGCCAAAGGAGCCGCAATTGTGGCAAGACCCGGTCCCGCCGGTCGATCACGAATTGATCAACGAACGGGACGTCCAGGCGTTGAAGGCGGCAATCCTCGAATCCGGATTGTCCATCGCGCAACTGGTCCGCACCGCCTGGGGCTCAGCCTCCACCTTCCGCAACTCGGATAAGCGCGGTGGCGCGAACGGCGCGCGGATCCGTCTCGCTCCGCAAAAGGACTGGGAAGTCAACCAGCCCGCCGCTCTCGCGCAGGCCCTGCAGAAGCTCGAGGAGGTCCAGAAGAAATTCAATTCCGCCCAATCCGGCAAAAAGAGAGTCTCGCTCGCCGACCTGATCGTCCTCGGCGGATGCGCCGCCGTCGAACAGGCCGCCAAACGCGCCGGCTTCGATATCAACGTCCCGTTCTCCCCGGGACGCACCGACGCCTCGCAGGAATGGACCGACGTCGAGTCGTTCGCCGTCCTCGAGCCGGCCGCCGATGGTTTCATTAACTACCTCAAACCCGGTCAGCAACGGTCGGCGGAGGAACTTCTCATCGACCGTGCTCAACTGCTCACGCTGTCGCCTCCTGAGTTGGCCGTGCTAGTGGCCGGGATGCGCGCGTTGAATGCGAACTTCGCCCAGTCCAAACACGGCGTCTTCACCAACCGGCCCGAAACGCTGACCAACGACTTCTTCGTCAATCTGCTCGACATGAATACCGAATGGCAGCCGGCGGCCGGCGCCCCGGGCATTTACGAAGGTCGCGATCGCAAAACCCGGGCGGTCAAATGGACCGCGACCCGCGTCGATCTCATCTTCGGCGCCAATTCGCAGCTCCGCGCCCTCGCCGAAGCCTACGCCTGCGACGACGCCAAGGAGCAATTCGCCCGCGACTTTGCCGCCGCCTGGGGCAAGGTGATGAACCTCGATCGCTTCGATCTCAAACAGGCCCGCTGAAAATTCCCCTCAGCACCCGGCCTGGCGCGCAAGGCGTCAGGCCGGGCCGTTCTCATAGACGCCGGCCATCGATCCGACTACAGTCGAAGGCATCCTTTCGGGAGGCAACTGCATGAAAGTCGGAGCATCGTTCTTCTGTCAAAATTACTACAAGGCGCAAAAACCGGATTACGAAATTTACGCCGAGGACCTGAAACTCGCCGAGTTGGTCGAGCCGCTCGGCTTCGATTCCATCTGGGCCGTCGAACATCATTTCTCGCCCTACACGATGATTCCCGACGTCGTGCAATTCCTCACCTTTATGGCCGGCCGCACCAAACGAATCGGTCTCGGCACGATGGTCGTCGTGCTCCCATGGCATGATCCCGTGCGCGTCGCCGAACAACTCGCGATGCTCGATCTGTTCGTCGGCGACCGCGAGCTGACCCTGGGCTTCGGGCGCGGCTCCGGCCGCATCGAGTACGACGGCTTCCGCGTCTCGATGTCCGAATCGCGCGACCGTTTCGTCGAAGCCGCTGAGATCGTTCGCCTCGGACTGACCCAGGAACGCTTCTCCTACAAGGGCAAGTTCAATCAGATTCCCGAGATGAGTATCCGGCCGCAGCCGCGCCGCAAGAACCTGACCGACCGCTTCTACGGCGCCATCGTCTCGCCCGAAACCGGCGATATCATGGCCAAACAGGGCATGGGCATGCTCGTCATCCCGCAGAAGCCCTGGGCTGAGCACAAGGCCGACTACGATCACTTTGTCGAATCCTGCGCGAAGTTCGGCCAGGCGCCGAAAAAGCCCATCGTCGTTGCCTTCGTCTACTGCGCCGAAACCGATCGCGAGGGTGAGAAGGGCGCGAACACCTGGATGCGCAACTACGCCGATACCGCTCTGCGCCACTACGAGTATGACGACCCCGACCACTTCCGCGCGGTCAAAGGCTACGAATATCACGTCAAGATGGCCGAGGCCGGCAAGAACGCTCCTGACGCCTTCCGCGACATGTTCAGCACCACGCAGTGCTGGGGCTCGCCGGAACGCTGCGTCGAGATGCTCCGCACGATCCAGAGCACGATGGACGCGGCGGAATTCGTCGCCGTCTTCAAGTACGGCGGGATGCCGCTCGAAGAGGCCGAGCGCAGCATGCGGCTGTTCGCGCGCGAAGTCCTGCCGCATATCCAGCAGGGAACTTCGCCGATGCAGCAAAGCGCCGCGGCCGGCCGCTAATCCCTGGGCTTGAGCAGCAAGGGGCGCGCCGATACGGCGCGCCCCTTGCCCTTCCTGATCCGCGGATTCAGCTCCGCGCCGTCGATTTCATAAGTCCAAACCTCGGTTTTCTCGAGCGCCCGCGGCCCAGGACCGTTCACGGTTGTGCCAGGGCCGTTCTCGCGGCCTTTTCAAGCGACCACTTCAGCGTGCCGCGGCGCGAAACCGCCGTGGCGCGGCCCCGGTAATCACTTCCAAACCCCTTTGTCAAGGATGGGTTGCTCGCGCGTAACCCGAAATCTGGGCATAAGCCAAAAATTCCTGGGGATAGCTGACGCTGGCGAGACGGCCCCCGGATGTTTCACGTGAAACATGCCGCCCCGCGCCAGTCCGTCGCTTCTCCGCATACCCGCCCCCTCACGGATCCGAGAGATTGCCGCTCAGCTCCTCGCGAATCGAATACATCTTCTGGCGGGCCTCCGAGATGTAGGCGTCGAGGTTCTTCCGATGGTTGGCGAAAATTCCGTCCGGCGCTCCATCGAGCACCACCAGCGGTTTGAGCGTGGCCGCCCTCTGCAGCGGGTCGAGCGCGTCATTCATCAGGGCCAGAATTACCGGCCGGCTCCGTTCCGTCGGCGTGTACTCGCGGATTACCGCCTGCAACATGTAGTACATCACGTGCGCGTAGCCCTGCGCGTGATAAAAGTAGTCGTCATCCACCCACGGATAGATCGGACTGCCGTCGGGTTGCTCAACCCGATAGAGCATCGCATGGCCGTCGCCGAGCAGATCGGTCCAGGCCTGGAACAGCCGGATCAACTCGATATTGCGCTGATTGAGTGGGCTCGATTTGGGCGGACTGCTCTGCAATCCCGCCACGTACATCCGCAGATGCTGCACGCCGTCGTCGTACTTGCTTTCGGCCGACGGCAGGATCCACTTATACGGATCGTTGCGGAAGTCGGTATCGGCGATTACCAGATTTTGATCGTACTCATTCGAAGAAATCTTCGTCAGATGGTCTTTGAAAACGCGCATGGTCTCGCGCACCGCCATGATTATCCCGATCTGGCGGTCGGCATTGTTATCGGCCATCACCGTCGGACCCCACAGGAACAAATCATTCGGGCGCCAGCCGAAGCCGCTATGCAGCTCATGGTCGACGATTGCCGCCAGGGTGGTCGCGTAGATTTCACCGGGCACGAACGGCTTGCCCGATGGAAACGACGCCTCGATGCTGTAGTCGAGCCGGTCGTGGCGAATCTGCCCGAAATGGAGCCCGAGGATGATCGCGAGCCAGGCGCCGAGCGCCGCGGCGATCAAAATGCCGAGGCGTCGCAGCGTCATCCGCGCCCGGCCGGACGCGATAGGGCCCTCAGTCTTTCCCGAGGGAATTGGTTCTACCGCTCCATCCATGTCGTTTGACTCCCGGCCCCACCGACGCAATCTCGGTGCGTAGCCAGTTGATTATGCCTGCTTATCGCCGACCGTTCTGCCATCGGCGCGCCAGAGCGGCGATGGCAGAACGCCGCCGCTTCGGCGGCAATTGCGCGACGGTAAGGATGCTGCTGGATGACCACCCTGCCGCAGGGCCGGAACGGGCATTTCAGAGCAGATCACTCAGAATCGATTGGACTTCGCGAGCGCCGTTGACGCGGCGGCCGCGAACCAGCCGACCCTCGCGTTCGAGTCGGCGCGCCGCGGCGGTCATCAGGGCGGGATCGATGCCGAGCAGGCGCGCGACCGCGCGTTCGCTGTTGCAGCCGGCAACTTCGAAGTAGCGCCGCACCAGTTGATAGCTGGCCTCGCGCGGAGCCAATCGGCGCGCGGCCTTGAGCGCCTCGCCCCAGCGCTTCGCCACCGTATCCCAGACGTAAGTGAAGGGGTCGTAGCGCTCCTCGACCTTGAGGATCAGGAACTTCTCTTGCAGCTCCCTCATCGCGCGGTCGAACTGTGCGCGCTGCCGCGCTTCGCCGAAACCGCTGCTCAGTTTGAGGGCCTTGGTCTCGGCCGCGCCGCGTCTGCTGAGCGCGTCCATCACGAGCTTGGCGCAGTGGCTCAAAAGCCCGCGGCGATAGAGCGCGACGTAGCTGGCGGGCGGCACCCGCAGACGGAGCATCGCGGGCAGCAGATCGAGCGCGACAAAGCTCGGGCGGCCCGCCAGCACCTTGCCGTAATAGACCACGCCACGCGCCGGCAGTTCGTCCTTGAGCCGCCAGGTCATCATAATCGCGGGGTCGTGTTGGATATGTTCGGGCAGTTTCGGTTCGCGGCAGCCTGCGATCGCCTCGCGGAGACAGGGGACGCCGAGACCGGGGGTGAAGGCGGTGCAGAACCCCACCTCATTGATAAAGTTCAAGGCCGCTCGCGCATCGCCGACGCGGCGTTTGGGCAGGCGGCGAAAGTGATGGTCGCGATGCGCTTCGAGCCGCGCGGTCAAGGCCTCATCACGAACCTCCATCGGGGCGGATTGTCGCAGACGCGCCGGGCTAAAGCGATGAGGAAAGCCGCGGCGCGCCGACGGGGGAGCCGGACCCTTGGCTCAGCGCTGCCCTCGAGCGGTTACACAGGTTATCATCGGAGCCGATGGCAAATTCACAGCAGGCGCCGCCACCGAGCGAGCGGACGACGGTGCGGCGCCGGTCAAATCGCGCCGCTTACGATCGCGCGACGATTGCGGCAATCCTCGATGAGGCGCTGTTCTGCCATGTGGGCTTCAGCGTTGAGAATCAACCCTACGTCATCCCGACCATTCACGCGCGCGACGGCGACCATCTGATCCTGCACGGCGCCGCCGCCAGCCGCATGCTGCGGATCGGGAGCGAAGGCGTGCCGCTGTGCGTGACGGTAACGCTGCTCGACGGCCTCGTGCTCGCGCGTTCGGCGTTCCATCACTCGATGAATTACCGCTCGGTGGTGATCCTGGGCACGGCGCGCGAAATAGTTGAGCGCGAAGCGAGGATTGCGGCGATGCGCACGCTGGTCGAGCACGTCGCACCGGGGCGATGGGCCGAGGTGCGACCGCCCTCGGACGAGGAACTCGTGGCGACGCGCATTCTGACGCTGCCGATCGCAGAGGCGTCGGCCAAGGTTCGCAGCGGTCCACCGGTCGATGCGGAAGCCGATTACGCGCTTGGGGTATGGGCCGGCGAGCTGCCGCTGCGTCTTGAGCCGGCGAGGCCAATCCGCGACCCGCGGCTCGACGCGGCGATCCAGCTACCGGAATACCTCGCGAATTATCGGCGTCCGTAGCTCGGCTTCACTGCTGGTTGGGGGCCGCGCCGCGCGGCGAGCCCTTCATCAACTGCATGAAGCTCATAATCCGATTGTAGTTGGTGCCCAAGTCGCCTTTGCCGACGCGCGACTTCGAGCGCATCTCGACCAGACTACCGCCGCCCGGCGCCGGCCGGATTTGAATCACGAAATCGTCCTTGAAATGGAACAGCATCGAGGTCGCGACCCCTTCGATCGAGCGGGTTTTGGGATCGACATACGTAATGCGCCAGTCCTGCACTTCACCAGCAAGGATATTGGCCTTTTTGAAGACTTCGTCAGGCGGCTCGTCGAGCTTTTCCGGTCCGAGCTTTTGGTAAGCGGGGGCGCTCTCCTGGATGGCGGCGAAAGCCTTCGGATAAGTCATGTCGCGGCCCTGGTTTTCAGCCAGTTCCTGGGCGTGAGTAAACTCCGGCGGATTGCTGGTGTCTGTCGTGATGTCGTTGATCGGCGGATACGGATGGCCCAAAACAATGACCGCGGGCGGCACCACCACGAAAGCCGACAGCAGGAGACCGACGACTGAGCGCGCCAGGCCGGCTCGCCGTTTGGCGGAGAGCGCGGTGAGCAGCGTGGCGATCAGGCCGATGAGCACCCCAACCAGGCCAAAGGCGAGACCCGCCGCGAAAACCGTAAAGCCGACGATGGGCGCCGCAAAGTCATAGTGAGCGACAACCATTCCGGCCAGCGCCAGTGCAACGGCGAGCGATCCATCAAAGAAAGCGAGCCAAGCCAGTATCATCGAGGTCTCCCCTCACGCCGAAGGGAGATTACGTCGGATCGGCGGGCTGCACCATACCCGACGAATCGGCCACCGGCCGGGGGCGATGGCGCGCCGGATGCAGCGAACGGAGAGCTGCGCGCAGCGCCTGCTTGAGCGCGATTGCCGACACCGTCCATCGGTACGCGCCCATGACCTTCAGATGAAACTCGATCATCCAGTCGGAGGGATCGACGCGGATACGGCCGCAGATGAATTCGTCGGGACCGGCCCGTTGCGGGATGTCGGTGAAGACCTGCCGATAGCCGGCTTCGCGAGCGAGCGCGATCACACGCGGATCAAAAAGACTGAACGGAAAGCAGAAGAGCGCCGGCGTGCGCCCGAGTAGCGCGGCAAGCTGGCGGCGCGAGTCGATCAATTCCGCGGTCGCGTCCTGCGGCGAGAGAGCCGTCATGGCGAGATGATTCGCGGTGTGCGAACCCACCGTCGCCCGCTGCGCGACATCGCGCAGTTCTGCGGCCGTCATCAGGCGGTCACCCTCAACGCCATCGATAGCCTCGCCAAGACGATTCGAGACAGCGAAGACGACAAACGGAATATCGCGCCGGTTCAGCTCCGGCACGGCATGATCGTAGAAACTCTTCCAGCCGTCGTCAGCCGTAACCATCACCTGATGATCGCGGCCGGCGCCGGTTCGCGGCACGAACGACGCGTCAACCAGCGTCGTCCATCGCAACAGATGATCCATCTGCCGGGCGAAACGCGCGCGCTCCTCCGCGGCCACCTGATGGTAGCAGATGACCACGGTTTCGTGGTCGGGCATCCGCCACCATCGGCGAAGCGCGCGCCGCGCCAGGATAAAGGGATAAATCAGCAGGCTGCCGAGGAGCTTGGCTAGCCGTGACCCGGTGACTCGCTCCATATATACAGTTACTGTACCAGGACGCTCTGAGCGCCGTTTCCAAACGCGACCGAAAAGATGACGCTCGGCGCCGCCTCGACATCAAAATTTCGCGGTCAGCAGTCAGCAAAGTCCGGACCAGTCGGCGGAGCCTGGGTTTACGTCGAAGAACTTCGGTTCTTTCCCAAGAGGATGGCAATCGGTCCCGCTCCTCGTCCGCGCGAGATGGGAAGTATTTCCACGGTGCCTGCGCAGGAAGGTAAAAACACCGCGCAGTTGTCGTTACAATCGACTCATCGCTCATGGCATGCGTTGGATACGCGAAGTGTCCGCCGAGGCGTCGCGTCTGGAATCCGCCGACCGGGGTCATCGGAAGGAGCGCGTGTCCGGACTCGGCGTCCGCGGCTCCCGGCGTCAGCGGTTCTTGGGTAAAGAGCCAGCGGGCGGGAACCGGGCTACAAATCGCCTCATCAAAGCCTGCTATACTGTCGTTTTTTGCTAGGGGTGACAGCTTCTTAGATGCCGAATAGACGACTGGAACTTCTGCGCAAGCTCATCGCCGAGCGTATCGTTTTGCTGGACGGCGCGACCGGAACGTCGATCCAGGAGATGCATCTCGGCGCCGACGATTTCGGCGGAGCGGCGTTGGAGGGCTGTAACGAGAACCTGGTGCGGACGCGCCCGGACCGGATTCGCGACCTTCATCGCAGCTTTCTTGCCGCCGGCGCGGACATTATCGAGACCAACAGCTTTGGCGCGACGGCCATCGCGCTCGCGCACTATGGACTCGAGGGCGATGCGCGCGAGCTGAATCGTCTCGCGGCGGAGCTCGCTTGTGCGGAAGCGGCCGCGGCCTCGACGGCCGACCATCCGCGCTTCGTGGCGGGTGCGATGGGTCCGACGACCGCGAGTATCTCGGTCACCGGCGGCCTCACGTTCGACCAGGTGGCGGCGGCCTACGAGGAACAGGCGCTCGGGCTCATCGAAGGCGGGGTGGACCTGCTGCTGCTCGAGACCGTGATGGACACGCTTAATTGCAAGGCCGGGCTTGCCGGGATCGCGCGGGCGATGGCGGCCACCGGGGCGGAGGTGGGCGTCGCGGTGTCGGGCACGGTCGAGACCATGGGGACGCTGCTCGCCGGACAGGATATCGAGGCGTTTTACACCTCGATTGCCCATCACGATTTGCTGTGGATCGGACTCAACTGCGCGACCGGACCGGACTTCATGACCGACCATCTGCGGACGCTGGCGGCGATCGCGCGGCTGCCGGTGGCCTGCGTGCCGAACGCAGGCCTACCGGATGAAGAATCACGCTACAACGAGACGCCTGACGTGCTGATGACCAAGCTCGAGCGTTTCGTGGCGGCGGGATGGATCAACCTGATTGGCGGATGCTGCGGCACCACGCCGGCGCATATCCGCGCACTCGCCGCGATGATTCGCGGGCGGCCGCCGCGCGTCATTCCGCAGGTGCGGCGCAGCGTCGTCTCCGGCATCGAGAGCCTGGTGATCGATGAAAGCACGCGCCCGGTCATCGTCGGCGAACGGACCAACGTGCTGGGCAGCCGCAAGTTCAAGCGGCTTATCGCGGAGGGCAAGATCGAGGAGGCGGCCGAGATCGGGCGGCTGCAGGTGCGGCGCGGCGCCCATATTCTCGATGTCTGCCTGCAGGATCCCGATCGCGACGAGACCGCCGACCTCACCGGCTTCCTCGAAATGCTGGTCAAGAAGGTCAAAGTGCCGCTGATGATCGATACGACCGACGCCCGGGCTATCGAGGAGGCGCTCAAGCGGACGCCGGGAAAATCGCTTATCAATTCGATCAACCTCGAAGACGGCGAAGAGCGCTTCGCGCGCGTAATCCCGATCGCGCGGCGCTACGGAGCGGCGCTGGTGGTCGGCTGTATCGACGAGGACAAGGCGCAGGCGCAGGCGATTACCCGCGAACGGAAGCTCGCGATCGCCGAGCGATCGTTCAAACTACTGACGGAGAAATACGGCGTCGCCGCCGAGGACATCTTCTTCGACCTGCTGGTGTTTCCCATCGGCACCGGCGACCGGAATTACATCGGTTCGGCGGTCGAGACGATCGAGGGGATCAGGCTGGTGAAGGCCGCGCTGCCGGCCTGCAAAACCATCCTCGGGATTTCGAATGTCTCCTTCGGCCTGCCCGAAGCGGGCCGCGAAGTGCTGAACTCGGTGATGCTCTACCATTGCGTGCAGGCGGGGCTCGATCTCGCGATCGTCAACGCCGAGAAGCTCGAGCGTTATCCGCTGATTCCCGAAGAGGAGCGGCGGCTCGCCGAGGATCTGATCTGGTGGCGCGGCGACGATCCGATCGGCGCGTTCGCCGCCTGGTTCCGGCAGAAAAAGAGCAAGCCTGACCGCGAGGAACGCAAGCTGCTGCCGCTCGATGAACGCCTCGCCAACTACATTCTCGAGGGTTCAAAGGACGGCCTTGCCGAGGATTTGGACGAAGCGCTTAAAACGCGGTCCCCGCTCGAAATCATCAACGGCCCGTTGATGAAGGGAATGGACGAGGTCGGGCGACTGTTCAACGCCAATCAAATGATTGTCGCCGAGGTGCTGCAATCGGCCGAAGCGATGAAGGCCGCGGTGGCCCATCTCGAGCCGCACATGGAAAAGAGCGCGAGCCTCGGCAAGGGCACGGTGGTGCTGGCGACGGTCAAGGGCGACGTCCACGATATCGGCAAGAACCTTGTCGATATCATCCTGACCAACAACGGCTTTCGCGTGATCAATCTGGGCATCAAGGTGCCGCCGGAAGAGCTGATCAAGGCGTGCCGGACCCATCAGCCGGACGCGCTCGGACTGTCGGGACTGCTGGTCAAGTCGGCGCAGATGATGGTCGTGACGGCGCAGGATCTGAAGGCGGCCGGGATTCGCTGTCCGATCCTGGTCGGCGGCGCGGCGCTGTCGAATCGGTTTACTCGGATGAAGATCGCGCCGGAGTACGACGGGATCGTGGCGTACGCGAACGACGCGATGGAAGGCCTCGACCTGGCTCATCGGATCATCGAGCCGCATCGGCGCGAGGCGCTGGGCGCCGAACTGCATGAGCAGACGCGCAAGCTGTTGAATGCGCCGCCGCGCCATGGGGACGCGCGACCGCGCATCGCGCGGCGCGGTCCGGCCGTCGTCTACGAGGGGCCGATTCCGGAACCGCCCGACCTCAAGCTGCATCTCCTGCGCGACTACGACCTCGAGGAGATCTTCCGCTACATCAACCCGGTGATGCTCTACACGCGCCATCTGGGGTTTCGCAATTTCGAGGCGGCGCTGGCTGCGGGCGACAGCAAGGCGGCGGAATTGCAGGCGGCGGTCGATGCGGTGCAGACCGCGATGCTGGCGCGGCACGATATTACGGCGCGGGCGGCCTTTCGCTTCTTTCCCGTGCACTCCGACGGCGATCGCACGATCATGGTCTATCGCGCCGACGGTCGCCAAGTCCTCGAGACGTTTCGCTTCGGCCGGCAGGCCGAGGAGCCGGGACTCTGCCTGGCGGACTACGTGACGCCGGAATCGTCGCGGCGGATTGATTACATGGGGATGTTCGTGACGACGATCGGCAACGGCGTGCGCGCGCTCGCCGAGGAATGGAAGGAGCGCGGCGAATATCTGCGCTCGCACATTCTGCAGGTGCTGGCGCTCGAAGGGGCCGAGGCCTTCGCCGAGTTGCTGCATCAGAAGATGCGCGCGATGTGGGGGATCGGCGATCCGCCCGGGACGCCGCTCAAGGATTTGTTCCAGGCGCACTATCACGGCAAACGCTTTTCCTTCGGTTATCCGGCGTGTCCGCGGCTGGAAGATCAGGCGCAGCTCTTCCGCCTCCTGGCCGTCGAGGAGAACGACCTCGGCGTCCGCCTGACCGAGGGCTTCATGATGGATCCTGAAAGCTCGGTCAGCGCGATGGTCTTTCATAATCCGCTGGCGAAGTACTTCAGCCTCTCACCGAGCGATATCGAGGCCCTGGAGCGCGAGTTCGAGACCGCCTCGCTCACCCAGACGGGCTGAAGTTTGACGCCCGTTATCTGGCGCGAGGCTCTGCCCAAGGTAACCCTAAGCAGGCGCCGCGCTTACAGTTGTTCCTGGTCCTCGACGGCCTTGAACTCAGCCTCGCCGAGCGGTTCGGCCTTGCGCCGGCCGTACTGCTGATACATCGCGAAGAGGTCGGCCTTATGGGGGCGGACGCGGCCGAGCGGACATTTTTCCCAATCCGCCCGTGATTCGTCGCAGTAGCCCATCCGATTCTCGCCGCACTTGGGCTGCAGGAACAGGGCAATTTCGGGCAGGACGCGCTTAATCTCGGCCCGCATCAGGGCGACCATGCGGCGGATTTCCCACTGCGCGCGCACGCACAGCCGCAGGTCACAGATGTGCAGCATCTCGGCGAAATTGACCATCACGTGGAAATTGGTCGGCGCCGCATTGGGCAGGATGAAACGCGCGTCCTCGGCGGGGATGCCGGCCTTGAGCGCTCGCGCGTAGAGCTCCGAAATCTGGCCGAGCAAACCGGCGAACTCCTGATCGAGCTGGGCGCGCGACCACGATTCGGGCATCACGAACGCCAACTGGTCCTGCTTGAACCTGACGTAGCGCTGGCTCTGCTGCTCGAAACTGATACCGATACGGTGGCGGACGAACTGATGGGAGAGCGAGCGCGAAACGCCGCTTATCGCGAACCAGAACACGACCTGTTCGAGCGGCGAAGCGTGGCCGGTCTTGAGGCGTTCACCGATGAACTCGCGAATCTTCTCGCGGCTGATTTTTTCGGCCTCGATCTTCTGCCAGATTTCAATCGGCGAATCGGCCGAATAACAGGTGCGAAAGGCCGCGTAGAGCTTCTCGAGCGGCGACCGGGCGTAATCGATAAGCCTGACTTCCATCCGCGCCTGGTTGGGGCCGTCGCTCATGAAGTTGATTCTAGTCAAAGTCGGGACGGCACTGAATCACCGGGGGGCTCGATTACGCACAGGAGAGTGGGAAGTTTCACGGCAGCGGCGCCGGTAATCTGCTAGATTTGAACCCTATGGCGGGGCAGCTTGAATTCGGTCTGAGCCGCAAGCGCGAGCGGGTCGCCCTGACCGTGACGCAGTTGGTCCGCGTCGTGCGCGAGACGCTCGAGACCCAGATCGATGAATACTGGGTCAGCGGCGAGGTCTCCAACGCGCGGCGCGCGCCGTCGAACCATCTTTACTTCACGCTCAAGGATGCGCGCAGCGCGATCAATGTCGTGATGTTCAACACGGCGGCGCGCCGCTTGCAGTTCCGTCTCGAAGACGGGATGCGGGTGGTGATGCGCGGGCGGGTGAGCCTCTACGAGACGCGCGGCGCGCTGCAGTTCTATGCCGAGGAGGTGGAGCCGCGCGGGCTCGGCGCCCTGCAGCTCGCGTTCGAGCAACTGCGCGAGCGGCTGAAGCAGGAAGGACTGTTCGACGCCGCCCTGAAGCGGCCACTGCCGCTGCTGCCGCGCACCGTCGGTATCGTGACGGCGCTCGGCAGCGCCGCGCTGCGCGACATGATGCGGCTGCTGTTCGATCGCTTTCCGAACCTGCAGGTGATTATCGCGCCTTCGGCGGTGCAGGGGGCCGGCGCCGCGGCCGGAATCGTGCGCGCGCTCGAGGATCTGAATCACGACGGCCGCGCGGAGGTGATTATCGTTGGGCGCGGCGGCGGCTCGCTCGAAGACCTCTGGCCGTTCAACGAGGAGATCGTGGCGCGGGCGATTCGCCGCTCGCGGATTCCGGTCGTTTCGGCGGTTGGACATGAGATCGACTACACCATCGCCGACTTTGCCGCGGATCTGCGCGCGCCGACACCTTCGGCTGCGGCCCAGCTCACGGTGCCGGACAAGGCCGATCTGCGGCGGCGGATCGATCAGTTGCACGGAGCGATGGCGACGGCGCTGCGGGCGGCGCTCGCCGCTCAACGCCGGCAGGTTGCGCATCTGGGCAGCCGCATGCGTGATCCGCACGCGCCGATTCGCGATTCGCGGCAACGCCTCGACGAAGCGGCGGCGGCGTTGGCGCGCGCCTGCGCGGCGCAGTCGGCGAGCCGGCGCGCGCTGCTGCGGCAGCTCGCGACGCGGCTGACGAGTCCGCTGGCGATAGGCGCGGCGACGGGACTCCGCCGCAACGCCGTGCGGACCCTGCAGGAGCGTCTTTGGCGCGCGCTACGCTCTCGGCGCGACGCCGTGCGCGCGCGGCTTAACAGCGACATGCAGCGGCTCGACGCGGTTTCGCCGCTGCGCGTCCTCGACCGCGGCTACGCCGTCGTGACCCGGCGCCTCGACGCCGCGGTGGTCACTGACGTGCGGCAGGTCGAGGTGGACGACGAGATCGGCGTGCGCCTGGCCAACGGCCGCCTCCTCGCGCGAATTCTGACGAAGAGCCAGGACAGGTAGGACGATGGCGGACAACGACGTGGAACGGTTCGAGGATCAACTCGCCGAGCTCGAGGCTATCGTCGGACGAATCGATTCGGGTGAACTCTCGCTCGAGGAAGCGATCGGCGCCTTCGAGCGCGGCGTGGGCCTCGTGCGGGCGCTCAACCAGAAGCTCGACGAATTCGACCGGCGGGTCGAGGTCCTGACGCGGGGAGCCGGCGGCGAGCTGCGCCGCTCGCCGTCAGGAGCCATGACCGACGCCTTCGACGACGGTGCGGACGACGACCGCGACGAATAGCCCGGCGGCCGCGCGACGGTCGCCACCCGCCGTCTCAAGGCCCGGACCTGGCGCGCGGGCGCGGGAGACGTGATGCGCCAGCGGCTTGACCATGAGCTGGTGCGCCGCAACCTCGCCGCGAGCCGCGAAGCGGCGCAGCGGCTGGTGATGGCCGGGCGGGTCCGCGTCAATTCGCGTCCGGCCAACAAGGCGGATCTGCGGGTCGCCGCCGACGCGCCGATCGAGGTGATCGGCGGCGAGCGCGAATTCGCCAGCCGGGGCGCCTACAAGCTCGAGGCCGCCCTGGATAGCTTTGCGCTTGCGGTTGCCGGACGCCGCGCGCTCGATGTCGGCGCGTCAACCGGCGGCTTTACCGACCTGCTGCTCCAGCGCGGCGTCGCCGGAGTCATCGCCGTTGACGTCGGCTACGGCCAGCTCCTGGAACGGCTGCGCGTCGATCCGCGCGTCACGGTGATGGACCGTCGGAATATCCGCTACATCACTGCCGAAGAGTTGCCGTATGCGCCCGATCTCGCCGTAATCGACGTGAGCTTTATCTCGCTCAAGGAGGTGTTGACACCGGTGCTCGGCCTGTGCGCGAGGCCCGCCGATATCGTCGCGCTCATAAAACCGCAATTCGAAGTGGGCCGCGGCCGTGTCGGCAAGGGCGGCGTGGTGCGGGACGAGGCCGCGCGAGCGGCGGCGCTGCGCGAGGTTCTCGATCATGCCGCGACGCTCGGCCTTGACTGCCGGGGGGTAATCGAGTCGCCGGTCGCGGGTGCGAAGGGTAATCGGGAATTCCTCGCGTGGTTTGCCGCGACCAGCGCGACGGCTGATTCGCGCAACCGAAATCCAGGATAGGCGTAACTACAGAAGCGACCGATTAGGAATCAAAGTGTGGCATTTGCTTCAAAGCTGAATTCGATTAGGCTTTGATCGAGATATATGAGGTTGGCCATCAGCGCGCGTTTCCAGGCTCTGCCGTCGCTCGCCATGCTGCTCTGCCTTGCTCTGTCGCTTGCCCTGATGGCAGAGGTGGGGACGGCGATGGCGGTGACGGAGGAGGATATTCCACCGGAGACTGCGGCCACCAGCCGCGCGCCGGCGCCTCCGAGCGCCGGTGACAGCGCCGTCCGCGAGGGCAACTCGGCCGCGCCCTCGGTTATCCCGGCCGTCCCGGCACCACGGCTGCCGCGATCGACCTTTCCTTACCAGGTGAAGGAAGGCGACAACTGGGGATCGATTGCAGCGCTTTTTGGCGTCTCGGTGGACGATCTGCTGCGGGTTAATCGCGCCGGCGTCGACACCGAGCTCCAGGTCGGGCAGATGCTGCGGATCCCGAACCCAGCGGTCGCGCGCGAGCGCGAGCTGACCGATCAGGTAAATCAACTCTCGCAGCGCACGACCGACGCCGAGGCGCGCGCGCAACAGGCCGAGAGCGCCCTGGCTGAAGCGCGGGCGCGGCTCGCCGATCTGGCCGAACGCGAGCGGCAGGTCGATCACGATCTGGCAACCGTCTATTGGTGGCGGATGGCCACGTATCTGATGGCCGTCGTGAGCCTCTTGATGTTCGCCGCGACGGCGGTGGCGCTGGTCGATTGGTGGCTGATGCGCAATCGTTTCCGCTCGGTAGCCGAGATGAACGAATCGCTCCGACGGCTCGATTATCGCTATCGCAATGCGCTCGCGCGCGCCGAGCTGCGCCTGCAGGAATTGTACGGGCGGCGCCGTCGCGGGCTGCGCGACGGGCAGGAGCGCGCGCGGCTGGCCGAGGAAACCGAGATTGACGCCCTTAATCAGGAACTCAAGGCGATTCTCGAATATCATCTGCGGCGGCTGGGTCCGGCGCGCAAGCGCGCCGCGCGACGGGCGCGCGAGACTTTGCTCGGCGAGATTGCTTCCGCGACCGTCGAGCCGCGCGCCGTCCGCCGCTGAACTTCACGGTGGTGCGCCGGACGTTCATGGCAGGAAAATCGCTTAAGCCGTCATCATGGCCCACAAATCACACGAACGGAGGAGGAGTCACATGCTGAAGCAAGCCGCGGCTGCCGGCGCCGCAATTCTCTTCGCCACCGCTTTTGGTACCCGCGCCTTCGCGGATGCGAAGACCGTGACCGGAACGCTCGAAGACAGTTTTTGCTATGTGACGATGGGAGCGCACGGCGAAGGCCATCGCAAGTGCGCCACTGAATGCGTCAAAAAGGGCATCCCGGTCGCGCTGGTGGAAAAAGGCTCGGATACGATGTACATCCTGTTGCCGCCGAAAAACGACGAGCCGCTGCCCGACGACGTCATCAACAAAATGGAGCATGAGGTGACGATCAGCGGCGACGCGTACAGCAAGGGCGGAGTGAATTATCTGACCGTCAAATCCGTGAAGTGAGGAAGAATCTTCGCAGCGATGGCGGAGATCGCGCGTCGGCTCGGCGAGTTCCCCGGCGCGGCGGTGATGCAGAACTACCATCCGCTGGTGGTCCATTTCCCGATCGCGCTGCTGACCACCGCCACCCTCGTTTACCTCGTCGCCTGGATTGGCCGCCGCCACGACTGGTCGCGACTCGGGTTCTGGCTGCTGTGGTTCGGCGTGATCGGTGCCGGCGTGGCGATTCTTACGGGACTCCGCGCCGGCGCGGGCGTGATGGTGGCTCCGTCGGTGCGCACCCATATCCTGCAGCAGCACGAGCGTCTCATGCTGGGTACGGGCAGCAGCAGCCTGCTGCTGGCTCTCTGGACGCTGCTCGATCCGCCGTTTCCGCGGCGCGGCCGTATCGTCTTCATTGCAGGGCTGATCGGCATGAGCATCCTGCTGGCCCACGGCGCGGATTATGGCGCCTGGATGGTTTACGGCTACAACGCCGGGGGCAGCTTGCCGCAGCCGATTGAGTTCAGCAATTGAGTCTTAGCGCTCCGCGTACGGCAATCGCTTGATTCGGAAGAATGATCTCTGCCGGTGGTTGAGGCCGGCGCTATTTCTGACGGTGGTCCTCGCCGGATGCGGTACGCATCAGAGCGCGCCTCCTGAACCGGCGGCCGCGGAGGAACCGGCGAGTCCGGAAGCCCGGATCAGCATCACTTATTCGCATCCGGGCGACCATCTGCAGTCGATGGTGGTGACCAAGTACGGCGGCGCGCAAACCCTCAGGACCGGCGAGACCTCACAAGGGTCGGCCAGCGTGGTGCGTTTTGACGGAGGCGTCGTGGTGTGGGAGTTTGCCGCGCCGGAAAAAGGTCTGGTTCAGGATCTGCCGTTGCTGGGGCACAAGCATGAACCACCACTGGCCCCGCAGCAGGTCAAATACGGCACCTTGCCCGCAGGATTTGTCCAGAGCACGCCGGACAGCGGCCCGCCCGAACCGTTGCAGGCCAATCAGTATTACGTGTTCACGGTCATCCGCAGCTCCGGCTCCATGAGTTACGAAGCGGTCAAGGTCAACGGCGATGGATCGCTCGAAGCGTTCGCCGCGGAACCGCGAGCGGGCAACAGCTTCCGCCTGTGTTGCAATGTTCCGGCGGATTTTCCTTCGAGCTAGTCTGCTCCCGCATCGCGACGGTGGCGCGCGAAGTTGACGCGCACGTTGGTGCGCAAGGCAAAGGTTCCCGGTGAAGATGAAGGTTGCACGACTCTACGACTTTGGTGACGTTCGGATCGAAGAGCAGGCGCGCCCGGAGATTGGTCCCGAAGACCTGCTGGTGCGCACGCTGGCCTGCGGCATCTGCTCGGGCGACATCATGCCGTGGTACATCCGGCGCAAGGCGCCGCTGGTTTTCGGCCATGAACCGGTGGGAATCGTCGAAGAGGTGGGCAGCGCCGTGCGCGATTTCCGCCCGGGCGACCGGGTTTTCGTGCATCATCATGCGCCCTGCTTCCGCTGCGTCGCCTGCCGCCGAGGGGAATATGTCCAATGCGCCACCTGGCGCGGAACCAATATCGAGCCGGGCGGCATGGCCGAATTCTTTCGCGTCCGACCGCCCAATCAAAGCGACACGCTCAGATTGCCGCCCGGGATGGCCGATGCGGACGGTGTGCTGATCGAGCCGACCGCATGCGTCGTCAAGTCGATGCGTCGCGCGGGTCTGCGCCCTGGCGATACCATCTTGATCATCGGACTCGGCATCATGGGGATGCTGCACGTGCAGCTTGCGCGTCATCGCGGGGCGGGGATGATCCTCGGCGCCGATTTGTTCGAAGCCCGCGCGCGACGCTCGGTTGAGCTGGGCGCATCGCACGGCTTGGTGGTCGCCGAGGGCAATCTTGTCGCCCAGGTGCGCGAACTGACGGACGGGGCGATGGCCGATGTGGTGATCGTCGGGCCGGGCACCTCGGCGGCAATCGCCGCCGGTATCGCGGCCGCGGGCAAGGGTGCGACGGTAGTGCAGTTCACCGCCACGCCGCCCGAGGACGAGCTGATACTGCGGCTGCACGACCTGTACTTCAACGAGACGCGTCTGATTCCCAGCTATTCGTGCGGCCCCGACGACACGCGAGAGGCGCTCGACCTGGTCGCGCGCGGCGTCATCAGCGCGCGCAATCTGGTGACCGATCAGTTTCCGCTGACGGCGATCAATGCGGCCCTGGCGCAGGCGCAGAATCCGCAGTCGCTCAAGGTGGTGGTGACGTTCAACGCTTAAGCCCGCGCCGGCATGAAGAAGGGCGCCCGCTTCGCACGAGCGCCCTTCGACTCACGATTCCTCAGCCGCTTGATTAGGAAGCTGCGGGCGCCGGAGCTGCCTCACTGGGCGAAGCCGCAGGTGCTGCGGCCGGCTTGTAGTGATGGCGGACATGCATGTGGTGCATGTAGTGATGATGCACCTCGGTGTTCTGAACCTTGGCGGCGATCGCTTCGGCACGATCAGCCGCAGCCTTGGCATCGGCCGCCGCCTGATCGGTCTTATTCGCTGCGGCTTCGGCCGCCGCGGCCGACTGCTGAGCATTGGTAGCGGCGGTCTCCGCGCGCGTGGCCGCCTGATCCGCCTGCGTCGCAGCGTTAGTGGCCCTCTGAGCCGCATCCTGACCCGAACATCCTGCCATCAGGGAAAGGGCTAATACCGCCCCTGCCAACCCCAGCAGTTTCGAAGTCATCCCGACTGACCCTTCCATCCTTTTCCTCCTTAATTTCCCGGGGCAACGCGGCTCACAACAACTACACCGCTCATTTACCCAATCCCAACCGTTTTTACAGTGCCAGCGGCGTCAGCATACAGTATGGGTGATCTGCTAGCAATCGGAATATCTGACGCCAAATTGACCGTTTTTCCGCCCGATTGACTATGGCGCGGCATCGCGTACCCGCGATCGGCGCCTTTAGAAATCATCGCCCATGTCATCCATGCCGCCCATTCCGCCCATGCCCATATCGCCCATGCCACCCATACCGCCCATACCTCCCATGCCACCCATTCCGCCGCCGGGCGGCATCGCCGGGGCTGGCGCGGCTTTTTTGGGCTTCTCGGCAATGGCCGCCTCGGTAGTCAGGAGCAGGGAGGCCGCGCTGGCCGCGTTTTCGAGCGCCGCGCGGACCACTTTGGCCGGATCGACAACCCCGGCCTCGACGAGGTTGCAGTACTGCTCGGTGGCGGCGTTGAAGCCGAAGTCGCCTTCGCCTTCGAGCACGCGGTTGAGCACCACGGGCGCCTCGGCGCCGGCATTGGCGGCGATCTGGCGCAGCGGTTCGCCGATAGCCCGGGCGACGATGCCGACGCCGGCATCGCGATCGCCGCCGAGTTTGAGCGCCTTGACCGCCTTGATCGAACGGGCCAGCGCGACGCCGCCGCCCGGCACGATACCTTCGTCCACTGCGGCCTTCAGCGCGTGCACGGCGTCGTCGACGCGGGCCTTCTTTTCCTTCAGTTCGGCCTCGGTCGCGGCGCCGACTTTAAGAACGGCGACGCCGCTGGTCAGCTTGGCCAGCCGCTCTTCGAGCTTTTCGCGATCGTAGTCGGAAGTGGTTTCCTCGATCTGGCGGCGAATCAGTTCGGCGCGCCCCTGGATCTCTTCGCGCTTGCCCTGACCGCCGACGATCGTGGTGTTGTCCTTGTCGATAATCACGCGGGTGGCCCGGCCGAGCTGGTTCAACTGAACGTTTTCGAGCTTGTAGCCGAGCTCTTCGGCGATAACCTGCCCGCCGGTCAGGATCGCCATATCCTGCAGGTTGTCCTTGCGGCGGTCACCGAACCCGGGCGCCTTCACCGCCGCCACGCGCAGGGTGCCGCGCAGCTTGTTGACCACCAGGGTCGCCAGCGCTTCGCCTTCGACCTCCTCGGCGATGATCAGCAGGGGACGGCCATTCTGCACGACCTTTTCGAGCAGCGGCAGCAGGTCGCGCATGTTGGAAATCTTCTTCTCGTGGAACAGGATCAGCGGCTCTTCGAGCTCGACCTGCATCCGCTCCGGATTGGTGACGAAGTAGGGCGAGAGATAACCGCGATCAAACCGCATCCCTTCGACCAGATCGAGCGTGGTCTCGAGGCCGCGGGCTTCCTCGACCGTCATGACCCCCTGACGCCCGACCTTGTCCATCGCATCGGCGAGCAGCTTGCCGATTTTGGCGTCGCCGTTGGCTGCGATCGTGGCCACCTGCTCCATCGCATCGCGTCCGCTGACCGGCCGCGCCATCTTCTTGATCTCGGCGACCGCCACCTTGACGGCTTCATCGATACCGCGTTTGAGCTCCATCGCCGGGACCCCGGCGGCGAGCAGCTTGATCCCTTCGCGGACGATGGCGCGGGCGAGGATCGTGGCCGTGGTGGTGCCGTCGCCGGCGACGTCGGAGGTGCGCTGGGCGACCTCGCGGATCAGTTTGGCGCCGAGATTTTCGAATTTGTCTTCGAGCTCGATCTCCTTGACCACCGTAACGCCGTCTTTGGTGACGAGCGGCGACCCAAAGCTTTTCTGGATCAGGACATGACGACCCTTGGGTCCCAGTGTCACACGCGCTGCTTCAGCGACCAGGGTGGCGCCTTTGATAATTCCGGCTCGAGCCTGTTCGTGCAGTTCGACGACTTTGGCTGGCATTTTGGTCTGTTGCTCTCCGCGTTAAGAATTCAGCAGTAGTGTCGGGTAAACCCCGCCGCGACTTAAAATAAGCCCTGAAATCGATTTTGCAAGCGACCCCCTGGCCTTTCGCTCATCTCTGAGGGGTGTACGATGGACCACATGCGCCCGCAACAATCGCGGCCCGAAGGGCTGTATGGAGACGGCCGCGGGTCGATCCGCGCCGCCAACGGCCATCGTCGAACCCTCGCCGTCGTCTGTGTGTTCACCATGTTGACAGCGGTCCATGTGCCCGCCGGGCAGGCCTGTTCCCACACCTTTCGCGGCCTTTCCAGCGTAATTCTCGCGCAGGACGCGGGCGCCGATGATGAATCGGAGGTTCCGCCGGCCGATCTCGAAAAGTACATCGCGGTCTACAAAGCGATGCAGCGGGACCGCAGTCTGACGGTTGAGGCGGCGGCAGCGCAACAAGGCATGACATTGCAACAATTCCGTGCTCTCGAAGCCCGCGTCGAACGGGACGACGCGGCGATGCAGCATGTTCGCGACGAACTGCAGGCCGCCGCCCGTCGGCCGCTCGCGAGCGGTTCGCCGTCGCGCACGGCACCTCAATAACTCTTCGATGCGCAAGAGGACGGGCGGCGAGGATTGACCCGCCGCCCGTCCTGGCATCTCAACAATCTGTTACTTTACTTCGTGACCGAGGCGCGGAAGGCAGCCTCCACCCGATCGGCCGCATCGTTGGCGGCGCGAGCCGAATCCTCAGCCGCGTTGGCGTTCTGTTGCGCGTGCTGCGCGGCGGCAGCGGCTTGACTGGCCGAATTCTCCGCATTGCTGGCCGCCGTACTCGCCCGCTGGGCGTCGGCTTCAGCCTTTTGCGTGGCTTGCGTAACGTCCCCGGAACACCCGGCGAGTAATCCCACGATTGAAAGAATCCCAATAAATCCGGCAACTTTCTTCATCCGAGCTGCTCCTCCGCTCTTGTCCAGCCAAGAAATTCGATGTTGCTATTGCGAGCGCGGCCGGAAAAATCCCCCAGCCCCTCAAACTCGCCCATAGTTGCAAATCGATCTGCCTGAGGCAAGCAGGCAATTACGATCAATTGAAGACGCCTGAGCTCCCTAAAGGAATTCGGCGAAAACCGAGTCAGCAACTTCGAGTCCGCGTTCGCTCAGCCGAATCCATCCGCCCTCGCGCAGCAGTACGCCGCCGGCCGTCAGCCGGGCGGCGACACTGCCGAAGACTTCGTCGAAATCGCAGCCAAACCGGCTGCGGAAACGCGCGCTGTCGAGACCGCTCCGCAGCCGCAGGTTGAGAAAGACGAACTCGCCCATCGCCGTTCGGCCGTCGATCACTTCGCTTCCGGCTTCGGCCTCGCCACGGCCCTCGACGAGCGTCAGGTATCGCGCGGGCAGTTTCTCGTTCCACCAGCGCCGCCCGCCGGCGCCTTCACCGGCGAAGCTATGGGCGCCCGCGCCGATACCCAGATAGCTTTCCCCGCGCCAGTAGCTCAGGTTATGGCGCGCCTCGTGACCGCGCGGCGCGAAGTTCGAGATTTCGTACATCGGATAGCCCTGTTGCGGAAGCTCGTCGCGCACCAGCGCGTACATCGCGGCCTGCAAATCCTCGTCAAGCGGACGGATACGACCGCGCTGCAAATCGGCGAAGAACGCGGTCCCCGGTTCGAAGGTCAGGTTGTAGGCCGAAACGTGATCCGGTTCGAGCGCGACCGCTTCCATGAGGTCGCGTCTCACGTCCGCGAGCGTCTGTCCCGGGACGGCGAAGATCAGGTCGAGATTGAGGCGCGCGAACCCGACCTGCCGCGCCGCCCGCGCCGCGCTGCGGGTCTCCTCCGCCGTATGAATGCGCCCGAGGTATTTGAGGATTGCAGGATTGAACGACTGCGCGCCGAAACTTATCCGATTGACGCCGGCCGCGCGAAATCCCGCCAGGGCGCGCTCAGCCACCGTCCCGGGGTTGGCCTCGAGCGTTATCTCCGTGTCGTCGGCGATACCGCAGGTGGCCGCCACGCTCTCGAGAATGCGGGCGATCGAGGCGGGTTGGAAGAGTGACGGCGTCCCGCCGCCAAAAAAAATCGTCTTGACCGGGCAACCGGCGAACGGCGTCTGCGTCCCGCGATGCCGGATTTCGGCGATGATCGCCGCAGTGTAGCGGTCTTCCGGCCAACTGGTCGCCGCGTGCGAATTGAAATCGCAGTAGGGACACTTCGCCACACAGTACGGGATGTGGATATACAGTGAAAACGCCATCAGGAACTACCCCGATCTTACGCGGACGGAGCGCGCGGCTCTATCGGTAACGAGCGTCGGCTCCGCCTACACCGCGCGGCGGCCGGTCGATATACTAACCGCGACTTCCGTCGCGAGGGTTTAACCAATCAGCACCTGGCCTCAGCACGACCTGGCTGGCGAGCCCGCGACCGCACCCCGGACGCCGACACCGTCCGGGCGCGCGGCGAAACTGGTCGGCAGCTCGAATCTCGCCTTTTTGGTGGCGGCCGGTATCCTGCTGAGCCGCATCGCCGGACTTCTGCGCGAAAGCATCTTCGCCCATTACCTCGGCAACTCGGCGGCCGCCGACGCCTTCAAGGCCGGCTTCCGCATCCCGAACATCCTGCAGAACCTGTTCGGCGAGGGCGTCCTCTCCGCCTCGTTCATCCCGGTCTACAGCCGGCTGATGAGCGAGGGCGACGACGAAGCGGCGGACCTGCTGGCCTGGGCGGTGGGCGCGACGCTGGCCCTGGTTATCTCGATCCTCGTGGTTGGCGGCGTGGTCTTCACGCCCTACCTGATCGACGCGATCGCCCCCGGTTTCCATGGCGCCAAACGCGCGCTGACGATTCAGATCGTGCAGGTGCTGTTCCCCGGCGCGGGACTGCTCGTGATGTCGGCGTGGTGCCTCGGCGTCCTCAACAGCCATCATCGCTTCTTTGCCTCCTACACCGCACCGGTCGCCTGGAACGCGGCAATTATCGCGTGCTTGATCTTCTACGGTCCGCACAGCACCCAGGACCATCTCGCGATCAAGGCCGCCTGGGGCTCGGTCATCGGCGCGGGACTGCAGATCGTGGTGCAACTGCCGCAGATGCTGCCGCTGATGGGGCGTTTGCGTCTCCGCTTCCGCACGGTGCGCCGGGAACTGCGCAGCGTCTTCAACAATCTGATGCCGGTGATTGCCAGTCGCGGCGTGGCGCAGGTCAGCGGCTATATCGATAATATTTTGGCGAGTCTGCTGCCGACCGGCGCGGTCGCCGCTCTCAATTATGCGCAAATTCTCTACCTGCTGCCGGTGAGTCTGTTCGGGATGTCGGTCGCGGCGGCGGAATTGCCGACGATGTCGCGCACCACCGCGGCGACCACGAGCCAGGCCACAGAGGCGCTGCGCGTGCGCCTCAACAACGGCCTCCGCCAGATCGCTTTCATGGTGATTCCGTCGGCCGCCGCGTTTCTCTTGATCGGCGACGTGATCACCGCGCTGCTGTTTCAATCCGGCGCGTTCCATCATGCGGACGCCCTCTATGTCTGGTCGATTCTGGCCGGTTCCGCCGTTGGACTGCTGGCGGCAACGATGAGCCGTCTCTACAACTCGACCTACTATGCCCTCTGGGATACGCGCACGCCGCTGCGTTATGCGCTCGTCCGCGTCGCCCTGACCCTCGTGCTCGGCTACCTCTGCGCGATCGTCCTGCCGCCGCGCCTTGGGGTGCCGTCGCGATGGGGCGTGGCCGGGCTGAGCGCTTCGGCAGGCGTCGCCGCATGGGTTGAGTTCGCGCTGCTGCGCTGGAGTCTTAACCGGCGGCTGGGATGGACCGGGCTCGACCGGGGCTATCTGCTGCGACTGTGGGCGATGGCCCTGAGCGCAGGAACGATCGCCTTCGCGCTGAAGCTCGAGCTCCATCGCGGGCCGCGCCTGACCGGGCTCGCCGTGCTGCCGGTTTACGGGCTCATCTACTTCGGTCTCGCCTGGTGGTCCGGGGTTCCGGAATTGACGCGTCTGACGCGGACGGTTGCGGCGCGGGTGCAGACGGCTCGCGCGCGTCAATAAGCGGCATCGATCGCACCCATGATGCGTCGGGAGAGCCGCTTCGCCTACACCTGCAATCGATGCGGTCTGTGCTGCCGCGACCAGGTGATTACGCTCTCCCCCTACGACGTGCTGCGGATCGCGCGGGCGACCGGCCTTTCGACCGGCGCGGCGGTCAGACGCTACACGCGGCGGCGCGGCTCGCTGCTCCGGTTCAACGCGGACGGCCGCTGCGCCGCGCTCGACGGCGCCGCGTGCACGATCCATCCGGGACGCCCGCTGGCCTGCCGGCTCTATCCCCTCGGTCTCGAGCGCGCGCCCGACGGCAGCGAAGTCTACGTGCGGCTCGAACCGGTCGCCGGATCACGCGGTGCGTATGGCGATCACGGCACCGTCGCCGATTTTCTTGCCGACCAGGGCATCGGCGATGATCTCAAGGCGAATGACCAGTATCGCGCCCTGCTGGCGCAGCTTCGCGAACGGATCAACGAACTGGTCGATTTCGACCGGGTCGAACCACGCGAGTTCTGGCGCGTCGCCGCGCGGGAGGCGCTCGCGGAGGCCGACTATGATCCGAATCGGCTCATCGAGGCGCTGTTCGATGCCGACAGTTGCGGCGGCGCGGCGGATGGCGCGGACGCGGTCGGTGCGCACTGCCGCAGCCTCGAGCGCATGATCGCGAGCGAGCGTGACCCGGCGCTTCTCGCCGCCGCCGGAATTATGCTGGCGGTCAGTCTCGGTCTTTCACCGCGCGTGCTTGCCGCCTGAGGCGATGGTCAACGCGACTTGGGCAGGCCGAGCACGCGCTCGGCGATAATGTTGCGCTGAATTTCGGAAGTGCCGGCCTCGATCGTGTTGGCGCGCGATCGCAGGAAGTGATACTGCCACCGCCCGCCCTGGATCGCATGCTCGGATCCGCGCATCAACTGGCTCGCCGGACCTTCGAGCGCGATCACGAACTCCATCATGCGCTGATTGAGCTCGGACCAGGCGAGCTTCGAGATCGATCCGACCGGGCCCGGGTCGCCGCCCCTCAGGATCTTCGAGAAGGTGCGATACGCCGTGAAGCGCATCATCTCGAGGTCCACGTAGAACTGCGCGAGCTGCTGGCGCAGCACCGGATCCTCCGTCGCCGGCCGGCCGTTGCGCTGCGTCTGGCGCGCCAGATCCACAATCTCGTCAAAGATGATCCGAAAACGCATCACGGAGGCGAGCGCGTTGGTGCCGCGCTCGTTCATCAGCGTGGTGGTGGCCACGCGCCAGCCCTCGTTGAGCGGCCCCAGGAGGTTGGTGCGCGGCACGCGGACGTCATCGAAGAACATCTCGTTGAATTCCGCTTCACCGGTCATCTGACGCAGCGGCTTGACCGTCACGCCGGGCGTCTTCATATCCACCAGCAGGCAGGAAATGCCGCGATGCTTCGGCGCGTCGGGGTCAGTGCGGGCAAGCAGCAGGCACCATTGCGCGACGTGGGCGAGGGTCGTCCATACTTTGTGACCGTTGACCACGAATTCGTCGCCGCGAAGCTCGGCGCGGGTCTTGAGCGAGGCCACGTCCGAGCCGGCGTTGGGTTCGGAATAACCCTGACACCAGATCTCCTCGCCGCTCAAAATCTTCGCCAGATAGCGCTCTTTCTGCTCGGGCGTGCCGTGCGTGATGATCGTCGGACCGACCATCGAGAGGCCAATCACATTGAGCGCGCCGGGCGCGCGGACACGCGCCGACTCCTCGTTGAAGATCGCCATCTCGACCTGGCTCGCCCCCTGACCGCCGTATTCCTTCGGCCAGGCCATCCCGAGGAAGCCGTTGTCGTAGAGCCGCCGCTGCCAGTCGCGCAGGAACTCGATACCGGCAACCCCGGGCGGGCGTTTCCCTTCGGTCCATCCGGGCGGCAGGTTGGTGGCGAAGAACCGGCGGACGCGCTCGCGGAAACGTTCTTCCTCAGGGCTGTAGCTCAGGTCCATCCTTGGATGCTCCGTTATAGCTTCTCGTCTAAAGCCGTGCCGTCGCCTCTACGCGAGGGTATCCATCAGGCGGATGAGTTCGGCGCGCCCCCATTCGACCTCGAACCGATGGCGCCGGGCCATCTTCTCGAGCCGCTCACGGATCGCGCCGGAAGGCGCCAAGGCGAGCGCTTCCTCGAGCTTGCGCGCCATCCATTCCTCGCCATGAATCAGCAGTTGGAGCCGATCGCGGAGCGTCGCTGCGGCAGCGACCTTTCCCGCAAATGGCCCGGTCATGGTCGAGGGCCTCCCACCACCCTCGCGGATGAGCGCTTCGAGGGCGGCCGCATCCGCAGCTTCGTCCTCGCGCGAGGTCATGAGCAGCCGCTGCAAATCGGGATGATCAACCTGGCCGCTCAGCGCATCGAGAGCGGCGACCCCGGCGCGCTCGGATTCGAGCAGCAGATTGAGGCTTTGCTCGAGACGGCTCTCCACGGCGCGAGTCTAGCGCGCGGCGGTCGAAGATCAACCGGCCCGCGCCTCCGCCCGAGACGACCCGGGCCGCCTGCCGATCCCGCCTGACGGCGGGAGGCGCCGCGCGGGCGGGGCGTCACGACGCTCGACGCTCAACCGATTCCCGCGAGTTTGCGCGCATAGGCCGCGACCGACTTGAAATCATACTCACGGTAGGCCTGGAGCTTTTCGGCCTCGAAGCCGCCCTCGGCGTGCACCGCCAGCACCTCCTGGTAGCCGCCGTACTCGGACGCGGTCAGGTCGGCGACGAGGTTCAGCAGGCGCATCCGTGTCTCCGCGTCGAAGCCTTTGGCGCCGCCAAGGTACTTGGTGACGTAGGCGCGCGTCGCCTCGCTGGTGAAATCCTCGGCAGCGGGGGCGGTGACCAGCAGACCGCCGGCGAGATCCTGCACGATCTGCACCGCCTGATGGTAATTGTGCGCGAAGTGATACTTGGCGACATTGGTGATGAGCGTGTTCGGCACCGCGATACCGTCCTCGATCGTGCAGGTCGCGGCCGCATGCTCGATAAGTCCGCGCACGGTCGTGTGGTAGGCCGCCAGATGGGTCAGCTTGTCACGCACATGGTTGGCGCGGGCGATCCCGTTGGCCTCGGCCACCGCGGCGCCGGCGCCGGCCAGGAGCTCGAGCAGCGGCAGCTTGTAGGACACCGCCGTGAACCGATGGAAGCGCACGAAGGTCAGCGCCAGCAATCCGGCAAAATCGATCTCGCCGTTCAGGAAGATGCGATCATGGGGCACGAAGACGTCGTCGAACACCGTCAGCGTTTCCATCATCTTGTGCCGCGCGCTGATCGGATGCTCGAACGGATCCTTTTTCGAGCTGCCGTGCGGGCTCGCGATAAGCTTGAGGCCCGGCGTGTTGATCGGCAGGGCGAAGGCGATGGCGTAGGCCTTGTCCTCGGGCCGCATCGCGCGCGTCGGCAGAACGATGACCTCGTTGGTATTGGTCGAGACCGAGGTATGGACCTTGGCGCCGCGCACGACGACCCCGTCGGGCCGCTCTTCGACCACGCGCACGTAGTAATCCGGATGCTCCTGGGCGGTGGGCCCGAGCGCCCGATCGCCCTTGACGTCGGTCTGCGCGACGGCGACCGCGAGATCGTTGTCGCGACACATCTGATGGTACTTGCGGATGCGATCGCGATACTGCGGCTTGCCCGCGGCGGCCATGCGCTCGCCGATAATATGCAGGGCCAGCAGCGCATCGGAGCCGATTTCCTTGATCAGCACGACCAGGGTTGCCCCCTCGCGGGTCGACGCGGCTATCAGTTGACTGCGCTTCAGCAGATCCTCGCCGTTGCGCGGCAGATGAAAATAGCGGCTGTACTCGGTCTGGCCATCCTTGATCACGGCAAGCTCGCGATACTGCTGATTTTCCGCCAGGCGATAGTCGATGCACGCATGCTCGACCGCGATGCCGATTACCGGATGGGTCGTAACGTCATTGACCTTCTCGCCGCGGAAAAAGACGGCGCGCCCGTCGCGCAACGATTGCTTGTACTGCTCCGCTGTTTTTAGTCCCATTGGGTCCTGGTTCCTCTGCCAGCCGCGCCCTCAAAGGGCGCCGATCGCGGCAAGTCAATATAGAGGCGCGACGCTGCTATATTCAACGCTCAAAGGGCACGAGGATCGCATAGGATGAACGCGTCAACGACGGCATTGTTCGGCTTGAGCAACAGGGTGGCGCTCGTCACCGGCGGCAATCGCGGCATCGGCCGCGCGCTGGCGAAGGCGCTCGGCGGGGCGGGAGCGGCGATCGGCATCTTCGCCCGCGACGAGGAGAAAAACCGCGAGACCGTGGCGGAGTTGCGCGCCCTCGGCATTCGCGCCGAAGCCGTGCGCGTCGATCTCGCCGATCGCGCCGCGCTGCGCCCCGCCCTCGACGCCATCCGGCGCGCCCTCGGCCCCATCGACATCCTGGTGAACAACGCCGCCTTCGCCATCCTGAAAGGCGTGCTGCAACAAAGCCCCGAAGAATGGGACGCGGTGATGGCCGTCAATCTCAATGCCGCCTTCCTCCTCTCGAAGTATGTCGCCGAGGCGATGGTGGCGGAGCGGCGGCCCGGCAAGATAATCAACGTCAGCAGTATCGCCGGCAACGCCGGCACGCCGATCTTCCCCTCCTACGTCACCGCCAAGGGCGGTCTGCAGGCGCTCACGCGATGCCTCGCGATCGAACTCGCGCCGCATAATATCCAGGTCAACGCGCTCTTGCCCGGATGGTTCAGCACCGACATGACCGACTGGATTCGCAACTGGCCGGAATACGGCGAGGTGCTGAAGGAGATGATCCAACGCACACCGCGGGGTCGTTTCGGCGAACCGGATGAACTCGCCGGGGCGGCGGTGTTCCTCGCTTCGCGCGCTTCCGACCACATGACCGGCGCGCAGTTGATTATCGACGGCGGCTTCACGGTCCGTTAGGCGGCAGGTTGGGGAGCGGCTGATGCCTTTTTATCGCGCGGAAGTTGTCGGCTCGTTGCTGCGGCCCCCCTACCTCAGGCAGGCGCGGCTCGATTTTGCTGCCGACCGCCTCAGCACCGCGCAGTTCAAACGGCACGAGGATCGCGCGGTTGACGAAGCGCTCGCTCTGCAGGAAAGCTGCGGGCTCGACGTGATGACCGACGGCGAGCTGCGTCGCTCGGGCTTTGTCGGCCCGCTGACCGACTATGTGGAAGGCTTCGAGGCCCTGGGTCTCGACCGCCGCCGATGGCATCGGCTGAGCGACAGTGCCGAGGTTGATCTGATCGTGCCGGTAACGGTCACGGGCAAGCTCCGGCGGCGCCGCTCGCTCGCGGCGGAGGAGTTCACTTATGCGCGCGCACGCACCGCGCGACCGTTGAAGGTCACGCTACCGAGTCCGCTGATGCTCGCGCTGCGCTATTCGCCCGAATTCTCCGCCGATGCCTACCCCGATCCGTTCCAGTTGTTTGCCGACGCCGTCGATATCCTGCGCGCCGAAGTGCGGGAGTTGGCCAGTCTCGGCTGCGAGTATATCCAGATCGACGCGCCCGAAATTGCCACGCTGGTCGATCCGGCGACGTGCCGCAACGTCTATGCCGCAAACGGTATCGACCCGCAACGGATGCTCGGCGAAGGCCTCGACCTGATCGAAGCCGTCGCCGACGCGCCCGGCGTGACCTTCGCCCTGCATCTGTGTCGCGGCAACAACGCCGGACATTGGATGTCCGCCGGCGGTTACGAGGCGATATCGCAGCAGGTCTTCCGGCGGCTCCGCCGCTATGCCATCTACCTGTTGGAATACGACAGCGAACGCGCCGGCGGTTTTGCGCCACTGCGCGACCTGCCGTCCGACAAGCGCGTGGTCCTGGGACTCGTGTCAACCAAGCACGAACTTCTCGAGGATTTCGCGAGCCTCGCCCGCCGCGTCGATGAAGCGGCGCGCCACTTCCCGTTCGACCAGATGGCGCTCTCGACCCAGTGCGGCTTCGCCTCGGTCGCCGCCGGCAATCCGCTTACGCCCGCGACGCAGGAGGCGAAGCTGCGCCTGGTCAGCACGACCGCCCGTCGCCTGTGGCCCTAGGGTCCGAGGCGGCGCGCGGGCCATCGCCGGCCCATCTTCCGCACGCGCCGCGCGAGAGCGTATCCTGCCGATGAATCGCATGAGCACGCGCGCGACATCCACCCGGAGCGAGGCGCTTCACATGCTGCGTGATCTCCGGCTGCCCGAGCCGGCGCCGCTGCGTATCGTCGTGGCCGGCGAGGTGATCCTCGACCGTTACGTCTCGGGCGAGGTGGCGCGCGTCTCGCCGGAAGCGCCGATTCCAGTTCTGCGCGTCCAGCGGCGCGAAGAAAAACCCGGCAATGCCGGCTTCGTGATGGCCAATCTGCGCGCCCTCGGCGCCCGACCGGTGGCGCTGAGCGTGGTCGGCAATGACCGCAACGGCCTCAAACTCCGCGAAATCTTCACCGATTTGGGCATCGACACCCGCGGCCTGATTACGGACCCGAACCGCACCACGATCGTGAAGGAGCGGATGCTGGGCTCGGTGCAATCGGCGAATCGCGCGACCCAGCAGTTGCTGCGCGTCGATGAAGAAGATGCGCATCCGCTGACTGGCGCCTCGGCGCGCATCCTGCGGAGCCGGATCGATCGCGTCCTGCGCACCGCCGACGCCGTGCTGGTCTGCGATATCAACAAGGGGCTCCTGACCCCCGATCTCCTGCGCTATCTGATCGACGCGGCCAGGGCCCGTTCGGTGCCCGTGATCGTCGATCCGCGGCTCAGCGACGACTACACGATCTATCGCGGGGCGACGGCGATCACGCCTAATCGCTATGAGACCGAGCTCGCCACCGGGATGCGGCTGGTTGACCGCGAAGCCTGGGGCCGCGCGAGCGCGAAGCTGCTCGACGATCTCGATCTCAAGGCCTGCCTCATCACGCTGGACCGCGACGGGATGTACCTCGCCGAACGCGACGGCGCGCGGACATATATCCCGACCGCGCCGCGCGACGTTTACGACGTGACCGGCGCCGGCGACGTCGTGCTGACGTTCTTCGGTTTTCTGACCGCGGCCGGGATGGGCTTTCCGGCGGCCGCCGCGATCGCCAATCTGGCGGCCGGTATCGAAGTCGGCCACATGGGAACGGAAATCATCTCGCGCGACGATCTGGCGCGCGCGATGCAGCCGGTGCATCGCAGCTACGAGGCCAAAATCCTCTCGATCAAGGAGCTCCAGGCGACGCTCGCGCGCGAGCGCCGCGCCGGCCGCTCGATCGTCTTTACCAACGGCTGCTTCGACCTGCTGCATGCCGGTCATCTGCAGATTCTGAGCTTCGCGCGCGCGCAGGGCGACGTGCTGGTTGTCGGGCTCAACAGCGATCGCAGCGTGCGCGAGATCAAGGGTCCGGAGCGCCCGGTGTACAATGCGTCCGACCGCGCCCATCTGCTCGCCGCGCTCGAGATGGTCAACTATGTCGTCGTCTTCGACGAGCCGCGCGCCGAGCGGATTATCCGCCAGGTCCGCCCGGATGTCCTGATCAAGGGCGAGGACTGGCGCGGCAAAACCGTGGACGGCCAGGAGTTCGTCGAACGTCACGGCGGGCGCGTCGTGCTCGCCCCGCTGCTGCCCGGTCATAGCACGAGCTCGACGATCGCGCGCCTCGCCGGTCGCCCGAGCTGACCCTCGCGAAGCGGTCAGCCGTTCAGACGCCGTTCGAGTTCGTCGAGCAGGGCCAGTTGACTCCCCAGGATCTTGCGCCGTGCGGTGGCGATCGGGAACCATTGCGCGCGATCCACTTCGGGAAACTCCCGCGTCACTCCGGAGCGCGGCGGCCATTCGAGGCGGAAGGTATTGCTGCGGCAGGCCGCCGCGTCGAAGTCGGCGGCGACCATCCACGCGTACACCCACTTCCCGCCCTTCTGCCGGATCGGCGCGAGCGGCGCGAAGTCACCCGCGAGCGCGATCGCGGTTTCCTCCGCGAACTCGCGCCGCGCGGCGCTCAGCGGGTCTTCATTGTCGCCGAATTCGCCCTTCGGAATCGACCATGCCCCGTCATCCCTTTTGGCCCAGAAGGGACCGCCCGGATGGACCAGGAAGACCTCCAGCCGCCCCTCGCACTGCCGATAGACCAGCAGTCCGGCGCTTTGCTTCGGCGCGCGACTCAGGACCTTGCCCCTCGACCGCATTGAATACCGCGTTGCCTCACTCGGCCCTCCGCTGATATAGCCAATTCTGCTCCAGTACAGGAGATTCGCGATGGACTTCAATTACTCGCCGGAACAGGAAGCGTATCGCCAGCAGGTGCGGGCGTGGCTCGAGGCGAATCAGCCGCCGCCGCTCACCGCCGAGGAGCGCGAGCGGATCAGCGAAGACCTGCTATGGGAGCGCAACAAACGCTGGCATCGGAAGCTTTACGAGGGCGGATGGGTCGGGCTGAGCTGGCCGAAGGAGTACGGCGGGCGCGGCGCCACCTTTGTCGAACAATTGATTTTTCAGCAGGAGCTCGCGCGGCTGAACCTCCCGATCGGCATCAACGTCCTCGGCATCATCATGAACGGTCCCGCGATCATGCAATGGGGCACCGAGGAGCAGAAGCAGCGCTATCTGCAACCGATTCTGCGCGCCGACGAGATCTGGTGCGAGGGCATGTCGGAACCGGGTGCGGGCTCCGACCTCGCGGCGATCCAGACCCGCGCCGAACTGCACGGCGACGAGTTCATCGTCAACGGCCAGAAGGTCTGGACCACCGTCGCCCATCGCGCCGATTTTTGCCAGCTCTTCGTCAGAACCGATACCGAGGCGCCGAAGCACAAGGGGCTCAGCGCGCTAATCGTCGACATGCACAGCCCTGGCGTCACCGTCAAGCCGCTGCGGCAAATCACCGGCGACGCCGAATTCAACGAAATCTACTTCGACGACGTGCGCGTGCCGAAGAAGAATCTGCTCGGTCCGCTCAATGGCGGCTGGCAGGTGCTGGTCGCGACGCTGATGCACGAGCGGTTCGGGATCAGCGAAACCGTGGCCGGCTCGGACGTTATCCTGACGCAGTTGGTCGAACTGGCGAAGAGCACGGTCATCGACCACGCAAGCGCTGCGCAGGATCCGGCCGTCCGTCAGCAAATCGCCCAGTTCGCGATCGAGGCGACCGCCAAAAAGTACAACGGCCTGCGTTCGCTGACGCGACGGCTCAAAGGGCTTCCGCCCGGCGCCGAATCCTCGATCGGCAAGCTGGTCTCGACCGAGTTGTCACAAAAAATGACCCGTTTCGCCGCCCGGCTGCTGGGCCCGTTCGCCACCCTCGAGCGTCACTCGCATTTCGCGCCCGAGGGCGACTGGATGCGGCGGATGCTCTGGGCCGAAGCGCTGACCATCGCCGGCGGCACCTCGGCCGTGCAGAAAAACATGATCGGCGAACGGATCCTGCAATTGCCGAAGGGCTGAGGCCTTATCCGGCGTTCCAACCAGCCCGTGCATCAGGCGGAACTTTCCTTCGCCTCGTGCTTCGACTAGTAAGCAGAAGCTAAATTTCAGGCGCCGGCTCGAGGAGCCGCGCCATCACGATGGGGGGATGCGCGATGGAATGGCGGCGGAAACTTGCGCTGACCGGTGGACCTGTAACTGTATTTTGTCTCGTTCTCATCTGCCATGCGGCGGACGCCCTGGCTGAAAGCTCGGGGCTGCGTCCCGATCCCAGCGCGATCAATTCGGGCGATACCGCCTGGGTCCTTGCCTCGTCGGCGCTGGTGCTCTTCATGACGGCGCCCGGGCTCGCGCTCTTTTATGCCGGGATGGTGCGGCGCAAGAATGCGCTCGCCACCTTGATGCAGAGCTTCATCCTGACGGCACTGATTTCCGTGCAATGGGCGCTGTGGGGCTACAGTCTCGCCTTTTCGCCCTTCAGCCCGCTCATCGGCGGACTCCAGTGGATCGGGCTCTCGGGGGTGAGCGCCACGTTGCCCTATGCGGCCTACGCGCCGACGATTCCCCATCAGGCGTATATGGTCTTTCAATGCATGTTCGCCGTGATCACGCCGGCCCTGATTACCGGGGCCTTCGCCGAACGCATCTCGTTCAGCGGCTTCATGGTCTTCAGCCTGCTGTGGGCAACCTTCATCTATGATCCGATCGCGCATTGGGTGTGGGGCGTCGATGGCTGGATCCATAATCTCGGCGTGCTCGACTTCGCCGGCGGTACGGTCGTGCACATTTCGTCCGGGGCCTCGGCGCTCGCGGCCGTGCTGATGATCGGCAAGCGACGCGGCTATCCGCGCGAACCGATGCTGCCGCACAATCTGACACTTACGGTAATCGGCGCCGGGATGCTGTGGTTCGGCTGGTTCGGCTTCAACGCCGGCAGCGCGCTCGCGGCCAATGGTCTCGCGGTCTCGGCTTTCGTCGCGACCAATCTCGGTGCGGCGGCGGCAACCTTGTCGTGGGTCTCCGCCGAGTGGCTTATTGGCGGCCGACCGACGGTGCTCGGCGCGGCGAGCGGCGCGGTCGCCGGTCTGGTCGCGATTACCCCGGCGTCAGGATTCGTCGGACCGCTGGCCGCAATTCTGATCGGACTCGCCGCCGGCATCATCTGTTACCTGGCGGTGCGGATGAAGCCGCGCTTCGGCTATGACGACGCGCTCGACGTGGTCGGCGTGCATGGCGTCGGTGGCACCTGGGGCGCGCTGGCGACCGGGCTCTTCGCCAGCCTGGCGGTCAACGCCGCCGGCGCGAACGGCCTTTTCTTCGGCAACCCCAAACAGTTGCTGACGCAAACCGTCGCCGTTCTGGTCAGTATCAGCTATGCCTTCATCGGCAGCCTGGTATTGCTCAAGATAACCGACCTGATAGTGGGCCTGCGCGTCGATGAAGAGGCGGAGATCGTCGGACTCGATCTCAGCCAGCACGAGGAGGTGGCCTACGCACTCGAGAGCTGAGGCCGCGCCCGCCTAGCGCTGCATCGCCTGAAACAGGAGCGGCGCCGCCTCCGACATGATTTCGCCGACGATCTCGCCCAACGGCTTGGTCGGAACGGCGAGCTTGTCGGTCAGCGCCGACAGGATCCGATGGTAGTGATCCTTGGACTCGTCGCTGATCGATGGCAGCCGCGCCTCCATCACTTCGATGTAGCGGCGATGGAGTTCGCAGATTGCGACATCTTTGGGGTTCGATAATTTTTCCACGCGCGCCATAAAGTCCTGGTCCGGATGCCCGATGAGCGGGATAGATTTGTGGTCGGCGCCGGCGCGTCATCCGCGCCGCGCGACGTCCCAAGCTTAGTTTGAGCCGATACCCCGGTCAAAAGAGATGCCGGCGGGTGTTGATGCTGATCAGCACACCCATCGCCGTCATCATCGCGATTAGCGACGAGCCCCCGTAACTGACGAGTGGCAGGGTGATGCCGACCACCGGCAGCATCCCGGTCGCCATCCCGATATTGATCGCTACCTGCCAGAAGACGATGCCGGTCACGCCGAGCGCGAGTAGCGCGCCGAAGCGATCCCGGGCGTGGCGCGCAATCCATGTGCCGCGGACGATAAGCGCCACGTACAGGCTCAGTAACAGCATCGAGCCGGCGAAGCCGAACTCCTCGGTAAAGACCGCAAAGATGAAATCGGTAGTTTGCTCGGGCAGGAAGTTGAGGCGCGCCTGCGTACCCTTGAACAGCCCCTTGCCCCAGGCGCCACCGGAACCGATCGCGATCTCGGATTGAATGATATGATAACCGGACCCCAGCGGATCAGACTCGGGATTCAGAAAACTGACCAGCCGCTCCCGCTGATACGGTTTGAGATAGTGCCAGGCGGCGGGCGCCGCCAGCATCGCCGCCAATAACAGCACGGCGCCGGCGCGCCAATTGATTCCCCCGGCATAGATCAGCGTCGCCGTGATCAAAACGAGGATTAGCGCGGTGCCGAGGTCGGGCTGTTTCAGCACCAGCACCGCCGGCACCGCCAGGAGCACGCCCGGAATCAGGATATGACGCAGATTCCAGCCGCCGCGCGGCGGTTCTTCGCGCAGATAATGCACCATCACGAGGACGACCGCGAGCTTCGCAATCTCCGACGGCTCCAGTTTGAAGACGCCGAGGTTAATCCAGCGCTGCGAACCGCCCGTGCTGTGTCCGGCAACCGCCACAATGCCCAGCAGGATGACCGTCAATGCGTAAAAAACGTATGCCCAGGCGCTTAGCGAGCGGTAGTCGAAGAGGCCTACCGTGATCATCAGCACCACACCGACGGCAATCCAGGTAAGCTGGCGCACCACCAGCGGATCGAGCGCATGGCGCGTGTTGCCCCAGGTCACGCTGAGCACGCTGACCACGCCCACCGCGGCAAGTCCCAGCGCCAGCGAAAAAATCGTCCAGTCGAAATGGTAGACGAGCCGACGATCGAAGCGCGACATGTTCAGTCGGCGAGGGGATCTACGCTGTTGTCCTGGTTCGCGTCAGGATTGCGGGCCGGCGCGCCGCCCTGCGGCGGATTCAATTCGAAGAACTTCTGCAGGACCGCCTTCACCACCGGCGCCGCGGTACTGCCGCCGTGGCCGGCGTGCTCGATAATGCAGGCGATGGCGATTTGCGGATGGTCAAGCGGGGCAAAGGCCATGAACCATCCATGGTCGCGGTAGCGCTCCGGGAGCTGATCCTCCTTGGTGCGCTGGCCCTGCGCCTCCTTTACCACCTGCGCGGTGCCGGTCTTCCCCGCGACCACCACGTTATCCATTCTGGCTGCATGCGCCGTGCCGTCGGCCTGATTGACCACCCCGGCCATCCCGTCGCGCACCACGGCGATCACATCGGGATCGATCTGCACCTGGTTTTCGACAATCGGCGGAAACACCTTGACCGGAGTCCCGTCGATATCATCAACCTCTTTGACGAACTGCGGCTGAAAAAGCGTGCCGCCGTTGGCGACTTCGGCGGCGAAGTCGGCCAGTTGCAGCGGCGTCACCGCGACGTAGCCCTGGCCGATCGAGGCCGAGAGGGTCTCGGCCGGATACCAGCGTTCGCCGAAACGCTGCATCTTCCAGGCACTCGACGGAACCACCCCGGAACGTTCGTTGTCGAGCGCAATCCCGCTCTTCCGGCCGAAGCCGAAAGCATGCGCCCACGCCGCCAGGCGATCGATCCCGAGATGCTGGCCGACGTTGTAAAAGAACACGTCGCAGGATTCGACAATCGCCCGATGGAGCGAGATGGCGCCGTGACCCTGCTTGCGCCAGCAGCGATATTCGCGCCCGCCGAAGTAGATACCGCCGGCGCAGGTGTAAGTGGTTGAGGGCGTCAGCGTGCGATCCTCGAGACCCGCAATCGAATCGACAATTTTGAAGGTTGAGCCCGGCGGGTACACGCCCTGAATTGCCCGGTTCGCCAGCGGATGGGCCGGATCCATCGTCAGCGCGCGCCACATCGCCGGCGTGATGCCACCGGTGAACTGATTGGGGTCAAACGCCGGATGACTGACCATCGCGAGGATATAGCCGGTGTTGGGATCGATCGCGACCAGCGCACCGGCACGATCTCCGATCGCGTCTTCGGCCACCTTCTGCAGGTCGAGATCGATCGTCATGATAACGCTGTTGCCGGGACGCTCCGGGATTTCCCGCAACAGCCTGAGACGCCGCCCCACCGAATCGACCTCGACCTCCTGGCCGCCGGGCGTCCCCCGCAGCATCGCTTCCCAAGCGCGCTCGAGACCAAACTTGCCAATCTCGTCGCCCATCGCGTAGTTCGGAAAGCGATTAAGGTCGCGGACCGTCACCTCGCCGACATAGCCCAACAGATGGGCCGCGAGCGAACCGTAAATATAGTGCCGGCGGGGATTGACCTGCAGACTCACGCCCGGCAGGTCGAGCTGATTGGTCTCCAGCGCCACCACCTGGGGCCACGTCAGATGCTCGTCGACGATCACCGGATCAAACTCCGGGCGGCCTTCGTCCTCGGCGCGTTCGAGCTTTTGTTCGATCTGCGCGTTATCGCCCAGAAGCTTCTGCAGGCGCGCCGTGGTCTCGTCGAGATTCGAGGCATCCTCCGGCACCATCACCGCATCGAAGGAGGGCTGCGTATCGACCAGCGGGCGATGGCGCACGTCGAATACGAGGCCGCGCATCGCCGGCTGCCGCTGCAGACGGATACGATTGCGATCGGCCAGTTCGGCCAACGCGTGGTGACGGATGATCTGCAGATAGTAGAGCCGGGTGGCGGCGCCGCCCAGCACGACCAGGAACAGGATCGTGAGCGCGGTCACGCGCGGTTCGATACGCGGAATCGCCCGGGTTTTTTCGCGACGCCTGAATCTGGCCACGGTGCCTGATCTACCGCAATAAGGCTATTACCAGGTCGTGCGGGGCCGCAATCCCACGAAGCGCGCGCTGCGCTGCAGGACGCGAAACAGCGGTGGCGCGCAGAGCGCGGTGACCGCCGCCTGCAGCGTGGCGAGGGGCAACACCGGCGCCAGCCGCGGCCGATTCCCGACCAGCGCCGAGCTCAGCCCGAAGTTCAACAGGTCGGCCGCCAGCACGCCGCCGAACACGGCGATCATCGCCGCGGTCATGCTGCGGCCGTCGATTCGCTGGGCAAACCAGCGGACGCCGATAAAAATCAACGTGTAGATTAAGGCATTGAGGCCAAGCTGCGTCCCCGAAAGCGCGTCGGCGGCATAGCCAATCACGAACGCCATCACGACCGCCATCACCCCCTCATGATGCCGCGCGAGCTCGACCACCAGGATGACGGTGAGGCTCGGCATCAGCTCGGCAAAAGGCAGCAGCCGCGTCATCGTGGTCTGGATCGCCAGCGCGATCAACCCGGCAATCGCAAAAAGCGCGGCCAAGCGCACGACCCCTTAATTCGACCCTTCGGCAGCCTGCAGCTCCGGTGGTTTCTCGGTCAGAACCAGCAGTTGTTCGAGTCGCCGGAAGTCCACCGCCGGACGCACCTCGACGTTGAGAAAGAGCCCCGGTCCGTCGCGCGAGACCTGCTCGACTTCGCCGACCAGCAGCCCGTGCGGATAGATTCCATCCATGCCCGAGGTGACGATGGTATCGCCCGGTTTGATATCCTCTGAACGGTCCACGTATTTCATGGTGAGTCCGTCATCGATAACCCCGGCGATTATGCCGCGGGCGCGGCTGCGCTGGTCGAGTGCGTCGAGCGCGGAGTTGTGATCGTCGATCAGCAGGACGCGGGAGGCGTCGGGCGTCACCTCGATTAGCTTCCCGACCACCCCTTCCATCGCCACCACCGCCATCCCGCGACGCAGACCGCTGCGCGAGCCCTGGCCGATAATCAAGGTGCGGGCGACGGCGGTGGCGTCGGTCCCGATCACATCGACCGCGGTGGCCTTCATCTCCAGCGCGTCACGCAGCTCGAGCAGATCGGCGAGGCGACGGTTCTCGGCTTCGAGCTCGAGCATTTTGGCGCGCTCGCTCTCGAGCGACGCGAGCTGGCGGCGCAGCTCGAGATTCTCCTCGCGCACCCGCACCAGGTCGGTATAGCCGTGCAGGACGCCGTTGAACGATTCCACCAGGCTCGAAGTAAGCCGTTGGCCGGGGGCGAGCGCCTCCAGCAGGGCGTGAGCCGGCACCCCCGCTCGCGCGTCGGGCTTCACCCCGGCCGAGAGCAGATGCAGGGCCAGCAGCAGGAGCCCGCTGGTTGTCAGTAAAACCCGATTACGCCAAAGGAAGGTGCTTCTCACCGTCGCCGCTCCCCCGCCGGCGTCCTGTGCTTCTCAAGTTCCGCTCGCCCGGGTGCAGCCAATTATTGAGCTTAATCGACTGTCACGTCACGCAGCAATGACAATTCATCGAGGACCTTGCCGGCGCCCATCACGACGGCGGTCAGGGGATCATCGGCCAGCGTGACCGGCAGACCGGTCTCCTCCCGCAGCAGGACATCGAGGTTGCGCAGCAGCGAGCCGCCGCCGGCCAGCACGATTCCTTTCTCGACGATATCCGAAGCCAGTTCGGGAGGCGTGCGTTCGAGCGCAATCCGCACCGATTCGACCACCTGATGAACCGGCTCCATCAGCGCTTCGCGAATCTCCTCGTCGGTGATTTCGATAATCTTGGGCACCCCGGCGACCAGGTCGCGCCCTTTGATCTCCATCGTCTGGATTTCGTTGCCGGGGTAGGCCGAGCCGATCGTGATCTTGATCAACTCGGCGGTGCGCTCGCCGATAAGCAGGTTATATTTGCGCTTGATATGTTGAATGATGGCTTCGTCCATCTTGTCGCCGGCGACCCGGACCGATCGCGAAAACACCACGCCCGCCAGCGAGATCACCGCCACCTCGGTGGTGCCGCCGCCGATATCGACAATCATGTTGCCGGCCGGTTCGGTGATCGGCAGACCCGCGCCGATCGCCGCCGCCATCGGCTCTTCGATCAGGTAAACTTCATTGGCGCCCGCCGATTCCGCCGACTCACGCACCGCCCGCTTTTCCACCGCGGTAATCCCGAACGGCACGCAGATAACGATACGCGGATGGACCAGCAGCTTGCGGTTGTGGGTCTTCTGAATAAAGTGCTTGAGCATGTTTTCGGTGATCTCGAAGTCGGCGATCACACCGTCCTTGAGCGGCCGGATAGCCACGATCGAGCCCGGCGTCCGCCCCAGCATCTTCTTCGCTTCGGCGCCAATCGCCAGCACCCGCCGCGCGCCGCGCGAGTCCTTCTGCACCGCCACCACCGACGGCTCGTTGCAGACGATCCCCTCGCCCTTGACATAAATCAGCGTGTTCGCCGTACCCAGATCGATCGCGAGGTCGTGCGAAAACCAACCGAACAAGGAATTGAATGCCACGAATTATGCCCCCTGCGTCAGCCTGGAGTGGCTAACGCCGCACCGCGCCCATCCCAGCGAGCCGCCAACACATCCTCGCGCTGCCGACTTCCTCAGCCGCGATCAAGCTAACAGAGGCGTCTTCCTTCAGGCAATAAGATCTACGTAATTGCGCCCACAAAACCTGCTCATTTAAGATAGTCACATGCTTGATGTCTTTCGCCGCCACGCCTATTCGCGCGGCACCCGCGCCATCCTGATCTTCCTCGGCGCCGTGCTCGCCCTCTTTATCGGCGGCACCAGCTATTTTGCCAACGCGAGGCCGGTCGCGACCGTCAACTGCCGGACCCTGCTCCATCTCTACACGCTCCCCGGATGCACTCAGATCACCTCGGAGGACGTCGACCGCGAGGCCGGCAATATCCGCCGCGCCGTCCTCAACAATCGCGGCGCCGACGCCGAACAATTGCTGCAAGGCGTTAATCTGCGCGAGATGGCGGTCGAGAGCCTGATCGAGCAGACGGTCATCGCCAATGAAGCCCATCGCCTGGGCCTCAAGGTCAGCGATGATGATCTCGCCCAGGCGATCGAGTCTCAGACCGCCTTCCAGACCGACGGCCACTTCGATGAAGCGCGTTACGAAGCAGTGCTGCGCGACAACATGCTGCAACCGTCAACCTTCGAGAGCGAAACGCGCGCCAAGATTCTGGCCGATACGCTGCGCACGATGGTTACCGGCGCCGTCGCCGTCAGCAACAACGAGCTGCGCACCGATTTCAATCAGCTCGGCGAGAAGCTCTCCCTCGCCTATATCGAGTTCCCCTTCAAGAACTTCATTGGCGCGCGCCCGACCGACCAGGAAATCGCCGCCTATTACCGCGACCACCAGGACGATTTCCGCGTGCCGGACATGGTCAAAGCCGAGTTCATCCGCTATGACCCCGCCGTCCTCGCACCCAAACAGCCGCCCTCCGAGGAGGACATTACCCAGTTCTACGAACAGAACCTGAAGACCATGTTCACCCATCCCGAGCAGCTTCACGTCCGCCATATCCTGATCGCGCTGCCGCCCAATCCGAGTCCCGAACAGGACGCCAAGGCCAAACAACAGGCCGAGAATCTGCTGGCGAAAGTTAAAAGCGGTGCATCGTTCAGCGACCTCGCGAAAACCTACTCCGACGACCCCGGCGCCAAGACCAACGGCGGCGACCTCGGGATGGTAACGCGCGGCGAGCTCGTGCCGGCCTTCGAGGAGGTCGCCTTCAAGCTCAAGCCCGGCCAGGCGGCGATCGCGAAAACGCAGTTCGGCTACCACGTCATCCAGGTGGTTGGCTTCCAGGGCGCCAAGGTTGACAGTATCGAGGAGGCGCGCCCCCGCATAATCTCGGCGCTGCAGTTGAAAGCCGGTCAGGATGCTGCCCGCGCGATGGTCGATGAGGATACCGCCGCCGCCGACATCGGCCGCTCGCTCGACGAGATCGCCAAAAAACGCGGCCTGGTCAAAGTGGCAACGCCCTTCTTCGCCGCAACCGATACGGTCAAAGGTGCCGAAGACAATCCCAATTTCGCCAAGGACGCCTTCGCGATGAAGACCGGCGACGTCCGCAGCCTCACTGACGGTCAGACACCCTATCTGCTCAAGGTGGTCGGGCGCGAACCCGCTCATCTACGATCGCTCGCCGAGGTCAGCGATCAGATTGCCGGCATCATCGAGCGCACCCGGGCCGAGGCTGCAGCCAACAAGGCGGCGACTGCGCTCCTCAAACAGATCAACTCGCCGCAGAGTTTCGACACAGTCGCCCAGTCCCATCATCTCGACGTCAAAACGACCGGCGATTTCGTCCGCGCCGAGGGCGAAATCCCCGGCATCGGCTCGTCGCCACAACTCGCGCAGGCGGCGGGCGCCGTCACCGCGGTTCCCGGCGTTCTGCCGCAGGTGGTCCAGAACGACGGCAACTCCTACATCATCAAGGTTCTGTCGCGGACGCCGCCGAGCGACAGCGAGTGGCAGGCCGCTCAGGCTCAGTTCACCGCCCGCGTCCTGCAGAGTCGCCAGGAGCAGGCCTGGAGCCAGTTCGTCAATCAACTGAAGCAGCGCGCGCTCATCACGGTCAATCCGGACATGATCGGCGCGCCCTCGACGGCCTAAGTCGCGATGGCGCACGGGTGATGGCGGCCGAAGTCCCCCACGCGGGAGCGTTAACCTGCGACCGCAACCCCGCGGCGCCGGCCGCCGACCCTGATATCAGCGAGTTTCTGTTCCCCGGCCGCGGCCTCAGCGCCCTGCTGATCCACGGCCTGACCGGTACTCCCTACGAGATGCGTTACCTGGGCGAACGCCTCGCCGAAGCCGGCATCCGCGCCTATGGGATCCGCGTCGCGGGACATTGCGGCGCGCCCGAAGAGCTCGGCGCGACCGCTGCCACCGACTGGTATGCCAGCGCCGTCGCGGGCTTCGAACGTCTGCAAAGCTACGGCGACCCGATCATCGTGATCGGCCTCTCGATGGGCGCGCTGCTGGCGACGCGTCTCGCCCTCGAACGCCGCGAGGAGGTCGCCGCGCTGGTGATGCTCGCGCCCGCCTTCCTTCTCACGCGCAAGGTCGAAGCCATGATTCGGCTGGTCAGACCTTTCGCGCGCTTTGCCCGCAGCATCTACGTGCACAAGGACGCGCCGTCGGATGTCGCCAGTGAAGACGCGCGCCGGGTCCATCCCGGCATCCGCCTGATGCCCATAAGCGCGGTCCTGAATCTCAACGCCCTGAGCGCAACGCTGCGGTCGCGGCTCCCCGAAATCCGGCAACCGGTGCTGCTCATCCACGGCCGTCTCGACCATACCTGCCCGTTCGACGCCAATGTCACGCTCCTGATGAAGCGGCTGGTCAACGCGCACACGCGCTTGGTCGCGCTCGACCGGAGTTTTCACGTCATCACCGTCGACAGCGAAAAGGCTCGCGTTGCCGACGAGGTCATCCGCTTCGCCGCTGAGCTTCCGACCCTTAACGCTCGCGCCGCGCTCACGACCGGCTGATCGCCGCGCGCTTGCCCGCTCTGCGACCATTGACATCGTGGCCGCGACTGGTTCATCTTGGCGAAAGCTCAACTCTAGCAATAATTAACGAGGGCAATCGTCATGACGTACGATCCGCTCGATCCGGCGACCCAGGCCAATCCGTTTCCCGCCTATGCGGCCCTGCGGCGCGAAGCTCCAGTGGCCTGGCTGCCCGCAATCCAGGCCTGGGCTATCAGTCGTTACGCGGATGTGGATTGGGCGATCCGCAATCCGCAGGTCTTCTCTTCGGCCGAATGGATCACCCAGTCGCTGGGCGACCTCAAGCCAGTGGCGGAAGTGCCGTGGATGATAGAAATGGACCCGCCGGCGCATAGCCGCGTGCGCAAGCTGGTGAGCAAGGCCTTCACGCCCCGGATGGTGGCGCAGCTCGAGCCGCGCGTCCGCACGCTCGCCAGGGAGCTGCTGAGCGAAATCCGCGGCCACGGCGAGGTCGATTTCGTACGCGCCTTCTCCGGCGTCTATCCGGTGATCGTGATTGCCGAGATGCTCGGGGTTGAGCCTGAACGGCGCGCCGACTTTCGGCGATGGTCGGACAATATCGTCGCCGCCACCAATCGGCCGAGCGACGAAGCGCAGCGCGCGGCGATTCGCGCGAGCAACACGGCGATGCTCGACTATCTCGACGCCGCCATCGCCGACCGCCGCCGCCATCCGCGCGAAGATCTGCTGACGGCGCTGGTGCGTGCCGAAGAAGAGGCGCAAACGCTCAGCGCCCGCGAAGTGCTCGCGATGGCGGTCCTTATCCTGGTTGCGGGCAACGAGACCACCATGAACCTGATGGGCAATACCCTCGTCAACCTGCACCCCCGCCCTGAGCTGACCGCCCGCGTGCGCCGCGACCCGCGGCTGATTCCGCAGTTGCTCGAAGAGGTCCTGCGCTACGATTCCCCCGTCCAGATCGTTTTCCGCCGCACCACGCAGCCGGTCGAGATGGCCGGTGCTGCGATGCCGGCCGACGCCGCCGTGCTGGTGCTGCTGGGTTCCGCCAATCGCGATCCGGAGAAATTCCCCGACGCTGACCGCTTCGATCCGACGCGCGATGCCAGCGAGCATCTCGCCTTCGGTTTCGGCACGCACTATTGCCTCGGCGCGCAGCTCGCCCGGCTCGAAGCGCGGATTGCGTTCGAGGAAATCTTCGCGATGGCGCCCTCCTTCACCGTTGATCCGTCCCGCAGCGAACGCGTCGGCTCCATTCTGCTGCGCGGCGTGAGAAACCTGCCGTTCAGTTTCGATTGACGCCGACAGACGCGATCGACCATTAATACGCCATGAAGGTCGGCATCCTGTTCACCGTCAACGAGTTCACCGTCGATCCGGCGCGGCTCGCCGCGAAAATGGAAGCGCTCGGCTTTGAGTCATTGTGGATCCCCGAGCACGCGATAATCCCGGTCAACACCACCACGCCGCTGCCCGAGTCGCCGCCCGGCCAGGGTCAGATTCCCGAGGTCTATTCGCATATCTCCGACCCGTTCGTCGCGATGGCGATGGCGGCCGCTGTCACCACGCGCCTGAAACTCGCCACCGGCGTGATGCTGGTGCCGGAACGCAACCCGCTGGTCGCCGCCAAGGAAATCGCGACGCTCGATCATTTTTCCGCCGGACGCGTGATGCTCGGAATCGGCGCCGGCTGGCTCCGCGAAGAATCCGAAGTGCTCGGCGTCGATTTTCCCCATCGCTGGTCGCAGACCCGCGAATATATCGCCGCGATGCGCGAGTTGTGGACTAAACCGGAACCGTCCTTCCACGGCAAATACGTGAGCTTTCCCCCCGTGCGCATGTATCCGAAACCGGCCCAGGCGGGCGGTCCGCCAATCCTTATCGGCAGCAAGGACAAAAACGCCCTCCGCTGGGTCGCGCGATGGGGCGACGGCTGGTGCCCGATCTTCCTGCCGCCTCCGGTGCTCCACGAAAACCTCCTCCGCCTGCGCCAGGAATGCGATCAGGCCGGCACCGATTACAACCGCCTCGACATCACCATCTTCAAGCGCGAGCTGCGCGGCGATCGCGCCGCCGTGCAGCGCGGCCTCCACGAATACGAGGCCGCCGGCGCCCATCGCTTCGTCATCATGCAGATCGGTTCGCGCATGACTGCCGATAGCTATGCGGCGGAACTCGAACGCCTCGCCGCGCTGTACGTTTGACCAGCGCGGAGCGTTTTCGTATGCCGAGCGCGATGCCCGTTCGCCATCCACACGGAACGCGTCGTACTGAACGCGCCATGCTGTTCGATAGACCCGGATGCCCGCTTGCGAGGTCCAAATGCCGCTCGATCCGCAGATGAAAGCCCTTCTTGACGCGATGGCCAAGGCCAACGCGCCCGCTTTCCATACGCTGACCCCCGTCGAGGCTCGCCGCTCGATGGCGGGGCGCGCCGTCGCCGGAGATGCCGAGCCAATCGAGCGGGTCGAGGATCGCGCGATCCCCGGACCCGGCGGCCCTCTTCCGATCCGCATCTACACGCCGTCGGGCGCCGGGCCTTTCGCCGCCCTGATCTATTTTCACGGCGGCGGATGGGTCCTCGGCGATATCGCGATGACCGATCTGCCGTGCCGGATGCTCGCCAATGCCAGCGGATGCGTCGTGGTCTCGGTCGAGTATCGGCTCGCGCCCGAACACAAGTTTCCGGCCGCGCCCGAAGATTGTTATGCGGCGACCCGCTGGGTGAGCGACAATGCCGCGGCGCTCAATCTCAACCCGCAGCGCATCGCCGTGGGCGGCACCAGCGCCGGCGCCACCCTCGCCACCGTGGTCGCCCTGATGGCGCGCGACCGCGGCGCGCCAGCGCTCGCCTATCAGTTGCTGATCTATCCGGCGACTACCGCCGATCTGACCAGCCCGTCACAGCAACAGTTTGCCGAAGATGGCTACATTTTGTCGCGCGCCGACATGGAATGGTTCTGGGGCCACTATCTGGCGAGCCCAACCGATCGCACCAACCCGTATGCCTGCCCGGCCCACGCCCAGTCGCTGCGCGGCCTGCCGCCCGCGATGGTGATCACCGCCGAATACGATCCGCTGCGCGACGAGGGCGAAGCCTACGCCGCCCGACTCCGCGACGAGGGCGTGCCCGTCACGGTTAAGCGCTATGCGGGCGTCACCCACGGCTTCTTCGGCATGCCCTCGGTGCTGGACGTGGCCAAGGCGGCAATCGCCGAAACCGCAACGGCGCTCCGCGCGGCCCTGAACCGTTAGCGGGCGCGGCGCAGGGCTCCGCCACCGCCGCGCCTCAGCCGGAGGTTTTCTCGCCCTCGATATAGCCGCCGAGGTCGCCCGCGTCGCGCGCATTGGACGCCGGACGATAGTGCTTGTTCTCCGGCAGCGGTCGCGGCCGGCTCTCCACGAGCGCCAGGCGATCGGCCGCGGCCTTGATTGCTCTCGCCAGCGTCTCGTCATCCGCCCGCCACGGCTGATCGGCCCCGTCCCGCACCATCGTGCCGACGTAATCGTAGCGGCGCCAGTAAATGACCCGCATCGGCGCGCCCGACGGATCGTCGCGCAGATGGGTGTAAACCCAGCGCTCGTTGTACTCGAAACCGTTCTCGACCTGCTCGACCGGATTGTTGAGACTGCCGTCGGTCCGGTCCGGCGTGCCGAGCAGTTGTACGACCTGGTTGCGGAAAATGCGTTCACTCATAGGTTTTCTTGCGCAGTCGTCGGCAAGATGCGCTTGCGGTGCGCGCGCCGCAGGGCTCCGCCGAGCTTACGACGAATGCTCGACGGACGGCGCCACGCCGCGCGCTTCAGACGCGGAAGCTCTCCGGGAACGGACATCGATGTTGCGCAATATGGGCCTCGAAGTCCGCGCGAAACTGCGTGAACATCGCGCGCGCCGACCACGAGCAACCGTCGGCCAGCGCGCAGATACACTTGCCGTCCATGTAATTGCAGACGTCGGCAAGCCGCTGCAGATCGCCCTCGTCGCCCTCGCCGCGTTCGATTCGCGAAAAGATCCGATAGAGCCATCCCGTCCCCTCGCGGCACTGCGTGCATTGCCCGCACGATTCGTGCTCGAAAAAGCGCGCGCCGACCAGCGCCACCCGCACGATACACGTCCGATCGTCCATCACGATGACGCCGCCGGTGCCGAGCAGGGTCCCCGCCTTGCGCAGCGATTCATGGTCCACGGCGACGTCGATCTGGTCGCCGCGCAGGATCGGCATCGAGATGCCGCCGGGAATCACCGCCTTGACGCTGCGTCCTTCTTCGAGCAGTCCACCGGCGTACTTGTAGATCAGGTCGCGCATCGAGACGCCGAGGCGCAGCTCGAAGACCCCCGGATTTTTGACGTGGCCGCTGATCCCGAACAGCGTATGACCCGTGCTGTTCGGCACGGCGGCGCCTTCAGCCTTGTACCAGTCGATCCCGTTCATCACGATCGCCGGCAACTGCGAGCAGGTTTCGCAATTGTCAACCGTTGTCGGACGGGCCCATAGCCCCCGCACCGCCGGGAAGGGCGGGCGTTTGCGCGGCTGGCCCTTGCGCCCCTCCATCGATTCGAGCATCCCGCTCTCCTCGCCGCAGATGTAGGCTCCCGCCCCCTGCTGAATATGGATATCGAAGCGCCGGCCGAAGCCCCTGGCGTTGTCGCCCAGGATGCCGCGCGCGTACAGTTCGCCAATCGCCGTCTTGACGATGCGATACGCTTCAACGTACTCCCCGCGGATATAGATGAACGCCGCGCTGGCCTCGATACCGCGCGCCGCGATCATCACGCCCTCGAGGAAAAGGTACGGGTTGCGTTCCATGATCTGCCGGTCCTTGAAGGTTCCCGGCTCGCTCTCGTCGGCGTTGACCGCGAGGTAGCGCGGACCGCCGTCGGGCGGCGGCATGAAGGACCATTTGAGACCGGTGACGAAGCCGGCGCCGCCGCGCCCGCGCAGCGCCGCGTCCTTGATCATCGTGGCGAGGTCCTTGGGCGCCATCTGCCCGGCCTTGTCGATCGCCTGAAAGCCGCCGTTGCGCACGTAGTCGTCGTAGGTGAGCCACTTTTCGCCGTTGGGCGGCAGCAGATAGCCCGTCACGCCGTCGGGAATCACCGAGATTATCGGCGCGGGACGCCGTGCGGCGATCGCCCCTTCCGGCGACTTGACCAGCGCCGCGGCGTAATCCGGCGTGACGTTTTCGAGATATGGATTGCGATTCACCTGGATTACCGGCGCGGTCGCGCAGCTTCCCAGACATTCGACCTCGACCAGCGCAAACCGTCCGTCCGCCGTCGCCCGGCCCGCCTTGATCCCGAGATCGCGTTCCATCTGCTCGACGATCCCGCGCGCGCCGCGCAGGCAGCAGGATAGATTCGTGCAGACTTGGATGACGGCCTCGGCCTTGGGCTGATTGAACAGCGAGTAGAACGAGGCAATCTCCGCGACCTCGATCGGATGAAGCCCGAAGATCCCGGCGATCTCCGCGAAAATCGCTTCGTTCAATTCACCCTTCTCGGCGCGCGCCTGATGCAGAGCGAACAGCAGAGCGCCGCGCGGCTGCGGAAAATGCGCGATCTCCTCGCGGATCTTTTCGTGGGTTTCGACTGAAAGAATCATGCTTGGCGCCGTATCTGTGCGAAATATACCGCTCTCATCCCGTCATTTCTCAGCGATTCGACGAAGGCGGCCGACCGCGTTCGCGCCCGCCGCACAGGCCGCACCGCCAGCCACTGTCGCCGCTTCCGCATCCATCGCGATCCGCAGCCGGCTGCGACTAACGATCGCACTCGCCGCCGATCATGTTCATCATGCCGAAGGTCGGCACAACGTCGGCGAGCTGACCGCCGATCAGCATATGCTTGAGCGGTGACATGTTCGAAAAGCTCGGCGAGCGGCAGCGCATCTTCCAGGCGCGGCCCGAGCCGTCGCTCACGATATAGAAGCCGACTTCGCCGTTTGCCCCCTCGACGGCGTGATAGACCTCGCCGGCCGGCGGATAGCCGCCTTCGAGCACCAGCTTGAACTGGTCGATCAGCTCCTCCATCTGGCCGAAGACCTTGCGTTTCGGCGGCCATTTGACCCGCCGGTCATCGCTGTTGACCGGTCCGTCGGGCAGCCGTTCGAGGCATTGTTTGACGATCCGGCATGACTGGCGAATCTCCTCCATCCGCACCAGGTAGCGATCGAAGTTGTCGCCGTGCTCGCCGATCGGGATGTCAAAGTCGAGATCGCCGTAAATCAGATAGGGCGTCGCCCGCCGCACATCGTAGGGCACGCCGCCGGCCCGCAGGACCGGACCGGTGACGCCCCAGGCAAGCAAATCCTTGCCCGCCATGCGACCCGTCCCCTGCATCCGCTCGCGGAAGATCGGATTATCGGTCAGCAGCTTGTCGGCGTCGGCGGTCAGGCGCAGCGCGCGGTCGAGCCGCTCGACCGCAAACGCCGCGAAGCCCTCCGGCAAATCGAGCGTGCCGCCGATGCGGGTGAAGTTGGTGGTCACCCGCGCGCCGCAAATCGCGTCGATCTGATCGAGCAGCAGCTCGCGCGCCTCGAGCAGATAGAGCATCGGCGTGAACGCCGCCAGTTCCATCGCCGAAGCGCCGAGCGCCAGCATGTGATCGGCCATCCGCGACAACTCGCCGCCGATCACCCGGATAAACTGGCAGCGTGGCGGCGTCGTAATCCCGAACAGCTTCTCGACCGCCAGGCAGTAGCCGACGTTGTTCAGAACCGGCGAGCTGTAGTTCAGCCGATCGGTGTAAGGAATGTTCTGATAAAGGAAGCCGGTTTCGCACTCCTTCTCGAAACCGCGATGGAGATAGCCGATCTGCACGTCGGCGTCGATGACCTCCTCGCCCTCGAGGTCAAGCTCAATCTTGACCGTCCCGTGCATCGCCGGATGGGACGGGCCCATCTGGATGTGCATCGGCTCGGTATGCAGATCATCGAAGTCCGCGCGACGCGCCGCCGGCCCGCGTTGATTATTCGGGGCGACGCGGTTCTTTTGCACCAGGTCCGACATAGGCTTGGATCGGTTGTTCGTCGAGTTTGCCGTAATCTTTGCGCAGCGGATGCCCTTCGAATTCGTCGTAGAGATAAATCCGCCGCAGGTCCGGATGACCCTCGAAGCGAATGCCGTAGAGGTCCCAGGTCTCGCGCTCGAGCCAGTTCGCGCCCGGCCAAACCGGCGTCAGCGAGGCGATTCGCGGATCGTCTTCGGGCACCCGACACTTGATTCTCAGCCGATGCAGATGGCTGGTCGAAATCAGATGATAGACCACCGCGAAACGCGGATGGGGTCCCTTTTCCGGCAACGCCATCAGGTTGCGGCGGCGCGGCAGGCGACGCATCGTCACGTGATCGCGGTCCCACACCTCGCGCCGCAGCTCGAAATCATCCGGCTGCCCATAGTAATCAATCGCCGTCACGTCGAGCAGCAGATCGAAGGCGAGCTCGGGATCATCGCGCAGCACGCCCGCCACGGCGAGGATATTCTCGCGCGCTACATGGATACGATCGTCGCCGCGAAACTCGCGATGCTCGAGGATCAGCGGCGCGAGCCGCGCGTTGACCTTCACCATCAACGGCGAGAGCTGCGGCTTTTCGGCGTCCGACGGCGGCGCTTCAGTGCTCATACTGACGGCGGAGATGGTCGAGCCGGGTTTTCAGCTCGGCGACCGGAACCAGCAGGTCTTGCTTATGCCATAACGATCCGCGCCGCGAGTAACTCGCAATCTCGATTTGCCGGCTCATCACGATAGCTTCCTCGGGACAGGCCTCCTCGCAGAAGCCGCAGAACATGCAGCGCGACATGTCGATATCGAAAACTTCCGGGTAGCGCTCGACCTCGTCGTTGGTCTCGGCCGGGAAGATCGAGATGCAATTGGTCGGACAGGCCCACTCGCACATCCCGCAGGCCACGCAGCGCTCCTTGCCGTTATCCATCTGGACCAGCACCGGCATGCCGCGCATCGCCGGTGGCTGCACCAGGCGCTGCTCCGGGAAGTGCACCGTGAAATCCTGCTGGCCGCGCGCGAACAGCAACAGGTTGTGCAGAAAATGCCGAATCGAAACTCCAAGCCCCTTCAGAATCGCGAAGTAGGGCTGGGAGCTTGACCACCGCTCAGGCGGACGCTTTACCGTTACAACTCCGATAGCCATGGAAGGGTCGCAGAACGACCCCGCCCAACTTACCGTTTTGAGGGCGCCGTCGCCAGCGCCCCGATCGCTTAGCGGCCCCCCGCCGGCTGCGGCGCGGGCTGCGCGGCTGGCGTCACCGCCGTCACCGGCCGCCAATGCCCCGGAATCATCAGCAGGGACACGATAAACAGCGCCGTCCCGACCACCGGCTCCCACATCCAGGTGCCCCAGCCGTAACGATGAGCCACGGCGACGATAATCGGTCCCGAAATCGCGATGAACAGCCGGTACATGAACTGGAAGAACGACCATCCGGTCGCCTGCAGCGCCGGCGACAGATCCTCGAGGAACTCCGAGTACATCGCGCACCACGGAATGAACGCGAACGCGCCAACGCCGCCCAGCACGAAGGCTATGGTGCCAAGCCGCGCCGGTGACATCGGCGCGGAGAAGTTCAGCACCCAGTAAAGCATCACGGCGAGCGTCACCAGACCAAGCCCGACCGACAGCGCCTTGCGCATCTGCAGATAGTCGGAGAGCCATCCCGACGGCACCAGCATGATCAGGTTCAGCCACCAGAACAACGCCGTCATCCGCGCCGCCTCGCCCGGCGAATAACCGTATTGCTGGACGAACATCAGCGGCCCGAAGTTCTGAATCGTGATGGCGCCGCCGAGAAAGGCGACCACGCCGACCACCAGCACCCACGCCTGCCACTGGCCGAGCAGTTGGCTGAAGGCATTCTCGGCGCCACTCGCCTCGGCGGCCGGAATATCACCGGATTCAAAGGCTTCGCCAACCTCTTCGCTGCCAATCACCATCGAGCGCAGTTTCGGCGACAGATCCTTCAGCCACAGCAGGACGGGGATATACAGCGCGATGGCGAGAAAACCCATGATCCAGATCTGCGACTGCCAGGTATGGAAAATCGGCAACGTCAGCGCCGGGATCTGGTTCCACAGCAACTGGCAGAGAACGGCGCCCGCCGTCAGTAGTCCGAACGCCGCGCCGCGACTCAGGCGGGGGGAAAAATCGCGCGTGAGACCGCCCAGCGCGCCCCACATCAGACCCGCCACCGCGTTCATCAACCCGCGCACGATCACGAACGACACGAAGTTCGTCATCAGCAGATTGCAGAAGGTCAGGACGATGATGATCGCGAGACAGACATCGACCACGACCACCCGTCCGTGCCGATCCGCCAGCGGTCCCCCGATCATCGCCGACACCGCCGAGACAATCACCGCGAACGTCAGGAAGTAACCGAACTGCTCCTGGCTGAAGTGGAGCGTCGGCAGCCACAGCGGCAGCAGCGCCGGGAAGCCGAACTCATAGAACGACACCATCGTGGCCATCACCGCCAGGATGAGCAGCCACCATCGATAACCGCCGGTCGGATAGGTCTCCAGCGTGCGACGAGTCTCGAAGAAACGCTTGAATGCCCCGGATTCTGTTGCCATAGCGCTTGTCCCCTAGATTGCTCTGGCCGAGTCAGGCTCGAGTCAGGAGCGGGCCCCGATCCCCGAACAGGGCGCGTTCACGGCTCACCCCGCGCTATGCCGTTTCAGTCACAGATTGTCAAGCGCCGAATTATTTGCCGGCTATCCGGCGGATGCGCCGACCGTGCCGGCCACCGGCATCGCGCGTCGCGGCCGGTTCGCTCAGGCGAGCGGCGCACCATAGGCGCCGAGCTCGGCAAAGCGAATCCGCGCGAAGGCGGTCCCGTCCTGCTCGAGCGCCCGCCAGATTTCCGGCACCGCGAATTTTTCCTCGCGCGACTGCAGATGGTTCAACAAGGCGGTGAAGATGGCGCCGTCGGTCAGCCAGCCGTCCGGCGGTCTGACCGCCTGCTCGATCCGTTGAACGCGGCCCGCGTGATTGGTCACGGTGCCGTCCTTCTCGGCGAGCATCGTCGTCGGGAAGACGACCTGAGCCGACTTGAAGGCGTCCTCGAGCGTCGTGACCTGGACGATCAAAAGCTCGAGACCGCCAAGAATCCGCGCAAGGCGCTCACGGTCGACCGCGGCCAGCAGATCGTCGCCGCAGACATAGAGTCCGCGCACGACGCCGCGCTCGCAGGCCTGCAGCAACTCTTCGACGCCGTCATCCGCACCGCGCACCAGTCCGAGCTCGCGCACCCCGCGCGCGTTGGCTGCCTTCTCGGCCTTGATCAGAAAATCATCGGCCTTGCCGCGCCGCACCGCCATCGCCCGATGCTCGACGCCGAGGGCGGCGAGCAGCCGTCCGAAGCAGTAACTCTCCTCGTTGCTCAGATGGGGCGAGGCGATCGCGCCCAGAGCCGCCGCGCCATGCTGCTTCTGCAGGTCGCCCATCGCCGACGCTGCCGCAGCGATCGCCGCGGGCCAATCGACCGGCGCTAACGTGCCATTCGCCGCCACCAGCGGGATGCGCAGCCGCTGCGGATCGGCCACCGCCTTATATGTCAGGCGGCCCGCGTCGCACATCCAGGTCTCATTCACCGCGTCGTTGCGCCGCGGCGTCAGCCGCCAGATGCGATTCTTGTAGGTGCTTATATGGATATTGCACCCGTTGGCGCAGCCGGAGCAGACGCTGCCCACCTCCTCGAGGAACCACACCCGCACCTTGTGATGGAAATCCTTGGTCTCGAGTGCCCCCACCGGACAGATATCCGCCGTGCACATCGAGTAGTCGTTGTCGAGGCGGCGGCCGGCGTAGATATCGAGCACCGTGCGATCGCCCAGGCGGAAGGTGCCGAGTTCGTAGGTCTTGCTGACCTCGCGGCAGAAGCGCACGCAGCGCCGGCAGAGGATACAGCGCTCCTGGTCGAGCAGCATCCGCTCGCCGATATCGATTCGCTTCTGCCGCTTGCGGCGCGGCTCCAGTCCGCGCGAAATTTTGCTGCCGAAGCGCATCGAGAAGTTCTGCAGCCAGCATTCACCCGCCTTGTCGCAGATCGGGCAGTCCAGCGGATGGTTCAGCAGCAGCAGTTCCATCACGCCGCGCCGCGCCAGCGCCACCTCGGGGTCCTGCGTCGAAACCACGAGCCCGTCGCGTACCTGCGTGTTGCAGGAGATCTGCAGCTTGGGCATGCCCTCGATTTTGACCTGACACAGCCGACACGAACCGTCGATGGTGAGCTTCGGATGGTAGCAGTAGTGCGGGATATCGAGCTCCGCGTCGAGCATCGCCTGCAACAGCGGGATGCCCGCCGGCGCTTCGATCACCCGCCCATCGACGGTGATTTTCGCGAGCTTCGGTGCCTCAGCCAAGTTTCCGCCCGCTGCCGTGAAGGTCGAGTCCCGCCCAGCGCGTCCCCGGCCGTTCATGCTGAACGCGCTCCTGCAGTTTGATCAGGCCGTCGAGCACCGCCTCGGGCCGCGGCGGACATCCCGGAATATAGACGTGCACCGGGATGATCCGATCGATCCCCTGCAGGACGGCATAGTTGTCGTAGGGGCCGCCCGAACTGGTGCAGGCGCCGAAGGAGACCACCCACTTCGGCTCGGCCATCTGCTCGTACACGCGCCGCAGGATCGGCGCCTGCCGCTGCGTGATCGTCCCCACCACCCACAGCAAATCCGCCTGGCGCGGCGTGAAGCGCGGCAGCGCCGCGCCGAAACGATCAGTATCGTACCGCGGCCCGTTGACCGAAAAATATTCCATCCCGCAGCACGCCGTCACGAACGGATACGAGAAGAAGGAATATTTGCGCGCCCAGTTGATCGCGTCCGCGAGCCGCGTCGTGGCGAAGGCCTCGGGAAACGCATTGCCCTCATCCACCAGCGCCTGGCGTCCGACCGCCCCGCTCATCATGAAGCTGGATAATCGCCGTCGCATGTTCGTTCAGTCCACCCGATCCTTCCGCGAATCGCGTTCAGAGGCAAGTCGGCGCCCGCTCGCCTACGCCCAGACCGCGCCGTCATCGATCAGCCGGGCGCGCGCGGCCGCGTCGTAGCCGAGCAACTCGCCCAGCACATACTCATTCGCCGATCCGATAAGCGGCGACGGCGTGCGGATCGTGCCGGGCGTCCGCGAAAGCCGCGCCGGGATTCCCGTGACCTGCGTGCTCGATCCATCCGGCAACGGGACCCGGCCCCAGAACTCGCGCGCCCCTAACTGCGGATTGCGCGCGCAGAGATCGGCGCCGTTGTTGACCACGCCGGCCGCGATTCCCGCCCGCTGCAGCAGTGCCATCGCCTCCTCGGCGACCTGCGCGCGCGTCCATTCCTCGATATGCCGATCCAGTTCCGCCTGATTCTTCATGCGGAGATAAAGCGTCTGAAAGCGTGGCTCCCGGCTCCACGCAGGCGTCTCGAGCACCTTCACGAAACGCTCCCATTCGGCCTGACTCTGCACGCTCAGCGCGATCCAGCGATCATCATCGTCGTCGCGCGCCCGGCAGCGATAGACGCCGTGCGGCGCCGCCGGCATCTCCTGCGACCGATAGTATGGCGGCGCGCTCGGCCGCCCATTCACCGCTATCTCGAGGAGCGACGGACCGATGACGCTAACCAGCGCCTCGAACTGCGCCAGATCGACGAACTGGCCGCAGCCGGTGCGCTGCCGATAGCGCAGAGCCATCAACGTCGCGAGCGCGCCCGTATAGCCGCCCACCATGTCCGCATACGAGTAACCATATCCGACCGGCGCGTCGGAGCTGTCGCGCATCAGCAGCGTAAAGCCGCTCAGCGCCTGCAGCGTCGGCCCGTAGCTCACGTAGTTAGCGCGCGGCCCGCTGTGTCCCAGGCCCGACATGCTGACGCAGATGATGTCCGGCTTGACCGCTTGCAGGCTCGCGTAGTCCATCCCCCACGATCGCATCACGCGCGCCGAGAAATTGTCGATCACCACGTCGCTCAGCGCCGCCAGTCGCCGCGCAATCTCGACGCCGCGCGGATGCGCCATGTTGACCGCGATCGAACGCTTGTTGCGATGGAGATCGCCCTGCAGGCCGGTCTGCCGCGAGCCCGGCGGTCCCGGCTTGCGTTCAAGCTTGATCACCTCGGCGCCGAAATCGGCGAGCAGCCGCGTCGCGACCGGCCCGGCCACGACCCAGGTGAAGTCGAGCACGCGAATTCCCGCAAGCGGCAGTGGCGCCACTAGATGATCCCTTCGGCGGCCAGCGCCGCCATTTCGTCGGCGGCGAGCCCCAGCTCGTCGCCGAAAACCTCGCCGGTATGCTCCCCGAGCAGCGGCGGCCGGCGATAGACCCGCCACGGCGAGCGGCCGAAGCAATACGGCGCGCCGGGATAGCGAAACCTCCGTCCCAGCTCCGGATGCTCAACTTCGACGAAGTACCCGCGCGCCGCCAGTTGCTCGTCGGCGAACAGCGCCTCGGGCGGGCGCACGCTGGCATACGGCAGCCGCAGGGCCTGCGCGCGCTCGAGCAGCTCCTCGCAGGTGTAATCCTTCACCCACTCGTCGAGCACGTCGAACAGATGCTCGGCGTGCGCGGCGCGATAGAGCACATCGTCCCATTGCGGCTCGGTCAGATCCTGCGCCTTGCCGTCGGCCTTGACCCATTCGACCAGCGAAGTCCAGTCGCCGAGCGTGCAATGCATGATATAGCCGTCGCGACAGCGGCCGACGCGAAAATACCGGCTCCAGTGCAGCGTTCCGCGCCGCGGCTCGATCCGCCCCTCGCCGAAGTAGCTGCCCGCCACATGTTCGACGGCCGCCGCGGTCGCCTCCTGCATGCTGAGATCGATCCACTGGCCGCGACCGTCGCGGTCACGCGCAAAAAGCGCGCACAGCGCCGCGATCGCCCCGAAATAACTCGCCGAATGATAGGCCTGCAGACCAAGCGGCCGCACCGGTTGATGCCCCGGCCGACCGTTGACATAAAGCATCCCGGCCTCCGCCGCCAGCACCGTGTCGTCGGCGCGGAAGTCGCGATACGGTCCGGTCTGCCCGAACGGCGCGATCGATAGCAGGATCAGCGCCGGATTGACCTGCTCTAACACCTCCCAGCCGAGCCCCAGCTCGGCCAGGCGGCCGGGCGCGAAGTTCTCGATAATCAGGTCGGCCGCGCTCGCCAGGCGCTTCACTATCGCCGTCGCCGCCGGCCGCTGCAGGTCGAGCGTTACCGCCCGCTTGTTTAGATTGTAGAACCAGAAAAAGAGACTGCGGTCGCGATGCGGCCGATTATCGACGAACGGGCCAATACGCCGTCCCGCTTCGCCCCCCGGCGGCTCGATTTTGATCACGTCCGCGCCCATGTCGGCCAAAAGCCGCGCGCAGAGCCCGCCGCGATAGTTCGCCAGATCGAGCACGCGCAGACCCGCAAGCGCCCCATCCGATTCCATGCTGCTCATCGAGAAGCATTCGCACCACATTTGCCGAGCCCGATCAACCGCGCGCGCACTCGCGCAACCGGTCAGCCATTCGCTATGTTAAAAGCTTCCCGCGACGGTTCGACCGTCGCCCCGCAAAAGAGCGCAACCGTGGCACAGAGCGATTACAAGGCGACCCTGCAACTGCCCAAAACCGACTTCCCGATGAAGGCCAACCTGCCCAAACGGGAACCCGAAACGCTGCGGCGATGGGAGGCCGAGCGGCTCTACGAGCAAATCCTCGCCGCGCGCCGCGAGGCTTCGACCTGGATCCTCCACGACGGACCACCCTACGCCAACGGCCGCGTCCATCTTGGCACCGCCCTCAACAAAGTGCTCAAGGATTTCGTCGTGCGCTCGCGTTCGATGCTCGGTTATCGCACCCCGTTCGTGCCCGGCTGGGATTGTCACGGGATGCCGATCGAATTCAAAGTCGCGCGCGATCTGGGCGAGCGTGCCCGCTCCATCTCCAAGCTCGAACTGCGCCGCCTCTGTAAGGCCGAAGCCGAAAAATGGATCGATCTCCAGCGGCAGGACTTCAAGCGCCTCGGCTGCCTCGGCGACTGGCAGCATCCGTACATCACGATGGACCCCGCCTACGACGCCGCCGAAATCGGCGTCCTGCGCACTCTCGTCGCCCGCGGCTACGTCTATCGCGGCCTGCGTCCCGTGCATTGGTGCTTTTACGACCGCACCGCGCTCGCCGAGGCCGAAGTCGAGTATCGCGAGCATACCTCGCCGTCGATCTACGTCGCCTTCCGCCTCAACGACCGGGTGACCGCTCCCGCGACGCTCGCCGCCGATCCGGCCGAGGGTGCCGAACTCGCCGCGGCTCATCGCGCGCAGAAGCTCTTCGCGGTCATCTGGACCACCACGCCCTGGACCCTGCCCGCCAACCTCGCGATCACGCTCAACGCCGCCTTCGACTATGTCGCGCTCAAGGTCGGCGACCGTTACTACATCGTCACGGCCCGCCTCGCCGAAGCCGTCGCGCAGGCCTGCGGCCTCCGCGTTGACAAGACGATCGCGCTTGACCGCGACGCGCTCCGGCGGCTCGACGGCCAGGACATCTTTCGCCATCCGATGGTCGAGCGCGACGGCAAGCTGATGTACGGCGATCACGTGACCGCCGAAACCGGCACCGGCCTGGTCCATACCGCGCCCGGTCACGGTTACGAAGACTTCGTCGTCGGCGCGCAGTATGGCCTCAAACCGTTCACGCCGGTCGATACCGCCGGCGTCTTTACCACCGCGGCGGGCGAGTGGGCCGGGCGCAATGTCTTCGACGCGAACGAGGCGATTGTTGCCGAATTGCGCGCCCGCGGCGCGCTGCTCCATGCCGAGCAGCACGCCCACAGCTATCCCCATTGCTGGCGCTGCAAGAACCCGCTCATCTTCCTCGCCGCCGAACAATGGTTCATGCGCATCGATCATCAGAAGCTGCGCGAGCGCGTGATCGCGGCGATCGACAGCGTCAACTGGATCCCCGCCTGGTCGCGCGACCGTATCCGCAACATGACCGAAACCCGCCCCGACTGGTGTCTCTCGCGCCAACGCGCCTGGGGTGTGCCGATTCCCGCCCTGCGCTGCAGCGGATGCGGCGAAGTCGGCCTTTACGACGAGGTCATGGCAAACGCCCAACGCCTCTTCGCGCTCGAAGGCTCCGACGCCTGGTTTGCCCGTCCGGTCGCCGACTTCGTCACGCCGACGACTAAGTGCGCCCGCTGCGGCGGCGCCGCTTTCACCAAGGAAGAAGATGTCCTCGACGTCTGGTTCGATTCCGGCGTCTCGCAGGCCGCCGTGCTCGCCGCCCGCCCCGAACTGCAATGGCCGGCCGACGCCTATCTCGAAGCGGTCGAGCAGGCCCGCGGATGGTTCGGGTCGTCGCTCGCCTGCGCGGTCGCCGAACGCGACGGCGCCCCCTTCCGCAGCGTCATCAGCCACGGCCTTACGGTCGATGAGCAGGGGCGCAAGATGTCGAAGTCGCTCGGCAACTCCGAAGATGCGGCCGATGTCGTCGAACGGCTCGGCGCCGACGTCGTGCGCCTGGTCTACGCCTCGCTCGATTACACCGCCGAAATTGCGCTGGGGCCCACGGTCTATGCCGCGGTCGCCGAGGCCTATCGTAAAATTCGCAACACCTGCCGCTTCATGCTGGGTAATCTCTTCGACTTCGATCCGTCACGCGACGCCGTCGGACCCGAGCAGATGCTCGAATTCGACCGCTTTATCCTCGCCCGCTTCGAAAAGCTCAAGGCCGGCGTGCGCCGCAGCTACGAAGCCTTCGATTTCCAGGCCGCCTACCACGCCCTGCTCAATTTCGTCGTCGTCGATCTGAGTTCGCTCTATATCGATGTCGCCCGCGACCGGCTTTACTGCGACGGCCCGAACTCGCGCGGGCGGCGCTCAGCGCAGACCGCGCTCTACCTGATGCTCGATGCGCTGGTGCGCATCCTCGCCCCGCTCATCCCGTTCACCGCCGACGAGATTTACCTCGCGATTCCCGGACACACCGCCACCAGCGTCCACCTGCTGACCATCCCCCCGGCGGATCCGCGCTTCGCCGATGATGCCCTGGAGGCGCGATGGGAGCTGCTGCTCGCCGCCCGTCAGCAGGCTTTGAAGGTTCTCGAAGCGATGCGCCAGGCGGGCACGATTGGCGCGCCGCTCGAGGCCCGCCTGAGCCTCGGCGTCGCCGCTCCCGACACCGCCCTCGGCCAGGCGCTGCATCATTGCGGCGACGCTCTGAAGGACCTCTTCATTGTCTCCTCGGTCGCGCTTCTCCAGGAAGCCGAGAGCGCGCGGCTGGCCGCGCAGGCCAACGGCAGCGAGTCCTTCCAGCTCGACGGCAGATTCGGCCGCGTCGCCGACGAGGGGCCGATGCTGGTCCTCGGCGAGCGCGCCCCCGGCGTCAAATGCCAACGATGCTGGTGTTACTTCGATGATGGCGGCTCGCCCGATCTCTGCCCCCGCTGCCGCCAGGTCGTTGCCGCCCTCGCCGCTCCCGCCTCCGCATGACGCCCGGGCCGGCGATACCGAACCGCGGCGCAGATGCCGACAACCCGCCCGCGGAGGCCGCTTCCCCGCGGCAACCGGCGCGCACGGAGCCGCACAGCTCCGCCATCGCGCCCGACCGCAAGCCGCGCCGCCTCGCGATGCTGGCCACGGTCACCCTCCCGGTCGTCCTCCTCGACCAGTTGACGAAATCTCTCATCCGCGAGAATTTTTCGCTCGACCATACCGTGGCGCTCGTTCCCGGATGGCTCGATCTCACCTACACCCTCAATCCCGGCGCCGCCTTCAGTCTCTTCGCCACGATGCCGCCGCTGTTCCGCCATCTCTTCTTCATCATTCTCTCGTTCGCCGCCATCGTCGTGCTCCTGAGTCTGCTCGCCCGCCGCGCCACCCCGCTCGCGGCCGCCGTCGCCTACGCCCTTATCCTCGGCGGCACGATCGGCAATCTGATCGACCGCCTGGTCTTCGGCCGGGTCATCGATTTCATCTATTTTCATCACGCCTGGTTCAACTATCCGGTCTTCAACCTGGCCGACAGCGCGATTACGACCGGCGTCGTCGTCGCGATTGTCTTCGGGCTGTTCGGCGCGTCCGACCCCCGCTGACCCACCTTCAAAACATTTGACCTGCCGGCGCCGCTCGGTTTACCGTTAGCCAGCTTCGCCGCAGGAGCACGCTCGATGGCAAAAACAATCAATACCGTGACCGGCACGATTTCCACCGATAAGCTCGGCGTCACCCTGATGCATGAGCATCTGCTGGTCGGATGGGCCGGCTGGGAACTCGACTGCAAGGCCCCCCGTTTCGATCGCAAGGTGGCGATGCGCGGGGCGGTCGATCGCCTCAAGGAACTGAAGGACCTCGGCGTCAACACCTTCCTCGATCCCTGCCCCAATGACATCGGTCGCGACGTCGTCTTTATGGCCGAGGCCGCCGATCAGAGCGGCATGAATATCATCTGCACCACCGGCCTCTACAAGGAAGACCTCGGCAACACGGTCTACATGAAGCAGCGCAGCGCCGACGAAATCGCCGAGATTTATGTCACCGAGCTGACCGAAGGTATCGGCGAAACCGGCATCAAGGCTTCACTCATCAAGGCCGCGACCGGCAAGGACCATATCACCGAATACGAGGAGAAATGCCTGCGCGCCGCCGCCCGCGCTGCCAAAAAAACCGGCGTTCCCATCACCACCCATACCGACGACGGCACTATGGGGCCCGAGCAGCTCGACATCTTTGAATCCGAAGGCGTCGATTTCAAAAAAGTCATCATCGGCCATAGCTGCGGCTCCGCCAACCTCGCCTACCATACCCGGATGCTCGACCGCGGATGCTACCTCGGCTTCGACCGCTTCGGCCTCGATTTCCTCCATCCCGACCGCCTCCGCCTCGCCTCGCTCATCGGTCTGCTCGGCGTCGGCTTCGAGAAACAGATCGTCCTCTCGCATGATTCCGTCGCCTGCATCCTCGGCCGCGGCCTCGGCCTCCCGCCCGAAGTGATGGAGTTGATCAAGAACTGGAAGCCCACGCACATCTTCAAGAACATCCTGCCCAAACTGCGCGAGGCCGGCGTCCCCGAGCAGAAGATCAATACCATGATGGTCGAAAATCCGCGCCGCTACTTCGAAGCCTGACCCGCCACCGCCCCGGACCGTACGCAACTATTCCTGTGGACCGCCGGGCGCGACCACCCATCCGCGGGTGGTCGTGCCCGGCGGTCCCACCTGCGCCACCGCACGGCGCCGGCGCCGCACCGCCTTTTGTCCGCCAACCGCCCCCGGACCATAGCAGCCACCGACCCACGCTGTCGCTTAAGCGACGTTTCGCGCTACTATCCGCGCAGAGGTGAATGACGCGATGGCGTCGGCGATTCGTGATCGGCAGCGGGCGAGCTTCACCGAGGCGCGGCGCGCCCAGCTCCAGCAACTTGCCCGCGTCACCGAACGCGGACCAGGACGGATCGTCCGCATCGCCTACGAGGGCTTCAACCGCCACAACGTGATGCTGTGGGCGTCCGGCCTCACCTATACCACCAGCCTCTCCCTGGTGCCGATTCTCGCCGTCGCTCTATCGGCCCTTAAGGCCTTCGGCGGCGACGCGCTCATGCGGCCGCTGATCCAGCGCTTTCTCGCCGTCAATTCGCCGGAAATCGCCGACCGTCTCCTCGGCTTCGTCACCAATATCAACGCCAGCCGACTTGGCGTGGTCGGCGGGGCGAGCCTGCTGCTCACCGTGGTCCTCACCTTGGGCACCATCGAGCGCGCCTTTAATCACATCTTCAATGCCCCCCGCGGCCGCACCTGGATTCGCAAGTTCACCGATTATCTGAGTCTCGTCTTCACCCTGCCGCTCCTGATCGCCGCCGCCGTCTCCCTGCGTTTCCAGGTGCATGCCAATCTGCCCGACCTGGCGCCCCTCGGATGGGTCCTCGCGACGATTCCGCTGTGGGCCGGCTTCACCTTCCTTTATCTGATCTTTCCGAACACCCGCGTGCGCTGGAATTGCGCCTTGCTCGGCGGCCTGCTCGCGGCGATTCTGCTCGAAGCGGGGCAATGGGGCTACGTCCATTTCCAGGTCGGTGTCGCCCGCTCCCAGGCGATTTACGGCGCGCTCGCCGCAATCCCCATCTTCCTCACCTGGATCTACATGGCATGGGTGATTGTCCTCGTCGGCGCCGAGCTTGCCGCCGCCGCACAAAGCGCTGATTCCGGTATCGTGGTTGATTACCGCTCCGGCGATTTCCCGCGTATCGCCGCTCTCCTCGCGGTCACCCGGATCGCCGAAGCGATGCGCGGCGGCAAAGCCCCGGCCTGCACCGCGCGCAGCCTCGCCGAGGAGCTCAACGCGCCCCTTCCGGCCGTCCAGGCCGTTATCGATCAGCTTACTGCCGCCGGCCTCGTCCATCAGGTCGCAACCAAGGCCGCCCCGGCGGATTCCGTTCTGATGCTCTCGCGCGATTGCGGTGTGCTGCGCGTGGCCGACGTGCTCGCCGCCCTCGGCGAGGACCTCGCGGACCTCAGTCCGCCGCTCGCCGCTGTGCTGCAGGAGATGCGCACCGGCGAGCAGGGCGCCCTCGCATCGCTTACCGTCGCCGATCTCGTTGCCGACGCGCCGCACCCGGCCGCCGCGCCCGATCGCGCCGAATGGCGCCTCGACGAATAAACCCGCAGCCTAGCCGCGAGCGCCGCCGTCCAGCATCGCTTTCAGCGATCGCAGCTCCTCGCGGATTTCACTGAGCGTCGCCGCCAATTGCGGACCGGCGCCGACCCCGTTCAGCGCCGGCTGCGCCTCCGCGCCACCCTTGGGCTCGCCACCCGACGACTTCATCGCCGCGCACAATCGTTCGAGACCGACTTCACGAATATGGCGGCGGGCGCCCGCGATGGTATAGCCCTCCAGATGGAGCAGGCGTTTGACCAGCCGCAAAAGCTCGATGTCCCGCGCTTCGTACAAGCGATGGGACGACGCTGCATGGCGCGGGCGCAAGAACGAGAACTGCGTCTCCCAGAAGCGCAGCACGTAAGGCTCGACGCCCAAAAGGCGCGCAGCCTCCCCGATCCGCATCAATTCCGGCTTGCCGTCCTGTGGCCCGATGCTCCGTCGCTCCGGTTTGGCCGCGACCTTCGGCCGCGGCTTGCGCGGAGCGGGCGCCCGCCGCCGGGTCTTCACCGGATTTGGCTCCCCGCGGCCACTCGCGCCCTGAGCGCTTCACTCGGGCGAAACGAAAGCACGGCGCGCGGCGCTATCGTGATCGCCTCGCCGGTCTGCGGATTGCGTCCGCGGCGCGCGGCCTTGCGATTGACGATGAAGCTGCCGAACCCGGCGATTTTTACCCCTTCGCCGCGCACCAGACAGTCGCGGATAATCGCCAGCACCGCTTCCACTGCGGCACCCACTTCGGCCTGCGAACCCTCCTCGAGCCTCTCGCGAACCCGCGCCACCAAATCGGCTTTTGTCATCGCCGCCCCCTGACGGCCAACCCTTCGGCTGCCGCTACGAGCGCAGGCTCGCGCCCAGCTTCCGGGCCACCTGGTCCACCAACCCGGTATGTGTGCGGTTCACTTCTTCGTCGGTCAGGGTTCGGTCCGCGCTGCGGTACCGACACGCTACGGCGACGCTCTTCTTCTCGTCCCCCAGATTACCGCCTTCGAAAACGTCGAATAACTCAACACTTTCGAGCATCGGCGCATTCCCGGTCCAGAACGCCTTCAGCACCTCGCCAGCCGCCAGCGTCTTGTTCACCACGAGCGCGACATCGCGCCGGACGGCCGGAAAACGCGGCGGCGGCACAATCGTATGATATAGCTTGGAAGAATGTACGGCAAGTAAAGTTACGTCGAGTTCAAAAAGGCTACAAGGAGCAGATATCTCCAGCCGCAGCGCTTCCGCCGGATGAAGCTCACCCACGAGACCAATCAGCTCGCCGCCACATTTGATCGTCGCCGCGCGTCCCGGATGCAGATACGGCGCCTGCGGTGATTCTATCGGCTCGTAACTCACCGCGCCCTGCGGCAATAGCGCACTCAGGCACGCTTCGAGGATTCCCTTGACCGTAAAGAATCCTGACTTTATCGGCGCCTGACCGATCCCCCCGTAAGCGTAGTCGCCAAAACTGACGCCGGCAACCCGCGCCGACTCGCGCGCGCCCTCATCCATCTCGCCGAAGACCTTGCCGATCTCGAACAGATGCACCGCGCTCGCTTCGCGATTCAGATTGAAGCGCAAGGCGCCGAGCAAACCCGGCAGCAGGCTTGCCCGCATCTCGGAAAGCTCGCTCGATAATGGATTGGTCACGACGAGCGGCCGGCTCGCCTGGAGCGACGGAAAATGCCGATTATCTTCGGGCGCGACGAACGCGAGCGTCCGCGCCTCCACCAGCCCGCATCCGGTCAGCAGATCGCGCAATTTCCGCGCGAGCGCGCGATCCCGATTCGGCGGTAACACGCCCGCGCGCCGCACCGGTAGTTCGGCCGGGATTTCGCTCAAGCCCTTGAGCCGGGCGACCTCCTCGACCAAATCCGCGGTTTCGTTCAGATCGGGGCGAAAACTCGGGGGCACCGCTTCGATCCGGTTCGGGTCAAGAAGGGTTACCGTCACGCCGACCGCGCGCAGGCGCCGCTTTATCTCCTCGTCCGGCAGGCGCGTGCCCAGGGCCGCGGCCACCCCGCCCAAATCGACCGTGATCCGCCGTTCGGCCGCCGGCCGCGGCTCGAGATCGACGAGCGGCGCCGCCACCCGCCCGCCCGCAAGCTGCTGCACGAGCTCGGCCGCGCGCCGCAGCGCGTTCGCCTGTCCGGCGCGATCGATTCCGCGCTCGAATCGATAACTCGATTCGCTCCGCAGTCCGAGCCGCCGCGCCGTCCGCGCGATGCTCGCGGGCTCGAAGTAAGCGCTCTCGAGAATGATCGCCGTCGTCGTTTCGCTGACTTCGGAATTCCGCCCGCCCATCACCCCGGCAATCGCCAGCACCCGTTCGCGATCGGCGATCACCAGGTCGCTCGCGTTGAGCCTCCGCTCGACTCCGTCGAGCGTCGTGAAGGCGCTGTCACGCTCGGCGCGGCGCACCACGATCTCACGCTCGCGGATCTGACTGGCGTCGAAGGCGTGCAGCGGCTGCCCCAGCTCCAGCATGACGTAGTTGGTAATATCCACCACGTTGTTGAGCCCGCGCATCCCGCACAATTCGAGCCGGCGCCGTAGCCAAATCGGCGACGGTCGAATGCTGATTCCGCTCATCGGCAGCGCGGCATAGCGCGGACACAATTCCGGCGCCTCGATCCTGACCCGCACGCGATCGCGCTCGCTGCCCGCCGGCGCCGCCTCCAACTCAAGGAAGTGCGGCTGGCGGAGCGGCGCATCGAACAGCGCCGCGACCTCCCGCGCGAGCCCATACACCGAGAGACAGTCGCCGCGGTTCGGCGTAATCGCGATATCCAGCACGGTGTCAGGAAGCCCCAGGACTTCGCTCAGGGCAACGCCCGGCGGCGTGTCGGCCGGGAGCTCGAGAATCCCCTCATGATCCTTCGACAGCGCGAGCTCGAGCTCCGAACACAACATCCCCTCGGAGCGCACGCCGCGAATCACCGCGGCTTCGAGCGGCGGCGCCTCCTCGATTCGTCCGCTGCCGCTGCCGTGGGCGCCGGCCGCGAGCCGCGCGCCCACCCGGGCCAGCGCCGCCTTCATCCCGGCGCGCACGTTCGGCGCTCCGCACACCACCCGATAGCGCCCCGCCACCCCGGCATCGACGTCGCAGACGCTCAGCCGATCGGCATTCGGATGGCGCTCGACGGCGCGCACCTCCGCCGTATAGACATCAAGAAAGGCGGGCTTTAGATGCTCGACCGCCTCGACTTCGAGACCGGCCACGGTCAGGCGCCGGCAGAGTTCCTCGCCGTCGGCCTCGAGCGTGACGAATTCGCCGAGCCAACTGAGCGGCAGCTTCACGATGCCGCCTCGCCGGCGCGAAATTGCGCCAAAAAACGCAGGTCATTCTCGAAAAAGAGCCGCATATCATCGACGCCGAGTTTCAGCAGCGAAGTTCGCTCAATCCCCATCCCGAAGGCAAAGCCCGCGTACTGCATCGGATCATAACCGACCGCGCGCAGAACGTTCGGATGAATCATTCCGGAACCCAGGATTTCCGTCCATCCACTTTGTTTGCACACCCGGCATCCGGCCCCCTTGCAGAGCAGACAGGAAATATCCACCTCCGCGCTCGGCTCGGTAAACGGGAAAAAACTCGCGCGAAACCGCACCCCTGTATCGGGACCGAAGAAGGCGCGCAGAAATTCCGCGATAACCCCCTTCAGATGGGCCATCGAGATAACCCCCGCGCGGTCCACCATGAAACCCTCGATCTGGCTGAACATCGGCGAGGCGCGCACGCTCAGCTCGTCGCGCCGATAACAGTTCCCCGGACAGACGATCGCAAGCGGCGGCGACCGCCGTTCCATCACGCGGATCTGACCGTTCGAGGTATGCGTCCGCAGCAGCATCCCGCCCGGCAGGAAAAACGTGTCCTGCATCTCGCGCGCCGGATGATCCGGCGGAAAATTGAGTGCGCCGAAATTATGGAAATCGTCCTCGAGGTCCTGCGTCTCGACCACCTCGAAGCCCATCGCTTCGAAAATCTCGAGCATCCGCTCGCGCGTCTGCGTCAGCGGATGGCTCCAGCCGCGCGGCATCCGCAATCCCGGCAGTGTCACGTCGAGCCGCGCTTCCGCCAGCGAGCGGCTCAGCGCTTCGCGCCGCCGATGCTCGACCAACTGCGCGATGCGCGCCTCGACCTCGTTCTTGATCTCATTGACCAGGCGCCCGACGAGCGGCTTTTCCGCCGGCGGCACCTCGCGCATCCGCCGCATGATCTCGGTCAGCTCGCCCGAGCGTCCGAGCACGCGCACGCGCACCGCCTCGATTTGCGCCTCGTCCGCCTCGTCGCTCAATTCGCCGAGCGCCCGTGTCCGGATTTCTTCCAGTTGCGCTTTCATTTTTCCGGCAGTCTATCTTTCAGCCGACGCGGCAATGGCCGCTGCGCGCCGGCAACGCGGCCGGCGCACCCCTTTACGCTCCCGTGCGTCTCCGGCGCCCGCGGCCGCCGCGATGCTGCGCCCGATGCCCTCCACGGATGATTGGCTCAGCCGCTCGCGCCACCAGGGCCGCGGCCGAGCTCCGCTATGCTGCCTGGGGCTGCTCGAGCGCCTGCTTCGCCGCCTTGACCAGATCCCCGAAGAGCTGATCGCGGTTCATCGCCAGCAGCGCGAGCTGTTTGCGATCGAGCTCGATACCGGCGCGCTTCAGCCCGCTGACAAAGCGGCTGTAGCTCAGACCATGCTCCCGTACGAGGGCGTTGATTCGCACAATCCACAAGGCGCGAAAATTCCGCTTCTTCTGTTTACGGTCCCGATAGGCGTACGTCAGGCCCTTTTCGAGCGTGCTGCGAGCCTGCCGGTAAAGTTTGCGTCCGCCGACAAAACCGGCGGCGAGCTTGAGCTGCCGCTTATGGCGGCGGCGGGTCTTCGGACCCCCCTTGGCGCGTGGCATGGTTCTGTTTCCCTGGTCTGCTCTTTCTTGAAGATTTCAACCTGAAGATCAATTGCAAGCTGATGGTCCGAGGACGGGCGCAGCCGCCACCTTCCCCGCCTGCCCTCACTGGTAAGGCATCAGGGCATGCACCGTCGCACTGTCCGTCCGATTGAGCGTGCCCGGATGGCGCAGGTTGCGCTTGCGCCCGCGGTTCTTGCTCGACAGCAGATGGCGCAGGTAGGCCCGCTTGTGCTTGACCTTCCCGGTCTTGCTGAACTTGAAGCGTTTCGCCGCGCTTCTCGAGGTCTTCAGCTTTGGCATCTCGATTCCTTCACGCAGTCTGATTCGTCGCACACCGGTCGGCGCCCGCCCTCACCCATACCGCTCCGCGTCGCGGCCTGCCGGCCCCGACCCTCGGGCTAGCGCGGCGTCAGCAGCACCGACATCGTTCGCCCTTCCATTCGCGCGGCCCCTTCCGATTGGGCGATATCCCGCACCTGTTCAACCACGCCGTCAATCAAGGCGCGGCCAAGCTCAGGATGCGCCATCTGGCGTCCGCGAAACGAAACCGTGAGCTTAACACGCTGACCGTCACCGACAAAGCGCCGGATATGCTTGACCTTGAAATCGACGTCGTGCTTGTCGGTCAGGGCGCCCATCTTGACTTCCTTGATTCCACCGCTGGCGGAACCGCGCTTGGAATCGTGCGCCTTTTTCTTCTGCGCGTAGCGAAACTTGTCGAAATCCGTGATGCGACAGACCGGCGGCTGCGCCGTCGCCGCAACCTCGACCAAATCGAGACCACGGCTCTCGGCAAGGCGGATAGCGTCGCGCGTGCTCATGATGCCGACCTGCTTGCCGTCGGAATCGATCACTCTCACCTCTGGAACCCGAATCAATTGATTGACGCGCGCGGCCGGTTCCCGGGTTGGCGGCGTACGAAAATCCCTACGAATAATTCACCTCCTGGCGGTCGTCATTGCCGCCCCCGCACTGCCGACGAGAGCGACGCTCGACCTTAATTTTTTCGCGCCCTGGCACCCTCGCTCAAGCGCTTCGTTTCCGCTCGTTCCTCAACATAACATCGACGTTTCAAACTTCCAGCTTCATCCCGGCAGCGGCTCGCTCTTGAGCCGCGCCCGCAACTCCTCGAGCGACGCACTCTGATTCTTCTCGCCGCGCAGCAGCCGTATCGCGACGCTCCGCGCCGCCGCCTCGCGCTCGCCCACGACCACCATGTAGGGCACCTTGGCGAGCTCCCCCTCGCGCACCTTGAAGCCGAGCTTTTCATTGCGCAGGTCCGCGCTCGCCCGAAACCCATCCGCGCGCAGCAGCGCCGCCACTTCGGCCGCATACGCCTCGACCTTCTCGCTGAGCGACAGCACCCGCACCTGCTCCGGCGCGAGCCAGAACGGCAGGATGCCGCCCGTATGCTCGAGCAGCACGCCGATAAAGCGCTCGACCGACCCCAGGATGGCCCGATGGATCATCACCGGCCGCTCCTCGCTCCCGCTGCTCGCCGTATAACTCAGGTCGAAGCGCTCGGGCAGATTGTAATCGAGCTGGATCGTCGCCGCCTGCCATCTGCGCTTCAGCGCATCGGGCACGTAAATCTCGATCTTCGGCCCGTAAAACGCCCCCTCTTTGGGATTTTCCTCGAATTCGACCCCGTTGCGCTTAAGCGCCGCCGCGAGCTTGCCCTCGCTCATCCGCCACTGCTCGACGCTTCCCAGATGCGCGTCGGGCATCGTCGCCAGCTTGAATTCCACCTGCGCGAAACCGAGCGTCGCATAAACCTCGCGCACCATCGCGAGATTCATCGCCACCTCGTCTTCGATCTGCGCCTCGGTGCAGAAGATATGCGCGTCGTCCTGCGACATCACCCGCGCGCGCGTCAGTCCGTGCAGCACCCCTGACCGTTCCGCCCGATGGAGCCGTGAAAACTCCGCGAAGCGCAGCGGCAAATCGCGATAGGACCGCTTCTCCGCCCGATACACGAACGTATGGCCGGGGCAGTTCATCGGCTTCACCCCATAGCCCGTGCGCCAGCCCTCCGCCCCAGTGTCGATCGTCGCCGTCGCCGCCTCCGGGTCGGCCGCCAAAAACATGTTCTCGCGGAAGTTCTCCCAGTGCCCCGACTGATGCCACAGCTCGTTGCGATAAAGCTGCGGCGTCACCACTTCGTCAAACCCGTAGCGCCGATACAGCCGCCGGATGTAATCGATCAGATTGTTGAAGATGACGATGCCCTTCGGCAGATAAAATGGCTGCCCCGGCGCGATCGCATCGAAAAAATACAGCCCCATCTCGCGCCCCAGCCGCCGATGGTCGCGCTGGCGCGCCAGCTCGACGAGCCTCAGATGCTCGTCGAGCGCCTCCTTCGTCGCGAACGCGGTGCCGTAGATCCGCGAGAGCATCGCGTTATGCTCGTCACCGCGCCAGTATGCTCCCGCCACGCTGGTCAGCTTGAAGGCGCGCAGATAGCCGGTCGACGGCACGTGCGGACCGCGGCACAGATCCATCCACTCGCCCTGCCGATAAAGCGATACGCGCGCCTCCGGAATCCCCTGCAGAATCTCGACCTTGTAATGCTCCCCCATCCGCTCGAACAGCGCGATCGCCGCCTCACGCGCCATCTCGCTGCGTTCGATCTTCAGATTGGCCTTGGCCAACTGCCGCATCTTCTTCTCGATTTCCGGCAGGTCCTCGCTCGTGAAGGGCCGCGGCGGCGCGAAATCGTAATAGAATCCGTCCGCGATCGTCGGCCCGATCGTCACCTGCGTCCCCGGAAAAAGACTCTGCACCGCCTGCGCCAGCAGATGTGCCGTCGAATGCCGGATCACCTCGAGCCCCGCATCGCTCTCCGGCCCGACCGCCTCGACCGTCGCCTCAGCCTCGAGCACGCAGTCGAGGTCGCTTAATTTGCCGTTGATTCGTGCCGCGACCGCGCTGCGATCGCCAATCACCTCGCGCGCGCGCGTCCCCGTCGGCACCACGCTCCGAACGCCGTTGACCACTACCGCAATCTCAGCAGCCATACGGACGGGCAATGCGCGCCACGACGGTCGCGCTCGCGAACTGGGACGGCCGACCGTTCATCGCGGACCGCGGCTCACTGGCATCATGACTGATACTGGTAGGCACGGGCGGGTTTGAACCGCCGACCCCTTCCGTGTCAGGGAAGTGCTCTCCCGCTGAGCTACGTGCCTTTGAACGTCTGCTCTCACAAGGCTTAGCAAGGGTAAACAAAAACCCCGCCGTCAGCAACGGGAGTCACGCCGATTCAACGTTGCGATCGAGCAAACCTTTGCCCGGTATATAGTTGACTTCGAGCCGCACGCCGTCGGGATCCTCGAACAACACCGAATAGTAGCCCGGCGCCCAGACCCCGACTTCCGGCGCCCGGATAATCCTCGCCCCCAGCTCCCGCACCAGCTCGTGAACCGCATCGACGTCCTCGCGCGATCGCGCGCGAAAGCATACATGATGCAGCCCCGGGCGGCCCTGCGCGAAGCCGCTCCCCCGATACTCCGCGGCGCAGCGCGCCACCCCGAACCCCGTTCGTCCCCCGATGAAATACAGATCGTCCGGTCCGTCCCGCACCGCGAACTTGAGCCCCAAAAACGGCAGCAGTCGCCGATAGAACGGCGCGCAAAGCTCGAACTTGTCGACCGTGATGTAAATATGGGCGATGCCGTTGACTTCCATGCGGCCCGACACTGCTTTTCCATCTTTACCATCGCCGGCCCCGCGATGCGACCGGCGCGAGCCCTTCTGCTAACATCGATTGGGCCGTGGCGCTCGATCGCGAAAAGATCATCACCCTCTTCTTCTTCGTCCTCCTCGTCCTCATCTCCTACGAGCTCTACGCGGTTGTCTATCCGTTTATTTCCGCCATCGTCTCGGCCATCCTCCTCGCCTTCATTGCCCACCCCGTCCTCATCGCCCTCAACCGTCGCCTCCGCAGCCGCTCGCTCTGCGCCCTCATCATCACCCTGCTGGTCGCTCTGCTGCTCGGCCTCGTCGCGGCGTGGCTGTCAACCCGCCTCGTGCTCGAGGCCCAATCCCTTTACAAAGGCCTCGCCCCCGGCACCACCAATGCCGGCCTCGCCCGCGCCAGCGCCTGGATTCGCAGCACCGCGATCGGCGCCCGTCTGAACGCGATGCTCGCCTATCACGGCCTGCGCCTCGAAGATGAAGTGCGCAGCTTTGCCACCGCCGCCGCCAAGCAGGTCAGCGAATATATCGTGCTGCACGGCGGCGAGGTCGCCGGCAACTTCGCCCTCTTTATTTTTCACTTGTCGATCGCACTCATCGCCTTCTTCTATTTTCTCCGCGACGGCGAATCCTATTACGACACCCTGCGCGAGCTGACCCCCCTTCATGAAGAGGACAAACGCGCGATTTTCGAAAGCCTCGGCGTCACCTTGTCGGCCGTGATGCGCGGTCTGCTGCTGGTCGCCCTGCTCGACGGTGCCGCCCTCGGCCTCGGCTATCTGGTGCTCGGCGTGCCCTATTGGGCGCTGCTCGCCCTGGTCAGCGCCGCGACCGCGCTCTTGCCCATCGGCGGCACCGCCCTCATCTGGGTCCCCGTCGCCGCCTACCTGTTCGCCACCTCCGGATGGGTCCCGGCGCTCGTCCTCCTCGGATGGTCGGTGCTCGTCGTCGCCGTCTCCGACAACCTGGTCAAGCCGCTCGCGATGGGCCATGACACGGGCTTGCCCACCCTCGCCCTTTTTCTCGGCCTCGCCGGCGGCATCGAAGCCTACGGGCCGCTCGGCATCTTCGCCGGACCGGCGGTGATGGCCGTCTTCGCGTCGCTCCTGCGCGTTTACCGCCGCAACTACGCCGCCGCTCGCGACAGCGACTCCCCACCCGGCCGCATCAAAGGCGGCGGCCCCCGCCGCGCCGCCGCCGAAAGCTGATGGTCGCGAAGGAACGCAAGGCCCGCTTCATCGTCCAGCGCCTGCGCGAGGCCGGCTTCGTCGCCTATCTCGCCGGCGGATGCGTCCGCGACCGCCTCCTCGGTCTGACCGCCAAGGATTACGATATCGCCACCGACGCGCGGCCCGAGGTCGTCCAGCGCCTGTTCGCCGAAACTGTCGCCGTCGGCGCCGCCTTCGGCGTCATCATGGTGCTCATCGAGGGCGATTCGTTCGAGGTCGCCACCTTTCGCGCCGACGCCCCCTACTACGATGGCCGCCGGCCCTCCGCCGTCCGCTTCGGCTCGCTCATCGAGGATGCCCGCCGGCGTGATTTCACCATCGGCGGCATGTATTTCGATCCCCTGAACGATCGCCTCATCGACCTCGTTGACGGCCGCCGCGACCTGCGCGCCGGTCTCATCCGCGCCATCGGCAACCCCGCCGAACGCTTCGCCGAAGACCATCTGCGCATCCTGCGCGCCGTCCGCTTTGCCGCGCGTTTCGGTTTCGCCATCGAAGCCGCCACCTGGGCCGCGATGCGCACGGCGGCCGCTTCGGTCAGCCGCATCGCCGCCGAGCGCATCGGCGAAGAACTCGTGCGCATCCTGACCGAGGGCGGCGCCGCCCGCGGCCTCGCCCTCCTCGTCGACAGCGGACTCGCCGCCGCGGTTCTACCCGAAGTCCTGCCGCTCAAGGACTGTCCGCAACCCGCCAACTACCATCCCGAAGGCGACGTTTATCGTCATACGTCGCTGATGCTCTCGATGCTCTGGGCGGGATGCGCCGAAACGCTGGCCTTCGGCGTGCTCTTCCACGATATCGCCAAGCCGCAATGCTTCGCCCGCGACACCGACGGCCGCATGACCTACTACGGCCATACCGAACGCGGCGCCGAGATCGCCACCGCCGCCTTGCGCCGCCTGCGCCGTTCGCGCGCCGTCCAGGAGCGCGTCGCCTACCTCGTCCGCTATCATCTGCGCCTGTGCATGGCGCCGCGGATGCGGCGCGCGACGCTCAAGCGGATGCTCGCCGAGGACGGCTTCGACGAACTGCTCGAACTCGCGCGAATCGACGCCCTCGGCTCGAGCAGCAATCTCGGCTTCTACCACTTCTGTCGCCGCGCCCAGGCGGCCTTCAGCGCCGAACCCGTGCGCCCGCCGCGCCTCGTCAACGGCGACGATTTGATAAGCCTCGGCTTCCGGCCGGGCCCGCAGTTCAAGCTTATCCTGAGGGAGGTCGAGGACCTGCATCTCGACGGCCTCCTGACCTCGCGTGACGACGCCCTGCGTTATGTCCGCGAAACCTACCGCCCCGCCTCCTGACCCCGGCCCCCGCCCCGTTCCGCCCCGCCCTCCCCGCTCGCACCCGCAGGCTGCTGCCCGCATTCCGTATCCTTACCTGCGCGATTCGAGCTTCATTCTCGAAGCGCGGCGATGGACCGGGATTTCCGTAATGTTGATGCTATCGAACCTTGGGATGGGCTCTTCCCTCGGTCAGCTCGGCCCGTCACAACCAACCGTTGGCCGGTCGCCGGGCGCGGCAGCGTGACGAAAAAGGCCCGCCGGCTTGACCGACGGGCCTGCTGCTGCAATCTGCTCTGGCGGCTCAGCCGCCGGCGGCCGCGCTTGCCGCCGCCGTCACCGGCTCAACGCTTACCTTGCGCTTGTCGCCGCGATAATTCTCATAGCGCGTTATCCCGTCGATCAGCGCGAACAGCGTATAATCCCGACCCATCCCGACGTTGCGCCCCGGATGGATCCGGGTGCCGAGCTGTCGCACCAGGATATTCCCGGCCTTGACGGTTTCTCCCGCGTAGACCTTGATTCCGCGCCGCTGACCCGGACTGTCGCGGCCATTGCGCGTTGATCCCTGTCCCTTCTTATGCGCCACGGCTGATCTCCTGGATCCGCAAAACGGTCAACTCCTGCCGATGACCATGTTTGCGCCGATAGTTCTTCCGCCGCTTCTTCTTGAACACGATAACCTTCGATCCGCGCGGCTGCTGTACGATTTTCGCCCGCACGGCCGCATCCGGAACGAGCGGCATCCCGACGATACTCTCGGCGGCATCCTCGATCGCCAGCACGTCGGTCAGTGCCACTTCCGCCCCGACCTCGCCAGCGATTCGCTCGACCGTTATCTGGTCGCCGGCCGCCACCCGGTACTGCTTTCCACCCGTTCGTACGATTGCAAACATGGTCAAATCCGAAGCGAATATAGCTACCGTCCCCCGCTCGCCAAGTCAACGCGCCGTGCGCTGAAAAACCGCCCGGCTCAGTCGAGACCGAGCCGCTCGCGGCCCGCCGGCGAAATCATCTGCGGATTCCACGGCGGATCCCACACCAGGTCAACTTCCGCCTCCGCCACGCCCGGCAGCGTCAGAATCTTCTGCTTGGCGTCATAGGCGATCGACGCCCCCATCCCGCATCCCTGCGCCGTCAGCGTCATCTTGACTTCGACCCGCTGACCGCCGTCGGCCACCGGCGTCAGCTCGAGCCCGTAGACCAGGCCGAGGTCCACGATATTGACCGGAATCTCCGGATCGTAACAGGTCTTGAGCTGCTCCCAGACCATCGCCTCGAGGTCGCCGGCCGGCGCGCTCACTTCCGCCTGCCGTTCGTCGGTCTTACCAATCGCATCGGCGTCCGCCGCCTGGATGCGAAAAAGCCCGCCGTGCGCCGGCACCTGCAGCGTATAGGTGCCGCCGAGCGCCTGGGTGATAAAGGCCTCGACCCCTTTTTCGAGCATCACGCGGGTGCCCGCCGGTATCTGGATCGCCTCACAATCGCGGCTCAGTTCAACGCGTTCCATATGATTTTCCTTGCCTCGAATTCTAAAGCTTCCCGCGCCGCGGCACCAGCCGGCGCCTCAACGTCCACCTCCGCCTCGTCTGAACGGGCTCCCGGCCGCCCATCGAAGCCTCACCCCCTCGCCGGAATGCCGGTCGGTCAAGTATCGACCCAATTCACGCCCAAAAACTTGTGGATAAGCTGTTATTTTCTTGTGGATAATTCGGCTCGCCCCGCTCGGACCGGATGTTTCACGTGAAACCGTCCGCCCGATACTCCGCCCCGCTTCTGCCTCCACGGAACTTCGCGCACAATGCCAGAGGGTCGCGCGTCAGACGCGCCGCCGAGGGTTGGGAGGGGATGGACAAGGCTATGCTTTACGGCAGTCAGCGCACAACGCCAGGCGCAACCGCGCGCGAAAAGCTCTACGCCTTCCTAAAGGAGCGACCCGGCGGCGCTGACGCCCGCGAATTGAGCGGCCTCCTGTTTCGCGGCCGTGATTCGGATCCGGACCTCGGCGAACGCCTCATCCACGCCCTCATCGGCACCGACCCGAACTTCTCCCACGATCCTGCGAGCGGTCTCTGGTCAATCCGCGCGAGCGGCGCCCTGCGGCGGCCGCTCGCGGAGGCCGAGTTCGTGGTGCTCGACCTCGAAACCACCGGCGGCGCGGTCGCCCCCGGCGCGATTATCGAAGTCGGCGCCTACCGGATGCGCGGGCAGCAGATGGTCGCGAGCTTTCAGAGCCTCGTCCGTCCCCGCTCGGTCGTGCCGCGCTTCGTCGAACGGCTCACTTCGATCACCAACGCGATGCTCACCGACGCGCCACCAATCGAAGAGGTGCTGCCGCGCCTGCGCGAGTTCATCGGCAGCGCCGTCCTGGTGGCGCACAATGCGCCGTTCGACCACTCGTTTCTCGATTTCGAGTTCCGCCGTCTCTTCGGGATCGGCCTGCAGAATCCGGTGCTCTGCACGGTGCGGATGGCGCGTCGGCTGCTGCCTTCGCTCAAGCGCCGGCGGCTCGATCTATTGGCCGAACACTTCGGTCTCTCGACCGCCGGACGCCATCGCGCGCTGGGCGACGCGCGCATGACCGCGGAATTGTTCGCCATTTTCCTCGAGATGCTCACGAAGATGGGCATCGACCGCCTTGATCGCCTGCTCGACCATCATGGGCGCGGCCTCAGCGGCCGCCGCCTGGAACGTCACGTGCCACCCGCAGTTATCGCCGCGATACCCCAGACACCGGGCGTTTACCTGATGCGCAATGAGCGCGGCGAGCTGCTCTATATCGGCAAGGCCCGGCGGCTCAAGGAGCGCGTCGCGTCCTACTTCAGCGGCGCCCTCAATCTCAACGCCAAAACCGCCGAGCTGGTCAGCCACGTATGGTCGATTGAGACCCTCACGACGGCTTCCTCGCTCGCCGCGTCGCTGCTCGAGTCACGCCTTATTCGCGAGCACAAGCCGCCGTTCAACCGGATGCTGAAGGCGGCGGCGCCAGCCTTCTTCATCCGCATCGATTTGAACGATCCGTTGCCGCGCCTGCAGGTTTCGCCAAAGCTCAGCGCGAAGCAGGGCGTGATGCAGCTTGGACCGTTTATCGGACGGCGCAATCTCGACCACTCGGTACGCGCGCTGTCGCGGCTGCTCGGCCTGCGCGTATGCCACGGGCGGCTCGCTCCTGACTCGGCCTTCTCGCCCTGCATCTACGGGCAGATGGGCCATTGCAGCGTGCCCTGCAATCGCACGATCGACGAGGACGGATATAACGAACGCGTGCGCGGCGCGATTTCCTTCCTGCGCGGACGCAGCGGTCCGCTGATGGGCGAGCTGGCGCGGGCGCGCGACCAGGCCGGCGCCGCGATGCGCTTCGAGGAGGCCCGCCGCTGCCATCGCGACCTCGAGGCGCTGGCCGCGCTGACCCAGCGCGTCCGTCATCTGAGCCGCGTGGTCACGGAAAACAATCTGATTATCGTCCTCAGCGGCATCGCGGAGGACGCTGCCGCGCGCCCCGCCGTGGCTTACGTGGTGTTGAGCGGCCGCCTCGCGCTTACCCGCGACCTCGCCTCGCGCGACGATCTCACGGCGATCGGCGCGTTCGTCAACGCCAACTACGAGCTGTACAAAATGCGTCCAGTGAGACGCGAGGAGCTCGAACCGATGATGATCGTGGCGCGCTGGCTCAAGGAGCGCGCGCCCGACGACGGCCATCTGATCCACCTCGCCGACGCCCACGTGCCGTTTGAGGAGATCGCGGCGGTCGCCGGCCTCGACCGGGACCAGCGAAGCGCATCCTCTTCGGGCGGCGAACCAAGCGGCGATGCAAGCGCCATCGGAAGCGGAGCCGGAGGAGGAGTAGGCAAAAAGGCGGTCCGGGGTGAACCCGGACCGCCTTTGGGATCGGTGAAGAATTCAGCGAGCGCCTAGGGGCGAACGCGGGTAACCTCGCGATCGGCCAGTGGCGACGGCGCGTGCCCCTTCGCCTCCGCGTGCTCGCGATAATCCTGCATCGACTTCATGATCGCGGCGACCGACGAATTGAACAGCGCCTCCTTGCGCTGCGCCGTCCAGTTCTGCGAGAAGCTGATGGGCTCGACAATCCCCTGGAAGCGCGGCGCGACGTATCGCGCCCAGAGCTCGTACGAGCGCAGAATCTTCTCGCGCGAGGCCCATTCGTGGGCGAGCAGCAGGACGCCGCCGAAGCCGCCCCCGGAAGCCTCGATCGTCTGGTTAATCCGTTCGATCGCATCGTCGGGCGTGCCGATAATCACGCCGCCGCGCGCCGCCATGCGGTCGGCATTCATCTCCGAGGTCGGCTGATTGGGATATTCCTGGAATTGAATCTGCGCGCCGAGCGTGCCGATGAAATACTCCTGGATCCAGCGGTTGCAGCCGTCGCGAATATCGTCGAGCGCCTCTTTTTTCGATTCAGCCAGATGGGCGGGGAAGACCAGGCGCCAATTTTTGCGATCGATCGTCTTGCCGTTCTCAGCGGCGATCTCCTCGGCCATCGCCCAGCGTTGTGGCAGCTCATTGAGGCCGCCCGGAGCAAAGCTCGCGATCGACAGCACGCCGCATCCGAGCTGCCCCGCCGCCACCATCCCGGAAGGCGAAAAGGTGTTGGCGACAAAGATCGGCATGTGCGGCTTCTGGAAGGGCTTCACCTGCAGATGCGCCTCGCGCAGCTTGAAGTAGGAGCCGTCGATGGTGATGCCGCCCTCTTCGGTAAACAGCCGCACCACGGCCTTGATACCTTCAACCATGCGGTCGCGCTGCGTGGTGGTTTCGATCCCGAGCATGTAGGCGTCCGACGGCAGCGCGCCCGGACCGCATCCGAGGATCACGCGGCCGTGGGTCAGTTGATCGAGCAGGGCGAAACGATTGGCGATATTGAACGGATGATGATAGGGGACGCTCACCACCCCGGAACCCAGCATGATGCGTTTGGTGCGGGTCGCGGCGACCGCCATGAAAATTTCCGGCGACGGAATGATTTCCCATCCGGCGGAGTGATGCTCACCGATAAAGGCCTCGTCGAAGCCGAGTTCGTCGAGCCATTCGATCAGTTGCAGATCGCGCTCGAAGGCCAGCGCCGGATTTTCACCGACGCGATGGAACGGGGCCATAAAGATGCCGAATTTCATCCTGGTGTCCTCTTTACCGCGCCGATGCGCTGGCTGACCTTACGCCGCCGCGCACCGACCGGGCAATAGCGCAATTTGGCATCCGGAGGCGCCGGCGCGCGGGCGGACGGTTGGATCATTGCAGCTTCAGATTGACGCCGAGCACGGCGGTCGCGCTGTCCTGCTTGTTCCGGCCGTTCAGCTCCGGAGCGACCAGGAAGAGCCGCGACAGGGCAATGCCTTTTTGCGTCAGCCCTTTGCGCGCCGCCTCGGCCCGGCGATTGGCGAGTTTGGTGAGATCGTCCGGGGTTACGTCCTCGTGCGCGAGCATCAGCTTGCGCATCTGGTCGGGCGGGAGCGACTTGGTCATGCCGACGACGTCGCGCGGCTTGGCAAATTTCGCCGCCTTGTACGCGCGTTTGAGATATTTGTTGTATTCGTCCTTGCCGACGGTAACGTCGCCCGCACTCTCGTCGCCGACGTCCTTCAGTTTCTGCTCGAGCACCTGCTGATCGAGCTTGGCCTCGCGCACACCGTCGGTATCGAACTGCGGATTCACGACGCCAGCGATTTCAAGCTGGAGCGCCGGACGCTCGCTCAGCGCCTTGGCGATCAGCGCGAGCCGCTGCTGGCTGTCGGGGGTCAAATCGGCGAAACCCGGCTTAAACATGATGTACTGCAAATCCGCGCCGCCGTTGCCGCCCGCCGCGTGGGCGAGCCCGCCGAGCGCGCTGCCCAGCAGGCTGAACGGCGCCTCGACCACCTTGGTGATGAGATTCTTCAGGACCAGCAGGATGGCGCCGCCGATACTGAACTGCGGATTATTCAGCGAGCCCGAGACCGGAATGGTCAGATCGATTACGCCCTGCGAGTTCTTGAGGAGCGCCACGGCGAGCCGGATGGGCAGGTTGAGGACGCTCTTGCCCTCGACCTTGTCGCCGAAGGTTAACTGATCGATGTAGATGTGATTGTTCGCGGTGAGCTGCTGGTCCTTCAGCAGGTAGTGCACATCGAGCTTCAAGGTGCCCTTGATGATCGGATAGCCGGTGTACTTCGCCGAGTAAGGCGAGAGCCCCGGCAGCTCGATACCTTCGGCCTTGGCCGCGATATCGACGAAAGCCATCGGCGCCAGCGGATTCACCGAGCCATTGATCGTAAGTGGGCCGCTGTCATTGACCAGCCCCTCGAGCCTGACGTCGGCGGGGGCGGTTGAAGCCGTGCCGAAGGCGCCGATTTCACCGGCGACCTGGGTCAGGTCGGCCGAATAATGCGGCTGGATGAAATGATCGGTGTAGTTGATATTGCCGCCGGCGAGCGTGATACCGCCGATATCCATGTCGAAGGGCAGCGGCTTGGGCGGCGCCGGCGGGGTCTGCGCGGCCGGTGCCGGTGCCGCTTCCGTCGGCGGCGGCGCGGGCGGCGGCGGACCGGTCTCCTCGGGTCGCGTCAGCGAGCGCCGCGCCTCCTCGGGACTGCTCGTGATGTCCTTGAAATTCAAACGCCCGTTGCTCTCGAGAATGACCCGGGAATAGAAATTCGCCAGGGCGATGTGACCGATGCGCACGTGCGGTTTGGCCCCGCCGTAGGCGGCAACGATCCGGCTCAGCTTAAGCGAGCCGAAGCGCACGAAGTCGTCGCCGGTCACGCGATCGAGGAAGCGGGCGCCGCCGAGGATAACGTCGCCGCGGTAGGTCGCGCGCAACGGTCCGCGGCGCCGCTGGCTCGCTTGCGCAGCGCCATTCATGGTGAGCATCAGCGCGCCGATCTTCACATTGACCTGGTTGCCCAAGTAGGCGTTGAGAGCCGTCAGATCGAGCCGCCGGGTGACGATGCGCAGTTTTGCGTCGAGCGGTTCGGGCGCTGCCGAACCGTCAATTTTTATCGTTCCCTTGCGATTGACCGTCGCCTGCATCGCGATACCGATGGGCTTCGCGAGATCGTTCGAGACGCCCTTGAGCGCGAGCTCGAGCGGCGCCACGTCGAGCTTCACCGGCGCTGCGCCGGTTTCGTCGAGCGCATGGAGCTCGGCTTTATCCAGGGTCAGCGCGGCAATCTGGTATTGCCAGCCTGGCGCGGGCGCGTTCGGCGCCGCGGGCGCGGCGGGCGGAGCCGCCGGCGCGCGACGGGTTCGGCGTCTTGCGCTCCTCGCGGTTTTGGCAACGGGGGGCGGCGGCGAAGCGGCGCTGGTCTTCGCGAGGTCGAGCAGGTTGAGGCGGCGGTTGCGGGCGCGCCTGACGTACAGTTTCAGAGTGTCGGCGTGGACCTGATCGATAAACACCTGGCGCGAGGCGAGGTCCGCCTGCTTGACGGCAACCGTGAACTTGCCAAACGCCACCGGTTGCTCGCGGCCGTCGGGCGCCCGGAGATCAAAATTTTCCAGCGTGAGCGTTGCCGGTTCGACGTGAACGTTGGTTTTATCGGGGCGCAGGTCGGTCTGCGTGGTCGCGCTCGCGCTCAGCTTGCCGGACGCGAGCGTGGCGTTCAGATAGGGCGCGGCGAACGCCTTCAGCGCGGCGAGATCGATCTGTGTGAGCGTCAGGTTGGTGGTGACCTGACGGCGCGCCAGCCCGAGATTGCCGGTGGCGGCGATCGTACCGCCGCTCGCCAGGTTCGCATTGATCGCATACGGCGCGAGGTTGTCGCCGACCGTGCGCAACTGCTGGAGCTTGACGCTCAGATTGTTGACCGTGATCGCCGCCGGCGTCGGCAGAGTTTCGTCCGTCAGATTCACGGAGCTGTTGCTCAACTCGAACGACTCGACGGCGGCATCGAGCGTCGCTTTGGCTTCGGGTACCGGTGTCGGCGTGGCCGCGGCCGGCATCGCGTACTGCAGGCCGCCGGCGAATTGCGGCGGCGTCGCCTGCGCGATCGGCGTCGGCGCGAGGGGTGAAGGACTCGGCGACGGTGCCGCGGTCGGGGTGACGGTCGGAGTGGCGGTCGCGGTCGGCGACGCCGAGTTCCCGCGCGCCGCCGCCACTGGCGACGGCAGCGAACTCGGACCAGGATTCGGACTCGGGCCCGGGGCGCCAGCGGGCGCCGCGGGGCCGGTCGAGGAGGCTTCGAAAAGCGGCGTCAGGTTAGTTGCGCCGCCGGGCTTGCGCACGAGATTGGTATCGAGGCCATCGAGCGCGATCCGTTGAAGATGGAAAACCCCTTCCAACGGTCGGACCTGGGTGAAGTCCATCCGCGCGTGCTTGAGCGACAGCAGCGGTGCGTCGGCGACGTCGTGGAGCTCGACCGTATCGAGCGCGGCGCTGCCGGCAATCCGGATATGGGAGCGTCCATCGGCGTTCTCGAAGTGGATCTGCAGGACCGTCGAAAAGCTACCCTTCGGCAGCTTGACCGGGACTTTGATCGGCGCGTAGGCAAAATAGCGGGTGAGGTCGAGATGGTGCAGATCGAGATCGAGCTCGGTCTCGAGGTTCCGGCCGAAGGGCTTGCTCTTGCCAGCGAGCAGAAAGGGGCTGCCGTCGATGACCATCTGCAGGTAGGGCCGCACGAAGATGTCGGTGTCGGCGGGCAGATTGGCAATAAAGGGCAGCGCGAGGCGCACGTGCTCGATCCGGTGTTCCTGCGCCATCACTTCGTCGTCGAAATAGACCGCGCCGTTGTTCAACTGGATATTTGAAACGGCGAAGTAAAAAGGCTTGCTCGGCGGCGGCGGGGTGCTCGGCGGCGGCCGTGCAATAAGATCCGAGAAATTGAAAGTCTGCTCCCCGGTGCGCGCGATATGCACCGCGAGGCCGTCGGCGTCGAGCTCGCCGATAACCGGCGCGAGGCGCCTCAGCGTGCTCCACGAGAGGCGGACGACGAGTCGCGGCAGATCAACGAACGGATGCTGCGGGTCGCGATCGGCGATATGCAGGTCCTTGAGCTGCAACCGCAGTTTGTAGGGATTGAAAGCGATCGGCCCCACCGTAATCGCCCGATGGAGCGAGGCGGCGACCGATCCCGTAAGCACGCGGCGCACGATATAGGGGGTCAGAAAAAATCCGGCGATGGTGTAGATGACGAAGATAACGGCGGCCGTAAGCGCCAGCCGCCGCGGCCATCGCCGCGGCCGCGCTCCGGCGCGAGCCGTCCCCTCATCTCTTGGTCGAAACAGCCGCATGGTCAGGTACCGGTCGCCCTAATTTCCACGGACTGCCCTGTCGAGTAAAGGCTTGAGCGGCGATCGCGGCGCGCGCGGCGGCGCCGTCTCACCAGGGGGCGCGCTTAAGGGTACGGATAACCCTGGGCGAGCAGGTTTTCGAGTTGACGGTCGTAACCGTAGATGTCGTCGAAGAAATAGACTTTGCCGTCGCGCCCGGCGCGCGCGGTGCCATAGATAATCAGCACCGGGATCGGCGGCGCCACTGCCACCGCGACATTGTCCGGTCCGATCGTCATCGCCGTGGCGATTCGCGCCTGATCCCATCGCGGCTGCTTGCGCAGCACCCAGAGAGCGAGTGACGTCGGATCGGCGACGCGGATACAGCCGTGGCTGAAGTCACGGCGCGACTTCGCAAACAGGGTGACCGACGGTGTATCGTGCATATAAACGTTGTAGCTGTTGGGAAAGAGAAACTTCACGAGGCCCAGGGAATTTTTGTCACCGGGCTTCTGCCGCAGCAGCAACTGTCCCGCCCGCAGTCTGGCGAGGACCGCCGAGCCGACCGCGCCGTCCGTCACCACCGTCCCGTCGTTGGTCACCACTTCGTAGTTGCCGCTCGCGAGATAGCCGGGATTGGCGGCGAGTTTGGGCACCAGTTCCGCACGCTGGATGCTCAGCGGCACGTTCCAGTAGGGGCGAAAGACCACGGTGCGCAGGTTGCCGGTGAAGACCGGCGTGCGATGCTGAAAGGCGCGGCCGACCACCACGCGCATCCGCAGTTCCGCGGTGCCGTCCGGTCCGTAGGCGCGCAGCATGAACTCGGGGATATTCACCACGATCGGCGGTTGGGAGAAACTCGCCGGCAACCATCGCCAGCGCTCGAGCGCAAGCCGGATCTGTTCGAGCCGCCAGGTCAGCGGCACGTTCATCGCGGCGATCGTGCCCTTGCCGAGGCGTCCGTCGGGATCGAGGCCGTGGCGCTCCTGAAAGCTTCGGACGGCTGCGACGATGGCACCCTGATAAAGCCCCGGCGCCGTGGCCACCGCAGTGTCCGCAGGGAGATCGCCGACCGCGCGCAGCAGCGCGACGAGTTGCGACACTCCGGCATAGGTATCGCCCGGGTTGACCGTCCGCTCCGGCGCGGGCAGCGGCGCGCCCTGATACTGCGCCGCGATCCGCACATAAAGGAGCGCCGCCTGTTCGAGACGCCGATAGCCGTCGAATGGCGGTTCGACCGCGCTTATCAGTTGCGGGACGTCGCCGGGCTGCGCATTGACGAAGCGGCTGCGGATCAACACCGGAAGGTCGTATTTCTTCTGATCCACATCGAGTTCGAAATTCACGGCGCGCGGATTGACCCGACCGATATGGAGGTCCGAGATAAAGCGCATCAGACACACGGTCATCGCGAGATCGAATTCGGCGCGCTGCGTGATCGTGGGCGGCGGTTGCGTCTGGCGGAGCGCGGCAAGCCGCGCAGGCCAGCGGTCGGCGTCGTAGTCGTCGGGGCGCAGGCCCTTCAGGTCGGCGTGCTGGAACTGATCGATCAGGGCAAGCGCAGCGGGCGTCGGCCCGTGGTCATCGATCCAGGCGGGCGCATAGGCGGCGGGCGCGTAGAATTGGTTGACGTAGCCCTGGTAATCGACGAAGACCGGCCAGTGGAGGGCGGGCAGGCGACCGGCCGCGATCCATTGCTGCAGAAGCTCGGCGAGCTCGGCCTGCGGCGTCGCAGGAGCAGCCGCCACCACCCGCGCCGCCAGCGCCAACCCCAGCGCCAGACAGGCGATGGGGATCGAGCTCGCGGCGCGCTTCACGCGATAACGCCGCTGAGCGAATGGCTGCTGGCGCTCTCGACGCGGACCGTCACGGTCGCGCCCGGCGTCGCGCCGGCGCGCCCGGGGAAGACTGCGGTTTTGAATTGCGGCGTCTTGCCGGCGAGCATCGCTTCACCCCGCCGCGCCGGGCCTTCGATCAGCACCGGGAACTCGCGTCCGATAAGGGCGCGATTGCGCGCGAGCCCCATCTCCTCCTGCAGCTTTATCACTTCGGCGAGACGGCGGCCTTTTTCCGCTTCGCTAACCGAATCGCCCAGGCGAAAGGCGCGGGTATGTTCGCGGCGCGAATATTTAAAAGTGAAGGCGGCGTCGTAGGCCACCGTGCGCATCAGCTCGAGAGTCGCGGCAAAGTCCTGCTCCTCCTCGCCGTGAAAGCCGACGATAATATCCGTCGAGAGCGCGATTTCAGGAATCGCCGCGCGCAGCCGCTCGACCAGGTCAAGGTACTGCTCTCGCGTATAACCGCGCTCCATCGCCGCCAGCACGCGATTCGAACCGGACTGCACCGGCAGATGGAGATACGGTTGAATCCGGGGTTCCTCGGCCATCGCCGCGATCAGGCGTTCGCTCATGTCGCACGGATGGGGTGAGGTGAAGCGGATGCGCTCGACGCCTTCCACCGCAGCGACCATCCGCAGCAGCGCGGCGAAATCCGTACGGTCGAAGCGATAGGCGTTGACGGTCTGACCGAGGAGGACAATCTCGCGCACGCCGGCGGCGGCGAGCGTCCTCACTTCGCGCAGGATATCGGCCGGCGGCACGCTCCGCTCGCGACCGCGGACGTAAGGCACGACGCAGAAACTGCAGAAGCGGTCGCATCCGCGCATGGCGGTGACGTAGGCACGGACACTCTTTTCATATTCGGGCGCAATGTCGCCGTAGGTTTCGCCGCGGTCGAGGCGGACGTCGACGGTCGGCTCGAAGCCGCCCCGGCCCAAAAGCTCGGGCAGACGCCGGTAAGCGTCGGGGCCGGCGATCAGATCGAGCCAGGGCGCGCGCTCGATGAGGGCGGCGCGATTATGCTGCGCCATGCATCCGAGCAGGCCGAGCTGGACTTCAGGCCGGGCCTGCTTCAGCCGGGCCAGATCACTCAGGCGGCCGATCACGCGCTCTTCGGCATGCTCGCGAATCGCGCAGGTGTTGAGCAGAATCACGTCGGCCTCGGCGGGATCAGCGGTCGCATCGTAGCCGGCGCGACGCAGCACCGCCCGAACGGTTTGCGAATCGGCGATATTCATCTGGCAACCGTAAGTTTCCAGATAAACTTTGCGCGCTGACGGCGACGTCGAAGGTTCGGTCATCGGCGAAGTCCGATTCTAGGCCAACGCGCGCCGTTCACTCAACGCAGAGCGCGGCGCCGACACGAGCCGCGCTTTCATAAAGCCGCAACTTCGGTGTTGAATCGACATGTGTCAGGCAACCCCGTCGCGGCGATCACCGCCCGCACCTCGCGCATCGTCTGGAGTCGAATCGCCGAGCAGATCGATAATCTGGGCTACGCGCTGATTCCTGAGCTGCTCGAGGTGGCGGAATGCGCCGAACTGATTGACCTCTATCCGCATCGCGAGCGTTTCCGCAGCAGAGTCGAGATGGCGCGGATGCGCTTCGGCGTGGGCGAGTACAAGTATTTTGCCGCGCCGCTGCCGCCGCTGGTGCAGGCGCTCCGGGAGACGCTCTACCCGGGCGTCGCGACGATCGCGAATGTCTGGATGGAAGCGTTGCGGCGCGAGGAACGCTTTCCCGCGACTCTCGACGAGTTCCTCCAGCGATGTCACACGGCCGGACAGACGCGGCCGACGCCGCTGATGCTGCGCTATGCGGCGGGCGGCTACAACTGTCTCCATCAGGACCTCTACGGCGCGATTGCCTTTCCGCTGCAGTTTACGATCATGCTCAACCGCCCGGACCGGGACTTCAGCGGCGGGGAGTTTCTCCTGCTCGAACAGCGCCCGCGGGCCCAGTCCAAAGCCGAGGCCGTGCGACTTGAACAGGGAACCGCCATCCTCTTCCCCGGGCATGTTCGACCGGTGCCCGGGCGGCGCGGGTCTTCGCGCCTGAACGTGCGTCACGGCGTCAGCCGGATTCACGCAGGGGTGCGTTTCACCCTGGGGATTATCTTCCACGACGCCTCCTGAGGGCGGCACCATTGCCGATACTGACTGACGTGGTTATTTAGAGCATCGTTACTTCAGAGCATCGACGATGGCTCAACGACGACCCTCATTCGAACGGCTCGAAGCGAGCCTCCTGGCCTGTCCGAAATGTCGCCGCGCGGTGCCGGTACGCAAACGGCTGCTGCTCGTACTGCCGGAGGGCGACAAGTACGAATATGTCTGTCCGGACTGCGGATCGACCTGCGGCACGACGGTCGAGAAGCCCCCGCCGGTTGGTGTCCGCTTGGGCTAGGCTGACCCTCAGTCAGCATCCCTGGGCTTGCCAGAGATAAACACTGCGGCAAATAGTAGTGTTCCGCAGGCGCCGGCTATTACGCCGAGTGATTAGCCCATGCCCTGCGCCGAGCTTGGCTCAATCTCGATAATGACTCGCATCTCGCCGGGCTGGCGGAACGGATACTTATCCTGCCCGAGATACTTCTTGGCGAGCGCATCAATATGGGCGTCGGCGCCGCTCTCGGTGGTCGTCGCTACCTTGCCGCGCACCTGGAGGTAGCGATAGGGGTTGTCGGGATCCTGGATCGACAGGGCGACCGGCGCGCCGGGGCGCAGCGTGCGCGCTTTGACACGTCCGCGCGCCGTATTGACACGTAGCTTGCCGTTGGCATAGTCGAACCATACCGGCGTCACCTGGGGCGTGCCGTCTTTCATTACCGTCGCGATATGGGCAAAAGCCTTCTTGCCGCTGAGTAGATCGGTGTACTGATCCGGAATCGTTGCCATTGCGGGAAACTCCTTGCCGGGCGCTGTCCGATGGTCCGGCGGCGCGGGACCGGAGTCAAGCGCGCACGCGACCTGCCGTGAGGCCAGCGCGAACTATAAAATTGACTAATCAGAGCCTATCAGATAAAGCAAAATCAGCATCTGGCGGGGGCACACGGCGCTCTGGGCCGACCGGCCAAAGACAGGCGAGAGGCGAAAGTATATGGCCCTTTTCAATAAAGACCAGGAGAAAAACGCGCGGCCCGAGGTGCAAAAGAATCCGCCGCCCGCACAACCGCCGGTCAGCCCGCCGCCGGTCACGCTCGCCCCTGCCTCGTCGCCGAATGCTGTCGCCAGTGCGGCGGCGATGCCATCACGGGCCAATTCAGGGTCCGGCGCCTATCTCGATGGTGGGGCGAAAGTCAGCGGCAAGTTATCCTTTGAGGGACCGGTCAGGATCGATGGTCAGGTGGACGGCGAGATCAACGCCCGCGACAGCCTGACGATCGGCGAAACCGCGGTAGTCACGGCGCAAATTCGCGCGGCCGCGATCGTTATTGCGGGCAAGGTCAGCGGCGATATCACCGCCACCAACCGGATCGAAATTCGCCCGGCAGCGAAGGTTGTCGGCAATCTGAACGCACCGGTGCTGGTCGTGCACGAAGGCGCGACTTTCGAGGGCCATTGTTCGATGTCGGCGGAGGGTGCGCGCGACAGCAAGGTCACGATGTTCCCCAAGGAAGAGCGGGCGGCGCAGGTGGCGGGACAGAAACAGGCCTGATTCAGGAACTTGCGGCCAAAGACTCTTGCCCAGCGCAGACTACTCAGGTAGTAGTCTGGCGCGGGAAAATCTGAGAAGAAGACCGAGCACAAATGCATCTGCCGCCGGACTGGGGTACCTTCGGCACCCTACTGGTTTCATTTCTAATCTTTTGGGTTATTTTTCGGCGACTTTTTTTTGATCCGTTCCTGCGGCTGCTGGGCGACCGGGAGAACCGGCTGCGCAGTTTGAACGAGGAGACCGAGCGGCTTATCCGCGAGCAAAAGGCCCTGCTCGAGGGACGCGAGCACGAACTCGCCGAGGTCCGACGCGAGGCTCTCAGCCGACGCGATCAGGAGCGGCGGCAGGCCGAAGAGCGCATCGAGGCGATGCTCGCCGGAGTGCGCAGCGAGACCCATGACGCCCTCGAGAAGGTGCGCGCAGAAGTCGAAGCCGAAATCGCCGCGGCGGAGCAGCAGATCGATCAGTTGGCGCGCGTGCTGGCCCGCGAACTGGCGGCGAAGGTGCTCGAACGTCCGCTCTCGGCCCGCGCGCTGCAGACGGATCATCAGGCGCCGGCTTAGCGGTAATTTTGATGCAGGCAAGATGAGGCTTTCGAAGACATCGGTAGTCATCGCGGCGGCGGGCTCGTGGTTCTATGCGACAGCGGCGCACGCCGCCGAAGGCGCGGAAGCTCAGGGAAGCTGGTTCGCGCTGATTTTCTATATCATCAATTTTGGTCTGTTCGTCTGGATTCTGCGGCGTTACGGCGCCGGACCGATCCGCGATTTCCTGCGCAAACGCGCCGGGACGATCCGCGATAATCTCGAACGCGCGCAGACGGCGCTCGCCGAAGCGCGCCGTCTCGAGGCGCGCGCGCGCGAACTGGCGGCCGGTCTGGCGCGCGAAAAGACCCAACTGGCGGCGGACCTCGCCGAAGAGACGGCGCATCAGTTGCAACGACTCGACGAGATGGCGCGCGAGGCGATCGCGCGAATCCGGCGCGACAACGAGAGCAGTATCGCGGCGCTGCGCGAAGCGGGCCGGCGGCGGGCGCGTCTCGCGCTGGCGGCGGCGACCGAGACGCTGGCGCGCGATCTCGTAAGGGCTGATTTCACGGCGGACGACCAGGCGCGCCTCCTCACCGGTTTTGTCGGCCGTCTCGGGCAGGAGGCCGGGCGATGAAAAGCTCGAAGGTTGCGCGTCGCTACGCCCGCGCCCTGCTCGGACTCTCGAGCGACCAGCGCCAGCTCGAGACCTGGGGCGCGGAGATCGAAAAGCTCGCGCAGATCGTCGAATCGCCCGAGATTCTGCGCTCGATGATGTCGCCCGAGGTCGCCCCGGCGGCGAAGATGCGCGCTTTAAGCATTATCGTCGAGCGTCTCGGGCTCAGTTATCCGGTGCGCTCGTTCGCGGCAGTGGTGGCGCGCCATGGACGAATCGAGGATCTGCCGGCGATCGCCGAAGCGTATCGCCGGATGCTCGACGACCTGATGGGCCGAACGCGCGCGGTTATCACCTTCGCGCAGCCGCCCGGTGACGGCGATCTGCAGCGCGTGATCGAGGGCCTCGGCCGGATCGCGAACAAACAGATAATCCCGACGGTCCGGGTGAATCCCGCGCTGATCGGCGGCGTCGTCGTCGAGCTGGAAGCAAAGACTTATGACGGAAGCCTCGCGCGGCGTCTGGCGGAAGCCGCGCGATTGCTATCGAGTTGAGGACTTTTAGATCATCATGGCTGATATACGACCAGCAGAAATCAGTGAAATCCTAAGGAACGAAATCAAAGGCTTCGAGGGCTCGGTGGCGGTCAGCGAAACCGGCCGCGTGCTCTCGTGCGGTGACGGTATCGCCCGCATCTATGGATTGCAGAATGCGGCGGCGGGAGAACTGCTGGAGTTCCCCCACTCGATTTACGGCATCGTCCTCAATCTCGAAGAGGACAATGTCGGTGCCGCGCTGTTCGGCGACCCACAGGCGATCGGCGAAGGCGACGAGGTCAAACGCACCGGTCGTATCGCCGAGGTGCCGGTGGGCGAGGGCCTGCTGGGCCGCGTCGTCAACGCTCTCGGTCAGCCGATCGACGAGAAGGGTCCGATAAAGGCCGCCGAATCGCGGCGGATCGAGTTGAAGGCCCCGGGGATTATCAAGCGCCAGCCGGTCAAGGAGCCGCTGCAGACCGGAATCAAGGCGATCGATTCAATGATTCAGATCGGTCGGGGTCAGCGCGAATTGATTATCGGCGACCGACAGACCGGCAAGACCGCCATCGCGATCGACACGATTATCAATCAGCGCGGCCAGAACGTGCATTGTATCTATGTCGCGATCGGCCAGAAGCGTTCGACCGTCGCCCAAGTGGTCGAACGGCTGAATCGGGCCGGCGCGATGGAATACACGACGGTGGTCGCGGCGACGGCCTCCGAATCGGCGCCGCTGCAGTTTATCGCCCCCTATTCGGGCTGCACGATGGGCGAGTATTTCCGCGATAACGGCAAGCACGCGCTGCTGGTCTACGACGATCTGAGCAAGCACGCGCAGGCCTACCGCCAACTGTCGCTTTTGTTGCGCCGGCCGCCCGGCCGCGAGGCCTATCCCGGCGACGTCTTCTATCTGCACTCGCGGCTGCTCGAGCGCGCGGCGAAGATGTCGGATGAGTTCGGCGGCGGTTCGCTGACCGCGCTGCCGATTATCGAAACTCAGGCGGGCGACGTTTCCGCCTATATTCCGACCAACGTCATTTCGATTACTGACGGCCAGATCGTGCTCGACGCCGACCTTTTCAACTCGGGCATCCGGCCCGCGGTGAACGTCGGTCTCTCGGTTTCCCGCGTCGGGTTCTCGGCTTCGATCAAGGCCATGAAGCAGGTCGGCGGGACGCTCAAGCTCGACCTCGCGCAATATCGCGAGATGGCGGCCTTCGCGCAGTTCGGCTCGGATCTCGACGCCACCAGCCAGCGCCTGCTCCATCGCGGGCAGCGGCTCACCGAGATGCTCAAGCAGGGGCAGTACGAACCGCTGCCGGTCGAGAAGGAAGTCCTCATCATCTTTGCCGGCAACGAAGGATATTTCGACAAGCTGACGGTCGAACAGATAAAACCGTTCGAGCGCGATCTATACGATTATTTCGGCGCCAAGCATCAGGATTTGCTCGACGAGATTAAGAGCAAGCGCGAAATCACCGACGACCTGCGCGCGCGTCTGACGGCGGCGCTCGATGCGTACGTGCGCACCTTCGCGCCGGCGGGCGAGAATCAGCAGAGCGCCAATGGCCACGCTTAAAGCAATCCGGCGGCGGATCGCCTCGGTTAAATCGACCCAGCAGATTACCCGCGCGATGAAGCTCGTCGCGGCCGCGCGCCTGCGGCGGGCGCAGGAAGCCCTGCTCAACGCGCGCCCGTATCACGAGGCGCTGACGCGGGTGGCCGATTCGCTGCTGGCCTCGGCGCCCGAGGCGGCCGCGCCCGCCGAAAACGCCGCGCCGGTAACACTCGTGATCGTCGTCTCGTCGGACCGCGGTCTCTGCGGCGGTTACAACGCCAACCTGATTCGCGCGGCCGAGAGCGAAGCGCAGCGCCTGCGCGCGGCGCAGAGCGAACCGCGTTTTTTCGCGGTCGGCCGCAAGGCGCTCGATCATTTTCGCCGCTATCACTATCCGCTCGACGGCGAACGGATCAACAATGTGCCGCGCCTCGCCACGGTGGGCCTCGCGCGCGACCTTGCCACGATTATTGGCGAGCGCTGGCGCACCGGCGCGATAAGCGCGGTCGGCGTGGTCTACAGCCAGTTCCGCTCGCCGATTTCGCAGCGACCGGTCTTCGAGAAGCTGCTGCCGATCGCGCCGTCGGCGCGCCCTGCTGACGGGGCGCCGGTCACCGACTACCTGATCGAGCCGAGCGCCGCGGAACTCGTTCCGCGCATCCTGCGCAGTTATCTGGAGGCGGCGATGCTGCATGCGCTGCTCGAAGCCGAAGCCAGCGAGTACGGCGCGAAGATGACGGCGATGGACGCGGCGACCAATAATGCCGCCGAGATGATTTCGCGGCTGACGCTGGAAATGAACCGCGCGCGGCAGGCGCAGATTACCAAGGAATTGATGGATATCGTCGGCGGTGCCGAAGCTTTGCGCGGCGCCGCGGCATAGTCAGAAGCATAACGATTATGAATGCGACAAACGGTACCGGGCGGATCAATCAGGTTCTGGGCAACGTCGTTGACGTCGAGTTTGCCAACGGCGCTTTGCCACCTATTTTCACGGCATTGCGGGTCTCGAACCCCTCGATCGACGATCGTCCGGGGAATCTGGTGCTCGAAGTCGCTCAGCATCTGGGCGAGAACTCGGTGCGCTGCATCGCGATGGACTCGACCGACGGGCTGGTGCGCGGGATGGAGGTCTTGAATACCGGCGGCCCCATCTCGGTGCCGGTCGGCCCGTCGACGCTCGGCCGTCTGATGAATGTTACGGGCGATCCGGTGGACGAAGCGGGCCCGATCGTTTCCGACCGCATCAGCCCGATTCATCGCGATCCGCCGCTGTTTGCTGACCAGGGCACCGAGGTCGAGATCCTCGAGACCGGCATCAAGGTCATCGACCTCATTTGCCCCTATTCGCGCGGCGGCAAGATCGGACTCTTCGGTGGCGCCGGCGTGGGCAAGACCGTGACCATCATGGAGCTCATTAATAACGTCGCCAAGCAGCACGGCGGGGTCTCGGTCTTCACCGGGGTGGGCGAACGCTCGCGCGAAGGCAATGACCTCTATCGCGAACTGAAGGAATCGGGCGTGCTCTCGAAGACAGCGCTGGTCTACGGCCAGATGAACGAGCCGCCCGGCGCCCGCGCGCGCGTTGGTCTGACGGGGGTTACCGTCGCCGAATACTTCCGCGACGAAGAGGGCAAGGACGTCCTGCTCTTCATCGACAATATCTTCCGGTTCGTGCAGGCCAATTCCGAGGTCTCGGCGCTGCTCGGACGCATGCCGAGCGCGGTCGGCTACCAGCCCACCCTCGGCACCGACGTCGGCGAGCTGCAGGAGCGCATCACGACCACGCGCAAGGGTGCTATCACTTCGGTCCAGGCCATCTACGTGCCGGCCGACGACTACACAGACCCGGCGCCCGCGACGACGTTTGCCCATCTGGACGCGATTACGGCGCTCGAGCGCAAGATTTTCGAGAAGGCGATCTTCCCGGCGGTCGATCCGCTCGCCTCAACCTCGCGGATTCTCGATCCGCAAGTGGTCGGCGAGGAGCACTATACGGTCGCCCGCGCGGTCCAATCGATTCTGCAGCGTTACAAGGACCTGCAGGATATCATCGCGATTCTCGGTATGGACGAGCTGTCGGCTGACGACAAGCTGGTGGTGGCGCGGGCGCGGCGCGTCGAACGGTTCCTGTCGCAGGCGATGTTCGTGGCCGAACCCTTCACCAACACGCCCGGCGCCTACGTCCCGCGCGCCGAAACCGTGCGCGGTTTCAAGGAGATTCTCGACGGCAAGTGCGATGATTTGCCGGAGCAGGCGTTCTATCTGGTCGGCACGATCGACGACGCCCGGGCCAAAGCCGAACGGCTGGCGCGCGGCGAGGCCCGCTGAGCCGCGCCGGCCCATCGTTCGAGCGGCAGGTTCAGCGAAAGAAATCCATGGCCGAGACATTTCCCTTCAGACTCGTCAGTCCCACCGGGATCATCTACGAAGGTCCAATCGAGCAGGCCACCGCGGTCGGCGCCCTCGGTGAGTTCGGGGTGCTCGCCGAACACGTGAATTTTATCACCTCGATTGAACCCGGGCTGATTACGCTCAAGCTCGCCGACGGTTCGTTCATCGAGTACCTGCTCTCGGGCGGGATTGCCGAGGTCAAGGACGGCGCGATGACGGTGCTGGCGACGGAAGCCCTGCCGCTCGCCGCGGTCGATCCGGCGGCGGCCGCGCCCGAGGTCCAGCAGGCCGAGGCCCGCCTGAGTCAGATGAGCTTCTATGATCCAGGATACCAGGAGGCCGAGCAGGCCCTGCGCAATGCGCGCGCACGCGCCGAAATCGCGCATCTGAGCCGTCTCGCGCACTGAGCGGCGCGCGCTCGCGGCGGCCTCCGACGGCGCCGCGCCGCGTTCTCCATCGCTTTCTTTCACGCCCTGAACGAGCTCGTGCGCCGGCGCCGCACGAGCCCTATTCGCGACGGGCAATTGACCCTTCACCTTGCTAAGATGCGGATGGGGACAGGACCAACATAGGGGACCGACTATGGCGATCATCGCGATGACACAGCATATCGGGACGCGCGGCGTCGAGCTGGGCAAACTGACCGCCGAGGCCCTCGGCTACCGGTTTCTCACCGCCGACCAGATCATCGCGGAAACCGCGCGGCACTATGAGGTCAGACCCGAGGAGCTGGTCATCGTCGACGAGCGCCGGCCGCATTTCTGGGAACGTCTGAAAACCGATACGGCGCGGGTGGCCCGCTTCTTCCGGGCGGTCGTGCTCAAGGAGATGGCGCAGGATCGGCTCGTCGTGATTGGCCGTTCGGTCACCCACATGATGCCGGATGGATGCGGTCTCAGGATCCGGCTGACGGCGCCGCTGGCGGAGCGCGTCAAGGTTGTCGGCGCCGCCGAGGGGATCGCGCCGGCGCTGGCTGAACGGCGCGTGCGCGATTACGATCGCGAGACCCGCGCGCGCATTCAGACCCTTTTGGACATCGACCTTGACGATCCGGCGAATTTCACGCTGACGGTCAATACGGCGGCGCTGCCGATCGATGCGATTGCGGCGACGCTCTGCACGATGGCGTTGCAGTTCGAGGAGCGGGTCACCGACGAGGATCGTCGCGCCCTGCGCGATGCGGCACTGGCGGCGGAGGTTCATGTCACCCTGATGTCCCATCCGAAGATCGGACGCGCGCCGCTTGACGTGCAGTGTGCGCGCGGCGTGATCCGGGTTAACGGGCCCGGTCTGGTGCCCCCGTGGGACGATTTGATTACCGACGTCGCCGGACAGGTCGAGGGCGTCCGCTCGGTCGAGGTCCGCGCCGAGGAACAGCCGATCCCGGTGCGGCCGAACTGAAACTGCCCCGCGCCCTCGCGCCTTTGACCGCAGATAACGCAACTTCGTCAGCATCCGGCGACCGGCTGGCACGCGTGCGGCCAGCGACGCTGCGGGCGCTGGTCATTTTTTTCGCCACCGGCGCGTATGTCGGTTATATACCGATAGCTCCGGGCACGGCCGGGTCGTTACTCGGCGTGGTCATCGGCTTCCTCTGCCGTCCTTTCTGGAGCAGGCGCCCGGGGCTCTTCGTGACGGCCTTTGCCGTGATGTTCAGCGGCGCCTGCTACGTTGCCGATGAGGCCGAGCGGCTGTCGGGCCGTCACGACGACTCGCGGATTGTAATCGACGAGATTTTCGGGATGGTCGCCGCGATGGCCTGGCTGCCGGGCCGGATGCTCTGGATCGCGCTGGCCTTCGGCCTCTTTCGTCTATGCGACATCCTGAAACCCTGGCCGGCGAGTCTTTTCGACAAGATGCGCGGCGGCGCGGGAGTGATGCTCGACGACCTCGCCGCGGGCCTCTATGCGAATCTCGCGGCCCATCTGATCTGGCGGATCATCGCCGCCTTCAGATAGCGGTCGACGGCGCGCCGCGTTGCCGACCGGCCGGGCGCGATATACGGCCGCCGACGCGGAACTAGGCTCGGTCGATTCGGATCACGACGGCGCGGGTCAATTTGACCACCAGCTCGTCGCCCGGCTTAATCAGCTTGAGATTTTCGGGATTGCGTGCCTTGACGGTTTCGGTATTGCCGTCGGGACCCTGGAGCGTGACGGTATCGTTGGGCTTGTCGATCGCGACCACCTTGACAAGCAGTTCGAGCTGCTGGCCGACGGCGCCGCCCGGGACCTGGCCGGGTCCGGCACCCACGATGCCTTCCTTAAGTGACGCGCTGGGAATGGTCTCGCCGGGCTTCTTCTTGCGGATCGTCACAATTTCGTAAAAATGCGCCACGACCGGATCGCCGACTTTGGCGGCCTTCAGGTTGTACGGATCCGTCACCCTGAGCGCGATGGTATGTCCTTCGGGTCCAGCGATCGTCACCACTTTGTTCGCCCGATCGACCCCGACGATCTTGCCGCGAACCACCACTTCGCTGGCGCTTCCGACCGTCCGCGGGGCCGCCGGACTCGACTGCGCGTAAGCCGGGTAGCCAGATGAAAAGCCGAGGAGCGTGATAAGGGCCAATTGAATGGCGCAACGTCGAAGCATCGGGTTCCTCCGTAAACGGTCGAGGTCAGAGCAGCGCGGGCAGCGCGTATTAGATCTCGGCTGCCCCGGCGAGCGCCGAGTGTAATTGTGACGGGCAAGCCGTTGTATCGGACCAAGGTCCGATAGCGCTTTTCGCATCGCTTGGCGGAAAGACCGCGGTTCGACTACGGTCTCGGGTATGGAATACGCGACCATTCGAGGTATCCGGCTCGCCTACCAACTGCGCGGAACCGGCACTCCGCTGGTGATGATTCATGGGGCGCAGGGCGATCAGACGATGTTCAATGACCTCGCGGCGAGCTTCGCCCATGACTACGCCGTGCTGACCTTCGATCAGCGCGGCTCCGGCCTGAGTGAAAAGCCGTCCGGGGAGTATTCAATCGCGCAACTGGCCGATGATACCGCCGCCCTGATGGACCACGTGGGCTTCGACAAGGCTCATGTGGTGGGAGTCTCGATGGGCGGCATGATCGCGCTGGAATTTGCGCTCCGGCACCCTGGACGAGTGCGGGCGCTGGTGCTCGGATGCACCACGCCCGGCGGCCCAAAAGCGGTTCGGATCGGCGGGGCGGCTTTCAACGACGCCTACTCGACGCGCGAGATGTCGAGCGAGGAGCGCGGTCGCGCGCTGGCCGCAGCGGCGTTTACGCGCGGCTATATCGAGCGCCATCCCGAGATCATTCCCGCGATGATCGAAGCGCGCCGCCAGCGTCCGCTGGATCCGGCGGCCCTCGAGGCGCGCCTGAAGGCGGCAATCCGGCACGACGTGTACGACCGGCTGGATCAGATCTCCTGCCCCACCCTGGTGATTACGGGCAAGGACGACGCGCTTATCTCGTGGGAGAATTCGCGCCTTTTGGCCGAGCGTATCCCGCAGGCCGAATTGGTCCTGCTCGAGCCGGCCGGGCATTGTTTCTGGCTCGAGCAGCCGCAGGAGTCGCGCGCGGCGATTTCACGTTTTCTCGCCGCGCGCTAATCCCTGGCTAATTGAAAGTGAGCACGGTGCGGGTGACCTCGCCCGCTTCCATGTCGCGAAACGCCTCGTTCACCTCGTCGAGCGGGCGCCGCCGACTGATCATGTCGTCGAGGTTCAGGCGGCCCTGCCGATAGAGATCGAGGTATTTGGGCATATCGAGGTGGAAACGGTTCGAACCCATGTAGCATCCCTGGACGCGCTTCTCGACAAACAGATGACCGGCGGCGAACTCGACCTTCAGATCGGGCTGGATGGCGCCGACGAGGGTCGCGAGGCCGCGCGGCGCGAGCGCATAGATGCACTGCTCGAGCACCTTCGGATTGCCGATGGCGTCGAAGGAATAGTCCACGCCGCCGTTGCTCAGCCGTTTGATTTCACGCACGGTATCGCCGCTGGTGCCGTTCAGCACCGCGGTCGCGCCGAAGTGTTTCGCGCTTTCAAGCTTGTTGTCGCGGATATCGACGGCGATTATCTGCCGCGCGCCGGCGATTCGCGCCCCTTGGATAACCGAGATCCCAACCCCACCGCAGCCGAAGACAGCGACCGACGACCCGGGCGCCACCTGTGCCGTGTTGAGGGCCGCGCCGACGCCGGTAGTCACCGCGCAGCCGAGCAGCGCCGCGCGATCCAGAGGGATATCCTCGGCGATCTTCAGCACGGCGCGCTCATGCAGCAGCATCTGTTCGGCAAACGCGGCGAGGTCGGCGAACTGCGTGACACGTGCGCCTTTCAGGGACAGGCGCGGCGGTTCGTCGCGCCGGCGCTGGCAATCGGTGCGATCGGTGCAAAGATGCGGGCGCCCGAGCCGGCATTGCGTGCAGTGGCCGCAGTAGATCGACGTGCAGGCGATCACGTGATCGCCGGGGGCGAGTCCGCTGACCGCGCTGCCGACCGCCTCGACCACGCCGGCCGGTTCATGCCCGAGGATCGCGGGCATCCGCGTCGGCAGGGTGCCGTGCACCACGTGCAGGTCGCTGTGACAGACGCCGACGGCCACGGTGCGGACCAGCACTTCGTGCGGGCCGGGTTGGTCGATCGCGACCTCTTCGATGGACAGCGGCTGATGCAGTTCGCGTAGAATCGCGGCTTTCATCTCGAGTTCCTCCCTCCTCGCCCTGACTCGGTTAAACGCGGGCGGCCCGCTCGACGGTCGGCGCGAGCCGCCGGATAATTTCCAGCGTGCGCCCGTGCGCCATCGCGATCGCATCTTTCTGCGAAAAAAGCACGATCCGCTCGAGACCGATTTCGGCATACGCTTTCAACTGGTCCGACGAAATCCCATCCTCGCGCGGGGGCACGAAGGCCATGAGATGGAGCCGTGAGGGATCGCGCCCGCGGTCGGCGGCGAGCCGGCGCAGTTCTTCGACCTCGAGCTTGAATTTCGCCGGATCGGTCGCCAGTGGACACCATCCGTCATAGCTGCGGGCGACGCGCTCGCGCCCCTTGGGGCCGTGCGCGCCGAGCAGGATCGGCGGGCCGCCGGGCTGCACCGGCTTGGGATCACATCGCACCGCCGGGAAGCGGATGGTCTCGCCCTGATAGCTCGGCTCGGGCCTGGTCCATAACAGCTTGAGGGCTTCGGTCGTCTCGCGCAGCCGTTTCCATCGCGTGGCAAAAACGGCGCCCATCGCCTCGGTTTCCTCCCTGAGCCAGCCGGCGCCGACGCCGAGAATCGTGCGCCCGCCCGAAACGACGTCCAGCGTGGCGATGGTTTTGGCCGTAATCAGCGGCTCGCGCTCCGGCAGCAGGCAGATACCGGTACCGAGCTTGATTCGTTTGGTGACGGCCGCCGCCACGCCCAGTCCGACAAATGGATCCATCCAGCGCCCGTAATGCTCGGGCAGCTCACCGCCGCCCGGCGGCACGGTTTTGAAGCCAATCGGGATCACCGGATGCTCTGGGATAAAGAAGGATTCGAAACCGAGGTTTTCCGCCTCGCGCGCCAGTTCCGCCAGGTCGCCGCTTTCCGCGGTCGCCGCGATCATCACGCCGATATGCAACATGCCGTCCTCCCGAACAACCAGAGCAGACTTCGCAGCGCTGTCGTACACCACTCGGCCGGTGAGTGCCAGCCCTTCGCGCATCCGCCATCGTGCTGACCGCGACGTTTTGCGGCCGAAGTGCTATAGGGACACATTGCCCCATCGAGACCCGCCAGCGGATCGCATGGGGATGATCATTCTGCAACCAAGCCGATGGGAGGACGATCGATGCCGGCGCGCCTGAGCAAAGAGGAAGTGCGAGCGAACTTTGAAAAAATCAAGAACTGGGGACGATGGGGCGCCGAGGATCAGCGTGGCGCACTTAATTTCATCACCGCGGCCAAACGGGCCGCCGCGGCGAAACTCGCCAAATCCGGCGAGATCGTCTCCTGCGCGCTGCCGCTCGCGACCAAGAGCGGTCCCGACAATCCGCAGCCGGTCCAGCACATGATGCTGCACGTGGGACCGCCGGTGGCTTCGCTGGATTACTTCGCGATTGCGCCGCATGGCTTCGCCTTCACCCATCTCGACGCGCTCTGCCACGTCTTCTGGGAAGGCAAGATGTATAACGGCTTCAGCGCCCGCAAAGTCGGCCGCTTCGGCGCGCGCAAGTGCGCGATCGACGTCACTCGCGACGGCATCGCAACGCGCGGCGTGCTGTTGGATATTCCCAAAGTACGCCAGGTCGATTACCTCGAACCGGGCGATGCGATCTATCCCGAGGAACTCGACGCCGCTGAGAAATTGCACGGCGTCCGCGTCGAGGAAGGCGATGCGCTCCTGATTCGCACCGGACGCCACGTTCGCGCCAAAGCCAAAGGCCCGTGGGATGCGCGACGCGAGGGAGTTCCGGGCCTCGATGCGGCCTGTCTGCCGTGGCTGCACGAACGACGTATCGCGCTCTTGGGCTGCGATGCGGTCAGCGATTGTTCGCCGAGTCACTATGCGCCGGACTTCGAGATGCCGATTCACGTTGGCGCATTAGTGATGATGGGCGTGCATCTGCTAGATAATGCCGATTTGGACGCGCTGTCGGCGGCATGCGCCAAGCATGGTCGTTATGAATTTCTGTTCGCGATGGCGCCCTTGATTCTCGAGCGCGGAACGGCGTCACCGGTCAACCCGCTGGCGATTCTCTGATAACGGTCAGCGCGGCCGCCGAAGTCTCAATTTTCACGCAGGAACCAGATTGGCAGAGACCCCGGGGCCTCTGCCAATTTTTTATCTTCACTCAGATTCTGTTTTTCGGATTAGCAACGGCCGATTAGCACTCGCCCAGGTTGAGTGCTGACAGATTTGACAAATGAGCAAGCGTGGTTATCCTAAACCGCGAAGAGATCGGCCCTTTTCCCAAGGGCTCTGGTGGGAGGCAACACAGCTAATCATGGACAAGATCCGACCGTTGGGTGATCGCATTCTCGTCAAGCGCATCCAGGAGGAAGAAAAGACGAAAGGCGGAATCATCATCCCTGACACCGCGAAAGAGAAGCCTCAGGAGGGCAAGGTTGTCGCCGTCGGCAAGGGCAAAAAGAACGAGGAAGGCACCGTCATCCCCCTCGAGGTGAAGGCCGGCGACCGGATTCTGTTCGGTAAGTACTCCGGCAGTGAAATCAAGCTGGACGGCGAAGAGCATCTGATCCTTCGCGAGGACGACGTGCTGGGCGTGCTCGAAGGTTGATTGGCTAAGGTTCAAACCAGGTATTTGAGGAGCATCATCTGATATGGCAGCGAAACAGGTTCGCTTTTCACAGGAAGCGCGCGAGAAAATTTTGCGCGGTGTCAATATTCTCGCCGACGCCGTGACCGTGACGCTCGGCCCCAAGGGCCGCAACGTCGTCTTGGAGAAGAGCTTCGGCGCCCCGACCGTGACCAAGGACGGCGTCACCGTGGCTAAGGAGATCGAGCTCGAAGACAAGTTCGAGAACATGGGCGCGCAGATGGTCAAAGAGGTCGCCTCGAAGACCTCGGACGTCGCCGGCGACGGCACCACCACCGCCACCGTTCTCGCCCGCTCGATCTACACCGAAGGCATCAAGATGGTGGCGGCGGGCCACGACCCGATGTCGATCAAGCGCGGTATCGATCGCGCCGTCGAGGCGATTACGGCCGAGCTCAAGAGCCTTTCCAAGCCGACCAAGGATCGCAAGGAAATCGCCCAGGTCGGCACCATCTCAGCCAACAACGATTCGACCATCGGCGATATCATTGCCGAGGCGATGGAGAAGGTCGGCAAGGAAGGCGTGATTACGGTCGAGGAAGCCAAGGGCCTCGATACCACGCTTGAAGTGGTTGAGGGTATGCAGTTCGACCGCGGCTACCTCTCGCCCTATTTTGTGACCGATCCGGAGCGGATGGAGGTCAAGCTCGAGGACGCCTATGTCCTGATTCATGAGAAGAAGATCTCCTCGATGAAGGATCTGCTGCCGATTCTCGAATCGATTGCGAAGACCGGCAAGCCGTTCATCCTGATCGCCGAGGATGTCGAAGGCGAGGCGCTGGCGACGCTGGTTGTCAACAAGATTCGCGGCACCCTGTCCTGCGTCGCGGTCAAGGCTCCGGGCTTCGGCGATCGGCGCAAGGCGATGCTCGAAGATATCGCGATTCTGACGGGCGGCCGCGTCATTGCTGAAGAACTCGGCATCAAGCTCGAGAACGTCTCGCTGCAGGATCTGGGCCGCGCGAAACGGATCGTGGTTGATAAAGACAACACCACGGTCATCGACGGCGCGGGCAAGAAGGCCGATATCGAAGGACGCATCAAGCAGATTCGCGCCCAGATCGAAGAGACCACTTCGGACTACGACCGTGAGAAGCTGCAGGAGCGGCTGGCCAAGCTGGTCGGCGGCGTGGCGGTCATCCGCGTCGGCGCAGCCACCGAAGTCGAGATGAAGGAAAAGAAGGCGCGCGTTGAGGATGCTCTGCATGCGACTCGCGCGGCCGTCGAGGAAGGCGTGGTGCCTGGAGGCGGTGTGGCTCTGATTCGCTCTTCCGCCGCGCTCGAGAACCTGCGCGTCAGCGAAGACGAGCAGTCCGGCGTGAATATCGTCAAGAAGGCGACGGAAGACCCGGCCCGCTGGATCGCGACCAACGCCGGATGGGAAGGCTCGGTGGTGGTCGACAAGATCAAGAGCGGCAAGGGTCCGCATGGCTTCAATGCGGCCAGCGAGGAGTTCGAGGACCTGATGAAGGCCGGCATCATCGATCCGACGAAAGTCGTGCGCAGCGCCCTGCAAAACGCCGCCTCAGTGGCGAGCCTGCTGCTGACGACCGAGTGCATGGTGGCCGAGAAGCCCGAGGAGAAGCCGGCTGCTCCGGCGATGCCTCCCGGCGGAATGATGTAACCGACGCGGTCAAACGCCGCGTTGACTCGACGGGGAGCGCTGCGGCGCTCCCCGTTTTTCTTTGCGGATCCGCGGCGGCTCATCCGCGCCGCAAGCCGTCCTGCGGCAGTCGGCAGCGCGGGTGGGGGTCGCGGCCGTCGGACCTAGCCGTTGATGACCTTGCCCGCGGTCTCCCAATCGACGATTGGCGTCAGCCGCCGCCGCGAGACCGCGCCGCTCTTTACGGCGCCGGTAAACGGACCGAAGGTCAACGAATGGTCCTGGATATCGAGCACCAGCACGACCTTGTTCTCCTCGTTGGAGAACCAGGGACCGGCCTTGAGGGTGACACCGGTGGGGAAGCCGTTTTTGATAGCTCCGCTGATGGTCTCATGCGCGCGTTTGACGTCGTTGAAATAGATCTCATCGAGATAGAGCGGCATCGTCGTTGTCCTCCTTAAGCAGCGTTCATACCTCCGCCGTCGCGGCGCTTAGGTTATAGATCGAAACGGGCCTGTCCGGTTATCGATCGCGCCGCTTACCGATCGCGCGGCGCGGCGAAAGTCTTCAGGCGAAAGCCGGCATCACCTCGCGCGCGAACAGATCGATACTTTCGGCGCTGTTCATATCGCCGAAGATGATCGTGAAAAACTGCACGCCGCGGTCGATCCGCTCGCGCAACTGCGGAATGACCTGTGCGGGCGTGCCCTTGATGGCCGTGCGCCAGAACGGCAGCCGTTGCGCGATCTTCGCTTTCTGCTCGACCTCGGCGTCGGTCTTGCCGAGGCAGATTTCAAGCTGCTCAGAGATATTGATCGAGCTGATATCGCGACCGACGGCTTCACAATGATGCTTGAGCGCATTGAGTTTCTGCTCGAAGCTGCGGTAGCCCGCCGGACAGTTCCAGCGGTCGGCATATCTGGCGACGATCCTGAGCATCACCTTTTCGCCGCTGCCGCCGATCGTGATGGGCGGATGGGGTTTCTGGAGGGGCTGCGGATTGTTGTAGGCGTCGGTGACCTTGTAATAACGACCCTCGAAACTCGCCTGCTTCGCCGTCAGCATCGCCTTGAGGATCTGCACGCCCTCGTCGAGCTGGCGAAGCCGCGTCCCCAGGGTCGGAAATTCATAACCGTAAGCGCGATATTCCTCTTCCATCCAGCCCGCCCCGAGACCGATTTCGAGGCGCCCGCCGCTGATATTGTCGATGGTCGCGAGCACCTTGGCGAGCATCGCCGGATTACGAAACGAATTGCAGAGGACCAGCGTGCCGATCCGCAGCCGGCTGGTGAGCGCGGCCAGCGCGCTCATCGTGGTGGTGCATTCGAGCACGTCGGCATCTGGCACCCCGCGATTCCAGAAATGATCGGTCAGCCAGATCGAATGATAGCCAAGCTTTTCGATAGTCGCGGCGCGCTCGGCGATCGTTTTGAAGGTCAGGCCGGCGGCCGGCGAAAAAAGTCCGAATCCGATTTTGTGCTCCATGCTCAAGTTCGCTCCGCGATCCTCCGACGTGCCGGTCTGCTGGATTACCGGCAGGACGCCTCTCTGTTTCGCATGGCCCGCCGGTCAGGTCAACGAGCGGTCGCGTGCGGCGCCGGCGCTAGGCCGCCTCGGCCGGTGGCGACGTTCCGTTATGACTGGCGGTCCGCGGAGGACCCAACAGCAGGATGCAAAGCAGCGCCCAGGCGCCAAACAGAAATCCGACCACTGCCCAGAGCGGCCATTGGCGGCCGCGCCGCGCGGCGATCACCGCGATGAGCGGCGCCAGCGCCGCGTCGATCGCGAGCGAAGTCGCAATCAGCTTGAGCGGCGCTTCCGGAAAGCGCGCAAGGAAAAACCCGGAGGTGATGGCAAGTACCGTCGCCAGCGTGGTCATCTTGGCCCCAGCAGAGACCTCTAGCTATAGTCGAGAGATGGCGCAACGTGAAGTTGACAGCATCATGGCGAAACTCCGACAGATGAGCGAAGAGGGGCTGTCGAGCTTCTTCAACGAGGTGATGGCGAGCGAGCGGCTGCGCAAAGGGCTCGGTCGCGCCGGTCAGCGCCTGATGGCCAACAAGCAGAGTTTCGATCGCAATGTCGAGACGGTCCTGGATTTTGTCAATATCCCCTCGAAACGCGACGTGCGCGACCTCAAGACGCGGCTCGACACACTGAGCTCGCAGCTCGTCAATCTGAGCATGAAGGTTGATCGGATGGCGGCCGAACGCGGCGGCGCGCCCGTAGCCGAGGGCGGCGCGAAACCGCGGCCGCGCCGACGGCCGCGCACCGCCAAGTAAGCCGCGCCCTCAATGCGCCGGTAGTAGCCGCACCGCACCGGTCGCGAGGCTGTAACGCGCGGGCAGGATTTTCACCTCGCCGGATTTGACCTTGGCCGCAAGCTCCGGCTCGTCGGCGAGCCGCCGCGCGGTCAGGATGGCATTCATGTCGATGGCGTTGGCGAGCTCATCGCCCGGAGCGCCTTTGACCGCCGCGATCGCCGGATAGATATTTTCGAGCATCGGGCCGGTCCCCGGTTTGGGATACGCCTTGACGGCTGCAGCGACCGCACCGCATTGATCGTGGCCCATCACCAGGACGAGACGCGTGCCGAGGTGCGCGATCGCGTAAACGATGCTTTGCAGGCCCAGCCGATCATAGGTGTTACCGGCGGCGCGAACCACGAATAGCCGACCCACGCCCTGGTCGAAAATCAGTTCGGGCGGCACGCGTGAATCGGCGCACGAGAGAATCACGGCCAGGGGATGCTGCGCGGCGGCGGACGGGGTCGCGTCCGGATGGGTCAGCGCGCGGTTGACGAAGCGCTGATTGCCCTCGAGGAGTTGCCGCAGGATCTGTTCCGGGGACGCCCCGGCGCTCGCGGCGCCGGCCGCCCGCGACCCTGAAATCAGCGCGACGGCGCAGACACAAATCAGGCCCAGCAGCTTGTTCATACCAGCGGCTTTTAGCAGCGCAGGCCGGCGGAAGCTATGGCCGCGATCGTGCGCCATTCGTGATGGCGCAACCGGATTGGCGGTTACGCTGGCAGAATTCCCTCGATTGGGCCTATGCTCCGAGGCAGCGGACAGACCGTTTCCAAACGGCGTCACGGGTCGGAGGCCAAGCGATGAATCAGCATCACACCGAGCGCGAGCAACGCTTTCTGGATCTGGCCGGCAAGCTTGCCGATGAGTTCGCGCCGCGCGCCGCCAAGTACGATCAGGAGGAGGCGTTTCCCTTCGAGAACTACGCCCGCCTCAAGGAGACCGGCTATACCACGCTCATCATTCCCACCGAGCTCGGCGGCCTCGGGGCGACGATGCTCGAGCGGATCAAGGCGCAGGAGCGGCTGGCGCAGGGCTGCGGGGCGACGGCGCTCGCCATCAATATGCACTTCAACGTGATTGGTCTGATGATCGATCTGTGGCGCAAGTTCAAGCGTCCCAACGTCGAAGAAAAGCTGCGCCGTATCGCCGCCGAGCGCCTCATCTGCGGCGGCTCCGGCTCCGAGCCGGACAACTCGGTGCTGGTCCTGCGCCCGCGCGCGACCGCCAAGCGCGTCAACGGCGGATGGATCGTCAACGGCCGCAAGATCTTCAGCACGCAGAGTATCGCGCTCGACCTCTATTTCGCCGAGGCGACGTGGCAGGACGCGCCGGAGGGTCCGACCATCATCACATTTTTTATCCCGCCCAAGGAGACTCCGGGCCTCGAGTTCAAGGATGACTGGTACGTGATGGGGATGCGGGCGTCGGCCTCGCGCAGTTCCGAGCTCAAGGACGCCTTCGTCAAGGAAAGCGACGTCGTCCTCACGCGCTCGGTCTCGCGCAGCGGACGGATCACGCGGATTTTCGCCAAGGCGCCGTTCACGATCGGCGCGCCGTATATCGGTATCGCCGTGGCGGCGCGCAACTTTACCGTCGATTTCATGCGTGATCGGCCGCGTTATCCGCTGCCTTATCCGATGAGCCATCTGCCGGCCGTATATAACAAGATCGGCGAGATGGACCTGCTGATCGAAACCGCGCGCGCCGTGATGTGGAAGGCGGCGGCCGATCTCGAAGTCGACGATGGCGCCACCTGGGCGCGCAAGGCGGTGGCCGCGCGCATGGTCGCGATCGAAAACTCGGTGCGCGTGGTTGATCTGGCGCAGCGGGCCGTCGGCGGCGCTTCATACTTTCGCCGGCTGCCACTCGAACGCTACCTGCGCGACGTGCGCGCCGGCCTGTTCCATCCGTTCGACAGTGACGAGTCGCTCGAATTTCTCGGCAAGAGCGCTTTCGGTCTGCCGATGGCCGATCTCAGCGCCTTCGCCGATTACGACCGCCCCGATGATGAATAAGGAGAGCGGCCATGGCGGAAAAATCACGCTCGGCGGCGATTCGTGAACGCCTGCACCATCCGATAATCGACTCCGACGGCCATATCGCGGAGTTCGAGCCGGCCCTGTTCGATTATCTGAGGACCGTGGCCGGCAACCAGGCGGTCGAGCGCTTCAAAGCGCTGCCGGACAGCCCTTTCAAATTCCGCTGGTATCGACTCACGCCGGAAGAGCGGCAACGCCATCGCGTGCCGCGTCCGCACTGGTGGGTCCATCCGACGCGCAACACCCTCGATCGCGCCACCAGCTCGTTGCCCAGGCTGCTCTATCAACGGCTCGACGAAATGGGCCTCGACTACACGATTATCTACCCGAGTATCGGGATGCTCGCGCTCCATCTGCCGGACGATGAGCTGCGAGGGGCGGCATGCCGCGCCTACAACATGCTCCACGCCGATCTCTTCCGCGAGTACCGCGATCGCATGACGCCGGTGGCGCTCATCCCGATGCATACGCCGGAGGAAGCGCTGGCCGAACTCGATTTTGCGATCGGCGCGCTCCGCCTGAAATCGATTCTGATGGCGGGATGGGTGCGGCGACCGCTCGCCGGCGGACCGGGCTTCTGGATGGATACGCTCTGCCTCGACAGCGCCTATGATTACGATCCGGTGTGGCGCCGCTGCGTCGAGTTGAAGGTCGCGCCGGCCTTCCATTCGCCGAGCGCGGGCTTCGGTTTTCGCGGCTCGATCTCGAATTTCATGCATAACCATATCGGGCACTTCGCGGCCTCGGCGGAAGCTATCTGCAAGGCCATGTTTTTCGGCGGCGTGACCCGGCGCTTCCCCGCCCTGCGCTGTTCGTTCCTCGAAGGCGGAGCCGGATGGGCCTGCGGGCTTTACGCCGACCTGGTGGGACATTGGGAAAAGCACAATCGTGAGGTCGCGCAGAACTTCAATCCGCGTCATCTCGATGAGGCGCTGCTCGAGCGGCTGTTCAAAGAGTACGGGTCGGACTACCGGCCCGAGATCATCGCGCAGTTGGGTCAGGACCGCTCGCAACTGCTGTGGGGCTCGTGGGAGGAGAACCCCAGCGATCAACGCGATATCGATGAATGGCTGCAGGCCGGGATCGAGACCAAAGCCGACATCCGCCAGCGTTTCGTCCCCCATTTTTTCTTCGGCTGCGAAGGCGACGATCGTCTGACGGCGCTCGCCTTCAACGCGCGACTCAATCCGATGGGCGCGCGGCTCAATGCGATCTACAGCTCCGACCTGGGCCACTTCGATCTTCCCGACATGCGCGATGCCGCCGCGGAGGCCTGGGAGCTGGTCGAGCATGGGCTCATCAGCGAGGACGATTTCCGCGACTTCGTCTTCGTCAATCCGGTGCGGGCCAAGACCGATATGAACCCGGACTTCTTCAAAGGCACGCGCGTCGAACGGCTGGTCGACGAGCTGCTCGCCGCGCCGGTGGCTGACCGCGCCGCGCTGCCGGCCTGAGCGCAACCCGCGGAACTTCGTGGGCCGTCGGAAGAGCTCCGACGCTGATGCCCTGACCGCTCGGATAGCGTAGAATACCTCTGCTCTCGGCGAGGCGCCGGCGGCGCCTCGCCGAGAGCGCGCAAGAAGTACGGCTACGACACAACCTGTGGAGACCTGCGATGCGTATCCTGCTGGTCCATCCCTCCCCGCTGATGTACAGCGAAATCTATCTGCGTCTGGAACCGCTCGGACTGGAACGCGTCGGCGCCGCGTTGCGGGCGGCCGGGCACGATCTGCGGCTGCTCGATCTGCAGATCTTTACCGCCAGGGACCTGTTCGCCGAGTTTGACGATTTCAAACCGCGCGCCGTCGCCTTTTCACTCAATTATCTGGCGAACCTGCCCGAGGTGGTGGACCTCGCCAAAACGCTCAAGGCGAAAGATCGGTCGGTCTTCATTTTCGTCGGTGGGCATAGCGCGTCATTTGTCGCCGACGAGCTGCTGATGCATGCCGACGGCGCGATCGACTGCGTCGTGCGCGGCGAAGGAGAGGCGATTGCCGCCCAACTGATCGAGGCCCTCGGCGAGCGTGATTTGAAGACTTTGCCGGGAGTGGTTACGCCGGACGGCGCGGGTCCGCCGCCGCGACTGATGGATCGAATCGATCGTTTCATTCCGGCGCGCGACCTGGCGCGCCGCCGCTCGAAGTATTTTATCGGTTCGTTTGACCCCTGCGCTTCAATTGAGTTCACCCGCGGCTGCCCCTGGGATTGCACCTTCTGCAGCGCCTGGACCTTCTATGGTCGCAGCTACCGCCAGGCCGCCCCGGAAGCCGCCGCCGATGACCTCGAGTCGATCCGCGAACCGAACGCCTTCATCGTTGATGACGTCGCGTTTATCCATCCCGAGCATGCCTTTGCGCTCGGCCGCGAAATCGAACGGCGCGGGATCCGCAAGCAGTACTATCTCGAGACGCGCGCCGACGTCCTCTGCCGCAATCGCGAGGTCTTTGCCTACTGGTATCGGCTTGGCCTGCGACTGATGTTCATCGGGCTTGAAGCGATGGACGACGAAGGTCTCAAGCGGCATCGTAAGCGCTCCAAGGTAAGCATCAACGAGGACGCGCTCGAGATTGCGCGCAAGATCGGTTTGACCGTCGCTGTCAATCTGATCGTCGATCCGGCCTGGGATGAGGCCCGGTTCGCCGCCGTCCGCGAATGGGCAGCGAGCGTCGAGGAGGTGGTTCATCTGACCGTCGCCACCCCGTATCCCGGGACCGAAACCTGGTTTACCGAGGTGCCAAAGCTCGCGACGTTCGACTATCGGCTGTTCGATATTCAGCACGCGGTGCTGCCGACGCGCCTGCCGCTCAAGCGCTTCTACGAGGAGCTGGTGGCGACCCAACAGGTGCTGAATCGCAAACATCTGGGCGTACGCGGCTTATGGCAGGCTGGCTCGAAGGCGGCGAGCCTTTTGGCCCGCGGCCAGACCAACTTTATCCGGATGCTGTGGAAGTTCAGCCGCGTGTACAATCCCGAACGTCAGTATCAGGATCATTTCCGACCGCTGGAATATGCGATACGCCCGCCGGCCGCCGACGTCCGACCGCCTGTCGGCCAACTGTACGTGCATCAGGGGCGTGCTTCCGCCGACCTGTCAGGCTAGCGGTTCGGGCGGCGCGACCCATCCGCAAGGTCGCGCCTGCCGACTGACGCGCCGATCGCGATCGATCTGCTAAACTCAAGCGGCTCGCTCGAGCGCGAACAACCACATGGCAGACACCAACGGTAGCGAACCCCATCGTAACGAACCCGCGCGGCTGACGATCGAAGCCGACATGCGCCAGTCCTATCTGGACTACGCGATGTCGGTGAATATCGGGCGCGCGCTGCCGGATTTGCGCGACGGCCTCAAGCCGGTTCATCGACGGATTCTTTACGCGATGTTCCGCGAGGGTCTGCTCGCCAATCGGCGCCATTCGAAGTGCGCCGGGGTCGTCGGCGAAGTCCTCAAGAAGTACCATCCGCACGGCGACAGCGCGGTGTACGACGCCCTGGTGCGGATGGCGCAGAATTTCTCGATGCGCTACCCGCTGATCGACGGCCAGGGCAACTTTGGCTCGATCGACGGCGATCCCCCGGCGGCCTATCGCTACACCGAATGCCGTCTGACGCGGCTGGCCGAGCGGATGCTCGCCGATATCGACAAGGAGACGGTCGATTTCGTTGACAATTTTGACGGTTCGGACAAGGAACCGGGCGTCCTGCCGTCGCAGATTCCGAATCTCCTGATAAACGGTTCCGACGGTATCGCGGTCGGGATGGCGACCAATATCCCGCCGCACAATCTGGGCGAGGTCTGCGAGGCGCTGCTCAAACTCATCGAAAATCCCGAGCTGACGCTCGAGCAAATCCTCGACATCATTCCCGGTCCCGACTTCCCGACCGGCGGCCAACTGCTCGGGCGGCAGACCGTGCGCGAGGCCTACCTCAACAGGCGCGGCATCCTGACCATGCGCGCGCTGGCCGCGATCGAAACCGACAAGCGCAGCGGCAAAGCCTCGATCATCGTTCGCGAGATTCCCTACCAGGTCAACAAAACCAAGCTTATCGAGCGAATTGCCGACCTGGTCAACGATCGCCGTATCGAAGGTATCAGCGACCTGCGCGACGAGTCCGACCGCGACGGCATGCGCATCGTGATCGAGCTCAAGCGCGACGCCGAGCCGAAGATCGTGCTCAATCAGCTCTATCGCCATACGCAGATGCAGGAGAGCTACGGCCTGATCATGCTGGCGATCCATGAGGGCCGCCCGCGCGAGTTGAGCCTGCGCGATCTGCTGGTCGAGTTCCTCAACCATCGCCGGCAGGTGCTGACCCGCCGCACGCAGTTCGAGTTGCGCCAGGCCGAGGCGCGGCTGCACGTGCTCGAGGGCCTGCTCGTCGCGCTGCGTAATCTCGACGCGGTAATCAGGCTGATTCGCGCCTCGAAGGATTCCGAGACCGCGCGCACCGGCCTGATGACGCAATTTCAGCTCACCCAAATCCAGGCCCAGGCGATCCTCGACCTCACCCTGCGCCGCCTGACCTCGCTCGAACGTGACAAGATCGAAGCCGAGCACAAGGAGATCACCGAGACCATCCAGCGCTTGCGCAAAATCCTCGCCGACGAACGCGAGTTGATGCAGCTCATCGCCGACGAGCTGACGGAGATCCGCAAGGAGTTTGCCGACGAGCGCCGCACCCGGATCGTCGAAGCCGAAGGTGATTTCTCTATAGAAGACCTGATCGTCGAGGAGGACGTGCTGGTCACCGTCACTCACGGCGGCTATATCAAGCGCACGCCGCTCTCGCTCTACCGCACGCAGCGTCGCGGCGGGCGCGGGAAAATCGGCGCGACCACCGGTGAAGAGGACTTCGTCGAGCATCTGGTGCCGGTCGGCACGCACGATCGTCTGTTGTTCTTCACCAGCGCCGGCAAGGTTTACGAGAAGAAAGCCTACGAATTGCCCGAAGGCGGCCGCGCCGCACGCGGTCGCGCGATCGCCAACCTGCTGAGCCTCGCCAGTGATGAGACCCTGTCGGCCTTCCTCCCGGTGCCCAAGGATACCGCCGGCAAATACGTCTTTTTCGCGACGCGGCGCGGCAAGGTCAAGAAAACCGAAATCGATCAGTTCGCCAATATCCGCGCCAACGGCATCATCGCGATAAATCTCGAAGACGGTGACGAGTTAATCGGCGTCCGCATCACCGACGGCAATCAGCAAATCGTGCTCTCGACCCGCGAAGGCCAGGCGATCCGCTTCAAGGAGGAAGAGGTGCGCGCGATGGGCCGTGGCACCTACGGCGTTGCCGGGATGGAGCTCGAAAGCGGCGCGAAGAATCAGCCGGCCGACGAAGTGGTCTCGATCGCGGTCGCTCGCGACGACGAAACGCTGCTGACCGCCTCGCAAAACGGCTTCGGCAAACGCACTCCGGCCTCGGAATACCGCCTCACCCATCGCGGCGGCAAGGGCGTTATCACGATGGACGTGACGGAACGCACCGGCAAGGTGGTCGGCGTGCTTCAGGTCGGCAGCGACGATCAGGTCGTGTTGATTACCGACCAGGGCAAGGTTATCCGCCTCAACGTCAAGCAGGTCCGTATCACCGGGCGCAACGCCCAGGGCGTCCATCTCGTCAGGCTCGAAGCCGGCGAGCACGTCCGCGCCGTTTCGCGTCTGGCCGAGCGTGAAGAAGAAGCCGACGGGAATGGCAACGGCGCCGATGGGACGGATAAGAGCGTCGAATAGGCGGGCCAGCTAAGCTCGTCGCGCGACGGCAGCCCCCCTCGCGATCCTGCCGATAACTGTTGCCATCCGACGCCTCGGCCTGGTGGTGCAAGCAGGGGTCGCCTTCAATCTCGCCCTGAGGGACTATATCACCGCTACTCGCCTTCTTTGTCCGCGGAAGCCGCATCTTTTGATTATTTAGGTTTATTTAGGCTTGTCTAAGCATAGCATTGTAATCACGGGCATAATTAGGTACATATATGCCTTGGAGTCACCTATCTACGAAACGTCGCTATCTTAGTCCTTATTTGCTCGGGGGAGCTCAAAGCGGAGACTGCGGATGGACAGGAGAAGACTGCTCGCGATCGTGGTTCTGGTTGGCCTGATAGCGTTCAGGCCGCGTTCGGTTCAGGCGGTTTTTTCGGCGACCGCCTTAATCGATAATCCGTCCGGTTTTTTCAATCCAGGCAACTTCAATTTCCAACTCGGACTCTATCAGGGCACCAATTCCCTCGCGACGGCCTCGCCGGCGCACGCCGCAGCCGCCGCGAATGCGGCCTTCAAGGTGGTGCCACTGTGCAACAACGGGATGCCGCCGAGCGGGAGCTGCGCCGAAGGGGGCAGCGGGAAAATCGGTTTCATGATCCTCGGCTTCTCGAACACCGTGCAGGGCGCGTGCTCGGGAGGTAATCACAACGCAGGCTATATCGCGCCGGCGAATTATTCGCAGTGCGTTAAGGGCACCTTCGCGGCAAACGTTTATAACGCACAACAAGGCGCGGCGCCGACGGTCGACCCGTCAGTCTATATGATCGTCTGCGCGCAACCGGGCAAAACCACGCAGCTATGGGACACGCCGTTCACCAATACGGTCTGGACCAACTGCGAATCCGTCGTGACCGGTGCGAATCTGACCGATGCCCAGGTCGAAGTAATCCTGATGGAAACGGCAACTGGCAACCCGCCCAAAGGCGCGACGATGGCGAAGCTCAACCACTCGCCGTGCGTGGCGGGCGACGAAAAGTCGGTCGATGCGTGCGCCAACGAGATGCATCTGGGAAATATCGCCCGCGCGGTGCATACCCATTTCCCGAATCTGCAACTGATGTATCTGACGTCCCGCGCCTATGGCGGATGGGCGACCGGGGGCCTGCAGCCCGAGCCGTTCGCCTATGAATACGGCTTCACCGTGCAGTTTCTCATCGGCGCGCAGATAGAGCAGGCGGACAATGGCGGCGCCGAGAATTCGGAAGCCGGCGATCTCTCATATGATGCGGCGCCCGTATTGCTGTGGGGGCCGTACTCGTGGGCCTCAGGCACGACGGCGAACAGCGAAGGCACGGTCTGGCCGAAAACCGATTTTCAGATGGAAAACAATCCGAACGACACCTATGTTCACTATCGCCTTCCCGGCTACACCCAGATCGGGACGCTCTGGTCGAATTTTTTCGCTGGCACTTCGCTCACCGGCGCCTTGAATACGAACAACACCACCTGGTTTCGCCCGCAATAGCAGGGAGTCCGGCCGCGCGCTGCAGGCGGGCGTAATCGCGCCTGAGCGCGACGCTTTCAGGCCGGGCGCAAATGTGCTCAAAGTCTAGGGCAGCAGCGGGAAATCCCCCCGCCCTATGGAGCAGCAGATGGCATCGGCGATAAGCAACCCTGCGGCAGAAAATCCGGTCCTGGTCGAACACGAAGCGCCGCTCGGCTGGATCGTGATCAACCGACCCGAGAAGCGCAACGCACTTAATTTCGCGGCCTGGCGAGGAATCGTCGCGGCGATGGAAGAACTGAACGCCGACGACGCCGTGCGCGTGATTATCCTGCGCGGCGTGACCCGCGAGGCGTTCATCTCGGGCGCCGACATCTCCGAGTTTCCCGCCCATCGCGCGAACGCTGAGCAGGCGCGCGAATATCGCGCGATGCCGGCCCGCGCGACCAGCGCGCTCGCGATGAGTCCCAAGCCGGTTATCGCGATGATCGCCGGAATCTGCATGGGTGGCGGACTGCAGGTCGCGCTCTCGTGCGATATTCGGATCGCGGCGCGCGGCACACGCTTCGGGATTCCGGCCGCGCGACTCGGTCTCGCCTACCCGCTCGATGGCGTGCTCTCGCTCTCGCAGATCGCGGGTCCCGCGAACGCGCGCGACATCCTGATGTCGGCGCGAACCTTCGGCGCGGAAGAAGCGCTGCAGATGGGCCTCTTGAATCGGCTGGTCGAACCGGACGAACTCGAGACCAACGTGCGCGAATATGCGACGCGGATGGCGTCGAACGCGCCCCTTACCATGGCCGCGGCGAAAGCCATCATCCGCGAAGGCCTTAAGGACGCCGCCGACCGCGATATGCCGAAGATTGCCGCGATGGTCGCGCAGTGTTTCGACAGCGAAGACTACAAGGAAGGCGTCAGGGCCTTCCTCGAAAAGCGCCAACCGCGCTTCCAAGGTCGCTGACCGGCGAGGATAATCGGCTCAGCCGCTGAACCACGGTTCAGTCAGATGAGCCGCATCGATGCGCGCGCTTCGCCGCGTCGCAAGATCAGGAGCGCCGATGAGCACAGACATTTATTTCAATCCCTGGGACGCCGCTTTTCGCGCCAATCCCTACCAGCATTACAAAGCCTTTATCGGCAAGCCGCCCAGCCCAATCGAGATGTTCGTGCCGATCGTGCTGGTCGGCAGCTATGTCGACGCGCTCACGATCCTGCGCGATCCCGAACACTTTTCGAGCGACGTGCGCCCGATGGAACGCAAGGAGGTCTTCGGCAACGCGGAGCGGCTGTTGTTCGCCGATCCGCCGACCCATACGCGGCTGCGCAAACTGATAAGCCGCGCCTTCACGCCGAAGCGGATCAACGACCTCACCCCGCGCATCCGCGAATTCACCGCGCGCCTGCTGGATAAGGTCGCGGAGCGCGGCCGCTGCGAATTGATGGCTGACCTCGCGGTCCCGTTGCCCGTGATGGTAATCGCGGAGATGCTCGGCGTGCCGACCGCCGATTACGAACGCTTCAAACACTGGTCGGATCGGATTATCGAGTCCGACAACACGCCGCCGGGCATGCCGCTCCCCGCCTCAGTGGTCGAAGCTTTCAAGGCGCTGACCGAATTTTTCGTCGGCGAGATCGCCAGGCGTCGCGAGCGGCCCGGCACGGATCTGGTCAGTGCGCTGGTCAGCGCGCGCGACGAAGCCGACGCCCTGACGGAAGAGGAGTTGGTCGCGTTCGTGATCCTCCTGCTGCTCGCCGGCAACGAGACCACCACCAATCTGCTGGGCAACGGGACGCTCGCCCTGCTGAGCAATCCGGAACAATATGCGCTGTTGCGCGAAAATCGCGCACTGCTGCCGCGCGCGATTGAAGAGATGCTGCGTTACGATCCGCCGGCGCAATCAACCGTGCGACTGCCCAGGGTTGATACGGTCGTCAGCGGCGTCGAGATCAAGGCGCAAACGCCGGTCTTCGTGGTGGTGGCGGCGGCGAATCGCGACCCCGCACAATTCAGCGATCCCGAGCGCTTCGTGATCACGCGCGAACCGAACGACCATCTGTCGTTCGGCCATGGGATTCACTACTGCCTCGGCGCGGCCCTCGCCCGGCTCGAGGCGGCGGTGGCGTTCGGCGCCCTGCTCGAGCGCTTTCCGCGCCTGCGCTTCGCCAACCCCCAACCGGAGCTGACCTACAAAGGATCATATTTCCTGCGCGGACTCGCCGAGCTGCATCTCGAGATCAGCTAGAACCGCGCATGAGTACGCCGGTTGAGACGCGCGTGCCGCCGTCCACGGACGATTACGCCGCAACGCATCGCGCGCGCCTGCCGTTCCTGGCGCGACAGTTTCCGCCGTTCAATCGCCGCCAGTGGCGCGTCTTCGGCATCTCGACGACGGCCGGATTCTTCGACACCTATGACGGCGCCCTGCTGAGCCTCGCCCTGAAGCAGATTCAGAAGAGCCTCGCGATCGCCGAAGGCAGCCTGGGCGGACTGCTCTCCGTTGTGCGCCTGGGCTACCTGGGCGCCATCCTGATAGCTCCGCTCGCCGACGTGATTGGCCGCCGGCGGCTTCTGCTCTACACGATTATCGGCTACACGCTGTTCACCGGACTGACCGCGATCGCGCCGAATCAACGGAGCTTCATGGGCGCGCAATTTCTCGCGCGCGCCTTCAGTGGCGCCGAAGCGACGGTGTCATTGGTGATTCTGGCCGAGGAGGTCAGCGCCGCCGATCGCGGCTGGGCGCTGGGCATGCAGACGGCGCTGGCCACCAGCGGCTACGGCCTGGCGGCGATCGTCTTTGGCTTCATCGCGGTGGTGCCGTTCGGCTGGCGCGGTCTCTATGCGCTTGCGCTGCTGCCACTTGCTTTGATTGTCCCGCTGCGACGGATCCTGCCCGAAAGCCGCCGCTTCGAAGCCGAGGCCGAAACCGGCCTGCGGCCGCGCAACGTGATCCAGCCGATCGTGCGGCTGTTTCGGGCCTATCCCGGACGCTTGAGCGCGCTCTTCGCCGTCTGGTTTCTCTATCCGATGGGTGTGGCGTCAGCAGGCATGTTTGTCCCCAAGTATCTGCAGGAGGTTCATCGCTGGACGCCCGGGCGCATCTCGTCCCTCTATATTTGCGGCGGCGCGATCGGCATCATGGGCAGTATTATCGCCGGCCGCGTCAGTGACGTCGCCGGGCGGCGGCGGGTCGGCATCGCCTTCATGGTCGCCGGCCCCCTGCTGGAACTCGCTTTGTATGGCAGCCGCACTAATCTCGTCGTTCTGTTCTGGATCGGATGGGTCTTCTGCGACCAGGCCGCGGCGATGATCCTCAATGCTTATGGCGCCGAAGTGTTCCCCACCTCGCAACGATCATCCGCCGGCAGCGTCCTCGCGATGGCGCGATCGGGCGGGGCGGCGATGGGACTGCTGCTCGAGGGCGTGCTTTACCGAAGGGTCGGCAATCACTGGACCGCCGTGCGTCTGCTGCTCGTCTTCTGGTTTGCGGCGGCGCTGGTGATGGCTTTATCGTTTCCGGAGACCGCCGGTGAAGAGCTCGAAGCGATCGCGCCGGAAGCCAGCGCGAGCCGCTCGCGAGGTTCCGCTTGACGCCGCAATTCCGGCCGGCGCGACGCGTAATCGCGAGCCTCGCGTTGTTGCTGAGCCTCGCCGTCGCCTGCTGCGCGCGTGGTCCGGAGGTCACGCTCAGCGCTCCCAACGGTACGCCGCTCGCCACCGTCAGCGTCGAGATTGCCGATACCCCTTCGGCGCGGGAGCTGGGCCTGATGTATCGGCAGCACCTCGACGAAAATGCCGGCATGATCTTTCTTTTCCCGGACGCGCAGCGGCTGACCTTCTGGATGAAGAACACGGTCATTCCGCTCGACATGATCTTCGCCGATACCAACGGCAGAATCGTCGGCATCGTCGAAAACGCGGAGCCGTTCTCGGAACGGACCGTCGGCCCCGATGCCGACGCGCAATACGTGCTCGAAGTGAATGGCGGCTTCGCGCGCCGGCATCACGTTGCCGTCGGCGATCTGATGAAATTCAGCGGCTTCTCGACGGCAACGGCGCGCTAGCCGGGACGACGGCGCATCACCGAGCCGGCTGGCCGGGCGCGCCCGGCAAGGCGATTCGAGAAATTCCGCGGTGGCGCCGGTTCAGCCGTCAAAATCCGGGCGGTCCGAGCCCACCCCGTGATGAACGACGAACAGGTTGTCCGGATCATACTGTCGTTTGATCGCGGCCAGACGCGGATAGTTGGCGCCCCAGTAGGCCTGCGGCCAATTCTTCTGAAAATAACTGCTTTCACTGAGATAGGCGGCCGGCTGCGGCACCAAGGTACGTAGCGTGTCGGCCGACCGACGAATCCGTTCCGCCGCCTGACGGCCCGCGGCGATCGGCGGTTCATGCCCGGGAATGCCCGGATATATCCCCTGCTGCCCCTCGGCGACGATAGCCAGCGCAAACGCCTCGAGCACGGCAGGATTCATCGCGGTAGCGCGCGCGGCGGCGAGCGCTTCAGGAGGCGCGCCGGCGAGACCTTTGTTGAAATGCAACCCGACGGTCGCCTGACGCGACGCCGCGAACAGAGCGTCGCCAAGCGCCTTTTGCGACTGCCCTGTGAGGAGAGCGGCAGGCAGCCAGACCGATTCAAAGTTGCAGATGAACCAACCGACCTGGTCGCCGTCGCCGTCCCACCAGAATCGCGGCGGAGCGGCGTCCGACTGGGGATCACGATGCAGGACCGGTTCGGGTATCAGATGGGCCAGCAGGTAATCCCAGGCGCCGATCGCCCAATTGGTGTCAGGAAAGGCGAGCTCCGGCCAATGCTCCGTCCACCATTCCGCGTCCCACATCCGACGCGCCGGCAGCGCGCCGATAACGACTCGGCCGACCGTATAGGTCTGCGATCGCTCAAGCCAGGCGAGCAACGGCTGCCACACTTTACGCGCCTGATCCGCATCCAAACCATGCGCCAACATGCTGATGATGAGGGTGTTCTCGGGCGTGAAGCGCGCCTGCTCGCCCCAATGATCGTTGAAGAGCGCGTCAGCGTAAAAGCCGACGAACCGGTGCACCAGCTCGCGATACGCGCTGTCCGACGGCGCTTTGATCGTGAAGGAGGCGACGGCGAAGTGTTCCGGCAGGTCGTGCAGTTTGAGCGTTAGCCGGGTGACAACGCCGAATGAGCCACCGCCGCCGCCCTTCAAGGCCCAGAACAGATCCGGGTTGATGCACGGATTGGCGACGCGGATCTGCCCGTCGGCAGTAACGACTTCGGCTTCGAGCAGGCTTCCTGCGGCCAGGCCGTAATGTTTGGAGAAGCTGCCGAAACCACCGCTTTGAATTAGTCCCGCGACGCCCACGGTGGTGCAGCCGCCGCCCTGGACGTAGCGTCCGGCCCTGGTCGTCACGGCTTCGTAGGCCTGCATCCAGATCGCGCCGGCGCCCATCGTGACCGCGGGCTGGGGTGGCATCACGCCAGCGGGACATCCCTGCGGAACGAAGGCCGGATGCAAAGCGATCTGATTCATGTGCCGCGTCCAAATCAGCAGTGAGTCGGGCGCGTTCGAGGTCCCCTGGTAGCTATGGCCGCCGCCTTTCACGACCAGACGCAAGTTATGGCGCCGCGCAAAGTTCACGCCCTCGGCGACGTCCTGGGCGCTGCGCGCGACGACGGCGTAGATGCTCGGCGCAGTCTGCCAGCCGTCGAGCCATCCGAGCGTCTGCGTCAGCGCCGGATGCTCACCGATATAGTAGGGATTTCTAAGCTTGCTCCAGAGTTCGGCGGGCGGCGAACCCTTCAGCGGGGACTGGATCGGGATGAGCTTGCCGCCGACGGCCTTGTTGAGCTCCTGCCAGGCTGCGGGCGGCGGCCAGTCATGGTCGCCCGGACGCGAGCGTCCCGCGCCGCTCCTCGCGAGCAGACCGCCCGGCAGCGCCGGGAGCAGCGCCGCCGAACCGAGCATCTGCAGAAAGCGCCTGCGATTCAAAGGGTTATTTCCGCGACGCCATCAGATTGATATAGTTCGCGCCCGCAAAGTATTGTGACAGCTTAGCGATCGACGCAAGCCCGGATCTATTGCATGAGTTTGACGGAAAACCTTGAACGGATGCGCCGACTCGAGCGTGAGGCCGAGCTCGGCGGAGGTGAGGAACGTCTTCAGCGCCAACGCGCTAATGGACGCATGACGGCGCGCGAACGGATCGCGTTTTTGCTCGACCGCGATTCCTTCGTCGAGTTGGACAAATTCAAAACCCATCGCGGAACCGACTTCGGGATGGCCGAACGGAAGATTCCGGGTGACGGTGTGGTAACCGGTTATGGCACCATCGACGGTCGCCAGGTCTGCGTCTTTTCGCAGGATTTCACGGTCTTCGGCGGCAGCCTGTCGGGGGCCTTTGCCGAAAAAGTCTGCAAGGTGATGGACCTGGCAACCAAGATCGGCTGTCCGGTAATCGGCCTGAATGACTCGGGCGGCGCGCGAATTCAGGAGGGCGTCGTCTCGTTGGCCGGCTATGCGGATATCTTCGTGCGCAACGTGCTGTCCTCCGGCGTGGTGCCGCAGATTTCCGCGATCATGGGCCCCTGCGCCGGCGGCGCCGTCTATTCGCCGGCGATCACCGACTTTATCGTCATGGTGCGCGACACGTCTTACATGTTCATCACGGGTCCCGACGTGATCAAAGCGACCACGCACGAGGAGGTGTCGATGCAGGACCTGGGCGGCGCCGACACCCATTCGATGAAATCCGGCGTCTGCCATCTCGAAGCCGCCGATGACAGTGAAGCGCTGCTGACGATTCGCGAACTGCTGTCGTATATCCCGTCGAATAACGCCGAGGATCCGCCGTTCAAGGCACCGTCCGACGATCCGGAGCGGCGCGACGAGGCGCTCGACACGATTGTCCCGGAAAATCCGAACAAGCCCTACGATATGCGTGACATCATCGGTCGGGTCGTCGACGATGGTCAGTGGCTCGAGGTGCAGAAGGACTGGGCCCAGAACATCCTGATTGGCTTCGCGCGGCTGGGGGGCTATGCGGTCGGTATCGTCGCCAACCAACCGGCGTATCTGGCCGGATGCCTGGATATCGATGCGTCGATCAAGGGCGCGCGCTTCGTGCGCTTTTGCGATTGTTTCAACATTCCGTTGGTGACCTTCGTCGATGTCCCGGGATTTCTGCCCGGCACGGCGCAGGAGTTCGGCGGGATCATCCGTCATGGCGCGAAACTGCTCTATGCGTTCTGTGAGGCGACGGTGCCGAAGGTCACGGTGATTACGCGCAAGGCGTATGGCGGGGCCTATGACGTCATGTCGTCGAAGCACGTGCGCGCGGATTTCAACTTCGCCTGGCCGACGGCCGAAATCGCCGTGATGGGTCCTGACGGCGCGGTCAATATCGTGTTCCGCAACGAGCTACAAAAGGCGAAGGACCCGGTAGCCGAGCGCAATCGGCTGATCGAGGAGTATCGCAAGACTTTCGCCAATCCGTTCAAGGCGGCCGAGCTCGGCTATATCGACGAGGTGCTGCTGCCGCGCGAGACGCGCCCGCGCCTCATCACAGCGCTGCGCGCCTTACAGAACAAGCGCGAGAAAAACCCTCCACGTAAACACGGCAATATTCCGCTATAGCTATGTTCAAACGCATCCTGATTGCTAATCGCGGCGAAATCGCCGTCCGGGTAATTCGCGCCTGTCGCGATATGGGGATCGAAGCCGTCGCGGTCTTTTCGGAAGCTGACCGCACGGCGCTGCACGTGCGCGAGGCTGACTACGCCGTCGCGGTCGGCCCCGCCCCGGCCGCCGAGAGCTACCTGAAGATCGATCGTATCCTGGAAGCGGCCAAACGCACCGGCGCCGAAGCCATCCATCCGGGTTACGGCTTCTTCTCGGAAAATGCCCGCTTCGCGCGCGCCGTCGCCGACGCCGGGCTGACCTTCATCGGACCGTCGCCGAGCGCGATCGAGCAGATGGGCGACAAGGTCGAGGCGCGCAAGCTGATGGCCGCGGCCGGCGTGCCGGTGGTGCCAGGCTCCCCCGGCACGCTCGAAACCGAAGAGGAAGTGCGCACCCTCGCCGCCAAGATCGGTTATCCGATAATGCTCAAGGCGGCCGCCGGCGGCGGCGGCAAAGGCATGCGGCTCATCGAACGCGATGAGGACCTGGGCGCGGCGGTGCGGATGGTCGCGAGTGAAGCCAAATCGTCCTTCGGCGATGGCCGCTTTTATGTCGAGAAGTTCGTCAATCGACCGCGCCATATCGAGGTGCAGGTCTTCGCCGACAATCACGGCAACACCGTCCATCTGTTCGAGCGCGAATGCTCGATCCAACGGCGCAATCAGAAAGTGGTCGAGGAGTCGCCGTCGCCATTCATCACGCCCGAGATGCGGGCGCGGATGGGCGAGGTGGCGGTCAGAGCGGCGCGTGCGGTGAACTATTCGGGCGCCGGCACGATCGAGTTTCTCGCCGACGCCGATCGCAATTTCTACTTTCTCGAAATGAACACGCGCATCCAGGTCGAGCATCCGGTGACCGAGATGGTTACCGGGGTCGATTTGGTCAAGCTGCAGATCGAAGTCGCGGCGGGCGCCAAGCTGCCGTTTGCGCAGAGCGATCTGCGGCAGCGCGGATGGGCCGTCGAATGCCGGATCTATGCCGAAGACTCGGCCGCCGGCTTCACCCCCGCCCCCGGTCGCATCGACGCGATGACGCTGCCGCAGGGGCCGGGCGTGCGCGTCGATGCGGGCGTGTATGCGGGCGCCGAGGTCTCGGTCTTCTATGATCCGATGATTGCCAAACTGGTGACCTGGGGCAGCGATCGTCTCGAAGCGATTGCGCGGATGCGCCGGGCGCTCAGCGAATTCACGGTCGTCGGCGAGCTGGCGACCAACCTGGACTTCCATCGCTGGATCATGCGCCATCCGCGCTTTTTGGCCGGCGACTTTGATACCAACTTCATCCGCCAGGAGTATCGGGTCGAGAGCGCCGGCGTGAACGGCGCCGATCCGGCCCGCACCGCGGCGATTCTCGCGGCGGCGTTCGCGGCCCAGCGCGATCGCGGCAGCAGCCGATCAACTCCGACCGTTCAGGCGCCGCCGCCAATCAATGCGTCGGCCTGGAAACTGGTCGGCCGCAACGCGATCCTGGCCCGCTAGGTCATATGAACGGTACCAATATCTCCCTTTCTTCAGGATTTAAGCGTTAAACCGATGCGATACGTTGCGACCCTTGCCGGCGTCGAACACGAATTCGAGATCGAAGAGTTGTCGGGCCATGCGCTGCGCCTGCGTCTCGGCGATGAGCTCTTCGAGGCGGACGTCCGCCGCGCCGGCCCATCCTCTTATTCCATCCTGATAGGTGAGCGCTCGTTCGACCTTGAGGTCGCGCGCCGCGACGACGAACTGATGGTGGTGGCGCGCGACGCCGCCGTGCCGGTTCTGCTGCAGGATGCCCTGCGACGAACGCGCTCCACCGGCGGCCGCGCCAGCGCCGGCGGCAAAACCGAAATCAAGGCGATGATGCCCGGACGGGTCGTCACGCTGCTGGTCAAGGTCGGCGACGAGGTCGCGGCGCAACAGGGGATCGTGGTCGTCGAAGCGATGAAGATGGAGAACGAGCTCAAGAGCCCGCGCGCCGGCAAAGTCACGAAAATCAACGTCACCCCCGGACAAACTGTCGAAAAGGGCGATCTTCTGGTTACAATCGAGTAACACTGCAGGATTTGCTTATGGCCGATAACCGACAGGAGATTAACGACGCCCGCGCGGCATGGGAAAGCAAGCGGGTCGCCCCGGCGCTGAAGCGCGGCGGTGAGCGGCGCGAGCGCTTCGCCACCAGTTCCGGGATTGAAGTGCGGCGCGAGTATAATCCGGCTGATCTGGACGGCTTCGACTTCCTGTCGCAACTGGGCTTTCCGGGCGAATATCCCTTCACCCGCGGCGTGCAGCCGACAATGTACCGGGGACGGCTCTGGACGATGCGCCAGTACGCCGGGTTCGGCGACGCCGAGGAATCCAATCGACGCTATCGCTACCTCTTTGCCAACGGTCAGACGGGGCTTTCCGTCGCTTTTGATTTGCCGACCCAGATGGGTCGCGATTCCGACCATCCCCTGGCGCGCGGCGAAGTCGGGCGGGTCGGCGTCGCGATCGGCACGCTCGAAGACATGGAGACGCTGCTCGCCGAGCTGCCGATGGATCGCATCTCCACGTCGATGACGATCAACGCGACGGCGGCGATCCTGCTGGCGCTTTATCTGGTGGTCGCGGAACGCCGCAACGTCCCGTGGAGCAAGCTCAACGGGACCATCCAGAATGATCTTCTGAAGGAATACATCGCGCGCGGGACCTATATCTATCCACCGCGCGGCTCGATGCGCATCATTACCGACATTTTTGCCTTCGCCAGTCGCGAAGTGCCGAACTGGAACACCATCTCGATCTCCGGCTACCACATCCGCGAGGCCGGATCGACGGCAGCTCAGGAACTCGCCTTCACCCTGGCCGACGGCATCGCGTATGTCGAGGCGGCCTTGAAGGCCGGGCTGAAGATCGACGAGTTTGCGAGCCGGCTGTCGTTCTTTTTCAACGTCCACAACAACTTCTTTGAAGAGATCGCCAAGTTCCGCGCAGCGCGGCGGCTGTGGGCGCGACTGATGAAGGAGCGCTTCGGCGCGACCGACGAACGCTCGATGATGATGCGGTTTCACGCCCAGACCGCCGGTTCGACCCTGACCGCGCAGCAGGTCGATAACAACGTCGTGCGGGTGACTCTGCAGGCGCTCGCGGCGGTGCTCGGCGGCGCGCAATCGTTGCATACCAACTCGCGCGATGAAGCGCTGGCGCTGCCCTCTGAAGCCTCGGCGCTGCTGGCCCTGCGCACGCAGCAGGTGATCGCTCACGAATCCGAGGTTACCGATACGATCGATCCGCTCGGCGGTTCGTATTATCTCGAAACGCTGACCAACGAACTGGAAAAGCGCGCGCTCGAATATATCGCGCGGATCGACGATATGGGCGGCGCCGTGGCGGCGATTGAACGCGGCTATCCGCAGCGTGAAATCCAGAATGCCGCCTTCATCTATCAGCGCGAAATCGAACAGAAACAACGCATTATAGTCGGCGTCAACGAGTACAAGGCCGCCAGCGAGTCGCCGGTCGATATCCTGAAATTGAACCCCGCTATCGAAGAAAAGCAGCGGGCGCGCCTGGCACGGATCCGCAGCGAGCGCAACGCCGAGGCGGTGCGGGCCGCGCTCGACAAACTGGAGGCAACCGCGCGGAGCGACGGCAACCTGATGCCGCCGATTATCGACGCCGTGCGCAACTGGGCGACCCTCGGCGAAATCGCCGATGCGATGCGCCGGGTCTTCGGCGAATACCAGCCCCTCAACGAGGTCTGAGCCGCCTCCCGTATCGTCGTCGAGTCGGCATCAGCCCCGCGTAACCGGCGGCGTTGATTAGCGTCGAAACAGCGTGGTTTCGCCGACCGGCAGCCCGAGCGCGTACCGCCGCAGCCAGTCGAGCGCGACCTGCGACGCGAGGAGCTTAATCCAGTCGCGCGTACCGCGCATCATGTTGTACTGACGCGCCGCCCGAACGCCATCGCCCACCAACCCGATACATACCGTACCCACCGGTTTTTCCGGGGTACCGCCGTCCGGACCGGCGATTCCTGAAGTGGCGATAGCAACATTGGCGCCCGCGCGCTCGCGCGCACCGGCCGCCATCTCAAGCACGCAGGCTTCACTGACGGCGCCGAACTGACGGAGCGTCTCGGCGCGCACGCCGAGGATGTCCTGCTTCAACTGGTTGGAATAGGTCACGAAGCAGCCGTTGAAGTAGTTCGAACTGCCGGCGACGTTGGTCAGCCGATGACCGATAAGGCCGCCCGTGCAGGACTCGGCCACTGCGGCAGTGAGCTTCTTTTCCGTATAAAGACGGCAGATGACCTCCTCGAGCGAGACATCGCCTTCGCCGTAAATGAACGCGCCGATCTTGTCGTAAACGCGGCGCGCCAACTCCTCGGCGCGGGCCTCGGCCACCCCCGGCAGGTCCTCGACCATCACCTTCATCGAGATTTGCGGAAAACTCGCACGGAAACCGACCTTGCCCTCGTCAGGCTTGATTAGCCCGGCGACGGCTTCATCGAGCGCCGATTCGCTCAGGCCGAAGGTCTGAAAGATGCGCGTAACGAAGATCTTGTCGTTGCCGCGGTTGTGCTTGATCCACGGAATCACCTGCTCTTCGAGCATCGGCTTCATCTCGCGCGGCACGCCCGGCAGCACGATCAGATAGGCCGTGTGATCGGCCTGCGGCACCGCCAGCCGAAAGCCCGGGGCGGTCCCGAGATCGTTCAGGATAATCTCGGCGCCCTCGGGAAAGAGCGCCTGCTTGAGGTTGTTCTCGGGCATGTCGCGGCCGACGCGCGCGAACAGGGCGCGCATCTTCTCAACCGAGGGCTCGTCGCGCCACAGCGACTTGTTGGTGATTCGCGCGATCGTCTCGGTAGTGAGATCATCCGCGGTTGGGCCGATACCGCCGGTCGAGATGACGACATCGCCCATCTGCATCGCGGTCCGCCAGGCCCATTCGAGCCGATCAGGAACGTCGCCGACGGTCAGCACCGCTACCAGGTCAACGCCGATTTCGTGCAGCTTGTCGGCGATAAAGCTGGAATTGCTATCGACCACCTTGCCGGTGGTGATTTCGTCGCCGGTGGACAGGATAACGGCTCGCTGAATCATCGTGACTGGTGCCTCGCTTCCGGGCCGAAGGGCCGACCGATGCGGATACCTTAGACGATTCGCCGGCGGATCTGTAGGGCGACCACGCGTATCGCGGACTACGTGTTACGTCCGTCGCTTCATCGAGGGTGTCGGCGCCTCGCCGCCGTCGTCGTCGGCCTCGGCGCCGTCGCCGTCGAGCGTTGCCGTCAGGGCCTTGCCCGCTAGTTTGGCGCGCAGTTTCGCCTCGATCTCCTCGGCGATCGTCGGGTTGTGTTTGAGGAAATCACGGGCGTTTTCGCGGCCCTGACCGATCCGCTCGCCGTCGTAGGAATACCAGGCGCCGAGTTTCTCGATGATGTTGTGATCGGCCGCCATGTCCACCAGTTCACCTTCCTTGGAAATGCCCGAGCCATACAGGATATCGAACTCGGCTTCGCGGAAAGGCGGCGCCACCTTGTTCTTGACCACTTTGACCTTGGTGCGCGAGCCGATCACCTCGTTGCCGCTTTTGATCGTGCCGATACGGCGGATATCGATCCGCACCGAGGAGTAGAATTTGAGCGCATTGCCGCCGGTGGTAGTCTCGGGATTCCCGAACATCACGCCGATCTTCATGCGAATCTGATTGATGAAGACCACGATCGTCCGCGAACGGGCGATAATCGAGGTGAGCTTGCGCAGCGCCTGCGACATCAGCCGCGCCTGCAGGCCCATCTGCGGTTCGCCCATCTCGCCTTCAATCTCGGCGCGGGGCACCAGGGCCGCGACGGAATCAATCACCAGCACATCGACGGCGCCCGACTGCACCAGGGTCTCAGCAATTTCGAGCGCCTGTTCGCCGTTATCCGGCTGGGAGATGAGCAAATCTTCGACGTTGACCCCGAGCTTGCGCGCATAGCCCGCGTCGAGGGCATGTTCGGCGTCGATGAAGGCTCCGATTCCGCCGCGTCGCTGCGCCTCGGCGATACACTCGAGCGCGAGCGTGGTTTTGCCCGACGATTCCGGCCCATAGATCTCGATCACCCGGCCGCGCGGCAAACCGCCCACGCCCAGGGCCAGATCGAGTCCCAACGATCCCGTGGGGATAACCGCGATATCGGTTTCCACCGCCTGCTCGCCGAGCTTCATGATTGAGCCCTTGCCGAACTGCTTCTCGATCTGGCTCAAGGCCAGATCGAGCGCTTTGGTCTTGATATCCTGGGCCATTGCCTTTGCGTCCCGGTGCTGAGTTGAGCCGATCTTGCCACAAAGCCGGGCGAATAGCGCTAGCATCGAGTCAAACCATCAACAGGCAGTGATTCGGTCGGGATTTTTCGTCGCCGATTCGTCGTGAGGACGCTCCGGTTCGTCGGCGTCTCGGGCCGTGCATGGTCCAGTCGTGGGCACAAGGGTTGCTGAACAGGCGCCGTTAGATCGCCTTTAAGCAAACCTGAGGCGGGGCGGCCGGAGAAGTACCGTGGATGCTCAACAGACAGGCAGCATGATGCAGTATCGGCAGGCACCGGCGATCGCCGGACTGCCGATGAATGAAATGTTCGAAACGGCCGGCAATCCACGGCCGGAATGCGCCCGCGTCGCCAGTTATCTGCTGACGATGGACTCGCGCCGGCTGCTCGAACTCGGTGCGCGCGCCCATCTGATGTTCCAGGAGATGGGGGTCACCTTCAACCATTATGGCGACGCCGAGGGCACCGAGCGCATCTTCCCGTTCGATCCGGTGCCGCGGATTATACCGGCGTCCGTATGGGAACCGATCGAGGCCGGGCTGATCCAGCGCGTGCGGGCGCTCAACGCCTTCCTCGCCGACGTTTACGGCGAAGGCGTCATCTTCAAGGAAGGCCTGATTCCCCGCGAGATGGTCGTCGGATCGGCCCAGTTTCGGCATGCCGCCGTCGGTATCCGGCCGCGCGACGATCGCTTCGTCTCGATTGCCGGTATCGATCTCGTGCGCGGCGCCGACGGTCGCTTCCTCGTGCTGGAAGACAATCTGCGCACGCCCTCCGGCGTCTCCTACGTCCTGCAGAACCGGGTGGTGATGCGCCGTCTTTTCCCGGAATTGCTGCGGGCGCTCGAGGTGCGCAGCGTCGAGCAGTATCCGGCCGACCTGCTGGCCTGCCTGAAGGAGCTCGCGCCCAACCCGGAACGCGACCCCGTGGTGGCGATCCTTACCCCAGGACCCTATAACTCAGCCTTCTACGAGCACGTGTTTCTCTCGCAGCAGATGGGCGTCGAGCTGGTCGAGGGACGCGATCTGATCTGCGCCGATCACAAGCTCTTCATGAAGACCATCTACGGCCTGCGGCGCGTCGATGTGCTCTATCGGCGGGTCGATGACGACTACCTCGACCCGGTGGTTTTCCGGCCTGATTCACTGCTCGGCGTTGCCGGTCTCACCGCCGCCATCCGCGCCGGCAATGTCGCCGTCGCCAACGCCATCGGCACGGGGGTCGCCGACGACAAGGCGACCTTCGCCTATACCCCGGCCATGATCCGCTTCTATCTCAACGAGGAGCCGCTGCTGCCAATCGTCGAGACCTATCTGCTGCGCGATCCTGACCAGCGCGAAGTCGTCCTGAAGGATCTCGATCGCTACGTCATCAAACCAACCGGCGCTTCGGGCGGTTACGGGGTGATCATCGGACCGAAGGCGAGCGACGCCGAACTGGCTCAGGCGCGCGCCCGGATCATGCGCGATCCCGCAGGCTATATCGCACAGCCGGTGGTGCAGCTTTCGGTCCATCCGACGCTGATGGCCGAAGGCGAGGGGGCGCCATGCCTCGCCCCACGTCATGTCGATTTGCGGCCGTTCGTGCTGATGGGCGCGCGGCCGCGGGTCCTGGCGGGCGGGCTGACGCGGGTGGCGCTGCGCGAAGGTTCGCTGATCGTCAACTCGTCGCAAGGTGGCGGCAGCAAAGACACCTGGGTGGTGGAAGAAGGATGCTCCGTCGCATAGCTGATCATTTATTCTGGGCGGCGCGCTACCTCGAACGCGCGCAGTGGCGCGCGCGCCTGGTCGATGTGAACTACAACCTGCTGCTGGAAGTGCCGCCGCGGGCGGCCGATCCGTGGCAGCCGATCCTGGCGATTACCGGCGAAATTGAGACCTTTGGGGCGCATTACAGCCAGGCTGACGAACGCTCGGCCGTCACCTTCTTTGCGCTCGAAGCGAAGAATCCCTCCTCGATCCGCAGTTGCCTCGAGACGGCGCGCTTCAATCTGCATTCGCTGCGGCATCAGATTCCCTCCGAGCTCTGGCTGGAGGTCAATCGTCTCTATCTCGAATCCCTGAGTTGGCCCAAAGACGCCCTGGCGCTACCCAGCGTCCCTGGTTTCTTCGCCACGCTGCGGGAGCGTTTCTATCTGATCGGCGGCGTGATCCAGGCCACCATGGCGCGCGACGGTGCTTATGATTTCGTCGAAGCCGGCACGATGGTCGAATGCGCCGACAACGTTGCCCGATTACTCGACGTGAAATATCACTATCTGTTGCCGCGCCCCGAGGACGTCGGCGGCGCGGTTGACGTGCGGCAGTGGATGGCGCTCCTGCGGAGCGCCTCGTGTCTGGAGACCTTCCGCCAGATTTACGGCAACGCCTTCCGCCCCGCCCGCGTCGTCGAGTTGCTGTTGTTCAACAGCGCCGTGCCGCGCTCGGCCCGCTTCTGCGTTGACCGGCTCGCCGCAGCTATCCGCCGTATCTCGTCACGCGACGGTGAAAGCGCCCCGGAACTTTCGCCCGAGCGGCCCGTTGACCTGTTGGCAAAAAGCAGCGCGGCGCAAGCGATGGCTTCCGGTTTGCATGAATTCCTGCTCAACTTTCAGCGCGAGTGTGCCGCTCTGGCGACCCGCATGACCGCGGCTTATATGACGATCGACTAAGGGCGGCGGAGCGTATCCAGGTTAATCATGCGCCTTCGTATCCGTCATCAGACACGGTTTAACTATGAACGGCCGGCCTACGATTCCCATAACGAGGTACGGCTGTGTCCCTGGGATAGCGCGGATCAGCGCCGGATCAATTTTGAGCTGACGACCTTTCCGCGGGCGGCAATCCTGCCCTATACGGACTTCTTCGGTAACCGCTGCCATTCAATCTCGGTCACCGATCGTCATCACGTCCTCACGATCACGGCGGAGTCCACGGTCGAGATCAATGCGGCCCATCGTCCGAGTGCGCCGAACGAGCGGCCGCCAGGGCCGGAGGTGCCGTTTTCGCGCTTTCTCTCGGACGACGCGGCGCGTGCGAATCAGTTCTGCGAGTTCATGAGCTCGAGTCGCTACGTGCCCTTCAGCGAGCGTCTGCGCAAATTCTTCTGGAACGGTGTGCGACCGCGCGGCAACGATGACGTGGCGGACTACGTGATGCGGGTCGTTGCCTTCGTGCATGATCAATTTCACTACGAGCCCGCTTCCACGCACGTCTATTCGAGCGTCAACGATATTCTCAAATCGGGGGCGGGCGTCTGCCAGGACTTTGCTCATCTGACGATCGGCCTGCTGCGTCTCGCCGGCGTGCCGGCGCGCTATGTCTCGGGCTATCTCGCGCCGCATGAGCAGACCCAACTTGGCGAACAGGCGAGCCATGCGTGGCTCGAGGCGTGGCTGCCGGGCGCGGGCTGGACCGGCTACGATCCGACCCATCGCTGCCGCACCGACGAGCGCCACGTCGGGATGGCGATCGGGCGCGATTACGGCGACGTTCCCCCGATCCGCGGGTGTTACCGAAGCGACGGCAGAAAGTCGATGATGCGCGTCAGTCTCGATATCGAACGCCGCGACGAAGCGGACGACACGGCGGTCGTCGGGCGCTGCCACTCGCAACAGTGAGCTATCCGGCTGTCCGGTTGCGCGCGTAATCGCGTCAGCCGATCGGTTTTTGAGGGCGCGCCCGGTTCGCAGCGCCCCCTGCCCCATCTTCAGCTATTGATTTGCGCTCGCGCCGTTCGCTTGACCGGGCACCGCCTGTAGAACCGACCCCGCATCGGCGGTTTCGTCCGGCTTGTTCAGTTGCGCCTCGTACTGCTGCCAGTGCTGCAGGATATTGATCGCCTTATCGAGCTGCACGTCGTCCGCTTTCTTCGCCTGATGGCCCTTCAGGCTCGAAATCGGGACGACCCCGGATGGACTGGCGGCGCCGGGCACGTGCGGCGCAGCCGGCGATTCAGGAGTCTTCTGCTTGTTCTGAAAGTGATGCAAAAGGTCGCTTTCATGAATCTCGTCGTCCTGGTCGAACTGCAGATCCTCCGCTTCGAGGGCGGCGAGAGTCGGTTTCGGTGGTTCGACCACGACGTCGGGCGTGATCCCGACCGCCTGAATTGAACGGCCGTTGGGCGTAAAGTAGCGCGCCGTCGTCAGGCGCAAGGCCGATTCGTCATCGAGCGGCAGGATCGTCTGTACGGAACCCTTGCCGAAGGTCTGCGTGCCTTCGACGATGACGCGACGCTGATCCTGGAGGGCGCCGGCGACGATTTCGCTCGCGCTCGCGCTGCCGCCATTGACCAGCACGACCATCGGATAGTCGCGAAAATCACGCTTCTTGTGCGAGAAGTATTTCTGCTCCTGGTTCTCGGTGCGCCCTTCGGTGTAAACGATCAGGCCGCCGTCCAGAAATTCATCGGAAACTGACACCGCCTGATTGAGCAAGCCGCCCGGGTTGTCCCGCAGATCGAGCACCAAACCCTTGATCGGCCCGTTCTGCTCAAACCGGTCGAGCGCCTTCTGGACGTCGTCGCTGGTCCCGTCCTGGAACGTCGAGATGCGGATATAATCGTATCCTCCGGGGAGCTGCTTGGCCTTGACCGACTGAATTTTGATGACGTCGCGGGTCAGCGTCACGGTGAAGAGCTCAGGGACGCCGTCGCGATGGAGGGTCAGATGAATCTGACTGCCCTTCGGCCCGCGCATCCGTTGCACCGCATCGGTCAGCGTCATGCCCTTGGTGAAGTCATCGTCAATCTTGACAATCTGGTCCCCGGACTTGATGCCGGCTTCGGCGGCGGGCGTGCCCTCGATCGGCGCCACGACGGTCAGCATGTCGTTTTTGATCGTGATTTCGATACCGAGCCCGCCGAAGCTGCCGCGCGTCTCGACTTCCAGATCCTTGTACAAATCGGGCGTCAGATAGGCGCTGTGCGGATCGAGCGACGACAGCATCCCGACGATGGCGCCGTCGACCAGTTGCTTGGTGGAAACCGGCTCGACGTAGTTCTTCTGCACGATGGCGATCACGTTGGCGAAGGTCTGGAGCTCTTTGTAAGTATCGTCCGGCAGCGCATTGGCGCGGCGAACCGCGAGGTCGCCAATCACGACCAGACAAACGACGAGCCCGAAGCCCATCACCGCGATTAACCTGTTCGACTTACTTCTTGGCATTGATCCCCGCCTAAATTGTCTTGCATCACCTGACGATCGTGCGAGCCGCGCCGCGGCGCGCTATCCCGTTTTGGCCTTCAGCAGATCCTCGAGCGCCGAACGGATATCCGGATTGCTCCAGTCATAGGGCCCCACGTGATGGGCCACGATACGGCCGTCGCGGCCAATCACGAACGATTCGGGCAAACCGCTCACGTTGTAGGCTTCGCCCACGGTATTGCGCGGGTCGAGCAGCACCGGGAAATTGAAATTGTTCTTCCTGATATATTGCGCTGCGGCCTTAGGGTTGGTGTCTTCGCTGACCGCCAGGGTGACGAAGTCCGGCTGCTGCCGAAAGGCGCGATAGAGCGATTCAATCGACGGCATCTCGCTCCGGCACGGCGGACACCAGGTGGCCCAGACGTTCAGGAACACCACCTTGCCGCGCAGGCCGGCAAGCGAGACGCTTTTACCGTCAAGGCCGGTGAGGGTGAAGTTGGGCGCGGTCAAGCCGGCGGCTATCGTCGGCGGCTCATCCGCGGGACCCTGATTCGCGAAGGTATGCATCGCCCCGCGATAGAGGCTCGGTGACGAAAACAGGATGAACGCGAGCGCGACCAGAATCACGACACCGGAAACCACGCTCAGGATACGAATGTTGCGCGTCATTGCGCCGCTCTCATTTGCATTTGAGCCGCCGTCCCGACTGATCTTAACGATAGCGGATAATACAGGGCGAGGCCCGCGATTATAATCACGACCGAAATGACCTGCGCCTCGCTGAAACACCACAGGACGCGTGGATTAATCCGGACGAACTCGACCAGGAAGCGCGCGGCGCCGGCGAGAATCAGGTACAGGCAGAGGCGTTGACCGTCGAATCTGCTCCGCCGCCGCATCGACCAGAGCAGCGCGAAGATCGCGACATACATGATGATCTCATAAATCGGTGTCGGATGGACGCGGACGCCCGGGAAGAAACCGTCCACCAGTTGCCACTGCGGCCCGAGCTTAAGCACGGTGGAGGGGATAAACGTGCCGTCCGCCAGATGCAGATCGCCGTGCCATCCGACGATCGCGTGCGGGTAGGCCATCGCCCACGGCAAGGTCGAGGGCAAGCCCCAGTCGCCGTCACCCGACAGCAGACAACCGAGCCGGCCGAAGGCCATCCCGAGCGCAAGCGGCGCCGCACACATATCGGCAACCCTGACGAAGGGCACCTTGTATCGTCGCGCCACCAGATAGGTCGAGAGCAGACCGCCGAGAAAGCCCCCGTACCAGACAAAGCCCGACCCGGAGAAGATGATCGACAAGGGATGGGCGGCGTAGGTCGGCCAGTTATCGATCGCGTCGTAAACCCGCGACCCGGCGAAGCCGAAAATCGCACCCCATACCACCAGCGAGTCGCCCAACCCCGGTGGATAGCCGCGCTGCCGGCACTCGATACCGAGCAGGATGCTGGCGACGATAAACCCCAGCGCTGCAGAAACGCCAAAGCTGTAGATCGTGACAGGACCGAGATGGAACAGGACCGGGATCATGGTCGCGACGTCGTCGTTTCAGAGCCTATCGCAAGGACGGCCTTTGCGCCATTGTCGAGCTGCGGTGCTTCCTCGCCAATCCGGCCACGTTGCGCTAGGCTTGCGCCCTGCATTTCCGCGACAACCACTTGAATTCATAGACGAGGCCATGCGCGCAATTGTTCAGCGGGTCAGTCGCGCCGAGGTTCGCGTCGGCGGGCGCGCCGTCGGACGAATCGGCCCCGGCCTCGTCATCCTGCTCGGGGTCGGCCGCAGCGACACGGAAAAAGATGCCGAATTCATCCTCGATCGCGTGCGCGGGATGCGCATCTTGGCCGATCCTGCGGGCAGGATGAACCTGGCGCTCGCCACCTCTCGCGGCGCCTTGCTGATTGTCTCGCAGTTCACGCTCTTTGCCGACACGAGCCAGCGGCGGCCGTCGTTCAGCGCCGCCGCTCCGGCGGATCAGGCGCGGCATCTGTACGATTACTTCGTCAGACGCGCGCGTGAAAACGGCCTCGAGGTGGCGACGGGCGAGTTCGGCGCCCATATGGAGGTCGAACTGGTCAACGACGGTCCGGTCACGATCCTGCTCGACAGCCGTCCCGCCTGAGGCGCCCCGCCGCCGTCAGGGTCACCGTCGGCGCCCGGGTCGCGAGCGCCGAAACCTTGCAACCTCGGCGCTCGCGACGGCAATTCCTCTAGGCGGTCTGTTTGGCAAAGGTGTTGAGATCGAAATAGTCGCGCCAGACTTTGATTTTGCCGTTATTGTCGAGCTCGAACATCCCGGCGACCGGAATATCCGCCTTCTTGCCGTTCTTCATCGTGATCGAGTCCACGCGTTCGTTGAAGATCACGTTGCCTTCGTGCACGGTGCGCAGGATTTTGGCGCTGAAGGCGGTCGCGTCCTTGAGGAAGCCGGCGGTCATCTCGCGAATCGCCGTTTTACCTTTGGCCGGCTTCATCGGCACATTGTCCCATACGGCGTCCTCGGCAAAATAGGACATGATCCCTTCGAGGTCGAGCCTGGTCCACGCAGCGAAGAGGTCGCTGACTTGTTTTTCGCAATTGGCTGCCATAGCGGTCGCTCCTTTTTTTTGACTTGCCAGCGCGGCGGCGCGAAAGCGCCGGCTTCAGCCCCGATGTAGTACGCGAGGGAGGTCGAGGCAACCCCGCCGATCGGCGAGCCGCGCCCGATCGCGAGAGCGTGCCGCGCGCCGGCCGTATCACAGGTCGCGCCGGAAGATACTCAGTCGGGCGATCCGGGCGCGATCATAGGCGCGCCACTTCACGCCGCTGACCTCTTTGGCCGACACCCGGCGAAATCCCAGACGGGAAAAAAACCGCGCCGCGCGTTCTTCGGAGGTGCAGGCGAAGACATACCGCAGGCGGCGCTCCCGGGCTTCCTCGAGCACGCGGGCGATAAGCTCCTGAGCGACGCCCTCACGCTGAAAGCGCGTCAGTGTGTAGAGCGCGGTGATTTCACCCGCGCGCTCGCGCCGATAGGGCTCGGTCAGAAGCGAGACGATGCCGGCGAGGTGCTCGTCGCCGATGCGGTAGCCGAAGCATGAGGGCAGCAGGGCCGCGATCGCCTCGTCCGAACGCGGCAGCAGGAAACCCTCGTCCTGACCGCGACGAATCAGCGCTTCGGCTTCCTCGAAATCGTCGATCGCGATCGGCCGCACGTCGCCGTACTGATGCTCGGTAAAGAGCGTGCCGGCGCCGATGAAGCTGAAAACTTCCTCATACACGTCGCGCGGCGCCGTCAGATTAATCGAGGCGACGCCGTCCTCGAGCGCGAGTCGCGCGGCGCGGATGATCGCGCGCCGGAGCGGCGTCCGTTCGCTCGCGATCACGCGCCTGAGCCGCTTCAGTTCGACGAAGGGCAGACGATTGCCGTCGGGACCGGTCAGGCCGCCGCCGCGATCGAGGAACAACAGTTTGAAAACGCGCAGCCGTGACGCCAGTTCGCGCGCGAAGACCACGAGGTCGTCGGCGTCGCCGCCGGCCGTCGCCGCCAGCACGATCGAACCGGCCCGCAGCCGCTGCCAGATTGCGGCAACCGCCGAGTCCGGTGGATAGGGGCGGCTGCGGCGACCGCGCGACGGATTGAACTGCGGCACCTCACCGCGCGGGCACAGCCGGCCGAGGCGCTGCGTCAGCTTGGGCAGAGCGGCCGCCGCGGCCACCACGATACAGCGGGTCTGATTGCGTCGGAGCTCGCGCAGCGTCTTGACCAGCGCGTCAAATTCCACCAACCGGCTGCCGATCGGCGGAACGACCGCGAAGAGCAGGCTTTTGCCGTAGAACTCTTCGAGGTAAAAGGCCTTTTCGGTGAAAATCGGACCGCGCCGACGCAGCGGGACGACGGCTGGCGCCAGCGTTTCAGTCAATGGGGTAGCGCGGTGATCCCGCCCGCATCAGGGCCGCGGGGCGCAGCGTGGCCCATCGCAGGCGTTGCCCGTCGGACGCGAAAGCCCAGCGCTGATCAGCCATCGGGTCAGGATTTGGCCGCGTCCAGCGCGTCGAGACCCATCGCGAGCACGCCCCTTGGAACCGTACCCGGGCGGATGCGTGTGGCGACTTCGCTGAGCATCGTATGGGAAAACACCTCGAGCAGCACGCGTTGCCCTTCTTCCCATACCCGGAACATCCGACAGGCCGGCTGCAGACTGCAACTGACGCCCTCTTCGACGCACAGGTTGAGCGAGATGGGGCCCTCGACGGTTTCGATAATGTCGCGAAATGAAATGGTGTCGGCCGAACGCGCGAGCTGATAACCGCCGCCGGGGCCCCGCCGCGCCCGCACCAGCCCGCCGCGCATCAGATCCCGTATGACCTTTTCCAGATAGTACTTCGGAATATGCTCGGTGCGGGCGATTTCGATACCGCGGGCAACGCCTTCGGGATTATCCGCGAGATGGATCATCGCGCGCAGCGCATACTCGATCTTGCGCGGAATCTGCATCAGGCTCATCGGCGATCACCCTCCGCGAGCGCCGCTCGCGCGCGCCCGCTGCCGCGTCCAGAAGGCTGCGTCACGCGCTCGACGTACTTGACCAGTAGGTCGCTCTCGATATTGACCGCATCGCCCGGACGCTTGAATCCCAAAGTGGTCATCTTGAGGGTATGCGGGATCAGCGCGACCTGAAAGGTCGCCCCGGCCGACCGTTTGGCACCGCGCCCGTTGCCGTTCGCACGCGCGCGGCGCGCCGCTGCCACGGGTCGGATATTGAACACGGTCAGGCTGATACCGTCGATCGCCACCGAGCCCTTCTCGACCAGATACCGCGCCTGCGCCGCGGCAACTTCGAAGGTAAAGAGCTGCGAGTTGCCTTCCGGCGTAATCGCCGCGATCCGTCCGACGCCGTCAACATGCCCGGAAACCAGATGACCGCCGAGCAGTTTTTCGAGCGTCAGGCAGCGCTCGAGATTCACGCGATCACCCGGGTTAAGGCTGCCCAGCACGGTCCGCCGCAGGGACTCCGCCGAGACGTCCGCAGTAAAGGTACCGCGGCCCTTGCCGGTGACCGTCAGACAGCATCCATTGACGGCGATTGACTCGCCTATCGCCATACGCGCGAGCGGGAGCGCGGTGCGGATCGTGATCCGTACGCCATCGTTGACGGCGTCGATTCGCGCAATCGCGCCAAGGTCTTCGATGATACCGGTGAACAATACGGTGTCCCCAAAAAAAATCCAGAAAAATCTTACTTATTGTCCGCGCAACTTACAAACTCCTTGCCGTTAGCGATTTCGGCCTCATCGCACTATGCTGCGGGGAGAACCCGAGGAGGATCACCGATGGCCTTCGATCTGCTCATCCGCGGCGGCACGATTGTGGACGGCCTTGGGGGCCCCGCGTATCCCGCCGACATTGGTATCAGCCACGGCAGGATCGCCGAAATCGGCCGACTGCGCGCCAACGGCGCGCGTGAAATCAACGCCGACGGGCTCATCGTCAGCCCGGGCTTCATCGATCCGCACACTCATTATGATGGCCAGATCTGCTGGGATCCGACCGTGTCGGCCTCGTCATGGCACGGCGTAACGACCGTCGTCATGGGCAACTGTGGGGTTGGTCTCGCGCCGTGCCGGCCTGCCGACCACGAGATCGCCACCTGGGATCTGGTCAATGTCGAGGGTATCCCGTTCGACGTTTTGCATCGGGGTGTCACCTGGGACTGGGAATCGTTTCCGCAATACCTGGACGCGGCCGATCGGCGCGGCGCGGCGATCAATCTGGCCTGCCTGGCGCCGCTCACTCCGTTTCGGCATTACGTGATGGGCGAGGCTTCGATGGAACGCGCGGCCACGGCCGAAGAAACCGCTTCTATCCGGAGCCTGCTCAAGGAAGCGATCGCGGCCGGCGCCTTCGGTTTCAGCACCAGCACGGCGCCGCAGCATATCGGCTACAAGGGCCGGCCGCTGGCGTGCCGGCTGGCCGATCGCAATGAGCTTGCCGCCTATGCGAGCGTGTTGAAGGAGCTTGGCAAGGGCACGATAGAACTTATCGCGAACCGCCGCGTTGACGTCATCGCGCCCGACGAATGCGCTCTGCTCGACCTCCTGCTCGAGCAGAGCGGACGCCGTATCACCTGGCTGGTTCTCCGCAAGTTCATCCATCAGCCGGACAGCTACAAGGCGATGCTGCAGGCGGCTGACGGACCGATTCGACGGGGCGCGCTGCCGCAGTTGGCCACGATGCCGCTGACGACCGAGATGGGCCTCGCGCAGCCGTCGATCTCCTTTGCGCCGTATAAGTCGTGGCAGGGCGCCTTCAACGCCTCAGCCGAAGACCTGCGACGGCTTTACAGCAGCGGCGATTTCCGCAGCGCCTTTCGCGAAGAACTGAAGGGACCCGGCCTTTTCCATGGCCGTTGGGACCTGGTCACGGTCAATTTCGCCAAAAATCCCGCGATGCAGCCGCTGATCGGCAAAACCATCGAGGAGATTGCGCGCGAGCGCGGCAAGGACGGGCTCGACACCTTCTTCGACCTCGTGCTCGAAGACAACCTCGAGCTTATCTACAGCGTCGTGCGCACCGACGTGCCGACCGAACTGCTCGACGACCCGCGCGTGTTGATTGGCGAGTCCGACGGCGGCGCTCACGTCGATCAGTTCTGCACCGCCGGCTATACCAGCCAGACGATCGGCACCTGGGTCCGCGACGCGCAGATCCTGACGCTCGAGCGCGCGATCCAGCGCATGACCGCCGAAGCCGCGGACTTCTTCGGTATCCGCGATCGTGGCCGCCTGGTGGCGGGCGCCGCCGCCGACCTCGTGATTTTCGATTTCAACAATATCGGCTGTGAACCCGCCGAGGCCGTGAACGATCTGCCGGGCGGCGGCCGCCGCATGATCGTCAGGCCGCGCGGTATCGAGCATGTAATCGTCAACGGCCGCCCGATTTTCACCGCAGGCCGCTACTCCGGCGAGACGCCGGGCCGCGTCCTGCGCTCCTAGCGAGCCGAGGGAGACCCGTGATGGCTGAAACTGAACGCAAACGCCGCCCGCTCGAAGGTGTGCGCGTCATCGATCTCACCAAAATCGTCGCCGGACCCAACTGCACCCGGATGCTGGCGACGATGGGCGCCGAGGTGATTCGCCTCGAATGGCATGATCAGCGCGCGCTCGATCTCCTGCGCATGGTCAATCCGAAGGCGCCGGGTGGGGACGAGGAAAGCCTGAACCGCAGCGGCCTGTTCAACAATATCAACGCCGGCAAGTATGGCGCGACGCTCAACCTGAGCCTTCCGCAGGGCCGCGACTTGCTCAAGCGGCTCGTCGCGAAGTCCACCGTGCTGTGCGAAAACTACAGCCCCAACCAGATGGAAAAATGGGGCCTCGGCTACCAGGAGCTCTCGGCCGTCAACCCGCGGCTCATCTATATGCAGATCACCGGGATGGGTAAGTCGGGGACCTACAACGGCTACTTGAGCGTCGGACCGACCGCGCAGGCGCTCTCCGGTCTGACCCATATGTCGGGTCTGCCGGAACCGATGCCGCCGGCCGGATGGGGTTATTCCTATCTCGATCATTCGACCGGTTACTACGGCGCGATGCTGGTCATGGCCGCGCTGCTGAAGCTTCGGCGCACCGGCAAGGGTTGCTATATCGACGTCTCGCAGACCGAAGTCGGCCTGATGACCACCGGGACCGCGGTTCCCGCAGCGCAATTATTCGGCCGCAAGACCCCGCGCCTCGGCAATCGGGCAGCGGAAACCTGGGCGCCGCACGGCGCCTATCCCTGTCGCGGCGCGGACGAATGGATCGCGATCGCCGTCCAAACTGACGAGCACCGGCAGGCGTTGCGCGCGGAAATCGGCGATGCCTCCTGGGCACACGACGCGCGCTTCGCGACGGCCGCCCTGCGCAAGGCCAACGAGGACGAACTCGATAGCCGTCTCGCCGCCTGGACCCGTGATCACGACCGCTACGATCTGATGAATCGCCTGCAGCGGCGGGGCATTCCGGCCGCGGCCGTACAAAACGCCGCCGATCGTTGCGAACGCGACGCGCAGCTCAAGGCGCGCGGCTACTTCGTGCCGCTGCCCCATAGCGAGATCGGCACCTGGGCGGTCGAAAATTTCCCCGCCAGGTTTGGGGCGATGCCGGTCGAGGTCGGCGGATTGCCCGGGCGCGGCGCGCCCATGATCGGTGAAGACAACGACTACGTCTATCGCGAGCTCCTCGGCCTCTCTCCCGAAGAGATCGCGACCCTGCAAGAGGAGATGGTGATTTGAGCAAGCCGATTCTGAGTGACGCGCTCGCAGGTGTGACGGTCCTTGAAGTCGGCGATGCGCGCGGCGAGTTTGCCGGCTTGTTGCTCGCCTCGATGGGCGCCGAAGTGCTCCGCCTCGAAGGCCGCCGCGGCTCCCATTCGCGGCGGGTCGGCCCTTACACCACGCCCATGCCCGATCCCGAGCACAGCCTGTGTTTTTCGCGCTACAACCTCGGCAAACGCAGCGTAACTCTCGAAGTTGACCATCCGGCAGCCGCCGAGGCCTTCGCCCGGCTCGCCGCCCGCGCCGATATCATTATCGATGGGGGTGAGGCGACGACAGTTGCGCGCCGCCTCGAGCGCTATCAGCAATGGCGCACCGCGCGTCCCCGACTGATCGTCTGCACGATCACGCCGTTTGGCCTCGATGGGCCGTATCGCGACCTCAAAATGACCGATCTGACCCATCTCGCGATGGGCGGCGTGATGATGTCCTGCGGCTACGATCCGCAACCCGACGGCACTTACGACACGCCGCCGATCGCGCCCGCCATGTGGCAGGCCTATCATATCGCCTGCGAGCACGCCGTGCTCGCGCTTACCGCGGCGCTCAATTATCGCGAGCTGACCGGACAGGGCGATGTGATCGATCTGTCGATCCACGAGGCCGTCAGCACCTGCACCGAAGTGGCGATACCCACCTGGATCTACAACCAGGCGCTGGTCCATCGCCAGACCGGGCGTCACGCCGCCGAACGTCGGTCGCGGCCCTGGTTGCGCAAAACCAGCGATGGACGCTACGTCAAGGCCTTCATGTTCTGGGGTGGGCACGAGCGCCGCGTGATTGCACAGATGATGACCGAGGCGGGCGTCGAACACGACCTGGACAGCGAGAGTTATCGTGAGCTGGCGAAGAATTCGCCCTCAGAAGCCGGCGCGCACTTCAGCGCGATGATCGACCGCTTCTGCGCGGCGCTGCCCGCCGAAGAGATCTTCCATCGCGCGCAGGCCAAGGGTCTGCTGTGGGCCAGCGTGCGCTATCCCGAGGAAAACCTCGACGATCCCCATTTCCAGGCGCGTGGAACCTTTCAGCCAATCGAACATCCGGAGCTCGGTCGACCGCTGTCGTATCCGGCTTCGGTCGGCACCGACGGCCGCGATCCGGTAACGCGCTTCGCCCGCCCGGCGCCGCGCCTCGGCGAACATACGCGAGAGGTGCTGACCGCGGCCGGACTCAACGCGGCGGAGATCGATCGTCTGGCCGCCGCCGAAGCGATCTAGCCGCCGAGCTGGTCCTTCGATGACGATCGTCGGCAGCGGCCGCAATTCATCGGCGAGGCCCATGCTAAGCTAGCCGTATGGCCGGTAACGACGCTGAAAACTTCGCGCGCCTGGCGGCGATTGTGCGCGAGCTGCGCGCCAAGTGTCCGTGGGATCGCGAGCAAACCCTCGCCACATTGGGCAAGCATCTGATCGAAGAGGCTTACGAAACCGCCGACGCGATCGATTCGCAAGCCGCTTCAGGAATTGCCGATGAGCTCGGCGATCTCCTCGCGCAGAGCATCTTTGCCGCGGTCATCGCTGAACAGGAAACCGCGCTTTCACTCAACCAGATCCTGACCCAGGCCGCGGACAAACTCATCCGCCGTCATCCGCATGTCTATGGCGAAAACAAGGCGGAAACTGCCGACGAAGTGGTCGCGAACTGGAGCCGGATCAAGGCCGAAGAGCGCCGGCGGGCCGGCGCGCAGTCGGCCCTCGATGGCGTCGGGCGCGCAATGCCGGCGCTGCTGCGCGCGGAAAAACTCGGCCTCCGGGCGCGCGACGCCGGGATGGACTGGGCGGATATCCACGCCGTCCTCGCCAAGGTGCGCGAAGAGATGGACGAGGTCGAAGGCGCCCTCTCGCGCAACGATCTGAGCGCCGCCGCTGAAGAACTGGGCGATATGCTGCTGGCGCTCGGCAACGCTCCGCGCTTTATCGGGCAAAGTGCCGAAGAGGTGCTGCGGCGCGCGTGCGATAAGTTCGCGCGACGGTTCCGGATGGTCGAAGCCCGCGCCGCCGCCAAAGGCCTCGAACTGACCCAGTTGACTCCGGCGCAAATCGACCAGCTCTGGCAGGCGGTCAAGCTCGACTGAGGCCCTCGACTCGCCTCGGGGCCGTTGACGCAATCGGCACCCGCTGTTAGGTTGAGGCGCGATATGCCCCATATTCCGGTACATCCGTCGGCCGAGAAGCGGCATCGGCAGAGCCTCAAGCGGCAGGCGCGGAATCGCCTGATCAAGTCACGCGTCCGCACGATCGCGAAAAACACGCTCGAGGCACTCGAAGGCAAGGACGCCAATGCCGCCGCCGAAGCGCTGCGCGCGGCCATGAAAGCCTTCGACAAGGCGGCGAGCAAAGGTGTGATTAAACGCAACACGGCGTCGCGAAAAATCGCGCGCCTGTCGAAACGGCTTCATCAGATGAAGTCGTCCGCCCAGGCCTCCTAGGTCGACGCCTCCGCCAGCGCGCATAAGAAATCTCTCGCAGACCGCTCAGCGCGGCTTGGCGTGGCCGGCGGTCGCCCTCCTCACACTGTTCATTGCGGCTGCTCCGGCTTCCGCCGCCAATCCGACCGTCGCCCTCATCGCGATTGAGGGCGCGATCAATCCGGCGTCGGCGGATTTCATCCGTGACTCGATAGCGCAAGCGGCGGAGAACGGCGCCGCGGCGCTCGTGATCGAACTCGATACGCCGGGCGGGATGCTGACTTCGGCCCAGGCTATCGTCAAGGCGATCCTGAATGCGCCATTGCCGATAATTGTTTATGTCGCGCCGTCCGGCGCCAGCGCCGCCTCCGCCGGGACCTTTATCACCGAGGCGGCGAATATTGCCGCGATGGCGCCCGGAACTTCGATCGGCGCGGCCCATCCGGTCGAGGCTGGCGGCGAGGACCTGCCAAGCGCAATGAGCGAAAAGATCGAGAACTTTACCGCCTCGTACGCGCGCGCGATCGCCCATCAGCGCGGACGCAACGAAGCGTGGGTCGAAGACGCGGTGCGCAAGAGCGTCGCGATCAGCGACACCGAGGCGCTGAAACTCCATGTAATCGATTTGATTGCGCCCGATCTCGCGAGCCTGCTCAAGGAGGCTTCGGGGCGCTCCGTGACCGTCCAAGGCCGCACCTTTCCGCTGGCGCTCGCGCACGCCGACGTGCAGCGCTATCAGATGCGCTTCGGCGAGAGCCTGCTCAACCGCCTCGCCGATCCGAACCTGATGTACCTCCTGATGATCGCCGGCGTGATCGGGCTCTACTTCGAGTTCGCCCACCCGGGGGTCTTTCTGCCCGGCGTGATCGGCGCCATCTGTCTGCTGCTCGCCCTGGTTTCGTTCGAGGTAATCCCGATCAACGTCGCGGGTTTTCTGCTGATCCTGCTGGGAATCGCGATGCTCACGTCGGAGTTGTTCGTCACCAGCTACGGGATCCTCGGGATGGGCGGCGTGGCGGCCTTCCTGATCGGTTCCTTTCTGCTGGTCGATCGTTCGGCAACCAACCTGACGGTCGATCGCGCCGAGATCTTCGGCGCTTCGGCAACGCTCGCGGCGATTATTCTCGGCGTTGGCTATGTCGCGTTCAAAGAACGGGGACGGCGCGCGCAGACCGGCCGCGAAGGACTGATCGGTGAAGTCGGCATCGTGCGTGAGGCGATCGCGCCCGGCGCTCCCGGCCGCGTCTTCGTGCATGGCGAAATCTGGCGCGCTTCATCCACCGCGGTGATTCCCGCCGGCGCTCAGGCCGAGGTCACGGCGGTCAACGGCCTCGAACTGATGGTGCGCCCGAGCGACGCGCGGAACTGACGGTCGCTGCCACGCACCGGCCGGCGTCTCCGCCACGCCATCGCTAAGCCTGCGCCCTCGCACGCTTTGGCTCGGGCGGTTCGCTTGTGCGGACGGCTGATGTATGAAATAGCGCTGATGAGGTGATTCCATGGGAATCGGCATCGGCCTCGCTCTGTTAATCGCGATTATCTTCATACTGAGCGGCCTGAAAATCCTGAACGAGTACGAGCGCTCGGTGGTGTTCCGCCTCGGCCGCCTGACCGCGTATCGCGGACCCGGCGTGGTTTTTATCATCCCGCTGCTCGAACGTCAGGTCCGCGTCGACCTGCGGACGGTCACGCTCGAAATCCCCGCCCAGGACGTCATCACCAAGGACAACGTCACGGTCAAGGTGAGCGCGGTGCTTTATTTCCGCGTCGTCGATCCCTCGCGCGCGGTGACGGAAGTCCGCGACTTTCTCTTTGCGACACTTCAACTGGCGCAGACCACGCTCCGCTCAGTCGGTGGCCAGACCGATCTCGATGATCTCCTGAGTCAGCGCGAAAAGCTCAATACCAAGATCCAGGAGATCATAGATCAGCAGACCGAGCCGTGGGGTATCAAGGTGATGCTGGTGGAGCTCAAAAATATCGACCTGCCGCAGGATATGCAGCGGGCGATCGCGGCGCAGGCCGAGGCCGAACGCGAGCGCCGCGCCAAGGTTATTGCGGCCGAAGGCGAATATCAGGCGGCGCAGCGCCTCGCGGAGGCCGCCGAGATCATGAGTCATAGTCCGATAACCTTGCAGCTCCGCTACCTGCAGACCCTCGCCGAAATTGCCACGGAGCATAACTCGACGACCGTCTTCCCTTTGCCAATCGACCTCATCGAGCCCTTCCGTCGCCTCGCCGGTGGCCTATCGACTACGGATTCGTCCGCGCCGCGCGCGCCTGACAAGACCGACAAGAGCTGAGCGTTCGGTTCGCCGTTGGCGCCGGTCAAACCGTGGTCGGCGAGGTGCTTGCCTCCGCTGTATTATCTGCATATATGTTGACCATCTCTATATGTATGTTGATCCACACCGGAGGCCGCCATGAGCCGTCAGGCAGGAGCAATCGCGCATCGAACATGGACCGCGCTCGGCGGCGATCCCGCCGATCTTGAAGCCGTCCGCTTCGTCGGTGAAGGCGGGCTGCCGTCCGTCTATCCGGTGACCGATTTTGCCGCCGGCGCTATCGCAAGTGCGGGACTCGCGATACGCGAACTGCTGCGGCTGCGCCATCCGCACGCCGCCTCGACGGTGATGGTCGACCGCCGTCTGGCTTCCTTCTGGTTTGGTTTTTCATTGCGGCCGCTCGGATGGCAGCCGCCGCCAATCTGGGATCCGATCGCGGGCGATTATCGCGCCGCCGACGGCTGGATCAGACTGCATACCAATGCGCCGAGGCATCGCGCCGCCTGCGAGCGCATATTGGGTGTTCAGACTGATCGCGCCGGCGTGGCAGCGGCGGTCGCGCGATGGGCCAAAGGCGAACTCGAGAGCGCGATCGTCAGCGCCGGCGGATGTGCCGCCGAGATGCGCTCGACGAGCGAATGGAAGCGTCATCCGCAGGGACGCGCGGTCGACCGCGAGCCGCTGGCGCATCTGGCGCACACCGCGGGCGCTCCCGCGCCGAACTGGTCGCTCGCGACCGCGCGTCCGCTCGAAGGAATCAGGGTTCTGGATCTGACTCGCGTGCTGGCCGGACCCGTAGCGACGCGGTTTCTGGCGGGCTATGGCGCCCAGGTACTCCGCATTGATCCGCGGGATTGGGACGAAGGCGCGGTGATTCCCGAAGTGACGCTCGGCAAGCGCTGTGCGCGCCTCGATCTGCGCGCGGCCGCCGATCGCGAGGGCTTTCGGCGGTTGCTGGGTGAGGCCGATGTGCTGATCCACGGTTATCGACCCGGCGCGCTCGATGCTCTGGGCTTCGATTCAGCCGCACGGCGCGATCTGGCGCCGGGCCTTGTCGATATTTCCCTGGACGCCTATGGATGGTCGGGGCCATGGGCCGCGCGTCGCGGCTTCGATAGCCTCGTCCAGATGAGCACCGGCATCGCGGAAGCCGGGATGCGTTGGCGAAAGGCCGACCATCCGGTGCCGCTGCCGGTGCAGGCGCTCGATCACGCCACCGGCTACCTGATGGCCGCGGCGGCAATCCGCGGATTGACGCGCCGCCTGACCGATGGCGCAGCGACCGTGGCCCGCCTATCCCTCGCGCGGACCGCCAGCGTGCTGATCGCAGCCCGCGCGAATCCGGGGGAAAATCCGCTGGCTCCCGAAGCGCTCGACGATCTCGCGAGCGAAACCGAAGAGACCGACTGGGGAGCGGCGCGGCGCCTCCGCCCGCCGCTCGTCATCGCCGAGACGCCGTTACGATGGGATCGGCCGGCCCGGATGCTCGGCACGTCGCCGCCAGACTGGAGCTGAGTGTCAGGCGTTGCGGATCATCAGACCGCCATCGACCGGAATCGTGGCGCCCGTGATATACGACGCCGCCGGCAGACAGAGGCTGAAGGTGATGTGGGCAACCTCCTCGGGATAACCATAGCGCTTCAGCGCCGTGCGCCGTTTGGCGAAGATCTCCTTGTGCTGCTCGGGGATGGGATCGGTGAGCGCGGTGCGGATCGGTCCGGGGCAGATACAATTCACGGTGATACCCTCCGGCCCCAGATCCACGGCGAGCGCCCGCGTCAGGCCGATAACGCCGGTCTTGGCGACCACGTAGGGGCTGTCGCCGGGTGTTGCCCCGAGGCCCTCGGTTGAAGCGATATTGACGATGCGCGCCGCGTCGGACTTGCGCAACCAGGGGAGCGCCGCCCGCACCATCAACTGCTGCGCGGTCAGCAACCCGCCGAGCGCTTTCGCCCACACCTCGTCATAGCCGTCCGCATCGATCCGCCGAAAAGCGCCGAAGCCGGCGTTATTGATCAAAATATCGATACGTCCGAAGCGCGCGCCGATCTCACCGACCACCCGCGTGATCGCCGCGGCGTCCATGACGTTGAGCATCCAACCCACCGCCTCGCCGCCGGCCTGCTTGATCTCACTGACGACCTGTTCGACGCCGTTCTGATTGATATCCGTGACCGCAACCAACGCGCCCTCCTGGGCAAACAAGTGAGCCGTCGCCCGGCCCATCCCGCTCGCCGCGCCGGTGACGATCACTCCGCGTCCTTTTACTGATCGGTCAAGCTTGCGTACCGGTTCCATCAGGGTTTCTCCCAGCCTTCACGAATTTGCCGTCTTGTCTTAGCAAGAGTCACCGGCGGCGGATAGCGAGCGCCGCGGCGTGGTTGCTGATCTTCCGGAATGCCTATCCCTGGGCGCTAAAGTATGGCAACTTGCGCTGAGTCACAGCCCGAGGTCGCTTATGAGTTCGCATCCGCCGCGCTTTGGTATCCAGATCCCGCAACAGAACACGACGTGGGCCGAGATTCTGAGCCTCTGGCAGGAGGTCGATGAGCTGGGCTACGACACGGCCTGGACCTTTGATCACTTCCTGCCGATCTTCTCCGATCCGACTGGTCCCTGTCTCGACGGCTGGACCACTCTCGCCGCGCTCGCGATGGCCTCGAAGAACGTGCGGATCGGCACGATGGTCACCGGTGCGACCTATCGGCATCCGGCGGTGCTGGCCAAGATGGCGACGACGGTCGATATCGTGAGCGGCGGCCGGCTCATTTTTGGCATCGGCGCCGGATGGTTCGAGCTCGAGCATCAGGAGTACGGCATCCCGTTCCATACCGTCGGCCGACGCCTGCGGCGGCTCGACGAAACGCTCGAGATCGTCAGGCAATTATGGTCACAGGAGCGCTCAAACTTTACCGGCAAGCACTTCACGCTGACTGACGCGAGCTTCAATCCCAAGCCCTTGCAGCAGCCACGTCCGCCGATTCTGGTGGGTGCGACGGGCGAGGAAGTCGCGCTTCGCATCGTCGCGAAACACGCCGACATGTGGAATTCGTTCGGCACGCCCGAGGTCTTCCGCACGAAAATCGCCCGCCTCGAAAGCCATTGTCGTGACCTTGGGCGCGACCCCGCAACGATCGAGAAGTCCGTCCTGGTGTCGCGGGCCAACAGTGACGGGCCCTTCGAGATCACGGAGGCGCGCCGCCAAATCGACGCCTTCCACGCCGTCGGCGTCACTCACATCATCTTCTCGGTGCGCCCGATCGAGCGGGAGTGGGTGCGGCGGTTCGCCCGCGAGGTCATGCCGGCTTACCGCAGATGAGCAGCCGGCGGCGTCACGTCCGCTCGGCAATAAGCTGATCCACCTCGGCCTTCAGGCGCGGCAGGACCTCGTCGTACTTGAAGTTGCCGAGCTTCTGCGACTTGCGCTTCAGATTGACCGTCGTCGGCCCGCACCATACGCCGAGGTCGGCGTCGTCGGTCTCGCCCGGACCGTTCACCCGACAGCCCATCACGGCGATGGTGATCTTATGATTGGCCGCGTAGGCCGTAAGCTCTTTGACCTCCTGCGCCAGCTCGACGAATTTCTCGTTTTCGACGCGCGAGCAGGACGGGCATGAGATTATATTGAGGCCGGCGCCGAAGTTCGGCACGGAAATAAAGCGGCCGGCCCTCACGTCCTCGATAATGCGGTGGCCGACCACCACTTCCTCGTGCTTGCGCTCGTTGGGCAGGGTCAGTGAAACGCGGATCGTTTCGCCGATACCTTCGGCCAGCAGCTTCTCGAAAGCGAGCCGTGTCTTGATGATGCCGTCGGGCGGCAGCCCCGCTTCCGTCACCCCCAGATGCAGCGGCACGTCGGGCCGGCGCGCGGCGAAGCGGCGGTTCGCCTCGAGCACCTTGAGCGGGTCAGAATCCTTCAGCGAGACGACGAAGCGATCGAAACCGATCTCGTCCATCAGGTCGCAGTGATAGGCCGCCGATTCGACCAGGGCCGCCAGTTGATCGCCGGGATACTTCGCCAGAAACTCCGGCGCCACCGATCCGCAGTTGACGCCAATCCGGATTGCCAGATTGTGATCGCGGGCCACCGCCGCCAGCCAGCGCACCTTGTCGACGATGGTCTTCGACTTCTCGATATGATGCAGATGGCCGGGGTTGTAGCGAATCTTATCGACGTAAGGCGCGACTTTATCGGCGATCTTGTAGTTCTCCTGTAAATCAACGGAGAGCGTTATCCCCGGCGTCTGCTCGCGAATGGCCTTGAGCGCGGCCACTTCCTTTTCGCTGTCGAGCGCGATCCGCACAATTCCCGCCCCGGCCTCTGCCAATTGATGGGTTTGCGCCACGGTCGCATCGATATCGATCGTGCGCGTTGCGCACATCGATTGCACCACGATGGGGGAATCACCGCCGACCGTAATCGCACCAATCGGAACGGTTCGCGTCTGACGCCGTGCCGTAGTCACCGTCATCTTTGCGCCTTTGGACCTTGTCCAACCTTTCTCGATAATTTTCCGTGAGCGGCTAGAGCCTTCTTCAATTTGCAGATCCGCGACGACGTTGTGTCGGCGCAACAGCGAATAAAATCGCGCGACGCGTCGTCAGAATCGCACACTGGGGGAGCTTGGGACATCACCGACCACTTCAGGAGAATTCTAGCCGAATTTCTGTGCGATTGCCCCCACATTGAAGCCGGTCACCAGACCGCGCTGCAACCGCCAGATCGTCAACCCATCATGTTTCGATTTGCTCCGAATCTTCGCCATGTTTCGAAATGCATCAGAAACGTAGCAGAAAATGATAAGCGAAGTTTGCATCGCATTCTTGAAACGAATGCCCAACAGGAAAAGATCCAGCAAAATTAAACGTCTGATTGTCGTAATTCTTTCGGCATAGTTCTAGCGTAAATCAATCCTTCGAGTGGACCAGGCAGCAATGAGGCGTCGGATGATCTTCGTGGCGGCCAAACAATCGGCTGCGCACACCGATGGTCTTATGAAGCCGAGTAGTTGCATTTGGGAGTTATTGAATTACTAAAGCAGTCAACGCGTCAGAGCTAGGCCGCCTTTAGTGCGATTCGGAACGGCAACCGAGGAGGGAGCGGAAGCCATGCAAGCAACAGTTAACAGCTTCGAGTCGGATCTTGGTCTAACTGATATTATTTTGCCATCGCAATATTTTGGCGCGATGGGCTCCGGCGGCCTATGCAGTGAGCAGCGTCTGATGCTCGCGGTGATGGTTGACGCGATTAATATCTTGCAGAGCTGGCAGCGGATGGGCAGCGCGCGCAAACGTCGGGCCTTTGCCGAAGCGGCCCAGTGGGTGAACCAGCGCGGCGCCAGCTACCCCTTTTCATTCGACAGCATCTGCGATGCCTTGAATATCGATAGTGACGTACTGCGACGGCGGCTCAGCGCGCTCACGCTCGGCCATACGGGCGCTGCCGCACGGCTCAAGGTGGGGCGGCTGCGTCTGAAGGAATCGAGCCGGGCGCAACACATGACCGCCAACCGCGTGCGCCGGCGGGCGCGACCGGCTCGCCTGGCCCTGACTTCCGCTTAGCCCGCGTCTCAGAGCAGCGAACCCCTGAAGGGTTCGTCACGCGACGGTGGGAATTGGAGCAGGTTGACCGCCCATCGTCGCGCCTGCTTGAGCGCCTCCTCGGCGCGCCCGAACAGACGCTCGCGATGCATCGTGCCCCAGACGTAAACGTCCACTGAAGGCTCGTCGGTCAGGGTGACGTCGATCATCCAATCTTCCAACTGCGGTCCGCAGATAAGCAGGCGCAGCAGCCGGCCGTGATCGAGCACGATGCCGCGCGCCTCACGCGGCAGGCGGAATTCCTGCTGGATCCGTTTGACCATCCGCGCCGGATACTGCTTCTCGGTCATCGGCACGTAGACCCACTGCCCGGGCTCGGGGTTGGCCGCGCGCGCGATCCGCAGGTTGTTATCGGTCAGATCGTCCTTGGCGCGCTCCTGATCATAATCCTTGGCGACGGTATAAAAACTCATCGCGACCGGAAGCTGCGGAAGTTCAGCCTCCGCCTTGCGCTGGCGTGGCAGCTTGGTGCTGGTCTCGACCCACCAGCGATTTTCGACGTTGGGATTCTGCGCCATTCCTAACGGCAATTACGCGCGCGGATCACGCTACGTCCAGCGCTGCCCCGGCCGCGTCCACTCGACGCCTCGGCGCGCTTGGCGAGCCGCTTGCCGCGACCATCCACGCGCCGCGCGAGGCGCTCGGCGGCGGATCCGAGACGCTTCAAAGCGGCGCGCCGGCGCATCGGGCGCTGGCGCAGTCCCCGGACCATCCGCGACGTAAAGGCCTCGGCTTTGCGCTCGGCGTCGGCCCAGAAAAGATAGTGGGCCAGTTCGTGATAGACCGTCTGAACCCACATCCGCTCGCTCTTGTAGACGCGCCCCCGCCGCCAGTTTTCGGGATGCACCAGATGGATCCGACCGTCCTCGAAGGTCTTGCCCGCGACGCGACCCCAATCGATATATTCGTACCATTCGATACGCGGCGGTTTAAGTTCGTAATAGGCGCAAAAGTCTGATATAGCTCGCCTAAAAGCAGCCGGCCGATGACTGTAGAAAAACTCGACCAGCCGACGATCCATCTCGCGGCGACGGCGAACGGGCGGCACCAGCATGCGCACGAAAGGGGAACCTCCGAGCCAGAGGATTGGAATCATAGAAAGGCGCCGCAGCACAGTCAATCGAGGCCGTGCCATCGGACGCCAATTGAGGCGATACTTTAACTTTTTGTGCTTTGCTACCTCGCTGATCTATGATCGAACCGTGAAACGGGCGACCTTGCTCATACGCGGGGCGCCGCAGGCGGCGCTGGTCGTCACCCTGATGTTCGCCCTGCTCTTTCTGACCGCGGGATCCATTCATTTCTGGCAGGGATGGGTTTTTCTCGCGATCTTCACTCTTTGTACGCTGGCTATCAGCGCGGATTTGCTGATCCGCGACCCGGCTTTATTCGAGCGGCGGATGCGCGGCGGACCGCTGTCGGAGTCGCGCCCGATCCAGCGTATCATTCAGGCGGTCGCGGCCGTCGTCTGGTTCGGGATTATCGCGCTGGCCGGCTTCGACCATCGCTACGGATGGTCGCGGTTGCCGGCCGTGGTCGTCATCACCGCCGACGCGATCTTTGTCGCCGCCTTCCTTGGGATCGCTCTGGTGCTGCGGGCGAACAGCTTTGCCGGCGCAACTATCGGTATCGCGAGCGATCAGCGGCTGGTCAGCACCGGACCTTACGCCTGGGTACGCCATCCGATGTACACCGGGGCGATCTTGATGATAGCCGCGATGGGATTCGCGCTGGGCTCCGCCTGGGCGGCGCTGCTCACCGTGCCGCTCGCCGGCGTCGTCGTCGTCCGGATTCGCGACGAGGAGGAGCTGCTGACGGCGGAACTTCGCGGCTATGCTGGCTATCGGGCGGCGGTCAAATGGCGGCTCGTTCCTGGAATCTGGTAGGGCGAGTCATGCCGGGAACTGCACCGTGGCGGTGCCAATCACCAGGCGTTCGGCCTCGTCGCTCTCAATCCAGATATCCATCTCGACTGAACGATCGGCATCGTTTTTGTGCGTCACGAAGCCGTTGAGTGCGATGGTATGATCGGGCAGAACCGGTTGGCGATAGGTGACGCCCAACCGGGTCATCCGCGCGCCGCTTTCGCCGATCCAGTCGGTCACCAGTTTGCCGAGGATCGCGAGGCTCATGTTGCCCGGCGTGATCATCCCGGGCAGCCCTTCCTTGCGCGCCAGTTCATCGTCGGTGAAGCGCGGGGCCAACATCCCCATAGCCTTGGCGTAGGTGCGGACCTGATCTTTGCTGAGATACATCTCGGACGGCCCGAGCGCATCACCGATGTTCACGTCTTCGTAGCGCATCAGCTTCTCGTATTCGTTGGATATCGATTAATCAAGCGCGATACTCAGCGGCGCCGCGCCGGTTCCGGCGGTTGCTCGCGTCGGAGGAGATGGCCGCTCAAGGTCGGTTCATGAAGCGATGGTCGACGTGGGCGACGACTTGCCCATTCTGATTGGTCAGGGTTGAACGGATAACCACGAAGACCATCGAACCGCTGCGGCCGGTCTTTTCGTAGATTTCCTTGACATGCGACTTGAGCGTGATCGCGTCGCCCGGACGAATCGGGGCGACGAACTCGACGTCCTTGCCCGCGTCGAAGCCGGCTTTGCCGAAACGGGGCACATGCTCGAAGAAATGCCGACCGTTACGAAAGGTGACGGCAAAAGAGGGCGGCGCGACCATTCCCCCATCCGCCTCGGGATCGTTATGGCGTGGATTGGTATCGCCGATCGTCTGATTGAATTTGCGGATATCCTCGGCCTGCACCACCACCGGGTCGGTGGTTTCGAAAACCCGTCCGATTATCGCCGGATCGTAATTGACCGCCATCGTCTGTAACCTCTTCGTGTGTGTGCGGGAAGCGACAGCCTATTTTGACTGAACCGCGACGGCGTGGGGGACAGGCTTGCGCCGCGGGCGGAAATCAACCGGCTCGTACACGCCATTTTTGAGTTCCCGCACCAGGTCCTCCATCGAACGCACGTCGGCGTCGAAACGGGTCGCGCAAAGGCCGATCAGACTGACCAGATGGCTGTCGGAACCGCCAATCGCGCCGTAGCCATAGCGCGCGACCAGTTCCTCACTGCGTTCGTCCTCGCCCTTGCGGGAGCCCCCATTCAGCACTTCCACCGCGACCACATTTTCGAGCGGGGGCTTGGTCGCGTAATGCTCGCAGAGACCGACGTTGGGCCGGCCGGGATGACAGGGGATCGCAACGCCGCCCATCCGCGCCACTTCATCGATAAGTTCCTGCGCGCGCAGGCGCACATTGGCAAAGTCGAAGCGGCGGGTCATCTCGTCAGTGACGCCGAACACCAGGATATGGCCGTAATCGGTCTCGACTTCGGAGGCCTTCAGCACCATCACGCCGAATTTGTCCTCGAGCGCGCGATAATCGGCGTCGCGGTTGAACTGCCGATGCTCGGTCAGGACGATGCCGTCAACCGGCCGTTCGGCGCGGCGCAGCTTCAACCAGTTGAGATAGGCTTCGAGCGGCGCCCGACTATCTTCGGAAGCCTCACTATGGCTGTGCAGATCAAGAACGGTGCTCAAGCGGAACCTTCTCGCCGGGCGGTGATTGGAAAGAGACGCTCGAGCAGTCAGCGCTCTTTCGGCCTCGACGGACAGCCTTCATTCTAGCCGAATCCGCGCGAGTGTCGAGGATACCGGACCGCCCGGTGGGGATATCGCGCTTCGGCCGGACCATAATGCGACGCATGGCCAAGTTTGCCCTGAGGCAGGTAATCGCGAGACGTCGCCCGGACCTCAATTGCCCGCAGCAATCCTCAGAGGGACCTTCGCGGCCGCACCTGCGGAAAGCGCGGATGTCGGAACGGCTGGCCCTCGCGCAGTCCGAGTCGAATGTCCGCCAGGCGGCTCTCGGCCTCACCGTCCGGCGCGCCGAGATTACCTGGCCGCGACGCGAATACGGCGTCGTCGCCGAAAAAGCGCAGTGACAAGGTGCGGCGGCGCCGGCCGGCATGCGTCGGCGCACCGCCATGGAGCATCCGCGGATGGAAAACGATAACGTCGCCGGGCTCGGTCGCCCACGAAATGATTTCATAGTGCGTGCGCTGGCGCTCGATATCCGGCAGGCGCGGCAGAGTGCCGTACAACGGCGCCGTATCGTCATTCGGATCAAAGCGCGATCCGTCATAGAGCGATCCGCGATGCGATCCGCGGATAAACTCGAGTGAATCGGCGCGCGCGAGCGGCTCGAACGAGATCCACATCACGGCCAGACGCGCGCCCTCAATCGGCAGATAACTCGAGTCCTGATGCCACGGAGTCCGGCGGCTCTCCCCACCTTCCTTGAGGAAGACCTGCTCGTAGAAGAACCAGACCTCGGGTGCGTTCCAGAGTTCGGCGATCAGGTCCGGCGCCGACGACGCCTGCAGCATCGGTTCATACACTTCGCAGGCGCGCGGATTGAGGAGATCCTGGTAAAAGCGCGAGGGCGCCGCGGCGGTTCCGGGGAATTCGGACGCGTAGGGTCCCGGATTCTCGAGACTCCAGTTGAAGGCCTCTTCCGCCATCCGCAGCGAAGCCGGATCGAGCGCGTTGCGCACGCAGATGACGCCGTCTTCGACGAACTGTCGGCGCCACTGCACGATTTCGTTGCTCATTCGCGTTGCGCAGGGTTTTGCCGATCAGGCCGCGGGACGAAACTTGACCAGCGTCACATCCGGGGTCACGTCCTCGAAGACCGCTTCGACCGGCAGGTCGATGCGCACCTGGGAAGGCTGACAGTCGATGATATTCGACATCAATTTGAGGCCTTCCTCGAGTTCAACCCAGGCGAGCACGTACGGCAGGGAATCGCGAAAGCCCGCGGTGGCGTTCTGATTGGTCACGGTAAACGTATAGATTTTGCCGCGCCCGCTGCATCGCACCCATTCGGTGTTGGACGAGAGACAACTCGGGCAGAGCGCCCGCGGATGAAACCGCAGGTCGCCGCAGTCACGGCATTTCTGGATATAGAGCTCGTGGCGCTGCGCGGCCTCCCACCACGGCCGCATTTCCTCATCGATATGGGGCAGCGGTTTGGCGTATCGCTTCTTGTCCTTTTCCTCAGGCATCGTCCTCGCTCATTGATTGCTGAGTATTAACGTGGCGCCGGAATGACGCGTGCCGAGTTCGCCGCCGGTGCCGTGGCACAGCGCAATCTGGCAATCCTTGACCTGGCGCGGTCCGCATTCGCCGCGCAACTGCTTGACCGCTTCGATCACCAGGAAAATCCCGCGCATCCCCGGATGGTTCGACGACAGACCCCCGCCGTCGGTATTGATCGGGAACTCGCCGTCGTAGCGCAGGCGGCCACCGCTGACGAAGGCGCCACCCTCTCCGCGTTTGCAGAAGCCGAGGTTCTCCAGCGTGGTCAGGACGGTGATCGTGAAGGAATCGTAGATCATCGCCATGTCGATATCCTTGTGGCTGACACCCGCACGCTCGAACGCCAGCCGTCCCGATTGATGGGCCGCGATCTCGAGAAAGTCGCGTTGGCCGCGCGCGGCGTGACGGGCGGTCTCGCCGGCGCCGAGCACGTATGCCGGGCGCTTCTTCAAATCGCGAGCGCGCTCAGCCGAGGTCACCACGAGGGCGCCGCCGCCGTCGCTGACCATGCAGCAGTCGAGCAGATGCAGCGGCGAGGACACGATGCGCGAGGCGAGCACGTCTTCGACGGTAATCAGATCGCGATACTTGGCCGCCGGATTCATCGACGCATGCAGCCGCATCGTCACGGCTATTTCGGCGAGTTGCTCGGAGGTCGTGCCGTACTCATGCATGTGTCGCTGCGCCACCATCGCATAGGCGCCGATACCGGTGGGGCCGTAGGGAAACTCGAACTGATGGCAGGGATCGCCGCCACCGCCCGCGCCGCCTCCGGTACCGATGGCGAAGCGCGTCGACGCGATGGTCGAGCCATAGGTGATTACCGCAACTTCGCAGAGGCCGGCATTAATCGCCGCCGCGGCATGCGCCACGTGCGCCACGAACGACGCCCCGCCGATATTGGTGCCGTCCATGAAATTCGGCGTCAGATTGAGATAATCACACAGACCGATGATGCCCATCGGGCTCATCCCGATGCCCGCCGAAAGAATTCCGTCAACGTCCTTGATGGTGAGACCGCAATCATCGAGGGCGCCGCGAATACTCTCGGCCATGATCTGGAACATGCTTTTGTCGGGAGCAAAGCGGGTCGGATGCTCGTACACGCCGACCACGGCTGTCTTACGGCTGAGACTCATTACGCTTTCCTCTAACGGAGTTCACTCAGAAACCGGTCCAGGGCGGCGTTCACCGCACCGGGTTGTTCGGTGGTGACGTAATGGCCCGCGTCGGCGATCATCTCGAGCCGCGAGCCTTTGATGGCCTCGTGCAGGGTTTTGGCCGCGTCGGGTGGCGTGATGTCATCGTCGGCGCCGCCGATTATAAGGGTCGGCTGGTCGATCCGGGAGATCGCCTCGCGGAGGTCGACCTTCGAGCAGGCCACCATGTCACCCCATCGCGTGCGCGGATCGGTCTTGATCTGCTCGCCCCAGCCCTCGCGGATTATCTCGGGATGCTCCGCGATCGTGCGGGGGGAGTAGCCGCCATTGGTGAAGGGCTGGCCGATCCGACCCATCGTGACGTTGCGCCAGGTCTCGATTAGCTCTGGCGGGAGATTGAATTTGGCGGCCGTCGCGATCAACCCCAGCGCCCGCACGCGTTTTGCATAGCGCAGAGCAAGGTCCATCGCGATCGCCCCACCCATCGAGCGACCGACGATCACCGCCGAGTCTATCTGGAGCGTGTCGAGGAACGCCGCCACGAAATCGGCATAGTCCTGCACGGACGGCAGCGCCTCGACGCCGGAACTGCGTCCATGGCCGGGCAGGTCAAGGGCAAACGGACTATGCGATTTGCCGAGATGGTCATATTGATAGTGCCAGGAATGACCGTTGGAGCCGGCTGCGTGGATCAGCACGATTGGCTGGCCGCGGTCGTGTCGGGGCACGACGTCGGGCAGCGTGGTCGCTCCGACGTAATAATAGTAAGTCGCAAAACCGCGCACGGTGGCGTACTTTGTCGGCATCGCGGAAACTGCTTCTCCGTAGAGCTTGGTGTCCGTTAGCTATGCGGCTTCGGCTCCGTTTTGTCAAATCGGAACGGCGCGCATGATGATCCGCGCGGGATGCCGACGTGCGACTGTTTGAGCGGCGGTTCGCGCGCCAGCGCGGGCGCGCGAATCGCCCGAGCGGCGGCGTGCGTCGCGCGCTGCCGCCCAGCACGTCGATGCTGAGAAATCAGGTCGCCCGGCGCGGGGCGCCGCGAAGAACTCCCGATACCGATTGGCGAGTCAGGTCGAGCGGCGACGTCCGCGCATCCCGGGAGTCTCAGTGGCGGAAGCCTGCGCGCTCTGCCACTGCTCGATCGCGCTGCGGTTGAACCGCCAGTTGCTGCCTACGCGGAAACCCGGCAGGCGCCCCTGACGCAGCAGGCGATAAATCGTGGTCGGATGAACGCGGAGGTATTCAGACAATTCGCGGATCGTGAAGACCTCTTCATCAATTGCCATGGCAGTCGTGCCCCCCCGGGCGGCTGCTCGGTATGATTGAGCAGACTGCGTATGAGCTTACACTTTGTAGCGGGTCGTTGCGAGCAGCTACCATAACTAAATTCATCTCCTCCCCTTTTTGTTCGGCACCGCTCCGCACTTATATTCAATTCGTCACAAAAGTTAGCGATTTGTTTATAGCTGACGTAACGGTCAGGGAAATTGTCGTGAGCGCCGCCGGCCGGATGCGCCGCGCCGCTATCCGGCTCGAGCAGCGGGCGGACTCGTCGGGAAGGTCGCCGCGGCGTGGGCGGTGCCTTTTGAGCGGCGCGATCCCGATGTGCTATGCAAGCCGTTGGAGGTACTGCCGATGGGCGCGGCGGAAAACCGACAATTGGTCGCGAACGCTTTCGCGCGGTGGGCCCGCGGCGAGGGTGCGGCCTTCATGGAACTGCTGGCGGATGATGTCCACTGGACCGTTATCGGCAGCACGCCGGTATCGCGGACTTACACCAGCAAACGGGCGTTTCTCGAGGGCGCGGTCCAGCCGCTCAGCTCCCGCCTGGCGGGTCCGATCACGCCGACGGTGCGCGATATCATCGCCGAGGGCGACAAGGTGGTGCTGCAATGGGAGGGTCGCGCCAGCGGCAAAAACGGCACGATCTACGCCCAGACTTACTGCTGGGTGATGCGCTTCGAGAATGGCAAGGTGTGCGAAGGCACCGCTTACCTGGATACCGAACTGATAACGCAGCTCTGGCAGTAGCTCGATGCGCATCAACAAACTTCGCGCCGCGCTCAAAAGCGGCGAACTCGCGCTCGGCACCATCCTATGGGAGACGCGCGCCCGCGGTGTCGTGCACACGCTGGCGCAGGCCGGGATGGATTTCGTCTTCATCTGCACCGAGCACTCCGCCTACAACCTCGAAACCGTCGTTGATCTGGTCGCCCACGCGCACGCGGCCGGAATCACGCCCATCGTCCGCCTCCCGGACCTGCAGTACCAGTACGTCACGCGGCTGCTGGATTCCGGATGCCAGAGCCTCATCGCGCCCCATCTGCGAACCGGCGAAGAGGCGCGTCGCTTCATTGAGTTCGCGAAGTACCATCCTGAGGGACGCCGCGGCATGGCGATCCTGAATAACGCCGGCGTTGATTATCAAACGGTTGACCTGCGCGAGGCGATGGCGCATGCCAATGCCAACACGCTGCTGGGAGTACTCATCGAGACCCGCGAGGCGGTCGAGAACGCCGAAGAGATCCTTGTACCGGGCATCGACCTGGCGCTGGTCGGTCATCAGGATCTGGCGCAAAGCATGGGCATCCCGGGCGAGTTCGGCCATCCCCGATTGCGCGAGGCGACGGCGCGCGTCCACGCCTTGTGCAAGGCCCGGGGAATCGCGACCGCCGGCGCCGCCAACCATCCGGAGAATACCCGGTCGGTCGTCGCGAGCGGCGCCCAGTTTCTGCTCTATGGCACCGACCTCATCCTCATCCGGCGCGAGGCCGAGCGCGCGGTTCAGGCGCTCGCGCCGCTGCGCAAGCCGACTTGATCGACACTCACAGATTTCCACGGAGGCGAACAGTGGCAGGAATACTCGACGGCAAAGTGGCGCTTATCACCGGCGCGGGTTCAGGCATCGGACGGGCTACCGCGAAAATCTTCGCGCGCGAAGGCGCCAGGCTGGTACTGGCGGATATCGTCGCCGAGGCGGCGCAGGAAACCCTCAACGCGGTCAAGCAGGCCGGCGCCGAGGGCCTCTATCTCAAGGCCGACGTCTCCCGCTGGACCGACGTCGAGGGTCTGGTCGCCAAAGCCGTCGCGACCTTCGGCCGTCTCGACTGTGCCTTCAACAACGCCGGTATCGAAGGCGAGCCGGCCCTGACCCATAAGTGCAGCGAGGAGAACTGGCATCGGGTTCTGGCGATCAACCTGACCGGCGTCTGGTTCTGCATGAAGGCGGAAATCGCCCAGATGCTCAAGCAGGGCGGCGGCGGCGCGATTGTCAACACCTCGTCGGTGGCCGGTATCGCCGGCGCCCCAGGCGGTCCCGCCTACTGCGCCTCCAAGCACGGCGTCGCCGGACTGACGCGCACCGCCTGCCTCGAATATGGCAAGCATGGGATCCGGATCAACGCGGTCTGCCCGGGACCGATTCGGACGCCGATGCTCGGGCGGATTATGGGCTTCACCAAGGGCACGACGGAGGAGCAGTTTGCGCGCTCCGAGCCGCTGCGACGGCTCGGCGAGCCCGAAGAGATTGGCGAAGCGGTGGCCTGGCTCTGCTCGGATCGCGCCTCGTACGTCACGGGGCTGCCGATGCCGGTCGATGGCGGTTTCTTCGCGCAATAGTAGCGCGCGGTTTCCGGGTGCCCTGATGAAGCTCGGGCTTCAGCTTTCGCGGCGGCCGCCGCAATGCCCGCAGATCCGATAGGAGCGAGCCATGTCATACACGCAGTTACTATTCGAACGCCTCGACCGGATCGGCCGTATCACGCTGAACCGCCCGCGCTATCGCAACGCCCAGTCAACGCGGCTCTTGAAGGAACTCGACCGCGCCTTCGAAGAGGCCGCTTTCGACGATCAAATCAGGGTGGTGATTCTGGCCGGCGCCGGCGAGCATTTCTCGGCCGGACACGATCTCGGTACTCCCGACGAAAAGGAAGACCCGAACAGTTACTACAACACGAAGGGGCTCAAGAACCGTCACTTCCGCTCGTGGGAGGTGTTTCTCGACAACACGATGCGCTGGCGGAATCTGCCCAAGCCGACGATCGCGCAGGTGCAGGGCTACTGCATCTTCGGCGGCTACATGTTCGCTTCGGCGATGGACCTGATCGTCGCTGCCGACGACGCCATGTTCCTGCCTTCAATTACCCAATACTTCAGCGCCCCGTGGGATGTCGGTATTCGCAAGGCCAAGGAAATCCTGTTCCAGAGCCGTTTTATCGATGCCGCAGAGGCACTGCGGACCGGTCTGGCGAATCTGGTCGTGCCGCGGGCGGAACTCGAGAAGGAGACTCTGGCGCTCGCCGCGCGAATCGCTGAAACCGACGCGTTTACGCTGCGCATGATGAAATTCGCGATCAACAACGCGCAGGATGAGATGGGCTTTCATACCGCGGTCCGCAATGCCCATTCGCATCACTTCCTGACGCGCGTGCAGGAGTACGCCCAGTGGGACAAGGGCGAGGGTCGCGCCGGGCCCCGGCGGATGCCCGGCGTCGAACAGGCCCTGCGCAAACGGTCGGCGACCTGATCGGGACGGGTCAGCCGACGCCGAGGGCCGCCGTGCCCCCGCTTGACTTGGACGCCGCCGACCGCCAGCACTAATCGGATGACGATTTCCGCCGAACCTGGCCCGCAACCCCGCCGCCGACCGCTACCGAGCCCGTCATCCGCGCGTCCCGCCCCCGATATCCGGACGGCGATACCCGGGCCCGGGTCCCGAGCAATCTTTGAACGCGAGCAGAAGGTCCTCGCCCCCGGACGCCAGCGTATCTCGCTGCTCGCCGGCCTCGCCTTCGATCATGGCAAAGGCGCAACCCTGACCGACGTTGACGGCAATGTTTTCCTCGATTTCTTTGCCGGTGTCGCGGTCGCGAGCCTCGGCCATGCCCATCCGGAGATGAGCGCGGCCCTGGCGCGGCAGGCCGAACGCCTGACGGTCGGTACTTTCGCGACGCCGGAGCGCGCCGAGGCCTTCGAGCTTTTGGCCGAGGTTGCGCCCGCCGGGCTTCGCCGCGCCCATCTTTACAGCGGCGGCGCGGAAGCGGTCGAGGCCGCTCTGCGCCTTGCGCGCTCGGTCACCAAGAAACACGAAGTGGTGAGCTTCTGGGGTGGTTTTCACGGTAAAACGGGCGGCGTGATCGGGCTTATCGGCGACGAATCAAAACACGGCTACGGCCCGCTGCCAGGCGGCCAGTACACCGTTCCCTACGCCGACTGTTATCGCTGCCCCTTCAAACTAAAGCATCCGTCATGCGGCCTTCACTGTGTCGATTTTGCCCGCCAACAGATCAAAAACGCCTCCGGCGGAGCGCTCGCCGCGATTATCGTCGAACCGATGCAGGGGACGGCCGGCAACGTGATTCCGCCCGATGACTGGCTGCCCGCGATCCGCTCGGTGGCGCGCGAAAACGACGCGCTGCTAATCGCCGACGAGATGATCACCGGTTTCGGGCGCACCGGCGCGATGTGGGGCGTGGCCCATACCGGCGTCGCGCCCGATATCGTCACCGTCGGCAAAGGCATGGGTTCGGGCTTCCCGGTTTCAGGCGTGCTGATGGGCGAGGAGATAAGCCACGCCGAACCGTTCGCCAAACCGAGCGCCTCCTCGTCGAGCTACGGCGGCAATCCGCTCGCCGCCGTCGCCGTCGCCACGACCCTCAAGACGCTCAAGCGCGAACGTCTGGTGGAGAATTCGCGCGTGGTCGGCACGATGCTCCTCGAGCGGCTGCTCGCGCTCAAGGACAAGTATCCCTTCGTCGGCGACGTGCGCGGGCGCGGTCTGCTGATCGGCATCGACCTTGTCCGCGATCGGCAGACCCGGGAACCGATGGGCCGCGCCGTAATGGAGATCATCTTTCAGGAGACGCTCAAGCGCGGGCTGCTGACGATGGGCTATTTCCCTCGGATAAGAATCAACCCGCCCCTGGTGATCACGCGGGAAGAGGCCGAGGCCGGCGCCGCCATTCTCGACGAGGTTTTCGCCTGGGTCGATAAGAACCTCGACTGGCGGGCGCGCTGACGATGGCGCAAGATGCCGGCAACCGCGCGCTCTTCTGCGATCTGGTCGGCACGCTGGTCGCGATGGATGAGACGCGCCAGCTACCGCTCGGGAGCAACGGCAGCATCGTCATCAAGCTGCTACCGGGGGTGAAGGAAAAACTGGCGCCGATGCGCGACCGGCTGATTTTTGTCGTCAGCAATCAGGCCGGGATCAAGCGCGGACGCTATACCCGCGAGCAGGTCGAGGACGCCCTTGCCGAACTCGACCGCCAGCTCGACGGCATCCTGACCGCCGCCGAAATCTGTCCGCATGATGACGCCGACGGTTGCGCGTGCCGCAAACCGAAGGGCGGGATGATCACGCGGCTGGCGGACGATCATGGCGTCGATCTGCAAGGCTCGATCATGGTCGGCGACCAGGCCGTCGACGAACAAGCGGCGCGGGCTGCCGGCGTCGGTCAGTTCATTTACGCCGCCGAGTTCTTCGCCTGGCGCTAAACCTCTGCGGAATCGCTCGCCGTTATCCCTTCGGCAGGCCGAGCACGCGCTCCCCGATGATGTTGTGCTGGATCTGATTGGTGCCCGTATAGATTGTCGGCCCGCGCGCGGCGAGCATCCGTTGCGTCCATTTACCGGCGTCGAGCGCGAAGGGCGAAGCCGCTTCGAGCGCGCTATAGGGTCCGAGCAGCTCCATCGCAAACAGGGCGATGCGCAGTGCCAGCTCGGTGCCGCCCAATTTGAGCATCGAGCTTTCAGATCCGGGCGGTAGTCCCTTGAGCTGACGGGTGAGCTGACGGTACCCCGTATAGCGCAGCGCTTCGGCCTCGGCCTCGAATTGCGCGATAGTCTGGCGCACACTGCCATCCTCCCAGGCCGGCCGGCCGTTGCGCGCGATACGCCGCGCGAGGTCCGCCAGCTCGCGCACCTGCTTCAGCATCCCCCGATCATGGCCCATCGACCGTTCGAACATCAGCGTGGTGATCGCCACCTGCCATCCCTGGTTCTTCTCGCCGACCAGGTTGGCGCGCGGCACCCGCACATCCTCGAAGAACACCTGGTTGAAGCCGCGCGCACCGGTCATCTGGACCAGCGGGCGCACGGTTATCCCTGGCGTCTTCATATCGACCAGCAGGTAGCTGATGCCCTTGTGTTTGGGCGCGTCCGGATCGGTGCGCACCAGCAGGAAGATCCAATCGGCATGATGGGCCGCCGAGGTCCAGATCTTCGAGCCGTTGACGACGAAGTAGTCACCCATCTCAACGGCCCGCGTCTGCAGCGACGCTAGGTCAGAGCCGGCGTTGGGCTCCGAATAACCCTGGCACCAGAACTCGTCCCCGGCGAGGATCTTCGGCAGATGGCGCCGTTTCTGCTCCTCGGTGCCCCAATGAATCAGCGTCGGCCCGAGCAGCGAGATGCCGAACCCGGTAAACGGCATCGCCACGCCGGCGCGCTCCAGTTCCTCCTGATAGATGACGTTCTGCAGAATCGTCGCGCCGCGTCCGCCGTATTCGCGCGGCCAGTGAATTCCCATCCAGCCGCCTTCATAAAGCTTCTTGTGCCAGCGAATCCGCGCCTCCCAGTCGCCCTCGCCCTCGTCGGCGAGGGTGTCGGTGGCCGGCACCGCATACTGTCGATGCTTTTCGAGCCACGCCCGAAGCTCGGCGCGAAACGCTTCATCTGCTGCGCTGAAGTTGAAATCCATAGGGCGGAGTCTAGCGAAGCCTCGGCTTTCCGACTATGAGGTTTTGCATGACCCGTTTGTCGAACAAGGTTGCGATCGTCACCGGCGGCGCGCAGGGTATCGGCAAAGCCATCGCCACGCGCCTGGCCGGCGAAGGCGCAGCCGTCGCGCTGGCCGATATCCAGGATACCGTCGCCGCCCAAACCGCGCAGGAGCTCAGGGCCGGCGGCGCTACGGTGCTTCCGGTCCATCTCGATGTCACGAGCCTCGACAGTGCGACGGCCGCCGTCGAGCGCGTGGTCGCCGAGTTCGGCGGCCTTGATATCCTCGTCAACAATGCCGGATGGGACAAACTCGAGCCGTTCATCCAAAGCACGCCGGCAACCTGGGACAAGGTTATCGCGATCAACTTTCGCGGCGTGATCCACTGCTGCAAGGCGGCGATCCCCAGGATGCTCGAACGCGGTGCCGGCAAAATCGTCTCGATCGCTTCCGACGCCGGCCGCGTCGGTTCGTCGGGCGAAGCGGTTTACTCGGGATGCAAAGCCGCCATTATCGGCTTCTCGAAGACTCTGGCCCGCGAACTCGCCCGCAACCGGATCAACGTGAACGTCGTCTGCCCCGGACCGACCGAGACCGCCCTGCTGCATGGCGTGATGGACCAGCAGCCGAACGTGCTCGAGGCGATGAAACGCGGCATCCCGATGCGCCGCCTCGGCCAGCCGCAGGACCTTGCCGGCGCCGTCGCCTTTCTCGCGTCGTCTGACGCCGATTACGTCACCGGACAGGTGATCAGCGTGAGCGGCGGCCTCACGATGGTCGGATAGGGCTGCCGACGCCATCGACTCCGGTCGGTTTTCCGCCGGCCGGAAATCGCGATCGGCGAGCTGCTAGACCACCGGCAAGGCGACCCTGGGATCGGGTCCGAAACGGTTCTCGGCCGGCTGCCCCGCTTCACAAAAGAACACGAGCAGCACGATCCATCCGAGGACCGGCACCAGCTCGAGCAGCAGCCACCATCCGCTGCGATCGGTATCGTGCAGGCGGCGAATCCGCACGGCGAGACTGGGGATCAGCACGGCGAGTCCATAGAGCTCCCACGGCAGACGCGATCCCACGAAGTGCTGGCCAATGATCGCGAGCCCGGAGGTGATGAGCAGGTTGCAGAGATAAAACCACCAGAACTCGGCGCGCTGCGACCTGCCGGCGAAATCCAGGCCACGTTCCCACACGCGAAAATACCAGTCGATCACGCTGACCAGACCTTCACAGCAAGCACGTTTCAATCCTCATTTCCGCATCCCGCTGAAATCGAGTAAATGCTGTAATGTTCAAACCCGGACGCTCTTGTCAATCGAAAGGACGAACAGGCGATGGCTGCTAAGGCTTCCCTCGATATGGAAAAGGCAAAACAGGTGGCACAAACCGTGGTCGGTGACGTCGCAACGGTGGTGCACGGCGCGCTCACCTATATCGGCGACCGCCTGGGGCTCTTCAAGGCGATGAAGGATGCCGGTCCCCTGACGATCGCCGAGGTCGCCGCGCGCTCGGGACTGAACGAACGTTACGTCCGCGAATGGCTCGGCGCGATGGCCGCGGCGCGCTACGTCGAATACAACGCCGCCGACGAAACCTACACCCTGACCCCGGCGTACGCGGCCGCGCTCGCCGACGAAGATTCGCCGTTCTTCGTGGGGAGTTACTTCCAGATGGCGCAGGCGGCCGTAACCGTCGCGCCGAAGGTGGCCGAAGCGTTCGCCAAAGGCGGCGGAGTGCCACAATCCGAATATCCGCCGTCATTTTTCGAGGCCGCCGAACGCAACTCCCGCACCCGCTATCAGCACAAGCTCATCCGCAAATGGCTCCCCGCGATGCCGCAGGTAATCGAGGTGCTCAACGCCGGTGGACGCGCCGCCGACGTCGGATGCGGCGGCGGGCGCGCCGCCATCATGATCGCCCAGGCCTTTCCCAAGGCGCGGCTGGTTGGCTACGACGTCCATCCGCCCTCGATCGAACGCGCCCGCCGCAACGCCCAGGAAGCCGGCGTCGCCGATCGCGTCACGTTCGAGGTCGGCAACGGCACTGACCTTCCGGCCGATGCATTCAACTTCGTCACCACTTTCGACGTTGTTCACGACTCGGTCGATCCGGTCGGATTAATGCGCGGCATCCGGCGCGCGCTCAAGGCCGACGGCACCTACCTCGTGCAGGAGGTCAATGTTTCCGACAAGGTGGGCGAGAACCTGCGCCCGATGGGCAAGATGGTGTACTCCGTCAGCACGCTCTACTGCATGACGACTTCGTTGGCGCATCACGGTGCCGGTATCGGGGTGGCGATGGGCGAAGCGAAGGCGCGCGAACTGGCCGCGAGCGCGGGCTTCAGCCGTTTCACCCGTCTGCCGGTCAAGGACGATTTCGCCGTGCTGTACGAATTGCGTCCCTAGGGGACGACTTGTCTGAGCGTGATCGGCTCGGCAGAGTGATCGCTGCCGGAGGTCGTCAATGAGCGGTAACCATCATAACACCACCCGATCCGCGGAAATTCGCGCGCGCGTTGGCCATCCGATTATCGACTCGGACGGTCACGTCGTCGAATTCGAGCCGGCATTGCTCGATTACATCCGTGACGTCGGCGGCGCCAAAATGCTCGAGCGCTACAAGACCGCCTTCGATACCGCTTTCTACTTCCGCTGGAATCATGCGACGCCGGAACAGCGGCGCGAGTTCCGCATGCCGCGGCCGGTGTTCTGGCCCTATCCGACGCGCAATACCTACGATCGGGCAACGGCCGCCCTGCCGCGCCTGCTCCATAAGCGCCTCGACGAGATGGGGCTGGATTTCACGATCCTGAATCCGAGCCAGGGCCTGTTCGCGCCGCATATCGAGGACGACGAGCTGCGCCGCGTGGTCTGCCGCGCCTTCAACAATTATCACGCCGATATCTTTCGCGAGTATGCCGACCGGATCACGCCCGCCGCCTGCGTGCCGATGAACACGCCAGAGGAAGCGATCGCCGAGCTTGAACACATCAAAAAGCTCGGGCTCAAGGTCGCGATGATGGCGGCGTTCGTCAAACGTCCGGTTCCCGGCCTGGCCAAACAGGCGCCGCAGATGGCCCGCTATCTCACCTGGATGGATAACCTCTGCCTCGACAGCGAATACGATTACGACCCGGTCTGGGCCAAATGTGTCGAGCTCCGCATCACTCCGTCGTTCCATTCCTTCGGCCTCAACTGGGGCATGCGCATCTCGATTTCCAACTTCATGTACAACCAGATCGGCCACTTCGCGGCGGCCGCCGACGGGATCTGCAAGGCCCTGTTCCTCGGCGGCGTGACGCGCCGCTTCCCGACCTTGAAGTTCGCCTTCAAAGAGGGCGGCGCCGGCTGGGCGGTCAGTCTCTATTGCTCGCTCTACGAACGCTGGCACAAGCGCAACCTGAAGACGCTCGAGAACGTCAATCCAAAAAACCTCGACCTCGAACTTTACCGATCACTCTGCGCCGAATACGGCGACGAGTTCGTCAAGGGCCGGCTCGACGGGCCCCTGGTGCTCTCGGAACTCGAAGGCGGCGGCGGTGGCGAGCCGGCGGAATGGGACGAATGGCGGCACTGCGGGATCGAACGGGCGCAGGATATCTACGATCGCTTCGTGCCGCACTTTTTCTTCGGCTGCGAAGGCGACGATCGCGTAACCTCATGGGCCTTCGACGCCAAACGTAATCCGCTCGGCGCGCGCCTCAACGCGATCTATGGTTCCGATCTCGGCCATTACGATTTAGTCGACATGCGCGACGCGGCCGTCGAGGCGTACGAAAATGTTGAACACGGCCTGATGACCGAAGCGGACTTCCGCGATTTCGTCTTTACCAATCCGGTCAAGCTGCACTGCGGGATGAATCCTGATTTCTTCGAAGGGACGGTGGTGCAGGACGCGGCGCGGCGCCTGATGGCCGAACTCGCGCAGGACCGGCATCCAGACGAACCCGCGCCAAACCGGCAGGCGGCGAGGGACGGGCAGGGTTAAGCGCGCTCACCCCAAAGGACGCCTGAGCGGATAGTCGTCGGCTGTTCGCTGCAGCGGGCCGCTAGCTCCGGCGATCAAATTCACGCACCGGCAGGGTGCCAGTCCGTCGCCGCTACCGCTTGCCCTAGAAGAACACGAACGCGCGGACCACGACGTTCTTGCGGCACGGCGCGTCCTCCGGCGCCGTCGGATCGATACACGCCGAGTGGAACGACCATCGCGAAACCGAGCCGTCGGTGATCGAGTCGTAACACTTGAGCATCGAGACCTCGGTCGGCTTCTGCTGGGGAAACCAGTACCACTCATGGGTGGGACGATAGGTGAAGCGCGTGGTCTCGCCCACCCGATCATCGTAGATGCGATAGTTGGTGATATAGGGCTGATCGGCGAACGACGGCCATGCGCAGAGCACGAACGGATACTGGCCGACGGTCTCCATCGGCTTGGCCAGATTGATCGACATGAAGCGCCGCGACATCTTGGCATCCGCCTCGGCTTCGCTGTAGTGCTGCTCGCGGCCGAAGTTGCGCAGGTTGCGGGTCAGCAGCTCGCGACAGCGCACGCGGCCGCTGTTGTCGTTCAGATCGTTATGCACGATATGGGCATAGTTGGCGTTCACCCCGGGATTCTTCATTTCCTGATTCTCGGTGCGATCGCCTTTGTAATCCTTGTCAAAGACGTCATGGTTGTAGACGAGCGCGTCGGTCGCACCGGGGAAGAACTCCAGCAGCAGCCTCTCCATCTCCGGATAGAACACGCGTTCGACTTCGGCAGCGTCGTAAAAGTTGCGGCATTTGGATTCGCAATGGCCGAGCGCCAGGCCGAGCTTGTCCATGCATTCCGCGCTGTAGGGTGAAAGGCCCGGATAGTATTCGCCGATCCGTCGCGCGTCGCGCAATACCTGAGGGAAGTAAAGGCATCGCCGCGTGACGTCCTGCTCTTCCTTGCGGAGGATCTGCGCCTCGTCCTGCCGCGCCGGGTCGCGCCACAAACGGTTCGACGGCACGATAGAGTATGACGGCTGCTCGTAAACCGTGTAGCGCAGCGGCAGCGCGACGCCGCCCGGAGGCGCCTCGATTCGGTTCGCCCTGATATACTCGAGGCACTCCGCATAGGTGCGAAACCCGAGGCCCCATTTGGTTTTAATCGGTCCGGGCGGAGCCTTATCGATCATCTCGAGCACCGCCTGCCCCACCCCCGACGCGATAAGCCGCAGCGCATCTGCCATCGCCGCGGCCGTTCCCGCGTCGCCATCGCGCTCGAAATACATGTAGGAGCGGCCGCCGTTGGCGGCGATCGGCGCCGGCTGCCCTTTGGTCAATTCGAAAGCTGGTACATATGCAGCCGCGTCCCGGTTGGGCCTTGGCGATTGCTTCGCGACCGTCTCGAGCTGATCCATGATGATGCGCTCCGCCTGCTTAAAGTTGCGCCGTTGCGTGGTAGTTCATCAACTCACACGTGGACCGCTCTCTGTCAAGGGTCACCGACGGTTGACTTCAATATTCCGCGATCGCCCGGCACAGCACATCGTTGTCGGCCGGCATTCGCACACCGAAGCGGTAAAACCCCGCACCGCATCCGGGCAGCGCGGACAGATCGCGCGCCGCAAGGCCCCGGCTCTGCAGATGTCGGGCGAAGTCCCCGGGCGCATCCTCCGCAACCTGCGCCATCACAAAATTGGCTGACGACGGAATCGGACGGATCCTGGCTGAAGCGGCCAGCGCCGTCTCGATCCGGCACCGTTCGGAGATGACCAGGCGCCGCGTTCGCGCGATCCAATCCTGAGCGACGTCAAGGCAAGCCGACGCCGCGGCCTCGGCGGCCGTGTTCACCGACCACGGCTCGATACTGTCACGCAGGCGGCCGATGAGTTGCGGATGCGCGACGGCATAGCCGATGCGCAGTCCCGCCAGGGCAAAGATCTTGGTCAGGGATCGCAGAACAATTACTTTCGGCATCGAGCAAATGAGATCCGCCGCCGAGCGCGGGTCATCGGCGAACTCGATGAAGGCTTCGTCGATCACACACCACGCGTCACGCCGCGCGCATCGCGCCGCGATTTCGCGGATCTCCTCAAAAGCGATCAGTTGGCCGGTCGGACTGTTCGGGCGTCCGAGAAAAATGCCGTCGCTGCCCCCCTCCAAAACCGTGTCGATAGCTGCCGGGTCGAGCCGAAAATCGCGCTCGCTTCGCGTCGGCACGGCAACCGGCTGTGATCCCGCGCCGATCAGTGAATTGCCGATTTCGCTGAAGGTCGGAATCACCACCGCGGCGCAACGCAGCCGAAGCTCGCGGGCGATCAGATAGATAAGCTGCGTGCTACCGTTGCCGGCGAGGACCGCCCCCGGCGCGACGTCGATCCATGAGGCGATACGCGCTTCGAGAGCGCGCGGATAAGGCGCCGGGTAAAGCGCGAGGCGATCGGCGGCGCGGTGATAGGCTGCGATCGCCTCCGGCGGCGGCCCCAGGGGATTGAGGCTCGCGCTGAAATCGATCAGACCCGCGCCAGTGCCGCCATGGGTGCGGTCGATCGTCAAGCGCGATAGGTCAGCGGCGCGCGAGCTCATCAGGAGATCGTCCACACCATGCGCAAGGACAACACCACGACCAGCGACAGCGCGGCCGCCGTCCACATGAGGCTGCGGGCAGAGTTAAGCGTGGCCAGATCGGGCGCGCGCTCCGCCGTCCCGAATTGCGCACGATGCTCCAGCTCACCGCCATAATACGCGTCGCCGCCCAGCCGGATACCCAGAGCACCTGCCATCGCGGCCTCGGGATAGCCGGCATTGGGACTGTCATGCTTGTGAGCGTCGGCCAGTATCGTGCGGAGGCTTTGTTTGGCGCGCCCCGTGACGAGGGCGGAAGCGGCCGCGATAGCCATCGCCGCGATGCGCGCCGGAATCAGGTTTGCAACGTCGTCCAGCCGCGCAGCGCATCGACCGAAGAAAAGGTAGCGCTCACTCCGATAACCGATCATCGAATCGAGCGTATTGATCGCTTTGTAGGCCATCGCGCCGGCGGGGCCAACCAGCACCAGGAAAAACAGCGGCGCGACAAAGCCGTCGCTCAGATTTTCGGCGAGCGATTCGATGGTTCCCCGGATAAGACCGTCGTGATCGAGCGACTCCGGGTCGCGCCCGACCAGCGCGCGAATCGCACGTCTGGCCGTAGCGAGATCATCGCGCGCGAGGGCGTGCGCTACTTCGCGGGCAGCATCATCGAGCCCGCGCGCCGAGAGCGCGGTCCAGCCGATCAGCATCCCCACTATCGCCGCGGCATAAGGACTGACCGCTTGCGCGATCGCGATGACCAGCCAGGTCAGCAGCAGCGATGCGGCAATGACGCTGATCGCGAGCAATGCGCCGCGCACCATGTCGGCGCGCGGAGAACCGGTATGCAAAAGACGATCGCCGGAGGCGATCGCGAGTCCCATCAGACGCACCGGATGCGGCATCCAGGGCGGATCCCCACAAAGCAGATCGATTGCGACGGCACCCATTACCAGACCGCCCGGAAGCCCGAACGCGTAACTCAATGGGGATGCGAGGAACCGACGCCCACCATCCGGGTGGGCATCGCGACGTCGGCGGCGCGCAACATGATGCAATAATGCGGCGTTCTCGAGCGGTCCGCAATCGAAGGACCAGCCGGCGGCGCGTGCTTGTGTCGGTCGTTACTGTTATTGCTCGACGTCTCCTGCACCTGATTCTTGACGCAGCTCGCAGACTCGCCTGCTCGCTTCGCCTCCTTCCTATTCAACTTGGGCTGGACGGATAGTGCGTAGGCGCGCGATTAATTCATCACGAAGCTCAATTGCTGACGGTGCGTCCACCTCACTTCCAGTTAATGCTTTGATACAGGCAAGTCTCTTGTGCTCCAACGGTGATGGCGGCGCTGAGTACCATACAAAAGACAGCGTAGGTAGTTCCTTCAACCACTCTTGATAGTTGCGCTGGTGACTCACCATGAAAGAAAAAAATAAATTCGGATCCACCCGAGCCATTGTCAGCATCGTATCTGAGACACTGTCACCAATTTCTCCATCCCTACGCTCCCACCAGCCTAAGATACAATTGAGGTCCGACACCCTTTGAGACTTCGTCTGTGTGGTCTCAAACTCAGAGCGCAGATGGATAATGCTCTGCAGCTTCTGCTCATCTGCCCCTCCGTAATCGCAGGCCGCGTTCGCCGCAGGCACAATGCTTAAGGCAAATGTAATAACCTGAAAAGCTAGCGCTATTCTGCAAATGCCAGTCATCTTACGTTCACAACGATAAAGCCATCGCCACCCGGCACGTCGAACAGTCCCAATGCATCAGCATCGTTTGACGGGTCGTTGGCGGCATAACCAAATAGATTTACTTGGCCGCCGCCGAACTGCAGTGGGTCCTCGGACAGGAACAGTTGGAACTATAACTCGTCGCGAGGCTGCCAGCGCCATTCACCAGCCCGACCGTCGAGCCGAGAATATCGTGCAATGGCACTATGGTCCCGCTCGACGTCGTCGCCGTCAGCACTTCGCCGCCCGGCATCGTCAGGTAATTGTAGCTCGGGAAGTTGCTGTTATTGCTCGACGTCTCCTGCACCTGATTCTTGACGCAGCTCGCAGACTCGCCTGCTCGCTCCGTCTGCGGCTCCGCTAGCGCATCAGCGAATCGTACAGGTAGCGTTCTCCAACTGGCTCCGCTCATCCCACTGGTACGTGTTACTATTGCTCGGATCGGTGCCCAGATAGCCATACGCGCCCACCCCCGCACATCTCGTGCCCCAGAACATCTAGCCAGAAATGGTCGTTCGGAAATAAGCTATTTAACCAAAGTGAGCAATCTCAAAGCTGACACCTTTGAATTTCTCTCTTAGAACCAGTTCTCGAAACTTGGGTGACACTAGGATGCCTCGCCAAGGCGTGATCAATCCGCCTCTTCTGGGTACACCAATGCACTGCTTGGTAAGCGAGATATCCGCCCTATCCCAATCGTCGCGGCTGACCGTTAGCTCAGTCAAAAAGCGAAAACCGATGGTGTCGCCTCGGGGGCATCGATATTCTCCATCCGGGTCACCGTCAAATGGATCTAGTCCAGTTCGGGTAGGTGCTATTACGCCCAAGCGAGCAGAATTGATGTTCAGTTGAAAGACACTCGGCAGGTGTCTCCTCGCGGCCCGCTTTTGGTAAGACCGCGCTTTGTTTTCGATTGCCTCCCTGTGAGCGCGCTCAACAACTTCTTTTTGAGCACGCTTATTGATCCACCGCCAGAATTCATCAGAGTTCAGCTCAACTCCCTCGTCGCACGCGCGCTTCAGCAACTCCCGGCCCGAAGGCACACTGCTAAGATCCAAGCTTTCGTCATCAAACCTAGGCGCGTGTTGAACAGCATCAAAGTCGGCGCCGCTTAAGTCGGCCTTATGAAACGCTTCGACGAAACGTTCTGATACGACAGCCTCGTTTGCGATAGTGCGAGTGATGTCAGCACGCGGCACTCTTCGCAGGTCAAGACGCAGGGCTGATATTTGAGGTGGGCTCGCTCCGCAAATCTCACAAGCGCGGGTTTCGTCATATATGGTGCCGCATTGTTCGCCAGCGGGTTCGAAGACAGACGTGATGTACATACGAAAAAGTTCGGCGGCCGCCAGCTCGTCTGGCTCGTACGATCGTCGAATCTCCCAATATGTAAATAGCACTCGCCCGCGTCGACGTAGTTCACGGTTTACGGCCCCGATTTCGCGAAAGACGTCAGAGTTCACCGGAACTTTTAGCTTATGCACTCGTAGTCGGGTACCAATGCCAAGTATCTCGTGCGCGGGCGGGTTACTTAGCAGCGAAATGAATTCTTCGGGGATTCGGAATTCGCAAGTTTCCCTCATGCGTTGTCACTCCAGCGGCGGCATCAGCAAGTATTGTAGATATACGTTGCCAAACGCTCGGCCTACAGAATTGCTCGGTAATACTCCAATGCCAGCCCCACTGTTCGCAAAATCATTCGCCGAACCTAAGGCCCCAAAGTCTCCGGCAAATCCATACGCACAATAGCCGAAAGCCGCGAAGACACCGATGTCAAGCCCTGACGGGTCGCTGTAGTCGACCGGATCATTCGCCGCATATCCAAAGAGGTTCACGTTGCCGCCGCCGAACTGCATTGGGTCCTCGGACAGGAAGCGTTGCAGCGTCGGACTGTAGTAGCGCGCGAGTGTATGATACAGCCCCGTCGAGGAGTCGTACTCCATCCCCGCGAACAGATACGGATAGCTGCTACTCGTGCCGCTCTGACTGGGTATCCCGTAGGGCGTGTAACTATAACTCGTCGCGAGGCTGCCAGCGCCATTCACCAGCCCGACCGTCGAGCCGAGAATATCGTGCAATGGCACTATGGTCCCGCTCGACGTCGTCGCCGTCAGCACTTCGCCACCCGGCATCGTCAGGTAATTGTAGGTCGGGAAGTTGCTGTTATTGCTCGACGTCTCCTGCACTGCCATCAAGCTGTCGTACAGGTAGCTCAGCGTGGTGCCGTCCTCGTCGAAGCTCTCCCGCCGCCCCATCGCGTCATAAAAGAATTGATAGGTCGGCGAGTTGACGTTCTCCAACTGGTTTCGCTCGTCCCACTGGTACGTATTGCTATTGCTCGGATCGGTGCCCAGATAGCCGTCCGCGCCCACCCCCGCACTCACCCCATTCCAGCTCTTGACCTGATTGGTCGTCATGTATGTCGCTGGGGTCGAGGTCGCATTCGGCAAATTCACCACCGCCAGGCTCCCACCCAACCCCGTGAGCCGACTGTCGTTGCATACCATTGCACATCGGGCTCCCAAGTTGGAGCCGTTTCTTTTCTTCAGGGTTTTGGCTGGATTACGGTGAAACCGGCCCTGATGATTTCCTGCTTGATCTTGTCTCGTCCGGACAGATCTTCGACGAAGAATTCTGCAAACTCGTCATGAGACAAAAATACGCGAACAGCACCTTTGGCGGGCAACAAATGCATATCCCAACCGAACGATACGCCTAGTTGCAAAAAGGTTACCATGTCTTCCCTTTCGAACTCCAAAAAAAGGTGTGCGGGGGCATCGGCAAATAGTTGGTGATCTCCATATACCTCTTTAAGTCGATAATATAGGTGCCAGTTTTCTGAACTTGGCCAGACACCCACCGTAGTTATCCAAAGTAAACATTGGGTTCTTGTTTCAAGCATCGCTTCAACAAATCTGCAAAACCATACTAGTTCACTTAGTTGCTTTGGTAGTTCGCAACGGACGCTATAGTGTCCCGGTACGGACCGGCTTGGAAGCCCAAGCTTGTCTAACTCGAACCCATAGCCCAACGTCCAAGTTCGTGCCTTTTCAGTGCTTAGAAATACCATTTTGTGCGCCTTACATCCCTCCTTATAATGGATTGCCGGGAAGGGGCAGAAACGGAATAAACATCCACCAGACAGACGGCATCCGTTGAAAATTGCGAGCCACCTCCTGAGGACGTACCTCCGCTGTGTGCTTCTTCGGGCGTCAATGGATTCCCTTTCTCATCAGACCTCTATCTCTTGCCTTTCCCATTGTCTATGTCCCAATGACCCTCGGGGTCCCAGCTTCCCGACGGCTGACTCTGCCCCTGAATAGGTGTTTTTGGTCCCCAGGTTCCGCCACGTGAGTTTCCAGGATTTGGATTCCATTTCCACTCGTTACTCGGATCGCCCGGCACAGGCACGGGTAAAGGCCCCTTGGGCGCCCCCTGTGACATCACGATTTGCCGGATGCCTGCCCCACGAATTCCAGCTGTCGGAGCCGCACCTCCCATGGCCAGCCCCCCTATCCCAGTCTGCATCGCCCCAAAGCCGGTCTGAACTGAAGGCGTTGTCATGTTAGGCCCAAAGGCCATCGCGTAGCCAAATGCCGCAGCTGCGGCCGCCGGGCTGACACCTAAGGCCTCTGCCAAGCTGCCGATAGAGTTGAGCGCGGCTCCGAGCGCCGCGGTCAGGGCGGTGCCCCCTAATCCCGCGTCACCGTAAAAGCCATATGCGCAGTAGCCCTCAACAAAGCCGCCGGGGACTGCTACTTGCATACCAGAGGGGTCACTCAGATTCACCGGATTGTTTTGAGCGTAGGTAAAGAGGTCGACTTGGCCGCCGCCGAACTGCAGCGGATCCTCCGACAGGAACCGTTGCAAGGTCGGACTGTAGTAGCGTGCAAGCGTGTGATACAAAAAATGGGATATGATTCGTCGACGGGGCGTTAAGATGAGCGACGCCATCGGCCCGTCGCGCAGGTGGGTCCTTATTAAGAGAATCGCGCTCGCTTCACTCAGCGCCGGCAACCCACCCAAGGCTGAGGCGACATTAGTCGTTCGCAGATTGATTTTACCAACGCACTTTTGCCCTCATGACCAATGAGAAAAAATTCGATAGAAGGAGAGGCTATAAGCTACGAGTAGGAAAACACCGGCCGCGAAAAGTGCACACCATTCCGCTGGCGCCGGAAGTAGTCCGCCCAATGCCCAAGAAGCCAACAAGACGGCGAAGATCAAAATAGCTACCGCCTTGCACACCCTGTAATAGGACGCGAGTGAGCCTCCCCTCACAACGCGCTTCCGCCCTAACCAAAGCAAACTCGAAAGGAACGCGAAACCCGAGAGTGCGCTCCAGGCCAAAACAGGCCTCTTCGTAACGAAATGAAGTAACTCGCCAGAAAGCGCAAACCAACTTGCTACACTGATCAGCAAAGCTCCGAGACCAATCTCGACGATCAGTCGCCGTTTTGCATTTGAAGGCTCTTTATTGTCCACAGGCCTTAAGATCCTCCCTTTCTTGTGCGACACATTCCGCCACGCTCGCAACCAGAGGCGGGAATGATAAGATATCCATAACGCCCTCACAGACTTCGCTGTATTGCGGAGCGAGCGCTCCGACAGAGTCACAAGGAGCAGAGGCCGCTCCAATGATCAGAGCTGACTTTTCGCCAATACACCTCCTCAGATTCTGAGCGGCGGCTTTACTACACGCGTCCGAGTTATTTCACCTGGCAGCAAGACAAAGTTAAAGTGCGAGCACTCCCAACTGAACTCTAGTAGCCCCCGGGCAGTGGTTTCCACCAGAAAACACCGTGGGAAGTGTTCCAACGGCTCGGTTGCCACAGCATAAATCTCCGAAAGACGAGCCGATTCAAAAGCACGTGCCAGATTTTCGGCCTGTTCAGCGTTGAAATGGCACGCACTTGTGACCGGGGCCACGATTAAGTTGTTCGACCGCAACCAAACAGCTTGTAAATGTGCGGTCCCCTCAACCACGCCATCCTTCATCGCGTTGAGAAATTGGACTTCGGATTCGTTGCTGATTGCAGACAAGGTCATAATTAGTACCTAATTTTGATCGTCAATTGATTAGGCATGTTGATCTGGATCGCAGGGCAACCCTCACTTGAGATTGGTCGCACAACTATGGTTCCTCCGTTGGGAAGCCGGATGGAACGAACCTACATTGCCCTGGTTGATCGGTTGAGCAGGACCAAACTCATCAACAATCCTATCGAAGTCTTGGTTCGCAGCCGCGAAGCCGCCACTCTTACGATAGATTTGGAGCTCGACAGTCTGCTCGTGGGTAGCATCCTTCAGAAGCGCGCGAACGACGGCCTCGCTCTCTTCCTCCGCAATTTTCTGCTCGGCCCACTCCTCCTCTGGGTCTTCGTCATCGTCCTCCTGCGCCAGAACGATCTGTCCAGAGATACCGCTTGCGGCGATCTCTGCGCCCGGTGATCCAGCAGGTCCCCCCACTGATCCCAGGCCTCCCATGGCAGCTACACTCCCCGTGGATATCGCCGCGATGCCCGCATCAACAGGAGCTGCGCCAATACCTAGCATTGTAAAGCCATCTCCTGTGCCGCTGTCAAAGGCCTTTTGGCTGATTTTGGCCGAGATAGGAGACTGGATGGTGGAGCAGAAGGGATTTGAACCCTCGCGCAAAGCTCGAAAACCCAAGTAAATTCAAGGGTTTTGCTTTTCAGAATATGTCCCGATGTGGCTGATTTCGGCCACTTTGCCCCTCCGAGGGGCAAAGTTATTTTGAGGTTTATGACGCGCTTGTATTGAGCTTGCCCACGAGGGGGAATTGAAATGCCCACAGGCTTCGACGACTGCTACCGAGAAAGTGCTTGATTCTCCAGCAAAATCAGGCACTTTCAGCGATTTTTCCAAAGATCGAGTCCTCCCCAAAAACGCCCAGCAAGACCCCGAAAAACCCCAAAAACCGGACCCGGTCCGGTCGGTCAAAACGAACCCGCGGAACCAATAATGGGAATCCGATGCAGGTGCTCCCAGCGGTAGGCGACCGGTTGTTCGATCCCAGCCCGAAGTGACTGGTTCCGTCGTCCGCTAAGCGCTCTTCTTTCACAGCCATCCAATCGAGAAACGAATTCAAAAGCGGACCTTGCAAGTATCAATCGCAATATTGCGATTGACATGGTTCATTAAATATCGCAATATTACGATGCAGGGAGACCTCAGGTGCCGAAGACAGAGGTGGTGCTCTTTTCCAATGACGACAGTTCGGCGCCGTTGCTGGAGTGGCTCGACGCGCAGCCGGCCAAAGTGCAGGAGAAATGCATCGTGCGCTTGGAGCGATTGCGAAAGATGGGACACGAGCTACGGCGGCCAGAGGTTGATTTTCTGCGGGACGGTATCCACGAGCTGCGGCTCAGCTTTCAGAGGGTCCAGTACCGGATGCTGTATTTCTTTTTTCAAGAAAGAGCGGTCGTGACTCACGGCCTAACAAAGGAGGGAAAGGTGCCCGAGGTTGAAATTGACCGGGCTATTGAACGAAAGACGAGGTTTGAAAAGAACCCCGACAGGTACACCCATCGGGAGTAATGCCATGCGAAGACCTAAGACTGCAGATGCCATTGAGATTCTCCAGCGTCGCTATATCGGCGAGGATGCGAAACGTGCGGCCTCGCTCGAAGAGGAGCGCGTCAACGCTCAGGTGGCTCGAACCATCCGCGAGCTTCGCGAAGACGCGGGACTCACACAAAAGGAGCTTGCGGAGCTGATTGCGACCACACAGTCGGTCATCAGCCGGCTCGAGGATGCAGACTATGAGGGTCATTCGCTCTCGATGTTGGATCGCATCGCGCGAGCGCTGAATCAGCGCGTCAGAGTCCTGGTAGCTTCGGAAGACAAGCAGATAGAGCAGTTGCGTGATGTGTTCCGGGACGTCGTGAGAGCTCTCCGCCGCGAGCGGGAACTTACCGTCGATCAGCTCGCGAAAAAGCTAGAGATGGATCGAGACGAGATTGTCGCAATGGAGCGCAATCCAGGTTACCGACCGTCCCCGGTAGTTCTGCACAAGCTCAGTCAATTCTATGGCATTCCGACGAGACGGCTTGCAGCTTTAGCCGGTGCTATCAGGGAGACGCCCGAAAGTTTGGTCGAGGAAGCTTCCCGTTTTGCGGCACAGTCTGACTCTTTCGCCAAACTCAGTCGGGAAGAACGTCAGCTGTTAGACCGTTTCGTTAACTTTTTGAAGAAAGAGGAACTGTAACGCGAGTCCGTTTGTCTGCGGAGAACCTTCCAGATGCTGGACGAGTTGACGCGGCGTGAAATCGACAAAGTTACCGAGCGGATACTGAGGGAGGTCGGGCTCGCTTCTCCCCCGATTCGGGTTGAGGCGCTCTTGGAGCATCTGCGTGTACATCGCGATTTTTACGACCTCCAGGATCCGAATCTTCTCCAACGCTTTCTGGCACAAGGTGAAGGTGCAGAAGCAGAAGCTGATTCGAGTTGTTCAGAAGATCCATCTGGCTGCGGTCTGGCTTCCGGACGAGCAGCGCATCTTGGTGGACCACTCGCAGCCCGCGCCTAAGCAGGAATGGGCGTCGTTTCACGACGTGACCCACAGGATCCTCGAATGGCATCGGCCGTATTTTCTGGGCGACACCGCGAGCACGCTCGACCCCGCGTATCAAGAAGACCTTGAGGAGGAGGCGAACTATGGGGCGTCCGCCCTGATGTTTTGCGGGATTCGTTTTACTCGCGAGGCGTTCGACACGTCAGCCGACTGGCAGGGAGTGCAGCTACTGAAGCAGCGCTACGGAAAATCGTGGCAAACGACGCTGCGCCGATTCGTAGAACATGGACCCGATCGCGCGATGGCGATGATCGTAAGCACTCCATGGTGGCTGGTGAAGCCGGATGATCAACCTGAAAGGTGCCGTCACTTTGTTGTGTCCAGAAGGTTCATGCAGCAGTTCTCGGGCGTGGCCAAGGAGGAACTGCTGGAGGAGATTGATCGCAATACGTCCAAGCGCCGTGGTGGCCCGGTTGGGGAGTTTGACTTCGCTATCGAAGACGACAACGGCGACCTTCATGAATTTCGCGCCGAATCGTTTTTCAACAGTCATTACCTGCTGACGCTGATCGTGCATAGGAAGAACCTCGCGAAGCAGAGGCTACTGCCGTGACAAGGCGCGTGGAGGAGGGCATATGAATTTTTTGCAGACGGACCTCTGGGCAGGACCGCAAGACGAGGTTCAAGTGGACCTCGATGCGCAGGCGAATGTGCTCCTTCTGGATGACCCCAACTTTTCCCTGTACCAGCAAGGGCGCTCATTTACATATTATGGAGGCTGGACCACCCGAAGCCCAGTCCGCCTGTCGCCGCCACATCAAGGTAGATGGAATGTTGTGATCGATTTAGGAGGACGCGCTGGGCGCGTGAAGGCGAGCATTCGTCTACTGCGTCCAGTGATAGCCGCGCGAAATATCGACGTTCCCTCTGGAAATGACGACGAAACCTAGAGCGGCTGGTCAATAAATGAAGCTTTTTGGAGATTTGCATGTTCGCCTGGACCCTTGGCAGGTCGACTATGGTGCGGAACTGCCGGTCGCGCCCGAAGACGAAGCGAGTCCCGATGAGGCGATCATTCTTGACGTAGAGGCTCCGCCCGGCCAGTGGGCGCCTATAGCTCCTGTTTCGGCTGACACCATCACGCGGCTCGTTTTCGTTGACGGGGTGAGGCGAATCGAGGCGCGGCTTATCGTCCGCCGCGGCGAACGTATTTGTCACGGGGCGTTCGGAAGTTACGCAGTCGGCTCGGTATCAGCGCTCGCAAACGTAGCAACATGTGGCGAGCCGCACATCGATCGAATTGTGGCTATCGGTTCCGGCGAGCGGTTGCCTGAAGCCGTAGCTCCGCTGCCAACGCTTGTCTATCGGCCGGTGAGCACAGCCTCGCCAGACCCTGACGGTCCATTGCGCGCGATGCAGGACGAAATGCGTGGCGCTGAGGAGCGGCTCGGCCGCGAACTCGCCAACGCGGATGACACACTGGTCGTTGCGGACGGTCCTCTGACTTTCGAACAACCTCTCAGAGGTGCCGCTGTTGGATACATCAAGAGGTTATTCAAGCTTTACTTGCCGGCCGAAAAGCTCGGACTTATGGCGCGACTTGGTGCCGGTGAACGCACGCCGATATTTGCCTTACGATCAAGTCACCGGTTTGCGCGCTATTCCTGGTTTCTGCGACTTGCGCCGGCCGGTCCCGGTGACTCCGAACTCGCCGGCATCGTGAGGCTGGAGGTTGCCGAAACCGTGGGCGTCGACGCCGCACGCCGACTGGCCGATGCAACCGCCTTGATGCTTCCGCGGTTTGCCCCGCGCCGATGGCGCGATCCGCGAAGCCCGCAAAATCTGCTGCCTATCGGAGCCCTCGAATCTCAGTTGCGTCGCCACTTGGGCGATCCGCGCCTTATCCGGCGCCATATCGAAACGTTGATAACGGAGGAGGCGCGTCATGCCGGACGGTAACGAAAACGATTCATCGGCGATGAATGGAGCCGCAGGAGACTTCCAGGAAGGGGCGGGTCTAATTCTTGGCTCTCAGGACGCGACGCCGCTCGAGTTTTGGGTCGGCGTCAGCGAGAACAGGCAAATCGAACTTGATGATCTTCTTGTAGTCGAGACTCTTACCCCGCAAGGGCAAGCAGTTCGCTTTTACGGCGTGGTCGACGCCGTGCGCAAGCGCTACGAGGGGACGCAGTTCGATACAGATGCTTTTCGTGCCGCTGCTGGCACTTTGCCTGTCGACGTCTCTTATGCCGCGCACGTTCAGGTCACACGCATTGAACCGGAGATCTTCGTGCCGCCTCATCCAGGTGACGCCGTTGAAGTAGTTCGCGGTGAGGAATTCCAGCGCGCACTCTACTTCGATCGTATGGAGCGGCCCGTTGCGATCGGCTTGACGCGCACAGGCGAGCCTGTGTACGCGAACCTGGAATTTCTCGATGGCAGCCGTGGAGCCCACGCCTCGATAAGCGGTGTCTCGGGCGTTGCCACCAAGACCTCATACGCAACTTTTCTCTTGTATTCGCTATTTCACTCCGGCGCACTCGGGGCCGATGGAATCAACTCCAAGGCGCTGATCTTCAACGTAAAAGGCGAGGATCTGCTCTGGCTCGACCGCCCGAACAGGATGCTAAACGAAGAGGCGCGCGCGCAGTATCAGCGGCTGGGTCTGCCGGTTGGTGCGTTTCAAAGCGTTGGCCTCTTTGCGCCAGCGAGGCGCCGAAGTGAGGTTCCGATGCCCGACACGGGCGGCCGACAGGAAGGGATACTGCCTTATCTTTGGACCGTGCGCGAGTTTGCGCGCGACCGGCTGCTGCGTTTCGCCTTCGCGGAGGCCGAAGACGCCCGCGCGCAAGTGTCCTTCGTTATATCGCGCGTCGAGCGAGCGCTAGAACGCCTCGCGGCTCAGGGTAACCCGGACGACCCAACGATCGAGATAGATGGCCGACGTATCGATCGGTTCGATGAGCTTGTGGATGTCCTCGACGGTGCTTCGCTCGACGCGATGGTGAATGCACCGGTCGCCTCGGGCACGCTAGACGCCTTCCGCCGCCGGCTCCATTTTGCGGCGCAGCACATGGGTCACCTTGTGAGGGGCGACCCGTCTGCCCGCGATCGCCCCATTCGCTGGGACAACTATCAGGTTACCGTCATCGACATCCATACGCTGCATTCAACCGCTCAGATGTTCGTCGTTGGAGTCATTCTTAAGCGGATGATGGAGGAGAAGGAGGCGCGCGGTACGGCGCGCCCGCTCATTTTCGTGGTCCTTGATGAGCTAAACAAATACGCGCCGCGGGACGGATGGAGTCCGATTCGCGACGTACTGCTCGATATCGCGGAGCGCGGCCGCTCGCTCGGCGTTTCACTCTTCGGCGCTCAACAGACTGCCAGCGAGGTCGAGCGGCGCGTCGTTGCGAATGCTGCTCTCAAGGCTGTCGGCCGGCTTGATGTGGCTGAATCCGAGCGAAGCGAGTACGGATTTCTCACGCGCGTTGCACGACTACGTGCCACGATGCTGCAACCTGGCAGCATGATCGTATCGCAGCCGGAGATACCCACTCCAATTTTGTTGCGCTTTCCATTCCCGGCATGGGCGACCAGGGAGCGCGAGGCTGTTCCCGCCGGGTCCGAACGCGATCCGTTCGCGAGGATCAGAGAGTAATGCGCATCGTTCATACCAGCGACTGGCATGCGGGCCGGATATGGAAGGGCAGGGATCGACTCAATGAACTCCAGGCCATTTTCGATGAGCTTGCCGGCTTTGTCGAGCGTGACAAGATCGATGTCCTTCTCGTATCAGGAGACGTGTTCGACAGCGGAGCACCGTCCGCGGCGGCGGAGCGAGCCGTCTTCCGCTTTTTCCGGCGTATGGGCGCGACGGGCGTCAAGACCGTCGTAATCGCCGGCAATCACGATTCTGCTGCTCGTCTGGAGGCATGGGGGACGCTAACCGAATTGGTCGACGTTTATGCCGTCGCACGTCCGCGCGCGGCCGATCGTGGTGGTGTCGTAAGGTTCGACACACGCTCCGGAGAACACGCGATCATAGCGGCTATTCCCTGGGCTCCAGTGCGGGACATCGTAACTGCACTCGAACTGGCTGTGGACGAAACAGCAGCGCGTCAAAGGTATGCCGACTGGATGAAGCGCATCGTCGACAACCTGCGCGGTAGCTTTCGCGGCGACGCCGTTAACCTCCTCATGGCGCATACACTTCTAGATGGAGCTCAGTTCGGCACATCCGAACGTAGGGTTCATCTTGGCGAGGATTGGGCCGCGACTGCGCAGGTCTTACCTTCCGATGCCCATTACGTCGCCCTGGGCCACATCCACAAACCCCAGCGGATCGAGGCGGCTCCATCACCCACGTGTTACGCAGGATCGCCGCTGCAACTCGATTTCGGCGAGGCCGGCGAAGAAAAATCCTTCGTCCTGATCGACGCGCGCCCCGGTCGTCCCGCTCAAATCCAGCGCATACCTTATCGCAGCGGTGTTCCGCTCCGGCGGATTCGGGCGACGCTTGCCGAACTTGAACGGGACGTCCCTGTCCTACGCAATGCTGGGTGGCTGAGTGTCACAGTGCCGCTTACCGCACCAGACCCTGACGTCAACGGTAAAGTGCGCCGTCTTTTAGGAAACGCGCTGGTGGTGGACGCCGAGCTGCCCCAAGAGGACGAGCAGCGCCCAGAGGTGGATCGCGCATCGCTTTCCCCGGCCGAGTTGTTCCGGGCGTACTTTCGCAAGGCGCATGGCGGCGCCGAACCCGCGGACAGTCTTCTGGAGGTGTTTATGGAGCTACGCCGCCAGGCTGAAGGGAGCGACGAATGAGACCGCTGCGGCTGCGAATCGAAAATTTCACCTGCTTTCGAGATCCGGTCGAGCTTAACTTCGAAGGGCTAAATCTCTTCGCGATAATCGGACCCACAGGCGCCGGCAAATCGAGCCTCCTGGATGCCATGATTTTCGCGCTCTACGGCAGGGTTCCGCGCATCGGTGGGAAGGGACTTAGCGAGCTGATCTCGCTCGGCCGCGAACGAATGAGTGCTGTCTTTGACTTCGCGCTGGGAAATCGGCGCTTCCGCGTGGCTCGCGCTATCCGACGCAGGACCGGAGCTACGCAGGTACAACTGGACGAAATCGGTGCAGGTGGCGAGCTGCCGGTTTGTAGCGGCGTGCGCGAAACTGACGACAAGATAAAGCAGTTGGTCGGTCTTGCGTACGAGGCATTCACGCAGGCAGTCGTATTGCCGCAGGGGGAATTTGCCAATTTTTTGAGGAGCGCCCCGGGTGAGCAGCGCAAAATCCTGCGAGACCTCTTGCGCTTACAGGTTTATGAACGGATGCGCGACCTCGCCGCGCGCAAACGCGACGATCTCAAGACGCTCGTTGGCCAGCTCGAAGACCGACTTACCAAGGACTACGCCGGTGCGACAGGCGAAGCGCTCGAATCGCGTAGACAGCAGGAACGGGAACTCGCTGATCAGATCAAGAGGCTTGCCGAGGAACTTAAGCGCCTAGAGGATCAACTGAACATCCTCAGGCGGCGGCGTGACCAGACGCGCGAACTCGAAGAGAAGCGCATGTTACTGGCACAGCTCATCAAAAAAGAACCCTCGATAAAGGCGTCCGAGAATAAAGCAGATGCCGCTCGACGAGCGGCGCCCATTATACCTTTGGTCGAAGCCACGTCGCGCGCGTTACAGCGAGTGGAGAAGACTCAGGAGGACGCCAAACGCGCAAAAGCGGAACGCGATGCCGAACGCGCGGCCATCCAGAAACTGAAATCAACGCTGGACCGCGCAACTCGTGAAGCGGAAAAGATCTCAGAGTTGCGCAAGCAGGTAAGCGCTCTGGACCAAGTTCTGGGTCAGATAAAAACACGAGACTCGCTTCAGACGCGTTTGATGCAGGCTGGGGGCAAGGTTAGTGGCCTGAAAGCGGAGCTCGAAGCCGCAAAAAAGCAGCAGAAGAACGGCGCCGCGGAGTTGGAGCGCCGGCAATCCCTGTTGACGAAGATCAAGAAAGATTTGGAATCGATCGGCTACAACCCCGAGCTCGATCATGCCCTTGATGCTGTTCGGAACGCCGCGACCGTCCTCACTTCGCTCCGCGAGACCATGGCGCAGAAGGCGGCAGAAGCTGAAAGCGCCTCAGAGCGGGCCAAACGCGAGCAGGAGAATTTCGCTCGCAGCGCAACGGCCTTGGAGAAAGCTAACGAACGATTGAAGACCGCGACAGAGGGTTTAACACAAGCCCAGGCTGCGCGAGACGCGGCGCACCAACAGCACGCGGCTGCGATTCTGCGCCGCCAGGTCCGTCTAGGCGAGCCATGCCCCGTGTGCGATCAGCCGGTCACCAAGCGTCCAGCCACCGTGCCCGCGCCGCATCTAGACGCGGTCGAACGAAAGCTGGACAAGGCCCGCAACGACGAGGCCGCCGTACGCAAAGCAGTGGAGGAAGCGAGGGCCGCCGAAGCAACGGCTAAGGCCTCGGCAAACGAGATTCGCCGTGCCGCTGAAAAAGCGGCGAAAGACCTGGAAAAGGCGCGCGCAAAAGTTGACAGCGCCGAGGGCGAGCTTGATGCAAAAGTCGGAACGCTGGTCGGTGACGAAGAAGGCGGCACCATCGAAAGAAGGACCCTCAGCGGCGTTGCGCGCGTTGCTGAGCTCCGGCGCCGGCACCAGGACGCTTCCGGTGCGCTGGCTGATGCACAAAAAGCGTATGACGAGACACGTAACAATATAGAGAAGGCAACGCGCGAAGTCGAAAAGGAGACAGCGCTTCTTACCCAGGCCGAAAGTGAAATCAGGGGGCTACAAGACGATGTCGACCGCATCACGTCGGAGATAGGGAAAGTGACGCAGGCACCTGACCCGAAGGCAGAACGCGAGCGGTTGGTCGGGGTCTGCACAGATTTGGAAGACGCCCTTATCAAGGCCCGACGCGAACATGGTGAGGCTGAAAAACGGCTTTCCGCGGCGGAAACCAGAGCAGACGAAACCGACAAGGTGGCTCGCCAGGCGGTCAAGGATGCCGACGAGGCGCAAAAGAAGGCTCGGGAGGCCGCCGTCGAGGCCGGCTTCCAAGATGAGGCCGCGCTCAAGAAGGCAGCACTACAGAAAGCTGACATCGAGCGTCTCGATGCGGAAGTCCGTGGTTGGACGCGGAATCGAGACGCTGCGGCGAAGCGCGAAAAAGAACTCCTCGACGAGCTCGGAGACGACCGAGTTTCTGAGGACGCCCTGCAGAAGGCGCAGGCTGTCTTCTCGAATCACAAGAGGGCACATGGGGAGGCGCTCTCTGAACATGCCCGTTGCGGCCAAGATGTTCGACATCTCGAAGAGCAGGTAAAGCGGGCGATCGAGCTTGCTCGTAAACTCAGGGAACAACGTGCAGTTCATTCCCTTTATACACGGCTCGCAGACGACCTGCGCAGCGAACGCTTCCAGGCATTCCTGCTCGACGAAGTATTTCGTGATCTTGTGCACGGGGCTTCGGAGCGGCTCTGGAACCTGACCGAGGTTTATCGGCTCGAATGGCGGGATGGCACTTTCTATGTCGTCGACCACGATAACGCGCGTCAGCGAAGGACGGCTGACACTCTGAGTGGCGGTGAAACCTTCCTTGCCTCGCTCGCGCTCGCGCTGGAACTGAGCGAACAGGTTCAACGCGCCTCTGGCGCGGTTCCTCTTGACAGCCTTTTCATAGACGAGGGTTTCGGTACGCTCGATCGAGAGACTCTTGATGATGCTGCATCTGCGATTGAACGCCTGCCGAAGAACGGTCGAACCGTCGGAATTATCACGCACCTCGAAGAACTAAGTGCCCGGCTTCCTGCACGTGTGAGAGTGGAAAAGCGAAATGGCAGCTCGCAGATCATCGCTGATATCCTCGCCAATTAACGATGGATGCTGTCTGGGTGGCTGATCACGACCCAATAAGATTCGTAACGGACCTGGGCGCCAAACTCGCATCCACATCGCGCCACGTTTGCACCTTTCTCGGTGCCGGGGTTGCACGGGCATGTGGCCTACCTGATGTTACAGAGCTACAGGACCGGGTCCTGAAAACCCTTCAAGGCAAGCATCGAAAGCAATTTGCGCGGCAGCGGGAAGGGCAGAACCTGGAGCAGGCACTTAGCCGTCTTCGCCGGCTCGCAGGCCTTCTGCCCGCGAACGAGACACTATACGGGCTGACCGCGGAAGACGCGGTGCAGGCAAACGCCGACGGCTCCCGTTCGGTACAGTTTGCCCCTCCGTTGCCCCTCCGAGGAGCGACCTGTCGAAGAAATCCTTTGATTTACAAGGGAATTTTGGTGGAGCAGAAGGGATTTGAACCCTCGACCCCCACGTTGCGAACGTGGTGCTCTCCCAGCTGAGCTACTGCCCCACGGGGCTGCCATCTTACGACAGCCGAGGTCTTCAGCCAACCGTTTAGCCACGATCGCTGACGAAAAGCCGAAGCGTTCGTTAAGGACTGGCGGCCCACAGCCTACGGACCGCCGGCGTCGGCCGAGGCGGTCTCCGGCGCCACCGTGACGCCCTTGCGCACACGCACGTGAACGTCAGGATGCGACGGCACGTCGACGCGCAAGCTGCGGTAACCGCCGCCTCCGGCGTCGGGCGCGACGAAGCCGATCGTGTACTGTTCCTGCAGCTCGTTGGCCATCTGCGCGCACGCCTCGCGGAGGGCCGCGCCGTCGCCAACCTCGCGCAACAGGAAGAACTTGGCGCCGGTTTCCGAGGAGAGCGCCTGCAGGGTTTTGGCGTCAACCTCGTCTTCGCTCGGGAGACTGGGAAGAAACCCTCCGAAGAGGCCGCCCGTCACGGGGGTCGCGTTGGGGTTGCCGATACCGATCGTGTAGATCAGCACGCCCATCCGGCGCGCATAGGCCACCACCGTGCCGACATCCGAGCTGCTTTCGTTATCCATCCCGTCGGTCAGCACGAGCAGCGCTTTTTTGTCCCAGCGACCGTGCCGAACCTCCATCAGTCCGTCGATAATCGTATCGAACAGCGCCGTCTGCCCGGCGGCCTGAAGGATCTCGAGTCGCGCCTTCACCAGCATGTGGTTGGTGGTGAATGGCTGCAGCAGGTAGGGACGATTATTGAAGGCGAACAAAAACACATCATCGAGCGGGTTCAGATCATCGATAAATTGCGCGATCGCGGCCCGCGCCTGCGGCAGTTTGACGTCCATACTGCCCGAAGTATCGACCAGGATACCGATCGAAACCGGCGTATTATTATCGTGGCGGAAGAACTGGATCGGCCGCTGGTTGCCGTCGACGAAGAGCTGGAAATCACCCCGCTGCAGGTCATTGACGTAGCCGCCGCGTTGATTCGTCACCGTCACGGTGACCTGCTCGTAGCCCATCTGTCCGCGCAGCGCCCTCGGCGCGATCGACAGTTCCGGTCCGCTCTGCGGCGCGCCGAGAGTCGGGTTGTTGTTGGTCGAGAACGGCTGTTGATGGGTGCTCGGCAATTCCAGCGTGGTGCCGCCGCGGGTCTGACCGGCGGGAATGGAAAAGGTCGGCGCCGGATTGGGTGGATTGAACGAACCCTGCTGCGCCCATCCGGTCGCCGGGAGGACCAGCACCGCCACCGCCGCCGTTGCCGCGATCGCGACGCTGCTCAGCCAGTTCCATCTCGCGACGATCTTCATGGTTCGATCGGCCCTGTTCATCCGGCTTGCCGCTTCCACAAATCGACCTGCGCGCGGCAGTCTCGGCGCCGCGAACAGCTTCGTGCAATTAAGCTTCCTACTTCGGGGCCACCTCGGCAAGCTGGCTTTTTGCGCTTGATCATTTGACCGGCTCGCGCGCTTCCGCTATCGCGAAAGGCGGCGCATGCGCTAGCATGGTGCGGAAACGGTAAAGGTGCGATCACATGAGCGATACTCGCGACGAATTTGCCCGGCTGGCCGCGCGAGATCCGATTCCGCTCGCGCGGGGCGCTCTGCTGATTGCCAAAGAGGAATATCCGGGCCTCGATATCGATCAGTATCTGGGACGGATTGATCAACTGGCGCGCGAGGCTGCCGCAGTGGTCGGCGGCGCCACGGATACCGTCACGCGCATTCAGGGCTTGTCCGATTTTCTCTTCACGCAGAAGGGCTTCGACGGCAACCGTGACCAGTTCGGCGATCCGCGCAACTCGTTCCTCAACGAGGTGCTCGAGCGCAAGCTCGGGATTCCGATCACGCTGTCGGTGCTTTATATCGAGGTCGGGCGGCAACTCGGGCTTAATCTCTTCGGCGTCTCCTTCCCGGCGCACTTCCTGGTCAAGGCGGTGGACGAACGCGGCGAGATCGTCATCGACCCGTTTAACGGCGGCGCGATCCTGAGTCTCGACGAGATCCGGGCGCGCGTGGCGCAAATCTATGGCCAGCCGGTAGACCTCAACCCGGCGATGCTTAAGGCGGCCGGGGCGCGTGATATCCTCAGCCGGATGCTGCGCAACCTGAAGAATCTCTATGCTGCAGCGTCCGATTGGCATCGCGCGCTGAGCGCGGTCGATCGGATTCTGCTGCTCGATCCGCGCGCCCTCGGCGAGGTGCTGGAGCGGGGCGCGCTCTACGAACGCCTCGAATGCTTCAGCGCCGCACTCGACGAGTATCGGCGATTTTTACAGCTCGCGCCCGATCATGCCGGCGCCGAAGCCGCGCGCGAGGGCGTGGTGCGCCTGATGCGTCAGGTGGCCCGTCTTAACTGAGGTTCAAGTCGCAGCGGGGTCAGTTCGGCGTTTCCGGAATGGCAGGGAGCAGCGAATTTCTAACGGTCGCGGAGCGGGCCGTTGCCGACCTCGAACTCCGACGCAAGCTCGAAAACGCGACCGGGCGCCATCTTAATCATGTGGCCGAGACGCGCGCCGAGTTCCCCCGCTTCGACGAGGAGCGGGAGACCGCGCGGCGCATCAAGGAAGAATCTATTGGCCGACTCGATGAACTGTTGACCGCGCTGATCGATCGTCTGAAGGCCAATGGCTGCAAGGTAACCGTCGCCGCGGACGCGGCCGAAGCGCGCGAGTATATCGTCGGACTCGCCCGCCGGCGCGGCGTCAGGACGGTCGTCAAGGGAAAATCGATGACGACCGAGGAAATCGAGCTCAACCCGGCGCTGACGGCCGCGGGTATCCAACCGGTCGAGACCGACCTCGGTGAGTATATCGTGCAGTTGCGGCGCGAGAGCCCCTCGCACATCATCACGCCCGCCATCCATCTGTCGCGCGAGGATATCGGCCGGCTGTTCGCGGAGAACCTGGGAATCGCCTACACGCCCGAGCCCGAGCGGTTGACGGCGGCGGCGCGCGAACGCCTGCGTTCGATTTTTCTCAATGCCGAGATGGGCGTGACCGGCGCCAATTTCGCTATCGCTGAGACCGGCACGCTGGTACTGGTCGAGAACGAAGGCAACGGCCGCTATTCCAGCACCTGGCCGCAGACACTGGTGGTCCTGATGGGGATGGAAAAGGTCATCCCGCGACTTGCCGACCTGAGTCATTTTCTCGAGATTCTGGCGCGCACGGCGACCGGTCAGAAGCTCACCTGCTATACGAATTTCATTCACGGACCACGCGGCGCGGATGAAATCGACGGCCCGGAGCAGGTTCACGTGGTGATCCTTGATAATGGCCGCACACGGATGCTGGCGGATCCGGTGCTGCGCGAGGCGCTCTATTGTCTGCGATGCGGTGCGTGCCTCAACGTCTGTCCGGTCTATCGGCGGATCGGCGGACATGCGTACGGCGTGCCGTACCAGGGACCAATCGGCTCGATCGTGAGTCCGGTTCTGTTCGGCACGCGCGCCGCCTATCTGCCGTTTGCTTCGACGCTGTGCGGCGCCTGTCGCGAGATCTGTCCGGTAAAAATCGACATCCCGCGGATCCTGTTGCATCAGCGATGGCTGGAGAGCGGCGGCAACCACGGGGCATCGATTCGCTTCCCGCGGTCAATCTCCCGCACGCGGCGCGCGCTGACCCGGTTCGCGCGGATGGCGCGTCATCCGCGCCGGATGCGGTTGCTGAATCGCGCCATGGCACTGCTCGCGTGGCCGCTCGAGCGCGACGGCTATATCCGGCGGATGCCGGGGGCGTTTCGCCACTGGACCCGCACGCGTGACTTCCGTGCGCCCCGCTCGAGACGATAAGATTCGCGGCATCCCTGAGCAATGAGCGCTTTGCACAAGATTATCGCCGACGTGCGCATGGCGTTGGAGCGAACCGCGCCGTCGGCGGCGAACCATGATCACACCGCGCCGACTGCGCAGGTTGCCGCACCCTCGACGCACGCGCTCGTCGCACAGTTCACCCGTGAAGTCGAAGCCGTCGGCGGGGTCTGCTGGGGCTGGATCTCGCGCGCCGGGCTGAATGACGGCGTGACGGCGCTGGTGCGCAGCGACGGCATCAGGCGCATCGTCATCGGCGCTCCGGTTACCGGCGCCATCCCCGGGTTGGCCGCGGCTCTAAGCAGCCTCGGCGCCGAGGTCCTGAGCGTCGAGAAGATCCGCGGCGACGAGCAACGGGCCGCCGTCCGCGAAGCGCTCGCCGCGAGCGATCTGGGAATTATCGAAGCGGACTATGCCATCGCCGCGACCGGCACCTTATGCGTGATCGCGGCGGCCGCGCGTCCGAGCGCGCTCACCCTGCTGCCGCCGACCAATTTGATCACGATCCATCCGCAGCGGATCCTGCCGACGCTCGCCGACGTGATAGCGGCGATCGGCGCGGAGCGCTTTGCCCGCCATCGCGTGGCTTTCATCACTGGGCCGAGCCGTACCGCCGATATCGAGAAGATGATCGTCGTCGGCGTGCATGGGCCGAAGCGGCTGATTTGCGCGGTGGTCGAAAGTTAGCGGAAGAAAGCTGCCGATGCTCGAGGTCCAGCTCTTCAATACCTGTCTTGCGGAACAATTTTTTCCGGCAGCGATCGAAGCGACGGTCAAAGTCCTTGAAGCGCTGAAGCTCAAGGTGCGGCCGATGCGTCGGGCGTTCTGCTGCGGCCAGGCGCCCTTCAACGAAGGCTTGCGCGCCGAGGCGCTCGGGCTTGCGCGGAACTTTCTGGGCGCGGCGCTCCCGGGCATGCCGATCGTCGTCCCGTCGGGCTCGTGCGCGGCGATGATCCGCAACTTTTACCGCGATCTGCTGGCCGACGAACCCGCCTCGCTAAAGCAGGCGGCGGCCCTGCAGCCCTGGGTCTTCGAGCTCGGCCAGTTCATCGTCAACGTCATGAAGGTGAAATATCTGGGCGCCCGCTTCGATCATACGGTGGCTTATCATCCGTCCTGCCATCTGGCGCGCGAGCTGCGCGCCGCCGACGATACGCGCGTCCTGTTAGCGAATGTGAACGGGCTCAAGCTGGTCGATTTTCGCAACCCGGAGGAGTGCTGTGGATTCGGCGGAATGTTCGCGGTCAAATTTCCGGCACTGTCCACGGCGATGGCTCAGGACAAGCTCGAGCGGATTCGTGAAAGCGCCGCCGAACTCCTGGTCGCCAATGATTGCGGATGCCTGATGCAGCTCGGCGGCTTGAGCCATCGCAACCATCTCGGCCTCGAAGTGCGGCACGTCGCCGAAGTGCTGGCGGCCCGTTAAGCTCCGGGGTTTCAGCCAATCTTAATCGCGAGCGGAATCCGCGGCGGAAGCATCGTCGGCTTGAATTCCTTCACGCACGATTCTGCCGGACTCTCGCGCGGGGGCATGCTTGGACATCCATCACGACTTGGTTGACTCAGCGAAGATCCTGGTCGTCGCGGCCGCGGTCGGACTCGATGTGCTGGCGATTTCGATAAGTCTTGGCGTCGCGCGCCTATCCTCGAGCGCCAACCTGCGCTTCGGTCTCAGCTTCGCGCTGGCTGAAATCTCGATGCAGGTGTTGGGCTACGCCCTGGGCGCCCATGCGGGAAAGCTGGTCGGAGACGCGGCCGCCTATTTTGGCTTCGGTCTGCTGGCGATCATCGGGGCGCGGATGCTCTACGAGTCGTTCAAGACCGAGCGCGCAGCAACATTCGATCCGTCGAAGGGCTCCGGGCTGCTGATGACCTCGTTGTCGGTAAGCCTCGACTCGTTCGGTGTCGGGATGGCGGTGGCGGTCGCCGCGATTCCCTTCATTCCGCTGCTGATCGCAATCTCGATAACGACATTTTCGCTGACCTTCGCCGGTCTGACCTTCGGTGAACTCCTGGGGGCGCGGATGGAGCGGCGAGCGGAGTCGTTGGCGGGAATCACGTTGATCGTTCTGGCAGTCGGTTTTACGCTACAACATGTTCTCTAATGTAACTGCACGTTGCCTGCTCGTTTGATATTGCCTCTGGCTCATTCGACTGTTAACAAGTAGTTTTGTTTGTTCCAGCGAACTGTTAGCAAACTTGTGACACAAATTTTGGTCGATCTTCGCTGGAAACAACCAAAGGGGGAAATATGGAAAACGGGAGGATGGCGCGTCATCGCGACGTGCGACGACGACCCACCGCGCTGCGGCTCGAGCGCATCGAGGCGCAGCTCGATCTGCTGGAAGAGCAGCTTCGGAACTGTCAACGCCTGCATTGCGGGGCAGGCGCAAATGCCGGCTCGGGTCGGCCCCAAGCAGTCGCGCCAGCAATGGATTCGGCGACGCTCAAGTGCGTCGCGGAACTGCTGCTGGGCCTCGAGGCGGAGGACGGCAATCCGCCAGCCACCCGGCTGAAGCGCCGCACCATCGGTACAGCGCGCGCCGCCGCCTGAAAGGCGGCGCGCCTGCGGTTTACGGCCGCTGATGCACGTAGGCACCGGGGGCCGGCATCAGCGGCCGATACGTTTCATTACCGGGCTCGCGCGGCGCCTCACGCCAATCGCCCGAGCGATGGTCGAGCCATTCGGCCCAATGCTCCCACCAACTGCCTTTGTGCTCGAGGGCCGCTTCGCGCCATTTGTCGGCGGTCGGCGCGAGGCGGGGATTGGTAAAATATCGCGATTTGAAGTTGCCCGGCGGCGAAACCAGGCTCTGCACGTGGCCGCTGCCGTTCAGCACGAATTCCACACGACCGCCCAACAACTGCGCCGCGTGATAGCAGGAACGCCACGAGCAGATGTGATCGGTGAGCCCGGCGAGGACGTACAAATCGCTGTCCACCGCGCTCAGATCGATCGGCGTACCGAGAATTTCGATACTATTCGGCGTGACCAGCGGATTACGCAGCAGCAGATCGAGAAAGCCGGCGTGCAGCTCGGCGGGCAGATTGGTCGAATCGGAATTCCAATAAAGGATATCGAACGGCGCCGGATCCTTGCCCATCAGGTAGTTGTTCACCCAGTAGTTCCACACCAGATCGTTGGGTCGCAGCCAGGCGAAGATCCGCGCCAGTGAGGCCGCATCGAGCACGCCCCGGGCGCGCGAGCGCGCGCAGGCGGAGCGGACGTTTTCCTCGGTCGCGAACATGGTGGTGGCGGACGGCTCGCCCGAGTCCAGCATCGTCACGAGCAGCGTCGCCGCGTGGATGCGACGTTCGCCGAGCGCCGCCAGATGACCCATCAGCAAAGTCGAGGTGATCCCGCCGGCGCATACCGCGAGCAGATTGACGTCGCGGCTGCCAGTGATGGCGCTGACCACGTTGACGGCTTCCTTGAGCGCGGCGACGTAATCGTTGAGGCCGCGCGCGGCATACTCCGGCCCGGGATTGCGCCAGCTTATGGTGAAGAACTGAAAACCGCGCGCCACCGCGTATTCGATAAGACTGCGCTTGGGCGCGAGATCCATCACGTAATACTTGTTGATTTCCGGCGGGACGAGCAGAAGCGGGCGCGTGCGAACCTGTTTGGTACTCGGCGCGTATTGGATTATTTCGCAGAGTTCGCCGCGATAGATCACCGAACCGGGGGTGACGGCAAGGGTCTCGCCGACCTTGAACGGGCGCTTATCGACCTGCGAGGGCATCCCGCCGTTGTTCTTGAGATCATCGAGAAAATTGCGCAATCCGGCGAGCAGGCTCTGGCCCGCGGTTTCAAACGCCCGCTTGAGCGCCGCCGGGTTGCCGAGAAAAAAGTTCGTCGGCGCGAGCGCCTCGGTCAGAAGCGTCATCGCAAAACGATGCTGCGCCGCGGCTTTGCCGCGATCGCGCCCGTCGTCGAGCAGGCCGTGCATGGTCGTGCGCCAGGCCAGATAGCCCTGCATCAGCGCGCGATAAAAGGGATTTTCCATAAAGGTCGGATCGGCGAAGCGCCGATCCGACGGCTCGGGCGCGATCGCCGAAGCGCCGATCGCGATCTCAGCGAGTTCAGTGAGCAGGCGCCCACCAGCGGTGAACAGCCGCGCCGGCTGCGTCAGCAGGTCGCTCGCGATCTCGCCGAACGTGGCGAAGATATCGCGCGTATCGAGATCGACAAAAGGGTTCGCGCCGAGAATCGAATCGAGCGCCGAAGCGGCATCTTCAGGGGGTATTTCGACGGCTTTTGGTTGAGCGAGCGCCATGTCAGCGTCCCTCCTTGGCCGGGGCGGTATGATCATCCGTAGCAAAACCTCCTTCGCGTTGGCGATAGGCGGGCACCCGGATTCACGCAAATTGGTCGCGCGCGCGACGGAGCGCGCCGCTTCAACCGATTCCGCGACCCTGATAGAACCAGTGCGCCGGCGGGTGCTTCCTTAAACCAGCGGCCCGCAGCAGACTGGAACGATGACCAAGGCGCAATTGCAGGATGACCTCAGGCAGGCGATGAAGGCCGGCGAGAAGCCGCGCCTGATGACGATTCGCGGCATACTTGCGGAAGTGAGCCGCGTCGAGAAGGACGTTCGGCGCGAGGCGACGAGCGACGAAATTCTGCAGATCATCAAGCGCGAACGCGCCCGGCGCGACGAGGCGCTCGAGTTTGCGCGCAAGGGCAAGCGCCACGACCTCATCGAACAGAACGAAGCCGAGGCCCGCGTTCTTGACGCCTATCTGCCGGCGGCGCTCAGTCCCGACGAAATAAACGCGGCGATCGCCGAGCAGCTCAGCGCCGGCATCGCGCAGATGGGCCCGCTGATGAAAGCTCTGCGCGACCGCTTTGGCGCGCGTCTCGACGGCCGGATTGCGAGCGATCTGGTCAAACAGGCATTGGCGAAGCACTAAGCGCAACCCGCGACCGCTGGAGGAAGGTCCATATGACCAGCACGATCGAACCTTTCAGGATAGAAGTTCCCGACGCCGTCCTCACGGACCTGCGCGAGCGTCTGGCGCGCACCCGCTTTCCCGACGAGATACCGAACAGCGGATGGGAGTACGGGACCAACCTTGCCTACATGAAGGAGCTTATCGACTACTGGCGGTCGCATTATGACTGGCGCCGCCACGAGGCCGAGCTCAACCGCTTCCATCATTTCAAGGCGACGATCGACGGTCTCGGGGTCCATTTCATCCATGAGAAAGGGCGCGGGCCGAACCCGAAGCCTCTGCTGCTTTCGCACGGATGGCCGGGGACGATTTATGAATTCATGGAACTGATCCCGATGCTCACGGATCCGGCCGCCCACGGCGCGCCGGCCGAACAGTCCTTCGACGTGATTGCGCCGTCGCTGCCCGGCTACGGTTTCAGCGACCATCCGACGACGCGCGCGACGAATATCCAGGCGATCGCTGAGCTTTTCCACAAGCTGATGACCGAAGTCCTGGGTTATCGCCGCTATTGCGCGCAGGGCGGAGATTGGGGCTCGGCGATAACCTCGCGTCTGGGTGAAGTCCATGGTGAGAGCCTGTACGGTATCCACGTCAACCTGGTGTTCGTCGGAGGACGCACCCGGCGCGAGGGCGATCTGAGTAACGAAGAGAAGGTCTTCCTGGCCGACCTCGATTCCTTCCGGCGGGAGGAGACCGGGTATCAGCAAATTCAGGGCACCAAGCCGCAGACGCTGGCCTATGGCCTCAATGATTCGCCGGCCGGACTGGCGGCGTGGATCATCGAGAAGTTCCGCACCTGGAGCGATTGCCACGGCGATATCGAGCGGCGGTTCACCAAGGATCAGCTCTTAACCAACGTGATGATCTACTGGATCACGCAGACGATTAACTCTTCGACGCGGCTCTATTACGAGGCGCGGCATCATCCGTGGCGGCCCGATCCCAACAAAAGAATCGAAACGCCGACCGCCGCCGCCATCTTTCCGGGTGAGATCCTCAAGCCGCCGCGTGCCTGGGCCGAGGAAGCGTTCAATATCCAGCGCTGGACGGTGATGCCGCGCGGTGGTCATTTCGCCGCGATGGAGGAGCCGAAGCTTTTGGCGGATGACATTCGCGCATTCTTCGCGCCGATGACCTAGCGATGCGGCGCCCTCCAGCCGCAACTGCGTGGGCAGTCGGCGGAGCAGAGGCGCGCGAATGAAAGCGGCGGCCTTCAGCCGAGCGCCTGCTGAATCTCCCGCATCACCTCCGGGTCCGGCTCGCGCGCGATGGCGCGCTTGAGCTCCCGCGCCGCCGCGCCGTCCGCGATTTGGCCGAGAGCCCAGGCGGCGTGCGCCCGCACGATAGGCTCGGGATCGTTCGCCAGGCTCTTCGCCAACACCGGAACCGCCGCGGGATTACCGCTGTTGCCGAGCGCCACGGCGGCGTTGCGTAAGAGGCCGCGCCGCCTGGCGCGGGCGATCGCGGTCTTTCCAAAGCGCCGGCGAAAGCCCGTCTCGTCGAGATCCATCAGTTCCGGCAGCGAAGGCATCAGTTCCGCGTTGGCCGGCGCCGCGCCGTCATCGCGATTCCACGGGCAGACCTCCTGGCAGATATCGCAACCAAAGATCCAATTGCCGAGACCGGGACGAAGCTCGGTCGGAATCGAGCCACGATGCTCAATCGTGAGATAGGAGATACAGCGGCGTGAATCGATCAGCAGGCCATCCGCCAAAGCGCCGGTAGGGCACAGCTCGAGACATCGTCGGCATTTTCCGCAATGGTCGCGGTACGGGGCGATCGCGGACGGAAATTCGACGTCGGTGAAAATCTCGGCCAGAAAAAAATACGATCCATGATGGACATTGATGAGATTCGTGTTGCGCCCGAACCATCCGAGACGCGCCGCCGCGGCCCATTCACGCTCGAAGACCGGACCGGTATCCACGTAGATCCGGGTCCGCGCGCCCGGCCGCAACTCGACCAGCCGGGCGGCCAAGCGTCGGGCCATCTGCAGCATCGTGTCGTGATAATCGGGACCGAGCGCGTACGCCGCGATCCGACCACGCAGCTCGGTGCGCCAATCAAGGCGCGGAGGGACCGGCGGCGTGTAGGGAAATGCCAGACTGATAACCGAGCGCAGACGCGGATCCAAACGGCGCGGATCCAGACGCCGCTCGGGCTCCCGCGCAAGCCACGCCATCTCGCCGGCGCGGCCATCTTCAAGCCAGCGTCGGAAGAACTCCTCGCGATCGTCGAGGCGCGCGATTCGGGCGAAGCCGGTCAGAACAAAACCGAGTGATTGCGCGGCCTCGCGAATTGCCTGTTCGAGCGAACGCATCGCGGATCGTCATCGCTCAAGGCGCAGGCGGCGGCGGTATCACGACCGTAGCCGGATTGCTCATCGGCACGACCGGCGGCCTCACCTGAAAGGTTGCCGTCTCGCTCGTCAGCGCACCCCAGGCTTCGAGCCGCAGCAGGTAGCGCAGCGCGTGATGCCAGGTAAGCCTGTTCGGTTGAGCCTCCCAGCGTTCCGCATAGTCAACGCGATCGGGCGAAGGATGGCCGTCCTGGCCAGTCAGAACCAGCAGGCGAGCGTGATCGGCGTTTTGGACCGGTCGGAAACCGCGCAGATACCATCGCAGCACCGACGTCCATTCGCCTGCGCAAAAGACCGTGGCGTCGAGCGGCGGTATCTGCCGCTCGAGCAGTGCCGCGCGCATCGGCAGGTCGAGCGTGGTCGCGCCGTCGCTCCAGTAGAGATTCGCGTGACGCGTCCATGGCGGCTCAGCCGGATTCGGTGCCGGATAAATGAAGTTGATCATTAGTTGGACGTAAGCGGACAGTATCAGGAGCGCCAGCAATGGCCATCTGATCGACGCCCAGCCGGAACTGCGATACAGGTACTCGATCCCGATTCCACCGAGCAGCGCCGCCGGCGGCATCAGCGCGAGCACCTTCTCCTCCACAGCGAGCGGCAGCGACAGACACAGTGCAAAAGTAACCACCGTCCACAACAGTGTAAAACCGCCCCGCCCGCTTCCGCGAGGCGTCAAGACAACGGCAACGAGGCCTACCACGACCCCGGCGACGATCGCGAATTCATAGAACCCCGCCGGCAGCGCGAGCGCATCGATGGCGTGGCCGAGCCTGACCATACTCGGCGCCGGCCATGCGGCAAGTCGCGTCGGGATATGATCGAAGGGACCGCCGACGGCCCACTGGATAGCGAGGCAGACGGCGCTTCCGGCAAACACTGCCGCATCGACACAGCCGCCATAGCGCTTGAGCCAGACGCGCGCGGCCAGATACGGATGTTTTGTGGTGAGCGCCGCGATTAGTCCCGCTATTCCCGCGCTCAGCAGCAGCGCGAGCCCGATGACGCCGCCCACCGTTCCCGCGCCGAGCATCAGGCCGGCGATCACGCCCAACAGCGCGGCCCGCCCGCGAGTAGGCAATTGCCGCAGCCGCATGAACGCGACCACGGCGAGCATCGCGGCGCCATCCGCAACAATTCCATCAGACCCGGCGCGCGTCAGGTACGCGAGCGTCGGCGACAGAGCCAGCATCAGGCCGAGCGCCAGCGCCCCGGCCCGACCGATTTGCCGACGCGACGCCAGCGCGACGCCGACCAGAAGGCATCCTGCGACAACCTGAATGACGCGCGCCGTGAAATCGTCCGCTCCTGCGGCGGCAAACACCGCCGCCTGCGCCATCTGAGCCCAACCGACCGAGTAAGGATGAAGACCGCCGACGGCTTCGTTCGTGCCGTTGGCCAGATCATACGCGAACAGCGCCCGCGCGGCGGCGCGCGCGCTCAAGGTGCTAAGTCCGAGTCCGAAAAAGCGTGTGACGACGGTCCAGAGAAGGATAACGCCCCAGGCCAACTCCTCCATCGTCAGGACGTGGAGTGGTCGGTCGAGCGGCTCGACGGAACTCTCGAGGGGTGCGGGCTCGGCGGCGATTGCGACCGGCGCCACACCGCCGGAAACCAGCCGCCAACCTTCAGGACTATCCGGCGACCGGCGCCATTTTCTCGGGATAATAGGCAATCGCGGCGGAGCTCCCCGCATGCAGCGTAACCGATCTACTCGGTCACCGACTGCATCACATGGCCGCTCGCGGCGTCGCAGAGATCAATCCTGATGGGCGTGGTCACTTTGTAGCTCGCCTTGGCGTTCTGCACGCCGGACTTGAGATCCGCAATCAGCTTGGCCTCGGCGAACGGTGGCATCTGGTCCATCGGAAAGTTGTCCATCAGCACACGCGCATTGTCATCCGAGGCCCAGGTTACGGAATCGACCTTGGGACCGGCGATCGGCAGGTTGCGGATCGCCTGCTCGACCGCTTGGCGGAAGTTGGTCGGCGAAGGGGCGGCGGCTGGCGCCGGCGGCGCGACCTCGGTTGAGTTGCCGGTAACCACCGGCTGACTGGCGCCACTCACGCTCGCCAGAATCTCGCTGGCCCGCGCGCGAGTCTGATCGTTCGGGGCGAGTCCGATGGCGCGCTGGAGAAGTTTCTTGGCCTCGTCCGGACGGCCGCTCTGAGCGTAGGCGATACCGAGGTTGAAGGTCGCCTCGAAGAAATCCGGATGCGCGCTGAGGACTTTCTGGTATTGGCGGATAGCCTCGTCAGTAGCGCCGCTCGACAGCAGCATCGTGCCGAGATCCGTGCGCACGTCAGGATCGTCAGGACGCTCCGCCAGATAATGCTCATAGGCGGCGATAGCCGCGTCGTACTTGCGTTCGTCAAAATCGATATTGCCGGCACCCCGCAGCGCATCGAGGTTATCCGGGTCGAGTTTGAGCACATGCGAGAACGCGTCGGTTGCCGTGGCGTAATAGCTAGGATCGAAGGCAGCGGCGCGCAGCGTGACCTCGCCCAGCAGATTCCACGCTTTGATATCCTGCGGATTCGCTTCGGCCTTTTTCTGCGTCGCGGCGATAAAGGCGACGGCGGCCGTCGGCAGTTGGACCTTCGGATGATCGGCGGGCGTCTGCGGTGCAGACGCATCGGATACCGTCGGCGGTGATGAAGCGGCGGCGATAAGCTGGTCGCGGACCGGAAGCTGGCGGAAAATGACAAAGGCGATGACTGCTCCGAAAGCCACCAGCGCCGTAAAAATGCCGACGAAGGGGGCGAGTGCAACCCATGCCCCGCCTCGCTCAGAGGTCGCGATCCGGGCCCGCTCCCGAGCGTCCGCACGAGCAGCTTCGGACGGGACGAGCGCCGCGCCGCAGCCAACGCAGAAGCGCGCATTGGCAATCGCCTCGGAACCGCACTGAGGGCAAAAACGCATACGAATCGCGGACTAACGATATGCAAAATGCACGCTTACTGCTAGGCACTCGCGCCCCTCGATTCGCCCAGGCAGGGCGGCCTGATTGGGTCTTGCCAAGCGAATCGGCTATTATCCGGCCTCATCCGCTCGGCCCACGGCCGGCGGAACTGGTCCACTGATTCACCAGAAAGAGGGAGGAGTCTCGATGCAGCTTTACAATTCTTTCGGACCGAATCCACGCGCGATGCGCATGTTTCTCGCCGAAAAGGGCATCACCATTCCGATGAAGGATATCGACCTGATGAAGGCCGAGAATCGCCGCCCGCCTTATACTGATCGCAACCCGGGCGGCCAACTGCCGGCCCTCGAGCTGGATAACGGCAAATGCATCGGCGAGACCGTGGTGATTTGGGAATACCTCGAAGAGAAGCATCCGACGCCGCCGCTGATCGGATCGACTGCCGAAGATCGCGCCGAAACCCGTCAGTGGGTGCGCCGCGTCGAGCAGAACATCACCGAGAATCTCTACAATGGTTTTCGCTTTGCCGAAGGCCTGCAACTCTTCAAGGACCGTGTGCCGTGCGAGCCGGACGCCGCGCCGGGCCTTAAGCGGATCGTGCAGGCGCGGCTCAAATGGCTCGACGGCCTGATGAACGGGCGCGAATATATCGTCCCGAACCGCTTCAGTATCGCTGATATAGTGCTCTATTGCGCATTGGATTTCGGTGCCGGCGTCGGTCAGAAAATTGATCCGGCCTTGAGCAATATCAACGCCTGGTTCAAACGGATCGACTCCCGGCCCAGCGCCGCCGCAAGTCTGCATCCCGCATCCGCGCAACTGAAGATGAAGGGCTGAGCGGGCTTCCCTCTGAGGGATCGTGACGGCGCCAGCAGATATCGCCGATCAGCTCCTGCGGTTCGTGCGCGATCAGACCGGTGACCGGGCAGCGACGGTCCGTGCCATCACGGTGCTGCCCGGCCACGCCGGTCAAAGCTACAGTTTCACGCTCGAACGGCAGGCGGACGGCGCGCCGATCAGCGAAAAACTGGTGTTGCGGCTGGCTCCCGCGGGCGTACGAATCGCCGGCCCCGCCGATGTCGTGCGTCAGGCGCGTATCATGCGCTCGTTGGCCGGGACCGCCGTCCCGGCGCCACCAATCCGCTGGTTCGGCGACGATCCTGAATGGTTCGGGCGGCCCTACTTCGTCGCGAGCTTCGTCAGCGGCGACAAGCTGGCGCTAGGGGAGCGCGAATTTGCTCCCGCCGATCAACCACAACTGGCGTGCGCCACGATGCGGATGCTGGCGACTCTGCACGCACTACCATGGGCAAGCCGTCGCGAGGCGTGGGGCGAGCCGCAGTCGCTGGCCGATGAGCTGGAGCGGCTCGACAGCCTGCTCGATCGTCCGACCCTCGACCCCGTGATCGTCGCCGACGCCCCGCGTCTGCGCGAGCGCCTCCGCCGCACCCTCCCCACCGACGCGCGGATCGGCTGTGTCCACGGTGACCTCAACTGGACCAACTGCATCTATGAAAATGGTCAATTGCGGGCAGTGATCGATTGGGAGCTGGCGCAGATCGGCGCCGTCCTTATCGATCTCGGCTGGATCTGCCTCTTCTCTGATCGCCCAGTCTGGGTCAAGCAGGACCTGATTCCGGCGCATATTCAATCGCCGGACGAACTCGTCGCGATCTACCGGGAACAGGCGCAGTCGCGGGAGAGCAAGGCGGAAATCGACTGGTTCCGGGCCTTCGCCTGTTATCGGTTCGGCGTAATCACCGCCTTCAATGTGATGCTGCATCGGCGCGGCAAACGCGTCGATCCGATGTGGGAAGATATCGCCCTGAGCGGACCGCGCTTCTTTGCGCGTGGTCTCGAGCTGCTCGCCTGAGCGCGCAGCTCAGACCGCATTAGTTGCGACGCCGCCTGCGGTTCTGAGCTGAGCCAAAGCGTCGCGGTACGGCGGCCGCGCGATGCCGCGTTCGGTGATTATCGCGCTCACGAGCTCCGCCGGGGTGACATCGAAGGCCGGGTTAAAGATCTCGACGCCCTCCGGCGTAATCGGTTTGCCAAAGAACCGCGTCAACTCAGTCGGCGAGCGCTCTTCGATCGGAATCGCCGCACCGTCGGCGCAGTCAAAATCAATCGTGGATAGAGGCGCCGCGACAAAAAACGGCACGTTGTGTCGCTGCGCCAGAACGGCGAGCGGGTAGGTACCGATTTTGTTAGCGACGTCGCCGTTTGCCGCAATCCGATCGGCGCCGACAATCACGCATGAGATCGCGCCCGCGCGCAGCACGGTCGCCGCCATATTGTCGGCAATCACCGTGACCGGAATCCGTTCCTTGCGCATCTCCCAGGCCGTCAAACGGGCGCCCTGAAGAAACGGACGGGTTTCATCCGCCACGACCCTGACCTTCTTTCCGCGAGCCCGGGCCGCGCGGATCACTCCCAACGCAGTGCCGTATCCCGCGGTCGCGAGCGCGCCGGCATTGCAGTGCGTCAGGACGGTGGCGGGCGATTCGAGGAGACCCGCGCCGTGACTGCCGATCGCGCGATTTGCCGCGACGTCTTCGCGGGCAATCGCCAGTGCCTCATTACGCAGGCGGCGGAAAAGACGGTCGGCATCAAGCTCGCGATGGGACGCGAAGACCCGCTGCATGCGCTCGAGCGCCCACGCGAGATTGACGGCGGTCGGCCGCGTCGCGCGCAGCACCCGAGCGACCTGGTCGAAACGGCGCTCGGCCCGCGCGCCGCTGTAGCCGCGCAGACCGAGCGCCACGCCCATCGCGGCGGCCACACCGATAGCCGGGGCTCCGCGAATGACCATCGAACGAATCGCCTCGGCGACGCCGCGGTAGTCCTTGTAAATGCGCACCACTTCGCGTTGGGGCAGCAGGCGCTGATCGATCATGCGCACGCTGTCGTCGCGCCATTCAATGGTTTTTACAGCCACGGCAGGAAGTAGCGGAACGAATCAGTATCGCGCGAGAAGTTCACTCGGATGAAAGCCTAGGCGCGCTCGTAGACGCCGCGCGCCTTGCGCTTGACCAGACCGGCATCGATCCAACGCGTGATCGCGGCGAAAATTTCAGACGGGCGCTTGCTTTTCGCCGCGCCGATTCCGCGCACGTCGGCCGCCTTGAACTGCTTCGGCAATTGATCAAGCATCGCGCGCCAATCGACGCGACCGCTCGGCGCTGCCGCCGCGCGCGCCGCGCGTGCGCGGCCACGGGTGCCGCCCACGGCGGCACTACCCAGACCTAAGCGATGAAGAGCCGCCGCTTCTTCCTTGAGTTGTCGCAGTTCAGTTTCCTTGCTGCGAATCTCGGATTGTAGACTTGCGTATAGTGCGCGGGCCTGCTCCTGAACCCGCGCGAAGCTGGTTACGCCGCGGAGCTTTTGTCGAGGCATCAAGTAGTTCTCCTAAGTAAAGCTTTACTGATTGGGTATCTTAGTACACTACAGTTGGCTTATCCACAAGTCAGCTTCCGAAGTAAAATATGACCTCGGTATATGATAGATAGGACGACTTGATAACCGAAAGTTTGCTTTTTCGGAGCGCAATAAAGAGATTTTTCAATGATGCCGCCGGTTCAGTTAACGGCCCTGATTAGGTCCCGGTCACTCGACTGAAAACCCACGGCGCGCACTGATCAGTTCGCGTCACGCCCCATCTTCAATCGTTTTCCCGATTTCCTGCTCTCAGCGGCGGTTATCATAAGAAGCGGCGCCTTGGCGGCGTCTGCAAAAGTGAATGCGTACGCATCCCGACAGCGACAGGTTTTGCAGACTCTTCGACCGCAAGATGTTCGAGGCTATGTTAGGATGGTCAGGGATGCTATAAGGACGAGTCAAGGGGAAGGGTTTTTCGGCGAAGGGTTTTCATTTGTTTCGAGCGTGCGGTCTTGAAAACAGCTTACGGAACAGGTGTCGACCCACACGTCAGGGGCCCCGGGAGAGAACTCAATGGGCCGTAGGCTGTACGTAGGGAATTTGGCTTGGGCGGTGACCGACGAAGACTTGGCGCAGGTGTTTGGGGAGGTGGGCAAAGTAGAGAATGCGCAGGTGATTATCGACCGGGCGACCAACCGCTCGCGCGGCTTCGGCTTCGTCGAGATGGCGAGCGACGAGGAAGCCGAGAAGGCCATCAGCGCGCTCGACGGACGGGAGGTCAAGGGCCGCGCGATTCGCGTCAATGAGGCGCAGGCGCGCAGCGGGGGCGGCGGCAGCCGCGGTGGTGGTAATCGTGACCGTGATCGTTAACCGTTCCACGCCGCAATAGTTCCCAAAAAAGGAAGGACCAAGCGTTAAGGCTCGGTCCTCCGCCAACCGGGAAAAGGGGGGGCAAACCCCGGCTAGCAGGTTTTATTGTACGCGGCCTTTAGCCACTTGCAATAGCCAATCGCGCGACAATCGACGATTATCGATCGAGAGCCGTCGGTCAAGCCCGCTCAAGAATCTCATTATTATTCCTAATCGTTCTTTATCCTCCGAACTTATATGTCGCTCAGAAGCGATACACGCCTCTGGACCGATCAAATCTGGTATAAAACTCAACCGCACGGTTAGTCGGCCGCAGCGCTGGCCAACTGATTTGCCGTCGACCGCGATGAGGCGCGCAGCGCGTTGAGCAGCCGCGGCGGATTTATCGGCAACTCGGTCACGCGCACACCAACCGCCTGATAGATTGCTTCAGCGATCGCTGCCATCGGCGGAACGATATTCACTTCGCCGACGCCGCGGATACCGAGGGGATGGTCGGGATTCGGCACCTCGACGATGGTGGTCTCGATCATCGGCAGATCGAGACAGGTCGGCATCCGATAGTCGAGCAGCCCGGTATTCCGCAGAATCCCGCGTTGATCGTAAAAGTATTCCTCGTTGAGTGCCCAGCCGATTCCCTGCACGAGACCACCCTGCATCTGTCCTTCGACATAGCTCGGATGGATTGCGCGACCGACGTCCTGGGTGATCGAGGCGCGCAGTATCTGAACCTTGCCGGTCTCCGGATCAACCTCGACATCGACGCAGGCGGTTGCAAAGGCATTGCCGACGGCGCCGACGGCGCCGGCATTCAGACTGGCGCGACCCACCACCGGCCCGCCGGTGCTGATCAGCCGCGCGCCGAGATCCTTGATAGTGAGCGGCGGCGTTTGCTTGCCGCGGCGGGTGAAAACCCCGCGCGCGAAATCAACTTCCTGCGGATCACAGTCCCAGAGCTGTGCGGCGCGAAGTTTCAGTTGCCGCAACGCATCGTGCGCGGCATGGTAAACCGCCATGCCGGTCGCCAGCGTCACGCGGCTGCCGCCGGTTACGTCATTGTGGCCGATCGCGTCCGTATCGGCCACCAAAGGACGGACATCCTTGACATCGACCCCCAGCACTTCGGCGGCGATCATCGCCATCGAGGCCCGTGAACCGCCGATATCAACCGAGCCGGTAACGACGCTGACGGTACCGTCGAGATGGATATTGACGTCGGCGGACGATTGCAGGCCGCCATTGAACCAGAAGCCCGAGGCCACGCCGCGTCCGCGATTCGCGCCGATCAGTTCGGAGCGATAGTGCCGGCTCTCGCGCATCGCTTCGAGCGTTTCAATGAAGCCGATTTTCTTGAACGGCGGACCGGCCGGCTGCGGGCTGCCCTGACGCGCCGCATTGCGCAGGCGGAACTCGATCGGATCGATACCGCACTTCTCCGCGAGCTCGTTGATTACACATTCGCAGGCAAAGGCTGAAGCTGGAGCGCCCGGGGCGCGGTAAGCCGCGACTTTCGGCCGATTGACGACGACATCGAAGGTGTCAATCAGCAGATTCTCGATATGGTAGGGCCCAAGCGTAGTCATCGCCCCCGGCGCGAACGGCGAGCCGGGAAAGGCGCCGGCCTCATAGGCCATCCACACCTGCGCAGCGGTGATTTTGCCCGTTCGATCCGCGCCAATCTTCACCCGGAACATGGTTCCGGAAGTCGGACCGGTAGCGCGCAGGACTTCGTTGCGCGTCATGCTCATCTTGACCGGCCGCCCGGTTTTCTTGGCGAGCAGCACCGCCAGTGGCTCGAGATAGACGGTCGTCTTGCCGCCGAAGCCGCCGCCGATCTCGGCGGGAACCACGCGGATTCGGCCCTCGGGCATGGTCAGCACGGCGGCGGTCAAAGTGCGGACGTTGAAGCTGCCCTGCGTCGAGCAGTAGATAACGACGTGGTCGCTCGCATCCCATACCGCCAGGGCGTTCTGCGGTTCGATATAGCCCTGATGAACGGCGGCGGTGCGAAATTCGCGCTCCACGATAAAGTCCGCGGCCGCAAAGCCGGCCTCGAGATCGCCGCGCTGCAGTTGGATATGTCCCGCGATGTTACTCGGTCGATCCGGCCCCTCGGGCACCCCCGGATCGACCCGACTCTTCATGAACATCTGCCGCAGCTCAGGCAGCAGCACCGGCGCATCGTCACGCATCGCTTCTTCGGCAGTCATGACCGGCGGGAGCGGTTCGTATTCAACCTCGATCAGCTCGAGCGCTTCCTCGGCGACATGCTTGCTGACCGCCGCAACCGCCGCGACGGCATGTCCGTCGTACAGCACCTTGTCGCGGGCCATCACGTTGAGCGAGAGGTAGTGCGTGTTAACGACCAGCTCGCCCACCTGGGCCATCGCGCCTTTAACTTCAGGGAAGTCCGCGCCCGTGATAACCGCGTGGACCCCCGGATGGCGCAGAGCCTTTGCCGTATTGATTGATTTGATGAGGGCGTGGGCGTGCGGGCTGCGCAACACCTTGCCGTGGAGCATCCCCGGAAGATTGTAATCAGCGCCGTATTTGGCGCGTCCGGTTACCTTGTCTTCACCGTCATGCCGGATTGGCCGCGTGCCGACGACGCGGAACTCTCCGTTCGATTCATTGCGATCGCTCATCTGCCGATACCTCCGATGGATCGCGGAAATTTTGCCGGGCATCGGCGCGGCCTGCGCCTCGCCCGTCGCCGCAATTGCGACTGCCCGAAGGCGGGAATCAGGGGACACCCGCGAGATGCGGGGCCGGTCCACTCACCGGGATCGCGCTCGAGATGCCGCGGACGCCGGTGAACGGCGTACCGCTGCTGCCGCCAAAAAAGCAGGCCTGGGTGCCGACCACCGCCACGCCATAGTAGTGCAGGGCCTTGCATTGAGCGACCGGCATCTGACGGGCGGGCGGTTTCGTCCCGCTCATGCCGACCAACACAGCAAACAGTCCAGCGAGCAGATGCATAGTGTATCTCCACTGTGCCGCGACGCGACTCAGGTACCGCCGCCGATTGCAGGAATAAAGAAAATTTCACTGTTCTCGCGCACGCGATCGAGCAGACCGCCGGTGCCCATTTCCCCATCGATCGACACCGCCACGGACGGCTTGAGATCGCCATTCTGCAGCAATTGCTCGCGGAAACCGGGGAAGCGCCGCTCCAGGTCATCGATAACCTGGCCGATAGTGCGGCCGCTCACCGGTACTCGTTCAACTCCGTTCGTCAGTTTGCGCAACAGCGCCGGCACAACCACGGTAGCCATAAGTAAAAAGGGCCGGGCCTTGCGGCACCGGCCCTTCCTCTCAGTTCAGCATCACGACTATCGGCCTGCGGCAGCGACCTGCGTGTCCGCGCTGCCGCGCTTCTTCAGTAGAGCCTTGAGCAGGCGCGGCGGAGACATCGGCAGCTCGGTCATCCGCACCCCGGTCGCCCGCGCGATCGCATTGGCGACGGCCGCCGGCGGCGGAACGATATTGACCTCGCCCACTCCGCGCGAGCCGATCGGATGGCCGGGCGCCGGCACCTCGACGATAATCGTTTCAATCTGCGGCAGATCGAGGCAAGTCGGCATCCGATAATCGAGCAAGCCGAAGTTTCTCAGGTTGCCGCGATCGTCGTAGACGTACTCCTCGTTGAGCGCCCAGCCAATTCCCTGGGCCGTGCCGCCCTGCATCTGACCTTCGACATAGCTCGGATGGAGCGCCTTGCCGACGTCCTGCGCGCAGGTCGCGCGCAGTATTTTAACCTTGCCGGTATCGGTATCGACCTCGACGTCGACACAAACCGTGGCGAACGACGGGCCGACGCTGCGCAGATTGATACTGGCGCGGCCGCTGATCGGTCCGCCAGTACGGGCGAACTGCGCGGCCATCTCCTTGATCGTCATGCGCTTGTCGCCGCAGCTCAGCACGCCGTCCTGGTAAGCGACCTCCTCGGGCTTGACTTCCCAGCGTTTGGCGGCGCGCTCCTTGAGCTGACGCACCGCGTCCTCAGCAGCCATAAACACCGCCGCGCCGGTGGTGACGGCCGTGCGACTGCCGCCGGTCATGTCGGTGTACCCGATCGTATCGGTATCGGCGACCGAGGGGCGAACGTCTTCGGCCTTGATCCCCAGTACTTCCGCGGCAACCATCGCCTGCGCGGCCCGCGTCCCACCGACGTCGACCGAGCCGATAACCAGGCTTGCGGTGGCGTCGGCGTTGAGATTGACCACGGCCGAGGAGTTCATACCGACGTTGAACCAGAAACCGCTGGCGACGCCGCGCCCGCGGTTCGGACCCTCGAGCTTCGACTTGTAATGCGGGCTGTTCTTGATTGCTTCGAGCGTTTCGATGAAGCCGATCCGTTTGTAGGGCGGTCCGGCCGTCTGCGGATCGCCTTCCTTGACGGCGTTTTTCAGCCGAAACTCGATCGGATCGATGCCGCACTTTTCGGCCAGCTCGTCAATGATGGTTTCCGACGCCATCGCCGCGTTGGTTGCGCCCGGCGCGCGATAGGCGGCGGTCTTCGGCCGGTTCACCACAACGTCGTAGGCGTCGATAATCATGTTGGGGATATTGTACGGCGCGATAATCGTCATCGCCCCCGCGCCGACCGGCGAACCGGGATAGGCGCCGGCTTCGTAAGCCATCCAGATCTCCGCGGCGGTGAGCTTGCCGTCCCGGGTGCATCCCATCTTGCATCGGATCGTGGAACCCGAGGTCGGTCCGGTCGCGCGCAGGACATCGGCCCGACTCATCACCATCTTGACCGGATGACCGGTCTTCTTGGAAAGCACCAGGGCTATCGGATCCAGATAGATTGTCAGTTTGCCGCCGAAGCCGCCACCAATCTCGGCCGGCACCACCTTCAACGAGGTTTCGGGAACGCCGGCCACGGCGGAGGCGAGGGCACGGACGGCGAAGCTGCCCTGGGTCGAAGTATAGATGGTCGATTTGCCGTCGGCATTGTAGATCGCGACCGCGTTGTGCGGCTCGAGGTAGCCCTGATGGACCATCGCGGTCCTGAATTCGCGTTCGACGATAAAGTCGGCTTCCTTGAAGCCGGCCTCGACGGCGCCGCGCTTGAATTGGATATGCGCGGCGACATTGGTCGGCTTGTCGCCCTCTTCCTTGTTGCGCAGTTTCGGATTGATGATCGGCGCGCCCGGCTTCATCGCGTCCTCGACGGTCATCGCCGGCGGGAGCACCTCGTACTCGACTTCGATAAGCTTGACCGCCTCCTCGGCGATATGCGGGCTTGTCGCGGCGACCGCGGCGATCGCATGACCGTCGTAGAGCACCTTGTCGCGCGCCATCAGATTTTCCGACAGATGCGCCAGGTTGACCGGAGCTTCACCGGCCGCCTCCATCTTGTCGGGCAGTTCCGGGAAGTCGGCGCTGGTGACGACCGCCTTGACGCCCGGCAGCGCCAGCGCCTTATCGACTTTGATCGACTTGATCCGCGCGTGAGCATAGGGGCTGCGCAGCATCTTGCCGTGCAGCATGTCAGGAAAGGCGTAGTCCGCCCCGTAACGCGCCCGACCGGTTACCTTGTCGACGCCGTCATGGCGGATAGGCCGGGTGCCGATAACCTTGAAGTTTCTCTCATCGGTTGCTGCTGCCATTGGAGATCCTCTGTGAGCTAGTCCAACATGCGCCCTGGGGATGCTATCGACCGGGCGCCATCAAGCGGCGCGCGCGCCGGATAGAGTATTCGCGGCATCGATCACTGCCCGCACGATTTTATCATAACCGGTGCATCGACAGAGATTACCCGCCAGCGCGTAACGAATCTCGGCTTCGGTCGGGCTCGGATTGCGGTCGAGCAGAGCCTTGGCCGACATCAGGAAACCCGGCGTGCAGATCCCGCACTGCAGGGCGGCGTGCTCGAGGAACTTCCGCTGCAGCACATGCAGCCCCTCGGGACGGGCCAGGCCCTCGATGGTATCGATTTTCTTGCCCTGGGCCTCGACGCCCAGCACCAGGCATGAGCAGGTCGGGCGCCCGTTGATAATCACGGTGCAGGCGCCGCAGTCGCCGGTCAGGCATCCTTCCTTGCTGCCGGTGAGTTCGAGTTCGTCGCGCAGGACTTCGAGCAGACTCTGACGCGGCTCGCACAGGAATTCCGTCGCTTCGCCGTTGATGGTGGTCTCGACTACTACCTTCTTTGACATTTTACCCTTCGCCGTCCCGGATGAAATTAGGCTACCGACTCTGCGCGACGCGCGCCCGCTCGGCCGCAAGTTTGACCACGCGCCGGGTCAGCACACCGACGACGTGCCGGCGGAACTCGGCCGTCCCGCGCATATCATCGATGGGCGAACTGGCCGCGGTCGCCGCCCGCGCGGCGTTATCAATCGAGGCCTCATCGAGGCGCTTGCCGACGAGCGCGGCGGCCGCTTCGCGCGCGAAGATCGGCGTCGGGCCCACCGCGCCGAGCGCAATCCGCGCCGCCACACAGCGGTCGTCAGCCGGATCAAGTGTGATCGCGGCACCGACGCCGACCACCGCGATATCCATCTCGTTGCGCGGAATAAAGCGCTGATAGGCGTCGCTCGAATGGGGCGCCGGCGTCGGAATCTGAAATTCGATCAGAATCTCGTCCGGCTGCAGCACGGTGCGGCCCGGCGCGGTGCAGAACTCCTCAACCGGAACCAGCCGTTCACCCTGCGGGCCGATAACCCGCGCCTTCGCCGCGACCGCAATCAGCGCCGGAATCGTGTCGGCGGCCGGCGAGCCGTTACAGAGGTTGCCGCCGACCGAAGCGCGGCTTTGAATCTGCAGCGAGCCTATCAGATGCGCCGCTTCGGTCAGCCCCGGATAGTAGCGGCGCATGTCCGCATTTTCATGAATCTCGATTGCCGGCACCGCGGCGCCCAAACGCAGGCCGTGCTGCATGCTGAAAGAAATCTGGCGGAGCGCCGCGATATTCTTCAGATCGACAACGTACTCGGGACGACGCACGCCGGCGCGCATCTGGATAATCAGGTCGGTACCGCCGCAGAGCGCGCGAGCTTTGTCGCCATGCGCCGCCATCAATCTGATTGCCTCATCGATGGTCGATGGGGATTCGTAAGTAATCGCGTGCAAGAGCCAATCCTTCCCGGGCGGCGTCAGTCTCGCCTGAGGCCGCCCCTGTGGTTATCGGCCCAATTTAGTCAAAGATCGCCGCACGACAAAACCCCTCGCGCAGAAGGTCTTTCAAGCGGCGCTGACGGGCGCTGGGCGGACTGTAAAGCACTGTTGACGATGACTACTATCCTTGACGAAAACCATAACGTCTGACGATTTCGGCGGCCGTGCGGGCGAGCACCGGCGGCTGCACGCCCATGCTGCCGAAGCGCGGGTCGTGCGTCTGACCACGCACGAAGCGCACGTAGATCTGCTGGACGACCGTTGCCGTCTTCCACAGGGCCCAGGCGCGGTAATAGGGCGCCCAGGTCACGTCACGCCCGGTGCGCCGCGCATAGAGCTCGACCAGGTCGTCACGCTTGAGAAAGCCCGGCTGCGTGGTGTGGGCGTGCCCTTCGCTGAGCGCGATCAAATCGGGCGCGTCGTCGGGATCGCGCCAATAATTGAGGGCGATCCCGAGGTCGACCATCGGATCGCCGAGTGTCGACATCTCCCAGTCGAACACGCCCACGACCCTGCCGTTGTTCTCCGGCGCGAACATCACGTTGTGCAGGTAGTAGTCATTGTGCAGCAGGACGGGCTTTTGCGGCTCCGGCAAATGATCGAGGAACCACGCGCCGAGCTGATTCATCAGCGGCACTTCGTCGGTTTTGGCCTTTTCCCAGCGATCCATCCATCCGGTGATCTGGCGCTTGAGAAAACCCTCCGGGCGGCCGAGCCCTTCGAGGCCGAGCGCCTGGTAATCGACCCGATGGAGATCGGCAAGGGCGTCGATGAAGCCCTCGGACATCGCGCGGAAAGTCGCCGGCGCCGTGTCGATTCGCGGATCGAGCGGCCGGCGATTGGGAATCGTAAAGCCGGACTTGCGCTCCATCACGAAGAACGGCGCACCGATAATCGAAGTATCGTCGCTGAAGAGGATGGCGCGCGGCGCTTGCGGAAAGCCCTCCCAGATGCGCGACAGCACGCGATACTCGCGCGCCATGTCGTGGCCGCCCGCCGGCAACGGTCCGAACGGCGGGCGGCGCACGACCCATTCGATGCGGTCGCCGAAGCGCAGCAGGTAGGTCAGATTCGAATGGCCGCCGCGGAATTGCTTGACCGTGAGCGGCAGTTCACTGCCCTCGACCCGATGCTCGCGCAGGTAGGCGGCAAGGCGGTTCCAGTCGAGCTGCTCTTCGGCGGTGACGTCGCTGAATTCCGGCAGCGGTTGGCTCGGATCGTGATCGTTGGACATCGCAACAACCCCTCGCCTGCTGACTTGACGAAAAGACCCGGGCGCCGGCTGCTAGCGCCACTTGCGGCATTCGCGGCGCGCAATCTGCATCCGATGAACTTCGTCGGGACCGTCCACGATGCGCATCGCGCGATTCTCGCGCCAGAACCGCGCTATCGGGGTGTCGTCGCTGACGCCCATCGCGCCGTGCAACTGGATCGCCCGGTCGAGCACGTTCATCACCATGTTGGCCGCCTGAACCTTGATCATGGCGATCTCCTGGCGGGCCTCGCGCTTGCCGACCGTATCGATCTTCCACGCCGCCTGCATGACCATCAGGCGGGTCGCGTCAATCTCGATCCGCGAATCGGCGATCCACTGCTGCACGTTGGCCTTGTCGGCGAGCAGGCTGCCGTGGGTGAAGCGCGTGTTCGCCCGCTTGCACATCAGTTCGAGCGCGCGCTCGGCCACGCCGATATTGCGCATGCAGTGATGGATTCGACCGGGGCCGAGACGCGCCTGCGCGATCGCAAAACCGTCACCTTCCTTACCCAGCAGGTTGGTGACCGGCACCTTGCAATCCTTGTAGATGATCTCGCAGTGGCCGCCGCCCCCCGTATGCCCCATCACCGGCACCGGACGGACGCAATTAAACCCCGGCGTGTCGGTCGGCACGATCAGCATGCTGGCGCGCCGATGCGGCTCGGCATTGGGGTCCGTGACCACCATCGCAATGGCGAAGCCGGCGCCAATCGCGCCGGAGGTGAACCATTTGTGCCCGTTGATATTGTAGTAGTCGCCTTCGCGGACGGCGCGCGTGGCAAGCAGCGTCGGATCGGAGCCGGCGGTCTCCGGTTCGGTCATCGAGAAGCAGGTGCGCATCTCACCGTTGAGGCACGGCTCGAGCCAGCGCTTTTTCTGCTCCGGAGTGCCGAAGTCCATCAGAATTTCCATGTTGCCGGTGTCGGGCGCCATACAATTGAAGGCCCGCGCGCCGATTGGACTCCGGCCCATGATTTCGCACAGCGGGGCATACTCGGCGACCTTGAGGCCCTTGCCGTATTCGTCAGGAGCGAAGAGGTTCCATAATCCGGCAGCCTTGGCTTTCGCACGAACCTCTTTGAGGACCTGCGGCTCGGTGTGCTCCTTGCCCGGCACGCTCATCTCTTCCTCGACCTGCTTTTCGATCGGGTAGACGTAGCGGTCCATGAACTCGGAGACTTGCCGCTGATAATCCTTGACCTTGGGAGATAGCTCGAAATCCATTAGATCCTCGCGTTTGTTTAGCTTCAGCCAGAACGCCGACTGTCAGGAATCTTCATAGCCCAGCCCATAGTCAAACAAAAGCCGCCTCCGGCCTTCGAAGGTCAGATTGCAGCGCTTCGGTTTGCAGCGCGGCGGGCGGATGCGCAAGCTTTGCTGGTACCTCGCCCCGCACCGAAGCTCAGCCGGCGAGGCCATTGTCGGGCGGCCTGAGCGATCGCAGAACAATTTACCGTGAGCCGCCGCCGCTGCCGGGCCGCCGGGCGGGCCCGTCAGCCGCCCTGCTTCAATCAACTAACATAAAGCGATTTTGTCAAAGGCGCGGCAGATGGCATCGCGCTTGCGCTGCTCTCCTTTCGACCAATCCATCCATTCGTCGAAAGGATTTCCCATGGCCAACTGGGGACTTTGCCAGGACTGTAAGTGGTTTCAAATCGAGCCCAAGGCTACGGCCGGCGAGCGCACGCTCGGACTATGCATCGAAGAGGACTTGCAGGAGTTCCGCCTCCGCGTCTCCGGCGCCAGCGGATGCAATCGCTTCACCGAGGGCGATGTCGCGCACGCCAAGGGCTCCAGCTCAGCGCCGCCGACCGCCAAGCCGCAGCGCTAGGCCGTCAGCTTCCTGCGGCACTTTTCAGCATCCTTGGCGTTTGACCGCCGTTACCGACCCGATTAGACAAAACGCCAGGTGGGAGGCACCGCGATGGAACTCAAGCGACCGCAGGTTGATGTCGGGCTGTTTACCAACAATATCGACGCGATGAAGGCCTTTTACGGCGACAACCTCGGGCTCGAATTCGAGTCGATAATGCCCGTTGGTGGCGGCTTCAAGCAGCATCGCTACATTGCCAATGGCTCGATCATCAAGCTGATGGAATCGCGCGATCCGCTCCCGCGGCGCCATCCAGGGGGATACGAGACCCTGATGATCGCGACCAACCGCGTCACGCAGCCCGAAGCGATCAATGACCCTGACGGCAACACCATCGAACTGGTGCCGCCGGGCCGCGATGAAGTGACGCAGTTGGCGGTCCGCCTCGGCGTCAGCGACGTGGAGCTCTTCGGCGAGTTCTATACGAAGGCCGCCGGAGCCGTCGCGATTGGACATAATCGTTACAAGATCGGCGAGACGATTTTCGGCTGCTTTCGGCATCCGCTGGCGCGCCGCCAGAAGCCGGCGCCGCTGGGCGGCCTGGCGGAGGTGGTCAAGGCGATGGCCGCGCTCGGGATCCGTTACGTGACGCTGCAGGTGAACAACTGCGATGCGGCGTTCAAGGAAATGACCGCCGGCGGTGCCGCGGTGTGTGCCGAGCCGGCGACCTTCAACAACGTGGTGAAGGTGGCTTTTGTGCGCGATCCGGACGGGAATTTCATCGAACTCGCGCAGCGTCCGCCGACCTGAGGCCCGGCGCTCCGCGCCAGGCGGACAGCGTCCGCCATTGCCGGCCGCACGATACGGTTATCCGCGAATCCAGGCGGGCCGCCGTATCGACGGTCGGTTTTTTTGAGCGGGAAGTCTCAGGCCCAGCTTGAGCGCAGGCGGGTGCGAGCCGGACGACTGACGAAGGAACTGAACAGTTTGACCGGTTTCGGCGAGGTTATCTCGGGCTGCTCGAAGCCCTCGACGACTTCGCGCTCGAGCGTGATGCCGAGGGCGCGTTCGATGCGGCCGAGCGCGATCCGCTCTTCGCTGGTGACCAGGCTTATCGCGCGACCTTCGCGACCCATGCGCGCCGTGCGCCCGATACGATGGATATAGTTCTCCGCCTCGTCCGGCAGATCGAAGTTGATGACGTGCGAGACGCCCGGAATATCCAGGCCGCGGGCGGCAACGTCAGTGGCCACCAGCACGCGATATCGTCGCTGACGAAAGCCGGCAAGGGCCGCAGTCCGGCGACCCTGCGACAGATCGCCGTGGATCGCGACTACGCGGACACCGTGATGCTTGAGCATCCGGGCCACGCGATCGGCGCGGTCCTTGGTGCGCGTGAACACGATGGCGCTCTCGACCTCGGGTCGCGACAGCAGGGCTTTAAGCACCTCGCCCTTATCGGCAAGACGCACCGTACAGACCGATTGCACGATCGTCGCCGGCGGAGTGGCCTTGTCGCCGATACTGACGCGCTGCGGATGGCGCAGGAACTCCCGTGCCATCAACTCGGCCGCAGAATCCATCGTGGCGGAAAACATCAGCGTCTGCCGCCGCGCCGCCGGAATAAGCTTCATGATGCTGCGGACCTGGGGCATGAAGCCCATGTCGAGCAGCCGGTCGGCTTCATCGATTACCACCGCGCTCACATCGTCGAGCCGCACGGTGCCGCGCTCCAGATGGTCGAGCAGGCGGCCGGGACACGCGATCAGTACCTGCGGGCCGCTCTGCAGCTCCTGAAGCTGCCGGCGCATCGATTCGCCGCCGACAATCAGCGCCGCGCGCAACCGCGTATGGCGCGCCAGCAGCCGGAACTCACGCGCGACCTGCGCCGCAAGCTCGCGGGTGGGCTCGATCACGAGCAGCGACAGCTTGCTTTGCTTCTCGAGATGAAGGCGATCAATCAGCGGAATCAGAAAGGCGGCGGTTTTGCCGCTGCCGGTCTCGGCGGTGGCAACGACGTCGTGGCCGGCCTGGATCAGTGGAATCGCACCCGCCTGGATAGGAGTTGCCTCATGATGGCCACGGTCGCGAATCGAACGATGTACTTCGGGAGAAAGGGTAAAAGCGGAAAACGACAAGCGGGATCCTTTATGAATGGTTGACTTTGCAGGAATTGACTGACGGGCGGAGTGGCGGCGGTTCGCGCCCTACGACAACCTTACTGTTGGTTTGGTTGTCATCCGTGTTCGACATATATTCTTCGCTCCCAAGCTTATCGGAGACCTCGACTTACTGCAATGCGCCACTCCGCAAGGGCGTTTCGGTTCAACTGTTGACGATCGGCAAGAATTCGCTATAACCCGCATAGGCATAAGCCGCATCGGTAAGGACGCGGGCACGCCCGCGATCGAGAGCCGACCTGACGGCCTCGAACGGAAGGAGGTCAGAGATGGCCGGGAGTATCGCAATGCATGAAGTGGAAAACCCGACCGGCTGGTGGAACGGGTGGCGGACGCTGTTTATCGGTTGCGCGGCACTGCTCGCCTGCAATCTGTTCCTGTGGATCTGGGATTACAGATTCGCCTTCTCCGTCGGTCTGGATTCGAGCACGCATGCCTTCACCACGCATTATCGCGCGCTCTTCTGGGGCGAGTTGATTTCACTCGGCGCTTTCACCGGTATCTGGTACGGATGGCTGGTGCGCACGGGTCGCGCGCTCGAGGGGCAGCCCATTTCGCCCTCCGAGGAGGTCCGGCGGATAGCGGTGCTGTGGGGGATCATCGGCGCGACCAGTCTCTCGCTGTATATCGAGGCGAGCTTCTGGCCGAACTGGGACGGCGCGTGGCATCAGACGATGGTGCGCGATACGGCGCTCACTCCGACCCACATCCCGATGTTCTATTTCTTCTTCCCGCTGTCGATCATTCTGGCCCTGGGCGCTTACCTCTACGGTCAGTATCGCATTCCTGCGGTTTACGCCTGGAAAAAGGGCTTCCCGTGGTCGTTCTTCCTGTTGATCTCGGCGGCGGTGCTCGAGTTCGTGCAGGTGGCCTTCAATGAATGGGGCCATAGCCTCTGGCTGTCCGAGGAATTCTTCTCGGTGCCATTTCACTGGCCGTTCGTGACCTACGGATGGCTCGCCAGCGGGATGTTCGCGGTGTGGGGTGAAACCATCATTCGGCTCCTCGCGATCGAGAAGGAAGCGCGGACCGTCGAGATCCATACGCAGACCGCGGCGGCGGGTGGTGCCTGATAAGGCTGGGGGAGCGCAGCGAGGAAGGGGAGGCAGCGATGGCGGCAGCAGCAACCACCGGCATGACCGCGGCGGAGCGGCAGAAGCGGCTCGAGCTCACGGAATTGCTCAATGCCAAGTACCAGTGGATCGACCGCACCTGGGATGTCGTCTTCTGGATCACGGCGATTTTCATCGTTGGCGGCGCGGCGGATATCACCAAGCTGCTGTTCGCCGGCGACTGGGACTTCTGGACTGACTGGAAGGATCCGCAGTGGTGGCCGGTGGTCACGGCCTTCGCGACCATTATCATCCCGTCCGCCTTGCAGTGGATTCAGTGGGTAGCGTGGCGTTTTCCAACCGGCGCCACCTACACCTGCACCTGTTTGTTCCTGGCCAGTTGGATCGGTCGATTCTTCCAATGGCATATCGCGGAAACCTATCCGTTGAACTTCATCTGGCCGATCTCGACCGTGCCGGCCGCGATCATTCTCGACTGGATCCTGATGAAGACGCGGAGCTTCGTCGTCACGTCAGTGGTCGGCGGCGTGGTATGGGCCGTGCTGGTCTGGGCCTTCAACTATATTCCGCTCGCGCCCTACCTGCAGCCGGCGGTGTTCATGCATCACATCCTGACGGTTTCGGACGTGCAGGGTATCGCCTATATCCGTTCGCAGACGCCGGAGTATATGCGGCATATCGAACGCGGCGCGCTGCGCAGTTTCCTCGGTGAGACGCAGTATGTCTCGCTGGTCTTCGGCGGATCGCTGGCGATCCTCGGTTACTGGATCGGGCAGCTTATCGGCCGCTACCTGGCCGTCTGGCCGATCGGCAAATATATCAAGACCTACTGAGCGGCAGGTGAGTTTTCGATGCGACTGCGTAATCTCTGCTGCGCCATCCTGACCGCGCTCGCCTGGCTGCTGATCAGTGCCGGCGTCGCCCATGCGCACGGCGGGATGGCCGGACCCGATGAGATGGGTCCGCCGCTGGGTATCTCGGTCGCGCTGGGACTCGCCTGTTATTACGTCATCACGCTATGGCCGTCGCGCGAACGCGCCGACGGTGCGAAGCACGGCAAAGCGGTTCGGCGGGGTGCACGGTAGCGCTCTTCCACGCGGACGATTGAGACGAGGGGACCGAGGTGAAACGAGAACGCTTGCCTGTTCTGGCGGTGGCGGTGATGCTGCTGCTGCCGATGATGCCGCGCGCGGCGGCCGCGCACGGCGAAGCCGCCGACGAACCGTTCCTTAAGGACCTGACCGTCGCATTCTATGACGTCAATATCGGCCCGACCAGCGTGACGGTCGGCCAGCCGGTGACGATCACCGGCAAACTCACGATCCTCGATACCTGGCCCTATACGCTCGATCCGCCGCAGACGGCCTATATCACGCCCGTCGTCCCCGGACCGGTCTTCGCGCTCACCGACCGCACCATCAACGGCGAACCGGCCTTCGGATCGGTCGAAGTCGAGAAGGGCGGCACCTATGCCTTCAAGATGGTGATGCTGGCGCGCGACCCGGGTCATTGGCACGTTCATCCCGGTATCGCAATCCAGGGAACCGGTACGCTTATCGGTCCGGGACTGTGGGTCGATGTCGCGCCGAGCGGCCAGCCCTTCGTCCTGCCGGTAACCTTGCTCGACGGGCGGAAGGTTAACCTCGAGACCCTCGGCGGCAACTTCGTCTGGTGGTGGTCATTCATCGGTTTCCTCATCGGCCTGGTCTGGATGATCTACTGGACCGTGCCGAAACGGACCGTGACGCGGCTGGCGGTCACTTCACAACTGCCGGTCAACGACGATGCGCCCGATATCGGTTTGATCACGCCGCGCGATCACTTCTGGATGGACGTTCTGGCCGGACTGACCATCCTGCTCCTGGTCATCGGATGGGTGGGGATGGCGCGCAAGTATCCGGTGCGCTTGCCGCAGCAGACCGATCGTTTCGAGCCGACCTCGCTTACGCCGAGCACGCATATGGCGACGGTGCGATCATCCGGCGCGACCTTCGACCAGAGCAACGATACCCTGACGATCAACGCCCGGATTCACAACACGAGCGCGAGTCCGATCACTCTCAAGAGCTACGTGATGGCCATGACTTCGTTCGTGGACGGCCCCGAAGAAGAGCTGGCCAAGGCGGGACCGGCCGATTACGTCGGCAAACTGAGCGTCACTCCGGACGGGGCGATCGCGCCGGGCGAAACCCGCGACGTGACGCTCAAGATGACGAGCGAAGTGTTCGAGCAGGAGCGCCTTATCCCCCTGCATGATCCGCAGCAGCTAATCGCGGGCTTGCTGCGCTTTACCGACGATCAGGGTCATCAGGACATCGTGACGCTCAAGTCGGTACTGGTGCCGACCGAGTTCCGCCCGCAGTATTTGCCTTGAGCCGCGCGGATGGGCGATGAAAGCCGCGGTCCTCAATAGTTACGACACGACGCTCGGCCGGAGCGATTTCGTCGTCGTCGCGGAAGTCCCCGAGCCGAAGATCAAGGCGCCGAGCGACGTGATCGTGCGGATCGGCGGGGCCGGTGTCTGCCGTACCGATTTGCACATTATCGAGGGCCTCTGGCGCGACCGCGTTAGCGTGACGCTGCCCTACATTCTGGGACACGAGAACGCCGGATGGGTCGAAGAGGTCGGCAGCGGTGTCACGGCCCTCAAACGCGGCGACGCCGTAATCTGTCATCCGTTGCTGAGCAATGGCGCCACGCTTGCGGCCCGGCGCGGCAACGATATGCACGCCGGCGGCGCCTTTCCGGGAATCGATGCGAACGGCGGCTACGCCGAACTGCTCGCCACCACGGAGCGCGCGCTCGTCAAGCTTCCGCAAACCCTCGCGCCCAAGGACGTGGCGCCACATGCTGACGCGGGCCTGACGGCCTATCACGTGGCGAAGAAGGCCTCGCGGCATTTGTTGCCGGGCGAGTACGCGGTGGTGATCGGCGCGGGCGGTCTCGGCCATATCGGTATCCAGGCGCTGCGTGCGCTGTGCGCCGCCACTATCATCGCGGTCGATCGCTCGCCGACCGCTCTGGCGCTCGCTCGCGAATCGGGCGCCGAACATCTGGTCACCGCCGACGGCAACGAAGTGGCGGCGGTGCTCGATCTGACCCATGGCAACGGCGCCGAAGCGGTAATTGATTTCGTCGGTGAAGGGTCAGCCATCGCTCATGGGCTCGCGATGACCCGTAACGCGGGTTTCTACTACGTCGTCGGCTACGGCGGAAAAATCGAGCTTCCGACGATGGACCTGATCGTTTCGGAGAAGACGATCGTCGGCAACCTGGTCGGCACCTATCCCGACCTGGTCGAATTGATAGCGCTGGCCGAGCGCGGACGGGTCAGGCTCGCCACGCGCGAATACCCGCTGAGTCAGGCCAACACGGCACTGCACGATCTCAAAGACGGCAAGGTCAAGGGACGCGCCGTGCTCATCCCATGAGGTTGCGAGGATTTACGTACGATCGATGAAGTCAGGGGAGCGTCACTGGCTGCCGCTACTGATCGCTGTGGCCCTGAGCGGATTCACCGCCGCTTCGGCTGCTGCGCAATGCCCGGGTGCAAACGGCTGCCGCGGAAAGAGCCCGGGGGGCGGGATTTACAGCCAGATGACCGGCGCGCCGACGCCACCGCCATCCGAATCGGCGAGCGGCAATCCCGGGATGTCGTCGCTTTTCGGCGCGAGCTCGGACGATACGGCGGAGCCGGCGCCGACGCTTTATCAGGAGCGCTGCGCCAGTTGCCATGGCAAGGACGGTCACGGGGACGGACCGGGAGCGCTGGCTCTCAAGCCCAAGCCAATCAATTTCCATAACCAGGATTGGCAGCATTCAGTCAGCGACGATCAGATTGCGAAGGCGATCGTCGAAGGCGGAGCGGCGGTGGGTCTGAGCAAGCAGATGCCCGATAATCCGGACCTTGAAGATAACCCCAAGGAAATCACTGCGCTGGTGGCCTATATCCGCGCTTTCGGCAAATGATGAGAACCCTATGAAGCGACGTGAATTCCTGAAGCGTACGGCACTGCTCGCGACCGGTGCCGCGGCGGCCGCCTCCGGTCTCGGCGTCGGACTGACGGCGGCCGATCCTTCGCCGCCGACGGCGCTCGATGCGCATCAGCAGGCGACCCTCTTGGCCATGACGCGCCAGATCTATCCCCACGACCGCCTGGCCACCGCCGATTATCAGAAGGTGGTCGATGAACTCGACGCGCAGGCGGCGCAAACCCCGGCGACGGCGGCGCTGTTGCGTGACGGCGTCGCGAGCCTCGATAGCGGCGGCAGCACCAAGTTTGTCGATCTGAGCGCCGAGCAACAGGTGGCGGCGCTCAAGAAGATCGATACCACACCCTTTTTTCAAAAGGTGCAGAGTACGGCGCTGGTGGCGCTTTATAACAACCACGACGTATGGAAAAAGCTGGGTTATCCCGGCCCCTCCTACCAGATCGGCGGTTATATCCATCATGGCTTCAATGATTTGAGCTGGCTGCCGAATCCTCCAGAATTCGCCAGCCCGAAACCCGCTTGAGGAGCGACGTGGCAAAGTACGATCTCAAGGACGATTCGGTCGTCGTGATAATCGGTTCCGGGGCGGGCGGCGGCACGCTCGCCAACGAGCTTTGTCAAAAGGGCCTCAAAGTGGTGCTGCTCGAAGCCGGCAAGCGACAGTCACCGGCCACCTTTCACAACGACGAGTGGGCGGCGTTCAACCAGCTTGCCTGGCTCGACAAGCGCACGACCTCGGGCAGTTGGCGGGTGGCGAAGGATTTTCCCAATCTGCCGGCGTGGACCTGCAAGACGGTCGGCGGCACCACGACCCATTGGGCGGGCGCTTCGCTGCGTCTGCAGGACTACGAGTTCAAAGCCAAAACGGTGTACTCGGGCGTCAGCGGCGCCAATCTCCTCGACTGGCCGCTGACGCTGGACGAGCTCGCTCCCTACTACAGCAAGGCCGAGTACAAGATGGGAGTGACGCGGACCAACGATATTCCCGGTTTGCCAGGGAACAACAACTTCAAGGTCATGTATAACGGCGCGACGCGCGTCGGTTACAAGACCGTCCATACGGGGCGGATGGCGATCAACAGCCGCCCGCGCGATGATCGTTCGGCCTGCTGGCAGCTTGGCTTCTGCTTTCAGGGCTGCAAGTCCGGCGCGAAGTGGTCAACCCTGTATACCGAAATTCCCAAGGCTGAAGCTACCGGCCGGCTCGATCTGCGCACCCAGGCGCAGGCCTTGCAGATTCAGCACGACGCGCGCGGCAGAGTGACCGGGGTGCTCTATGCCGACCGCGCGGGGACGCACAATCTGCAGAAAGCGCGGGTGGTATGCGTCGCCTGCAACTCCATCGAGACCGCGCGGCTCCTGCTCAACTCCCATTCGTCGCAATTCCCGCAGGGCCTCGCCAACAGCTCCGGCCAGGTGGGTCGCAACTACATGCGCCATACGACCGGCTCCGTCTTCGGCATCTTCAAGCAGCCCGTCCATATGTACCGCGGCACCGTGATGGCCGGAATTGTCGCCGACGAGTCGCGCTTCGATCCGTCGCGCGGCTTCGCCGGCGGTTTCGAGTTCGAAACGATCTCGCTCGGCCTGCCCTTCGCCGCGGCCTTCTTGAATCCGGGCGCGTGGGGGCGCGAATACACCGCGCTGCTCGATCAGTACGATTACATGGCCGGGATGTGGATCGTCGGCGAGGATATGCCGCAGGAAAGCAACGCCGTAACCCTGCATCCGACGGAGAAGGATCAGTTCGGACTGCCGATTCCGAACGTCCACTACGACGACCATCCGAACGACGCCGCGATGCGCAACTATGCCTACAAGCGCGGCACGGCGATCTATCAGGCGGTCGACGCGGTCAAAGTTATCGAAGTGCCGCCCTATCCTTCGACGCATAATCTGGGCACCGCGCGGATGAGCGCCAATGCACGCGACGGCGTCTGCAACAAGTACGGGCAAACCCACGATATCAGGAATCTCTTCATCTCCGACGGCAGCCAGTTCACCACCGGCGGCGGTGAGAATCCCACCCTGACTATCGTGACGCTGGCGATTCGGCAGGCGGACTACATCGCCCGCGAATGCTCCCGGCGCAACATTTGAGGGCACGGATCATGGGTTACCGCCTCCACCGCTCGGGAACTCGTCGCGTCAATCCGCTGGCAACGGCCGTCATCGCAGGCGCGCTGCTGCTCGTGCCCTCGCGCATGACGCGCGCGGTGCAGACCGGCACCAATGCCGCCGACGCTCCGGCGGTGGATTACCTCCCTGACATTCCGCTGGTGGATCAGTACGGCCACAACACCACGCTGGCGTCTTTCAAGGGCAAGCCCGCTTTGGTCGGCTTCATCCATACTTCGTGCGGCGGCGTCTGCCAGATGCTGACGGCGAAGATGAAGAGCGTCGCCGACAGCGTCACGCCACCCTTCGGCGCAAAGCTCACGATGATCACCATCACCACCGACCCGAAGGAGGATGGACCAACGCAGCTCACCTGGTATGCGAAAGCCCAGGGAGCGACCGATCCAGGGTGGGTCTTCCTGACCGGCAAGCCGGAGAATGTCGCGACGGTTCTGCGCCTGTACGGGGTGCCGGACGATCCCGACGATGCGCTGACGCACGTTTTCGAGCTGCGTCTGATTGGCGCCAATGGCGCGCAACTCAAAGACTACAAGGGCAGCAATATCAAGCCGTCCCAAGTCGCCGCGGATCTGCGCGACGTTCTCGCCCATCGCGATTGATGGCGGTAAACGCGGCCGCGGCGCCAGCAACTATACTGACTACTGCACCTTCTCTACTGACTACTGCACCCTGCTAGCCGACGGACGGCGCTCGCCTTCTTCGGCAATTCTGATGACGCCGGCCGCCGCGAGCGCCGCGATTTCAGCCGTCGCCACGCCGGCGCCGCTCAGGACCTGCGCGGTATGCTCGCCGAGGCGCGGGGCGCGTCGATGATAATGGAAATGAGGTTCCGAGCCATCGGTCGCGACCGTCCCGGGATAGCGCAGGCGCCGCCCCAGTTCCGGATGCTCAATTGACGCAAAGGTGCCGCGCGCCGCGAAGTGCGGATCAGCGAGGTTGTCCTCGGGACGGCGAATCGGCGACCACGCGAGACCCAGCGCCTGTGCGCGCTGCAGCAGCTCCTCGGCCGGCAGGCTCGCCACGACCTGTTCGATCAGATCGTTGCGATAGGTCAGCGCGGCTCGGTAATCCTGTTTTTCCAGCTCCTTGTATTCCGGCTTGCCCAGAACGTGCTCGATCCCGACCTGATCGAGAAGCTGGATAAGGGCCCGTTCCTCGCGCTCGAACGGGCTGATACTCGCGAGCATCAGGATATTATCGCGCGTGGTTACCAGCCGCATCTGCGTCACCGCCGGCATCGCATGGCGTGCGGTTTGCCGTAGGACGGTCTGACCGTTGTAGATGTAGGTCGGGATCGCGATTTCCGTGCAGGTATTGACGGCTTCATGCACCGACACGTCGATCAACTGACCTTCGCCGCTCAGGTCGCGAAAGTTGAGCGCCGCGTTGATCGCGATCGCGGCATACTCGCCGGCGATATGATAGGCGTGCCACATCGCCGGACAGATCGGCGGGGTATCGTAATGGCCGTCATCATTGGGATCATAGCCGCATACCGCCATGATTCCGCCGAGCGCCATCAGCGTCAGATCGGTAGCCTTGAAATCCCGATAGGGACCATCGAGCCCGAATGGCGTGATGGTACATTCGATGGCGCCGCGATTACCGCTCATGCAGCGCTGCAGAATACTGCGCCGCCGGGCAACTGCCTGATATTCACCGGCCATGAGCACGACGTCGGCTTTGCCTAGAAGCCGTGTCAGGGCGTCGGCGGCCGCGGGATTATCCAGATCGATGCAGATACTCTGCTTGTTCAGATTATACCGCCAGAAGTAGAGGCTCTGTTCAGGATCGCGATCCGTGGCAAACGGGCCGATCGCGCGCGAAGGCGAACCTGCTAGCGGTTCAAGCTTGATTACCGTGGCGCCGAGACCGCCAAGCAGCATCGCGGCATAGTCACCCATCTCATCGCCGGCCTCGACCACGGTAATGTCTTTCAGCGCGCCGCGAAGATTCCCAAGACTCATCAGATCACCTCTTCGGCCGACAATGCCGCTATTTCGTCCGGGCTAAGCCCCAGCACCTCGCCATAGATAAACTGGTTGTCTTCGCCGAGCTTCGGCGCGGCGCGACCGGTGAGGCCACCGACGTCGGCGGGAGAGGCCGCGAGTTTGGCGGGGAATCCTTCAATCGGCCATACGCCGATCTCGCTGTGCGGCAGATCGACGTAATAGCCGCGCGCCTTGAGCTGCGGATCCCGATCAAACCGGTCAGCCGCCTTTTGCACCGCGCCGGCAGGGATTCCGCGCGCCTGCAGCCGCTCCATCAGGGCGTAGCGCTCCTGCGTCAAGGTGAAGGCGGTCAGCTTCGTTTCGAGTTCGTCCTCGTGCTGCTTGCGCCCAGCCGAGTGGGCGAAACGCCGGTCTCTGGCCCACTGCGGCGACCCCATTTCATCGACCAGGCCCTGCCATTGGTCGTCGTTCTGGACTGAGATTGCTATCCAGTTGTCGTCTCCAGCGCAGCGAAAGGCACCGTGTGGCGCCCAATCTCGATATGGCATTCGATTGCCGTAGCGCTGAGTCGGCCTGCCGGTAAGCTGATGTTCGATAATCGAGGTACCGGTGAGCATGAGCCCGGTCTCGCTCTGCGACATATCAATATAGACGCCCTTGCCCTCGATTCGCTGCTGCCGGAGCGCCGCCATCACCAGCATCGCGCCGAAGTAGCCGGGTGAGTGATCGAGATATGAATAGCCCCATCCGGCTGGTTGATAGGGTTCCGGTAGACCGGAGAGAAAGGTGAGGCCGGAGAAGGCCTGCGCGGTCGGACCATAACTCACGTAGTCTTTGTAGACACCCGCCTTACCTACTCCGGTAGTACGCATGTAGATGAGGCGCGGATTGATCTTGTGCAGCTCTTCGTAGCCGAGGCCCCATTTATCCATTTGACTGGGGCTGAAGTTCTCGCACAAGGCATTGGCATCGCGGACCATCCGTTTGAGCAGATCGCGCCCCTTCGGATGATTCAGGTTCAGGGTAATTCCGTACTTTCCCGGGTTGGTATTGTTGAAGTAGGCGCCGCGATCATAATTGCCGCGCACACCGTGACTGCGCGCAGCACCCTGGATCCGCCCGCCGTCGGCCGTCGCATGATCGGGCGCGAATGGCGCGTAGTAGCGGAGGAAATCGATCGCACCGCGCCCGCGCCATTCGACGCGAATCACCTGCGCGCCGAACGTCGCGAGGATCCGGGTGGCCTGCGGGCCGACCTGCAGCCAGGTCAAATCAATGATCCGAACGCCGTCCAGCGCGCGACGTTTCGGCAAGTTTGGACTTTCCATCGATGGCGTCCTCTCGGCGTCAAATCCTCAGGACAGGAGTCAGACGTTATTGCGGATATCGCCGCAATCCCTCCGACCGTTGGTGGCACAACTGCTCGCTCATACCAAGGCGCTGCTCCCGGAGTCAAACCGAGTTATCGCGCCAGCCAGCATCGGAATCTGTCACACGATGGCAACCGTCCCAACGAGGCGGCGACGCGGCCGATTCAACGACGAAAGCATTTTACGAACAAAGGCGACTGTGTTTAGATCCGCTTGGATCGCATCCTCGCGAGGTGAACGTGATGGACTATAACGTCATCGACGCAGACGGGCATGTGCTCGAACCGATCGATCTCTGGGAACGGTACATGGAGCCCAAATATCGCGACTCCTGTCCGAAACTGATCTATACCGAAGGCGGCGGAGAGATCCTGCGGATCGAGGGCGACGACGCGATCGATCTCGCGCACGGCAAGCGCCCGATCAAGCTCGGCGGCCTCGGCACCATCGGCGCGCGCTCCGGCGGTATCAAGTCCTTCGAGGTACCCTATCTGGAAGGCAAGCGCGGCGGCTTCGATCCGCACGTGCGGATCAAGGACATGGACGCCGAAGGTATCGACGCGGCCTTTCTTTATCCGAGCATCGGACTCTTCCTCGGCGCGACCAAGGACCCTGACTTCTCGGCTGCCGCCTGTCGGGCCTACAACCGCTGGCTCGCCGACTACTGCAAGCCCTATCCGGAGCGGCTTTTCGGCGCCGCGATGCTGCCGCTTCAATCGATCCCGCACGCCGTGCAGGAAATGCGCTTCGCGCGCGAGCAACTGGGTTTCCGCGCGGGTTTCATCCGTCCCAATCCCTATAACGGCCGGGCGCTGCACGACCCGGAAAACGATCCGGTCTGGCAGGCGGCGCAGGACCTCGATTTTTCCATCGGCATCCACAGCGGATCCGAGAGCGGTCAGGTGACGCTCGGCTTCGATCGCTTCACCCGGGGCCTCGCCGTGCGCCATCTGGTGGCGCACACGATCGAGATGGAGGCGGCGGCGATCAGTCTGATTATGTGCGGGGTCTGCGACCGCTTCCCCCGACTGCGCATCGCGTTTCTCGAATCGGGCGGGGGCTGGATGGCCGGGCTGCTCGATCGGATGGATCGTCACTTCGATGACAAGGGGATGAACGATACGCGGCTGACCACGCGTCCGAGCGACATTTTCCGCCGCCAGTGTTTCATCTCGTTCGAGCCGGTCGAAGGTTCGTTGAAGTATCTGGCGGATTATCTCGGTTCCGACAATATCCTGTGGGCAACTGACTATCCGCATGCCGACGGCTTTCCTGACGCACCCAACATGATCAAGCGGATGGGCTTGCCGCCGCAAACGCTCGCCAATATCCTCGCCGGCGGGGCCAAGCGCTATTACAACATACAGTAGATGTTTTCCGCCGCCGGCCGCGACGGGTGGGTCTTTTGGGATGCGCCCGTTCCGGCCTGAGGCGGATTCGTGCAGACCCAGCGCGCGTTGGAGGTCCCGCACGCGACGGTTTCCGCCATCGATGCTTGACATCGACGGCGCTATCGCCGATGACAAGCCATCAGCCCAAGGAGTGCCCGATTGATGGAATTCGCGATCTCGTATCCCGCCCGGCCGGACGCCTGGAAAGACCTGGTGATTGCCGAAGATAACGGCTTCGTCAACTGCTGGTTCTATGACTCGCAGATGATTTACAGCGACGTCTACGTCTGCATGGCGCTCGCGGCCGAGCATACGAAACGCATCAAGCTTTCGACCGGCGTGGCGATTCCGTCGAATCGAATCGAGCCGGTCACCGCGCACTCCATCGCGACGATCAACCTGCTTGCGCCAGGCCGCGCGATTCTCGGCATCGGTAGCGGCTTCACCGGCCGCAATACGATGGGCCTGCCGCCGGTGCCACTCGAGCGCATCCGCGAATACGTCGCGATCGTGCGTGGACTGTTGAAGGGCGAAGAGGTGATTTATCGCGACGGCAAACGCGAGCGCGCAATTCGTTTCCTCCATCCCAAAACCGAGCAGGGCTACATCAATATCGAAAACCCGATTCCGATCCATCTCGCTGCCGACGGCCCGAAGGCTCTCGAGCTGACCGGAGAGATCGCCGACGGCTGGATGACGGTGCTGTCGGGCCCGGAGCGCTTCAAGGAAAAATACGCGATGGTGCAAAAGGGCGCGGCGAAGGTCGGCCGCTCCTTCGATCATCTGCCCAACGCTATCCTGACCTCCGGATGCGTCCTGCGCGACGGCGAAACCCTCGAATCGCCGCGCGTGATCGAGCGGATGGGGCCGTTTGCGCTGGTCTTCCTGCACGCCTTGTGGGAAGCCTCGACCGTCGCTCCTGCGATCGACGGGCCGCTGGGTGACCTGTGGAAGCGTTATCGCGACGAATACATCCCGACGATGAAAACACCGCCGGCGAAACGCTATCTGGAGATGCACGAAGGCCATCTCATCTACATGCGGCCTGGCGAGGAAAAGTATGCGGCACCCGACCTGATCGGCACCATGACGCTCAGCGGCCACGGCGACGAGATTCGCGCGCGGCTCAAAGCGCTCGAAGCCGCCGGCGTCAAGCAGGTCGCCATCCAGGTGGTGTATCCGCACGGTCGCGAGATGATCGAGGAATTCAGCCGCGAAGTGATCGCCAAGTATTAAGTCGCGCAATGGCTAATGCGCTCGCAGGCATCCGCGTCATCGAGGTGGCGCAAATCTACGCCGGGCCCTACTGCGGGCTCCAGCTTGCCCATTTCGGCGCCGAGGTTATCAAGATCGAACCGCCGGGCGAGGGCGAATTCCTGCGGATGCGGCCGCCGGCCTGGCGCGGCGCCAATCCCGGCTTTATCATGCTCAACGCCGGCAAGAAGTCGGTGACGCTTAACCTCAAGCACCATCGCGGCCGCGAGCTGCTGATGGCTCTGCTGGCCACCGCCGACATCCTGGTCGAAAACTACGCAAGCGGGGCGCTCGAGGGACTTCATCTGGGTTACGAGGACCTTGCGCAACGCTTCCCGCGACTGATCTACGCCTCGTGCAAGGGCTATGGTCCCGACAGTCGATGGGCGCGGCTCGGGGCGATGGATTTCACCGTCCAGGCCGCTTCCGGCATCGTCGATATGACCGGCTATCCCGATCGCCCGGGTGTGCGCGCGACCGCCGCGCTGATCGATACCAGCACCGGTATGCATCTGGTGGCGGGCATCCTCGCCGCCTTAATCGAACGCGAACGCACCGGTCGCGGCCAGAAGGTCGAGGTCGCGATGCTCGACGTTTGCGTGCCCGCCGTTAACGGCATGATCGCCAACGCCCTCGACGGTAACTCCCTGCCTCGCCTGGGCAACCGGCATCCGAGCGCCTGCCCGTCGAACACCTATCCCGCCGCCGACGGTGAGATCCTCATCTACTGCCTGACCGAAGATCACTGGCGCCGGTTCGCGCGCTTGATCGGACGCGCCGACCTGCTGGACGATCCGCGCTACCGCGACCATGCGCGGCGCTATGCGATTATCGATGAAGTCGAACAGGTGGTGCGCGACTGGACCGCACACCGCCGGCGCGATGAAATGATCGAGCTGCTGATCGAACATGGCGTTCCGTGCGCCCCCGTTCGCTCGATCACCGAAGTCGCGCATGACCCGGAACTCGCCCGACGCGGGCTTATCCGGACCGGCGAGTTTTCGCCTCATGGCGAGGTGACGGTCATGGGTTCGGCAATCAAGATGGCGGGGGCTGCGAGTGACGAGAGTCGCCCACGCGTCCCCGACCTCGGCGAAGACACCGCCGCGGTCCTCGCCTCGCTGGGTCTCGATGCCGGCGCCATCGCGGAACTGCGGCGCGACGGCGTTATCTGATGCGGCGCGGGCGCGCCGCCAGGGAGGACGACGATGTCGAATTATTTCAAACTAGATAAAAGTGACAGCGTCGCGCTGCTGACCTTCGATCGTAATGAGAAGCGCAACCCGCTCAACCAGGACAGCGTCGCCGAGCTCGAGGCCAATCTGCTGGCGATTCGCGACGACCATGAAATCCGCGCGCTGACGATCACCGGTGTCGGCAACACCTTTTCCGCCGGCGCGGACCTTTCGCACATGAAGGGCGTCGCCGATCCGGCCGAACGCCAGCGGCTGTTTACCTCAATCGCTCCCGAACGACGGCGCATCCTGCGGCGAACCCTCGCGTTGCTGCAGAATCTTGAAATACCGACCGTCGCCGCGGTCAACGGGTTCGCGGTCGGCGGCGGATGGTTTCTCGCGCTCGCCTGCGATCTGCGAATCGCCGTCGAAGGCGCGGAATTCTGGATGCCCGAAGTGGATCTGGGCTCGCCGGGTCCCCGCGGCCCCGAGCAGTGGCTCGCGCAGCACGTCGGTCCGGCGCGCGCCAAGGAGATCATCTTTACCTGCCGCCACTTCAAGGCCGACGAGCTCTTGCAGTGGGGCCTGCTGAACCGGGTCGTCAAAAAAACCGACCTGATGCCGACCGCACTCGAGCTGGCGCGCAGTCTCGCGGCCAAGCGTCCCGATGCGATCCGGCAGGCCAAAGCGCAAATCAACGGTTATTTCCTGGAGTAACGATGCCTGAAAACTTCCTCTATGAGCAGGCGGCGGCGGTCGCGACGATCACCTTCAACCGCCCGGAGCGCCGCAACTGCATGACCCGCGAGGTCATGCTTGAGTTTGAACAACTGGTCCATCGCGTGCGCGATACGCCCGAAATCCGCGTTCTCATCGTGACGGGAACCGGCACCGCGTTCTCTGCCGGAGCCAACGTCGCCGGCGCCAAAGGCATCACCGATCCCCGCGAACGCGCCCGCATCTTTGCCGCCGACAACAAAGGACTGCCGCGCATCATCGGCCGGATCTTTGACACCGTCCTGCGGCTGGATGCGCTCACGATCGGTGCCGTCAACGGCTATGCGGTGGGCGGCGGATGGGCTCTGGCCGCGGCGATGGATTTCGTCATCGCCGCCGAATCGGCCGAGTTCTGGTTGCCCGAGGTCGAATTGGGCGCGCCGTTCGTCGGCGGCCCCGCCGAGGTGATCGCCCGGCGCGTTGGCCCCTGGCGCGCCAAGGAAATCATGATTCTCTGCCGCCACTATATGGCCCGCGATCTGCTCGCGATGGGCATGGTCAATCAGGTTGTCCGGCCGGACGAGCTGCTCGAGGCCGCGCGCGCGTTGGCGGCCGATCTGATCAAGCTTCCACGCGGCGCCTCCATCGCGACCAAGCACGTTATCGACGGAGTTTCGATCGGTCCGCGGCTGTATTAGCGATTTCCCCCTCAGAGGAGTAAGAATTCAGCATAAGGCAGGAGGCCTTCGCTCATGATTACACCGGATCGAATCGGTCATGTCGTTATCAAGGTGCGCGACCTCGAGCGCTCGAAAAAGTTCTACATGGACGTTCTCGGGCTCCAGCTCATGATGGAACTGCCGAAGCTCAAGATGGCCTTCTTTGCCAGCAACGGCCGCGACCATCATGAGATCGCGTGCGCCGAGGTCGGTGCCGACGCGCCGGGACCGCAGGCGCGTCAGGTTGGCCTGGTCCATATCGCCTTCCGCCTGCGCGACGAGGACCATCTGCGCGCTGCCTACAAGGAGCTTAAGGAAAAGAACGTTCCGATCGTCTTTACGGTCGATCACGGCATCACCAAGAGCATCTACTTCCGCGATCCCGACGGGAATCAGCTCGAGGTCTATTGTGACAATCCGCCGGAGTATATCGCCAAGATGAAGGAAAACCGCTACATGGGGATGGATAAGCTCGACTTCACACCCGACGAGCCCAGCATCCTCGAAGCCTTCAAAGCGAATACCGTGCTGTAGCGGATTGCCGCCGGAACACGATCGCTCCGCACCGTGCGGGCGGCTTCCCATATCCTGCCCGCACGAAACCTCTCGCCCTAGCTGCGTCCGACTGCTTTAGTAGTGCGGATGAAGCGTGGGTTCGCTCTGATAATTGGCGCCATCCTGGCCGGATGCGCTTCGGCGCAGGGTCCGGCCTTTGCTCCCAAGAAAAGCTTACTGGGCTCGGTCATTTACGTTTACCGCCCGGACAACACGGTCCTAATCACCTATCCGCTGGAAGGTGTGGTGAACGTGCCGATGCTGGTGGTATGCGGCAATGACTCGGCTTCGCTCGACCCCGGCGGTTATCATGCTTTCACGGTCGGCCCCGGCGTGACGTCATGCTCAAGCCTCAGCGCCGAGTCCTCGGCCGTGCTCCGGATTAGCGCCGAAGAGGGCAAGTCGTACTTTGTCAAAGGTTCGCTAGGCCCTGGCTTCTATGCGCCGCATCCGCAGTTAAAGCTGGTCTCGACCGACGCGGCGCCGACCGGAATCCAGCAGTGCGCGCTCGAGTGAGCGAGTTCGCCTAAACTGTCGGATAGGCCTCGCTGCCCATTTCGAGTGCGTCGAGGCCGCTCCACTCGACCTCCGCGATAACGCGGTTGCCGATGGTCCGTTCGACGAGCATGAAGAAGGCGAACGATAAACCGAGCACCACCACCAGATTGACGGAAACCCCGATAAGTTGCGCAACGAACTGACCGGGGTCGCCATAAAGCAGGCCGCGCACCGGCCCCGCGACGCCATTCCAGCCGTCACCGTAGCTGCCGTCCGCAAACAGCCCCAGGGCAAGCGCGCCCCACGCGCCGGCGACGCCATGGACGGAAATGGCGCCCACCGGATCGTCGACGTGAAAGCGGCGCTCAAGTTCGAGCACGCTGCCGACGACAATCAGTCCCGCGACAACCCCGATCATCACGGCCGCCGCCGGCGTCACGAAAGCGCAGGGCGCCGTGATCGCGACCAGACCGCCGATAAGACCATTGCAAGCCATCGCCAGGTCGGGGCGGTTGTGTCGTTCCCATAGATAAAGTATGGCCGCGAGGGAGCCCCCGGCCGACGCCAACATCGTATTAACCGCGATCACGCCGATTCGCGGATCGGACGCTGCCAGCGACGATCCGGCGTTGAAGCCGAACCAGCCGAAGGCCAGGATCAACGTGCCGATCACCGCCATCGGGAGGTTGTGACCAGGCAGCAGGCCGATCGCGCCACCGCGGCGAAACTTGCCAATCCGCGGTCCGAGCATAATCGCCCCGGCCAGCCCGGCAAACCCGCCGGTCATGTGCACGACCGATGATCCGGCAAAATCGACGTGGCCATGTCCGAGCCCGAGATTGGCGCCCAGTTGCGACAACCATCCGCCGCCCCACACCCAATTGCCATAAAGCGGGTAGAGGAACATCGACATGAAGAAGCCGTAAACGAAGAACGCCGAGAACTTCCATCGTTCCGCCATCGCGCCGGTCGGAATCGTCGCGGCGGTGTCCATGAACACCACCGCAAACAAAAACATCGCGAGACTTGCCGGATCGTGGCTGACACTGACAAGACCGAATTTCGCCAGCCCCAACACGCCCCAGCGATGCCCGCCGATGGTCAGCGCCAACTCACGATGCGGCACCTCGGCGATTCCCAGCGCCGGCCAGGCGTGAACGCCGCCCATCATGAAACCGTACCCCGTCAACCAGAAGCCAATGAGGCCGATTGGATAGATAATGAAGTTCATCGCCATCGTATTGACGGCGTTCTTCGCGCGCGTGAAACCCGTCTCGAGCATCGCGAAACCGGCCTGCATGAACATCACGAGGAAGCCGGCGATAAGCACCCACGCGAGGTTCAGCGAATTGAGCAGCCCACCCAGCTCGGGCGCGCGGACAGCCTGAGCGCGAGCACTTCCGCTCGTCAGCAGGAAGATCCCGGCCGCGGCGAGGACGCCGATCGGTCGCAGCGGCGGCCGCCTGGCTCCAAAGTGAACGAACGGATGCCTGAGACGCATCATTCTATTTCATCTGACCTCGATAGGAATGGCTTGGTTGCGTCGGCGCCGCCGGATAACGATTCGCCAGCCAGACCAGCAGAATCAGCAGCCCGGCGAGCGAGCCGAAGAAGAAGGCGGTCCATAGGTACCCCTTGATACGCATCCATTTGAGACTGCGCGGATGAAGCTGGGCGGCGCGATTGTGGATCACCACGCGCGCGGGATCGCGCAAATCCTCGAGCATCTCCTTAGCCGTGGCGTAGCGATTGCGCGGCTGTCGTTCGATCGCGTGGAGGATGATCTCTTCGAGATGCGGGTCAATCTCCGGTAAATGGCGACTGGGCGGTTGCGGATCCTCGCTGGTCTTCGCCCGCATCACGTTGTACACATTGTCGCCGCTGTAGGGCAGTTCGCCGGTCAGCATTTCGTAGAGGATCGTGCCCAGAGCATAAATATCGGTGCGGACGTCGCCGCGTTTGCCGCTGACCTGTTCGGGCGCCATATAGTCCGGCGTCCCGATCGTCGACGACAAACCCGACCAGGTCAGGCGCCGCGCCGACTCGTCGAGGGCGATGCCGAAGTCCATGATTTTGATGCGCCCGTCGGCATTAACCAGGATGTTCTCCGGTTTCAGGTCGCGATGGACCACGCCCTGGCTGTGCATGTAGACCAGCGCCTCGGCGATCTGCCGGGCCAGATCAAGGGCCTTCTGCGGTTCCATCCGCGGATGGTCGCGCATGATGGCGCGCAGGGAGACGCCTTCGACGTACTCCATCGCGATATACATCCGGCTTTTATGCTTGGGCGTGAGGACCTTGATTATGGCCGGATGGTTGAGCCTTTTGCCGACCTCCTCTTCGCGTTCGAAGCGGCTGAAAAAGACCACGTCGCTCTCGAACTGCATGTAGGGGACCTTGATAGCGACGGTGGCGCCGCCGTTGAGGGTGTCGCGCGCCATGAAAATCGAGGCCATCCCGCTACGCGCGATTAGATCGGTCAATTCGTACTGATCGACCCGGTCGCCAACATTGACTTCGCGCATCAGCTCAGCGTACGAGTGCCGTCGCGCGCGGACGTTATCATCCTCTGCAAGCCGTGATCAAATTGGGCTTAAGCAGACCGCGTCTTCAGGTCAGCGCCGCGCTCCGGCTGAAGATCCGGGTCAGCCGGCGCCACAATGGCGGCTTCAGCTCATGATGGCCCGTCGGCGCATCCATGGTGAAGAAGCCGACCGTCAGATTGTCCGCCGTGCCGCGCTCGTTGGCGACCTCGATGAGCCGACTGCAGGCGGCCTCGGCGCGTAAGCCGCGACTTACCTGCTCGAGTTCGTGATCTTCGAGCACGCCGTGAAGCCCGTCGCTGCAGACCAGGATGCGGTCGTGCTGCAACAGCGGCAGGGTAATGCGATCGACCGAAACGATCAGCTCGTGACCAACGCTGCGGGTCAGGGCCGAACGTTCCGGATGAGTGCGCGCCCGCGCCGCCGACATCATCCCCATCCGGACCTTTTCCTGCACCATCGTGTGGTCCTTGGTGATCTGCTTAATCCGGTTGCGGCGAATCAGGTAGACGCGGCAGTCGCCGACATGCGCGGCATGCAGCATCCCGTCGCTCACCGCGATCGCCGTGAGCGTGGTTCCCATGCGGCGCAGTTCGGGCACCGTCAGCGCGCGATTATGAATCTCGATGTTCGCGCGCTGGACGGCCCGGGCGAGGCGTTTCGCCGGACCCCACGCCGGCGGACTCTCGCGATAGCTCGCCAGCGTAATCTCCACCGCCATTTGGCTGGCGACCTCGCCGCCTTCATAGCCGCCGATACCGTCCGCCACCACCAAAACCACGGTGTCGGCGCTCTCGATCCAGAAGCCGCAGGCGTCCTCGTTGTTCTCGCGGTTGGTGCCCAGATCGCTCAGGACGGCGATATCGAAGTTCGCCGGAGGGGCGGCCTGATCGACCAATTCGAGGCTCGGCGGCTGCGCGGTCATTGGCTGTGACCGTCCCGGTCGCGACCGCAGGGCGGCGGGACGGCCGCGACTAGGAGTCCGCCGCCAACCGCGCGCGCAACTCGCGCTCGGCGTCGAGCCAGTCGCTCAGCGCGTCGCCCGGAGCGCCGTCGCGACGCAGGAAAAGTTCGTAGGCGCGTTCGCGAATCTGCTCCACCGTCGGCTGCACCGTAACTCGCGCGAGTCCGTTGCCGCCCGCCGATGGCATCGTGATGCCGTCGCCCGGATACCCGGCGCCGTTGCCGTTCATCAGGTCGGTCGCCGCCGCCGCCGTTGCGGACGCCGTCTTTACCTGACGGGATTGCGTCTTCGAAGCGACTCGCCGCGGTTTGTCCGGCCTGTTCTTGCGCATAGCCATCGCTCATCTTCCTCCACGTGCTAACTACCTGCCTCCGCAGGCTTGCGCTTGACCAAAGTGTGCCATCTCGGATGGCGCGATTCGAGTGCCCGCCATCCGTCAGAGTTCTCGATGTTTCAGGCTTAGTCACTGTCGAACACGGCGGCGTGGACCCGCTCTCGAGTCCACGCCGGATGAATCTACCTTTCTTTTACAAACCCGCGGGCGGCCCCGACTTTCAAGTTGCGAGGTTTACAGGAGCACGCCGAATTCCAGGGCGCCGCGCACCTGCGCCGGATTTTCGAACTTGTTGCCGAAGACATCGCCGGAAGTGTAACTCAGCGCCTGCACGTACGAGACCTCGGGCCGCGCGAAGAACTGCTTGTACTGGTAGGTGGGCGTCAGCGTCAGCGAATAGGCCTGACTCCCCGGTCCATAAAGCAGATTGGCGGCGCCGTCGGTCGCATTGCCGTTCTGTCCAATAAACTCACCGCGTCCGGCGATAAAGAAGTGCTCGGAAACCTGATAGCTCGCGAGGATCGCTCCGCCCAGGGTGTAGGTGTTCTTGCCGACGCCGATATCCGAATTATGCGGGACCAGCGTCCACTGAAAGTACGGTTGAAAAATCCACGGCGCGCTGTTGTAGGTATAGATGAGATTGAAAATTTCGCTGTTGTTCTGCGCCGCCGGGGTCGCGAAGTTGCTGAACTTCGAAAAACCCAGATTGCCGCCGCCCACCGCCTCCAGCGAGTTGGCGGAATTGAACGCATAGGTCAGCTCGCCCGTCAGCCACGTATAGCTCTTCGAATAAAAGCCGTTGTTCCAGCTTATCGCGCCACTGAGCGGCCCCTGGCTATAGTTCACCTGAACCCCGCGGCTGATGGCCGGCTCCTGGTTCCATAAGAGTCCGCGCTCGATATTCATGTTCTGGAAGGTGAAGGTATATTCCGCACCGATGAGCGTCGGCAGATTGCCGCCCTGGATCGATAGGCTGTCGGTGGGCTGGATCTTCAGGAAGCCGACCGGCAACGGTCCCCATAGCTTGTTCACCGAATTGCCCGAGGACGTATACGGCAAGCCCAAATCCGGGATGCTGTAGGCGCCGACCTGCAGATAATACTGAATCAGTCCGTTGGGCTGCTGCAGGATAATCTGGGCATTGCTCGCGTCTGCGCGCGAGGAACGATCGCCCGGTTCGGCATGGTCTTGCACGATACCAATACCGCTGGCAACCCCGTTCAAATCAAACTTCTCCAGATTCTGGATCGATTCCGGCAGACCGCTGAGCATCGGTCCGGCAACACCGCTCAAATCGACCGTGGTCGGCGAGTTCATGGTAAGCGGCCCGGTGACACTGGGCGTCGTCAGGGGCGGCGCCGGGGTCGGAGCGGGAGTCGGCTTGGCGGCCTTGAGTTGGGCTTCGAGTTGCGCCTTCTGCTGCTTTAGCTGGTTGATTTCCTGGTTGAGCTGATCGATCTTCTGCTGGTCTGTTGGGGCTGCGCTGGAATCCGCCGACGCGTAGCCCTGCGACCACCATCCGGCCGCCACTGCTGCTGCGACCACCACTACCCCCATCCGCAATGCTGTTCTTTTCATGCTGCTCGTCTTGATGCTGCTGCGATCCTTTCCGGGGTAGCCTGACCCACACCTTTCGGAGTTGGGCGTGATTCCCCCGTGCCGCGATGAACCAATTTCCATGCCTGCAAAGGGACTAGACAACCGCTTCATTGCTGCGAGCGGATCCCGTTCCGCCTGCCTGTTTCAGCAGCAACCGCCAAAACCTGCATCAATGGAAAATCACAAGGGCCGCGTCGCGACCCTTGTGATTGCCGACAACTCGGATGGTCGAGCGACTTACGCCGGCTTCGCCACGAGCATCGTGCTCTTGCCTTTCTTGCGCGAGGCACGGGTAAAGTAGATTGCTCCGTAAATACCCCACAGCACCGAGATGCCGAGCGCCAGCAACGGCTCTTTCACGCTGCCAAGCCCCTCCATCGGACCAATCACGTAGAAAGCCAGGCAGGCGAAGTTAGCGACTGCGCCGAAAATCGGCACCACCATGTGCTTGAAGCCATGGAAGGAATGGTGCTCGCGGAAGGCCACGATACAAATGATGTTGGTCAGCCCATAGAGGACGAACGTGCCGAAGTTCGACAGCAGCGTGATGGTCAGCAGACCGTTCGGTAAGGCGGAAAGCCCGGCATTCGAACCCATCCCGAGCGCGTACCAGATGTTATGCGGCAGCGTCGCGATCGTCTTGTCGTCGGGCGCGGAACCGCCGGTGAAGAAGCCCAACGCGCCGATTACGCCGAGCACCGCCGAGATCGTCGCCAGCGTCCAGATCGCCCGATGGGGCGTCAGATTATCGCCATGAAGGAGCCCGAAGTGCTCCGGCACCTCCTCGTCCCGCCCCATCGCGTAGGTCACGCGGGCGCCGGTGTTAATACAAGCGAGCGTGGTTCCGATGAGCGCGAGGAACACCGTGAACGCCTCGATCAGCATGAACGCCTGACCGTGACCACCGAGCATCGCGTTCCCCAGGATAACCATCATGTCGCCGATCGGCGCCGCTGAGCCCTTCGCGTCATTGAGGCTATAGGCGTTGCTCAGGAAATAGTTGGCGGCGAAATACTCGAACAGGTACATCACCAGGCACTGGATCGTGATCGACAGCAACACCGCACGTGGAATGTCTTTCTTGGGATTTTTCGCCTCTTCGCCCAGCGCGGTCACCGACTCGAAACCCACCAGCAGCAGGATCGCCACCGTCATCTGCAGCATCGTCCAACTGAAGCCGTGCGGCAAAATAACCGACCATCCGTTCGGATGCGACGGCGCATCGCCAGTCAGACTGTAGTGCAGGACCTTCTTGGTGCCATCGAGCGCGAGCCCGACTGAACCTTCGGGATGGCCGAGGCGGTACGAGATTGCGAGCACGGAGAAAAAGATTAGAGCGCAAATCTGGATGATGTTGATCGTCAGATTGACATTGGTCGAGCCGTTGACGCCCTTGAACGCGATCCACGAAACGGCGAACGCAAAAATAACCGCGATCAGCGCCATGAATACCGGCCCGGGCACCCCGGAATTCATCGAATCCGGGAAGAGCGTGCCGACGATATAGCCGATCATGACGCCCATCGTGGCGACCATCACCCCGGGATATACCCAGTAGTACAGATGCGAAGACCAACCGATGACGAACTTGGCAATTCGCGCGAATTTGTAGGCGTGCGTCGTGTTGAGGAAGGCTTGTTCGGCGAACAGATAGGAGCTGCCCGCTCCCGGGAAGAGTTTCGCCATCTCGGCGTACGAGATCGCCGTAGCATAGGCCAGCAGAATCGCGGCGAAGATGCCCGCCCACATCGAGAGCGCGGACGGATAAACGTAGCCGGCCTGGATGACGAAGGTAATCCAGAGAAAGGCGCCGGGGGCGATTAGCGCCATCGCGTTGACGGTGACGCCGGTCAAACCCAGCGTCGCCTTCATCTTGGGGGCTTCAGGGGTCGCAGCCATCTCTTCTCCTTGCTCTCCGCGCGCAATAACCTTGAGCGCGAATGGTTTCGCCAGCGCGGTTCGCGGCTCTGCGAGCAAGCCGGATGCCATCGTGTTGCATTCCGCAATAGCCTTAACGATCGACGCCGCTGCCTCAATCTTGTGCAATCGCCCAATCGATGAACGTGACTGTCCACTAAACCATCGTCGCTCCGTCAACCTTGAGCCCTTTCCTTGACGACTCGGCCGCATTCGTTGGAGCATCGGAGGAGGCCAACCGCCTCACCTGCTCCGCGACCGGGCGTCATCTTCGGTCAATCGATGCATGAGGCGGGCGAGTGCGGGATCGCTACGGCCAGGGGCTAGTCCCGAGGAGGATCCGGATGATCAGACTCGTCTATCCGTTGCGGCGGCGCGCCGGGATGTCGCGGGCGGAGTTTCAGCGCTACTGGCGCGAAATCCACGGTCCGCTCGTGGCGCGCCATAGCACGACCCTCGGCATTCTGCGCTATGTCCAGTTGCATACCCTCGACGATCCGATAAACGACCAATTGGCTGGCAGCCGCGGACCGATGGAACCGGCTTACGACGGCGTCGCGGAGTTATGGTGGACTGATCGCGAGACGCTGGCCGGTTCGTTCGCGCGGGCGGAGGGTCAGGCGGCGGGGCGCGAGTTGCTCGAGGACGAGCGCCGCTTTATCGACCTGCCCAATTCACCGCTATGGCTCGCCTACGAGTATCCGCAGGTCAACCCGTCCGAAGATCTCCTCGCCCGTCCGAGCGGCTCACTGGTCAAGCTGTTCTTCTGCCTGCGCCACCCGAGCAGGCAGACTCTCGACGAGGCGCAACTGTACTGGCGCACGAGCCACGGCCCGACCATCCGCGGCATCGCTCAGGGGATGCGACTCCGCCGGTACCTGCAGGTCCATCGGTTCGTGGATCAACTCGAAGGCGAGCTGCGGACCGCGCGCGGCACCGTCGTCGATCCCTATACGGGCCATGCCGAGGCCTGGTTCGATCGCTTCGAGCTCGCGGCAGTCGGCAATACGCCGGAAGGCCGCCAGGCGATGGCGATCGCGGTGGAAGACGAGCGAAAGTTCATCGATTTTGCGCGTTCGGCAATTTTCATCGGCAAAGAGCATACGTTTATCGATCGCCGATGAGTGGAGCTTAAGGTGCCGGTCTGATGTAAGGAGGTCGCGCTGGTGACGAAGCAATCGCAACACATGCTAAGTGGCTACAAAGTCCTCGACTTCACGCAGTATGTCGCTGGTCCGACGGTGACCAAGCTGATGGCGGAGATGGGCGCCGAGATTATCAAGGTGGAACTCGCGCCCAAAGGCGATCTCTGTCGCAACTTCCCCTACATCAAGGACAATCGCAGCGCCTATTTCGTGCAACAGAATCGCGGCAAACTGAGCCTCTGCCTCGATATCAAACATCCGAGCGGCAACGCGATCGTGCGCGACCTCATCCCGCTAGTCGATGTGATCGTGCAAAATTACGCGCCCGGCGTGATGGCGCGGATGGGCTTCGATTACGAGTCGGTGCGCGCCCTCAATCCCCGGGTGATCATGTGCTCGGTCTCGACCTTCGGCCAGCAGGGGCCGCTGGCGCATCAGCCCGGCTACGACTTCATCGGACAGGCCTATGCTGGAGTCACCTCGCTGAGCGGTGAGGAGGGCGGCGACTATTATCCGCCGATCCTGGCGATCGGCGACGTTTCCACCGGCGTCCACGCCTACGCCGCGGTGGCGACCGCCCTGCTGCATCGCGAACGGACCGGCCAGGGCCAGCATCTCGACCTCTCCCTGCTCGATTCCTACTTCCATTATCACGATGGTGCGGTCGAGCTGATCAGCGCCAGTCACGGCGAATTCAAGGTGCGCCGCACCGGTAATCACGTCGGCATTCTGTCGCCTGCCGGAATCTATCGCACGAAGACCGGCGGTCTTTGGATACTGGCGTTCCAGGACAATCATTGGGCGAATCTCTGCCGACTGATGAATCGGCCGGAGCTGATCAGCGATCCGCGATGCGTCGATAATGCCGCGCGCGTCACCAACCGAGCCGTCGTCAATGAAGCCATCAATGGATGGCTGAGTACCCTGTCGGGGACTGAAGAAGCCGTGGCGAAGCTCCAGGAAATGCATATTCCGCACGCACCGGTTTTGACGGTCGAGCAGGCGATGGCTCATCCGCATCTCCGCCAACGCCGGACGGTGCGCACGGTGCACGATCGCATCATCGGCGATTTCCAGGTGCCGGGTTTCCCGCTCCGCTTCTCGGAGTTTCCCGAAGAGCTCGAACTCGAGGCGCCGCTACTCGGCGAGCATAACCGGCGGATCCTGCACGATTACCTGCACTATTCCGACGATCAGATCGAACGGCTCGAGCGCGAGGGCGTTCTGCACAGCGCCCCATATTGAAGTCAGATGAAAGTCATATACGAAAAGAAAGGCGCCATCGCCTACGTCACGATCAATCGGCCCGAACGCCTGAACGCGTGCGACTTTGAAACCTATCATCGTCTCGCCGAGATCTGGCGTGAGGTGCGCGACGATTCGACGGTGCGCGTCGGCATTCTGACCGGGGTCGGCGAGCGCGCCTTCTGCGCCGGCAGTGATATCAAGTCAAACTACATTGCCCATCGCGGCGAGGAACCCCATAACGTCCTCTTCCCGGTTCTGCTCGAAATGAACAAGCCGATAATCGCCGCGATAAACGGCCATGCCAACGGCGGCGGCCTCGAACAGGCGCTCGCCTGCGATATCCGCGTCGCCGCCGACCATGCCGAGTTCGGGCTCGGCGAGGTCCGCCTCGGATGGTTGCCGGGAGGCGGCGGCACGCAACGGCTCCCGCGCCTGATTCCGCTCGGCCGCGCACTCGAAATGCTCTATACCGGCAACCGGATTGGCGCCTCCGAAGCGCTTCGCCTCGGTCTGGTGGACCACGTTGTGCCGATGAGCCAGTTGATGAGCAAATGCGAAGCGATTGCGGCGGAGATCTGCAAAAGCGCGCCGCTCGCCGTCCAGCGCATCAAGTATGTCGCCCTGCACGGCCTCGACCTGCCGCTCGCCGACGGCCTGCGTCTCGAACGCGAGCATTATGAGTGGCTGCAGACGACCGAAGATTCGCGCGAGGGCGCCTTGGCTTTCGCCGAGAAGCGTCCGCCCGACTGGAAGGGACGCTGAATCACGGGCGGGCGCCAACGCACGCGGTCATCCTGTAGCAAAATATAACCGGGAGTAAACGCGGACGTCGTCCGGTGCGGCTCGGCGGTGGCGATTCGTCGCGATCGCCACGCCAACCCGCTTATCGACCCGGGGTTGAAGCGCCGCGCCAGGCGATCCGCCAGACATAGCCGTTCCCGTCTTCGGTGACGATCAGCGCGCCGTCATGCGCGACGGCCACGCCGACCGGCCGTCCCCATACGTCGGCGTCGGAAGCAACCATCCCGGTCATGAAATCCTCGTATTCGCCGGTCGCGTGACCGTTTTTCATCAGCACGCGGATGACCTTGTAACCGGTACGCATCGCCCGATTCCATGAACCATGTTCGGCGGCAAAGATGTCGTTCCGATATTCAGCCGGAAACTGGCTCCCGGTGTAAAAAACCATCTCGAGCGACGCCGAATGGGGCTGCAGCAGCACGTCCGGAGTGATCACTTTGCCCTTGAGATCGGGACGCTCGCCGCGATGGCGCGGATCCTCGTGATCGCCGATATAGTACCAGGGCCAGCCATAAAACCCGCCCGGTTCCACATGAGTTATATAGTCCGGCGGCAGGTTATCGCCGAGCCCGTCCCGCTCATTGGTCGAGCACCATAACTCACCATTGACGGGATTGATCGCCATGCCGACGCAGTTGCGCAAGCCGGTCGCATAGATTGCGGGCGCGCCGCCGTCCGGGCCGAATTCGAGGATATCGGCGCGGTGTTCTTCGGCACCGAAGAGCGCTCCCGGCGGATGGGCGGAAGCGTATTGCATCAAGGCGTCCAGGCGGTCGCGGCCAAAACTTTCAGCGTCGTTCGAGGCCGATCCAACCGAGACGAACAGGTGCTGTCCATCGGGGGAGAAAACGATATCGCGGGTCCAGTGTCCACCGCCGCGCAGCCACCCTCCGGAGGGAATCTCCGAGGTGATCAACTGTGCCGGCCCCCGGGCCTTCAGATCGCCGTTCTGATACGGAAAGCGCACCACGGAGCCGGTGTTCGCGACATATACATATCGAGGATTCGGACCTGGCGGCCAGAACGCGATACCAAACGGCGCGTCGAGCCCCTCGGCATAGATCGATGACGCCTGACTCGTCGGGGCACCGTCGGGCGCGCGCAGAACCACGATCTTTCCGGCGTGGCTCTCGGCCACGAAGATATCCCCGTCCGGCGCAACGCGCACCAGCCGGGGATGCTCGAGATGCGCGAACTCGGTTACGACAAATCCTGGCGGGACGCGCGGCAGGGCGGAGTCGGGACGATCCACCACGCGCGGGCCGTTGCCGACGGAGGCCGTGGCGAACGGCGGCGGCAAATCCGCCGGAGTGATACGAAAGCGGACCCCGGGAGCGTCACTGTGCCAGTCGCTGTAGGCCGCCTGGCCTGCAGGAACCGTGGCGCTCGCGGCGGCGGCGCGGCCCCCGTCGAAGACAAGCACCACCGCTGTCATGATAATCGCCAGCGCAAAACTGATCGCAAAAATCCTCATCCCGGGCCGATGCTCATGGCAGAATGGCAAACGCGCGGGCCGGAAAGCCAAGTCCATGAGCCGGCTTGGCCCACGTCGCGACAATCAGCGCGCCCGTGGCCGGAACCTTATCGAGATTATCCATCACCTCGATCTGCCAATGCCCGTGCTGGAGCAACCAGGTCTCCGACTTCATGTCGGGAGTGGTGTCGGTGTCGAGCGATTCATGTCCATTGGCGACGATACCCCGCTGCTCGTAGAGAAACCTGATCGCGTCGAGGCTCCATGCGGGGAAAGGATAGCGCTTGAAGCGCACCGGATTATTCCAATCCTTGCTCAGATCGGTGCGCAGCGCCGCAAAGCATCCGCGCGGTACCCGGCCATGCACGCGTTCCCAGGCCAGGATGTCGTCCGCGGTGAAAGCGTGATTGGGATCTCGCGCGAGTAGCGGCGTGCTGTCGAACACCACCAGCTTCAGGATCATCTGTTTCAACGGCAGTTGGTCGAGCGTGGCGCCTTTGGGATCGAAATGGGCGGGCGGGTCGATATGCGTGCCGTACTGCCCGACCATCGCGAAGAAGTCCGCGCGAAAACCGTCGTCAGGAATGGTGTAGGGCCGTCCGTCGGCAGGGTCCGCGGCGGCAGCAAAGGTCGCCGGTCCGAATCCTTTCCATACCGGAGTATTCGGACTGAAAGTGTGCGTGAGATCGACGAAGCGCCGTGTCGCAATGATTTCATAGGCCTTCGTCAGCGAGTCGTCCTGCGCCCCGGCTATCCGCGGGGCCAGCAGGATCACCAGGCATCCGACCGTCAGGCAGCAGAAGCGGCGCGCCATGAGGTACCGTCCTCGAGCGGTAGTTTAGAAGGACTGCGGCTGCGAAGGGAACCCGCGGCCCGACCTGCTCAGACGTCGAGATTTTTCACTTCGAGCGCGTGCTGCTCGATAAAGCTGCGGCGCGGCTCGACCTGATCGCCCATCAGCTTGGCAAAAATCTCCTCGGCCTCCTCCTGCGATCCGATCTCGACTCGCAGCATCGAGCGCGCCTCTGGATTCATCGTCGTGCTCCAGAGTTGTTCCGGATTCATTTCGCCAAGGCCTTTGTAGCGCTGAATCTCGACGCCCTTCTGTCCGGCTTCGAGGACGGCGTCGGCGACCGCCTTGAGGGAGGTCACCGTGCGCTTATCATCGCCGCTCTGCACCACCAGCGGCGATGCGTAAGCTTCCAACTCGGCGCCGAGACGGCGAATTTCGCGCAACTCACCGCTGTGAAACAACGTCAGATCAAGGACGGTCGGCGGCGTGGCGCCGTTGCGCCGATGAGCAAAGACCGCGCGGAAGGCGGTTTCGCTGTCGGGCTCAATGCGAAAATCGAGATTGCTCGTTGCGAGGTCGCGTTTGATTCGTTCGGCGACCTCCCGCAGCCGCGCCTCCTCCTGGAAGCTCTCTGCCGTAAGGATTTTGTCGGCGATAAGCCGCGCCACCGCGGCGACAATCGCCCGTTCCTTGCTGCGCCGTTCGAGATTTTCGAACATCCGCTCGAAATGCAGAGTCTTGCGCACCAGCGCCTTGAGCGGCGCCCCCTTCAGCTCGCGCAGTTCCTTGCCCTGACCCGACGTAAAAGTGACGGCCTCGGCCCCGAGGTCGGTCAGGTAGTCTTCGAGCGCGGCCTCGTCCTTGAGGTAGCGTTCATTCTTCCCCTTCTTGGCGCGAAACAGCGGCGGCTGCGCTACGTAGAGGTAGCCATGCTCGATAATCTCAGGAAACTGCCGGAAAAAAAGCGTCAACAGCAACGTCCGGATGTGCGATCCGTCGACGTCAGCGTCGGTCATGATCACGACCGTGTGATAACGCAGTTTCTGAATATCCTTGTCGGATCCGATGCCCATCCCGAGCGCCGTAATCAGGGTCCGCAGTTCGGCCGAGGAGAGCATCTTGTCGATGCGTGCGCGCTCGACGTTGAGGATCTTGCCGCGCAGCGGCAGGATCGCCTGCGTCCGTCGATCGCGGCCCTGCTTGGCGGAGCCGCCCGCCGAATCCCCTTCGACGATATATAACTCGCTGCGCGCCGGGTCGCGCTCCTGGCAATCGGCGAGCTTGCCGGGCAGCGAGCCCGAGTCGAGCGCGCCCTTGCGCCGCACCAGCTCCTTGGCCTTGCGCGCCGCCTCGCGCGCAGTTGCGGCCTCGACCGCGCGGTTGATGATACGTTTGGCGTCGGCAGGGTTTTTTTCGAAATACTCACCGAGCTTCTCGTTGACCAGACCGGCCACCAGGCCCTCGACCTCGGAATTGCCGAGTTTGGTCTTGGTCTGCCCTTCGAATTGCGGCTCGGGCAGCTTGACGCTGATCACCGCGACCAGACCTTCGCGCGTATCGTCGCCCTCGAGGCGCATCTCCTTGTTTTTGAAGAGGTTATTTTTCGCGGCGTACGTGTTGAGCGTTCGCGTCAGCGCCGACTTAAGGCCCGAAAGATGGGTCCCGCCTTCGACCGTATGGATATTGTTGGCGTAGCTGAACAGCGTCTCATGGAACGCATCGGTCCATTGCAGGGCCACCTCGATCTCGTCGCCCTCGCGGAGCCCTTTGAAGAAGATCACGTCGTGCAGCGGTTCGCTGTTCTGCGTCAACGATTCGACGAACTGGCGAATCCCGCCTTCGTAATGGAACTCTTCCTCCTTGCCCGAGCGCTCGTCCCGCAGGCGAATCTTGAGGCCGGCATTCAAATACGCCATCTCGCGCAGGTAGCGCGCGATGATCTCGTACTTGAACTTGACCTCAGCGAAGATCTGGGCATCAGGTGTGAAGGTGGTCTTGGTCCCGGTGATTTTCGTGACCCCGCGCTCCTCCACTTTGGACTTGGGGATACCGCGCTCGTAACGCTGAAAATAGATCTTGCCGTTCTTGTGGACTTCGACCTCAAACTCCTCGCTGAGACCGTTGACCACCGACGCGCCGACGCCGTGCAATCCGCCCGAGACCTTGTAGACGCCGCGATCAAATTTCCCGCCGGCGTGCAGTACCGTATGCACCACCTCGAGCGCCGAACGTTTCTCCGTCGGATGCATATCGACCGGGATGCCGCGCCCGTTGTCCTGAATCGAGATGCGATCGTCGCTCAGGATGGTTACCTGGATATCGGTACAGAAACCCGCTAGCGCCTCGTCGATCGAGTTATCGACGATCTCTGTCACCAGGTGATGGAGTCCGCGTTCGGCGGTGTCGCCGATATACATACCAGGCCGTTTGCGGACCGCTTCGAGCCCCTCGAGCACGCGGATCGAAGCGGCGCCGTAACTGTCGGAAGTCGGATTATTTGGCATACGAAAGCGTAAGCGACGGGTCCCCTTCATGCCGTCATCAGGGCCCTTCTCATTGTATGCGTGCGGCGCCGGCCGGTAAAGGCATCCGGAAAGGTCGCCATTCAAGAACAAACGATATTATAAAATTCTCGTGACTCGAAGATGACGCGGGATTTATATGACCGCATGTCAGCGTTTCCGATGCCCGGACGAGCCCAGGCCGCCGCTCTCTCCGGCGTCCAGATAGAACTTCGTTTGTTCAGTGAGTGGCGCTCGACGATGGCCCCTGCCGGACCGTTCCCCCGGCGCCGCGTCCCCCGGGTCTCAGGCGCCTAACTGCGCTCGGCCACGAGCTTCTGCAGTGCCGCTGGAGTCACGGTCAGCACCGGGCAGGTCGCATTGCGCACGACGTCCTCGGCGACGCTGCCGATCACCAGATGGGCCAGACCTTTGCGCCCGTGGGTGCGCAGCACGATAACATCCGCGGCGACCTCCTCTGCCACGCGCACGATCGCTTTGGCCAGCGCTCGCGGCGCGGCGGCGGCCACATGAACCTGCCACTTGACCGCGCCCAGTTGCTCCTGCGCGATCTGCGTCAGGCGCTGACGCGAGGTCTCCTCTTCGCGGATATTGTCATTCTCGCTGACGTCGGGTTCGCCCAGCGCCGGATATTTCTCGACGACGTGCAGCAGATGCAACGTGCCGTCGGACTCGCGCGCGAGCCGCTCGGCGTAATGCAGCGCGTTGAAGGTTGGATCGTCAAACTGTATCGGGGCGAGAATCGAACGATAGACGATTGGCATGTTGGTCTGACCGCTCCTTATCGTGCTTGGCTATGTGCCGCTCTCAGGCTTCGCTCGCGCGGGCCATCGCCGCGAAGGGTGGTCGCCGAAAATCGACCGGGCCGGTTGCTGACCGCCCGTACCCGGTCAAAGGAGCGATCGCCGGATACGAGTCGGCGACGGCTTCGTGGAAATCGGCCATGCGCGCTAAACCCGGCGCAGCATAACAAACCCGCGAGGGCAGCGTGAAGCGCTGCAGGGTTTGGTCGAATGCCTCCTACCCTGCTAAAAGCGAAAGACATCATCTCAACGCGAGCGTAATCCAGATGGGCAGGCTCGAGGGCAAGGTTGCATTCATCACCGGCAGCGGATCCGGCATCGGGCGGGCGGCAGCCGCCCGGTTTGCCCGGGAAGGCGCCAAAGTCGTGGTCGCCGACGTCTCGCGCGAGGGCGGCGAGCGCTCGGTGGCGATTATCCGCGACCTCGGCGGCGACGCCACCTATATCCATACCGACGTCACCGAACCGCAGAGTGTCGAACGCGCCATCGCCGAGGCGGTCGCGACCTACGGCAAACTGGACATCCTCTATAACGACGCCGGCGGCTCAACCGCTCAGGACGGCCCCGTCACCAGAGTCTCGCTCGACGAGTTCTGGCGCACCATCAAGGTCGATCTGTACGGCACCTTCCTCGGCTGCAAATACGGCATCCCCGAGCTCATCAAGGCGGGCGGCGGTTCGGTCATCAACATGACCTCGGTCGTCGCGATGGCCGCAGTGCCGGGCCGCGACGCCTATACCGCGGCCAAAGGCGGCGTCCTCGCGCTGACCCGCTCGATGGCGGCGACTTACGCGAAGGATAAGGTCCGCGTCAATGCGATCGCACCCTGCGCGATCCTGACCGACCGGGTGCGCAAGCTGATCGGTGATCCGGCGGTCGCCGGCGCCATGGGCGACAAGCATCTGCTCGGGATGGGCGAGCCGGACGATATCGCGAACATGGCCCTGTTTCTCGCCTCGGACGAGTCGCGACTGGTCACCGGCGCGATCTACCCGGTCGATAGCGGCTGGACCGCGTTATGAATTGAAACACGCCAGTTTCGCGCGCAATCAGGAGGTTGGAATGGCGACGACACTGGAAGAAAAAGACGCAATCCGCGATCTGATGTCTGAATACTGCTTCTACGTCGATAACGGCGAGTTCGAAAAATTCGCCGAGCTGTTCACCGTCGATGGCATTTTCGAGACCGGGAAGCTCGGGCGGCTGCAGGGCCGCCGGGCGATCCAGGAGTTTATCGCGGCGCACGTGCCGCGCGCCGGCGAGGGACCCGCGCGCAAGCATTGCACGATGAATCATCTCATCCGCGTCAATGGCCGCGAGGCCAACGCGCAGAGCTATATCGTTTTGGTGCGCGAATCGAAGGAGTATGGGGTGGTCGCCTCGCTCGCCGGCCGCTACGAGGATCAACTGGTCAAGGAGAACGGTCGCTGGCGCTTCAAGGTGCGCAAAATCCATATGGATATCTCGGGCGACCTCGGGTTGAAGAAGGAGCTCGCCTTTGAGTGACGTTCGCGCCAAACCGCTCCCCACGGCCGATGACGTCTCGGCGCCGTTCTGGGAGGCGGCGCGCGAGCGCCGGCTCATGATTCAACGCTGCGCCGCCTGCGGTTACTACAACCATCCGCCGCGCAGTTGGTGCGACGCCTGTCTCGCGCAGGACCTCAAGTTCGAACCAGTCAGCGGCCATGGCAAAATCTACTCGTTCACCGTGATGCATCAGCGCGACGTCCCCGGCTTCGAGCAGGAGGCGCCGTTCATCAATCTGGTGGTCGAGCTGAACGAGCAACCGCTGCTGCTGATGGTGTCGAATCTGCCCGTTAGCGAACGCGAACGGGTAAGAATCGGCGCCGCAGTGACGGTTGATTTCGAAAACCGCGGCGACGCCGTCGTCCCGCAATTTCGCGTGGTTTAGCGGCAATCCGTAACGGCCATGTGGAGCGGACGCGGCAAGACAGCGATCGTCGGCATCGGCTACTCCGAGATTACCCGGCGCGCGCAAAAACCCTTGGGGCTGCTCGCGCTCGACGCCTGCCGCGCGGCGATCGCCGATGCCGGCCTGTCCCCGCAACAGATCGACGGACTGGCCACCTATCCGGAGTCGCCGTTCGCCGGTGCCGGTAATCGTGACGGCCGCGACGTCGTCAGCGTGATGTACCTCGTCAACCACCTCGCGCTCGCCCCGGATATCCGCTGGTACGCGCAGATCGAGACCGGGATGATCGCGAGCCCGATGATCGAAGCGGTGCATGCGATTATCGCCGGCGCCGCCGACTACGTTCTGGTCTGGCGCGCGCTCCATCGGCCAACCGGCGCGCCGCCGGGCGCGCGCTCCGCCGGACCGCCGCGCGCGGTCGGCGAAGCGCAATTCACCGCGCCCTACGGATGCACCAGCATCATCCAATGGCACGCGCTCGCCTGGCAGCGCTACATGCATCTCTATGGCGCGACGCGCGAAGCGCTGGCCGCGCTCGCGCTGAACAGCCGGCGCAATGCGAATCTGAATCCGCGGGCGTTTTTCTACGCGACGCCGATGACCCGCGATGACTATTTCGGTGCCCGCTGGATCGCCGAGCCGCTCTGCCTCTACGACTGCGACGTGCCGGTGGACGGCTGCGTCGCCATGATCGTCACCAGCGCCGAACGGGCGCGCGACCTGCGCAATCCCCCGGCTTACGTCGCAGGCTATGGCCAGAACACCGCGCCGCGCCGGGCCTTGCTTCATTACGCGCTCGACGATTACATGGCTTGCGGCGGTTCGCTGGCGCAGAAGCTCTGGGCCTCCGCCGGCCTTGGCCCTCAGGACATGGACGCGGCCCAACTCTACGACGGATTTAATCCTTCGACGCTCTATTGGCTCGAAGCGGCAGGCTTTTGCGGACGCGGCGAGGGTGCCGATTTCGTCCAGGGCGGCCGTATCGCGCTCGAAGGCGATCTGCCCCTCAACACCTTCGGCGGGAGCCTGAGCGAGGGCCGAATGCATGGAATGGGACATATTGCCGAGGCCGTGCGCCAGGTCACCGATCGCGCCGAGCAGCGGCAGATCGCCGGCGCCGCCGCCGTTTGCGCAATCGACGGCTCGCCGATGCTACGCGGCAGCGGCCTCGTTCTCACACGGGACCCCTGATGGCCGCGCCGCTCTACGACGTCCTCGGGCGCCTCATCGCATTCGATACGGTGAGCGCGCAGAGCGATCTCGCGGCCATGGAATATCTCGCCAATCTGCTGGACCATCAGCATTGGCGCACGACGCTCCATCGCGATACCCTCGCCGGCGTCCCCCAGGCCAACCTGATCGCCGCGTGCGGACCGCCCGAACCCGACGGTCTCATCATCTGCGGCCATCTCGATACCGTGCCGTTCGCCGGTCAACCCGGATGGGAGCGCGATCCGCTTAAAATGGAAGTCGCCGCGGATCGCATCTACGGGCGCGGGACCTCGGATATGAAAGGCTTTCTCGCCCAATGCGTTGAGGCGGCGCGCGAACTGCCGGCAGCGCGCTTGAAAAAACCCCTGGTCTTCGTCTTTACCGCCAGCGAGGAGATCGGCGGGCTCGGCGCCCGCAGTATCGCACCCCGCCTCGCTGATCTGCTCGGCAACCTGCCCTGTCCGACCCTCTGCTGGATTGGCGAGCCGACGTCATATGCGATCCATGCGGCTCACAAGAGCGCGGTGGTGGTCGAAATCAGGGTGCGCGGCAAAGGTGGTCATAGCGGCGCGCCCGATCGCGGCGTCAACGCGATCGCCGTGATGGGCAAGGTGATCGAGGTGATTGGCGCGCTGCAGGAGGAACGGCGCGCGGTCGCTCAACCCGGCTATGTCGATCTGTTCCCCGAAGCGCCTTACGACGTCATGAATTTCGGCACGATCTCCGGCGGTATCGCCGACAATGTGATCGCCGAAGAGTGCCTCCTGCGCCTGAGCTACCGCACCCTACCCGACAGCGACCCGCGCGCGCTGCGCGACGAGATCGCCCGGCGCCTCAGCCGCATCGAAACGCACGACTACGCCTCGCGCAACGCCCGCGCAACCATCGAGGTCGGCCCGGCCAAGGTGATGCCCGCGATGCCGGCGCGGCGCGGCTCGACCCTCGAAGCGGTCTTACAGGATGTAACCGGAACCGTCCGCATCTCGGGCGCGCCCTTCTGCACCGACGGCGGCTGGCTGGCGCATGTCGGAATCAGCTCATTGATCTGCGGGCCGGGCGAGTATGCCCAGGCCCATCAGCCCAACGAATCCATCCCGCGCGCGGACTTCGAGCGCGGCGTGGGCCTGATTCGTCAGGTCATCGAGCGCCTCTGCTGCTGAGCGGCGCAACTCAACCGCGAACGCGTTCGCGCAGAAAATCCACGAGCAGCCGATTGAACTTCTCCGGTTGCTCGAAGTAAACCGAGTGCCCCGCCTGCGGCACGCGGACCAGGTGCGACTGGGGCAGGCGCTTTGCCATCAATTCCATCGTCGCCGGCGCGATCAGGGCATCCTCCTCGCCGACGATGAGCATCGCGGGGATGCCCGCCTCAACCACCGGCGCCGGCTGATATCTGAGCGCGCCCAGAGCGGCGATCAGATTGCCGGGGACGTCGCGATTGAGTCCCGAGATCTGCTGGTAAAGGAAGCAGCGGACGGGGTCGCGTTCGGGAAATTGTGCCGCATAAGCGCGCGCCAGGGTCTGTTGCAGCCCACCCCGCAGCGTGGTCCGCAAAGCGTTCTGCGCGCGAATCACCTCGGGGTCATCGAGACCGGCCGTCGTATCGCACAGCACCAGCGCGCTTACCCGCGACGGAAACGACGCGGCAAAGCCGAAGACGGTCCAGCCGCCCATCGACTGGCCGACCAGCGCCGCCCGCGCGATCCCCAGATGATCCAGCAGTTGCCGCAGGTCCTCGACAAAGGCGCCGGGGCCGGCGCCTCCAACGTCGCGCGAGTCGCCGAAGCCGCGATGGTCAAAGGTGAGGCAGCGGAAATATTTTGATAATTCCGGAACGTTCTGCCACCAGCTCAGATGGTTCCCGCCGCCGCCATGCGCCAGAACGAGGTCCGGCCCGGCGCCGTGAAGCTCGTAATAGAGCTCGATTCCATTGATCTTCGCGAACGGCATCAGCGACCCTCCAGAAAAGCCTGCAGCGCGGCGCTGACGGCGGCCGGCTGCTCGAGAAATGGATAATGCCCCGCTCGCTCGATGACGCTGAGCTGCGCTCCCGGGATGACCTGGCGGAACATCTCGGCGCATTCCAGCGGCGCGATCCGATCTTCGCGGCCCCACACGATTAGGGTTGGCGTCGCGCGCAGACGCGGCAGCAGATGGGGCAGCGCCGGATCGTGCATGTAGGGTTTCCAGCAGTAGCGAATCGCCGCCTCGCGATTGATCTGGAGCGCCTCGCGCTCTTCCGCCGAAGGCTTGCGACCGAACAGCAGATCATAGTCCGCAACCTGTTTGCGGTCGCAGAAGGCCAGATCGCGCACGCCTTCGCTGCCGTGCAGGAAAATGTCGGCGATCGCGCCGGCGCCGGGCTTGATCCCCGCGCTATCGATCAGAATGAGACGATCGACCAGCGGCGGCGCCATCACCGCCATCTCCGCGGCCAGCCAGCCGCCGAAGAAGTAGCCAAGCAGGGTCGCACGATCGAGCCCCAGTTCCTGCACGATCCAGAGATAAAAGCGCGCGAGATCGAGCGCGCTCTCGAGCCACTCGGGACGATCCGAACCGGCAAACCCCGGATGGATCGGCGCAAACACGGTGAAATCACGCGCCAGCTCATCGTAAAGCCGCAGCCATCCGAGCGATCCCTCGACGCTGTGCAGAGCGAGCAGCGGCGGGCCGCTCCCGCCAACGAGATAGCGGATGCGCGCGCCGGCCACCGTGATTGTGCGGTCTTCGTGAGCAACCATCGCCTGTACTCGGGGGCCGCCGCTCAGGGCGCAACCTCGAACGGACCCGGCAGCTCCAGCTCGTCGCCGATCTCGCGAAGCGCCGGCAGTACCTCCTGCTTCATCAGTTCCAGACAGCGCATCGTATCCTTGTGCGCGATCGTGCCGTCGTTCGTCCAGATCCCGAGGATCCCCGGACGGAGTATCTCGAGGCCTTCGCGAATCTTGCGGATCACCGTCCGCGGGCTGCCGACGACGACCCGATTGCTCTCCACCACCGCATCCCATCCCGCCGCATCGACGCCGCCGTAGAGCGCATCGGGCTTCAGCGCGTGCTTGTACTGTTCGAGGATACGCTTCGAACCCTCGCGCGAGTTGTAGCCCGGCGGCGCCATGAAATCGCCGGGCATCGGCACCCGGCCAACGCCGGCATTGCCGACCAGGAAACCCTTGCCGACCTCATAGGCCTTCTCGTCCGTATCCTGCACGTGGATCCGCCAGAGATAGCCGAAGTTCTGCGGACCCGGACGGTATCCGACCTCGGCCGCAGCCTTGCCGTACAGCTCTGTCATCTGCACCGTCACCTGCGGATCAGTCTCGAGGTAGATGTACGGATAATGATGGCGCGCCGACCATTCGAGCGTCTCCGGACTGCCCACGCCCGGAATCCAGATCGGCGGATGGGGCTGCTGGAGCGGACGTTCGAACGGATTGACCACGCGAAAATGGTAATGCTTGCCTTCCCAGCGGAAGGGCCCGGGCGTCGTCCAGGTCTTGATTATCAGGTCGTGGGCTTCTTCAAAACGTTCGCGATTGTGCACCGGGTTGGTATTGGTGGCCCAGCTTTCCACCCCCGTACCGCGCACGAAACCCGAAACCAGCCGCCCGCGCGAGATCATGTCGATCTCGGCGAGTTCCTCGGCGAGGCGCAGCGGATTATCAAAGATCGGCAGCGGATTACCCAGCAGGACGATCTTCGGCTTTTTGGTGATCCGCGCGAGGATCGCCGCCTCGAGATTCATCGCCGCGCCGAGACAGGTCGGCGTATTATGATGCTCGTTGAGCATCAGCCCGTCGAAGCCGGCGTCCTCCGCGGCCTCGTACTCGTCGAGATACTCGTTGTAGAGATCAGCGCCGATCGCCGGATCGAAATACTTGTTCGAAAAGGTCAGGCGCACCGAGCTGCGGAAGCTTCCGCGGACATCCTCCTCCGTGTACGCAACGTAGGGACGTTCGGTAAAGCGCATTATGAACATAAGCCGTCTCCGCGCGACCGTGCGCTTACTCAGTTCAGTCCGATCGCGTATAAGCGGTTGACGTTGTCAAACGTGATTCGCCGGGTGACCTCATCGGGCACGCCGTCAAAGTTCTCTTCGATCACCTTGCGCGAGTTGGGAAAGGTCGAATCGGCGTGCGGGAAATCCGACGCCCACATGTAATTGTCTGCGCCGAAGAAGCGCCACGTCGCCGCGCCCAGCGGATCATCCTGGAAGGTCGCCCACACGTTCTGCCGGACATACTCGCTCGGCCGCCGCGGCAGTTGGCGCGAGAAGGCCATCTTGGAATGAACATGATCCAGTCGATGAACCCAGTTCGGAATCCAGCCGACGTCATTTTCGGCTGAAACGATCTTCAGATTGGGAAACCGTTCAAAGACGCCGCCGTAAACCAGCCGCGTGATGCATTGCTCGACCACGTGGATCACGTTGATCTGCAGATCGGCCATCGTCGGCATCGCCGGCGTCAGCGTCATCCCGGAGACCAGCGGCTTGTGCAGGGAAATCGGCAGACCATGCTCGGCGCAGACCCGCCACAACGGATCAAACGAAGGGTCGCTGTAGGGTTTCTGGATGGCGTCCGACGCGAGAATCAGGATGCCCTTCAGACCCTGCCGGGCGCAGCGCTCGATTTCCGAAACGTCGGGCAGCGCGCTCAGCGGATAGAGACCGATGCCAATCAGGCGGCGCGGACTATGCGCGCAGAATTCCGCCAGCCAGTCGTTATAGACACGCAGGCACGCCCGCTGCAGCTCCGGGTTCTGCATGTTCAGCAGCACGATGCCGAGGCTCGAGTACAGGACTTCGGCGGCGATCCCGTCAAGATCCTGATCCTTGAGCCGTTCAACGGGATCCCATCCGCTCGGCCGGGCCGCCTCATAGCCATGCTTCATGTGCTCGCGCAGCTCGTTGCCGCTGCGGCCCGCGGCGAACACACCGGCGACGGTCAGCGGATGGATTCCCGGACCGACAAACACCCACGGCGCCGCCGCCTTCTCGTTGCGCACGACCCGCGGGGCGTCGTCGCGATATTTGCGGTCAAGCCGTTCAACCCACAGGTCCCCCGGCTCGGAAACATGTGAATCGGCAGAAATCACGGGTGGGATCGACATAAGCGTAGCCTCGGAAAAAAAGCCTCGACGGCCTCGACGCCGCCATGCCTTTGCGTACGCTTGCTCTGTGAAAGATGTCAAGCGCCGAGCGAGCGCCGGGTCTGCTCGCCGCTCGAGAGCGCTGGGCGCAGCCGCGACGATCGCGATCGCGACTGTGCAGGATGAGCGGCCGGCCACGGCGACCAGCGACGCGTATGCTATGGAAAATACTTTGATAATCGTCAGCCGTCGGCTATGAGATCGGCATCGAGCGGCTGGCAACGGCCGGCGCCATCGATTACACTCTGACCCTCGCCGCGCGGGTGGTGGAACAGGCAGACACGCGAGTTTGAGGGGCTCGTGGTAGAAATACCGTGCGGGTTCAAGTCCCGCCCCGCGCACCACCTCGACCTTTCAGCAAAGTGCCAGTTGCCGGCCCGTCGCTCGTGGAGCCGTCGGCTCGGGTTCACCGTCCCCTCGGGCGATCGCGAAGCCATATTTGGCCCGCAGTCGATCAAAAAGCTGGCCGAGCTCGTCGTCGTAAGCGCGCGGCGCATAGACCTGGCGACCGTAGTAGTCGTCGATCCGCGAGGCTAGCTGCGGAAAACTTTCGCGCACGAACGGAATGAAGCGGCGGGCCGCCGCCGGTTTGAGGAACAGCGACCGCCACCAGACTCCCGAGGCGCCGAACCGTCGCGCCGCGCGAATCACCCCCTCAACCGCCGCGGCATCGTCGGTAATCCCCGGGATCATCGGCATCATCAGGACGTTGCAGCGGATTCCGGCCGCGCTCAGCTCAGCGAGCGCCCGCAGTCGCAAGGCGGGACGCGGCGCGCGCGGTTCCAGAAGGCGCTGCAGCCGGCGGTTGAGCGTAATCAGCGAAAAATTAACGCTCAGTTTCGATCCGGCATTGATCAGCATCAGCAGGTCGAGGTCGCGCCTGATCAACGGCGACTTGGTGGTGATCGAAAGATTGAGTCCGCCGATCCGCGCAAATACCCCGAGCATCGCCCGCGTGAGCCTGAACCGGCGCTCCGCCGGCTGATAGGGGTCGGTCGCCGTGCCCAAGGCAATCTGATCTGTCCCCAGCGCCGTCCGCGCGAGGTTCCGCGCGAGCGCTTCCGCCGCGCCGCGCTTGACGAAGATCCGGCGCTCGAAAGCCATCGGGTCGCGTTCGTCGAGAAACTCGTGCGTATACCGCGCATAACAGTAAACGCAACCGAACTCGCATCCGCGGTACGGGTTGATGGTCCAGCGAAACGGCAGGCGCGGATTCGCACAGCGGTTGAGGATTCGCTTGACCGGTAGATCGACGAACTCGACGTCGCGCAGATGCTCGGATGGCGGGCGATCCAGCAGGGGCAGCAGTTCACCGGGCGCGCTCACCGGTCAAGATTCGCCTTTTCTTCGTCTCCTGTCAAGACGCTCGGCAGGAGCGAACTACCAGCGTCGTCTTCCAGCTATGGCAGGATCGCGAGATCGTAAATCGGCGGCAGCTTCTCGGCCACGACCGAAATGACTTCCTCGCGTTCGTCGATCTTCAGCACACTGCCGTCGCTCAGCGCGCCGAAAATGATCTGTTCGTCGCCGGGATGGGCCACCAGGCGCATCACCATCCCTCTCATCGGATGGGCCCGGCCGTCGAACTGTGCGATGGGCGCGAAGCTTTCACCCGCGTCGGTGCTCCGATAGACCAGCGCGTCCGCGCCGAAGTAATCCATCGTCCAGGTCGGCGGCGGCCCGGCCGCAGCGGCGGTGTAGATCAAGCCCCGTCGTTGCCGGCTGGCGAGGAGCGGGACCGTATAGGAGCGCTCCATCCCTTTGACGTGCATCCACGACGCGCCGCCGCTGTTCGAGACATAGAGCCCGTCGCCGGTGGTGGCATAGATGCGCCGGGAGTCGTGCGGGTCGCGCATCAGCTCATGAACGTCGGCATAGATACTTGAATGGAGCGGCTCGAAGGTCTCACCGCGATCGCGCGAGCGAAAAGCCCCACCCTCTTCCACACCGACGTACAACGTGTTCGAGTCCTGCGGGTCAAAGCTCAGCGAACGCACGTGAGGGATGTGTGGCGGCTGGGGAAACGTCCAACGATCGCGACCCGGCTGCTTCAAAAAGGTCGTACATTCGCTGAAGCTCCGGCCACCGTCGTCGCTATGGAAGATCCGGGCGTTCGAGGTTCCGACAAAGATCTCGCCCGGACGATCCGGCGCCGTGGCCAGCGCCCATACCTCTTCGTCGTGCGCGCCAGTCGGAGAGATATCGCGCCAGCTCCGCCCGCCGTCTTCGGAAACCGCCAACGCACCCTTCCCGCGCGCGCTGCCCACCTGACGGTTATGGATCGATCCGGCATAGATAACGCGCGGCGCCGCACAATCCTGCGCCATGCACCACACCGACGGAGGATCCGCCGAAATCATACGCGGCGTTGCGCCACGCTCCGGATCGATAACGACGATACCCTTCGCGGTTCCAAGGCATAGCTGCATCACGACACCCCCATCGCGCGATTGCCCGGGCAACCGCCGCCACCACACTCGCCGAGAAGAACCGAGGCTTTGATTGGCGATTATACCGCCGCTATGCCGAATCGGCCAACGCTCGCTACCGATTCGTGCGGCTCAACCTCAGCCTTCGGCTGATGCGCTACCAATGGGCCGATACTTGGTGACGTCCGGCCAATTAAGCTGATAAGGACGATTAGTCTTTTTGATTTGCTCTAGTTTCGCCCTTTTGAGCCATATTTTAATAAAATAAGATCCTTGCGTTCGTAATGGCGACAAAGGCATAATTTGCGACGAACTTGGCTAAAGCTGAATTGCGTTGTACTAAAACGGCGAGTATCAGGGAGAAACACAGTTTTGCGTCACTTATTAGAATCCCGCTTATCAGCATTGCTGTCCTGCCTCGCGCTCGGACTTGTCTTCGCCCTCTTACCGGATAGCGCGTCCGCGCAATCGCTCCCCCAAGACGAGAATTTCGCCGATTCAGGCGGCACCTTCTCCAATTTTCAGCCCAACGGACCCACTTCGGAGACCACGGCGTTCTTCTCCAGCCTCGGCACCAACGGACGCACCTGCGAGACCTGCCATCAGCCCGGCGATGCGTTCGGGTTGAGCATCAGCGATATCACGACCACCTTCAACACCACCGGCGGCACGGATCCGCTGTTCGCAGCGGTGGACGGAGCCGACTGCGTCGATCAGCCGAACTCGCATAACATGCTGCTGAATCACGGGCTGATTCGCGTGATGCTGCCGATTGCACCCAAAACCTTCGCCGGTAATGTGCCGAACTTCACCGTGACGGTGACCAATGACCCGACCAACTGCCAGTTGAACAACCCCAACGTCCAGGCCGCGTGTGTCGCGCAATTCGGCGCCGGCGCGCAGTGCATCTCTGTCTACCGGCGGCCCCTGCCGGCGACCAATCTGCCGTTCGCCAGCGTTCTGATGTGGGACGGTCGCCAGCCGAGTCCGGCCACCAGAGGCCTCACCGCCGGCATCAATGGCGTCGCGACCAACGCCGTCAGGGTCCACGAGCAGGGGACCAAGAATCCGACGAGCGCGCAGCTCAGCCAGATTTCCACCTTCCTCGCCGGCCTCTATACCTCGCAGGAGACCGATAACAACGCTGGTGCGCTGAACGGCAACGGTGCGACCGAATCGGCCGAAACGATGCCTTCGACGCCCTTCAGCTTCGGCGAGAACGAGGTCAGCAGCACCGGTACCGGCGGCTTTCCCAATTTCAACTCCAACGTTTTCACCTTCTTCAGCGCGTGGTCGAGCCTGACCGGCACCGACCCGGTCTCGCTGGCGCAGGAATCGATCGCGCGCGGCGAGAACATCTTCAACAACACCACGTTCCGCGCCGGACCGAGTCCCAAGGACGTTTCCACCTGCAGCGCCTGCCACAACGCATTCAACGTCGGCACGAACTCGGACAATCCGGTCCTCTTTGCCCATCAGGGCTCCGATTCGCCGAACGATCCGACGCTCCAACCAGGCAGCTATCTGCCCACCTTTATCGTGACCTGCAACGGTAAGACTTCCGGGACGGCGACCACCGATCCGGGCCGGGCGCTGATTGACGGCAACTGCGGCGACGTCGAGAAGATCAAGATCCCGACGCTGCACGGCTTGCTGGCGCGTCCGCCGTTCTTCCACAATGGCTCGGCGGCTACGCTCGCGACTTTGGTGAAGTTCTACAACAACCGGGAGAATATCGGCCTCACCAGCCAGCAGCAGACCGACCTCACGAACTTCCTCGGCGCGCTCTAGGCAATCGACCCCGCGCGGCCCGCGTCGTGTTGACGGGCCCGCGTGGACGATCCCTGCTACGCGCGATCAACCTGTATGCGGAGCTGCGGCTGGCCGCTCATCCCGGCCCCCATCTGCGGATCGGACGGCGGCTGCGTCGTGCCGTTCCCGTCAGTCGCGCGCACGCGAATCGTATAATCACCCGCTCGCGGCGGTGCGAAATGATACTTCCAGACCGTCCAGACGTAGGGCGACGCATTGCTGATGATCTGCGCGAGAGACCAATTGCGGCCGCCGTCGGGCGAGACTTCCACCCGTTTGATTCCGGACGGTCCGGCCAGCGCCCATCCGTAGATATCGGTCGGACCGCTGACCCGGGCCGTCGTCCGCAGTGACAAAATGTCGAGAATTCCGCCTGAGGGGCGCGGCGAAAAGAAACCCGAATTGACCTTGCGCCAGGCCTCGTCACTCCATCCGCGCGCTTCCCAGTAGCCCTGGTATTCGTGGTCGATGAATTCTATCTCGGTGAGCCACTTCGGCTGCTTCATCCCGTATTTGCCCGGGATAAAGATCCGCACCGGAAAGCCGTGAGCGGAGGGCAGTGCGACGCCATTCATCAGATACGGCATCCAGTTCTCCTCGCGGATGATCTCGCTCAGCGGCACGCTGGTGTAGTACCCGTCGGCCGCGCGCATCAGGGCGAATTTCGCCTGCGGGCGGATACCCGCCTCGTCGAGAATGGGTTTAAGGCGCGTGCCGGTCCATCGCGCAGTGCTAATCGCGTCGCCGTCCGGCGGGTTCGAGATACATTCGAGGGTGAGTACCTGAGTGATCGCGGGCAGGCGCCTGATTTCCGCGTATGTCAGGATTCGCGGATGGTTGACCAGCCCGTGGATCTTAAGTGTCCATTGGGCCGGATCAATCGCCGGCGTCCCGCTGTAGGACGTCACATAGAACCGCTCGTTGGGCGTCAGGCCGCCGAACCGCGCCGTGGCGGTTTCGGTTCCATCGGTCGCCGAAAGAACGTTCGTCAGCGGGATACTCGCGAGCGCCGCAGTGGTGCCGGCGAGCGCGAGAAACCGTCGGCGCGAAAGACCCGGTCGGCGAAGCTGCATAACTCAAACACCCTCCATGGCAGATACGCTAGGCGCGCGGCAAACGGACCAATTGCACGTTCGCGGCCACCGCCGGATAAGTCTGCGGTTGACGAGGGAAAGCCGCGGCACGATACTGCCGCGTGCGCAAAACTTTTTTATGTCTCCTCGCCTGGCTCTGCGTCCTCACGACCGTTCAGGCCCAAGCGCCGTCGACCGTGCCAATTTTTGCCTTTGACAAGACCCAGAGTTCGATCCGCTTTCACGTTGATGCTTCGGTGACGATCGACGGTACCTTCGACCGATGGGACGCGCGCCTGACCTTCGCCTCGCCGCTGGCCAGCTCGGCCGTTCTCGAGATCAAGGCCTACGCGGACAGTGTGAATACCGGCAGCAGTCTGAAGGACAACACCCTCAAGGGCGCGGATTTTTTCGACGCCCGGAACAATCCTTATATCACCTTTGAGTCCACCAGGGTCGCGCAAACCGGTCCGGCGACCTTCGAGGTCGATGGCAACTTCACGATTCGCGGCGTGACCAAAGCCGAAAAACTGCGCCTGACCGTGTCGGGACGCGGCACCGGCCAGGGCCATATCGATGGGACTATGGGGTTCAACCGCCAGGACTACGGCATGAACAGCGGCATCCCGTTTATCCGCATCGCCAACGAGGTCGAGGTAACGATCAATCTCTACGGCAGGCGGATCGCCGGCCCCCCGGTGGAATTCAAGCAGTAGGCGGCCGCCCGCTACTTGTCGGGCTTCTCAAGATGGCCGCCGAACTCGTAGCGCATCGCCGAGAGAATCCGGTTCTGGAAATCCGCCTGGCCGCGTGAACTGAAACGTTCGTACAGCGCACTCGACAGCACCGGCGCGGGCACCGCCTCATCGATCGCGGCTTTGATCGTCCAGCGTCCTTCGCCCGAATCGGAAACGCGGCCGCCGAAGTCCTTGAGCGCCGGATCATGCAGCAGGGCGGCCGCCGTCAGATCGAGCAGCCACGAGGCGATCACGCTGCCGCGGCGCCACACTTCCGTGATATCGGCCAGGTTGAAATCATATTGGTAATGCTCGGGGTCGCGCAGCGGAGTGGTCTCGGCGTCGGCCGCATGTACCGACTTGCCAACGTTGGCATGACGCAGAATCCCCAGACCTTCGGCATAGGCGGCCATCAGGCCATACTCGATACCGTTGTGGACCATTTTCACAAAATGACCGGCGCCACTCGCTCCGCAATGGAGATAGCCCTGCTCCGCCGTACCGCCGACCTGGTCGCGGCCGGGCGTTGACGCGATCTCACCCTTGCCGGGGGCCAACGCGGCGAAAATCGGATCGAGATGGCGCACCGCCGCTTCCGGGCCGCCGATCATCAGACAATAGCCGCGCTCGAGTCCCCATACGCCGCCGCTGGTGCCGACGTCGAGGTACTGAATCCCGCTCGTGGCGAGCTCCTTCGCCCGCCGGATATCGTCGATATAGTAGGAGTTGCCGCCGTCAATCAGGATATCGCCCGATTCCAGATGCGGCCTGATCTCGGCGATAGTGCTATCGACCACGGCCGCCGGCACCATCATCCATACCGCTCGCGGTCGAGCCATTTTTTTGACCAGTTCGCCAATTGACGCCGCCCCGATGGCCTTCTCGCGGCTCAGCTCCTCGACCGCCTTGGCGGCCATGTCGAAGACCACGCACTGATGGCCGCGATGAAGCAGGCGGCGCACCATGTTCGAGCCCATCCGTCCGAGTCCGATCATGCCGAGTTCCATAAGAACCTCTTTTCCTCGATCCATGCTCCCGCGCGGCGCCACGGCATTCAACTGCGCTTGGAGTAGCGAACCGGAACTGGCGAAAACGGCTAGCGCTGATTAGATTTTGCGATCGCCGGCGGCGAGCGCCGCGTAACTCACCAGGCCGACCCCGTAAATCAGGGCAATCAGGTAGAAGATCGCGGCGAATGATCCGGTCGTCTGCAGCACGAATCCGGCCGCCGCCACGCCGACGATTCCCGGCAGCGTCGCGAAGGTGTTCGAGAGGCCCATCAGGATACCCGCATAGCGCGGAGCAACGTCGAGATGGTTGGTCGCAAAGCCGCCGGTACCCAGTCCCGTACCCGCCAGCGACAGCGTGGCCAGCGCCACTGCTGCGGCAGCCGAATGGATCGAGGGCAATGCCAGCAGGGGTAGCGCGCCTACCGTGAACGCCGCACTCTGCATCAGCTTGCGCACCGCACCAAGCGTGAGACCGCGCCGATGATGCAGCCGGTCAGCGATCCATCCGCTCAAATTCTGCACGATGAACGCAGCGATATAGGGAATGACCGAAAATGTGCCCAATCGCGCCATCGGCACCGCGAACTCATGATGCAGATAGCTCGGCAGCCACAGCAGAATGATATAGAAGCCGAAATTGTTGCACAGATGGGCCAGCACGATCGCCCATACCGCCTTCTCGCTCAGGATCGCTGTCCAGGGCACGGCCGTGGCCAACGGCGCGTCGGGACGACCAGCCTCGATCCAGGCGAGCTCGGCGGGTGAGACGCCGTCACAATCTTCGGGCGCGTCGGCGGCTTTAAGCGCCCAGGCGGCGATCCAGATAATCCCGGCGGCGCCCGAGAGATAAAAAACCGCCTGCCAGCCCAGGTGAATAACGATGAGCGGGCTGACCAGCAGGGCGATGATCGTGCCGAAAGCCGTACCGCTGAAGTGCAGTGAGATCGAGCGCGCGCGTTCGGGCGTGGGAATCCACCGCGCCACCAGACTGTGCACCGCCGGAAAGTTGAGCGCCTCGCCCGCGCCCAAAGCCGCGCGCATCGCGAGCAGCGCCCCGAACGAGAGCGCTGCCGCCGGCGGCGTCAACATGGTTGCCGCCGACCACAGAGCCACCCCCGCGAGCAGCACGCGTTTGCCGCCCAGCCGATCGGCCATCCATCCACCGAGCATCTGCGGCCACAGGTAACCCCAGAAAAACGCCGAGAGCACGAGGCCGCGCTGAACTGCGTCGTAATCGTGATCGTGGGCCAGCGGAATTATGGCGATCGAAATATTGACCCGGTCGATGTAGCAGAGCGCCGTAGCCAGCGCGAACAGCAGGACGATCGTGTAACGCCGCGGCCACGAAGCCGTGCCGGATAGCGCTCCCACGGTGCCTGCGGGCGACGCCGACGCCATCGGCGCAGCCTAGCGAGACTGGCCCGCATTGTACAATCGCAGGCCGCATGCCCAGGACTCGAAACAGCGCTCGACCCGGAGCGCGAGCAATCGTTCAGCGGCCGAGGGCGTGCCGAATCGTGTTCAGGATGTAAATAAAGTCGCGCGGCGATCGCACCTCTCCGAGCTTGTTGATCTGGGCAAGGACGTTCATCTCGGCAGCGGAGATTCCATGCAGCCGCCGCAGGCGCTCGTCGCGGCGAAATTCCTCCCACGCTCCACGCCGTGAAGCGGGCGCCCCCGCGACGAGGCTGACCGCGCCCGGATGGGCCAGGAAGAACAATTCCCGCTGTTCGAGTCCCAGTACCTCGGCCAGCCGAGCGATGACCTTGACCGACGGGCGGCGCTTGCCGGCTTCCAGGTGTCCGACATACGGCGTGGAAGTTTTGATGCGTCGCGCGACTTCCTGCTGGGTTAGGTCCAATTTACGACGCCGTTCACGGACAACCTGGCCAAACGTCTGCGCCCCTGTTTTTCGTGCCATCTCTACCGTGCCTGAAATAGACTCAGACAGCCTGACGTAACAAAAGCGGCGGCGATTTCAGTCTGACGACTCGTGCATAGCAGAACTCGGTTCTCGTCAGCGAAAGCATGCCACATGCAGGCTCCTCAACTTATTGCTTCTATATTAACTCAAAAGCTGCGCCGGAATGCAATCACCGACGTGAAGCAATCATGAGGCCGATCCAGGCCTACAAAATGTATGGCGAAGATGTAGGAGAAAAAGATTCAATACGATCGCGGCAGCATCAGTACGTGCTCGCTGATGGTGTTCAGCACCATCTCCTGCGACACCGGCGCAATCTTGGTCAGACGGCACTCGCGAAAAAAGCGCTCGACATCATATTCCTGCATATAGCCGTACCCGCCGAGCGTTTGCACGGCGCGATCGCACGCCTCGAAACCGGCATCGGCAGCGCGCAGCTTCGCCATGTTGGCCTCGGGTCCGCACGGTTTGCCGTGATCGAACAACCAGGCGGCTTTTAGTACCATTAGCTGCGCTACTTCGAGTTTCGAGTAGCTGTCGGCCAGCGGATGCGCGATTGCCTGATTCTGCCCGATCGGCCGCCCGAAGACGATGCGCTCCTTGGCATACTTGACCGCGCGGTCGAGCGCCGACCGGCCCATCCCGACCGCTTCGGATGCAACGAGGATACGCTCGGGATTGAGACCATCGATCAGGATGCGAAACCCGCCGCCTTCCTTGCCGACCATGTCGGCGGCCGAAACCTTCAGGTTGTCGATGAACAGCATGTTGGTATCGACCGCGTGCCGCCCGAGCTTGTGCAGCTCGCGCACCTCGACCGCGTTGCGATCGATATCGGCGAAGAAGAGCGTCATCCCATCGGTTTTCTTGGTCACCTGCTCGATCGGCGTCGTGCGGGTCAGCAGCAGCATCTTGCTCGACTCGCGGGCCTTGGTGATAAAGACCTTGCGGCCGTTCACGATATAGTTATCGCCCTCGCGCCGCGCGAAGGTCTTGATATGCGTGATATCGTTGCCGGCGTCCGGTTCGGTCACCGCGAACGAGACGTGCAGATTGCCGCTGATCGCTCCCGGCAGATGGCGCCGCTTGAGGTCTTCCGAGCCGTGCTTGACGAGTGGCATCAGGCCGAACATCCCCAGATGGATCGCGCTCGCCGCGTTCATTGCGCCGTGATACGCCACTTCACCCATCAGCAGCGCCGCCTCCGTGATCCCGAGGCCGCTGCCGCCGTACTCTTCCGGGATCGCGATACCGAGATAGCCGGCCTCGCCGATCGCCTTGTAGAATTCGTGCGGGAACTCGTGGCGCTGATCATGCTCGCGCCAGTAGTCATCGGGAAAACGCTGGCATAGCGCTCGCACGCCGCGCAGTAGATCCTGTTGCGCCTCGGTCAGGTCAAAGTCCATCGCTCACCGTCCGGGTTTGGATGATGCGGTCCGGGACCGATTATGCCGGGCAGGCGCGGATTTTTCCACGTGATCGCCGGTCAGGCCAAAGCGCCGGTCAGCGCAACGACTGCGCAACCCGGGTCGCGAAGTAGGTCAGGATGAGGTCGGCGCCGGCGCGCTTGATCGCAGTCAGCACTTCGAGGGTCGCGCGTTCCTCGTCCATCCAGCCGTTTATTCCCGCCGCGCGGATCATCGCGTACTCGCCGGATACATTGTAGGCCGCGATCGGCACGTTGAACTCGGTTTTCGCCCGGTAGATCAGATCGAGATAGGCCAGCGCCGGCTTGACCATCACGATATCCGCGCCCTCGTCAAGGTCGAGGGCAATCTCGCGCATCGCCTCGTCGCCGTTCGGCGGATCCATCTGATACGAACGCCGATCGCCGAACTGCGGCGCGGATTCCGCCGCTTCGCGAAACGGACCGTAAAAGGCCGACGCGAACTTCGCCGAATACGCCATGATCGGGATATGGCTCGCGCCTTCGCGGTCGAGCGCGCTGCGGATAGCGCCGACCCGTCCGTCCATCATGTCCGACGGCGCAACCATGTCCGCTCCCGCCCGCACGTGCGACAGGGCCTCGCGGACGAGCAGCTCCAGCGACGCGTCATTGTCGACCTCGCGCCCCTTGATCAGGCCGCAATGGCCGTGGTCGGTGTATTCGCACATGCATACGTCGGTGATAATCACCAGACCCGGCACGTGCTCCTTGATCTCGCGGATTGCTCGTTGCACCTCGCCGTTGTCGTCCCACGCGGCGCTGCCGAGCGCGTCCTTATGCGAGGGAATGCCGAACAGGATGATCGCGGGGACGCCGGCGTCGCGGGTGGCGCGCGCCTCGCGCACCACCTGATCGACCGAAAGCTGCGCCACCCCGGGCATCGCCGCGACCGGCTTGCGCACGTCGCGTCCCGGGCAGACGAAAAACGGCTGGATAAAGTCATCCGGCGCCAACCGCGTCTCGCGCACCATCCGGCGCAGCGTCTCCGTGCGCCGCAAACGTCGTGGTCGATTGATTGGAAACGCCATAGAGGGTCACCCCGCCGCCGCGAGTCTATACGTCACTATAGTTCAGGAGCGCCGCGATGCGGAATTCTCAGCGCGGCGCCGGCGGGCCCGTCTGACGTCGCGCGAAATGTTCGATTATCGCCGCCGTCAGACCTTCGACGGTGTAGTCGGTCGCTTCGATCACCACGGCGAGGCCCGCGGCCCGCGCCGTGGCGGCCGTGATCGGCCCGATTACCGCCGCTGCGAGACCGCGCGCGGCCTCGCCGAGCATCGCGCAGAAGTTGGTCACCGTGCTCGAGCTCGTAAAGGTGACCAGCGCGAGCGCGCCCGCCGCCGCCATTTCCGCGACCTTCGCGGCGTCCGGATTGGACGGGCTCACGGTGCGGTAGGCTGGCGCGATCACCACTTCGCGAGCGCCGCGCTGAAGCAGCATCTCGGGCAGGATCTCGCGAGCGACCTCGGCGCGCGGGATGAGGATCCTCTTGCCGCCGATACGATCCGGTCCGAGGGCATCGACAATCGCCTCGGCGCGATATTCCGTCGGCATCGCCGCTACCGTCAACGCATGGTCCTGGAGGCGGGCGGCGGTCGCCGGTCCGATCGCAGCGATGGCCGCTCCGCCGAGAGCGCGCAGGTCGCGTCCCAGCAAGCGCATCCGCTCGATAAACGCCGTCACCCCGCGAGCGCTGGTGAAGATTATCCAATCGAAGGTCGACGCTTCGGCGATCGCGCGATCAAGCGCCGCGGTACTCGAGGGAGACGCAAACGCGATAGTCGGAAATTCGATAACCTCGGCGCCGAGCAGGCGCAGCCGGCGCGCGAATGGCTCCGCCTGATCCGCGGCGCGGGTGACGACGATCCGCCGTCCGAACAGCGGCATCCGTTCGCACCATCCGAGCTCACGGCCCAGTCCTGCGCATGGTCCCACGACCACGACCGCCGGCGGTCCGAGCGCAGCGCGTTCCGCTTCGGCAGCCAGCGACGCAGCGGTGGCGATAACGCTCTTCTGCGCGGCGCGCGAAGCCCACTGGATCGCTGCGGCCGGCGTCGCGCCGTCCACACCCATAGCGATAAGCCGGCTCATCAGCGGACCGATGCGCGTCGCGGCCATCAGCACCACCAGCGTGCCGCCGTTACTTGCCGCGCGGGCCATCTCGGTCCATGGCAGTGCGTCATCCGGAGTTCCCGGCTCGGCCTGCCCGGTCGCAATCGTGATGAACGACCCGTACTCACGATGGGTCAGTGGAATTCCGGCGAAAGCCGGAGCACTGATCGCCGAAGTCACGCCGGGGACAATCTCGAATTCGATAGCGGCCGCGCGCAGCGCCTCCGCCTCCTCACCACCGCGGCCGAAAATAAAGGGATCGCCGCCCTTCAATCGCACCACCCGCTGTCCGCCGCGGGCCCGCTCGACCATCAGACGATTGATCTCGGCCTGATCGAACGGCCGCGCCGTGCCCGCGCGGCGGCCGACGTGAATCAGTTCCGCGTCCGGCGGCGCCTGCTTGAGCAATTCGGCACTGACGAGCGAGTCGTAAAAAACCACCTGCGCCGCGGCCAGAACCTGAAGACCGCGTACGGTGATCAGATCCGGGGCACCTGGACCTGCGCCGACCAGATAGACTTTACCGCTCATCGCGAATCAACGCCGCCGCCCCGCGCGCCATCATTTGTTCCGCCAGCGCCACGCCGAGCCGGGCCGCCTCGGCCCGAGGCCCCGTGAGCTCGTCGCGCAGGGAGTGGCTGCCGTCGAGACTGAAGACGAGCGCGCGCAGGTGGAGCGTGTCGCCACTGAGCGTACCCTTGACGCCGATCGGGGAGGCGCAGCTCGCGCCGATAGCGGCGAGAAAGGCCCGTTCGCCCGTCGTCTCGGCGCGCGCTCGGGAATCATCCAGGTGCGCGATCGCCGCGACCAGCTCCGCCGCCAATCCGGGCGGCGATGCGGCCAGCGTCTCGAGGGCAAGCGCGCCTTGACCGGCCGACGGCACGAAAGCGTCCTCGTCGAGTTCGAGCAGATGCAGATGGTCGAGACGCGCGAGGCGCTTAAGCCCGGCCCGGGCGAGGATAATCGCGTCGAACTCACCCTGGTCGAGACGTCTAAGGCGCGTATCGATATTGCCGCGCAGCAGCCCGACCTCGAGATCCGGCCGCACGCGGAGCGCCTCGCACCGCCGGCGGGCGGAAGCGGTGCCGAGCCGCGCGCCACGCGCCAACGCCTCCCAGCCGCCCGGCGCGCGCGTGATCAGCAGGTCGCGCGCGTCCTCGCGCGGCGGCACTGCCGCAATCTGATAAGCCGCCGGCAGCACGGCCGGCAGATCCTTCATCGAATGCACGGCGACATCGATCGTGCCGGCGCTCAGCGCCTGCTCCAGCTCACGCACGAACAATCCCTTGCCGCCCACCTGAGCGAGCGCCGCAGAAGTCAGCCGGTCGCCGCTCGTACGGATCGCAATGACTTCGGTGTCGAGCCCCGCAACTATCGTGCGCAGTTGAGTTTCGATAAGCGCGGCCTGCGCCAGCGCGAGCGCGCTCGGTCGCGCGCCGATTCGCAGTCGGAGACTCATAAGGCGCGCTCAGACAGTTTCGTCGTCGTCGATCAACGAACCATCCTCGAGCGCTTCGCGGCCGATCGCTTGATTGCACAAGAGCCGCCGGGCCAGGTCCGCCGCGCGTAGCTGATCGGCCGAACCGACCGCCGGACTGCGCAGCGCCGACAACACCCGATGGAGCAGCTTGTTGGCGAGCCCGCGCGTCAGGCTCTCGATCCGCTCGCGCTCTTCGCGGTCGAGGGCCGCCAGCCAACCCTGATGGCGCGTCAGCTCGTCGCAACGTATCTGCTCGATACTCGAGCGAATCTCCTTGATCGCGGGAACGAGGTCGAGTCCCTCGAGCCAGCGCATGAAGGTGTCGGTCTCGAGCTCGATTATCTCCTCGGCCTTCTGCGCTTCGCGCTCGCGTTGCTCGAGCGATTTTTCCGCCACCGCCCCGAGATCATCGATGTCGTACAGATAAAGATTGGCGATCAGATTGATCCGCTCGTCGAAGTTGCGGGGCACGCCAAGGTCGATCAGGAACATCGGGCGGTAATGGCGCTCGCGCACGATCGTCTGGCATTCCGCGGCGTCGAGCACCGGTCGGCTGACCGCGAGCGATCCGATCACTACGTCAGCAAGCTTCAGATACGGCTTGTAGCCATCGAACGGCACCGCGGTGCCGTCGAGCGTGCGGGCCAACGCGACCGCATGCTCGAAACTGCGACTGGTTATCAGCATCGACTTCACCCCCGCCCGCCGCAGATGGCGCGCGGCAAGTTCCGCCATCTGCCCCGCCCCCAGAAGCATCACCGTCTTGTCTTCGAGTGAATCGAAGATCCGGCTCGCGAGCGCGACGGCCGCCGAACTTACCGAAACCGCCCCGTGCCCGATAAGCGTCGCTTTGCGCACCAGCTTGGCCGCCCCGAATGCGCGATGGAACGCGCGATGGAGCACCGGACCGGCGCTGCGTGCGGCCACCGCCTGCGCATAAGCGAGTTTGAGCTGGCCGAGGATCTGCGGCTCGCCGACGACCATCGAGTCCAGGCTCGCACCGACCCGGAACAGATGGCGCACGGCGGCCCGCGCTTCAAAATGGTAACAGAGCGCGGCGAAGCTCTCCGGGGGAACTTGCCGGTCCCTGGCGATGAACTGGATTATCTCTGCCGTCGGCGCATTGCGCGAAGCGGACAGGCCGATCACCTCGAGGCGATTGCAGGTCGAGATGAGCGCCGCCTCGGCCACCGCAGGGATCGCGGCGCGCAGCCGCTCGAGCGCCGCCGCGATCTCCGCGTCGCCATACGCGATACGCTCGCGGAGCGCGACCGCGGCCGTGCGATGGTTCACGCCGATGGTGAACAGTACCTGCTCCATCGGCTACCCGAAGCTGCCGCCGTGCTTACCCGGCGCAATCAGGCTGACACCCACGAATGATCCGACCAGGACGGTGAAGCCGACAATGGTTAACGCCGCGATACGCCGTCCGCGCCATCCGGCGGTCAGGCGCGATTCGAGCAGCGCCGCGTACATCATCCAGATAATCAATGACCACGTCTCCGGCGGCTCCCATGACCAGAAATGACCCCACGCCGCATCCGCCCAGATAGCTCCCGTCACGATCGCGAGACTGAGCATCACGAAGCCCCACAGCAGCAGGCGATAATTGACGCGGTCGAGCTTTTCGAGGCTGGGCGTGCGGTCAGCGCTGGCCTCGAGCGGCCGTTTGGCCTTCAGCCGTCGTTCGCAGATGAGATAGGCGAGGCTGACCGTGGCCGCCAGCACGAACATCGCGAAGCCGCCGCAGGCGAGCGTCACATGGACCGGCAACCAGGCGCTGCGCAGACTCGGCGGGATGCTCAAGCGCGGACGCGGTGCGGCGATCGCGGCCGCCGCCGACGCGAGCGTCACCAGGGGCGCGACGAAGGCGCCGATGATTGCCATCCGAAAGCGCAGGATCAGCACCAGGCTCGCCACCGCCGTCACCCACGCGAGGAAGCTGACCGTTTGCCAGAAATTGGTCACCGGCATGTTGCCGCTCGCGATCGCCCGGCTGACGAAGCCGATCATCTGCAGACCCGCGCCAATCAGCAACAGATCCACGCCAACCCGCGTGATCCATTCCGCCGCGCGGCTGCGGGCGACGAGAAAGCCGACGCTTGCCCCGGCATAGACGACGATCGCCGCGATAAAGAGCCCCGTGACCATCTAGATTCTTGTGCTGCTTCCGTCCGCGCGCAGCGCCCTCAAGGCCCGACGATCCGGCGACTGAAAGGCTCCTTGCATCGTCTTCACTTGATTATCGAGCCCGCCGGCCGGGTCTCTGGCGCGCCACTGAGCGCGCTCAACGATACTCCCAGCAGGCGGCGAACAATCTGCTCGGCCGCTTCGCCGTCGCGTCGCACGAGCGCGTCGCGCAGCCCCCGCGCAAGCTCGCGAGCGATCGCCGAACGCGTCGCCGCGTCGGCGCTGAGCTCGCGCAGGCGCGGGCGCGCCGCGCCGAGGATCCGCACGAGAGTCTCGTACTCTGGACCGAGACTTTCGCCGATCTCCTCGCGCAGCATCCGCGCCAGGGCGGGACTCGCGCCGGAGGTCGAGATAGCGACCTCGAGCGCGCCGCGCTTCACGACCGCCGGCACGATAAAGCTGCACAAGGCCGGATCATCGGTGACATTCAGCGGGACATTAATGGCGCGCGCTTCGGCAGCGATCGCGCGCGTCAGGCGCTCGTCGTTCAGCGTGCAATAAGCCAGCGCGAAGCCGTCGAGATCGCCCGTCCGGAACTCGCGCGGCTGATAGTCGACGCGGCCCTGCGCCACGAGCGCCTCCAGCGCCGGGGTCACCGACGGGCTGACCAACGTCACCCGAGCGCCGGCCGCCACCAGCATCCGGGCGCGCTCTTCCGCAATTTCATCGCCGCCGATTACCATGACGCGCAGATCGGCGGCCTCCAGAAATACCGGTATGAAGCCCATGCGACCGCCATAATCTTAATACAGATGTCATGGCTTAAACGATAACCATACTTGCCCGGCCTGATTCTCGCGCCGATAGCGCGGCCGGGCGCCGGCTGCGCCGCTTAAGGCTTCGACCGTCCAGGCCGCCGAAACGAACCCAGTCCGGGCCTTCTATTGATTTTTCGCCAGCTTTGCCGCGCGGCTAGCCGCGGCCTGCCGCAGCATAGAAGCGATCCTCATTCGGCGGCGTTGGTCGGGATAAAGCCGACAACACCCGTCTTGAGCCGCACCCGGAGCCAATCCCCGGTGATACCGGTGACATGAACCAGTCGCCCATGATGGACCTGCGCGACCACCGGCGATCCGTTCGACGGCGCCTCAAAAACCGGTGAATCGTGAGTCAGCAGAAATTTCTTGTCCAAAATCCGGATATTCGCGGGCGCCGCCGCAGTCGCGACCGCCGCAGGCGTCGCGGCCGTCACCGGCGTCGGCACGCTCGCCAGCAGACTGGGATCGAGCAGCTTTACTTCGGTGTATTCCGCCTGGGCATCGGCTTGTCGATTCGGCTCGGTATCGAGCAATTGGGCGAGCGCCAGATGCATATGGGCGTTCTTTGGATCAAGCCCGACCGCCGTCCGCAGCTCCGCCTCCGCCGGCCCGTTATGCTGCCCCCGCGCCAGCACCTCGCCCAGCGCCAGACGATAGGCGGGATTGGCCGGCTCAAGCGCCACGGCAGCGCGATATTGGTCTTCTGCCGCCCCAAGCTGTCCCTGGTCAGCATAGGCGCCGGCGACGGCGGCGTGCGTTGCGGCGCTCTTCGGCGCGAGCTCGAGGGCGTTCACAAACTCGCCGCGGGCGGCATCGGACTTCTTCTCGAATGCATACAGCTCGCCCAGCGCCAGATGAGGGCGGGCATCGGTCGGCGCCGCCTTGATCGCGTCCTGATAGTCCACTTCCGCCTGCGCGAGCTGCCCATTCTGTCGGGCCTGATCGCCGGCCTGGATATAATCGTCGACAGATTTTCGCCCGCATCCGCTGACCGCCACCGCGGCAATCACCGCGAGTCCTAAGGCGTAGCGACAAGCGCGCAATGCTTTCGGCATTCCTCGGTCCATCGATCCTCCGCTTCAACCAGGAAAGGCTGGCTGCAGTTTGGTGGGGTAGCGCCTCCGCCACGCCTCGAATTGCCAAACCGTCATTGCTTTAGACGAGGTAAACCGCGCTATTTTTGTAGTCAAAATTCACCCCGTCAAGTCAAGCTACGGCTAATTGCTTGCCCGAAACGAATCCAGTGTAAATATTGGTCGCGGCGGATGAATACCGAGAAGCTTAGCGCACATCCAATGGCGATTCGCGGGGTGATCCCGCAGGGGTCGCGCGCGCCTCATCGCCCGGCAACCGCTCCCCCCTCTGCTGCGCCGCGCCGCGCCCACGAGCTGCGCCTGATGTGGCGCAACACCCGGATGGTCGTGCTGAGCGTGCTGACCGCCGCCCTCTATGCCGCGGTGCTGGTACCGTTCAAGGTGGTCCCGCTCATCCCGGGCGTAACCGAACTGCGCCCCGGCAATGCGATTCCGGTGGTCTGCTCATTTCTTTTCGGACCCGCCGCCGCCTGGGGTTCCGCGATCGGCAACATGATTGGCGATTTTTTCGGCGGCGTCGGTCCCGGTGACGTCTTCGGCTTCTTCGCCAACCTCGCGTACGGTTATATCCCGTACAAGGTCTGGACGATTGTCGCCGCGCCCGACCAGAGCCCGGTCGCCCTGACGCCCGGCACTCTCGCGCGCTACGTGCTGGCGGCTCTGGCCGCCAGTATGCTCTGCGCCGACCTCGTCGGATGGGGCGATAATCTCCTCGCGCTGCGGCCCTTCTGGGTCCTCGGCAATATCATCATCATGAACAACATGGTGGCGGCCATCGTGCTCGCGCCGCTGCTGCTCGCGGCGATCTATCCGCGCGTACGCCGCGCCCATCTGCTGTTCACCGATTTGATGCCCGAGATCGAAGCGTCGGCGCGTCCCCGGCGGCTGGTCGGCTTCGCGATGCTGCTCGGCGGCGAAGTGACCGCCTGGCTTGCCGGGAATCTCGTCTCCGCCGGCTACTGGAGGCCCGCGCTGGTGCCGGCGGCTTTCAATGTCGCCCCTTACACGCGGGCCGTCGCCCTCACCGTCAGTCCCGCGATCGTGATCGCGATAATCGGGATGCTGCTGCTTTGAGCGCCACGCCAGCAAGCTTCGCCCCTGCCGCCGCGCTCGAGCGCGTCACCTTCAGCTATCGAGACAGCGCGAGCCGCGCTCTCTGCGAGATTGATTTCGTCCTCAGGCCCGGTGAGATGGTCGGGATCATGGGCGCTTCCGGCGCGGGCAAATCCACCCTCGTCAAATGTCTCAATCGTCTGGTCCCGGCCTTCGAGGACGGCGACTTCAGCGGTCGCGTCACGGTCGCCGGCGCTTCGTCTGACGACCGTCCGGTGTCCGATCTCGCGGCAACCGTCGGGATGGTTTTTCAGGACTTCGAGGCCCAGCTTTTCTCGACCAACGCCGGGCTCGAAGTGGCCTTCGGCCTGCAGCAGGCCGGCCTGCCGCGCGAGGAGATCATCGCCCGCATTGGGCCGGCGCTCGAAGCCGTCGGTCTCGGGGGTTTCGAGAGCCGCGATCCCACGACCCTTTCGGGCGGCGAAAAGCAGCGCCTGGCGATAGCCGCGGTGCTCGCGATGCGCCCACGGATCATTGTCTTCGACGAGCCTACCACCGACCTGGATCCCGAGGGCCGCGCCGAAGTTCTCGAACTGATCCAGAGCCTGCGCGGCCAGGGGCTCAGTCTGATCCTGATCGATCACGACGCCGAAGCCTTGCGCGCATGCGATCGCGTTCTGCTGATGCGCGACGGCGCGATTATCGCCGAGGCCTGCCCCGAGCAGATCATGCCCCGCGTCGCCGATCTCGAGAGCGCCGGCGTCCGCCCGCCCGATCTCAATCGCGCCTGGGCGACGCTCGGCCTCGAACCCCATCCGCGAGATCTCGCGACGGCTGAACGCTATCTGCGCGAACGGCTCGGCGAACGCCTGGCCGCGACCGACAACGCCGCGCGAGACGCCCGGCCCATCGCGCCGGATCGCAATCTGCTGACGGTGAGTGCGCTGCGTTTCGCCTATTCAACCGCCGCCCCCGCCATCGAGGATGTCAACCTCACGATCGCCGCGGGCGAGTTTGTCGCAATCGTCGGCCGCAACGGGTCGGGCAAAACCACGCTCGCGAAGCTGATCGCCGGTCTTTTGACTCCGGCCGCCGGTGTCATCCGCCTCGACGGCCGCGATCGCCACGAGCTCAGCGCGCTCGAGGCGGCGCAGGCGGTGGGCTACGTCTTCCAAAACCCTGACCACCAGATTTTCGCCGCGACGGTCGAGGATGAGGTCGCCTTCGGACCGCAAAATTTCAAACTCGCGCCTGACGAGGTGTCGCGACGGGTCGCGGAGGTTCTCGCCGCCGTTGATCTGACCGCCCTCCGCTCGCGCGATCCGTTTCTGCTGAGCAAGGGCGAACGCCAGCGGCTCGCCGTCGCCGGGATCCTCGCCCTGCGCCCCCGCCTGCTCATCCTCGACGAGCCGACGACCGGCCTCGACTATCGCGAACAGCGCCGCATGATGACTCTGATCGAAGAGCTCAACCGTTCTGGTATCGCGATCGTAATCATCACGCACACGCCATGGCTTATCGCGGACTATGCCCGCCGGGTCGTCCTGATGCGCCGCGGGCGCATCCGCTTCGACGGTTCGGTGAGCGAATTTTTCGCCGATGAGGATTTGCTGAAGCTGGCCTCGTTCCGCCCGCCCGAAATCAACCTGCTCGCCCGCCGGCTCGGCCTCGACGCCCTGAACGTTCAGCAGTTCGTCACCGCCATCCGCGCTCTCCGGTCGCGCGATCCTGCCGCCTGATGCTGACCTCGCTCTACCTCGATCGCGCGAGCGCCATCCATCGGCTGCATCCGGTGGTCAAGCTCTTTGGCCTCTTTGTCGTTTTCTGGTCGGTGTTCTGGGTTGATCGGCCGCTGGCGCTCGTCCCTATCGCGGTGCTGCTGATTCTCGCCGCCCAGGTCGCCGGCGCCTGGCCAAACTTTTATGCCTTCCGCTGGTTCCTCATCCTGATGATTCCACCGACGATGATCGAGTGGATGGCGGTCTATCGTCAGGGCCCGCCGCTCATCGATTTCTGGTTCATTCACCTGAGCGGCGCGGCGCTCCGCTACGGCTTCGGCAAAGGGCTTCGCCTCGCGGAACTGCTCGCCGCATCGATCCTCTTCCTCTCCACCACCACGGTCGAGGATTTCAGCCAGAGCCTCATCAATCTGCGGATCCCCTATCGAGTGGCGTTCGCGATGAGCCTCGCGTTTCGCCTGGTGCCGCTCTTTATGGACTCAGCATTGACGGTGGTTCAGGCCCAACGGCTGCGCGGGTATGACTTCGACCAGGGGAATGTCTTCGAGCGACTGCGCCGCTACGTCCCCGCGATGATCCCCGTGTTCATGGGCGCCCTGCGCCGGGTGAATAATATGGCGATGGCGCTCGAAGCCCGCGGCTTCGGCGCCGGTGTGCGGCCGACCAACCTGAGCGCCTATTCGATGACTCGCCGCGACGTAGTCGCCTGCGCGCTCCTCATCGTAATCGGGACCGTCTATTTCCTGCTCTATCTGTATGGCTACGGCGCCGTCACGCCCTGACGCCGGAGCGTTGTGAACGGTCCGCAGAACCTCCCTCGCGCTTATTTCACACGCGCGACGGGCGTGGGTTATACAAGCGCGTGACTCCCAAGCCATCGCTGGCCGGTCTGCCGCCGCCCTTCGACCAACTGCTCGAACGGTACGAGCGCGAGATCCTGCGATTTATCATGCGCACGACGCGCGATCGCGAAGATGCGCTCGATCTGTTTCAGGAGACCTGGATGCGCGCGTATCGCGCCTACCCGCAACTCAAATCCGCCGCCGACCTGCGTGCATGGCTTTATCGTATCGCGGCCAACCTCTGCCTCAACCGCTCGCGCGATCGTGCGCGTCGCGCCCGCGTCTTCGCCGACGGCGTCGCGCTGCCCGAACACGACGGCGTCCGGCGCGGCGACCCGCGCGAACACTGGCTCAGCGTGAAGAAACTGATCGAGCGCTTACCACGCAAACAGCAGGCCGCCATCATGATGCGCAAGGTGGCGGGGCTTGAATACGACGAAATCGCGCAGGCCCTCGGTTGCAGCAGCGAGTCAGCGCGCGCCGACGTTTACCAGGCCATGAAAAAACTCAGGATGGTTGAGGAGTAGTTTTATGGACGACGCGCTTCAACGAGAAAACGCGCTAATCGACTCCGTCCTTCCGCTGGCGCAGCGGCGAATCGCCGCCGCCCTGCGTCGTATCCGCCGCCCCACGGCGACGATCGCCGTCGCCGCGACCCGCCTCGGCCGTCTGCTCGTCGCCGCGAGTGATCGCGGACTCCTCACGGTCCGCTATGCCGACGACGAGGACGACACGAGCTTCATCGCGGATCTGCGAAGGCTCTTCGATCTGGCCGAAAATCCGACCCTGGCCGCGGACGTCAGCCGCGAAATCGATGCGCTGCTGAACGGCTGTCCGGAGCCGATTACCGCGCGTCCGGTTGACCTGAGTCTCGTCACCAGCGCGTTCGAACGCCGCGCGCTGGCGCGGCTGCGCGCCGTGCCGCCCGGCGCAGTTACCACCTATCGCGCGCTCGCCGCCGCCGCCGGATCGCCCGACGCGCAGCGCGCGATCGGGAATACGGTCGCCGCCAACCCGTTGGCCATCTATGTCCCGTGCCATCGGGTCATCAAATCCGACGGCGCGATCGGCAACTATGGTGGCGGCGTCCAACGTAAAGTCGCCCTGCTGCGGGCCGAAGGCTTTGTCGCCGATGGTGCCGGTCGCGTGCCGGCGACCGCGGTCTACGGTCACCTCGGCACGCGCATCTTTTGCCGTCTCACCTGCGGTGCGGCGCGCCGCGCACGCCGCGAACGGATGCTGATCTTTGCCGAGCCGGCGCGGGCCGCCGCAGCGGGTCTTCGTCCTTGTAAGCTCTGTCGGCCCGGCTGAGACCGGAAAAGAAGCGACGCCGAGGGTCGCCCGGCGTCGCTTAAAGCAAACTATTCGGTTTCAGATTGCGATTTAAGCTGCTCGATCTGCTGACGCTGGTTCTCGATCTCCTGCTGCTGTTGCTGCAGTTGCGACTGCGTCTGGGCGTTGGCGTTCTCCTGGTTCTGCATCGAATTGCCTACGGCATAACCGCCCACACCACCGATGGCGCCGCCAATCGCCGCCCCGGCCGCCGGATGACCCACAGCGGCACCGATAATCGCGCCGGTGCCGGCTCCTAACACCGCGCCGATACCGGTACCCTTCTCACGGGTCGTCAGCGGTTGACCCGAGCATCCGCCGATTAAAAACGCTGTTGCCAGAACCAGAGCTATCGTTGCCAACCACGGTTTACGCATAATGTCGTCTCCTCTCCCCTGTCGAAGCCGGTCATCCATAAAGGGATACGGCAAAGCTCTCTTTATCGTTTACCAAGCTCAGCCTCAGCACTTTTCGTACCGCAAGGACAGCGATGTTTTGGCATTTATGGGTAGTTTTGGATGTATGAAGACAAATCGGGCTTGAGCTGGGAGCGAATGTCGCGCGCACATAACGCAAAAAGGTTACACGAAAGCCTAACTGCGTCGATTCACCGCCATATTACCATCCGATCGCCTGCGCGGCCATAACGACCGCTTGTTGCCCGCGTGGATCGGCGCCCCCGGACAGCAGTCCGCAGGCTGGATCGAACCGACAGGCGAGCACGTGGCCTTCACACCAGGGCGGACGAACTTCGACCCGATGGCCGCGCGCGGCCAACTCACCGATAGTCGCTTCATCGATGCGGTTTTCGATGCGCAAGAGTCCCGGTCCTGCCTGATGGGGATAGAAGCTCGATGGGAAGTGCGCGGTCGAAAAGCGCGGCGCCTCAATGGCTTCCTGCAGGTCCATCCCGAAATGCACCACATTGAGAAAGAACTGGAGCGTCCATTGATCCTGCTGGTCGCCTCCCGGCGTCCCGAAGGCAAGGAAGGGTGCGCCCTGGCGCGTCGCAATCGAGGGCGTAAGCGTGGTGCGCGGTCGCTTGCGTGGATGCAGCGCGTTGGCATGTCGCGGATCGAGGTAAAAGGTCTGGACGCGCGTTCCCAGCGGAAAGCCCAATGTCTCGATCACGGGCGAACTGGGAATCCATCCGCCGCTGGCGGTGCAGGCGACCATGTTGCCCTGCCGATCCGCCGTGGTGACGTGAATTGTCCCAGCTCCCCACGAGCGCGGCGCGCCCGCAGGATCCTGGCGCAAGACTCTCATCGCGCGCGGATCGCCCGGCCGATGCTCCATCGAGGCCTGCGCCGGATCGATCAAATTGCGCCGTAATTCATTGTATTCGCGCGAAAGGAGGCCTCCGATCGGTACATCGACATACTGCGGATCGCCGTAATATGCCTCGCGATCGGCAAAGGCGAGTTTGGCGGCCTCGACCAGCGTATGAATGTAGGCGGCCGAGTTGTGCCCCATTTTCGCGAGGTCGAACCCTTCGAGAAGTCTGAGCTGCTGGAGGAATACCGGTCCCTGCGACCACGGCTGGCATTTATGGACGGTCACGCCGTGATAATCGACGCTCAAGGGCTCCTCGATCCGCGTGGTAAATTCCGCCAGGTCCGCGGCCTCGAGCAGACCGCCCTGGGCGTCCGACCAGGCGACGATCTCGCGAGCGATATCGCCCCGGTAGAAACGGTCGCGCGCAGCGTCGATCGCGGCTTCGCGACCACGGTTGCGGGCCGCCGCTTCGGCCTCGAGCAGACGGCGAAAGCATTTCGCGAGGGCCGGATTTCTGATGATCGTTCCTGGTTCCGGCAGCTTCCCCTCGGGCAGATAGATCGCCGCCGTCGACGGCCATTCTTCGCGGAATTTGCGTTGATTTGCTCGGAGCGACGCGCGGCCAATCAAACCCGACAGGTCCTGCGGGCTCTCCCCATGTCCGCTCAAACCCGCATGCATCGGCATGCCGTCCTCGCATAGCGCGCAGGCCGGCTCGACGACCTCGGCCAGACTCATCGTGCCGAAATGCTTCAGTGCGCATGCCAGCGCGTCAAATGCCGCGGGCACCCCGGCCGCGAGCAGGCCCTCGCCAGGAATGAGGTCAAGGCCGCGGGATTGGAAAAACGCGATCGTGGCGCGCGAGGGTGCGGTCATGTTGCCGTTAATCGCGACTACTTTGCGCGCGGCTGCATCATAAATGAGCATCGGCGCTTCACCGCCGATCGTATGCATATGCGGATTGACGACGCCCTCGACCAAAGTCGCCGCAACCGCAGCGTCGATCGCGTTGCCGCCACGCGCAAACATTCGCGCGCCCGCGGCGGCCGAGAGATAATGCTCGGTCGCAACCATCGCCACCCGGCCCATGATTAGCGGATATATTGTGGTCATTGATTAAATCTCTCCCGAATCGTGATCAGCTTCTGCCCGTTCGCGCTATGACGATGAAGCGATTGCTCAGGCGGGGTTTCGTGAGTAACGACACGCGCGAGGATCCAAAACGGTCCGGCGGCATCGGAATCTTTTCGCTTTCTGCAAATAATCGGGGTTGATTGTTCAGACATTAAGCACAATTAATCTTGTGGATAAGCAAAATAGCCATCTTATAGTCCGGTCCATACCTTGCTACAACTGTTTAGTGGGGTTGAGGTCCACCCGAAAGGGTTGAAAAGAGGAAAGGCGCTACCATGGAAAATATCGCAAGTAACGACGTGGTGGGTCGGAGGTGCCTGCTGCTCAAGCCGGTGCGCGACCACGACGGTGTGGCACGCTTCAAAGAGAAACCGATAATCGTGCGCGAGGTCAACAACCTCGGTCGGCGCATGTTCCTGGTGAAATTCGCCGACGGCGGCACTACGTTCCTGTTCCCCGAAGAGGTCAACGTCGAGTAGTCCTCGACTACTCTGCCGACTTAACCACCTGAGACTCCGAGGGATCCTTGTGCAGAAAGGCATCGACGTGATGGAGCGCGGCGATGGTTTTGGCATCAACGATGGCGCCCTGCCGAACCATCGCCAGCGCCGCCTTCAGCTCGACGCGCACGAGACGGATGACCTCGTCCGGGTCGGCCTGGCCTGAGACTGCAACCAGGTCGCGCGCCAGAAATAGCTCAATTCGTTCATCACAAAAGCTCGGGATCGTGTAGATCGCACCCAAACGGTGCCAGGTTGCCGCGCCCAGTCCGGTCTCCTCGGCTAATTCGCGTTTGGCACATTCGAGATACGACTCCCCCTCCTTGCGGCAGCCCGCAGGTATTTCGCGGTACCATCCGCCCACGGCGTGGCGATACTGCGTCAGCAGGACGATAGCTTCGCGCTCGTCCATGGCGACAATCGCGCTCGCCCCAGGATGACGGATGACGGGGAGTTCGAGGGTCATCCCGTTCGGCAGTAAGGCCTCCTCGAGGCCGAGATCAATCACTCCGATTTTACAGACCGGACGCCGCGATGGGCTCATCAGCCGAGCATGACCAAGCGCGGTGTAGCTTGCAATCTCGGCTGATGACTCGGAGGTTGCGGTCAGCGGGCGGCCGCCGCCACTTCATCCGGCGGAGGCGTTTTTTGCGCACTCTCCAGCGCGAGCTGCGAAAGCGTCTTTTGCGCCCACTGCAGGTGATCCGTCTCCTGCCTGCGCACTTCGCGTACGGCCCGGGCGGCCGCTTTCTTGAGGCCGGCGTCGGCGATGCGATCGGTCAAGGTCGCGAGCGTTTCCCAGTTCCAGTGATCTTTGGTCTCGGCCAGGACGAGGTTTTCGACATTGTTCAGATCGAGCATGTCGCGCGGCACCTGCGTCGAAATGAGGCCTTCGGCCTTATGTTCCGCCGCTTTGGCCGAAGGACTCGGCCGGTCGCGTTCGACGCCCGCCGCCGCGAGGAGCTGTTCGCAGAGCTCGACGTGCCGTTCCGTCTGCGCCAGGAACTGTTCAAGCTTGCCGCGCAGATTCTCATGCATCAGATCGTCGAGCGCCTTTTCGTACAACTGGACGCCGCCGTGCTCAACCGCGAGCATCGCGCGGAGGAAGTCGCTAAGCCATTCCGGATTGATGCCGCGGCGGCGGCTGGAGGGGGTACGGTTGCGTGACGACCCGTTTGCGACGCGGCGCCGGGCAGGCGGCGCCTGCCGACCGTTGTTGTTGGTGTGGGATTTTTTCATCGCCGACTCCGCAGAAAATTCACGGTTGAATTCCGCCCAGAGACGCGATCCGCCGCTGGCGCATCGATAGCGCATCGCAGACGAGCCGCGCATCGGGCGGAAGCTTCCCGCGAGTTTTACTGGCGCAAGCGCAATGCCAGCTATCGGCGAAGCGCGCGACTTACGAGACCGGCAGCACGCGCCCGCAGCGGCAAACGGCGATGCGGCCGCGTTGACAGTGCGCGCACTCGATCAATAACATCGCATAAATATTGGCGAAGGCGTGAAATCATTAATAGGGTGCTGTTACAGGGCGCCGAGCGGCTGGTTCAACGCGCGGTCCCTGACTGGCGCGCCGCCTTCAGCATTCAACTGGGACGTTATTTTTGCGGTCAACAATGGGCGGTCGCCAAGCTGGTAAGGCACCAGGCTTTGGACCTGGCATTCGAAGGTTCGAATCCTTCCCGCCCAGCCAACGGGATTAGGGGGCGATGGCGAGCAGTCGCGGCGCAGCACAAGAGGAATGGGTTCTCGAACCCGCGGAGACGACCATGCCTGAGCGGGCAAAGGACGAGCTCGAAATCTTCACGGGCAACTCGAATCCGGCATTGGCCCGGGAGATCGCGGAGCATCTGCAGGTCAAGCTCGGGCAACTCGACGTCGGTCGCTTCCCGGACGGCGAAGTGCTGGTCGAGGTGCGGGAGAACGTGCGCGGAGGCGATTGTTTCGTCATCCAGTCCACCTGCACGCCGCCCAACGAAAACCTGATGGAGCTGCTGCTGGTGATGGACGCGCTGCGGCGCGCCTCGGCGAAGCGGATCACCGCCGTCATTCCGTACTTCGGCTATGCGCGGCAAGATCGCAAAGTGGCGCCACGCGTGCCGATCAGCGCCAAACTGGTCGCCGACCTGATAACCGCGGCCGGCGCGCAACGGGTGTTGACCGTCGATCTGCACGCGGGCCAGATCCAGGGCTTTTTCAATATCCCGGTGGATAACCTCTACGCGATGCCGGTGCTGGTGCATTATCTGCGCAAGCGTCTCGATTCGCAGCGGGTGACGGTAATCTCGCCGGACGCTGGCGGCGTCGAGCGGGCGCGTGCTTTCGCCCGCCGCCTCAACGCCGATCTCGCGATCATCGACAAGCGCCGTCAGCGGGCCAGCGAGGTCGCCGAGATGCGTCTCGTGGGCGACGTCCGCGACGCACTGGCGCTGCTGGTCGATGACATGATCGACACTGCCGGCACCATGACCGAAGCGGCGAAGGTGGCGCTGGCCGCCGGCGCTTCGCAGGTGATGGCCTGCGCGACCCATCCGATTTTGTCCGACCCGGCGTGCGAACGGCTGAGCCATTCGCCGATTACCGAACTTATCGTGACCAACAGCATCCCGCTCAAGACCAAGGCGCAGGCGGAGTTGCCGTCGCTCAAGGTGCTGTCGGTCGGCGGCCTCATTGCCGAGGCGATCCGCCGTATCCATAACGAAGAATCCGTCAGCTCCCTGTTCAACTGAAGAGCTGAGCGCAAAGGCGAGTTTCAAAACGCATGGAAACCATCGATCTGGCTTGTGAAAAACGACCGACCTCGCCCAAGGGCGTGGTCAATCGGCTGCGCCGGCAGGGGCGCGTGCCCGGAATCATCTACGGCAATCATCGCGAAGCCATTCCGGTAGCGGTCGCGGCCCTGGATTTGCGCAAGCGGGTTGACTCCGCCGCCCATCAGCGGCTCATCCGCATCAGCTCGGAAGCGCCGGAACTGGCCGGCAAACACGTCATCGTCAAGGAGCTGCAACGGACGCCGGTGGACGGCGACATTCTGCATATCGATTTCTACGAAGTGGATTTGGCGAAGCCGCTGCGCGTTTCGGTGCAGTTGCGTTTCGTCGGCCGCGCGGCCGGCATCGTCGATGGCGGCATCCTGCAGCCGCTCGAGCGCGAGATCGAGGTCGAATGCCTGCCGCTCGAGATTCCCGAAGCGATCGAGGTGGACGTCACGCCGCTCAATGTCCACGACGTGATGCACGTATCGGCGCTCAAGTTTGCCGGCAATATCAAGCCGATCTTTGATACCGACTTCCCCGTAGTGACCGTGCTGCCGCCGACCGTGGCCGAAGCTCCGGCGGCCGCCGCTCCGGCCGAGGGCGCGGAAGCGCCCGCCGCCGAGGGGGCTGGCGCGGAGAAGGCAGCCGGCGAGGCGGCCAAGGAGGCGCCCGCCAAGAGCTAGCGCGGCCCGCGCTCCCCTCCGTTCAGCTCGCGAGGCTCAAGCGTGCCGGCAGCGCGGCGAGGTCGGGAACGACAAAGTCCGGGATGGGCATACCGTCGGGCACGCGGGCGGCGCCGCGGCTGATCCACGCCGTGCGCATCCCGGCCTGCGTCGCTCCCCAGATATCGTCGCGGGGAGTATCGCCGACGAACAGCACGTCGAGCGGTTGCAGGCCCATCCGGACGAGCACGTGCTCGAAGATGCGCCGGTCGGGCTTGCGCAGGCGAACGGCGGCGGAAATTACAACCGTTTCGAAGAGGTCGGCGAGCCCGGTATCGGCGACGACTTCATGGCCGGTGCGCTCATCGTCGAAATTCGACAGCAGGCCGAGCCGATAGTGGGCGGCGAGCGTCCGCACGGCGGTAATTCGTTCCGGCGGCGCGGTGGTGACGCGCCGCACCCCGGCCATGTGCGTGCGCGTCAGCAGCTCCGCCAGCTCATCCCTACGCGACGACTGCGCCCATCCGAGCCGATCCAGGGTCCGGGCGAAGCGTTCGTGGCAGGTAATCTCGATTCGCTCGCGTTCCCGCTCCTGATTAATTTCGTTGACAACGGCGAAATAGACCTCGATAAAGCGGTCGCGATCGAATTGTCCCTCGAACAACTCCCCGAGCAGCGGAAAGACCCACGGCATCGTGCTGCGATGGGTTGCGCCGTTCCACTCGAGGAGGGGCAAGCGCTCCGGGTCCCACTTGACGATGGTGTCGAAGAGGTCGAGGACGACCGCTTTGAAAGCGCCGGGCGGCATCAGGCAAGCGCGGCGGCCGAACCGATCAAGGCAACCACATTAAGTATCATGACGCCGCCGTTGAGAATCACCGAGAGACGGTGGAGACGGTCGAACTCGGCCTTTTGCGCCGGGTCCGGATGCGGATCGGTGCTGACCGCGCGGATCGCGTTGACCCGTGGGCGCACCACGGCGCCGGCGTAGAGCGTCAAGACGAAGGCGCCAAGCAGCGCTGCCGCGACGATCATCCACCATCCTCGGGAAGTGCGGATCGCGGCAAAGTAGAGCGCGAGAATCAGCGTGAGCGTGCCGGCCACGTAACCGAGCATGTAATATCGTGGAAAAATCGTGCTGACGACCTTCCCCGCATCGACGACCGGCAGAACGGCAAAGACCGCCGGAGCCGTAAAGACCGTGAAGAACAACATCCCCCCCAGCCAGCAGCTCAGGGCGAGGAGGTAGATGAACAGCGTCACCACCATGATCGGCTCGACAGTATAGTTGGACAGGCTCGAATGTCGAGCGAGCGCCGCAAATTCGACGCCGGCCGTGGCCGAGGTCAGTTAAGGTACTGCCGACCGGCGCCGGGAAGGGGACGGCGCTGCGCGAAACCGCCTTCTATCGGATGCCAGGCGACGAGCCGCGGCTCACCCGGCTGCCAGCAGAGAAAAGCGACTTCGTCGTCGTCCTTTTCCCATGGAAAATCGATCAGGCCGAGGTCAACGTCCTTGAGGAAGCAGCCGCGCGATTCGATTTCATGCGCCAGTTGAGCCATCCGCGACGCAGGGCGGCTGAGTTCGGGATACCGTTCGACCAACTCGGGCAGTTGCATCCCTGCGAGCGCCGGATCGCGCTCGACCAGGTCGGCGATCCGGGTCCGCAGGTCGCGGACGCAGGTCTGGAGGTCCCGCACGAGGAGTTCGAGGGCGGGCAGCAGCGCGTCCGCCTCCTGCAGCGTGAAGAGCTTATCGAAGCGATAGGTGCTCAAAAGTCCACCAAAGCATCCATCGGCACTGCTCTTGCGTAAGCAAAGTGCCTTGTCCGGATCCAGTGCTTATAATACGGTAAAAGGTCGCGTCCATCAAAAGCTACCTTTCCGTCGCGATCCGAGGATACCGTCCGAGACCGGAGTGAGCTAATGGCCGAGCCCAGCGAAAAGCGTTTCGAAACCGAAGAGGATCTGAGCAGGGTCGAGATACCGGAGACATTGCCGGTGCTGCCGCTGCGCGGAATTGTCATTTTTCCCAGCCAAATCCATCCCTTCCTGGTTTCGCGGGCGGCCTCGCTCAAGTTGATCGAGGCCGTGGGGCACGACTCGCGCATCATCGCCCTGACGGCGCAGAAGAATCCCGAAGACGAAAATCCCGCACCCGACGCACTGTATCAGCGTGGGACCGCCGTGCGCATCCTGAAGATGCTCAAGTATCCGGATCAGAGCATCCGGGTGCTGGTGCAGGGGCTGGCGCGGATCGAGTTGCGTCAGTTCATTCAGCGCGAGCCGTATTTCGTCGCGCAGGTGACGCGTCTGACCGAGGTTTTCACCCCCGACAAGGAAGGCGAGGCGCTGCAGGCGAACCTCATCAGTCAGTTCTCCAAATTTGTTTCCCTCGTGCCCTACCTGCCGGACGAACTGCAGGTGATGGCGATGCAGGTGCGCGATCCGGCGCGGCTCACCGATCTCGCGGCCAGTTATCTCAAGATTGCGGTCGAAGAGCTGCAGGATCTGCTGGCAACCCTCGACGTGCGTCAGCGCCTCGAGAAGCTGCTCGTCATCCTGACGCGCGAAATCGAGTTGCTCGAGCTCGGGCATAAGATCCAGTCGCAGGTGCAGAGCGAGTTGAACAAGAGCCAGCGCGAGTACTACCTGCGCCAGCAACTGAAGGCGATTCAGCGCGAGTTGGGGGAAGGCGACGGCCGCTCGTCGGAAATCGACGAGCTGGCGAAGAAAATCGAAGCGGCGAAGATGCCCGAGGAGGCGCGCAAGGCGGCCGACAAGGAACTGGATCGCCTCAAAATGATTCCGCCCGAGTCCGCCGAACATACGGTGGTCCGCACCTATATCGACTGGCTCGTCACTTTGCCGTGGAGCGTCTCGACCGAGGACAACCTCGACATCAAGCACGCGCGGGCGGTGCTGGACGAGGACCACTACGACCTCGAGAAGGTCAAGGAGCGCATCCTCGAATTCCTCGCCGTACGCAAATTGAAACAGGATACGAAGGGTCCGATTCTCTGTTTCGTCGGACCTCCGGGAACCGGCAAGACTTCGCTCGGACGCTCGATTGCCCGGGCGCTCGGCCGCAAGTTCCAGCGGCTTTCGCTGGGCGGAATCCGCGACGAAGCGGAAATTCGGGGTCATCGCCGGACCTATATCGGGTCACTGCCGGGGCGGATAATCCAGGGACTGCGCAATGCGGGCTCGAATAATCCGCTGTTCATCCTCGACGAGGTGGACAAGCTCGGCGCGGATTTTCGCGGCGATCCGGCGTCGGCGCTGCTCGAAGTCCTCGACCCCGAACAGAACAACACCTTCGCCGATCATTATCTGGACGTGCCCTTCGACCTGTCGCGCGTGCTCTTTATCACCACCGCCAACATGCTCGATACGATTCCGCACGCCCTGCGCGATCGCATGGAAGTACTCGAGCTGCCGGGCTACACCGAGGAGGAAAAACTCGCCATCGTCTTCCAGCATCTGATTCCCAAGCAGATGAACGAGAACGGCCTCGGCGAGATGCAGATTGAATTCGACCGCGATGCGGTGGCGGAGATAATTCGCGGATACACGCGCGAGGCCGGCTTGCGCAATCTCGAGCGGGAGATCTCGCGGGTCTGTCGCAAGATCGCGCGCTCCATCACCGAGGGCGAGACGGCGCCGGCGCGCGTGACGGTCGAGATGCTGCCGAAGTATCTGGGGCCGCGCAAATTCTTCTCGGAGGTGGCCGAACGCACGAATGAACCGGGCGTGGCCACCGGTCTCGCGTGGACGCCGAACGGCGGCGATATCATTTTTATCGAAAGCACGCGGATGAACGGACAGAAGGGTCTCACCCTGACCGGTTCGCTCGGCGACGTGATGAAGGAATCGGCGCAGGCGGCGCTGTCCTATATTCGGTCGCGCGCCGACAAGCTCGGGATTGCGCCGGATTTCTACGACAAGTCGGACATTCACGTGCACGTCCCGGCGGGCGCGATTCCGAAGGACGGTCCCTCCGCCGGCGTCACGATGACCGCTTCCATCGCGTCGCTCCTGACCGGGCGGCCGGTGCGCTCCGATCTGGCGATGACGGGCGAGATTACCCTGCGCGGCAAGGTCCTGCCGGTGGGCGGAATCAAGGAGAAGGTGCTGGCGGCGCGGCGCGCGGGCATCAAGACGGTTATTCTGCCGCGCCGCAACGAGCATGATCTCGACGACATCCCGCCGGAGGTCCGCGCGGAGATGGAGATCGTCTTTGTCGATACGATAGACGACGTCCTCGCCCACGCCTTTCGCTCCGCCGATGGCGCCTCTGAGAGCGGGCAGGCCGACGCCGCCGCGCAGGTGCGTCCCGAAGCCGCCTGACGCGAACCTCGCGGCCCGGGCTTCGCCAACCTGCGCGCCAAGGGTGCCGGCTGAGCCGATGGAAGGTACACTGGCGGTGTGAAGCTTGCGATCGTTGCCGCTGAATTCAGTCCGGACGCCAAGGCCGGCGGGCTCGCCGATGTCATCGGGGCGCTGCCGCGCGCGCTACAGCGGGCCGGCGCCGAGCCGCAGGTGATTCTGCCGGGCTATCGCGCGTTGCTTGAGCGGATTCCGACGGAACTCTACGAGGACGGGTGCAGTATCGCGCTCGGCGGAAGCAGCGAAGGCTACCGCGTCCTGCGTGGCGAAGCGGATGGGGTGCCGCTCTTCTTGGTTGACCATCCGGGTTTTTTCGCGCGCCGCGGAATTTACGGCGACGAGAGCGGCGAATACCCCGACAACCTCAGGCGCTTTATCTTCTTCGGTCGCGCCGCCGCCGAACTCTGCACTCGGCTCACTCCCGACATTCTGCAGACGCACGACTGGCATGCGGCCGCCGCCACGATCGTCGCCCGCGCGGACGACGCGCTGCGGCCGCAATTGGCCGGAGTAACCTCGGTATTCACCATCCACAACCTGGCGTTCCAGGGCAACTTCGAACCGAGCGATCTGCCGCTGCTGGGGCTCGATTCGTCATGGTTCCGGATCGACCGCCTCGAGTTTCACGGACGCGTGAGCCTGATGAAGGGCGCTATCGTCACCGCCGACGGCGTCTCCACCGTGAGCCCCAGCTACGCCTACGAAACCACCTACGATCCAGCGCTGGGCTTCGGGATGGAAGGCGTACTGCGCGCCCGGGGCGATCGTTACGTCGGCATCCTTAATGGCGCTGACTATGACGAATGGGATCCGACGCGCGACCCGCTAATCGCGGCCCGCTATTCGGCAACGCGACGGGCGGGCAAGAAGGCGTGCCTCTACGATTTGCGCGAGGAGCTCCGGCTGCCCCATCGACTCGAGGTTCCGGTAATCGGGATTGTCTCGCGGATGAGCTGGCAGAAGGGGCTCGACCTGCTGGCCGCGGCGCTTGACCAGGTGCTGGGGTTGGACGTGCAGATCGTGATGCTGGCCGGCGGCGATGCCGGGTTGGAACAATTCTTTCGCGCGGCGCAGGATCGCTATCCCGATCGCTTACGCCTCATCAGTCAGTTCGACAATGCGCTGGCTCATCGAATTCAGGCCGGCAGCGACATGTTCCTGATGCCGTCGCGATATGAACCATGCGGGCTGACCCAGATGTACGCACTCCGCTACGGCACCGCGCCGGTCGTGCGCGCGATCGGCGGCCTCAAGGACACGGTCTTCGAATTCGACGCCGCCGCCGGCACCGGCAACGGCTTCACTTTCACGGACTTCACGGTCGAAGCCTTGATCGACGCCGTTAGCCGGGCGGTAACGGTCTTTCGCAAGCCACGCGAAGGTCGCAAGGCCAAGGAGTGGGACCGGCTGATGCGCAACTGCTTCGCCGCCAACTATTCATGGGACCGGGCGGCGGGCGAATACCTCGAATGGTTTGCGCGCCTGCGTGACGAACGTGCCGGGAGCCGCGCCAGTGCCTGAGGCTCAGGCTCCAGAATGGATCGCCTATGCTGACGGTTCGTGTCTCGGCAATCCCGGACCGGGCGGGTGGGCCGTCGTTCTGCTCGACCCGCAACGACGCGCGATCGAGCTGACGGGTGCGGCCGCCGCCACCACGAACAACCGGATGGAGATAACGGCGGCGCTCGAGGCGATGCGCCATACGCCACCCGGAATCGACCTGTTGATACGCAGCGACAGTCAGTACGTGGTCAAGACGATGACGCTCGGATGGCGGCGGCGCGAGAACCTTGATTTGTGGGCGCTGCTCGACGCCGAGGCGGCCCGCCGCCGCGTTCGCTGGGAATGGGTGCGCGGCCACAACGGCGACCCGCTCAACGAACGTGCCGACGAGCTCGCGCGGTGCGCCGCCGCAGGCAAGCTGCCATCGGAGCCCACCGCGCGCGCTTCGGCTGAACCTCGAGCGGGAGCCGCGCCGACAGCTCCTGCCGCGATGCTGCGCGCCGGTGAAGCAATCCGCGTCTGCGCGCACTGCGGGCGGGATTTTATCGCCGCGAACGACGCGCGCTTCTGCAGTCTGGTCGAGTGCCAGCGGGTGTGCCGGAGCTGAGAATCGGTCGCGTGCGGCCGGCGCCCGATCCTGAACGCCGCGCGCGGCGGGAACTCTGCCGGAATTTGCGCTAAAACCACTGGTCAATGCCGCGCCGACCGCGCTTTGTGCACGGGTGGCGCCAAAGGAGCCCTTATGCCGAAAATCGCGCTTGCCTTTTCACTGATGCCCGATAGCCCGCTCCAGACGATCGTCGATTGGACGCGGCAGGCGGAAGACGCCGGCTTCGACGGAGTCTTCCTGACCGAGGCCAACAACGACTCGCTCGCCTGTTGCCTCGGGCTCGCCCTCAATACCAAACGCGTCATGCTCGGCACGGCGATTACCAATATCTATCTGCGCCATCCGCTGCTGCTCGGCAACGAGGTCGCGGCGTTGCGCCATTTCAGCGACGGACGCTTTATCCTTGGTCTCGGCACCGGGCATCGCGAAGCCAACGGCGCGATCGGGATCGATATGGGCGGCCCGACCGATCCGATGAAGAAAATGCGCGAGGTGGTGGCGACGCTGCGCAAGTCCTTCGACGGCGGGCGGACGAATCCGCGGATCGACGGCCGGCAACCGATCTACCTCGCCGGCGTCTCGAAGCCGATGGTACGGCTCGCGGGTGAGATTGCTGACGGCGTGATCTTCAATTTTTTCCCGCCTTCGCGGGTCAAAGAAGCCATGGGTGAGATCGCCGAAGGCGCGGCCAAAGCCGGCCGCGATCCCAAAGAAGTCGTCGCGACGCTCTTTGCCACGGCGTTTATCTCCGACGATATCGAAGCCGCGCGACGGCCGGCGCGGACGCTCGTCTCGCGCTATGGGGCGATGCGCTTTTACGGCAACATGCTGGCCCACGTCGGCTTCGAGAAGGAGATGGCGGCGATTCGCGCGGCCGGCAAGGACGGCAAAGCGGCAGTCGCTGCGGTCAGCGATGCGATGGTCGATGCCACCCTGCTGGTCGGCCCGGAGGCCCGCGTGCGCGAGCGTCTCGCCGAGCTGACCGCCCCCGGCGTCGAATGGGCGATCGTGTTCGTCAATCCGGTCGGCGAAGATCGCGCGAGCGCGGTCAAGCGCGCGATGCGTGCTCTGCGACCCTAGCGGCGCGATGCTGACCGCTTGTTAATCAATTTCAAGCGCGAACTGGACCTAACCCCGTCAATGCTGCATTCATCAAGTGTTGACGGGAAGGTCAAATGGCACAGACAGCGATATTCGGACCCTTCTTTGCGCAGATGTTCCTCACCCTGCTGGTCTGGGTCCACATGTACGTGCGGCGTATTTCATTCCTTCGCTCGAGCGGGGTGAGCCCGAACGAACTGGCGGTGCCGGGGGTGTTGGCGAGGCTTGCACCCCCGGCCGTTTCTTATCCGTCGGACAATCTGAAGAACCTCTTCGAGATGCCGGTGCTGTTCTATGCGCTGGTGATCTATCTATTTGTCACGCACGAGGTCGACGCGATTTACCTCGCCGCGGCATGGATATTCGTCGCCTTCCGCTTCCTGCATAGCGCGGTCCATTGCACGATCAATATCGTCATGGTGCGCTTTTATCTTTACCTGAGCTCGACGGCGGCGCTGTGGTTTATCGCGTTTCGCGCCGGGATCAGCTATTTCGCCGGCTAGATTACTTTGCGCGCGCGCAATTGCGCGATCGCGCCCGCGTCGTAGCCGAGTTCGCGCAGAATCGCCTCCGTATGCTCGCCCTTTTCCGGCGTAGCCGAGCGCAGCGCCCAGGGGGTTCGGGTCATATCGACCGCCTGCCCGACCAGCTCCTGCGGACCGAGCTCAGGATGCGCGATTGGACGGGCAATGCCAATATGCCGCACCTGCGGGTCGGCGAAGACCTCGTTGATTTTGTAGATCGGTCCGCACGGGACGCCGGCCGCGTTGAGCGTCGCGATCCATTCGGCCGAGGACTTGCCGCGCGTGATAGCTTCGATCTCGCGGTTCAGTTGATCGCGATTCTTAAGGCGTGCGCGCCCGCTCGAGTAGGCCGGATCAGCGAGCAGGTGTTCAGCGCCGGCCGCCTTGCAGAAACGCGCGAAAAGCTCCGGCCCGGAGGCGGCGATATTGATATGGCCGTCGGCGGTGGCGAAGACGCCGGTCGGAATCGCGGTCGGATGGTTGTTGCCGGCCTGCTCCGGGATCTCCTTCGCCAACAGCCATCGCGCCGCTTGAAAGTCGAGCATCGCGATCTGTGCCGCCAGCAGCGACGACTGGACCCATTGCCCCTCGCCTGATTCTTCGCGTTCCAGCAGCGCGACCAGAATGCCCATCGCGCAGAAGATCCCCGCTGTCAGGTCAGCGATGGCGATGCCGACCCGGACCGGCCCTTGTCCCGGCAGGCCCGTGATCGACATCAGACCGCCCATCCCTTGCGCGATCTGGTCCAGTCCGGGGCGATCCTTGTAGGGACCGTCCTGACCGAAACCCGAGATGCTCGCGTAGACGAGCCGCGGGTTGATTCGGCGCAGAGTTTCGTAGTCGATGCCGAGCCGATGCTTGACGTCGGGGCGGTAATTCTCGACCAGCACGTCGGCCTGCGCGACCAGCCGCTTGAGGATCTCGCGGCCTTCGGCAGCCTTCAGATCGAGCGTCAGGCTGCGCTTGTTGCGATGCAGGTTCTGAAAGTCAAACCCGTGACGGGAGCCGACTTCGGTCGCGGCGTCATCCGGCGCCTCGACCTTGATGACATCGGCGCCCCAATCGGCCAGTTGGCGCACCGCGGTCGGCCCCGCACGCGCCCGCGTGAGATCAATCACCCTGAAGCGAGAGAGCGGCAGCTTTTGCATAAGCGCTAGCCTTTACAAGGCGCGCGAAAAGTTCAAGAACAGGCGCATGAACGTCAATCGCGCGATCAATATCGACGACCTTCGCCTGATGGCGAAAAGGAAACTGCCCAAAATCGCTTTCGATTTTATCGAGGGCGGGGTCGAAGACGAACGCGGCATCGCGCGCAACGAAGAAGCGTTTCACAAGCTTCGGCTGGTGCCGCACTACCTGGTCGATGTCTCGAAGCGCGATCAGGCGGTCAACCTGTTCGATCGCAGGTATGCGAGTCCTTTCGGCATCTCCGCCACCGGTCTCGCCGCGCTCTTCCGACCCGGCGCCGACCTGATGCTGGCGGAGGCGGCGGCCGCTGCCGATATCCCCTTCATGATGTCGGGGATGAGCACGGCTTCGATTGAGGACGCGGCGCGAATCGCGCCGAGCCACTCCTGGTATCAGCTTTACGTGGCGCGCAAGAAGGAGATCACCCTCGACATGATTCGGCGCGTGCGCGACGCGGGCTTCAGCACCCTGGTGCTGACCGTTGACGTGCCGGCGGCGACCAAACGCGAGCGCAATCTGCGCAACGGCTTCGGTCTGCCGCCGCGGCTGACGCTGCCTATAATGCTCGACGCGCTGAAGCATCCCGGCTGGGTCGCGAGCTATCTGCGCCATGGCATGCCGCGTTTCGAGAATTGGGCGCCCTATGCGCGGCCGCATTCAACCACGCGTCAAATCAATGCGTTCGCGGCAATCCAAGCGCCCGCCAGCAGCGTGACCTGGGACGATCTCGAGGAATTTCGCCGGGTCTGGCCGCGCCATCTGGTCGTCAAGGGCATCATGTACCGCGAAGATGCGGTGCGCGCGGCGGCCATCGGCGTGGACGGCATCATCGTGTCCAATCATGGCGGCCGGCAACTCGATCAGGCGCCGTCTCCGCTCGAAGTGCTGCCGGCGATCCGCGAAGCCGTCGGCGACAAACTGACCCTGATGCTCGACGGCGGCATTCGGCGCGGCGCCGATATCGTCATCGCGCTGGCCGCGGGCGCGCGCTTCGTGATGGTCGGACGGGCGACGCTCTATGGCGCGGCGGCCGGAGGAATCGAGGGCATCCGGCGAGCGATCGCCATTCTGCGCGAGGAGGTTGATCTGATCCTGGCGCAGATTGGATGCCCCGACGTCAACGCCCTCGACGAGAGCTTTTTGCTGCGTCCCCCTTGAGCGGACTAGCCGCGCGCGCCGATTTTCATTGCCCTCCGACTACACCAATCGACCATCCATCGGCGCGGCCGCCGTCGTCAGCCGCGATCGTCGGCGTCAGCCCAGCCGCGCGGCAGGTTCGACCCAATCTCGCGCCATCTGCTCCAGCAGGGGCGGCAGATCACGATCGTTTTCGGGCGGCGCACAAAGCATCACGACCTCGCTGACCCCCGCTTCGTGATAGGCGGTCAGATCCTCGCGCGTGATTTTCTGCAGATAGGGTGAGACGATCAGTTCGACGGTGCTCGGATTGCGGTTGCGCTCGCGCATCAATTCTTTCAAACGCGCGATTTTCGCGGCCGCCTGTTCGGGATTGAGGTTGAACCCGAACCATCCGGTGCCGTAGTCGGCGACGCGACGCAGGGCAGGCCCGCTTTCGCCACCGAAGATGATCGGCAGATTGGCGCCCTGCGGGGGTTTCGGAAATAGCCGCGCGCCCTCGAATTTGACAAATTCACCGCTGAAAGTGGTTTTCTCCTCGCTCCACAGTTTGCGCATCACGTCGATATACTCGCGGGTCCGCTGCGCGCGCTTTTCAAACGGTACGCCCAGCGCCGCGAACTCTTCCGAAGACCACCCGATACCCACACCGAGGGCGAGACGGCCGCCGCTCAAGTGGTCGAGACTGGCGACGACCTTCGCCAGCACCAGCGGATTGTGCTCCGGCACCAGGCAGATACCGGTCGCGAGTCGGATCCGCGTGGTACGCGCGGCGACATAACTGAGGCAGATAAACGGATCGGCCCAATCGGTCGTCGCCGGGACGGCGAATGCTCCATCTTCCGAATAAGGATATCGGGTGTCGGGATAGCGGTCGAAAAGAACGACGTGTTCCGGTGCCCATAGCGTGCCGAAGCCGAGACGTTCGCAATGCTCGGCAAAAATCTGCAGTGTCGAGGGCCGCGCGGCCCGTCCCAATCCGATCGTCAGCAAGCCGATTTTCATAGGTCCTGATCTCCTTTAGCCCGGTCAGATGACCGGACGTGGAGCTGCGGTGGCGCCGAACCGATGCCGCCCGGATGAATCGGGTGAACCGCAGCCGAAGCTCCTTGAACGGCGGATGCCGGAACAGCTACTCAACTTGGCAATGATCTGCAAGCCTCAGCGGCAACGATTGGCGATGCGCTCAAGTATCATCGCCGCGCTCGGTGGATTACTGCTGGTGGCGCCGATGCGGGCGCAGGCGCATCGCAACGGTCAGGAGGCCGCCGGGGTCGAGCTGGAAAACATGGCGCGGGCGGAGTTCGGCAACCTCAGTCAGGCGGAAATCAACATGCTGCATCTGGCCCCGACCCGCGACGTCGCCTGGGCCTCGCCCAGCCACGATATCAACTCACCGCTCAACGATCCCGCGAACGCGGCGACGTGGGGACCCGAACGGACGGTCCGGGCGGCCCTCGTCGAATGGTTGTTGTCGGATCCGGCCGCCGCCCCGAAAGTCCATCCGAGCGGGCTCGCGGTGAAGGGTGCGGCGATTAAGGGTCTGCTGGATCTATCTTATCTCCGGATCGGCACGCCGCTGATGCTGGTGATGTGCGCGATTCCGGACGGCATCGACCTGCGTTACGCCAATTATCAGAGTCTCGACCTGCGGCTGAGCCGTGTCGGATCGATCAACGGCGATCAATCGATCGCGACCGGCGATGTGCTGCTCCGTTATGGGCATTACGGCGACGTCAGCTTTTATCGTGCGGAAATAGGCGGCAACCTTGAACTCAACGGCGGCCAATTCGTCGGCGAGGAGCCGCTGTCGGCCGTCGACGCGACCATCCGCGGCGACGCCCTCTTCCACGAGGACTTCACCACCAGCGGCATCGTCGATTTCCGCCTCGCGCGGATTGGGCGCTCGCTCAGCTTCAACCAGGCGCACTTTATCGGCAAAGGCGACAACGGTCTCGACGCAGGCCGCGTGACAATCAGCGGCACTCTCTACTGGGTCGACGTGACCACGACACCGCGCACCGAATTACTGTTGAGCGACGCGCATGCCTCGGCGGTCTGGGACAACGAGAAGAGCTGGCCGGCAGTCGGCAATCTCGCTCTGGACGGCTTCGTTTACAACGGCTTCGACGGGGGGCCGCAGGATGCTGAGGCGCGGCTGCGATGGCTGGCGCTGCAGCCGCCGGCTCTGCTCTCTCAGCCGCAGCCGTATCGCCAGTTGGCCGAGGTTCTGCGCGCCTCCGGACGGCCGGAGGGTGCGACCCAGGTCGAAATCGCCCGCGAAAACATGATCACGAATTCAGGGCGAATCGGGTTCGGCGAGCGTCTGTGGCGCTGCGCGCTCGACGCGGTGATCGGCTATGGCTATCGTCCACTGCGCGCCATCTGGTGGATTTTGGGCTTTGTTGCCTTTGGCGCGGCGCTCTTTCGCTGGGGTTATGAGCAGCGCCTGATTACCCCCACCGAGGCCGACGCGTACGAAGCATTCCTCCAGCGCGGCGAGCCGCCGCCGTATTATCCGCCCTTCAGCAGCATCGTCTATTCCCTGGAGAATTTCCTGCCCGTGGTCGAGCTTCATCAGGGGCAATACTGGCGCCCGAACCCGCGCCATCGTCCGCGCCGCAGCCGCCGCATCACGCGATTTGGCGACGGTACGCTCGCGCCACGCCTGTTGCGCGTCTATTTGTGGATCCACATTCTCGCCGGATGGACCATCACGCCGCTCTTGTTTGCCGGACTCGCCGGGCTTCTGCGCAGCTAGATGATTTTTCGATAGTCCCGACAAGCGTTGAAACCGCTTCTCAGCTATGGCAAAACCTTGATGCCCATTCGGTTCCGGCGCGCAGCTACTTTCGTGACCGGCGTCGAGAAGATAGGCTTCGGATTAGCCAGGCAGGAGAAAAGATTGCCGTTATGCCATGGACGATAACCCGTCTCTGCATTGACTGCATCGACACCGGCTGCGTCAGCGTGTGTCCGGTCGATTGCATTTACGAATACGTCGGCGACGATAAGGAGCATTTTCCGAACATGCTCTATATCCATCCTGACGAGTGTATCGACTGCGGCGCCTGCGAGCCGGAGTGTCCGTGGCAGGCGATTTTCGAAGAGCCGGCGGTGCCTGAAATCTTCAAGGACGATATCGAGCTGAACCACAAAACAGTCGATATGGCTGACCAATTCAAGGTCAAGACCTTCGAGACCAAGGAACATCCGACGCCCGAGCAAATCGCCGCCAACAAAGCCAAGTGGGGCTGGACCGAGGGCTGATACCGGCAGCCGCCGCGAGGCCGTATCAAGGCCACGGCGATGCAAATCCGCTGCGGACTACTCGAGCATAGGCCCCAAGCCCGCGCGCAGCGGGTCGCGTCATAGTACCCTGCCGCAACCCATCGTTCGACAAACGGGCGCTTTGGCCAGGGTAAAGCAAACAGGATAAAAACGCAGGAACGCCGCGATACGCGTTAGCGGCGGCGTTCCTGCAATCAGTGTGCGGCGGCGGACTTAACTCGCCGCGGCGCTCTGCATCGGCTCAACCTTGCGGAAATGCGGAATCACGTATTTCCCGAAGAGATCGATGGCATGCATGGTCTTTTCATGCGGGATGCCCCAGAACTGCATCATCGCGAGGAACTGATCGAGCTGGGTTTCCTTCTGCAGCTTCTCGATCTGGCGGACCACCGTGTCGGGACTGCCGCAGATGCACATGCCGTGTTCGATTAGCGAATCGATCGTAACCTTGCTGGGGTCCAGGCCCTCGTACTGTTTGGGCAGCGGTTGAACCAGCGACTCCGGTGCCTCCTTCGGGTCGATACCGGTTTTCTTGGCCTCGATCACCGCCGCATTCACCTGCAGCGTGGTGTTGACGTAGGACATGAATGAGCGCTCGGCCTCGTCACGCGCCTGCTTATCGGTATCGGCGACATGGGTAAGGGCGAAGGCTCCCGCCTTGTTGTTCACAAATGCGCCGTATGGTTTAGCCTCCTTGAGCGCCTCACGATAGGCGCGGATACGCTGACCCAGCTTCTCCGGCGACACCAGCAGAGTAAACGAAAGCAGGCCGAGGCCGAGCTTCCCGGCGAGTACGTGCGTGTCTTCGCCGGTGCACGCCACCCACATCGGCGGATGCGGCTTCTGGATCGGCATCGGCACCACGTTGCGTTCGGGAATATCGAAATATTTGCCTTTGTAGGAGAAAGTGCCGTCCTTGCTCTTCCAGATGGTCGTGATGATATCCAGCGCTTCTTCCCAGCGCGCGCGCGTTTCTTTGTAAGGGATGCCGAAGCCGCCGAGCTCGATCTGCGTGGCCGAGCGGCCGGTGCCCACCTCGACGCGACCCTTGCTCAGGATATCGAGCGTGGCGATACGTTCGGCGACGCGCACCGGATGATTGTAGGGGAAGGGCAACAGCACCACCGCGTGCCCGATGCGGATTTTGCTCGTGCGCTGCGAGATCGCCCCGTACAGCACCTCGGGCGCCGATGAATGGGCGAAGCCGGTTTGAAAGTGATGCTCGACGGTCCAGAAGTGGGTAAAGCCCATCTCCTCGGCCCGCACGACCTGGTCCATCACGTCATAGAAGGCCTGGGCCTCGCGCTCGCGATGCTTGAGCGGGCTGTTGACCTGGATCTCATAGAAAATGCCGAAGTCCATCGTGAACCTCCCTTCGTCGTCGGCGCGGCAAGGCGTCACCGCGTCAGGTCTCATCCCCGAGACATAGCAGAATCGACGATTTTGGGAAGTGAAGCTAATTCCTCGTGCGACGCTGTCTTATGATCGGGCCGGGGCAGCCATGCGGCACCAGATGGGACCGCTGGCGTCAAATCCCAGGACGCCTTCGATGCGCGTGAGATCGATGATTATCGCCACCCCTTTGCGTTCGGGATCCTGTTTGCGTTCCGCCTCCGGCGAGGCGTTGAAGACCCGGTCGCGTTCCTGCGGGTCGTTCGTGACGCGGGCGCGCCCGTGAAATTGCAGGAGCGGGACTTTGGGGGAGCGATAGATCAAGGCCACGCGTGGATTGCTCTGAATGGCGCTGAGCGTATGACCCTGCGGAATCCGCAGCCAGAAGCCCAGTTGCGTATCGCTGTAGGTCTGCAGCGAACCACGAAACGAAAGATAGGGCTGTCCAGTCGGATCGACTACGGCGATTACCAGCGGATGGCCCTCGACCAGCGCATTGTTGACCAACGCGTGCATCTCAGGGGTGAGCTTGAGTTCAGTGAAGTTCGGCGTTTCTGCCATCGTTGTGCCTTCTCCTCGTTGCTGCGCAGCATCTGCTCGCGCAAATCAATGCTTCGTCCGGACCAGCGCGCCCAAGGCTCACCCGAGCGATCGCGCGGCGTTGCCGGCCGCCATCAGGGCGCGGATAGTCGGCAGGTGCTGGCGGCCGATATAAATTTCGCCGTCCAACTGATAGGCCGGCACGTCAAACAGCCCCGTGTCAATTAGCTCATTGCGGACGCGTTCGAGCGCCGCCACGCCCTCGTGTTCGAGAAAGCCGTCGAAACCCTTGATGGGCACGCCGGCTTCCGCCAGGCGGCTGGTGATTGCGGCGGGGTCCTCGATATCCAGCTCCTCGCGCCAATAGCCCCCGAAAACGTTGACCACGAATCGTTCGGCGGCCTCGAGCGCGAACCGCTTCGCCCACAGCAAGCCGATGGCGGCCAGGGTCGAATTCGAGCCGCGATAGAGCCCCCGCAAGCTGACACCGAGCGTGTCGGCATAGATTGCGACCTCGCGTTCGGCGTAGGCGCTGCGCAGGGCGCGATGACGCGTCGCCCGATCATCGGCCGCGGATAATGTTCGCCGCTGCCAGGGCGAGACCAGAAACGGCCGCCAATCGATCGGCACGCCGAGCTCGCGGCTCATCGCGCGCGTCGGACCGAGCGCCAGATATGAATAGGGGTTCTTGAAATCGACCGCCACGATGAGTGCCCGGCTGGATGGCGTTCCAGCCGTTCGCGCGGTCGCACGCAAGGGTTCGTAGGCGACGTCCGGAGGTGGACCCTGGCGACCGCCGAGGAGCCATCGCACGCGCGGCAGGTGCTCGCGGCCGAAATGCCGCTCGCCGGCGATCACGTAGGTGGGCACGCCGAAGATACCGGCCTCGAAGGCATCGCGCTGCAGGTCATCATGGATTTTGCGCCCCTCGTTGCGCGCCCAGGCCTGAAAGCCGCCGACGTCGGCGCCGATCGCGATCAGCACCTGCTCGATGACGGCAAGGTCTTCGATATCCAGTTCGCGCTTCCAGAAACGCTCGTACACGTAATCGATATAGCGTTGCAGAAGGATCTGGCCCTGCTGCTTTGCCCACATCATCCCGATGCCAGCCAGTGTCGAATCCCAGATCTTCGTCGTGCCGCGAATCACCCGCGGACCGGCGTAGCGACGCACGTCGTGGTAGGCATACCTGACCCGCGCCCACTGGCCGGCGCTGCGCTGCTCCTCGACCACCCGTCCCCCGGTATCGAGTCGCGCCGAACCCAGGTAGCTCCGAATATCGAGATTGAATGGCCGCCAATCGATTTCAAGGCCGAGCTCGTCGGCCAGTGCGCGGGTGGGGGCGACGGCGAGATAAGCGTAGGGGCTTTTGAAATCGATATAAACAATCGCCGGAGCGCTGGAAGCCAGCGGGTCGATTCTGCTTTGTGCCATCACTCTGACCGATGGGGACCTCTGTCTCATTATTAGCGCTTGCAAACCGATGCAAGGTCACCGTATGTGATGGACACAATCACCCGACCGCTGGAGGGTAGAGACATGTTCAAGATTGGTAAGCTGTTTCATCTGACGCACGTGGTGGACGATCTGCCGACGGTTGACCGATGGTACGACGACGTTTTCGCCGTCAATCGCTTTTATAATGGTTATGAGAAGCTCGCGGGGCGCGATGCCTCGCTGCTGATTATCGGCGATGTCTGCATGGAGCCGATGTCGCCGGCCAAAGTCGAGCCGCTGAAGAATCTCTCGGTGAAAAAGTTTCACGAGCGCTTCGGCCAGCACTTCCATTCGATCGCGTGGTACGTCGATGACGTGCAAGCGATTGCCGCGCGCCTGGACGAGAATAAGCTTCGTCTGTTCGATATCGTCGGCAAGCAGGTCAGACCGCCGTTAAAGGCGACCGCCTTCTGGACCCATCCGCGGGAGACCCCGGGTCAGCTCGAATTCGCCGTGTATGGGGACTTCACCCCGGATCCGCGGATGAAGCCCGAATGGTCTTCGGCGTCGTGGCGCGAGCAGCATCCGCTGCATATCGAGCGCGCGGCCTACATGACGATCGTGGTGCGCGATCTGCCTTCGGCCAAGCACCTTTATGTCGATCTGCTCGACGGCAAACTGCTCCACGAGCAGGAGACTGCGGGCCGCAAGCGCAGCGCGTTCGTGGCGGTCGGCGAGGACTCGATCGTCGAACTGGCGCAACCGCTGGCGACTGATTCGGCCGAAGCGCGCGATCTCGAGCAGAACGGCGAAGGCATCCACGCCCTGGTCTTCAAGACCCGCGACCTGCGCGGCGCCGGTGATTATCTCCGCGCGAAGGGCATGCATCCCGCCAGCGACGGGCCGAACCTGATCACGCTCGATCGCAATCAGGCTTTCGGATGGTGATCGGATTCACTGATCGCCTGGTGCCTAACGACCCGCGCTAGGATAAACGGGCGGCGGCGCGTCATGCGCCGCCGCCGCCCCATTTCAGACGACGTTCCCGCGCTTGCGCGGCAGTTCTTCCTGCACCCGCCAGGTGTCGATTGACTCCCGATTGAAACGCCAATCGCTGCCGATCTTGAACGCCGGCAAGGTCTGGTTCTTCGCCATGCGATAGACCGTTGACGGATGAACCCGCAGATAGTCAGCGACTTCGTCCAGCGTCATAATTTGCGTCACTTCTGCAAACCCTCCCGAAACGCGATTTCGCTAACCCTCAATAGAGCCGCGACATCCAATTAGCAGCCATCATGCCGCATCCGCAGCCATCAAGCGTCAACCCGCTCGCTGTAAAAATCAGCCGAATGCCTCACGAATAACGCGCTGCGCGATGGCAAAAACCGACGCCTGCTCGGTTGCGGGACACTTCAGCGTGACGATTTTCGGACACTGACCAAATCCGCGCACGTCATCGCGACGGCACTCGCGGTGCCGCAATCCGCTTTATCGTTGGCTGGGCGAGGCGCAACCGGGCGACCCGGCAACCACCTCCAGCACCGTCTCGACCCCGGCAATCATCAAATCGAGCGCCATGCTGGCGGCGGCCCGTCGCACCGTCTGCGCGGCCTCGTATGGAAGGTGAACGAACCCTACCGGGATGCGGGTACGGCGACGCAGAGCGTGCAGCTCAGCGTACATCACGGCATTGCAGACGTAGACGCCGGCGCTTAACGAAACCGCGGCGGGAATCCCGCGGTTGCGCAGAGCTTCGAGGATGGCTTGCAGCGGCAGTCGGCTGAAGTAGGCGGCGGGTCCGTTGGGAACCACCGGAACGCTGCGCAGACCGGCCTCGACGTCGGGTACCGGGCGATAGTCGGCGAGATTCAGCGCGACGCGCTCGAGCGACAAACCGAAGCGTCCGGCCGCCTGGCCGAGCGAAACTACGGCGATCGGCGCGGTTCGTTCGATGATGCGCACGATCGTGGCCGCGGCGCGCCTGCAATCAACCGGCAGGCGTACCGCCCTCACCGTAGCGTCGGCGAAGCTGCGCCCGTCGAGTCTTTCGGCGACCTGCCACGAGGGATTGACGCGCTCGCCGCCGAACGCGTCGAAGCCGGTGAGCAGGATAGTCTTCGCACGCCCCCGGCCTTGCAAGGGCCGTCGAGCTGATTTGCGACTACGAGCCGGCGCCGCATCCTTGCGGACCACCATTACGGCGCACTCGACGCCTTGCGCCGCGGATGCTCGATCGGAAGATCGTCATGATTGCCCCATTCGGCCCACGATCCCAGGTAGTTGCGGACTTTGGGATAGCCGGCGACCCGCAGGGCGATATAGGCGTTGGCGGAACGATAGCCGCCCTGGCAGTAAGGGATAATCTCACGGTCCGGATCGAGGCCGAGGCCCTCGAACTCGGCGCGGAGCTGCGCGGCCGGTTTGAACCGGCCGTTCGCATCGAGGTTTTGCGACCAATCGCGATGAATGGCGCCCGGCACCGCGCCGCCGTGCCGCGCGCGAACTCGCTCGCCGTAATATTCCTCGTCGGTGCGCACGTCGAAAAGCTCGCATTCCGGACGCCCGAGACGCTCGCGGATATAGGTGAAGGAGGCTATCGTCTCGTCACGCGGCGCCGCCTTGAAGTCGGTCGGGATGATTGTCGGGGCGGCGGTTGTCAGTTCCATTGAGGCGTTTTTGAGGCCACCGTCGAGAATCCGCACCGCCGGATGCCCGATATATTCGAGCATCCAGGCCGCCCGCGTCGCCCGCATCCCGGAGTCTTCCTCGTAGCAAACCACCGTCTCGCTGCCGCTCAGACCCAGCATCGAGAAAATCCACACGAGCTGTTCACAAAAAACGCGCAGGCCCGCTTCGCTCGTGTCGCTGTGATGGAACGGGAACGGATCGAAGTGACGGGCAGCGGCGAGATGGCCGCTCCAATAGGCCTGGGGCGGCCGGGTATCGAGCAGGACGATATTCGCGTCGCCGCGATGCGCCCGCAGCCAATCCGCGTCAACCAGATATTGCGAGTCGCGAGGTTCAGCCATGGCTTTCTCTGCCTGAAAATTACGCGTCGATGCCGACCGCCTCGCCAATAGAGCGGAATCCATCGCGTCTTAGCAAGTCCACCAGGCCGCGCCGGATCTGACGAATCAGTCCGGGGCCGTGGTAAACCATCGCGGTGTAGAGTTCGACGAGACTCGCACCGCAACGAACATATTCGTACGCATCCGAGGCGCCGCTGATGCCGCCGACGCCGATAAGCGGGAGGCGACCGCCGGTCAAGCGATACAGTTCGCGAACCATCTTCTGCGCGCGCGCCTTGAGCGGCGCTCCACTCAGGCCGCCCTGCGCCACCGCTGCGCTAAGCGCCGGCGGATGTTGTCGCGTGGTGTTGGTCGCGACGACGCCGCCGAGGTTCAAATCGATCAGATGCTGCCCAAGCGCGTCAAGGATTTCCGTATCCAGGTCGGGAGCAAGTTTGACCAGGATCGGGGGCGGACGCATTCCCGCCGGTATAGCAGAACGAATCGCCTCGACGATCGCGCGGAGGCCGGCCGGGGTCTGAAAATCCCGCAGCCCGGGCGTGTTGGGCGACGAAACGTTGACCACCAGAAAATCCGCTAACGCGGCGAACCGCCGCGCGAGCAACGCGTAGTCATCCGGTACGCGGTCGGCCGGCGTCGCCTTGTTCGGACCGATATTCACTGCCAGGCGCAGCCGCGAAAACCTTCGACGCCAGCGCTCGATCCGTAAAGCCACGGCCTCGGCGCCTTCGCTCGGGAAACCCAGACTGTTGATCAGGGCCTGATGGTCGGCGATACGCCACATCCGCGGCTTCGGATTGCCCGGTTGCGGACGCGGCGTGACCGTACCGATCTCAACCAGACCGAAACCGAGCGCCTCCCAGGCGCGAAGCGCGCGGCCATCCTTGTCCATGCCAGCGGCCAGGCCAATCGGGTTCGCGAATTCAAGACCCCAGACGTGGCTGCTCAATTCCGGCGGATCCGCAGGAACCCTTGAACGGGGAAAACACGCGAGCGCGGTCAGCGTCAGGCGATGAGCGGTTTCGGGATCGAGTCGAAACAGCAGTGGCCGAACGATCCGATAGAGACGATTCACCCGGTTACTGAGCCGAAGCGGTGTCCGGTCGCGGGGCGCCCAGTTTAACCGGCAGCTTCAGCGTTTCGTGCGTACCGTCATTATGCGGCCGCAGGATAGTGAAGTAGATGACGTCGCCCGGTCTGAGCGCCGCGATGGCGTTGCGCAGGTCGTCAGGCGTGAGGATCAGGTTGTCATCGATGGCGATGATCAGATCGCCGGTGTTGCCGAGCTTGCCTGCCTTCTTCAGGAGCGGCATGACGATCAGATCGAGCGGAGGCGCCAGTTGGCCGACCGTTGCCCCGGTTGCGCCCATCGCATTGAGCCCACCTTCGGCGCGAATGCCGGCCTGCTCGGCGGGGCTGTTCGGATCGACCCCGACCACTTCGAAGCCCCGCACCTTCGCGCGCGGATCGTCATCGACCGTCAAATACTGGACAGAGAGGCCGAGATAGGGAAGCGGATGCGGCAGCGCCGCCTTCTGGTTCTGATAATCTGCGGCATCGCCTACGCTCGGCACGGCCACCGGCGGTTCCTCGGGGGGCGTCCCCTGATCGGCTTGCGATGGCGATACCTGATTCCGTGAGGGAAGTTCGAGGGTGCCGCCCTCGTGGATCCAAACCGGTGATGCAGGCGCGGCGGCGCTCGCCTGCCCCGAAAGGCCCGCCTGCCCCCAGCACGGCATCGGGACGGCGATGCCCGCCGTCAACAGTGCCGCGGACGCGAGGCTGCACTTCATCGTGCGCATTTTATTCCCGCCCGCCCCTCAGATAAATCGCTTGAAAGCCGCCTCATCGCCATGCGAAGAAAAGGCCGGGAGTTAAGTACTCGCGATGAAGATTCTTTCGACCGTCGGTTTGACGCCTGACGAAGTTGCCCGCCTGCGCGAAATCAGCGGGGCGGAGGTCATGGACAAGCGCTGCCGCTCGCAGGCCGAAATGATCGAATTCGGTAGCGACGGCTACGACATCCTGTTCAGCTTCCGTGCTCCCGATGAGCTGATCCGTCGCGCGCCCAACCTGAAATGGGTGCAGTTTCTTTCCGCCGGCGCCGATCACGTTCTGAAGGGCGAGCTTGCAGCCCGTACCAATATCCTCATCACCAACGCGAGCGGCATCCATTCGACGCCGATTGCCGAATACACGATTGCCTCGATGCTCGCGTGGTCGCACGGCTTCCACACCACGATGCGCGCGCAGATGCGCCGCGAGTGGCAGCGCAACTGGGATTTTATGGACTCGGTGGACTCGCTGCGCGGCAAGACCCTCGGGGTGATTGGCTATGGCTCGATCGGCCGGGAGACCGCGCGGATCGGCAAGGCGCTCGGGATGAGCATCCTCGCCCTCAAGCGCAACCCGAATGAACGCAGCGACCCCGGCTGGAATCCGCCTGGCGTCGGCGACCCCGAGGGGACCCTGCCGGATCGCTGGTTCGGTCCCGACGGACTCAAGGAGCTTCTGCGCGCGAGCGACTTCATCACCGTAACGCTGCCCGCGACGCCGGCAACCCGCAGGATGATCGGACGGGAGGAGATCGCCGTGATGCGGCCCGGCGCCTATCTGGTCAATATCGGCCGCGGCGAAGTGATTGATCAGAACGCCCTCATCGCGGCTCTGCGCGAAAAGCGCATCGGCGGCGCCGGCCTCGACGTCTTCGAGCGCGAACCGCTCGAAAGCGAAAGCGAGCTGTGGGATCTCGAGAACGTCATCCTGACCCCGCACATGTCCGGATCATTCAAGGGCTACACGTCGGCCTGCCTGGGCCTGTTCGCGGCCAACCTCGAGCGCTTCGTCAGGGGCGAGCCGCTGATGAACCTCGTCGATCGCGCGCTGGGGTATTAGTCCCGCCGGAGTACGGAAGCGGCGTCAGCCGCCACGATTCATCAACGATTGCTGAACCGGGCGGCGCGCTTGCCAAGGAACGCCGCGATACCTTCGCGGGCATCCGCCGTATGGCTCAAGCCCGCGATAATCTCGGTCTCGAGATCCATCTGCTCGTAAAGCGGGTTATTCAACGAGGCGTAAAGCAGGCGCTTGACGCCGCCGTAGGCGAGCGTCGGACCCTGTGCAAGTTCGCCGGCGATTTTGTCGGCCTCGCCGAGCAACTCGGCGTCCGGCACGACGCGACTCACGATGCCCATCGCGTGGGCTTCCTGGGCGGTGAAGGCGCGATTGGTGAGCATCAACTCGCTCGCCCGCTTGAGGCCGACGATGCGCGGCAGATAGTAGGAACTTGAACCGTCGGGGGTGAGCCCGATCCGCGTATAGGCGACGGTAAAACGCGACGATTCTCCCGCCAGCACGATATCGCCAATCAACGCAAGACTAAGCCCGGCGCCACCGGCGTTACCGTTAACCGCGATCACCAGCGGCGCATTCATACGCGCGAAGCGCTGAATTGCCGTATGCAGCAGCATCGTCAGCTTCCGCAGATGAGCCGGCAGCTCAGCTTCCGGTTGCGCCGCAAACGATTTGAGGTCGCCGCCGCCGCAGAACAGTCTGCCGGCCCCGGTCAGCACCACGGCACGCACGTTCGGGTCTTCAAGGCATCGCGTCGAAGCCTCCTCGAGCGCGGCCGCGAGCTCGTAGTTGATCGCGTTGGCGGCCTCCGGACGATTGAGCGTGAGATGAGCAACATTGTCCCGCAGTTCGAAAAGCAGTACCGGCATCGATGTTCTCCTGGATGGCTCGGCAACGGATTCTAGCCGATCTGCGCCGGCTACTCACGATCCGCGAACTGGCAACGCTGCGCGTCTTTGTGCGAAGCTTGCCGGGGAGGTCTTCGCCATGGCGCTCGAAGTTACCTGGGACAGCAAGATATGCACGCACTCCGGCAACTGCGTCAAAACCCTGCCGCAGGTGTTCAAGGTCGAAGGCGGCAAATTCGTCATCGATCCCGCGGCCGCCGACGATAGCCGCGTGCGGACGACCGTGGCCGCATGTCCATCGGGGGCCCTCAAGATCAAGGAATGACGAAGTGGCGCCGGAGCGCGGCGGGTTGGCTTGTCGCCTAACGCTCTTCTTCGGCGCTGCCGCCGAGCGCCAGCCGCTCGAGCGCGCTTTCCGTGGCGCGGGTAGCGGCGCGGGCCGCGAGATGATCGCGGATACGATCGATCAGCAGGCCGCGGGTCACCGGCTTGGTCAGATACTCGCTGATGCCGAGCCGCATGCTCTCCATCCGCGCATCGAGGTCGTCGCGCGCCGTGATCATGAAGATCGGTATATCGGCCGCGGCAGGATCGCGCTTGAGCGCACGGCACACCTCGAAGCCGTCCATCTCCGGCATCATCAGATCGAGCAGAATCAAGTCGATTCGATGTTTCGCGACGGCCTGGAGGGCTTCACGGCCGGACTCAGCCGCGATTACCTTGTAGCCGGCGCGCCTCACGTGGCGCGCGATGATCGAGCGGGCGTCGGGATCGTCGTCCACCACGAGGACGCACGCCGGCTGTCGCGACGGGTTCACGCGGGCCCCTTGGGTTGACGCTGGTCGGCGCGGCGCGGCTCGACCGCGATAACCCCGCATCGCCGAAGCTTGGCTGCGAAGGTGGTGCGCTTCAGTCCCAGGAGCCGCGCGGCCGCCTGTTTGTTGCCGCCGGTCTGTTTGAGGGCCTCGTTGATCATGCGACCTTCGAGTTCGCGCACGAGTGCGGTCAGGTTGATGCCGCTGGCGCTCAGTTCAGCGGGCGGCCGCGCGTCAGTCCATCTGGTGTCAGGCGCGAGATTGGGCGGCAGCAATCCGGCATGGATCTCGCCGTTTTCGCTGAGAATCACCAGCCGTTCAATCATATGCTCGAGCTCGCGCACATTCCCCGGCCAGTCGTATGACCACAGTTGCACCATCGCCTCGCGTGACACCGTCCAGGTGCGCCCCGGCATCCGCGCGCGCATCCGCGCCAGGAAATGCTCAATCAGGATTGGGATATCGGAACGTCGTTCGCGCAGCGGCGGAATCACGATCGGGAGCACCTGCAGGCGATAGAACAGATCTTCCCGGAAGGCCCCTTTTTTCACCGCCGCGGGCAAATCGGTGTTGCTGGCCGCGATTACCCGGACGTTGACCGGCGTCCAGCGATCGGCGCCGACCGGTCGCACCGCGCCGTCTTCGAGAACGCGCAGCAGCTTGGCCTGCAACGCGAGCGGCATCTCGCCGATCTCGTCAAGGAAAATCGTGCCGCCGTTGGCCGTGAGGAACAAACCGCCGCGCGCTCCGGCCGCGCCGGAAAAGGCACCCCGTTCGTGACCGAACATTTCCGATTCGAGCAGTTCATGGGGAATCGCGGCACAGTTGACCGGCACAAACGGCCCATTGCGCCGGCTCGCGCGCGCATGAATCGTCCGCGCGACCACCTCCTTACCCACGCCGCTTTCGCCCGTGATAAGGACGGTTACGTCGGTCGCCGCGACCTTATCGATCAATTCGCGGAGCTTAACGATGCTCGGATGCTGGCCGACGAGCGGATAGTCGGCCGTCTCCGCCTGACCGGTCTCTGGCAGCCCATTCTCTGTTGCCACGGCAGCGATTGGTCAAACTCTCGGCGTCAAGCTAATTTCAAGCTTAGCTGCAACTTTAGCTAGCTGACAAGTCCATAAACCGCCGGTAGTCCCACGGAAAGCGCCGTAAGTAGCTGCGACAATTCGCAAACGCGCGGTGGGTTTATTTTGCCGTTACCAACTCGCGGCGATAAATCGCCGCCTGACCCGGACCTTCGGCGACCGCAATTTCCATCGCATGCACGCCGGCAGCCGCGCCCAGCGCCTGCAACGCCGCCCACAATTGATCCGCAATCAGGCGCGCCAGTTCCTCGGCGGAACTGTGCATGATCTCGAGCAGAGCGACATCCTTTTTGGGAAGGACAAACAGGTCATCGTCGTAGCGCACGCAGAGTTGCGCGCCCTGGTCCTCGATTCGTAGGCAGTCGCTCTGTGCGGGGATCAAGGTGCGCTCATCCAAGCGGTCAACAATCTCCTTGAGCAGGCGCTTGATCAGTCCGAAATCGAGCACGTAGCCGGTCGTATCGAGTTGCCCCTCGAGGCGCGCGCCGACCTGGTAGTTGTGTCCATGCAGGGGCTCGCGAAAGCCCGGATAGGCGATGAAATGTGCCGCAGAAAATTTCAGATTTTCCTTGGCCACGTGGATCGCAAAGGTTGAAGCCATGGTGCAGTCTGTCCGGCCCCGAAGGCTATGACGCGCGCTGACCGCGCGCGAACAGCGGCTCGAGGTTTTGATGAAGCGCGCGGCTGAAACGGCGCCGATAACGCTCCGCGTCGAGCGAAGTCGCTTCAAGAAACAACCCGGTCTCGAGCGGCGCCGCCGCGCTCAGCCGCTCACGCAACTGTACTGAGAGGGCGTCGTCTGCTGCGAGCTCCGCAGCCAGATCAGCCACGCCCAGACCATGCAGGCCGCCGAGGAGGCATTCGACGAAGTAGCCGACCTGGCCTTCACGGTCGAGCTCGAGTGAGCTGACCCGCAGGGCTTCGGGCAAGCTGAGCAGACGATCCATCCCATACTCGCGGCGCTTCGACGGAATGGCCGGATCGCCGCTGCCGTCGTAGCCGGAACCAATCGCCGCGATCCCGATTCGACCGTCGGCGAACGGTACCGGATGAAAGATATAACCATGCGAGGTGTAGCCGAGTAGCTCGCGCAAGGCAGTGCGATAGGCCAGCAGGTTGAATTTCGTACGTTCGGCGATGGCCCACAGGAACTCGCCGAGGGACCGCCCCGCCGCCTCGGCCAACTCAAACAGTTGGACGAATTTCGACGGCTCATATTCCTCGCGCTGCGCCACCAACGGCGCAGCTTCGCGGGCGAACTCGAGCGCCAGCACGCCGATTCCTTCAGACGCATCGCCGCCGCTATGGGCCACCAACGGCTGCTCGGGCGCGATAGGCTCGAGGTCCATCGCCAGATAGCTCCCATGGCTCGATGGCTTGGCGAGACCGCGCCGAGCATTGGTGAGCGTTGCCGGAAAAGCGTCGCGCGCCACCAGACGACTGCGACCGCCGCGCCGCTTGGCCAGAATGCCGTATCCGCTCAGCAGCGAGCCGTAAGCGACTACGATGAACGTCTCGTTTTTCGGCATGTCCTCGTCGATCCAAGCTAACACACGCGCGCACTGCGGCGAATGCTCGCCCGTGGCGACACTGGGCCACGCCATCCGTGCGCCCGACCATCGCCGGCTCAAACCATCAGCACGATGCCGCGCGCGCGGCTGGCCGTGGCGCGGGCGATGGCGGTGGTATAAATCGCCACTTGCGCGCGATACTCGTCAAGGCGATCGCCCAGATCGGCGTCGGTCTTGAAGTCAATCACGGTCCAGACTGGCGCACCGTCGGCGTCCGTTTCGAGAAAAGCCAGGTCCGTCACGCCCTCGACCAGGGTTCCGTCGGCAAGCCGCATAACCAGCGGCGTTTCGCGCCGCAGCTTCGATGCTGCAGCGGCACGCCGCAGGATCGGCGCGGCCAGTGCAACGGTGACCGCTGCCGTCGCCGCCTCGACCTCCTCAGCCGGGGCGCCGAGGGCGCGCGCCAGAAAGTTCGCGGCCGCGCGGATCTGCGCCGCATCGGCGTCGAGCGGCACGCGCGCGAGCAGCGCATGGACCAGTGAGCCGAAGCGCGGACCCCGCGGGTGCTCACGCGACCGCTCGAGCTCAATTACCTCAACTGCCGCTGCCGCCGCCGTGATCGGTAGCGCGCCAGCGGCGGCGGTTGCGGTCGCGGTCGTCACGCGCAGCGACGGCGCCGCGCCGGCCGCCAGCAGCGTCTCGCTCTCGCGCCGCCAGTTCTGATACTCGAGCTTGCCGGCCTCCGAGCGGCCATTCGCTTCATCGGCCTGGAGAATGACCGTTTGCCGCAGCCCCATGGTCTCGCGCACGTCGAGCCGCAGGAGGGCCGGATCCCACCAGACCACGCGATGGTCACCGCGCTCGGGCTGATGCAAACCCGGCGCAACCCCGGGCCCGCAATTCACCGCTTCCGGTGGTCGTACACCGGCCAGGTCGCTGCGAAACTCGGGACATCCAGGAGCCGACCGCGCCAGCGGAACCAAACCCTGGTCAGGAGCGGGGTAGATCACCGGGGCCAGGCGGCCGAGCCAGCCCTGGCGGCGTTCATCGGCGACCGCCGGGATAATCAGGAGATCCCGCGCCCGCGTCGTGGCGACATAGAGCAGGCGAATCGCTTCCTCCTCGTCGCGGCGATTGGCCTCGACCTGATGGTCGAGCAACTGGCGGGCGCGCGCACCCGCAAGCACCTGGACACACAGACGGGCCTGCGGCTCGACGTAACGGACCGCATCGCGCGTCTCGTTACACGTCAGATCGGCGAGCATCACGACCGGAAATTCGAGGCCTTTGGCGCTGTGGACCGTCATGATGCGCACGCCTTCGGTGCCGTCTTCGACGACCGGGCTATCGCCGGCCTCCTCGCGTTCGGCGCGCGCTTCGAGCAAATCGATAAAGCCGCGCAGCGAAGTCGCTCCGCTGCTTTCGTAGCGCCGCGCTGAGTCCATCAGCCGGCGCAGATTAGCGAGCGCCTGTTCGCCGGTCGGCCAGTTGGCGATTCCGGCGTGCGCGCGCGTGGCTGCGAGCAATCGGCCGATGGTTTCGGCAGCCGGACGGCGATTGCGGCCGCGATGGAGTTCGCGCAGCACGGTCAGCGCGTCACGGACTTCGGCCAGATCCGCAGGTATCGCGGAGGGCAGGGGGCGGAACGGATGGAGCGAACCGAAGGTGTGGCGAAAATTGAGCAGGGCGCCATCACTCAGGGCGAAGAACGGTCCGCGCAAGGTCGCATAAACGCTGAATTCGTCGTCGGGCCGTTCGATCGCGTTCAGCGCATTACGAACCGCCTCGACCTCTTCACGCTGATGGAAGGAACCGCCGCGCACCAGGACATGCTCGAGATGGCGCGCTTCGAGGGCGCGCACATAGGCGCGGGTCATGTCCTGCGCACGACCGCCGCGCCAGCTACTCAGGCGGCGGAAGAGCAGGCAGATGTGCCGAGGACGAATCGGCACGCGCCGGTCGGGTTGATCGCGCTCGGCGACGGTCCAGCCGCTCTCTTTCACCAGCCATTCGATATAGGCGGCTGCCGCCTCGGGCAGCGATTCCTCGATGCTCCAGTCGGTGATTCGGCCAATTTTGCTGTAGGGATGCGGAACCGGCAGGACGACGATCGCGGGTTGCGCGGCGAATTCGCTGCGGTACGGTTGCAGCGGCGCGTAGGCCGGATGGGTCTCGCTCTCGACCGGCATCAGCGGCGCGAAGGCATGGTTGACGAGAGTCTGGATTGCCGGGACGGCGCGGAAGCTCACGCTCAAGTGTTCGACGGCGGCGCCGTGCGCGCACAGATGCTGCTTGATCTCCTGATAGAGCGCGACGTCGGCGCGCCGAAACCGGTAGATCGATTGTTTCGGGTCGCCGACAACAAAAAGCTTGCCGGGCACCGGAATCGCCGCACGCCAGTCCGCGACCGCCGCGTTGTCGGCCGCCAGCAGCATCAGGATTTCGGCCTGGAGCGGATCGGTATCCTGGAATTCGTCGACGAAGATATGGCTGAAACGGCCCTGCAGTTCGGCGCGAACGTCGGCATGGTCGCGCACCAGATTGCGCGTCAGCAGAAGCAGGTCGAGGAAGTCGAGCCGCCCGGCGCGCCGTTTGGCTTCGTCGTAATAGTCGACTACGGGCCATAATTCGTCGCGCAGCAGCGGCGCCAGGTTGGCGCCCGCCCGTTCGCGAAATTCTTCAAGGCGGCGGCGGAGATCATCGCGCCGTGCGAGGGCTTCGACGCGGGTCATGGTGCCGAATTGATCGCCGAATCCCTTCCAGCGCCAATGACCCTGATTGCCCGCCAGCAGGCGGATAAGCGTGTCTTCAAGGATATCGTAATCGCGCGGTTGCACCGCCTCGAGTCGGATAGCTTCGCGCACCGGGCGCGCCAGTTGGGCGAAGGCGCGGCGCAGCCAGTCCCGCTCGTCAGCGGAGGCGGCAAGGTCATCGGCGGCGAGAATGTCGTCAACGAGCGCATCAATCGCCGCGCAACGATCGAACTCCTCGGGACGCCACGGCGCGTCGAAATCACGCCATTCGACCAGCGTGCGCGCCGCGGCGGCGAGCAGCGGCCGCGGACCGTCGCGATCGGCCAGCTCGCGGCGTCGCAGAATTCGCGTCAGGGCCGGCCCCGGTGCGGCGAGGGCTTCGGCAAACCAGCGCTCGAATGCGGCTTCAAACAGCATCCGCGCGTTTTCCTCCGGCGCGATTTCGAACACCGGATCAAGCCCGGCGGCGATCGGCCATTCGCGCAGCAGGTCGGCGCAAAAGGAATGGATGGTGCCGATATGAGCCTCTTCGAGTTGCTCCAGCGCCCCGTCGAGGCGGGCGCGGGCGGCCGCGTCGAGACGCTGCGTGTCATGACGGCCGCTTTCGATTTCGGCGCGCAGGCGCAGTTTCAGCTCGCCAGCAGCCTTCTCCGTGAAGGTGACCGCGACGATCCGGTTGAGCTCCGTCAGGCCGCCCGCAATCACGGCGACGATGCGGCTGACGAGCGCAGTGGTCTTGCCGGTGCCGGCCGCCGCCTCGATGATGAGGGTCGAGCGGAGGTCTTCGCGGATGCGCGCGCGCACCCGGTCATCGGCAAGCGTTGCGTCCGGCATCATCGGCGCACGATCGGTCATCAGCGCAAGATCGCTCATGGGCGGGCGCGCAGTCGGTCGAGGTCAGCCAGGCGCTGCTGGGCGCCGCCGGTTTCACGCTTGTAACGGATCCGCCGCTGCTCGTAGGGTCCGCAGAGCAGACGGTAATCGCAGAAATCGCATTCGCCCGTATCCGGCGCGGCGGGTAGGAAGCCTTCGCGCAGGGCTTTGCCAATCACTTCGGCAAGCAGCGCAATCGCCTCGCGCGCGGTCTCATCGAGCGGCACCACACGCTCTTCGTAGCCGCCGGCAGCGGTACAGTAATAGAGCCGACCGCCGACGACGCGCTCGGTCAGCAGACGCTCGGCGGCGAGCGCGTAGAGCACCGGCTGCAGCACCTTGCCGCCGCCGATGACCAGTCCCTTTGGGGCGCGCACCTTGCCGGTCTTGTAATCGGTTACACGTAGTCCGTCGGGACCGCGTTCGATCAGATCGATCGCCCCGCGCAGCCGCAAACCCGCCTCGAGCGCAACCGCCTCGGCAACGCTGGCCGGATCGCGCTGCCGACGATCGCTCAGCCCGAAAGACAGCTCGAAGCGTTCGGGACAGTAATGCGGTTCCTCTTCGGCCATCCGGCGCAGCCATTCGCGAAGGTCGGCGCGCAGCGAATCGATGCCGTCCAGCCAGACGCGCTCGATGGCCGGGGCGAGTTCATCGCAGGCGCGCGCGGCAACCTCGCTCAGGCAACGCTCGAGCACCGCATAGCCTTCATCGAGAGTGGCGCGCGATAGCGGCAGCCGGCCGGCCGCGCGCAGCGCCGACAGCGTCTCGAACTGCGCTTCGTGGCAGAGGCTGCCGCGCGTCAACGGATCGATCGCTTCAAGCGCGGCAATCTCGTCGCGCGGGCTCAGACGGACGATCGCCTGCAGGTAAAACCGATACGGGCAGGCGGCGAAGTGCTGCAGAGCGGTACCGGAGTAAGCACGCGCGTCCAGTTGATGAACCGCGAGCGCGGCGCGCTCGGCGTCGGTCGGATCCACCAGGCCGTCGTTGCGGGTCCATCGATGAAGCCAGCGCCGGGCGCGGGCGCGCAAGGCGCGGCCCAGATGCGGATTGGTGTCGAGCAGATAATGCGCCGCTCCGAGCACGCGATCGCCGGGCTCTTCAGCAATCCGGTCGAGGACCGCCAAATCGAATTCCGCCTCGTCGATCGCCTCGAGGGGCGATTCGGGTGCCGGCCAGCCGAGGCGCGCGCGCGATTCGCCGGCCGCGCGTCGCGCCAGTTCGTCAAAACCGGGCAGCTCGCCTTCGGCCGCGCGGAGGATTTCGAGAGCATAGAATGACGGCACGCGCGGGCGGCCCTGATCGAGGTCCATGCGCGGATAGGAGAGCATCACGCGCGTGCGCGCCGCTCCAATCGCCAGCGCGAGCGCGAGGCGCTCGGCGGCGGCCCGATCCTCCTGCGTGCGCAGGCACGGGTTCAAGCGGCGGCGGGCGGCGTCGGGCAGCAACGGATCGCCGCCCAGCTTCTGCGGCAGAATCCGTTCGGCGAGACCCGGGACAATCACCAACTCAAACTCAAGGCCGCGAGCCAGAGCGGTCGGCGCGACGAAGACGGCGCCATAGCGGCGCGCTGCGGGCGGACGCTCGAGGCGTCCCATCCGCTCGCTCAGCACGATCCGGACTTCATCGAGCGTGATGCCGCCGACAGGGGCCATCGGCTCGAGCTCGGCCAGCGCGGCGAGCACCGGCGCGCGATCGCGGACCGCGAGCGCAACCAGCGCGCGCAGATGGGTCAGCCAGTCTCCCCACGTGCCAGTGGTCGGCAGCCCGGCCAGATGATCAATCACCGGAAGCGCGAAATCGCGCAGATGCGCGAGATCGACCATCGCGCGGTCGAGCGCGTGTGCGCGCGCATCGTCTTCGTCGAGCTCGCGGCGCCGCAGCCGCAGCTCGTGCTCGAGACCCTCAAGTCGCCCGCGCCAGCGCGCATGGCCGTGGATGACCGCGGCGTCGAGCAGCACCCGCTCCCATCGCCACGGCGCGCGCGTCGAGCCGTCCAGCGTGGGCGACGGTTCTTCCTCCGCGGGCGGGGTCGGCGGCGGATCCGCGGCCAGCCTCCGAGGATCGGGCATGAACTCGGGCTCGGGTGGCACGAAGAACGCGGGCTCGCTCGCGGCGGCATCCGGCGTCGGGACCTGCGCCAGCGACAGGTACTCGGCAAAGCGACGGGCGGAGAAGTTTTCGGCGGCACAACTCAACAGCGCAAGTAACGCGCGGCCGCCTGGTTCCGGCCGGATCGTTCCGCGAGCGAACCAGGCCGGAATCGACGCGCGGGCAAAGGCCTCCTCCAGCAACGCGGTATAGCGGGCGGGAGCATGGAGCAGGACGGCGATTTGATCGAACGGCGTGCCGCGACGGGCGGCGTCGCGGATGCATCGCGCGATTTCGACACATTCCTGCATCTCGCCGGCGGCCGAAGTAACACTGATCGAGTCATCGAGCCTGGCGCGCTCGAGAGTCGCCCGGTCAAACAGGAAGCGTTGCACGCGCGCGAGCGAATTCTGCGGCCTCATCGGTTCCGGCGCGCATTCGGAAACCGGGCTGCGCAGGGCGTCGCGCAGAAAGGCGCGCGACCGCCGGTCCGCGATCGGCAGTGTCGCCAGCAGCGACGGCGCACGATCGGCCAGCGCCGCAATCAGGTCACGCTCGAGAACGTTATCCACGGCGCAATCGAGGAGCAGCGTCGGTACCGCGATGAGCTCCGGGATGGCGCGCTCCTCCTCGATTGCCGCGATCGCGGCCGCGAAGATCGCCGCGCGATCGGCGAGGCCCGCCTCGCGCAGTTGGAGCTGAAGCTGAGCGAAGGTCGCGGCCAGCGCCGATCCATAGACACCAAGCTCTTCCAGCCGATCGAACGAGCATCGCGCCTCAGCCAGTTCGCTGTAAGTGGCGGCGAGCGCGCGCGGCAATCCCGGCAGCTTGCGCACTGCCGCCAGCGCGTCGAGTCGTCTCTCCTGTTCGAGCGTGAAGAGGGCGCGGGCCGCGACCGCCTGCATGCCCAGATCGCTCACATAGCTGCGTCCGGCGCTCGCCGTCTGCTCGGCTGCCAGCAGGCCGGCCAAATGGTTGAGCGTCAACCGATGGATGGCGAAGACCGCGCCTTTACCGGCGGCCACGGAGCGCACGAGATCGTCGGCGGCGGCCAGGCTATGTGCAAGCACCAACGTCGGCGTCCCGGGCGTGATCGCTTCCAGCCATGAGCGCGCGCGGCCGAGGCGATCGGCGGCGCAGGCGGAGACAACGATCTCGCGTACAGACATCTTTGGACGACAGATGATCGTCCGCTTACGCACGCGGCGTGCGCAAGAGACTCGTCAATTTTCCGTCAACAGGCGCGGCTTAGCCGATTAGCCAGACCGGATCGCCGACGCGGACGCGGCCCGGCGCGCCGACTGCGGCAAACACGCCCAGCCGCGCGTTATGATGCTGCGCCGCGGCTCGGAGGATGCGCAGGTCGCGCGGCAGGGCGCCCTGCTGATGGGTGGTCATGACGCAGCGCAGCGCCGGTTGCAGGTTAGTCACGCGCGCCCCCTCCCCTACCCCGAGCTCGCCATCGAGCCATTCGTCTTCGGCAAAGCGATCGCCCTCCGCGCCGTCATCCACCACGATATTGGGCCGGAAGCGGCGCGCGTCGACCTGAGCATCGGCGCCGATGAGCCGCCGCAGATGGGCAAGCGTCGAGGTGGCAAGCAGGTGGACCGCCGCCGAATCGTGAAAGCTGCCGTAGCGCAGCCCGAAGCTGTCGGGCATGGTCGCCGCGGTGAACTGCGGCATCACGCGTTCGACGCCGACGTCGCCGAAAATGGTCTGCGGATCGATCTCGCCGCGCGAATGCTCATCCGCGCGCGAGCGTTCGAGCTTCACCGATCGACCGAGAACGCGCGAGACAGCCGCCGAAGCATCGGCGTGCTCGGCGCTGATTACGCTGCCATCGGGCAGAGTGATGGTGACCGATGGCAAGGCGTTTGCGGTCGGGACGGCGGCATAGGCCGCGCGGAACTCGAACAACTTCGGCGATTTTTTGGCCGTAGCGATGCGGCCGTTGGCCTCGCGCAAGGCCCAGGCACGGTCGCCGACCACACCATCTGCGGCGATGACCAGCTCGTCGACCTGTTCGCCGAGCATCGACTTTACCGGATAGCGATAGAGCTGCTTGACGATGCCAATTTGCCGCTGCGCCATGACCGACTCCGATCCCTCTCTAACACGATAAGACGACGGGGTCGCCGAGACGAATCGAGCCGGATTCTCCAACTGCGGCGAAGACCCCGACGTAGGCATCATGATGCTGCGCGGCGGTGCGCAAAATTGACACGTCGCGCGGCAGATCCGGTTGCGGATGGGTCGTCATCACACAGCGGATCGCCGGGCGCATCCCGACAATTCTCACCCGCTCACCGACCACGAGTTCACCCTCGAGCCAGCGGTCTTCGATAAAGCCGTCGTGCTCCGCGCCGGTATCGATGTAAATATTGGCGCGGAAACGGCGGGGGTCAAAGTCGGCGGCGGGTCGCAGCTCGCGCAGATGGGCGAGCGTGCCGCTGGCAATCAGATGAAGCACGTCTTCATCGAAAAAGTCGCGCGCCGGTGGAAAGGCCTCGCCGCGCATGATGGCTTCGAGATCGGCGGGGCTCAAACGTTCGCGGCGGACCGCTTCGAGACGAATTTCGCGCCCGAATATCGCGCTGAGCGCCTGATCCGTGAGCGGATCGCCCGCGCGCATCGAGCGCCCATCGGGCAGCTCGAGATAGACCGTCGCCCCGCCGTCCGAGGATTCATAACGCGCGCCAAGCTGAAGCATCGCCGCCCAGATGCGCGCGCTCATGATGCCGCCGCGAGCGAGCTCACGCAGCGCCCATCGACGATCGCCGACGATGCCTCGTTCGTCAATCTGCGCTTCAGCCAGCGCTTCGCCGCGCAGCGATTTGACCGGGTACCGCCAGATGGCCTGCACCGTGCCAATCTGTCGCTGCATCGTCGGCGTCCTTACAACGTCCGCGCTCCCGACGGACTGGCCGATGCCGCGCCGGGTCCGGGCGGCGGATTGATCGGGGTTCCTGGTGAAGACTGCGATGAAGCCGATGCGGTCGCGGTCGGCGTCGCCGGCATCGCGGTTGCCGTCGGCGTCGGCTGCGCCGAGCTCGTCGGCGCGACCACCGTGGGAATTTCCGCCGGCGGCGGCGCGCTAGTTGACGGTTGCGGCGTCGGGCGGATGGTCGGCGCCGCATTCAGCATCGGTGCGGTTCCCACGCCGTAATCATAGACCAGATCGCCGCCCAGATCGCCCTGATAGAGCATGAAGGCAGCGGCGATAACCGCGAACAGCAGATAGAGCGGCCGCGACCTCGCGGCGAAATCGAAGAAGTGCAGGGCGAGACGCCACAGCGCCAGTACGACCAGCGCATACGCCAGCCAATGACCGACAAAAGCATGCCGACGGAGTAACTGCTTTGCCGGATCACTCAAATGGTCCCAGACGATGTCCGCGGCCCACCCGCCGGTGACTTTTGAAGCCATCGCGGCAAGTGCGCCGACGACCATCAGCGTGGTCGCCATCGAACGAATCCACCATCGCGTCGGGATGAGGCTCGCGACCAGATCAGCGAGGACGGCGACGATTACCAAGGCGACGGTGAAATGGTCCACGACCGGATGGAGTCCGGCGTTCTGCAGCCAGTTGAGTACGCCCTGCATCAGGCCTCCGATGAGCAAGAAATTGGCCGCTCAGTCCGCCACCGCGCGCTGGCTGATGCGGCTGAGTTGTTATCGCAAAGCGGCCCTCCGCACGCAATTCGTCGCGATCAAAGCCGGGCGGGGTCCTGCGAACTACTTGAGGATCAGGGGGCAGCCGGCGACCATCAGGATAGCGCGCTCGGCATTTTGGGCGATCCGCTGGTTGGCCCAGCCGAGCAGATCGCGAAAGCGCCGGGCGAGCGGATTTTCCGGGACGATCGCCGATCCGACCTCACCGCTGACCATCACGGTGTGGAAGCGGGCGCGACGCGCGGCCGCTATCAGGCCGTCGACGCGCTGCAGGATCGGATCGTCGTCCAGCGCGCGTTCCATCAGGTTGGCGATCCAGAGCGTCAGGCAATCGATCACGACGATCGCCGCGCGATCGTCAATTTCGTCCAGCGCACGCGCGAGTGCGACCGGCTCTTCGACGGTGACGAAGCCGTCGCCGCGATCGCGTCGATGGCGCTCGATGCGATCGGCAAATTCAGCATCGCGGGCTTCGGCCGTGGCCACGAAATAGCGACGTCCTGGCGGATAAGCGCCAGCCAGGGTCAGCGCGTAACTGCTCTTGCCGCTGCGCGCGCCGCCGGTAATCAGAGTGATGCGCGGATGCTCCACCGGATCGTCAGTTTAGCAGATACCCACGCTTGACCACCCGGATGACTTCGCGTAAAGGTGCTGCGGCGTTCGGTGTACGGGAAGCCGGTGCGAATCCGGCGCTGCCCCGCAACTGTATCGGGGGACGACAGCCCTTCATGCCACCTTTAGCAGGGAAGGCGGGCTCGAGGATGAACCCCAAGCCAGGAGACCGGCCGAACGACTTTGCGGTGCTTCCGCGGGGAGGCTGCCGGCCGTAGAGCCGGTCCCATCGGGACCCCGGCGTTTACGCTCGGAATTATCGTTCCCTCGTGAAGGCGTCGCGCCACGAGGGTGGTAATGCGAGCGTTTTTCCTGGCGTTTTCCTGTGTACTCATTGTGGTTCTTGGCAGCCCCCGGCTGGCGGCCCAGGTTACGGCTTCGCCGACCGCGAGCAGCGGCACGGCGCCGGCCGCCGCGCCTTCGCCGCCAGTCCTCACCGCTGCCGTGGGCGCGCCCGCCGCAGCGGTTCCGGCAGCTCAGCCGTCGGCCTCGCCGACACCGTCTTCCGGGCTGCCCCGGATGCTGATCGTAATCACGCCGACACAAATCGCCGAACCGGTCGGCCAGGTCGGTGTAACGACCTCGGTCGTGACCGCCCATCAGATGGATACGCAGCAGCTCACGACCGCCGTTGACGCCTTGCGCCAAGTGCCGGGAGTCCAGGTGAGGCAGAGCGGCGGACCGGGGACGCTGGCGGAAGTGTCGATCCGCGGCGCCGACCCGTCGCAGTCGCTGATTATGATCGACGGCGTGCCGGTCAACGATTCGGCCAGCTCGGAGTTCGATATCAGTCGCCTCACGACCGCCGGGCTCGATCAGATCGAAGTGGTGCGCGGCGCCGGCGGGTCGCTTTACGGATCGCAGGCGATTGGTGGTGTGGTGAACATTCTGAGCAGCGAGGGTTCGGGACCACCGACCTTTTCGCTGCTGTCTGAAGGCGGCAACCGCGCGACGCAGTATCAACAGGCGACCTTGAGCGGCGCCGACGGCCGCCTCGCCTACTCCGGTGCGCTCAGTTACTTTTCGACCGAAGGCTACCGGACCGTGAACGACAGCGCCGACAACCTCGCCGGCAGCCTGCGTCTCGATTATCATCTGAACGAGGACACCACGCTGCGCGGCTTCGCGCGCTATATTCGGGCCAACGTCAGTCTCGCGGAATTCTCCAACTCCCTCGGCATCACCGTGAACCCGACGGCCCATCAGCGCAACGAGTTCATGCTGTACAAGGGCGAGATCGATCGCCGGATTGGCGAGCGCCTGACGCTGCGCGCGAGCGGCTTTTACGTACGCGACGACCTCCGCGTCAACGACACGCCGTTTCCCGGGAGCGACCAGTTCGAATCCGATTCGATACCCGATGAGACGCGGGGCAGCACGATCGACGGGGTCTATAACTGGAGCGCCCACCTGCAATCCTTGATAGGCTTTCAGTTTCTCGATCGCTGGCTGCGTTCGGGCGACAACCTCTATTTCCCCGCGCCACCGCCTCCGGCGAGTCGTTTCGTCACCGTGTTCAACGCGCGGCGGCAGGAGTATGCCGGCTACGTCGAGCAGGTGGTGCACCTGTTTAATGATCACCTCATCGGCACCGGCGGCTTCCGCGTCGACGGCAACAGTCAGTTCGGCGAGGAAGTGAGCCCGGCATGGTCGATCGCAATTCCCCTGCAGAAATATGGGGTGACGCTGCGCGGCAACTACGCCGAGGGCTTCCGCGCCCCCAGCTTCGACGAGCTGTATTTTCCGAATTTCGGCAATCCGCATCTCAACCCCGAGCTGTCCAGTGAGTACGACGGCGGCATCACCAAGACCTTCGGCGAGTTGGCCTCGCTGACCGCCACCTATTTTTCGCGCCGGGTGCATGACGAAATCGTGGTGGTGCCGTGCCAGGTGGGTCCCGGATGCGAGTTCGGCGCGACCGCCGGCAATGCCCAGCGCGTCGATACCCAGGGCGTCGAGGTCGTGCCCGAGGCGCATCTGATTCACGGCCTCGACCTTGGCGGCAGCCTGACCTACGTAGACCAGCGGCACACGCCGCCGCTATTCAAGGTGCAGCCGCTGCGCGTGCCGAAGTGGTCGGCCGAAGCCCACACCCAGTTCGTCCATGAGGATCTCCTGCGCAGCGGCGACCAGGTCACCGCCGCGGTGCTGTACACCTTCGTCGGCGACCGCGACGATATCGAGCCCGACGGGATGATCGCCAATCACGACGCCTATCATCGGGTCGATCTCGCCTTCGCCTACGGGCCGGGGCTCAAGTGGAAGCTGCTGAAGGACGAGCAGATCGTCGCCCGGGTGCAGAACGCCCTTGACCGTCATTACCAGGAAAACTTTGGTTTTCCAGCGCCGCGGGTCAATTTCGTCGCCGGTGTAAAGCTGACATTCTAAGCTGACGTTCGAGGGGTGCCTTCGCTTCGGTGTCGTGATGAGCGCGAAATCGCTGATGGTGATGGGGACGGCGTCGGACGTCGGCAAGAGTGTCGTGGTCACCGCGCTCTGCCGGAGCTTCGCGCGCGCCGGCCATGCGGTGGTGCCCTTCAAGGCGCAGAACATGTCGAACAACGCCGCCGTCTGCGAAGGCGGCGAAATCGGACGCGCCCAGGCGGTTCAGGCGGAAGCCGCCGGGCTCCCGCCGAGCGTGCTGATGAATCCGGTACTGCTTAAGCCTTCGAGCGATCTGGGTTCGCAGGTCGTTATCTGCGGCCGCGCGCGCTTTCATACAACCTTCCGCGATAATTATGACCGCTATCGTGCCGAAGCCTGGCCGGCGATCCGGCAAAGCTACGAGGCCCTCGCCAAGCGCTTCGCGCTGATCGTGATCGAAGGGGCGGGCGGCGCGGCCGAAATCAATCTGCGCTATCGCGACCTCGTCAACTGGCCGGTTGCGGAACTGGCGGATGCTCCGGTTCTGCTCGTCGCCGATATCGATCGCGGCGGCGTCTTCGCCTCCCTGGTCGGGACCGTGGAACTGCTCGCGCCAGAGGAGCGGCGGCGCGTAAAAGGCTTCATCATCAACAAGTTTCGCGGCCATCGCGAGCTGCTCGAGTCGGGCCTGCGTCTGTTGACCGAGCGCACCGGGATTCCGGTTCTGGGCGTCCTGCCGTATCGCGAGAATCTGGGTATCGCGGAGGAAGACGCGGTCGTCCTTTATCGCCATCGGCCGCGCCGGCCGCCGACCGCAGTGACCTGCGGCGTGCTGCACCTTCCCCATATCGCGAACTTCACCGACTTTGACGGGCTCGACAAAGAGCCGGACGTGAGCGTCCACTACCTGCGCGATCCCGGTTCAGCTCCGGCGCTCGACCTGGTAATCCTGCCCGGCACCAAGGCGACGGTGGACGATCTCGCCTGGTTGCGCGCCGCCGGCTGGGAGGAATGGCTCAACCGCCAGCGTGCTGCCGGCGCATGGATCGTCGGCGTCTGCGGCGGTTACCAGATGCTCGGGCGGCGCATCATCGATCGCGATCATGTCGAGAGTGCGGAGCCTGAAACGGCTGGCCTCGGCTTGCTTTCGGTTGAAACGATCTTCGACCCGGAAAAGCTGACGCGGACGGTCCGCGCGGTCCATCGGGCGACGAATCTCGTGGTCGCCGGATATGAAATTCACGCCGGCCGAATCCATGGCGTGAACGAACGCAACGCCGTCTTCAAGATTATCGAGCGCGACGGCCGCGTTGCCAGCGAACTCGAGGGGCTCGCATCAGCAGACGGACGCGTTTTCGGGAGCTCGATCCATGGCTTGTTCGACGCGCCCGCCTTCCGCCGCCACCTGATCAACGCCGTGCGCGCGAGCAAGGGTTTGGCGCCGCTCGAGAGCAGGCCGGCCGAGGACGTCGAGACGGAACGCCGCGCGACGTACGATAGCCTCGCCGACTGGTGGGAAGCCTGCATCGACATGCGGCGCATCGCTGCTCTCGCCGGGGTGGCGTGGAAGCCTCGAGCAGGCGCGGTATAACGGCGATCGCCTTTGGCCGGGCCGCCTCGTCGGTGCGACATCACCCGAATGGCTGAGCTCGCACCGCTCCGCTTGACAGGGTATGGATGGTGCCTGATTTTGGCTGCGGAGGATCACTTACGCGATGCGGCGCCTGCTCCTGACAATATCGATCGCCCTACCGGTATACGGATGCGTCCAGATTCCGCCCGCGCCGACGCCGCCGCCAACCAGCATGAGTTCCTGGGGCCCGTTGGGCGGCTTCACGATGTCCTCCGGCGCGAATTGCGCGGGTCAGGCCGCGCTGGTCAACGGCAAGAGCACGGTGTCCGATCCCTGTTTCACCGACACCAGCAATGTCGTGCTGTGCACCGACGCTACTGCGCCCAGCGCCGTGGCGTGTAAGCCGTCCAACGGACAATTGTCCATCTCCGGTTTCGGCAACGACGTCGTGGCCTACGCCCGCCTCCGCTGACGCAGGGAGTTTGGGCCGCGCAGGCTCGCGAAGTCACGCTGCGAGCCCCGTGGCCGCGATGTAAACGCTGACCGCAAGGCAGCGTCTAGATCGCTAGTGAGGAGGCATTTTTGGGGAGCAAGAGGCCAATGAAACCAAAGGACAACAATGGAACTGCGGCGCGATTCATGCGCTCGCTTAAACCGCTGGTCGCGGCGGGCGGATTGCTGGCGTGCGCGATAGCCGCGCCGGCCGGCGCCCAGATGGCGACCAATCCCGATATCGAGTATCCGGCGCAGATCGCGCTGCATCTGCCCGATCGCGACTTGAACTGGGGCGAACTTGCCCGTTTCGACAATTTTCTCGATCAGCATCCCGCCATCGCCCGCGACCTCTATCGCGATCCGGGGGCGATCCGGAACCCGGCGTTTCTGAACAGCCATCCCGAGCTGCGGGAATTCCTGGCGGCGCACGGCGGTATCGCGGCGGCGCTGCGCGAGAATCCGGGATGGTTCATGAACCGCGAGGCGCGTTTTGAACGCTTCGAACAGGGGCACTACCAGATAACGCGGGCGCAACTCGACGCTTTCGACGATTACCTCGACGCGCATCCAGAAGTTGCCCGGCAGCTCTATGCCAATCCGGGCCTGATGCGCGACGCTCAGTTCCTGGCGGCCCATCCGCAGTTGGCGACCTTCCTGCGCAATCATCCGGGAATCGACGGCGACCTCGAGCGGCATCCTTACTGGACGATGTGGCGCGAGCATCAGTTCGAGCGTTCGGAAAACGAGTACCATCCGGTCAACGCGCCGACCAATCCGCAGGTCGCCAACTTTGACGACTTCCTTGATCATCACGAGGCGATTGATCAGCAACTGATGCACGATCCACGTCTGATCGATAACCCCGGCTATCTCGCGAACCATCCGCAGTTGCGCGACTATCTGAGCCAGCATCCGGAGGTGCGCGCCGAGATCAGATCCCATCCCGACTGGTTCATGCATCGGGAGCGCCTGTACGAACACCACGAGCATCAGAGCCGCATCTGGCGCCGAACCTATCGCGGCTGACGCGGGCCGTCGCAACGGATCGCCGAAGCCGGTCAAAATGCGCGAAGAAGATCGTCGCCCGGGACGGTCTTCTTCGCGCGCCGGCGAGATTTGGAAGCGTTCGCGCGCGTGACGGATGCCTGCGGCGCCTTTAGCGTCGGGCGGGGTTAACCTTGCGATATCGCCACGTCTGGAATAAGAAATTCTGATAGTCGCTATCAGTATCCACTCGGCGGAGCGGCCGTCACGAAGTGCAATCCGCTACGGCGCCCGCCAGAACCTGGAGGGAAGTTATGTACGACCTGGTGATCCGTAATGGCACGGTGATTGACGGCTCCGGCCTGCCGCGCGTGCGCGCCGACGTGGCTATCGCCGGCGGCAGGATTGCCGCCATTGGCCGCATCCGTGATTCCGCCAAAGAGACCATCGACGCTGAGGGGCATATCGTTGCACCCGGCTTCATCGACGCCCACACCCACATGGATGCGCAGGTCTTCTGGGATCCCATCGGGACCTGCTCCTGCTGGCACGGCATCACCTCGGTCGTGATGGGCAATTGTGGATTTTCGCTGGCGCCCTGCGCGGAAAAGGACAAGCTGCTGGTGATGCGCAATCTCGAGCGCGCCGAAGATATCGCGCCGGAGGCGATGGAAGCGGGCATCAAGTGGGCCTGGACCACCTTCCCCGAATACCTCGCCGCGGTCGAGCGCCAGCCCAAGGGCATCAATTATGCCGCCTACATGGGCCACTCCGCTTTGCGCACCTATGTGATGGGGCAGCGGGCGTTCGAGGAGGAGGCCACCGCCGAGGACCTCGCGCTGATGAAGACCGAGGTGCGCAATGCGATCAAGGCGGGCGCCGTCGGCTTCACGACGTCGCGCACGCGCAATCATCAGACCCCCGACGGCCATCCGGTCGCGAGCCGCCTGGCAAATTGGCATGAAGTGCGTGAGCTGGTCGGCACCATGGGGGAGATGGGCGCCGGCATTTTCGAGATCGCCGGCGAGGACACCGGCACCGAAGGCGAGCGGCTCAACGATTACCTCGCGCGGCTGAAGGCGCTCGCCGTCGATACCGGCGTTCCCGTGACCTTCGGGATGTTCAGCACGCGGCGCGCCCCTGACTACTGGCGCAACTACTTCCGGCTCGCCGACGAGACCGCGGCGGCGGGCGGCAAGATGTTCATCCAGGTGCACAGCCGCTCGCTCAACGTGTTGCTCTCCTTCGAGACCAGCATGCCGTTCGACCGTCTGCCGCTGTGGAGCGATTTGCGCAAGCGGCCGCTGGCCGAGCAGGAAGCGGCGCTGCGGAATCCGGAGATGCGGCGCAAACTGATCGAAGCCGGACATCAAAAGCAGGAGCATCGCGCGGTCGGACCGGAGGCCCGCACGTCGAGCTTCCGGTGGCTGTTCCCGCTTGATCGCGCCACCCCGCCCTACACCTCGATCGCGGAAATCGCCGAACAGAGCGGCAAGGACCCGGTCGAAGTCATTATCGATCTGGCGTTGGCGAAGAACCTCAAGCAGTTCTTCCTGCAGACGCTCATCAACGAGGATCAGAACCACGTGCTCGAGATGATGAAGCATCCGCGCTCGGTGGTGACCTTCTCGGACTCCGGCGCGCACGTCTCGCAGATCATGGATTCGTCACTGCAGACCCACGTGCTGAGCCACTGGGTGCGCGAGAAGCAGGCGATAACCCTCGAAGAGGCTGTGCGGATGATGAGCTTTGTGCCGGCCTCGCACTGGGGGCTCAATGGCCGCGGACTGCTGCGCGAGGGCTACTGGGCGGACGTCGTGGTCTTCGATCCCGATCGCGTCACGCCGCTAATCCCCGAGCTGACTTATGATCTGCCGGCCGGTGCGCGACGCCTGAAGCAGAAGGCCGAGGGCATCCTGGCGACCGTGGTGAACGGTCAGGTACTGCTGCGCAACAACGAGCATACCGGCGCACTTCCGGGCCAACTGCTGCGCGGTCCGTTGGCGCATCGCGCATAGCCGCCACTCGATCTCAACAGGAAACGGGCGCGAGTCCAAGTGACTCGCGCCCGTTTTAGCTGCAGCATCTCAGGCGGCGCGCCGTCAGATATTCGTGTGACGCGGCCGCGCTAGGGTCACGCCGTCGCGATCGCTCCGCAGGCCTTAAGCCGCTCCAGTTCGGTCTCGGCGAAGCCCCAGTCGCGCAGCGCTTCCAGGGTATGCTCACCCGGTCGCGCCGGCGGCCGCTGGATCGCTCCGGGCGTCCGGCTGAAGCGAGGCGCCGGGGCGGGTTGCACCACCCCGTCGGGAGCAACGAAAGTTCCGCGATGCTGGTTATGGGGATGATGCGGCGCCTCGCTCATGCTGAGCACCGGCGCGAAGCAGATATCGCTGCCTTCCATGATCCGGCACCATTCGTCGCGGGTTTTGGTTTTGAACAGCGCGGCCACGCGCTCTTTCATCTGCGGCCACGACTTGCGGTCGTTCTGTGGGGCGAGCTCCTCGGCCTTGAGTCCCGATTTCTCCAGCAATTCCTCGTAAAACTTCGTCTCGATGGAGCCGATTGAAATGTACTTGCCGTCGGCGGTTTCGTATACATCGTAGTAATGGGCACCGGTATCGAGCACATTGGTGCCCCGCTCGTCGTTCCAGAAACCCGCGCCGTGCATCCCGTAAATCGCCGTCATCAGCGACGCTGCGCCATCGATCATCGCGACATCGATCACCTGTCCCTTGCCGGATTTCTGCGCCTCGAGCAGGCCGGCTACCAGGCCGAATGCCAGATACAACGCGCCGCCGCCGAAATCGCCGATGAGATTGAGCGGCGGTACCGGCGCTTCACCGCGTCGTCCGATAGCATTCAGCGCGCCGGTCAGCGCAATATAATTGATGTCGTGGCCAGCCGCCTGGGCGAGCGGCCCGTCCTGTCCCCATCCAGTCATCCGGCCATAGACGAGCCGTGGATTGCGCTCCAGACAGATGTCGGGTCCGAGTCCCAGCCGCTCCATCACGCCCGGCCGAAACCCTTCGATAAGCGCGTCGGCCTTTTCGATCAGGCGGAGAACCGCTGCCGTGGCTTCAGGTTTTTTGAGGTCGAAGGCAAGGGAGCGCCGGCCCCGATTAAGCAGGCTGTACTTGGTCTGGACCGAGATGCCGAGGCCAGCATCGGCGGTGCGATCGATTCTGAGGACTTCGGCGCCGAGGTCCGATAACAACATCGCGCACATCGGCGCCGGTCCGATACCCGCAAACTCAATCACTTTGTAACCGCTCAGTGGTCCCATGGTCTCACCTCGTCACGACGTTGTTGTGGAAGCGCCCCAACCTTAGCACAAGCCGCAATCGGTAGAAGATTGGCCGACGTCGGGAAACTTCGACCGGGCGCGCGAGCTTGCGGTCTCGCAAGAGACGGCGCTGCGGGCAGGTGGCCGGCTGCGGCGGGTCTTCGCGAAGCGACCGTCAGAACTGACGCGGGCGAACGCTGACCCGCCAACGGGGCGCCGCTAATGGGCTTCAACCGCGCGCCCGGCGCGGGGACGCGGCAACATGAAACAGAGTGAGATCGCAAGGATCATCACGATACTGAGCGTGCGATAGATGTTGTTCAGCGACAGCATCGTGGCCTGACTTTGCACGCTGCCGTAAAGCATCGCGAGGCCCTGCTTCTGTCCCGTCACCAGCTCGTTCATGTAATTGAAGTGGATCGCCCCCGGCAATCCCGACGACGAGCGACTGAGGTCCCAGGCACTGAAGGGCGAGACGTGCTCGACGAGGCGGCTCTGATTGACCTGCTCGCGACGCACCAGCAGGGTGGTCAGCACCGAGGTGCCAATCGAACCGCCGACGTTGCGCGTCATCGAATAAAGGCTTGCCGCATAGCCCATCTGCTCGCGCGGAATCGAGCTCAGCGCCGAAGCCGAGAGATTCGGGAACACCAGCCCCATGCCGATCCCCTGGGTCACCGTCGGCCAGATAAAATTCGACATCGACATGGTGAGGTCCAGACCGCCGAGCATCCAGGCCGAGAAGCCGATCAAAAAGAATCCGAAGATGACCAACGGGCGCGTGTCATAGCCTTTTTTCGCGATGCCGCCGAGCAGAAACATCGACGCCATCACGCCCATCCCGCGCGGCGCCATGGCGAGGCCCGCCTTCCATGCCGTATAGCCCAACAGCTCCTGCAAGAAGATGGGGTTCAGGATCGTCATGCCGTACGCCGTGAAGGTCATCAGAATCAGCAGAACGGTCGGCACCGCAAAGTTCCGATTCTTCAGAATCCGCACGTGCACGATCGGATCCGGGATGCGCCATTCGTGAACGATCAGCGTGGCAAACGCGACCAGCGCGATGAGCGACGAGTACCAGACCCACGGCGCCGCAAACCAATCCGAACGGTCGCCACGGTCCATTACAATCTCGCCCAGACCAAGCGAGACGACGAGGCAGACGATTCCCAGCCAGTCGGCGCGACCCTTACCCTTGAGCCGCTGCAGATAGGAGGGATCGTGCACGAAGGTTGACACCATGAAGGCGGCGCCGATACCGATCGGCACGTTGATATAAAAGTTCCACCGCCAGTTCCAGTTATCGGTAATGTAGCCGCCGACCGTCGGACCCATGATCGGCGCGACCATCAGGCCGAGTCCCCATACCGCCATCGCGAGGGTCTGCTCGTTGGGTGGAAAGGTCTCCATCAGGATCGCCTGCGAGAGCGGTTGTAACGCGGCTCCCGCGATGCCCTGCAGGAAGCGAAATGCCACCATCTGGTCGAGCGTCCGGGCCGCTCCGCACATCGCCGATGAAATGACAAAGGCGGTAATCGAGATGAGAAAGTAATTCTTGCGGCCGAACTGCCCGGCAATCCATCCGGTGGTCGGGATCATGATGCCGGCGGCGACCAGGTAGGTGGTAACCACCCACGTCACCTCGTCGATCGTCGCCGAAAAGCTGCCCTGCATGTGAGGCAAGGCGACGTTGACGATGGAACTGTCAAGGACCTCGAGGATGGTGCACAGGATCACCGCCACGGCGATGATCCACTTGTGGGTGTGTTCGGGTGCCGCCGGCGCCGGCGGCGCGGATGCCGTCGCCGCAAGCGGCTTCGCTTCTGCCTCCATTCAGGACAACTTTGGATCGGATGAATAAAAAAAGATACTGGTTGCGCCTACCTTCTTCAGCTCTGCGCCATCTTCACTGCAGCCGCTGGCCGACGCCGAGCCCGATGGCTGCGGCCAGTTCGCCGGGTGCGGCTTTTTTCCCGTTCGCGTCGAGCCGCGCGCGCCGGACGATCAAACGCCCGCCGCGCAGCGCGAGATGCATCCCCGAATCATCCAACTGAAGGACCGTGCCCGGCTGCGCTCGCTGATTCTCGATCACCTCGAGATGCGGCTCGTAAAGCCGCACCTGATGATCGCCAAAGGAAGCGAAGGCGCCCGGCTGCGGATCGCATCCGCGAATGAGATCGTGAACTTCACGCGCCGGACGATTGAAATCGATCCGCGCATGCTCGTCGCGACAGATGGGTTCGTAGGTCGCCTGGCTTTCATCCTGCTGAATGCGCGGCGCCGCGCCCGCCTTGATGAGATCCAAAGCTTCGTTGAGCGCATCGATGCCAAGCGGAAAAAGCTTCTCGAAATAGAGCGAACCGGTGGTGTCATCCGGCCGGATCGGAACCCGGCGCTGCACGAGAATCGGCCCGGTGTCGATGCCGGCGTCGGGCCAGAACCAGGTTATGCCGGTCTCGGTGTCGCCCTGGATAAGCGTCCAGTTGATGGCGCTCGCTCCGCGATGGCGCGGGAGCAGTGACGGATGAAAACAGATCGACTGGTAGCGCGGCGCGTAGAGGATTCGCTCGGGCACGATCAGGGTGACGAAGGCCATAATGAGTAAATCGGCCTCGAGCGCTTTGACCTGATGATAAACGTCGTCGGTCTTGTACGAGGGTGGTTGACTGAGCGGCAGTCCGAGCTTGAGCGCCCGCGCCGCCAGCGGATCCGGTCGCGCACCGGCCGCTTCCGGCGGCGCGAAGACCTGGACCACCTCTTCGCCGCGCGCCTGCAGAAGCTCCAGCGCGCGTTCGGCGAACGCCGCCTGCCCAATCAGAATAACCCGCACCCCGCTTGTCTCCTCGCAGCCGCAGCCTAGCAAAGCCCTTCCGCCTGCGCACGCGCGCGGCCACGCGCCGCATCGCTTGTCCACAGGCGGGCGGCCCGCGCAAAATTGACATGGGGGTCCGGCGCCGAAATAATTAAAGTGGTTTGGACGCGGTGATGTTCAATCGCGGGGATTGCCGGTGAACGGCGCCAACGGTTTGAGCGCTTCCGAGTTGATACTCGGTACCGGTCCCGTGGTGCAGGCGGTGCTATGGCTTCTGGTGGCCTTTTCGGTCGGCTGCTGGGGCATCATTCTTTATAAATTCGTGCAGATTTCACGCGCACGACGCGAATCGGAGCGCTTCACCGCGATCTTCTGGGAATCGAAGAACCTCGCTGCAATCCATAATGCCAGCGTCGGGATGACTCACAGTCCAATCGCGCAGGTGTTCCGGGCGGGCTATCAGGAGCTGATCCAATTGACCCGCGCCAAACGTCAGGCGGTCGGCGCCGAGAGCGGGTTCTCGACCGATTTGGGCGGCGTCGATAATGTCGCGCGCGCGATGCGGCGGCAGTCGAATATCGAGCTCACCAAGCTCGAGTCCGGCATCACCTTCCTTGCCACCACCGGTTCAACCTGCCCTTTTATCGGTCTGTTCGGGACGGTTTGGGGCATCATGACCGCCTTTCTCGGTCTCGCCGCCACCCATACCTCGAGCATCCAGGCGGTGGCGCCGGGTATCGCCGAAGCCTTGATTACGACCGCTGTCGGATTGGTCGCCGCCATCCCGGCCCAGATGTTCTACAACTTCCTCACCACCCGGGTGCGCGTGCTGGCGACCGAGATGGACAACTTTACCTCTGAATTCCTGAACATCGCGGAACGTCACTTCCTCTCGTGAGCGATCGTCAAAAGCGGGGCATCGGATGGCAGGTGAGGTAGGCCCGCGCGGCTCGCTCGTGGCGCAGATCAACGTCACGCCGCTCGTCGACGTGATGCTCGTGCTGCTGATCATCTTCATGGTCACGGCACCGATTATCCAGCAGGGTATCCAGGTGGATCTGCCGAAGGTCAAGGCGGCGGCGATCCAGGGCAAGGAAGAACAGTTCGTCGTCTCGATCACGCGCGATCGCCGAATTTATCTTAACGACACGCCGATGACGGCCGACGAGCTTACGCAGAAGCTCACCGCTATCGCGCAGGAACGCCCCGATCGCGAAGTCTACGTGCGGGCGGACCAGCAGGTGCCTTATGGCGACGTCATCCGCATGATGGCCGCGATCAAAGCGTCGGGCATCGAGAACGTCGGGATGGTGACGGAGATGCCGGATGCTGACGCCGACGCGCCCAGCCGCACGCACGGTAACTAAGCGCCGCAGGCGGCTTCGATTGCGGCCTCCACGGAATGCCTCCCGCGCGATCTTTTGGTGCTGACGGTCGGCGGGCGCGCTTCGGCATGGCCTTGGCCATCGTGGCCTCGGCGCTCGGCCACGCCGCCTTCTTCTACCTGGTGCTGTACGTGCTGCCGCGTCTGTTCACCCATCCGGAGGCGCCGCAGAGTTACACGGTCAGGATCGTTGACCAGTTACCCGCGGGCGATCTCGGAACCCATCTGCCGCGTCTGGCCGGACGCGCTCCGCAGCCGCACAAACCGCAGCCACAGGCGAGTCCGCCTCCGCCGCCGCCAACGCCCCCGCTCGAAGAGGAGGAAAGCGGCGTCGCCCTGAACGAGATCCGTCCGACCGTTACGCCGACGAGGACGCCGACCCCCACACCGACACCTCAAGCGGCGCGCGCGCCGACACCTGCGCCTGCTCCAACCGCAAGACCGACCGTCAAAATGACTCCGAAACCGCGTCCGACGCCGCGCAAACATCATCCAGCGATAGCCGTGCGACCCACACCCACGCCGACGCCCGGGAATGCCCGCCGGCGTCGTCCGGTGCCCGTACCCTCAAGCGCGGTGACGGTTGCCCGAACTGAGGCTACCCCGAGCGTCGACGAGCGGCTCGCTGACATTCGCAAGGAGCTCCTGGCCGAGCATCTCAAGACCCTGCGCGCCGAGGCGGAAAAAGCCAAGACCGCGCACGGGACGGAAAGCGGCGGGCCCGCCGTAGCCAACGTCGAAAGCGCGGGTAAAGGCTACGGCCTCGGTGGCGGCAGCGGCAGCGTCGGCATTCAACAGGACCCGGAATTTCTGCTGTACTATCAGACCGTGCAAAAACGCATCAAGGAAGCCTGGAGTTTCCTCGGCAGCAATCCGGATCTGACCGCGACGGTCAGTTTTGGGATAAATCCCGACGGTTCATTGAACTCGATCAAGGTTGAACAGACTTCCCACGACCCATCATTCGACGACTCGGTCGTGCGCGCGATCCGGCGGGCGGCGCCGTTTCCGCCGCCTCCGGCCAAGTACCGAGCGCAGTTCGCGCAAGGGGTCGAGGCCGACTTCAAACTGGGCGAATTGAACTCTTCACTATAGCGGCGCCGACGACCGACAGTTATTCTTGAGGCGTTTGTTGAGAACTGTGACTTTTCGGAATCGACCCCAAATCGACCTGGTACGAGCGCGTCCGCTCCGGTCATCCCGGGGCTCGCGCATGCGCGCGCTGGTCATCGCCCTGATGTTCACGCTGCTCGGTCTCCTAGCGGCGCCGGCCATCCATGCTCAGGTCGGGTCCGGGCCAATCAAGATACAAATCGTCGGCGCCGAACAGGTCTCGCCGATAGCGGTCTCGGACCTGAAGAACCTCGCCGGCGATGACGACCATAAGGTTTCCACCGTCTTCGTTGATACGTTGCGGCGCGATCTGACGCTTTCCGGATATTTTCGTCTGATCGATCCCGCTTCCTACATCGAGAACGCCCAGTCGTCCGGCTACGACGTCGGCCAATTCAACTTCGGCGACTGGAGCTCGCTCAACGCCGAATTTCTGGTGAAGGGCGCGGTCACCCGCAGCGCCGGCAAGGTTCAGGTCGAAGCCTTGCTGTTCGACGTCGGTCAGCAGCGCCGGATGATGGGGCGGAAGTTCAATGGCGTGCCGAATGAAGTCAGCGAGATGGCGCGGCGCTTTGCCGACGCCGTGATGGAGGCGGTCACCGGCCAAAAGGGTCCGTTCGCAACCAAGATGGCCTTCGTTGGTATCCGGGGCAGCCGCTTCAAGGAGATTTACACGTCCTGGCTGGACGGCGGGACACCGGTGCGGTTGACCGACAACCCAACGATCAATCTGTTCCCCGACATTTCCGGCGACGGCCGCCATATTTTGTATCTGTCGTACAAGACGATGACCCCGATGCTGTACCTGGCCGATACCCAGAGCCGCACCGAAATTTCGCTTGCGCCGTCGCTCGGGATGGCGGTAGGCGGAGTTCTTACCGCCGACGGTCGCATCGTCGCGGCTTACTCGCGCGGTGGCGCGACCAACCTCTATCTGCTCGACAGCCAGGGCAGCGAGTTGAAAAGCCTCACCGCCACGCACGGGCTTAACGTCGATCCGGCAGTATGCGCGAACGGGAGCCTGCTCGCCTTCGCCTCCGACCGCAGCGGGGATCCGCAGATCTATACGATGGATCTCGCGGGCGGCAGCGTCCATCGCATCACCTACCAGGGCAATTACAACACGGCGCCGGCACTGTCGCCGGATTGCAAGAAAATTGCCTACGAAAGCCGTATCGGCGGAAGCTTCCAGATCTTGGAAATCAGTGCCGCGGGCGGTTCGCCCAAACAGCTTACTTCTGAGGGTAACAATCAGGGGCCGGCCTGGTCAGCCGACGGCCGCTATATCGCCTTCAGTTCACGGCGCGGTGGATCGGCACAGATCTACCTGATGCTGGCGGCGGACGGCAGGATTACCGGCGATTTGACGAAAGGAGAAGGTGATGACACAAGCCCGTCGTTGTCCGCGTGGGTCGGCGAATGAGGCGGCGTCCGCAGCCAGGCGCATCGTTCCGCTGGTTGCGCTTCTCGTGATTGTGCTCTGGGGATGCTCGTCGAAAAAGCCCGAGACCAACGCGGGGGCTAATGCCGGTTCGCAACCGGGGCTGGGCCAGGAGGGACTCGGCGGGACTAATGGCAGTTCGCTCAGCCAGTTCCAGAAAGGGACCCTCGGCCAGGGACAGGGACCCTTGAGCGACATCCATTTCGATTACGATTCCTATACCGTCCGCCCCGAAGACGGCGATATCCTGCGGGCGAACGCCGACTGGCTGGAGAAGAACCCTCAAGCCAAAGTGCAGATCGAGGGGCACTGTGACGCGCGCGGCTCAGAGGAATACAATCTGGCGCTGGGCGCCCGGCGCGCGCAGGCCGCGAAGGATTACCTGCAGACGCTCGGAATCGCCGCGGACCGGTTGTCAACCATCAGCTACGGCAAGGAGCTGCCCTTGTGTACCGAGGATACCGAAGATTGCTACGCCCAAAACCGTCGCGATCATTTTGCGGTTACACAATGACGCTGCAGGTCTCGCGATGGCGGCTGTGGGGCCTGGCCGTAATTGCGGCCGCGACGCTCGCCGCCTGCACGCCGATGGAGGCCGCCCAACCGCAGGCGTCGCAGGAAGACGAATCGTCCCTGCGCGAACTGATCGCCAATGACCGCCAGCAGATCGAAGCGCTGCAACAACAGGTGGCGCAGGAAAACGACCGTATCGCGGAACTCGAACACAACCAGATGACTTCCGCCACGCCGCCGGCCAGGCCCAACCCGCCGCCGAGCCAAGCGCCGCCATCCCCACCCACCAGTGAGGCGGCGGCGATTGCCGATGCCGGAACTCAATCGGGCGCCGCGGCAAGCCCGGGCGCTACCGCCAGTCCGGGCGCCGAAGCAAGTCCCGCCGCCGAGGATGAAAACGCAGCCCCAGAGAATGATAACGGCGCCGCTACCGGGGCTGCGGCAGGTGGCGCCGAAAATACGACCGCGATGCCGCCTTCATCGGAGATGGCCGCGGCGACGCCGCCAACCCCGGCCGCGCCGGAAACCGCACCACAACCGGCACCGCTGCCCCCGTGGCAGGACGAAGCCAAACAGCAGCTCGACGCGACGCCGAATGCCCCGGGCGCCAAGCTGTATCGAGCGGGGCTGGCCGATCTGACCGCCGGCCGCTACGCCCAGGGCTTGGCCAAATTGCAGGATCTCCAGCGCCGCTACCCCAAATCCGATCTGAGCGAACCGGCCGAGTATTTTTCCGGCAATGCGCTCTATGAGTTGGGTCAAAGCGAGAAAGCCATACTGCAATTCAACGATCTCACGATGCGGTTCCCGGAGGGCAAGTACACCAGCTCGGCGCTCCTGCGCGAAGCGCAGGCCTTTACCAAAATCAATGACCCGATCGACGCGCGCCTGACCCTGCAGAAGCTTCTAACGGATCATCCGAACTCCCCGGAGGCCCCCGCCGCGAAATCCATGATGGCTTCGTTGACGTCCTAACAGCGGGTGCCCTAAAGACCCTGGCCGCGCTTATCCGATGCGTGTAATCAGCAATCTCAACGAACTCGACCGGAATCCGCCCGCGGTGGTCGCGATGGGCAACTTCGATGGCGTTCATATCGGCCATCAGGCGATCCTCCGACGGGCCATCGCGATCGCCCGTGAAAGTTCGCGCCAGGCGTACGCCCTCACTTTTGACCCGATGCCGGCGAAGGTCCTTGCCCCCGAACGTGCGCCGCGGCTTATCCTGACGCGCGAGGACAAGTTCGAGCTGCTGCAATCGTCGGGTCTCGACGGCGTCATCGTGCTCGATTTCACGCTCGAACTGAGTCGTCTCACGCCGCGCCAGTTTGCGGCCGAGTATATTCGCGGTCGGATCGGCGCACGCACCGTGGTCGTGGGCTACAGCATGAGTTTCGGCCACGATCGCGCGGGCAATGCCGCGATGATGGAAAAGTTGGGCGTTGAACTTGGCTTCGACGTGATCGTCGTCGGTCCGATCAAGGTCGGTACGATCGAGGTCAGCTCAACGTCTGTGCGCGAAGCGATCACCGGGGGCGATTTGCGGCGCGCGGCCATGATGCTCGGTCGGCCACATTTTCTGCGTGGTCCTGTCGTGCATGGCCGCGAACGCGGGCGCACGATCGGCTTCCCCACCGCCAACATCGCACCCCGCACGGAATGCATCCCCCCGGACGGGGTCTATGCGACGCGCCTGCTGCTCGGCGGTGAGTCCTTCCCGTCCATCACGAATATCGGGATGCGCCCGACGTTTGCCGAACCTGAGCGCACCTTCGAAACCCACATCTTCAACTTCGATCGCGATATCTACGGAACGGAAGTCAAACTGGAGCTCATCGAACGCATCCGGCCGGAGCGCAAATTTGCTTCGGCCGGTGAGCTGGCGACGCAAATCGCCGCCGACCTCAAGCGCGCGAGAGACATTCTCTCGGGCGTAGCGTGAGCTACTGCCATGGCTGACGCGGACCGACCCCGGGTTGCGCTGCTGTTTCCGGATCAGCATCCGGCGGCGGCCGCCGTATTGGCGCGGGCATTCGTCGACGATCCCCTTATCCGTGCGCTGATGCCGCCCGGTGAATCGCTCGATACCGTGCGTCGCATGACCGGACTGTTCGGCGTGATTCTGCGCGGCCATCGCGGCAGCGGGCAGCCGACTCTCGGCATCATCAATGACGGTCAGGTTGCCGCGGCCGCGATAGTTGAACAGGTCGCCCGTCCGCAAGCTGCGGCCAGCGTGGTCCTTCACGGCCTGCCGCTCGTGCCCGAGTTGCTGCGTGCGCTCGGATGGAACGGTTTCATGCGCGCGCTCTCGCTCCTCGATACATTGACCCGCAACCGTCCTCCCGAGCCCCATATCTATTTGAACATCCTTGGCGTCGAGCCGGTTCTGCAACGGCGCCATTTCGGTTCAGCGATTCTCGACTTTTTGCGGGAGCAGGCGCTGCTGCGCGGCGAATTCGCCGGCGTCTATCTGGAGACCGCGACTGAAGCCAATGTCGCGTACTACAGCCGCTTCGGCTATCGCGTCTTGAGCGAGATTTATCCGCTCGGCGTGCGCGTCTGGCGAATGCTTCAGCCGCGTTCGCTGTGAGTTGATCCACATGCGGGTAACGGACGAACCGGCCCCGCCTGCCGGATGCTGAGCATTGCAGCGGGCTTCCACCGAACAGCCAAATGCGCCATCGTGGACGGTAAATAGCCGGCCGGTGATTGAATTTCACGTCATTACGCTGTTTCCCGCGATGTTCGCGGCGCTCGAGCATGGCCTTGTCGGCCGCGCACGCGCGCGCGGCCTGATCACGATCACGACCCACGATCTGCGTGAGTACGGCCTCGGCGCCTATCGCCAGGTTGACGACACTCCTTACGGCGGCGGCAGCGGGATGGTGATGCGGCCCGAGCCAATCGCGGCAGCCCTCGACGCCGTGCGCGCCGGCAATCGCGATCTTTGCGCGCTCCTCATGACTCCCCAGGGTGAACCGCTGACCCAGACCATCGTGCGTGAGCTCGCCGGCCATCACGGACTGATCCTGATCGCCGGACGTTACGAAGGTTTTGATGAACGGGTCCGCAGCCTGGTCGATCGCGAAATCTCGATCGGCGACTACGTGCTGAGCGGCGGCGAACTGCCGGCCATGGTAGTGGTCGAAGCGGTGGCGCGTCTGCTCCCGGGTGTGCTCGGCAATCCGCAGTCGCTGACCGAAGAATCGTTCGCCGATGCGACGCTCCTCGAATACCCGCAGTACACGCGTCCGGAGGAATTTCGCGGGATGCGCGTACCGGAAGTGCTCCTCAGCGGCGATCACGGCAGAATCCGGCGATGGCGCGAGGAGCAGGCCCGGCGGCGCACCGCCACGCGCCGCCCCGACCTCAGCGCCCGCCGTGAGAAATCCTGATGGCCGACCTTTTCGTCGCGTTAATCCACTACCCGGTGCTCGATCGCAACGGCCGCACCATCACTTCGATGATCACCAGTCTCGATCTGCACGATATCGCACGCTCGGCCCGCACCTACGACGTGCGCGCGTTTTATGTAATCCATCCGCTCGCCGAACAACGCGACTTTGCCGTCAAAGTTATCAATCATTGGCGCTTCGACCATGGCCGCCTGTTCGATTCGCGTCGCCGCGAGGCCCTCGACCTGATCGAGGTGGTGGCGAATCTCGACGATGCCGCGGCCGCCGCGCAAACTCTCAGCGGTGCCGCGCCACGACTCGCCTACACCTCGGCGCGCGCGCAAAACGGCATCGACTTCGCGACGTTACGCGCGCAACTCAACCTCGAAGCGGCCGCGCCGGTGATGCTGATGCTCGGAACCGGCTTCGGCCTCGCGCCCCCGATGCGCGATCGCGCTGACTTAATCCTCGCGCCGATTAACGGCCCCGGAGCTTATAATCATCTTTCCGTGCGCGCCGCTGCCGCGATCATGCTGGATCGCCTGCGCGGCCGTTGACCAACTCCGGCGTCCGGTCGTGCCTGCCCACATCCATACCGCCGACCGTTAAAGCATACTTCCTTGCATGGTCCGCAAAGTAGTACTTTGCTGCATTGAATGAAGCCGTCCGCGCTACAGATTGTCGGCTGAGGTATCCCGCGGGCGAGCGTCCTTCGGCACTCCCGCCCCGCGCCATCGCCAATCACGTATCTCCGGCATGTCGTCGCCGTATCTTCTGATGTACTGCTTATGCTCGATCAGCCGATCGCGCATCGCCTGCCTCGTATAGGCCGCCCGCCCGGCCAGGTTGGGCACCCGGTCAATCACGTCGTTGACTAATGAAAAGCGGTCCATCCGATTAAGCACTACCATATCAAAAGGCGTGGTGGTGGTGCCTTCTTCAATGTATCCGCGCACGTGCAGGTTATCATGGCCCGCGCGTCGATAGGTCAGACGATGGATCAACCACGGATAGCCGTGAAACGCAAAAATAATCGGTTTGTCCGTCGTAAACAACGCGTTGAACTCGCTGTCCGAGAGACCATGCGGATGCTCGTTTGACGGCTGTAGCGTCATCAGATCGACGATATTCACCACGCGCACCCTGAGCTCCGGCAGGTATGTGCGCAGCAAATCAACCGCCGCGAGCGTTTCCAACGTGGGAACATCGCCGCAGCAGGCCATCACCACGTCCGGTTCGCCACCCCGGTCGTTGGAAGCCCACTCCCAGATACTGACTCCCCGCGTGCAGTGCTTGATCGCCTCATCCATCGTCAGCCACTGCGGCGCCGGCTGCTTACCGGCGACAATAACGTTGATATAGTTTCGGCTGCGCAAACAATGATCGGTCACCGACAATAGACAGTTCGCATCGGGAGGCAGATAAATTCGTACGATATCCGCCTTCTTGTTGACCACCAAATCGATAAATCCCGGGTCCTGATGCGAAAAGCCGTTGTGATCCTGACGCCAGACATGTGAACTCAAAAGGTAATTCAGTGAGGCAATCGGCCGCCGCCATGGTATCTGCTTGCAGACCTTCAGCCACTTGGCATGCTGGTTGACCATGGAATCGACGATGTGAATAAACGCCTCATAACAACTGAAAAAGCCGTGACGGCCGGTCAGCAGGTAACCTTCGAGCCAGCCCTGACACTGATGCTCACTGAGGACTTCCAGCACGCGGCCGTCGGGTGACAGGCGATCGTCATCCGGCAGAATCTCGGCAACATAGGCGCGGTTGGTTACTTCAAGTATATCCTGCCATCGATTCGAGTTGTTTTCGTCGGGACTGAAAATACGGAAGTTGCTGTGCGCCAGATTCAACTTCATCACATCGCGGAGAAACCTGCCCTGCACCTCGGTGCCCTCGACGAAAACCGCGCCCGCCGCCGGCACCGCGATCGCGTAGTCGCGAAAGTCCGGCAGTTGCAGGTCACGCAACAGCAACCCGCCGTTCGCGTGCGGATTAGCGCTCATCCGGCGAGGGCCCGCCGGCGCAAGCGCCGCCAGCTCCGACTGAAAGGTTCCATTCGCGTCGAACAGTTCCTCCGGCCGATAGCTCTTCATCCACGCTTCCAGCAGCCTGATGTGCTCAGGCTTGTCCATGTCGCTGATCGGCACCTGATGGCTGCGCCAGTAATCTTCCGTTTTCCGGCCGTCCACCTCCTTCGGGCCGGTCCAGCCTTTGGGCGAGCGCAGAATGATCATCGGCCACGTCGGGCGGCCGCTGAAGCCCTTCGTCCGCGCCTGCCTCTGGATCGCGCGAATTTCGGAAACGACCGCATCAAGCGTAGCCGCCATCGCCTGATGCATCTTGAGCGGCTCATGACCTTCGACGAAGTAGGGCTTATACCCATAGCCCTCAAACAGCTTTTGCAGCTCGTCGTGAGGAATGCGGGCAAGGAAGCAGGGGTTGGCGATCTTGTAACCGTTCAGATGCAGAATCGGCAGAACGCAGCCGTCCCGCACAGGATTCAGAAATTTATTGCCATGCCATCCCGTGGCCGCCGGACCGGTTTCCGCTTCGCCATCGCCGACCACGCAGGCAACGATCAGCTCAGGATTGTCGAATGCCGCGCCGTAAGCATGAGATAGCGCATAGCCCAGTTCGCCGCCTTCGTGAATCGAGCCCGGAGTCTCGGGCGAGACGTGGCTCGGGATGCCGCCGGGGAAGCTGAAGCGCATGAACAGCCGGCGCATCCCCTCTTCGTCCTGAGAAACCTCAGGGTAAACCTCGCTGTAGGTACCTTCGAGATAGGCTTGAGCGACCAGCGCCGGACCGCCGTGTCCCGGACCGATGACATATATCATGTCGAGGTCGTGGCTTTTGATGATCCGGTTAAGATGCACATAGAGAAAGTTGAGTCCGGGCGTCGTTCCCCAATGGCCCAGCAGTCGCGGTTTGATTTGCTCGCGCTGCAAAGGGGTTTTGAGTAACGGATTTGCCATCAGATAAATCTGACCAACTGACAGATAGTTCGCTGCACGCCAATAGGCGTCCATCTGATACAACAAACGTTCATTAAGCTCGGCTGCCATTCCCGTTCACCGCCGGCGACAAACCTGAGTGGATAATCTATCATGGCCGGCGACGACGATAGGAGGGGCGGGAAAGATGCCTTCCGTCAGTCGTTATCGCGGGGCGAGCTCTGACGCGTCAAAAGAGCGCCCGGCGCGCCCAGCGTGAGACCTCGACCAACCCGATCATGACCGGCACCTCGATCAGCGGCCCGATAACGGCGGCAAAAGCCGCGCCGCTATCAATTCCGAAAGTTGCCACCGCAACCGCGATTGCCAACTCGAAATTGTTGGACGCCGCGGTGAAGGAAAGCGTCGCGCACTGCGGGTAACTGGCGCCCACGCGGCGGCTCAGCACGAACGAAACCGCAAACATGATCGCGAAATACAGTAACAGTGGAACCGCGACACGCACGACGTCGAAGGGCAGGCGCACGATCGCGGCCCCCTTGATCGAGAACATCACGACGATCGTAAACAGCAGGAACGTGAGAGTAAGCGGACTAATGCGCGGAATGAAACGCTGCCGATACCAGGTCCTGCCCCGGGTTCTCGTCAGGACGCCCCAGCTCATGAAACCGGCGACGAAGGGAATGCCCAGATAGATAGCGACGCTTTCCGCGATCTGACCAATCGTGACATGCACAATAGCGCCGCCGAGGCCAAGTCGGCGCGGCAACACCGTGATAAACACATAGGCGTAGAGCGAAAAGAACAGCACCTGAAAAATCGAATTGAAGGCAACGAGGCCGGCGCAATAGTCCGGGTCGCCGGCCGCCAGGTCGTTCCATACGATGACCATCGCGATACAGCGCGCGAGGCCGATCAGAATGAGACCGACCATGTATTCGGGACGATCACGCAAAAAGGCAACGGCGAGAGCGAACATCAGTACGGGTCCGATGATCCAGTTCTGCACCATCGACAAAGTGAGTATCTTCAGATCACGGAAGACGTCACCAAGCTCGTCGTAGTTTACCTTCGCGAGCGGCGGATACATCATGAGAATCAGTCCAAGCGCGATCGGTATCGAGGTCGTCCCTGCACTCATGCGGTCGAAGATTGTTTTGACTTCCGGAAATGCCGCACCGAGCGCCACGCCCGCGACCATCGCCAGAAAGATCCAAAGGGTAAGGAACCGGTCGAGAAAGGAGAGCCGGCGCAGGACCGATTCCTGTCCCACCGTCATGGTCGCGCTGATGCCAGTTGAAGCCGTGTTTGCCATTGCGTGGACCCGTAATCAAACCTCACGTTCGACCCTATGTTTTGGAAAACGAATCGCGAACTCCCTTATCTCGAAGCTGCGCTCAGGCACCTTTTTGCCCGGATTGGTCCGCCGCCAGAAATTGGTACCGCGCACTTTATCATTCGACCATACTGGCTGAAGGCCGCCGACGCCGAAAGCCAGCGCCGCTCATTTCGCTAAAGACGTCACCGGCTGGCTCCTGACGTTGAGTTATGCGGTATTTCGCTGATGGTCCAGGCGCCTGCGGTTCTGCATCCTGCCGTCGACGAAGAATCGCACGCGCTTTATGCTCCATAATCCCGGTGGCTCAATCGCGGCAACGCTCCCGCTTCCCGGCGAATCCGTCTTGCGAGGCGCGGCGCCTGCGCTATCGCGCTCCACCGTTGCGTCTCCTGGCGCGATTTGATCGATACCGAACCCGGCAAGGGCCTGACCGCGGAAACCGACATCGCAATTCCGAACGTGTGCGCGATGCAGCTAACGTTCGGTTCGACGCCTGCTGATTTTGATCAGCAGGTCCCTGGGAGCGCCGGATCAACAGGTCTGGTTCGCATACGGACACAGTATGGATACCTTCCGGCCGATTTCGACGCGCGGCGGACCTTCTCGGAAATGATGCCTTCGGGCAATAGTGCGCTCTGAAACTCCTAGCGCTTGCGCCAATTCCTTCGGTGTCAAAATAACCGGCGAGAATTGCTCGCACCTCTTCGGTCTGTTTCCTGTCGGGATTCTCCAGTTCGGGCATTGGAATGTGCCTCCTTGTTGAAATGAAGGGACCTCCCACGTCCAGCCCACAAACCGCTTTGTCCGACGCTATGGAGTGCAACGTGAGTGCCTGCCTATGTCCTCGGATGTCCTGCGAGCACACGGGCCAAAGTTTCCGAAGAGCCTGGCCTGCGCGTCGCGAAGTGTGCATGTACAAAATCGGCACGCACGTATATGCTATTCACTGTCACCGGCAACCGCTGGGTCGAGCACAGTTACAAACACGGGACCGTAAGATCGAAAATGTCCGGGCTAAAGGGCGAGACTGGAAAACAGAGCGGCGGCGGATCTGCTTCCTGTCTTCGATCTCTGAGTGGCAGGAAGTTACCTAGACCATCAACGCTGCGGCAGGTCGTACAGTCTTATAGGCGAGACCATCAAATCGAGCTGGGCAATGACTTGCGCTTTTATGGAAGGCGGACCCGAAGTGTTGAAGAGGCGATACTCTTGGCTGTGTCGTCAACCGATAGATGCGGTAGAAGGCACGCGCATCAGCGCAGAATACCGAAGGAGGCTCTAAGGCTGGCTGCGGCCAGGCTGGTCCGAGGTGCTAGCGCGCTCACTAGCTCGCGCAGTTTTGCCGATCTGCTTCAGGTCATACAACAAATCGCTGGAGCGGTGCGTGGAATCGGGCCTCTGGCGCAATATGACTTTGCGCTACGAATCGGCGCTCGGCTCGGACGCAAGCCGGAACGAGTTTACCTGCACGCTGGCACCCGCAAGGGTGCTGCGGCAGTTGGCCTTCCCACAGCAGGGCGCATGGCGATCGAGATGCATGAACTACCTCGGGCATTTCAAAGCCTCACGCCTTGGGAAGCGGAGGACGCGCTCTGCATCTTCAAAGATGAAATACGGCGGATACAATCGGTGGATCGCTCCGGGCCTCGCGATCGAAGGGGTTAGGTGCGTACGCTGTGCCGCCGATAGTGAGCGGCAACCCTCATGCGGTTACCACAGCCGGTCGTGCTGCACCACCGGCGTGTGTGGTTCTTCGATGTGTCGTAAAAGAAGGCTCTGCAGCTCGGATTCGCGCATCGTTTTACGAGTTCGAGATTCCCGTGGCACAGCAAGTCGCTCGCGGACTGGGCGATTGGAACCAGCAGCTGATCCGGCTGGTCCAGATCGAGACGCGTGACCTCGCGGAAATGTCCTGACTCTCTCGCGTGGAGCATACAGCCCGGCCACGCGGCACACCCTCCCATCGTCAATGCCAAGGATACCGCGATAACCGACCTCTTCGTGGTCTCTCCTCCCTCGGTGACCGGGTCTCTAATCCTGCTGCTCGGTCCACGTGATGTTCGTCACGTAAAATCCGAGCGGATTGCTTACGATCGTGTCACTGTCCCGTGGCTGAAGAGTCTTTGTCTGGAGCTGTGCTTCCCAGTGCGTTGGCGAACCAGCCGCAGCCCCATTCAGATCGCGCCGCACCTCCGTCCAGCGAACCTCGTAAATCTTCGGAGAAATCTTAAGGATCGAGTCGATCTGTACAGTGACGGTCTGCTTTTGTGCGATCTGGAACGGGTTATGAGCAGCGTCATCCGAGTGATAGTAGTCGTCCAGAAAATGATCGGCCGCGCCTTGCGTGTGCGCTAGTAAAGCGTTGAGTGCCCGCTGCTCGACTTGAGGGTCACTCGATACCGAGCGCGCCTGGCTGATGAATGACGCCACTTCATAGCGTCCGATTAGATCGATTACGTCGGGTGGCGACGATGCTGTAAGTGGCTGCGCCTGGGTGAGCGCGTAACCAAGCTTGTCGACTTCAACTGCATAAACGACGTAGCGAATGCGACTCGACAGCCACACCATACCTGCAGCCAAGATGATCGTAGCGAGAAGAAGTCCGCCGGCTGCGATCTGCCAGTTGCGCTTGCCGAGCACGAGATCGGCGTATCGCTCGCCCCACTCTCGCCATCCCTGCACGTATGGATTTGCGCTCATATTTGGTGCCTTCCGTTGTCCCGTTCTTTATGTCGAGCGATCAGAGCACGCGCTGTGAAATCGGTGCTCCTCGGCTTGCGAGAGTCAGCAGATTGTGTGCCACGCGCAGCGCAAAGCGATATGCGCTTTGAGTTCGCGAAGTATGGTTGCCGCCGCGAGTGGCAATCAGTGTCAGAGACGCAGAGGGCGAGTGGAAGGGAAGCTCGAATGAAAGGAAGCTGCGCGTGTGGAGCGGTCGATACGAAATTGATCGCCCCGACTCGCCATCTTAGAGGAAGGTCCCGGAACGAGGCTCAGAGCACGTCCAGTTCTTCCGGGGACAGGCGGACAAAGTAGGCAGCAATTTTTGCCATGTCGTCCAAGAAGAGCTGAAGGCCTTCAAGGGTGAAGATCTTTTTTCCTTTCCACTCAGGCCGGGACTTCCTCAGATTCTCCGGAAAAAAAGCGTGCGCCAAACCATTGCGTAGCGAGTTCAGCCGCTCGATGTCGGCGGCAACCGATTTGGGTATTGGAGCAATCGACTTCGCGAAACGGAGCTTGGCCATCAATGGAAGCTCTTCGAGCACATGGTGATTGAAGAGCTTGAAGCGTTTCGTCTTCCAGAGACGGATGAAGCTTCTCTTTCGACCAAAGAAGAAATGGCACAGACGCACGTTCAGATATTCATCGACAAGCGTGTATCGGGTCACGACCTCGCAAATGACAAGCTTTCTCCTCATCAACTCGAGGACTGGCGTTCGTGCGTCAGGCTCGTAGGCGGACGCCTCCTGGTAATCGAGCTTAACGATGGAGGCTATCTGCTCGATCTCTTGGAGGAGTTGGCGTTGGTAGCGGGTCAGTTGATCACTGTTTTGTGCCATCGTGTTCCATTACCGGAGCGCTGATTGAGAGAGGCCTCGGAACCTTCGATCTTGAATATTAGAGCCGACCCTGAGCCGCAGGGGCGCGTCGGCGATCCCACAGAGCGGTCTGACAAAGAAGGCGAAGATACCCGTCAGCTAAGTGTGCGCACGGAGAGAACGTCCGCTGAATAGTATTCAGCAGGTCGTGAGCGGTGAGGGTGACGGGTTTCCTCTCCCGGTGGTGACACAGTGGTGACACAGAATGAACGTGGTCGAATCGGCCAGCCGCCCAACGTCAAAAGTGCTTGATTGTGTTGGCGTTTCTGGAGCCACCCGTCGGATTCGAACCGACGACCTGCTGATTACGAATAACCTTGCGGCCCCTAATAGCGTCGACGACCCTGCGAAAAGCTCAACAAAATCAAGGAAAACCGGCGGCTAGGTCTTCACCGTAGTGCGGCGTTTTTCATCCGGTTACGGCACCTCATAGGCACCACGCGGAAGGCGCAGGACGGCGGGTGCATCGCACTCGGAGACTTTCAGCCGCTCTTGGCACCATGAGGGGTCGTTTGGTGTTGGAACTGCTTCCCCTCCATGGTGCCTGTCGGTGGGTGGCTTAATGGCTCGACCAAGAGCTGGCAAATAAACGCGCCCTTCTTGAGCTTGATCGGAGCATCACCGGCATTGTACAGCTCCAAAACGATGTGCCCCTCGAAGGTGCAATGGACCGTAGGTGCGAAATGGACTGATAGGCCCAAGCGGGCCAAAGAACTTTTGCGCTCTACTCGGCCTGCTAGCCGGCCAACAGCAGGGAAGTGCACCGTTTCCAGCGTTTGTCCTAGGACAAACTCTCTGGGTCGCAAGGAAAAGCCCTGGTCTGCGTTCAATGAGGCAGGTCTTAAATAAGCCTTTGACAATGCGGCATAGTCGTAGCTGCTAATGTCAATCTCAGGGGTCGATCCAAAGGCGCTTTTTAGCGCCTGCAGATCCCAGACGAAAAAGCCCCCATCGAGCCTCAAATCGACGCTGTTCGTGTCGTATGCCGCCACATCGGGTTCCGGCTGAATCACTAGCCGCCCGTCGGCAATAGCCTTTTGAATCTCGAAATCGGGAAGAATCAACGCTCAATGTTCCTGCGCATGACCCAGATGTTGTTCGCTGCCGGAAAGGATTGCGAGGGCAATCGTATGAGGGCTTCGTCCTTTGCCTACTTGACGACCACCACCTTCAGTTTGCCTTCAACAGGCTTTTCTCCGAGCGAAGACGATTGCACAAAGGCCTTGTTCGTGAGAAACGTGATTCTTTCCCCTCGCGGGTGTCTATAGTGACTTCACGCTCGTCGGTGAAGATTCCGTTGGCCACCTCGCATCTCACAAAAACCTCCTCCATTTGCGTTCCTCCTCCTGACGGCTTTTCCTATCCCCGCACGACGTAACCCAGGCGAAGCAGAGATAGGCGACAATGCAGCAGCCGAGGGGCTCGTCACCGCTGCGCACCCAGTTTTACCGCATAACTTTGCATGCATCCGGTAGTATACATTTGTCCAACGTAAAAGTCCGGCCGCCAAGATGTACCTGGCCGGACTTTCGACCCGCGATCCCACCCAAGTGCTTCCGCGCCATTTCGGTGAGCGCTTCGACACCACGGAAATCAGCCGGATGGTGGACGGTGTAAGCGCGGAACTGGACGCCGGGTGCCGGCGCGCTCTGTCGAGCGCCAAGTTCCGGTTTCCGCTTTTCCACGGGTCAACTTCGACGTGCGGCGCAACCGCCAGGTGGAGTGGGCTACGTCACCTCGGCAGAGTTTCCGGGGCGCGAGTAACGTTTGACGGGAATATGCGTACAGCGTAAGCTTACAATTATAACATGAAGACTTTAGGCGAACGTATACGAG